>Ga0308159_1000030_pt1 | contig 681729 bp, 610 predicted proteins | sample PhyCR1_FD_201040 | JGI IMG/M metagenome (GOLD analysis project Ga0308159, IMG submission 201040) | Phyllosphere microbial communities from UC Gill Tract Community Farm, Albany, California, United States - DLSLC.R1 | ecosystem: Host-associated > Plants > Phyllosphere > Unclassified | place...
ATGCCGTTAGAAACAAAATAGCGCTAAGAATTGCTGCTGTTATTAAAAACCAGGAGAGCTATAAAAATAACTTTAATATTGCCGCTTAAAATTTGTTTTTATCATAACAATCATTTCGAGCGAAGTGGAGAAATCTGCTGAGTATGTTCAGATAGTTTTTCGCTAGCTAATTCTTTTGCAACAAAGCTTGGTAGAATTTTTAAGTTCCAGGTTTCTCCGGCTTCTAAACTTCTGAAAAAAAAGTATATTTTTTTGTCACACTTTCCACTTTTTGGTGTCTTATAGTTGAAACCTTAAAAAAAGGTTAATCAAACAAACCAACAAAAAAGACAATTTTAAGTATGAAAACCTATTTATGGATATTGCTGTGCGTATTATCTACGAAAGTCTTCGCACAACAGGCGGGTAATATAAATGGAAAAATTATTGATAGAAAAACAGATCAGCCTATTGAATATGTAGGAATTATTTTATCGAATAAAGCCGATTCAACCAAAAAAGTAGGGGTGGTAACCAATAAAGCCGGGGAATTTTCTTTTAGTACAGTGACCAATGGCGATTATAAAATCAGAATTTCGGCAATGGGATATAACTCCATCACCAAAAACATCAGTGTGAGCGGAAAGGCGATCAACCTTGGCACTTTAAAATTGGAAGAAGACGCCATCTCTTTAAAAGATGTTGCGGTAAGTGGTCGTTATGCCACAGCAACGGTAAAAAAAGATACGCTGGAATTTAATGCCAATGCCTATAAAACCAGACCAAATGCTGCGGTAGAAGATCTCTTAAAGAAACTCCCGGGTGTAACGGTTGATAAAGACGGGAGTATTTTGGTGCAGGGACAAAAGGTTACCCGCTTAACTGTTGATGGTAAAGACTTTTTTGGTACCGACCCAAAAACCGCAACCAAAAACCTGCCTGCCGATGCCATTGCAAAAGTACAATTGATTGACAGCAAAACGCAGGAAGCGAAAGCCACAGGAATTGATGATGGCCAGCGCGAAAAAGTATTGAACCTCACCATTAAAGAAGACAAGAAAAAAGGCTGGTTTGGTAATGCTAACCTTGCCGGTGGAACAACCGATAAATATGGAAGTTATTTAAGTGCTAACCATTTTAATAAGAACCTGCAATTTGCCGTTTTGGGCATGAGCAACAATACGAACGATGCCAGTTTTGGTTACGATGACCTGAGCAGTTTCAGCGGGGGCAATATCGGTAATATTTTTGCTCCACCGGCAGGCGGAAGTTTCTCGATTAATAGCAATAATGGTAAAACCACCATTGGCGGCAGCGGTGTTTTTGATAACAATGCCATTGGTTTGTACACTACGCATAGTGGTGGGGTAAATTACAGCAACTCCTGGGGCAAAAACAATAAACTAGCCATTAGCGGCAGTTATTTTACTTATTTCTCTTCCGGTTTGGGCAATAAATTATCCAATATCCAGGATTTAAGCTCGGGTGATATCTTGCGTACTTTGGATAATACCGACCGCAACAGCGATAACCAGGCACACCGTTTCAATTTTAAGGCAGAATATCATCCCGATTCGTTAACAGATATGGTTTTCCGCCCGAATGTAATTTTGAATAGTACCACCAACATTAACAACCGTACTTTTAATGCTAATTTTGATGCTACGGGTAAAGCAAATGATGGAACCCAGTATTATAACCAGCATAATTTCACTCCATCGTTATTTGGTGAGTTTACCGTGCTGAGGCGATTGTCCAATAAAAAAGGTTCATTTTCGCTTCGTTTAAATGGTACACAAAATACCTTTAATTCTGACTGGTTAAATCAATCGCTGCTTAATCAATATATTAATGGCGGCACTACCGTTACTAATATCAACCAACAGGCCAATCAGGAAAATGCTTCAAAAACCTATACCATAAACGGAAATTATGCCAGGCAGTTAAATCAAAAATGGAGCGCCAACCTGGCTTATGGTTATACGCGTAGCATTGTTGATGCGCAGCAGATCACTTTTGATTATAACCCCACTACCGATCGTTACGAAACCATTGTGCCCTCCTTAACCAATACTTTTGATAACCGTAATACCCAGCAAGTTGCTGGTTTGGGTTTTATTTACACCGGAAAAGACTGGACTTATAACTTCGGGTTAAATGCACAGGAGAGTTTGTTAAATGCCAATGTATTTAATAATGTTGGCGCAAATATTGGCAATATCGAAAAATCGTATTATAATTTATTGCCGCGTTTAACGGTTAATTTTAAGAATAAGGCCAACCAAACCATTGCCATTAATTACCGGGCGAGTGTTAATTTACCTTCGGTTACGGATCTCCAACCCGTACAGAACAATACCAATCCGCTATATCAAAGAATTGGTAACCCTGATCTTGAAGCAAGAAAAAATCACCGTTTATCGGTAAACTTCAATACTTTCAGTCCGGATAATAACCATTATTGGAATGGATATTTCCTCTATAACCTGGCTTTTGACGATACCGGGAATGATATTACCTATAATAATGGTATCCAAACGGTTAAACCCATTAACGTAAATGGCAACTATTACCTGCGTGCCGGAACCTATTTCGGAATGCCATCGAAACTTAAAGGTTTAAGAATGAATTATGGTGCGAATTTTTTTACGGAACACAGAACAAACTTAATCAGCGGTGCTAAAAACATAACCAACAGGTTCGAAATCGGTCCGAATATTAACTGGAGTTACGATATAGATGATAAATTTAATGCCGGCATTTTTGCTTATGTGGGTTATACAAAGGTAAACAACAAGGCTGAGTCGGCTATCAACAACAAATATTTCAGTTTGGAAAACACCTTGAACCTCAGTTACGAATTTATAAAAGATTTAAGGGTAGAGGCTGATGTAAACCACATTGGTTCTGCAGGCCGTGCCGATGGATTTAACAACAATTATTTTTTGCTTAATGCCGGGATCAATAAATATTTGATGAAAAGAAGGGTAACCCTGAGCTTAAAAGGTTTTGATATTTTAAACCAGAATACCAGCATCGATAGGATTGTAAACAGCAGCCGGATAGAAGATGTGCGTTACAACAACATTACCCGTTACTTCTACCTTTCTTTAAATTACAAATTAACCAAAGTAGGGGCAAATAACGAAAGAAGTAATCCGCGTAGTACGGTTAATTAACGGTGAACTGCAAATCGTAAACTGGAAAAGCCCTTAACATTTCAATCAGAAAATAATTTAAGGGCTTTTTCTATTTTTGAATATATTAGGTGCTAATTATAAATTTAGCCTTGTATATTTAATTTTTTATTTCGCTAAATAATCCCGGTTAATGCAATGTCTCTCCAAACCGAATCTAAAAAAGGCTTTGATGGCCTCAGTCAAAACGGAATCGTAATCTGGCTTTTTGGCCTGTCGGGTTCTGGGAAAACAACCATTTCTACCTTGTTAAAAGAAAAGCTGGAAGGTGAAGGTTATTTTACAGTGACATTAGATGGCGATGTACTTCGTACGGGCATTAATAAAGACCTGGGTTTTAGCGAATCAGATCGGGCAGAAAACATCAGGCGGGCCGCAGAAATTGCCAAAGTGATGTTAAAAAGTAATATCATTACCATTTGTTCTTTTATTACGCCATTGGTAGAACACCGGGCATTGGCTGCCGAAATTATCGGAGAACAGTACTTTGAAGTTTTTTTAGATTGTCCGCTGGCCATCTGCCAAAAAAGAGATGTGAAAGGTTTATACAAAAATGCCGGCTTAAACCTGATTAAAAATTTTACAGGCGTTAGTGCCAGGTTCGAGCCTGCAATACATGCAGATCTCATTATCAAAACCCATATCGAAAGTCCGGCTGAAAGTAGGGACAAGGTTTTTTCAAATATTATTTCAAAAATAAACCAACATCCACAAATACTTATTGCTAATCCCGGGCACTAATTCATTTCCCCTTCTTTTTATTCTTCAAAGTTGATTTTAGGGGTATTTTTATTTCTTTTAGGTAAAAAATCTTAACGCAAACGTTTGTTAGTTTTTTTAGCAAATGGTATTCATCTGTTTTCTTATACAGATTTCCTGAATTATTGATTCGAAAAAACAGTTTCAATAATATTAAAAGGATGTTCCTGTATCAAGTTTCTATTGCCACCCGGTAAGAGCTATAAAATCGCCCTATTTCTTTATTTATAATCAAACGTTTGCGTGGTGTTTGAAGTTTTTGTGCGTTTTAAATCGCCTAAATTAGGTTTGGAAAGAGAAAATATGAAGGTTAACCCGCTTCAATACGCCCTTCTTTTTTCAACGAGCGAGCAACAAACATCCTAAAATTCTTATGCATAAAAAAGATAGTTAGCCTATGATTTAAAAAGAAGAAATCTGAATTATCTCGCCACATCCTATCAACTAACTTAAAACAACATTAACATGAAGATCAAATCTTTACTGATTTTTGGTGCAGTTGGCTTATTATGGCTTAACGAAAGTAAAGCTTTTGCCGATGTAAACCACTACACAACCCTTAATCCCAGGGCAATGGCCCCAAACCATTTTGCCGATATTACCATTAAAGGAAAAATAACCGATAAATCTGGTCCGGTTCCCGGGGCAACTATTACATTAAAATCCAATCCGGCTATAGGCACTTCTACCGATGGAGCTGGTAATTTTGCAATCACTGTGCCTGCCGATGGCATTTTGATCATTAAATCTGTAGGTTATAAAACACAGGAAATTCCTGTGCAGGGCAAAACTACAATCAACATTAGCCTCGAAGAAGAAAATAACAACCTGAGCGATGTGGTTGTAGTGGGTTACTCATCAAAAAAGCAGGGCGAATTGTCGAGTTCCGTTTCAATAATTTCTGCCGAAAAGTTAAAAGGTGTAGCATCTAACGATGTAATTTCCATGATCCAGGGTAAAGCCCCTGGCGTAGTGGTTTCTTCTGGCTCTGGCGATCCAACTTCTGCACCTAAAATGACAATAAGAGGTATTGGTAGTATCAATGGTGGTACAGCACCTTTGTTGGTGGTTGATGGAAATATTCTCGGCGCTTACGGTACCGAAGGTGCTACCTATAGCCCGAATGATGTAGAATCGATTACCATTTTAAAAGATGCTGCTGCAACTGGTTTGTATGGGTCGCGTGCAGGGAGCGGGGTAATTATCGTTACCACCAAAACAGGTAAAGCAGGCGAAGCTAAAATAGAATTCAGTTCAACGGTAGGTTTTAACTCTCCTTCAACCGGTAATTTTAAATTGATGAACAGTCAGCAATTGTATGATTATCAAAAAACATTTTCCAATCCAGATCCATCAGTTTTAAAAAATGATACCAACTGGTGGGATCTGGCAACGCGGAACGGTATGACCCAAAACTATACTGTATCTGCTTCAGGAGGTACCGAAAAAACACGGTATTATGTTGCGGGTAATTTTTACAGGGAGCAGGGAACAGTGGTTAATAATGACAAAAATGCATATAACCTGCGTGCAAACCTGAATAGCCAGTTAACTAAAAAACTAAAATTAAGTTTATTGCTAAATGGAGTTTTTACAAGAAATAATTACGCCAACAGTAATTCTTTGGGCGATGGATATTTAAACCTTCCTTTCGACCCTGCTTACAATGCCGATGGTACGCCGGTTGATCCGCGGATTACACCAACTTGGAAAGGCCGTGATGTAGAAAACTTTCTTCATTCTACGCAGTACAATCTTTCTTACCAAAGAAGCCTGAATTTAAGTGCTGATGTGAATTTAGATTATAACATTGTAAAAAACTTAACTTTCTCCAGTTATAACAGAACCACTTTTTACAACACGTTTGCTGTAGATTATTACGATAAAAGAACCAAAGAGGGCGGAGCAACCAATGGCTCGCTTTACAATTCTACCACCTACAAAAACAGGTTGTTAAGCTCTAACAGACTGAAATATGAAAACAGCTTTGGCGAAAACCATTTAACCGTACTGGCAGTTGGCGAAGCTGAAAAATCGTACTATGATGACGCTTACTCAAACGGGAAAAACCTTCCGGCCGGCCGGCCGGTAATGTCTACTGCAACCGATATTATCAGCAATCCATCGGGTGGAACCAACGAGTATAATTTTAGTAAATATTTAAGCCAGGTTGATTATAACTATGCAGGTAAATATTTTGCAATAGCATCTTTTGTACACGAAAACTCATCACGTTTTGGTTTGAATAAAAGTGGGGGCGACTTTTATCAGTTAGGAGCATCATGGATTTTAAGTAATGAAACATTTTTGAAAGACGTTAAACCAATTAGTTTCTTAAAGTTAAGAGCCAGTTATGGTACAACAGGTAATGCCGAAATTGGCGATTATCCTTCATTAGGATTATATGCCATCGATGCATCGGCCAGTTATGGTGGTTTGCCAGGGGCAAGGCCTGATCAGAAAGGCAATCCTGATTTAACCTGGGAAAAGCAAAAAACGGCTAACATTGGTTTTGATATCGGTTTTTGGAACAGGATAGATTTAACAGTTGATTTATATGATAAACGCTCAAATGCTTTATTGTTTAAAGTTCCATTGCCATCAACCGATGGTTACGGTTATATTTTTCAAAACGTTGGAGCTTTAAAAAACAGAGGTCTGGAGTTCAATTTAACCACTAAAAATTTTACCGGAGAATTTAAATGGGAAACCAATTTAAATATGGCCTTTAACCGCAATACAATTTTAGGCTTAACAGAGGGAAAAGATGCCATTACACCGGGTGGTTCGCAACCTAAAGCCGTAGGGCACGATATTTACGATTACAAAATGCCGATATGGGCAGGTGTAGATCCGAATAATGGCGATCCGCTATGGGAAAAAGTGATTACTGATGCAGACGGGGTAAACCATATTGCGGTAACCAACACCTACTCACAGGCAACCCGCCAATATACAGGTACATCGGCCTCGCCAAAATTTACCGGTGGTTTTACCAATACCTTTAGCTATAAAGGTGTTTCACTGAGTGCATTTTTCAATTTTGTTTACGGTAACGAGGTGTACAACAATAGCCGTGCTTATTTTGATAACGATGGCTTGTACGAAAGCTATAATGCCATGGTATTAAAATCGGGATGGAGCAGATGGGAAAAAGTTGGAGATATTGCTACACACCCAAAACCGGTGTTAGGTGGTAACCACGATTCCAATCAGCAATCATCGCGTTACCTGGAAGATGGAAGTTATATCCGCTTGCGCAACATTACGCTCGGTTATCAGATTCCAGCCAGCTGGTTAAGTAAAATTAAAATAAGTAGTGCCAGAATTTTTGTTAGCGGAGATAATTTATGGACAGGGACCAAGTTTTCGGGTATAGATCCTGAGGTTGTACTTGCACCAGATGATAATGATCCCAATGTTATTCCGGGTAGTTCTAGTTTTAGATACCCGATCAGCAAAAAAATATTGTTTGGTGTAAACATTAGTTTATAGGAGAGGAAAAAATGAAAGCGAATCAAATTAAAATATATATAGTTGCACTTGCACTGATTTTTAGTGTAAGTAGATGTAAAAAGGAAGTAAAACCATCAACAGCCATAGATGACGAATCTGCATTGACAAATCCTGGTGATATCGAGACTGCAACAATTGGTACTTATGCGGTATTGCGGAATGCGACCTATGTGCGCAGTGCTCATTTTTTAACAGAATTTCAGGGGGATAATGTGGCCCAGGGACAACCATCTTCTGATGATCTTTCAAGGTGCTACCGTTATACCCACATTCCTACAGGAACACACGGCGCTAACTTTTGGAAACAGGCTTATTACGTTATAGTTGCTGCAAATAAGATTATAGCAGCTATTCCGGATAATTCGAGTGCGGATTTAAAGCAGCTTAAAGGTGAAAATCTTTACCTGAAAGGAATGATGGAGTTTAACCTGGTTCGCGTTTTTGGAAGACCATATACACAGGGTAACGGCGAAAACCCCGGTGTTCCCATTTTAAAGGAGGGTGTACCCGCGGGCACTCCGGCAAGAAATACAGTTAAAGAAGTATATGCTGCTGCCATTGCCGATTTATTAAAAGCAGCCGATTTAATGACTGTAGCAAAAGCAGACATTTTTGCTTCTAAAGAAGTTGCCTATGCTTTGCTGTCACGTATTTATTTAAATATGGGCGATAATGCTAATGCGATAAAATATGCTGATCTGGTAATTGCTTCCGGTCGTTATAAATTACTTCAGGGAGCCGATTATGCCAGTTATTTTACTAAAACACCTGAAGCCAATTCGGAAACTATTTTTGCCATCCGTTATACCAAAACAGAAGATCAGGATTTTGGCGCCATCGGCTCCATGTATTATAGCGGTACGCCAGGTGCTTTATCTACCCCGGGAGCCCAGGGTAATACCGGTTACGGCGAAATTTATGCTTCTCAGCAATATGTGGCAGAGCTGGATAAAAATCCTGCAGATTTAAGGCACAGTTTTATTGCTCCTTACAAAATTAACGGTGTGTTGCAGGTAAATACCAAGATTGCGCCAAATGTGCCGATGTATTATGTAACCAAATATAATTTGCAGGAAGGAATTGCAAATTTAAGTTCGCCGGTTTACCTGCGTTTGGCCGAAATGTATTTAAACAAAGCTGAAGCCAATGCCAAACTGGGCAATGCGCAACTGGCACTTGATGATGTAAACCTGATCAGAACGAGAGCAGGAATCCCGGTTTTAACGCTTGCAGGCATTGCTGCAGAAAATAAAACAGCTTTGGATGTAGTTTTGGAAGAACGCAGACTCGAATTTGCTTTTGAAGGACAGCGCGCTTACGATTTGTTCAGGAACAACAGACCGATGACAAGAAACTATCCGGGTACCCATGCCTTAAATAACACTCCCAATACCAACATTACGCAAACCATTTTGCCAACTGATGCCCGTGTTATTTTTTATGTTCCGCAATACGAGATAGACAATAACAAAAACCTAACGCAAAATCCTTAGTGCATTTATGGTAACAATCATGGCTTTATCACCATTGAAATCAAAATTAAAGAGATGAAAAATATAAAAATATATGTCATTTACCTTCTTTTTGCAGGTTTGGCAATAAGTTGTAAAAAGGAGAAGAGTGCCGAGCTGACTTCCAATTTAGAAGAGGTTGTGTTAGACCGTACAGGCTGGAGTGCTACAGCCTCCAGTCAGGAAACAGCTAACCTTCCGGCAACTGTTTTAGATGGTAATACGGATACCTTTTGGAGTTCGAATGCTACAGCTGCATTTCCACATTGGTTATTAATCGATATGAAAAAACAGACCATAGTAACAAAAATCGGTTTAACTACGAAACAGGGCGACCCGAAAGGTTTTACCAAATTCAGACTGGAGGGCAGTAATGATGGAACCAGTTTTACCGCTATTGGCGAGCTTGCGTTTAATCCTGCCACTTATACCGAACAGGCATTTACCTTATCGCCGGCAAGGAATGTGCGTTACCTTAAGTTAACCGCTTTAGAAAAAGCTGCAACGCAAAAGGGTAATATTACTTTTTTAGCAGAATTTAGCGTAACAGGTTTGCAGGAAAGAAAACCGCTTACCGATATTGCATTGAGCAAAACAGGGTGGACGGCAACAGCTTCGAGCGAAGTAAATTTTCCGGGCGATGAATTGAACCTGGCCTCAATGATTGTAGATCCTATATCTACCAAAAGCCCGATACCTGATGATTCACAAGTTCCCTCGTTTTGGCAGGTCGATTACGATGTGTTACATCCATACCCGCATTGGATTATTGTTGATATGAAAAAGGCGAGTTTACTTTCTTACATCGGCCTTAACGCCCATACCGACCCGAAACAGGGTTTTAGCAAATTTTCTATTTCGGGAAGTGTAGATGGTACAACTTTTACCCAATTGGGCGATAACCGGAATTTTAATCCGACCACGGTTAATGAGCAAAAATTTGCCGTTTCGCCAACAGCTCCAATCCGTTATGTCAAAATTACTTTGCTCGAAGGTGCCAGTTACCCTTGCCTCGCTAATTTTGAAGGATATGTAAAACTTTAAAATTATGGTAAATTCAAAGAAAGCGATCTTATTTAAGATCGCTTTCCTTGTTTAAAGCCTCTTTTGTATAGTTTATTAACTGATAAACAATATCTTTGAGTGGTATTTTATCCTGTTATCTATGAAGAAAACGCTACTATTTATTTTCACCATTATATTAACATTATCTTTTTCGGGCTGTAAAAAAGGCAGCATCAAAAACCTGAACAACATTACCTACGGTTCATCTTTTGGCATGTGTGTGGGCTATTGCTCCAGCAGTTTAGTGATCAGCGACTTAAAACTTACCTTTTCCAAATCGAAAAATGCCCAGCCAGCCGATACCAAAACCTGTAGTAAAACAATTTCGGAAGCAGATATAGATGCCATTAAAAGCGAACTCAACATCAATAAGATTTCGAACCTGCCAGAAGTAATCGGGTGCCCTGATTGTGCCGATGGCGGGGCCGAATGGATTTCAATCAATGCCGATGGCAAACAATATAAAATTACCTACGAGTACGGTAAAGCACCGAAAGAACTAGAAGCGGCGGTAGCTAAACTAAAAGTGCTTAAAGATAGTTTTAAGGATTGTAATTGAGGTAATTAATTTGTTTTGTTACCATTTTGGTAATATATTTGCTATATTGATTTAGTTATGCGCATTATCGCAAAAAAGACACTCGTTAATTTCTATCAAAAACATGCTGCTGCAAAGGCAGGGTTATCAGCTTGGTATGGTGAAGTGTTGGAACAAAACTGGGATAAACCTGGAGATATCGTTCAATTTTATGCCACTGCTGATGTGATCACAGGAAAGCGATTTGTTTTTAATATTAAAGGTAATCATTACAGGTTAATAATAGACGTTGAGTTTAAATTGAAGATCGTTTTTATTGTATGGGTTGGTACACATGCAGAATATGATAAAATTAAAGTTGAGGAGGTTAAATATGTTAAAAGTAATTAAAACCGAAGAGGAATATGAATTGGCTTTAGAAAAAGCCTATTCGCTGATGCAGAAAGATATTGAGTTAAATACGAAGCTTGCCGACGAACTTGATTTACTTACCTTATTAATAGAGCATTACGAGGAAACTCATTACCCGATTTTACCCCCATCACCGGTTGAAGCTATTAAGTTCAGGTTAGAGCAATTGGGCAAAAGCCCAAGCGAACTTTCTAAAATTCTGGGAGCACGGAGCCGTCAATCTGAAATATTGAGCGGCAAACGCAAATTAAGCCTCGCCATGATACGTAAACTTCATGAAGTACTTCATATCCCTGCAGAGAGCCTCATCAGTGCATACTAATTTAAAGAATGTAGTTAAAGTGATTCTAAATATGTAACCCTTTAAAAGTTACCGTTATTTCAAGCGGAGCGCAGCGTAATCAAGAACCACGTAAGTGCTCAGCGTAGTAAATCTATCTCGAGGTAGATCTCTCCGCTGCTTTCCAGTAGAGGTGACGAATTTATTTCGTACTCCCGGCAAATTAAAAGCTGCCAGCTGAAAACTATCAGTTGCCAACTCATTTATAACCTCTTAATTCCCAACTCGAAACTAAAAACTCCTGCCTCCAAACTTTTTACGCTAACCCCTTGATTTTTAAAAAGAATTGTTCTACTTTTGCAGTCCGTTTTATGGGCTATCTGTGAAGATGCCGGGGGAGCGGTAAATTTTTTAAATAAAAAACATAAAAAAGCACAATGCCAACCATTCAACAATTAGTTAGAAAAGGTAGAGTAGCACTGGAGTTCAAGAGTAAGTCTCCAGCGTTGGACAGCTGTCCACAGCGAAGAGGTGTATGTACACGTGTGTACACCACTACCCCTAAAAAACCAAACTCAGCAATGCGTAAAGTAGCCCGTGTTCGTTTAACGAACGGTAAAGAGGTGAATGCATACATTCCTGGAGAAGGTCACAACTTACAGGAGCACTCTATCGTATTGATCCGTGGTGGTCGTGTTAAAGATTTACCAGGTGTACGTTACCACATTATCCGTGGTGCATTAGATACATCAGGTGTAGCTGGTCGTAACCAACGTCGTTCTAAATACGGTACTAAACGTCCTAAACCAGGTCAAGTAGCTGCGGCGCCAACTAAAGGTAAAAAGAAATAATCGGGAGGAAATAAGAAATGAGAAAGTCAAAACCAAAAAAGAGAATTATTCTTCCTGATCCAAAATTCAATGATGTTCAGGTAACCCGTTTTGTAAATAACATGATGTACGATGGAAAAAAATCTATCGCTTATTCAATCTTTTACGATGCTGTTGAAATTGCTGAGAAAAAAGCAGGTGAAAACGGTTTAGAGGTATTTAAACGTGCATTAACTAACATTATGCCAGCTGTAGAGGTTAAATCTCGTCGTGTTGGTGGTGCTAACTTCCAGGTTCCAACTGAGGTTAGACCAGAGCGTAAAACAGCTTTAGGTATGAAATGGTTAATTTTATATGCTCGTCGTCGTGGTGAAAAAACGATGAAAGAGAAATTAGCTGGTGAAATCGTAGCTGCCGCTAAAGGTGAAGGCGCTGCTGTTAAAAAGAAAGAAGATACGCACAAAATGGCTGAGGCTAACAAAGCGTTCTCTCACTTCAGATTCTAATAATAAAAATGTTTGAATGATTGGATTTTGAATGAATGAATGTTTTTTTAACCATTCGCTCATTCTCTAATTCAATCATTCTCTAATTAAATACAATGGCAAGAGATTTAAAATTTACAAGAAATATTGGAATCGCGGCTCACATTGATGCGGGTAAAACCACAACAACCGAGCGTATTCTTTATTATGCTGGTGTAAGTCATAAAATTGGTGAAGTGCACGAAGGTGCTGCAACAATGGACTGGATGGCACAAGAGCAAGAGCGTGGTATTACCATTACTTCTGCAGCAACTACGGTTAACTGGAAATACAGAAACCAGAACTATCACATGAACATTATCGATACACCGGGACACGTGGATTTTACCGTAGAGGTAAACCGCTCGTTACGTGTATTGGATGGTTTGGTGTTCTTGTTCTCTGCTGTTGATGGTGTTGAGCCTCAATCAGAAACCAACTGGCGTTTAGCAAACAACTATAACGTTGCCCGTATCGGTTTCGTTAACAAAATGGACCGTTCAGGTGCAGATTTCTTAAAAGTTGTTAAACAGGTTAAAGATATGTTGGGTAGTAATGCAGTTCCTTTGCAATTACCTATCGGTTCTGAAGATCAGTTTAAAGGTGTGGTTGATTTGATCAACAACCGTGGTATCGTTTGGAACGAGCATGATAAAGGTATGACGTTTACTGAAGTGCCAATTCCTGATGATATGATTGATGAGGTTGCTGAGTGGAGAGAAAAATTATTAGAATCAGTTGCTGATTATGATGAGTCTTTGATGGAGAAATTCTTCGAAGCACCAGATACCATCACTGAGCGTGAAGTTTTAGACGCTTTACGTGCAGCTGTGTTAGATGCTAAAATCGTTCCTATGGTTTGTGGTTCATCTTTCAAAAACAAAGGTGTTCAAACCATGTTGGATTACGTGATGGAATTATTGCCTTCGCCTTTAGATTCTGAAGGTGTTGTTGGTACTAATCCTGATACAGGTGCTGAAGTTTTATTAAAACCAAGCATTGAAGAGCCATTTGCAGCTTTAGCATTTAAAATTGCAACTGACCCATTCGTAGGCCGTTTATGCTTTATCCGCGTTTACTCAGGTAACTTAGAAGCCGGTTCTTACGTTTACAATACCCGTTCAGAAAGTAAAGAGCGTATTTCGCGTATCTTCCAGATGCACGCAAACAAGCAAAACCCGGTTCCTAATGTGGCTGCTGGTGATATTGCTGCGGTAGTTGGATTTAAAGATATCAAAACTGGTGATACACTATGTGATGAGAAAAACCCTATCGTTCTTGAATCGATGGTATTCCCTGAGCCGGTTATCGGTTTAGCTATTGAGCCTAAAACTCAGGCTGACGTTGATAAATTAGGTATGGGCTTATCTAAACTGGCTGAAGAAGATCCTACGTTCAGGGTTCAGACAGATCAGGAAACTGGTCAGACAGTTATCTCTGGTATGGGTGAGCTTCACTTAGATATCTTAATCGACCGTTTAAAACGTGAGTTTAAAGTAGAAGTTAACCAGGGTGCACCACAGGTAGCTTACAAAGAAGCTATTTTCGGTACAGCAGAACACCGTGAAGTTTACAAAAAACAATCAGGTGGTCGTGGTAAATTTGCTGATATTAAAGTGGTAATCTCTCCAATTGATGCAGACTTCGAAAAAGGCGGTTTACAGTTCGTAAACGAAATTGTAGGTGGTTCAATTCCTCGTGAATTTATCCCTTCAGTTGAGAAAGGATTTGCTTCTGCAATGGCGAACGGTGTATTAGCTGGTTATCCGCTTCCTGATATGAAAGTACGTTTGATTGATGGTTCATTCCACGCAGTCGATTCAGATGCTTTATCATTCGAGCTTGCTGCCCGTATGGCATATCGTGAGGCTTTACCTAAATGTAGACCATCATTGATGGAGCCAATCATGAAAATCGAAATCTTAACCCCTGAAGAAAACATGGGTGATGTTATCGGTGATATGAACCGTCGTCGTGGCCAGTTACAAGGTATGGATACCCGTAATGGTTCTCAGGTAATCAAAGCATTGGTTCCACTTTCAGAAATGTTCGGTTATGTAACTCAGTTACGTACCATCACTTCAGGTCGTGCAACTTCTACAATGGAATTTGATCACTACGAGCCAGCGCCTAAAAACGTACAAGACGAAGTAATTGCTAAGTCTAAAGGAAGAGTAAAATCTGAAGACTAACTAGTATCAAGATAAAAGTATTAAGTATCAAGACCTGCATTAAGTCTTGATTCTCGATACAAAAATACTTGCTACTAAAAATGATAAATCCGGTTTCTGTTGTTAATAGCTCTAACAGGAAGCCATAATTAAAAATAAGATGAGCCAAAGAATCAGAATTAAATTAAAATCTTACGATTACAACTTGGTAGATAAATCTGCTGAGAAAATCGTAAAAACTGTTAAACCTACGGGTGCAGTGGTTAGTGGTCCGATTCCACTTCCAACAGAGAAAAAAATCTTTACTGTATTACGTTCTCCACACGTAAACAAAAAAGCCAGAGAGCAGTTCCAATTGTGCGCTTACAAACGTTTATTGGATATTTATAGCTCTAACTCTAAAACAGTTGATGCTTTAATGAAACTTGAATTACCTAGCGGTGTTGAAGTTGAAATCAAAGTTTAATTGATTTTTAAAAAAAACAAAAAAGGTCGCGATGAAAATTGCGGCCTTTTTTTATGCCCGGCCATTTTCAAACAAAAGCGGGTGAGTTCGGTTTAATTGTTATGAATAAAGACGAAAATCAACACGAAGAACTGCCTGTAGAGGGACAGGATTTTGCCAGCCCGGAAGAAGAACAGAAAAAGAAACCATCTTCACACGGAGAGGTAGCCAATCAGAAAGGTAGCGATTTCTCTGAACTGGAAGAAAGCAGAATGGAAAAACCACCTAAGCACCGTGAAGAGAATGGATCAAGCAAGGATGACCTCGATAGCGATACCAAAATAGACCAGAGTAAAGGGGTTAAATAGTAATCGCTTATCTCTTAAACATTTTCATCTTTTCAGTTGTTGTTAAGAATAGAATTACCTGAAAATAATGCGACTATGGAAATGAATGATGAGAATAAGAAAAAGGAAATAGATCCACAACTGGGTATTGATCGTGATGAGGAAATAGACTGGGACAATGGAGAGGCTACCTACGGGCATAAACGTACTGATTTTAGGCGGAAGGATGAGCCAAACGAAACGCATTTAGCGAAAACTGATGGTGCTGCTCATGATGTTAATAAAGAGCTTAAAAATTCTAATTTAAGTCAGAATGAGGATATTGGGAACAGAAATAAAGATGCAGATAAAGGCATCAGTGGGAAAGATCAGTAAATGAATGATTTAAAAGGGAATATTCATATAGAATAATCCCCTAATAATATTGATGCATTTTTCCGGCAGATGGAAATTAATTAGGATTCCACAACTGAAATGCGTTAATCAAGGGGCAATTGCCCTCAAATCGTTTAGTCTCTGATTTTAGTTAATCTTTGTCGCGAATCCTACAGCGGCGCAAATTTCAACGATTTATAACCAATTTACAAAAGCAATCACCATATATTTATTGATATGTCAATTGTTAATGTCTTTCTGGTTTGTCTCAAGCTGTCAGTATAATTCACTAGTCTGCGAATAATCCTGCCTGATCCGTTCTCCATAGTTTTTAACTTGATCAACATATTCAGGAGCTTTTTCTTTAAAATCATCAACTAACGATTTTCCATCTGTAGTTCTTTTCTTAGTAGCATATTTAAATCCGTAAACTGCTGCTGCGCCTAAAATGGCATATTTTAATAATCCCATAAAAATTATATTCCTGTATTTAACGCATGGTCTTCATCTGTTTCATTAAGGCCCGATTTGCTTTTAAAATCATCAGATGAACTTCCGGTATGGCTTTCTGCACTTTTTACAGTAGGATGCTTGTCCGCACTGTTGTATGTATCATCACTAAGTGAATCTTTACCTTGTGTACCCGAATTATCAAAGCCATCTTTTGCAGCTGGGTTTCCTTTAATCAATTCACTTGGTTCTTTTCCGTAAGCAGTTACCTCGTTTACATCATTACCGGCTTCGTAAGCTTTTTGTATATCCGATTTTTCTTCCTGCTGGTTACCCTGCCCTACATAACCTTCGGTATGTTCTTCCTTATTATAGATGCTCGTTTTCATAGAAATAAGATTAAATTTCACTTAAACAACGTTTCTGAAACCAAAAGGTTTGTATTTTATTGCCGATTTCATGACTTAAGCCTTAGAATATATTTATTTTAATCGTTGATATTTAACCCGATATTGATAAGCTGAAAGCAAGCTGGTAATAAGTAAGTTTAGCAAATGCACCATTAGTTAATTTTAAATATGAGCAAGGCAGAGCAGGACCGGATTAATCAACAATACGCCAATCAAAAAGCATGGCTTAAGTGGGGGCCGTACGTTACCGAGCGCCAGTGGGGAACCGTGAGGGAAGATTATAGCCCTGATGGAAATGCCTGGGATTTTACCACGCACGATACGGCAAGGAGCAAAGCTTTTAGGTGGGGCGAAGAAGGAATAGCAGGTATAAGTGATGACCAGCAGCTGCTTTGTGTAGGATTAGCTTTGTGGAACGGAAAGGATGCTATTTTAAAAGAAAGGCTTTTTGGTTTGAATAACGGAGAGGGAAATCATGGAGAGGATGTTAAGGAGCTTTATTATTATCTGGATAATACCCCCATGCATACCTACATGCAAATGTTGTATAAATATCCGCAGTCTGCTTTCCCTTACTCCAGGCTTGTAGAAGAAAATGCCAAACGATCCAGGCAAGAACCCGAATTTGAATTGATGGATACAGGCATATTTGATGAAGATAAATATTTTGATGTTTTTATCAGTTATGCAAAGAATGATGTGGATGATCTGCTCATTAACTACACCATTTTTAACAGAAGTAACGAAGATTCCGGGCTTCATATTCTACCACAATTATGGTACCGTAACAACTGGAGCTGGAATGGTGCTACTGCTAAACCCGCAATTAGCAGTATTGGAAAAGATAAATTGCTTTTGCATTCAGAAAAGCAAGGTAAATTATATTGCTATACAGATGGCGGGCCCGAATTTTTATTTACCGACAACGAAACCAATAATGAACGTTTGTATCAATCGGCCAATGCATCAGATTTCGTCAAAGATGGCATAAACGACTACCTGATAAATGGAAATAAAAAGGCGGTAAACCCTGCCAAAACAGGAACCAAAGTTGCGGTTCACTATACAAAGCTTATCCCTGCAAAACAAAGTATCAGCATAAAATTAAGATTAAGCAGTATCCAGTTAAAAGCTCCGTTTGAAGATTACGATCAGATTTTTGAAGATCGTAAGAAGGAAGCCAATGAGTTTTATGCTGATAAATATGCTGCAAATAGTAGTGATGAAGAAAAAATGCTGCAACGACAAGCCTGGGCAGGTATTTTATGGAATAAGCAGTATTATAATTATGATGTAAATACCTGGTTAAAGGGCGATGCCGGCTTACCTAAACCTGCAAATGAAAGAACATGTGGCAGAAATTACCATTGGAGCCACTTTATGGCCAATGATATTATTCTAATGCCTGATAAATGGGAGTATCCCTGGTTTGCAGCCTGGGACCTTGCTTTTCATTGCATAGCGCTTGCACCTGTAGATCCGGATTTTGCCAAACAGCAATTGCGATTGTTGTTAAACAACAGTTATATCCATCCTAACGGACAATTACCCGCATACGAATGGGATTTTACAGATGCAAATCCACCCGTACATGCATTGGCTTCTTATAAGGTGTACCTGGTAGATAAGAAAATAAAAGGAACTGGTGATTTAAAGTTTTTAGAAGAGGTGTTTCAGCGTTTGCTCCTCAATTTTACGTGGTGGGTAAACCAAAAGGATAGCGAGGGGAATAATATTTTTGAAGGCGGCTTTCTGGGGCTTGATAACATTGGGGTGTTTAACCGAAGTGAGCCTGTGCCCGGTGGTGGTTTTTTAGAGCAGGCAGATGGCACCAGCTGGATGGCCATGTATGCTCTGAATATGCTTCAAATAAGTATAGAACTTGCTCTATATAATCCATTATACGAAGATATGGCGATTAAATTTGCAGAACATTTCTTATTCATTGCCGGATCAATTGATAATATGGGCGATCATCACGTTGGTTTATGGGATGATCATGATGGTTTTTACTACGATTTATTACGTAATCCCGATGGAAACTGGGATCGGTTACGCCTCCGCTCTCTTGTTGGTTTAATCCCCATGTTCGCGGTAATTGTTTTTAGCGATAAAGATTGGAAAGACTTGCCAAAACTGAGATCTCACCTGGAGGCTTTTATGCTTCAGCGGCCTGATTTGGTGCAGCTGGTGAGTCATTGGGCAGATACAAGCGGAAATGATAAACACTTGTTTTCACTTTTGCGCGGCCACAGGATGAAAATGCTTTTACGCAGAATGCTGGATACTACCGAGTTCCTTTCTGATTATGGTATCCGGTCAGTTTCCAAAATTTATGAAACGCATCCGTATAGTTATTGGTTAAATGGAAGTGATTATTCTGTAAAATACATTCCTGCAGAAAGCGATACAGGCATGTTTGGTGGCAACAGCAATTGGCGCGGACCAATCTGGATGCCTTTAAACTATTTATTGGTTGATGCCTTAAAACACTTTCACGAATATTATACAGACGATTTTAGGGTAGAATATCCAACAGGATCAAGCGAATATTTTTCATTAAATGAAATTGCAGATTTATTGAGCAAAAGGATGAAAAATTTATTCCTCAAAAATGATAAAGGTGAGCGTGCGGTATTTGGAGGTTATCCCAAGTTAAATCACGACGAACATTTTAAAGACTACATTTTATATTACGAATACTTTAACGGTGAAAACGGAAAAGGTTTGGGCGCCAGCCATCAAACCGGGTGGACTGCTTTGATTGCCCTTTTATAGCATTAAAATAAATGATACACTAAAAAAAGCAAAGGTTTTAAAAGCGAATCTTTTATTTAGTACCCCTGAATCATTAACTTCGCCCAAAATTAATCGAACGCATGGAGTGGAAATATTTACTGTCAAATAAAAGGTACGGACAAGAACAGTATGGTGCCAGTACCGATAGGGCACGTTCTGATTTTCAACGTGATTACGACCGCTTAATTTTTTCATCCCCGTTTAGAAGATTGCAGAATAAAACACAGGTTTTCCCTTTGCCGGGAAGTGTTTTTGTGCACAACCGTCTTACTCATAGTTTAGAAGTGGCAAGTGTAGCCCGCTCCATGGCTAACATTTTCCTTAACAGCGTAAATACGCACAACCCTGAACTGATTAAGGAAGTGCCTTTAATTAACGAAGTGGGTAACATTGTTGCGGCTGCAGCATTGGCGCATGATTTGGGTAACCCTGCTTTTGGCCATTCGGGTGAAGCAGCCATTTCGAGGTATTTTACCGATGGCGATGGCCGTGTTTACCAAAAAGACATGAATGAATCGCAGTGGCACGATTTAATCAACTTCGAAGGAAATGCAAATGCCATCCGCATTCTTACCCATCCGTTAAAAGGAAAAGGCAATGATGCCTATGCTTTAACCTACTCAACCCTGGCTTCGATAGCTAAATACCCCTGTGCATCCATTGCAGGTAAACAAAAGGGCTTTTTGCACCGCAAAAAATATGGTTTCTTCCAGTCGGAAGAAGAAACGTTTAAAAAAATCGCTACAGAACTTCATTTAGAGCAGGAAGAAAGCGAATACCTGATTTATAAACGTCATCCTTTGGTGTACCTGGTTGAAGCTGCAGATGATATTTGTTATAGCATAATCGATCTGGAAGATGCACACCGCCTAAAGATCCTGTCGTACGAAGAAGTAAAAAATTACCTCCTGCCATTTGCCAACTCTGCCACAATCGAGGAGCGTTTGAAAAACGATTATGAAGATGATGATGCCAAAATTGGGCTATTAAGGGCAAAAGCCATTAATACCCTGACCAACCAGTGCGCAGCTATCTTTTTCGAAAAGCAGGTAGAATTGTTAAAAGGCGAATTAAATCAAAGTTTAACCGATTTACTGCCTGAGCCATACATTTCGGCCTGGAAAGCCGTCGAAAAAATTTCAGTAGAACGCATTTACAACTTCTCTTCGGTAATACAAAAAGAAGTAGCTGGTTATAAAATAATGGCAGGTTTATTAGAAGAATTTGTACCTGCATTAATCCATAACAATACGCATTATTACAGGAAACTGGTAAAGCTGATCCCAAAACAGTACCATACCGATTTAACCGATATTTATTCCATTACACAGAGTGTATTAGATTTTGTTTCGGGAATGACAGACCTCTACGCGGTAGATTTATACCGGAATATTAAAGGAATATCTTTCCCTTCAGAAACATAACCGTTTTAAAACGGCTATGGGTTTTTTGCCCTTCTTTTATTCGCTAAAATCATTTTTACAAGCTTCTAAACGGACTGTTCGTGTAAAATTATGAATAACATTTTTATATATAAATCTGATTTTCAGTATTTTGTATATTTCAGATAAGTCTTTCGTGTAAAGCGGGGTACTGTACTTATACTAATTATTAGATTTGGTCGTTCGGCTTCTTATTTTTTGCAGCCAGGCACTTAAGATCTCATCCCTATTCATGAAAAAATTTTTACTGATCGCAATGCTGAGTATGGGCTTGGCAATGGCTGTTAAAGCACAGGCTCCACAGCAATTTAACTATCAAGGAGCAGCCAGAAATACCAATGGTACTCCGCTGGCAAATAAAAGTATATCTCTACGAATCAGTATTCTGGATGCATCAGCAACGGGTACTACGCAATATTCGGAAGTGAGAAACGTCGTAACCAATACTTTAGGTCTTTATGCAGTCGCAATCGGATCAACGGGGGCAAATTCTGTAACCGGTACAATTGGAGGGGTGACCTGGGCAAGTGGACTAAAATTCGTAAAAGTAGAAATCGATCCTGATAACGGTAGCAACTTTACGCTGGCCGGAACGGCACAATTGTTAAGTGTTCCCTATGCATTGTATGCCGCCAACGGACCAATCGGACCAAAGGGCGATCCTGGTGCTACAGGCCCGGCAGGTGCACAAGGTGTGGCTGGTGCTGTTGGTCCGCAAGGCCCGCAGGGTATTGCTGGAGCAACCGGTGCCCAGGGACCAATTGGTTTAACAGGGGCTACTGGTGCACAGGGCGCAGTTGGAGCTACAGGTCCGCAAGGTGTAAAAGGAGATACCGGTGCAACGGGTGCTACCGGATTACAAGGTTTGCAGGGAATACCAGGGGTAAAAGGCGATAAGGGAGACAAAGGGGATATCGGACCCGTTGGTCCATCTACCGGAACTGCCGGAGGCGATTTAACCGGAAATTATCCAAACCCAACTATAGCTAATCTTCAGGGAAAAACATTAAGTGCAACGGCACCAGCCAATAACCAGGTGCTTTTATTTGATGGAACGGCGTGGAAACCGGTAACATTGGATGTTAGCCAGTTGTCAGGTGCCAAAGCTCTGACCTCAACCGATTTAAGCATCACTGCCAATGGTTCCACCGCATTGTTAAAAGATGTGGTAATTGATATTAATGCAGGAGCCGTAAGTACCATTAAACTTGCAGATGGCGCTGTAACCACACCCAAACTGGCAAATGCAGCAGTTACGTCGGTAAAAATCGGAAGCAAAGAAATTAAGAATATTAATATAGATGATGCTGCAGTAAATACGCTTCAATTAGCTGATGGCTCGGTAACTACGCCAAAACTGGCTGATGGAGCAGTAACCTCAGTAAAAATCGGGAATAAAGAAGTTAAAAATGTGAACATAGCCGATTCTGCTGTAAATACGCTTCAACTTGCTGATAAATCGGTAACTACGCCAAAACTGGCTGATGGAGCAGTAACTTCAATCAAAATCGGGAATAAAGAAATTAAAAATATTAATATAGACGATGTGGCTGTGAATACACTTCAGCTTGCAGATGGCTCGGTAACCACACCAAAACTGGCTGATGCGGCAGTAACCTCAATTAAAATCGGAAACAAAGAAGTTAAGAACATTAATATCGACGATGCTGCAGTAAATACGCTTCAGCTTGCAGATGGCTCGGTAACTACACCAAAATTGGCTGATGCCTCGGTTACCCTTGCTAAATTAACAACCAGCGGCGTGAGCGATGCAAATAAGGTGTATATTACCAATGCCACAAGCGGAAAGCCAGAACTAATCAGCAGAACATTATTTGCCAATGCGAATGCATGGGCATTAAGGGGGAATACCGGAAATATAGATCAGAATAACAATTTTCTGGGCAATACCGATGATGTAGCCATCAATTTTTTGGTTAACGGATTAAAATCGGGGCGCTTAGGCAATTCTGCAGAAACCAATATTTCTTATGGCTATAAAACACTAACCGCAAACGTTTCAGGCTTCTACAACAGTGCATTCGGAAGGGAAGCATTATCGGTAAATATCTCAGGTTATGAGAGCAGTGCATTTGGCTATCAGGTATTGCAACGCAGTTTTAGCGGTATCAACAACAGTGGTTTTGGCTCGCAGGCATTATCGGCCAATACGGTTGGCTCTAACAATACCGCGTTAGGTACACACACTTTAATGGCCAACGGAACGGGCGTTGCCAATACGGCAGTAGGTAGTTTGGCACTCGAAGCGAGCAACGGCGATAATAATACGGCAATAGGTTATAATGCAGGATCAAAAAATAACGGGGCAGGCAATATTTTTATTGGAAGTAATGCGGGCAGCAACAGCACAAATGCAAATAATACGCTGGTTGTAGCCAACAACAACACTATTTATCCTTTAATAGCAGGTAATTTTACTACAAACGGCGGTTCGTTAACACTTAACGGAACAGCTGCAGCAACTGCTACCGCTTATGCACCGGCAAATGCCAGTACCTTAAATATAAACGGTTCCGTTTCTGCCAGTATTTTAACATTTACTGCTGCAGGCACTTTAACACTTGATGCCAGTCATTATACTGTTAGGATTAAAAATGCCGGCGCAACTGTAACACTTAACCTTCCGGCAGCCAGTACTTGTAAAGGGAGGGTTTATGTGATTATTAAAGCTTTATCATCTGGTGATGTAACCGTGAATAATCCGGTGCTATTAAACGATGATTCGAGTTTAACCACCATTACAGGAAATAAAACCTTTACCATTCAAAGTGATGGTGCTGCATGGATCTCTTTAAACTAAATGCGATGAGAAAAATATACTATCCGTTTATATTCTTGTTGCTGATGTTTTTCGGAAACACACTAAAAGCGCAGAATGTACCTTATATATTTAATTCGGCCAGTGCCTATGGTAAAATCAATAATCAGCTGTACGATTTTAGTATAGGGGAAATGGCAGTAATCCAAACTTTTCAGGCCAGCAGTACCACATTAACCCAGGGTTTTTTACAGCCCTTCCTGATTATACAAACCACAGCAGATGTTGCGGTTATAAACAATATCCTTACCCCCAACGGCGATGGTAAAAACGATTTTTTTGTAGTTAAAGGTTTAGAAAAATATCCCGATAACAAACTCACTATTTTTGATAGGGGGGGAAGACTGATCTATTCTGCCATGAATTACCAGAACAACTGGGATGGCTATTTTAACGGAAAACCATTAATGGAAGATACTTACTATTACATGCTCGATCTGGGCACCGATGGATCTGTTAAGGGTTTTATATCAATTTTATATAAAAAATAACAGGGAGAGAAATGAGATATTATATCATAGCGCTGTTGTTTTTATTGATTACACCAGCATTTGCCCAGCTGAACCCCATGGGAAGTATTTATTACCAGAACCAGTTTTTGGCCAATCCGGCAATGGCAGGATTAGAAAGAGGACTAAACCTGAATGCAGCCTTTAAAACGCAGTGGGCAGGGGTAGAGGGGGCTCCAAAAATCCAGTATCTTACCGGCGATTATGGTTTAGCCAGCAATAAGGTTGGTTTAGGTCTGCTTTTTTATAATGAAACTGCAGGTGCCATTAATCGCACAAGGGCAACCGTAACCTACGCCTATCATTTACCATTAAATGGCGGGACTAACTTTCTGGATTTTGGTTTATCTGCCGGAATTATGAACGAATCAGTAGATTTTAATAAAGTAAAAGGCGATTTGGATGATGATGTACTGAATAGCTTTAATGATCGGAAACTCTATTTAGATGGCGATTTTGGTGCCGCTTACCGTACGGAGAAGCTAACGCTGCAAGCAGCCCTCCCTAATCTTAAACGTTTTTTTAAAAGAGATGTACTGAGGAATGTGGTTGACCGTTCTACCTATTTTATTGCTGCAGGTTATAAATTTACAACAGATAAACTGATTAATAGTATAGAGCCAAAACTGGTGTACAGAGGCGTGCAAAATTATGATGGTATTTTCGATGCAGGAGTAAATCTGCAGATTTTAGATAATAAACTAATGCTCAATGGCGTATATCACAGTACAAACAGTTTTACAGGCGGCTTTGGCACCAATTATAAAAACCAGTTTTCACTGCTGTTCCAGTACACCACCAATACTTCAAAAATGCTAAATTATAGTAACGGGGAGTTCGAGCTGGGCTTGAAATACAGTATTAAGAATTAAGAAGGCAATTTCCCTTTGAGTAAATCGGGTTGTCAATTTTCAATAGCCATTTTACCAGAAAGTTGACAACTCGTTTGATAAAATTATTTTGGGGAATTTCGCAGTAACTTTTAGTAAAAAAGTTCCGCTTCTGTTTTGATCGGATTTAGGTGGACAAATGGTGCTGCTTTGGGTGTAATAAACCCGACAGTAGCGGCAGCTCCCGATTTAAGCACTGTTTTTTGTTTTTTAAGGTGTGCTTGCTTGTTTCACAGGTTTCATCGGGACTATAGCGAATGGCGGGGCTAGCAGAACCGAAGCACCACAAGCCCTGCTTTACAACTAAAATAATAAGTATTTTAAAAGCCTTTGGCAAATTACCTTTGGCCCTTACTTTGGAATGAGAAAATGATTGAATTTTGAATGACCGAATAACGCTAAATCATTCAATCATTCAATCATTCAAAATTCAATTATTCAATTATTCAGTCATTCAAAATTCAATCATTCAAAATTCAATCATTCAAAATTCAATCATTAAGCTTTGTCTATCTCCCCCGGCCTTCGTCCCATTTATTCCGCTCATCCTGCAACTCACGGGCCAGTTTCATTTCTTTATCTTTTGCTTTTACCTTGTGTGCCTGAAACTCATCGGCCACTTCCTGGTAAAGTTCAGTCCTGTATTTAGCCTCATGCCTTAATTTGCCCGATTGAAAAATCACAAAGGCAAGCCCTATTGCCAATACAATAATAATGGCCCAAACAATAGTATTGTAAGTACCCTTATCGAAAGAAATTCCTAAAAATTTAATATCGTTAACTGCGGCAGTGGCATTGGCCAAAGAGCTTTCTTTTCCGGATACTTCGCCCTTTAAGCTCGAAATATTGCCTGCCTGCGCTTTAATCTCCTGGCGTGCTTCCTGCAGTTGTTTGCGTTCTTTTTTCAATGTATCTGTAACACTTTTCCATAAGGCCGATAACCGGATTGGGTTGATCAGTCTTGCGCCATACAAGCTTTTAGATTTCGATAACATGAAGTTATACTGCCCGTTTAAAGAAGGATCAGTATTCTTTGTGGTGTCTTGTTTTGTTTGTGCAAATGCGAAATTTACAAATAGCAAAGCGGCTAAAAACAATAGGGTGTGTTTAATTTTCTGCATAGTTTAATATAGGTGTTAGATTGTAAAACTACATTTTTATCCATTTCCTGCTTAATATATTTTAATTAAGCTTTTATTAAAATAAATAAAATTGCCTTTGGTTTAACCTCTAAATAACAATTTTATCTAAGTTTTATTATAAAATAATTTACGATAGGTTACATTTGTTGCATGCAAATAGGAATTATTGGTTTAGGTGATATGGGCAAATTGTATGCCCTGTCGTTTGTAAATGCTGGTTATAAGGTATGTGGGGCAGATATGCCTTTGCGTTTTGCTGATTTAAAAAACGAACTGGAACCAAAGGGAATCGAAGTTTTGATTGATGGCCATGAGGTTGCGCGTAAATCAGACTTTATTATCTATTGCGTTGAAGCCGAAAAAATTGATGAGGTGGTGGCTGTTTTTGCCCGATCTACTAAATATGGTGCCATAGTAGCCGGACAAACCTCTGTTAAACACCCTGAAATCGCTGCTTTTGAAAAACACCTTCCTGAGGATACCCAGATTGTAACCTGCCACTCTTTGCATGGGCCTGCTTTTAGTCCGGAAGGGCAAACGCTGGTGGTGGTGCGCCACCGTGCAACTGATGCTGTTTATGCACAGGCCCTGGAAATCTATAAATCTTTAAAATCGAACATTATTGAAATGGACGATTACCGGGAACATGATCGTATTGTGGCCGATACACAGGCGGTTACGCACATGGGTTTCGAAAGCATGGGATCGGCCTGGAAAAATGCAGGTTTCTTTCCATGGGACAATCCGGCATACGCAGGGGGAATCGATAATGTTAAAATTTTAACTACGCTCAGGATTTTTAGCTATAAATCGCACATCTATGCCGGTTTGGCCATTCTAAATCCTTATGCACAAAAACAGGTAAAGTACTATGCACAGGCCGAATCAGAACTGTTTAAACTGATGATCTGCGAAAACGAGACTGAGTTTAGAGAAAAAATTTATGCTGCCCGCGATTTTGTTTTCCATGAAAGCCGTTCGCTTCTGTTGTTAGACGATAACATCATGAAAGAATTCAGCCTGTCGGATGCCAGCCATAAACAGAAACCCAATTCGCATTTAAGTTTGTTAAGCATGGTTTATGCCTGGTATAAAATGGGCGTAAACCCATACGATAACCTGATCTGCCAAACGCCGCCCTTTAAACTAAGGTTGGGTATTGCCGAGTATCTTTTCAAAAATGAAGCGATGTTAGAAGAATCGATCAGCACCGCTTTATATGATAAATCTATCCGTGGCGACGATTTGGAGTTTCATACTGCCGTGCACGAATGGGCTTCGATTATTGGATACGGCGATTTAAAAGGTTATAAAGAACATTTTGAAGCGGCGAAATCGTTTTTTGCCAATCGTTTAAATGATGGCAGGGATTTAAGTGCCGAGATGATTAAGAGACTGGGAAAGTGATGGAAAATGGAAAATGAATGAGGGAGAATGTAGGATGGACGATGGTTGATATTCGGTCGATCATTTTCCCTCATCCATTTTCCATCTCACCTGTTACATTATCCCTTCAGATCATCCGTTTTCCACCTCCCATCTTACATCATCCATATAACATATAGACTTTATTTTATTCCTTTAATCCTTCGTTTCCCCAAAAACAGTGCATTATATTTGCCCGCATGTCGGTATTGCTGTTTACCATTATCGTTTTATTAGGTGCTTTCTTAGCCGGATTATTGGGTTCGCTAACCGGTTTAGGTGGTGGGGTAATTATCATCCCATTGCTTACTCTGGCTTTGGGGGTAGATATTCATTACGCCATCGGTGCATCTATTGTTTCGGTTATTGCTACCTCTTCAGGTTCGGCAGCTGCCTATGTAAAAGAAGGCATTACCAATATCCGCATCGGGATGTTTTTAGAAATCGCGACCACCATAGGGGCGGTTTGCGGTGCCATAGTAGCGGTATATCTTAATGCAAATTACATTGCCATTCTTTTTGGCTGCATCCTGATTTTTTCGGCCATCATGACCTTAAAGAAAAAGGTAGACCACACCACTTTAGACGATACCGATAAATGGGCCAGATTTTTTAAACTAAACGGATCTTTTCCTGATAAAGGTACAGATCACGCTTATGCTGTAAAACATGTTCCGGGAGGGTTTTTAATGATGTTATTTGCCGGGACATTATCCGGACTGTTAGGTATTGGCAGCGGAGCCTTAAAAGTAATTGCGATGGATAACATTATGCGTTTGCCATTTAAGGTATCAACCACCACCAGCAATTTTATGATGGGGGTTACCGCTGCAGCAAGTGCGGTAGTTTATTTACACCGCGGGCAGATTGACCCTGGTATTGCCATGCCGGTTTGTATTGGTGTTTTAACAGGCGCTTCTTTAGGCTCAAAAGTTTTATTGCGTACCAAAACCGATAAACTAAAAATGGTATTTGCTGTAGTGGTGGTATTTCTGGCCTTGCAGATGATTTATAAAGGAATAAGCGGATTATAATGGATAAGGCAGGTAAAGAAAATATCAATGATAAAGATATCCAGTTAATTCTGGGTACGCTTTTGCGTGCCGGTGTTATCATTTCGATGGGTATCGTATTAATTGGCGGGGCAATTTTTTTGGTTCACCATCAGGGTGCCGTTATCGATTATAAGGTTTTTAAACCCGAACTTAACAAGTTTTCTTCCATAGCTGCTATATTTAAAGGTGTATTAACTTTTAAAGGTGATGCCATTGTTCAATTTGGTATCCTGATGCTCATTTTTACCCCGATTGCACGTATTGTTTTCGCTATTTTTAGCTTTTTAATAGAGCGTGACTACCTTTATGTACTGATCGGAATCATCATTTTAACCATCATAACCATCAGTTTAAATGGTGGTTTAGCACATTAACATCTCTTTTTTAGTTAAATCCCATCATATCAGCAATTTATTTGAAAAAATATTTGGCTAACTATTTGAAAATTAATATTTCTTGCCTATCTTTGCCGTCCCTTTCGGGGGATGTACAACCACCTTGAACGAAGCCCTACTGCTTCGATGGGTGTTAAAATTAAAAGATAAAATGTCAGGAATTATTGGAAAAAAAGTAGGAATGACCAGTATCTTTGATGCCGAAGGAAGAAACATTCCTTGTACGGTAATCGAGGCTGGACCTTGTGTAGTTACACAGGTAAAAACCGAAGAAGTAGATGGTTATTCATCAATCCAGTTGGGTTACGATGAGAAAAAAGAGAAAAACACAACTCAACCATTGAAAGGCCATTTCGCGAAAGCAAACACAACTCCGAAACGCAAGCTGGTAGAATTTGATTCATTTACAACTGCACTTAATTTAGGTGATGTTGTAACTGTTGATTCATTCGCAGAAGGCGATTTTGTTGATGTTGTAGGTACCTCAAAAGGTAAAGGTTTTCAAGGTGTTGTAAAACGCCACGGATTCGCCGGTGTTGGTATGCAGACTCACGGTCAGCATAACCGTTTACGTGCCCCAGGTTCATTGGGAGCGTCATCTTTCCCTTCACGTGTATTCAAAGGAATGCGCATGGCAGGAAGAACAGGTGGAGACAGGGTAAAAATTCAGAACTTACAGGTTTTGAAAGTTTATGCTGATCAAAACTTATTAGTAGTTAGTGGTTCCATTCCAGGAGCTAAAGGTTCTTACGTAATCTTAGACAAGTAATCAGATGGAAGTTAAAGTATTAAACATTTCAGGTAAAGAAACAGGTGCCAAGGTGCAACTTCCTGAATCGGTATTTGGTATCGAGCCTAACGACCACGCGATTTATTTAGATGTAAAACAGTATTTGGCTAACCAACGTCAGGGTACTCACAAATCTAAACAACGTAATGAGATTGCAGGTTCTACCCGTAAACTATACAAACAAAAAGGTACAGGTGGTGCACGTGCCGGAAGCATTAAATCTCCGTTATTCAATGGTGGTGGTCGTGTTTTTGGTCCTCAGCCACGTGATTATAGCTTTAAATTGAACAAGAAATTAAAATCATTAGCACGTAAATCAGCTTTAGCTTATAAAGCAAAAGATAACAACGTGGTAGTTTTAGAAGATTTCAACTTCGATACAGCTAAAACTAAAAACTATACAAGTTTATTGGCTGCGTTAAACGTAGGTACTCAAAAAACTTTACTGGTTTTACCTGCGCAAAATAATAATATCTATTTATCAAGCAGAAACGTTCAGAAAACTAAAGTAATCTCGGCAGCAGATTTAAATACTTATGATGTATTAAACGCTGGTGTACTTGTGTTAACTGCTGATTCTGTTAAAACTTTGGAGGAGGCATTTGCCAAATAATATGGAAATTTTAAAAAAACCAATATTAACCGAAAAAGCTTCAGCTTTAACTGAGAAATCTAACCGTTTCACTTTTAGCGTTAGCCACAAGGCTAATAAAATCCAGATCAAAGCTGCTATTGAGAAATTGTACGGTGTAACCATCGTTGCAGTTAACACAATGGTTGTTGATGGAAAAGCTAAATCACGTTACACTAAAGCAGGTTTTGTATCAGGCCGTAGCCCTAAATACAAAAAAGCAATCGTAACGTTAAAAGACGGCGAAACAATAGATTATTACGCAACCCTTTAATTTAATAATTCATTATAACTATGGGCTTAAGAAAATTTAAACCAGTTACTCCAGGTACCCGCTTCAGAGTTGGTGCTAGTTTTGCGGAGATTACAGCAACCAAGCCCGAAAAATCATTGGTTGTATCATCAAAAAAGTCTGGTGGACGTAACAATACAGGTAAAATGACTATGCGCTACATGGGCGGTGGTCACAAAAAATCATATCGTTTAATCGATTTCAAACGCGATAAATTCGATATTCCTGCAACAGTAGCTACTGTTGAATACGATCCAAACCGTACTGCCCGCATCGCATTATTACACTATGCAGATGGCGAGAAGCGTTATATTATTGCTCCAGAAGGATTGCAAGTTGGTTCGGTATTATTATCGGGCGATAAAGCAGCACCTGAAGTAGGTAACACTTTAACTTTATCGAAGATTCCATTAGGTTCTATCATCCACAACGTGGAGATCCACCCTGGAAAAGGAGCACAATTAGCTCGTAGTGCAGGTGCTTACGCACAATTAGCTGCCCGCGATGGTAAATATGCTACTTTAAAAATGCCTTCAGGCGAAACCCGTTTAATCCTGACTTCTTGTCTTGCTACTATCGGTGCTGTATCTAACTCAGATCACGCAAACGAAGTATTAGGTAAAGCTGGTCGTAAACGTTGGTTGGGCCGTCGTCCGAGAACAAGACCGGTAGCGATGAACCCTGTCGATCACCCAATGGGTGGTGGTGAAGGTAGATCATCAGGTGGTCACCCACGTTCAAGGAACGGTGTGTTAGCTAAAGGCTACAAAACCAGAGAACTTAAAAAATATTCTAATCGTTACATCATAGAGAGAAGGAAGAAATAATGGCTCGTTCGATAAAAAAAGGACCTTATATTGACCATAACGTAGAGAAAAAAGTAAACTCTATGAATGATTCAGGCAAAAAGTCTGTAATCAAAACTTGGTCTCGCAGATCAATGATATCACCAGATTTCGTGAATCATACATTTGCAGTACACAACGGAAATAAATTTATCCCTGTGTACGTAACAGAAAACATGGTTGGTCACAAGTTGGGAGAATTTGCTCCAACCAGAACATTCAGAGGACACGCTGAAAAGAAAAAATAATTAGACAATGGAAGCAATAGCAAAATTAAACAATTGTCCAACCTCACCGCGTAAGATGCGTTTGGTTGTAGATCTTATCAGAGGTGAACGTGTAGAAAAAGCATTAAGTGTTTTAAAGTTTACCAACAAAGAAGCAGCAATAAGAGTACAAAAATTATTATTATCTGCTATCAACAACTGGGAAGCTAAAAATGGCAAAACTTCTGATGGAAGCGAGTTATTTGTTAAAACAATTATGGTAGATGGTGGCCGTCAGCTTAAGCGTTTGCGTCCAGCACCTCAAGGCCGTGGCTATAGAATTCGTAAGCGTTCAAACCACGTTACACTGATTGTAGATAGTAAAAACACAGAAACAACTCAAAACTAATTAGGAAATGGGACAAAAAGCAAATCCAATAGGTGCCAGGTTAGGAATTATCAAAGGATGGGATTCTAACTGGTTCGGTGGCAACAACTACTCCGATAAATTAGTTGAAGATGAGAAAATAAGAAAATACCTTTCTGCCCGTATCGCTAAAGGTGGTGTTGCAAAAGTAGTTATTGAACGTACGTTAAAACGTATCACTGTAACTATCCACACAGCCCGTCCAGGTATCGTAATCGGTAAAGCAGGAGCTGAGGTTGATAAAATCAAAGAAGAGTTAAAGAAATTGACTAAAAAGGAAATTCAGATTAACATCTTCGAAATTAAACGCCCGGAACTTGATGCACAGTTAGTTGCAGAAGGTGTTGCAAAACAATTAGAAGCAAGGATCTCATTCCGTAGAGCAATGAAATCTTCTATCGCATCAACCATGCGTATGGGTGCTGAAGGTATCAAAATCATGACTTCTGGTCGTTTAGGTGGTGCTGAGATGGCACGTACCGAGCAGTACAAAGAAGGAAGAGTGCCTTTACATACATTCCGTGCTGATATTGATTATGCTTTAGCTGAAGCCTTAACTACTTATGGTAAAATAGGTGTTAAAGTGTGGATCTGTAAAGGTGAGGTTTATGGAAAACGTGATTTGTCTCCAAACATTGGTGCAACAAACAACGGTCCAAAAGGCGCATCAGATAAACCAGCTTTCGGCGGAAGAGATAACAGAGGTGGTGGAAGAGATAACCGTGGCGGTGGTAACGACAGACGTGGTGGAAACCAGGGCGGTCGTGGTCCGGGTCAGGGTGGTCCAAACAGAGGTGGTGGCGCAGGCGCTAACAGAGGTCCTCGTAAATAATTGATTTATTAACATCGTTTAACGATTAGAACAAAATAAAATGTTACAGCCAAAAAGAACGAAGTTCAGGAAGATGCAAAAAGGCAGAATGAAGGGTTTAGCTTCTCGTGGAGCTGAATTAGCATTCGGATCTTTCGGTATCAAATCTCTAGAAGCTACTTGGATCACAAGTCGTCAGATAGAGGCTGCCCGTATTGCCGTAACTCGTTTCATGAAACGTGAAGGGCAAGTATGGATCAGGATATTCCCGGACAAACCAGTAACTAAAAAACCTGCTGAGGTACGTATGGGTAAAGGTAAAGGTGCTCCTGAATATTGGGTAGCAGTTGTAAGACCTGGACGTGTAATTTTCGAAGCTGAAGGTGTGCCTTTAGAAGTTGCTAAAGAAGCATTACGTTTAGCCGCACAAAAATTACCAATCCAAACCAAATTCGTAGTACGTAGAGATTACGTAGAAGCATAGTAAAGGTGTTGAGATGAATGTTGTAAATACTTGTTTATTATAACCGCTACACTCAACGTAAAAGAAAAATAAAAATGAAAAATTCAGAAATCACAGGGCTTTCAAAAGAAGAATTAGTAGCTAAGATTGCGGAAGAAAAAGAGAACTTGTCAAAATTAAAGTTCGCACACACTATTTCAGCTATCGAAAATCCTTCGCGCATTGCAAAAGTAAGGAAAGACATAGCCCGTTTAAACACTGAGTTGACTAAAGTGAAAAACACTGAGTCAGCTACTGAAACTAAATAATTCGAGAGTCATGGAAAGACAATTAAGAAAAACAAGAACGGGGTTAGTGGTAAGCAACAAGATGGATAAATCTGTTGTAGTGAGCGTTGAGCGTAAAGTAAAACACCCGATTTATGGTAAGTTCGTAAAGAAAACTACCAAATTTATGGCTCACGACGAGAAAAACGAATGCGGTATCGGTGATACCGTATTGATTATGGAAACTCGTCCTTTGAGTAAAAACAAGAACTGGAGATTGGTACAAATTTTAGAAAGAGCTAAATAAGATGGTACAACAGGAATCGAGATTAAACGTTGCTGATAACAGCGGCGCAAAAGAAGTATTGGTAATTCGCGTGCTAGGTGGAACCGGCAAACGTTATGCTTCAATTGGTGATAAAGTAGTTGTTACCGTAAAAAGCGCGTTACCTTCTGGTAACATTAAAAAAGGTACAGTTTCTAAAGCAGTTGTTGTAAGAACTAAAAAAGAAATTCGTCGTAAAGATGGTTCTTATATCCGTTTTGACGATAATGCAGCTGTATTATTGAACGCACAGGATGAGCCAAGAGGTACACGTATCTTTGGCCCGGTTGCGAGAGAACTACGTGAAAAACAATTCATGAAAATTGTATCATTAGCACCGGAGGTATTATAAAATGGGAAACAAAGTAAATACACCATCAAAACTTAAAATCCGCACTGGAGATTTAGTTAAAGTAATTGCTGGCGATTCAAAAGGTCAACAAGGAAAAGTACTTTCAGTACAAATAGATAAAAACAGAGCCATTGTAGAAGGCGTTAACTTAGTATCTAAACATACTAAACCAAATGCTGCTAATCCTAACGGTGGTATTATTAAAAAAGAAGCTGCTCTTCACATTTCTAACTTGATGTTGGTTGATCCAAAATCTGGTAAAACTACCCGCGTTGGTCGTAAACTTAACGCAGATGGTAAATTAGTTAGAGTTGCTAAAATTTCAGGAGAGGAGATTAAATAATGGCTACACCAAGATTAAAAAGCAAATACAAAGAAGAAGTTGTAAATGCACTAAAAGAGAAATTTCAGTACAAAACTGTAATGCAGGTTCCTAAATTGGAAAAAATCTGTATCAATCAGGGTGTTGGTCGTTTTTCTGTTACAGATAAAAAGATTATGGATACCACTATCGTTGAGCTGACTACCATTACTGGTCAGCAAGCGGTTCCGGCTAACTCTAAGAAAGATATCTCTAACTTTAAATTACGTAAAGGTATGCCGGTAGGTGTACGCGTTACTTTACGCGATAACAACATGTATGAGTTCTTAGATCGTTTGATCTCTGTAGCTTTGCCACGTATCCGCGATTTCAAAGGTATTAACGATAAAGGTTTTGATGGAAAAGGTAACTATACATTAGGCGTTACTGAACAAATCATCTTTCCTGAGATTAATATAGATAAAATCAATAAAATTTTAGGGATGGATATAACTTTCGTAACTTCGGCAAAATCTGACGTTGAGGCTCTTGAGTTATTGAAACAATTCGGATTACCATTTAAAAATCAAAAAACAGCAGAATAATGGCAAAAGAAGGTGTAAAAGCACGCGAAGTTAAGCGCCAAAAATTGGTAGCTAGATACGCTGAAAAACGTGCAGTATTAAAAGCTGCAGGAGATTTCGAGGGTTTAGATAAATTACCTAAAAACTCATCTCCGGTACGTTTACACAACCGTTGTAAATTAACTGGTCGTCCTCGTGGATATATGCGTACCTTTGGTATTTCAAGGGTAACGTTCCGCCAGATGGCATTAGACGGTAAAATACCAGGTGTTAAAAAAGCATCTTGGTAATATAGCTTAAAGCTGAAAGCTCAAAGTCTAAAGCGATGCATGTCGCTTTAGTCTTTGTGCTTTAGTCTTTTTGCTTTTAAAAGAATTTTAACCGGTAGCAGGTCCCACAGCTGGGTAGCAGAAGGAAACCACTATCAAAAACAATAAAAAATGAATACAGATCCAATAGCAGATTATTTAACAAGAGTAAGGAATGCCATTAAGGCCAACCACCGTGTTGTAGAAATTCCTGCATCAAACCTTAAAAAAGAAATTACTAAAGTTCTTTTCGACAAAGGTTACATCGCGAACTACAAGTTTGAAGATACTACAGTTCAAGGCATCATTAAAATCGCTTTGAAATACAATCCGATTACTAAAGTTCCTGCTATTCGTACTTTAGTGCGAGTAAGTAAACCAGGTTTGAGAAACTATGCTGGTGTTGAAAATATGCCAAGAGTATTAAACGGTTTAGGTATCGCAATCTTATCTACTTCTAAAGGTGTAATGACCGATAAAGAAGCAGCCAAATTAAACATTGGTGGTGAGGTATTGTGTCACGTTTATTAATATTTAGGAGAACTACACAATGTCAAGAATAGGAAAAGCCCCAATTACAATCCCTTCAGGTGTAACCATTACCGTATCTAACGATAACGTGGTAACTGTAAAAGGCCCTAAAGGTGAATTATCACAAACAGTTGATAAAGATATCACTGTAAGTCAGGAAGATGGAATTTTAACAGTTCAACGTCCATCAGATCAAAAGAAACACAAAGCATTACACGGTTTATACCGCTCTTTGCTTAACAACATGGTTGTTGGTGTTACAGAAGGTTATACATTAACTCAAGAGTTGGTAGGTGTTGGTTACCGTGCTACAAATCAAGGCAACACATTAGACCTTGTTTTGGGTTATTCTCACCACTATGTATTCCAGTTGCCAGCAGAGATTAAAGTAACTACGCAATCAGAAAAAGGTCAGACTCCTAAAATTATTTTAGAGAGTATTGACAAACAATTGATTGGCCAGGTAGCAGCGAAAATCCGTTCGTTACGTGCACCAGAACCATATAAAGGTAAAGGTATCAAGTTTGTAGGTGAAGTGTTAAGAAGAAAAGCAGGTAAATCAGCATCTAAAAAATAGTAATCATGGCAGGTAAAAAATTATCAAGAAGAGATCGTATTAAAAAAGGGATCAGAAAAAGACTTACCGGTTCGGAAGAACGTCCAAGGTTATCTGTATATAGAAGCAATAAAGGGATTTATGCGCAGGTAATTAACGATGTAACCGGTACAACAATAGCATCAGCATCATCATTATCGAAAGATTTTTCTGGTACTGGAAACAAGAGCGACCAATCAGTAGCTGTAGGCAAATTAGTTGCCGAAAAAGCAATCGCTGCAGGTGTTAAAGAAGTTGTTTTCGATAGAAATGGCTATTTATACCACGGTCGTGTAAAATCGTTGGCAGAGGGTGCCCGCGAAGCTGGTTTAGTATTTTAATCTGAAGAAAAAGTAAGATGTCAACTATTAATATAAAAAGAGTAAAAACCACCGATATCGAATTAAAGGATCGTTTGGTTAGTATACAACGTGTTGCCAAAGTAACCAAAGGTGGCCGTACTTTCAGCTTTTCAGCAATTGTTGTTGTAGGCGATGAGAACGGTGTTGTTGGTTTCGGTTTAGGTAAAGCGAAAGAGGTAACTGAAGCAATTGCCAAAGGTGTGGATGATGCCAAAAAGAATCTGGTAAAAGTTCCGATTTTAAACGGTACTGTTCCTCATGAGCAAATCGGTAAATTCTCAGGTGGTTTTGTTTTAATCAAACCAGCTGCAGTAGGTACAGGAGTAATTGCCGGTGGTGCGATGCGTGCTGTATTAGAGAGTGCCGGTGTACATAACGTATTGGCAAAATCTAAAGGTTCATCTAACCCACACAACGTGGTAAAAGCAACTGTTGATGCATTAACTAAAATGCGTGATGCTTATACAGTAGCTCAAACCCGTGGTATTGATTTAAACAAAGTATTTAACGGATAATATCATGGCTAAGATCAAAATAACACAAGTAAAAAGCGTTATCGACAGAAGCGAGCGCCAAAAGAGAACCGTTCAGGCTTTGGGTTTATCTAAATTGAACCAAAGTGTAGAGGTTGAAGCTACTCCACAGATTATCGGTATGGTTCGTAAAGTGAACCATTTGGTAGCAATCGAAGCAATCTAGTAAAAGTTTTAAAGGTAGTATTGGAAAAATCCGGTACTACCTTTATATATGTTTAATCGTTGTACCTGTTTAGTGAAAGCGAAGGGCAACACAAATTCAAAAAAATGAATTTAAGTAATTTAAAACCTGCAGTAGGTTCTACAAAAAACAGTAAGAGAATTGGTCGTGGTACAGGTTCTGGTCGTGGCGGTACTTCAACTCGTGGTCACAAAGGTGCGGGTTCTCGTTCAGGTCACAAAACCAAAATCGGTTTCGAAGGTGGTCAAATGCCTTTACAACGTCGTGTGCCTAAAGTTGGTTTCAAACCAATCAACCGTACTGAGTATGTTGGCGTAAACTTAGACGTTTTACAAGCATTAGCTGAAAAACATAGCTTAACAACTATCGATTTTGCTGCTTTACAAGCACATGGTTTGGCTTCAAAAAACGACTTGGTTAAAATTTTAGGTCGTGGTGAAGTTAAAGCAAAGCTAGAAATTACAGCACATGCGTTCTCTGCAACCGCACAAAAAGCTATTGAAGCTGCAGGTGGTTCTATTGTAAAATTGTAATTATTAAATGAAGAAGCTATTTACTACTTTAAGTAATATCTGGAAAATTCAGGAATTAAAAGAGCGTATATTGTTTACGCTCTTAATTCTTTTGGTATACCGTTTCGTATCTCACGTGGTTTTACCAGGTGTAGATCCAACTGCTTTAGGCAACAACGAAAAATCGGGAATTTTAGGCTTACTAGATATGTTTGCCGGCGGTTCTTTCTCTCGTGTGTCTATTTTGGCGTTGGGGGTAATGCCTTACATTTCTGCATCGATTGTGGTGCAGCTATTGGGTATTGCTGTTCCTTCTTTCCAAAAAATGCAGAAAGAGGGCGAAAGTGGTAGAAAGAAAATGAACCAGATTACCCGTTACCTAACGGTAGCGATCACAATCGTTCAGTCTGTTGGTTACGTTAAAACGCAAGTTCCTGCAGAAGCTATTTTATTGCCAAATACTTTATTTTTAGTGTTATCTACGTTTGTATTAACGGCAGGTACGTTATTCGTAATGTGGTTAGGTGAAAAAATTACAGATAAAGGTATTGGTAACGGTACATCACTAATCATTATGGTTGGTATTATAGCCCGTTTACCGGTAGCAATCTCTCAAGAGTTTAGTGCACGTGTGGGTTCGGCCAGTGAAGGTGGAGGCCCTGTTGCATTGGTTCTAGAGATCGTTGCCTTATTTGCAGTGGTGATGTTTACCATTTTAATTGTTCAAGGTGTACGTAAAGTACCTGTACAATACGCTAAAAAAATTGTTGGTAACCGCCAGTTTGGTGGTGTTCGTCAGTACATTCCTTTAAAGGTTAATGCTGCTGGTGTTATGCCAATCATTTTTGCCCAGGCGTTAATGTTTATTCCAGGTGCTTTAATGCAGTTTGTTCCTTCGTTACAAGGTTCCTGGTTAATCCAGTTCAGCAATACCACTTCGTTGGCTTATAGCTTAACATTCGCATTTTTAATTATCGCATTTACTTTCTTCTATACTGCCATTACTGTTAATCCAACCCAAATGAGCGATGATATGAAGAAAAACGGTGGTTTTATTCCAGGTATTAAACCTGGCTTTGCAACATCAACTTTTATTGATGATGTGATATCAAAAATCACTTTCCCAGGTGCGGTATTTTTAGCGATTATTGCTATCCTGCCTTCAATTGCGGTTAAGTTTGGTATTAAACAAGAATTTGCACACTTCTTTGGTGGTACTTCTTTATTGATTTTAGTTGGTGTTGTATTGGATACATTGCAACAGATCGAAAGTTATTTATTGATGCGCCATTATGATGGTCTGATGAAAACAGGTAGAGTTACCGGCAGAACAGGTATTCCTGCTGCAAGTAGCAACGCAGCACTGTAGTGTAAAGGATGTCTAAAATTTATTACAAGTCTCTTGAGGAGATCGAGTTAATAAGAGAAAGTTCCATGCTTGTTTCTAAAACTCTGGCCGAGGTGGCCAAGGTAATAAAAGCAGGCATGACTACTATCCAGTTAGATAAGTTGGCCTATGAGTTTATTAGTGACCACGGAGCGATTCCTGCATTTTTAAACTATAATGGTTTTCCTTACTCATTGTGTATTTCGCCAAATGAACAGGTTGTTCATGGTTTCCCGGGCGAATATGTAATTCAAGAAGGTGATCTTATTTCGGTTGATTGTGGAGTGATTAAAAACAATTATTTTGGTGATTCGGCTTATACTTTTCCGATAGGGGAGATAGACACCGAAAAACAGAAGTTGCTTACGGTTACTCAACGCTGCCTTGAACTGGGTATAGAAAAAGCTGTTGTTGGAATGCGTACCGGTGATATCGGTTTTGCTGTTCAGCAATACGCAGAAGCCAATGGATTTGGTGTAGTAAGAGAACTTGTAGGGCATGGTGTTGGTGTAAAACTTCATGAGAAACCAGAGGTTCCGAATTATGGGAAGCGTGGTGCAGGACCAAAGCTGGAAGAAGGGATGGTTATTGCAATAGAACCCATGATCAATGCAGGCGTAGCCGGTGTTAAATTCCATAACGATGGATGGACGGTAACCAGTAAAGACAATAAACCATCGGCACATTTTGAACACACAGTAGCCATCAAAAAGGGCAAAGCAGATGTTTTATCAACGTTTTCTATAATAGAAGAAGTTTTACAACAAAAAAAATAAATTATTAAATTTTTTTATTTAATTTTGCAACCCTGTTTAGAAGCAGCTAATTAAGTAACAATCAATAAAATATGGCTAAACAAGCCTCAATTGAACAAGACGGAGTAATAAGAGAAGCATTATCTAATGCGATGTTCCGGGTAGAACTCGAGAACGGGCATGAGATTATTGCGCACATTTCAGGAAAGATGCGGATGCACTACATCAAAATTCTTCCTGGGGATAAAGTTAAATTGGAAATGTCTCCTTATGATTTAACAAAAGGACGCATTACTTATAGATACAAATAAAATGAAAGTTAGATCATCAATTAAAAAACGTAGCGCTGATTGTAAGATTATTCGCCGTAAAGGTAAACTTTACGTAATCAACAAGAAAAATCCTAAATACAAGCAACGTCAGGGGTAATTAAGAATATTGTAATCAACCGCACAACGGTGGCCCGCCGTTCGGAATTACGTAAAAACATAAATAAATATGGCAAGGATTTCAGGTATTGATTTACCAAGAAACAAAAGAGGAGAGATCGGTTTAACCTACATCTACGGAATTGGCAGAACAACTGCACAACGTATTTTAACTACTGCAGGTATCGATTTGAACAAAAAAGTACAAGACTGGTCTGATGATGAGTTATCAGCAATCCGTACAATGATCAACGATGAGATTAAAGTAGAAGGTGCTTTACGCTCTGAAGTTCAGTTAAACATCAAACGTTTAATGGATATCGGTTGTTACCGCGGTTTACGTCACAGAAAAGGTTTACCTTCTCGTGGTCAGCGTACTAAAAACAACTCACGTACTCGTAAGGGTAAGAGAAAAACAGTTGCTAACAAGAAAAAAGCTACTAAGTAATAGATAGATAGGAGAGGTGAGATTTTAGATATGAGAACCATGTCTTTAAAATCTGCTCAGATCTGGAACAAAAGATAAAAAGTAGGATACTGAGTATCGGGGTAGAGAAATTCTCATATCTCAAGTCTCATATCTAAAATCTAAAAGATAAAATGGCTAAGAGTAAAAAAGTAACAAAAAAACGTATCGTTGTAATTGAGCCTGTTGGTCAGGCGCATATCAATGCTACCTTCAACAACATCATCGTTACCTTAACAAACAACAACGGACAGACTATTTCATGGTCATCTGCTGGTAAAATGGGCTTTAAAGGTTCTAAAAAGAACACTCCGTATGCAGCCGGTCAGGCAGCTTCAGATTGCGGTAAAGTTGCGTTTGATTTAGGTTTACGTAAAGTTGAAGTATTTGTAAAAGGTCCGGGTTCAGGTCGTGAATCTGCAATCAGAACTTTGCAAGTAGCAGGTATCGAAGTAACATCTATCAAAGATATTACTCCACTTCCTCACAACGGATGTCGTCCTCCTAAAAAGAGAAGAGTTTAATTAATTTTAAAGCTAAGAATCTCCAGTTACAGGCTGGATGATACTTTAAAAACAGAAAAAAATGGCAAGATATACAGGCCCAAAATCAAAAATCGCCCGTAAGTTCAGAGAACCAATCTTCGGTCCTGATAAGGTGTTAGACAGAAAAAATTATCCTCCTGGGCAACATGGCTCATCAAAAAGAAGAGGAAAACAATCTGAATATGCTATCCAGTTAATGGAAAAACAAAAAGTAAAATACACTTATGGTGTGTTAGAAAAACAGTTCAGTAATTTGTTTAAAAAAGCATCTTCACGTGCAGGTATCACCGGTGATAACTTACTTCAATTATTAGAAGCACGTTTAGATAATACAGTTTACCGTTTAGGTATTGCAACAACCCGTTCTGGTGCACGCCAGTTAGTTAGCCATAAACACGTAACCGTGAATGGTGAAGTTGTAAATATCCCTTCATATCAGTTAAAAGCTGGTGATGTGGTTGCTGTTCGTGAAAAATCTAAATCTTTAGAATCAATTAGTAACTCAGTTGCAGGCAGAACAATTAACAAGTTCGCATGGTTAGAGTGGAATGCTGGTGAATTAACCGGTAAATTCTTAACTTACCCTCAACGTGATGAGATTCCTGAAAACATCAAGGAAAACTTAATCATCGAGTTATACTCAAAGTAATAAATAAGACAGTTAATTACCTCAAAAGGGTAATTAACTTTTTTCTTGTTACTATATATTCAATAACGAATTTAAAAAAATATAAATGGCAATTTTAGCATTTCAGAAACCAGACAAAGTGATCATGCAGAAATCAACTGATTTCGATGGCACATTTGAATTTCGTCCTTTAGAGCCCGGTTTCGGTGTAACAATTGGTAATGCCTTAAGAAGAATATTACTTTCTTCATTAGAAGGTTATGCTATTACTACTATTCGTTTTTCAGGCGTTTCTCACGAGTTTTCTACCATGAAAGGTGTTGTAGAAGATTTAACCGACATCATCTTAAACTTAAAACAAGTTCGTTTTAAGAAAACTGGTGATTCAGGTGATTCTGAAAAAGTTTTCATCATCGTTAATGGTCAGGACCAGTTTAAAGCTGGTGATATCACTAAATTCTCTAACAACTTTACAGTTTTAAACCCTGAGCATGTAATTTGCAACATGGATAAATCTGTTACTTTGGAAGTGGAATTAACCATCAATAAAGGACGTGGTTATGTACCTGCTGAAGAAAATAAAGTTGCTGATGCTGTTGTAGGTGTAATCGCAATCGATTCGATTTATACTCCAATGAAAAATGTAAAATACACGATCGAAAACTTTCGTGTTGAGCAAAAAACGGATTATGAAAAATTGGTTTTAGATATCTCTACTGACGGTTCAATTCATCCTGAAGAAGCATTAAAAGAAGCGGCTAAGATCCTTATCCAACACTTTATGTTATTCTCGGATGAGAATTTAGTATTAGAATCTCAGGCTAAAGAAGAAACTAAAGAAGTTGATGAGGAAATTTTACACATGCGTAAAATCCTTAAAACTGAATTAGTGGATATGGACCTTTCAGTTAGGGCATTAAACTGCTTAAAAGCTGCTGATATCCGTACTTTGGCTGATTTAGTTTCTTACGATGTTGCTGATATGTTAAAATTCAGAAACTTCGGTAAAAAATCTTTAACAGAGATCCAGGAATTAGTAAAATCAAAAGGTTTATCATTTGGTATGAACCTGTCTAAATTTAAATTAGACGAAGAGTAAGATTAGTCATGAGTCATTAGTTCGGAGTCGTGAGTCTTCCTTTCTAAAACCTCAACTAAAATAAATAATTTTTCACAGTGCATAATTCCCTCAGCTTAATTGCAAAGAGACGGTATGCACTCAATTAAAAAACAATGAGACACGGTAAAAAAGTAAACCACTTAGGTAGAACCGCAAGCCACAGAAAGGCGATGTTAGCTAACATGGCTTCATCACTTATTTTGCACAAAAGAATTACAACAACTTTAGCTAAAGCTAAAGCTTTACGTACTTATGTTGAGCCTATTATTACTAAATCAAAAAATGATACTACTCACTCACGTCGTACCGTATTTGCTTACTTACAAGATAAAGAAGTAGTAACAATCTTATTCCGCGAAATTGCTGAGAAAGTTGCAAACCGTCCAGGTGGTTACACTCGTATCATTAAATTAAACAATCGTCAGGGTGATAACGCTGAGATGGCTTTAATTGAATTGGTAGATTACAATACAGTTTACGGTAAAGATGTAGAAGTTAAAGAAGAGAAGAAAACAACTCGTCGTGGTAGAAGTAAAGCTGCTGCTGCACCTAAAGTTGCTGAAGCAAAAGCTGAAGTTGCCGAAGAAGTTGCTCCTGCTGAAGAAGCTCCTGCTACTGAAGAACCAAAAGGAGAATAATTTTATTCACCTTAAGCATACGAAAAGTCCTGTTCGAAAGAGCAGGACTTTTTTGTTTTCTGTCATTCTGAACGCAGTGAAGAATCTCTAAGCAATAGAACACTGAATCCATAAGTAAACCGTAGCTACAACAATTTGTGGGCACTCAAATTTCTGCATCAATAGGTCAGGGATTCTTCGCTGCGCTCAGAATGACAATACCTTAAAACAATAAACTATTGACTAATGAACTATTAAAACCAAACCAAGGCAAACGTTTGTCTCATTTTTTCATTACATAGCTTTAATTCAATCTGCTATACATAAATTAGCCTAAAACAAATTGATAATGAAATTTAGGCTTTTTCTATTGCTCTGTCTGTTGGGGCAACTATCCCTTCATGCACAAATACTAAAATATACCAATGGCAACAACGCCTGGAATCCTGATTCGTTGGGTAACCACAGGGTTGTGCTCCAGTTTGCAGGTAGCGGCAAAACTGCCCATGCAAAAATCGATTGGCGCAGAAGAGATGAACATCCTGAATTAAAGGGAATCATTGTTCAGGATGCTAGCGGTAAAACCATTTCGGTTGTTGGTACAGATAAACTAACCAGAGAAAGTGCAGATGTTTATTTCGAAACCGCTGGCCCAGGCAAGTATTACGTGTACTATCTGGCTTACAAAAACGAAGGCAGGAGCAATTATCCAAAAGGTGTGTATATCAAACCTAAACAAGCAGATCAGGCCTGGTTAGCTACTGTAAAGCAGGTTAAGGTTAACGCTTCAGTGGTAGAGATTCAGTCTATCGATGCTTTCAATTCCTTTTATCCGATGGAAATCATCGCCACAGCTAAAGAAACCGCTTTAATTAAGGCAAAATATTCTTCAGAAGCATTTATCGTATTTCCTGAGGATAGAATGTTTCCGGTCAAAATGCAAAACGATCTGCCTTATCGTTGGGTACAGAAAGGCGCAAGCAATTCATTTAACGGAACAGCAAGCAAAGGCGAAAATTATGCCTTTCAACTAGGCGTGTATGCATTAAAGGATTTAAAGAATGTTGAAGTGAGCTTCGGTGATTTGAAAACGACAACAGGAAAAGTAATATCTTCAAAATACATCAATTGCTTAAACACCAATGGAACGAGTTACGATAATAAACCATTGGTGGAGACCGTAAATGTAACAGCAGGTAAAATACAACCATTGTGGATTACTGTAAATGTTCCTAAGGCTACATCTGCAGGTATCTACGCAGGTAAATTTACGGTTAAAGCAAACGAAAAAGCTAAAGTGATTGATGCGAAGATTACCGTTACCAACGAAGTTTTAGCCGATGCAGGGGTTGGAACACCAAACAAGCAGACCCGTTTAACCTGGTTAAATTCTACTTTGGCACAGGCAAATACTGTGGTAGCTCCTTATACACCACTAACGGTTGAAGGAAATGTAATCTCCCTTTTGGGTAGAAAGTTCGAGATTAATACTGATGGTTTCCCTAAACAAATCCAAACGTTCTTTAATGCAGAGATGACCGGTTACAGTGAAAAACCAAATAATATTCTGGCAGAACCGATCCACTTTCATTTTTACAATACCCCAAAAACACAGGAAAAATTTGTTCCCAACAATTTCCAGATTACCAGTAAAGAAGCCGGAACGGTAAAATGGTCGGCGACAAATACTTCTGAAAACCTGAAAATGGATCTGGAAGGTGCTTTAGAGTTTGATGGTTACGTGCATTATGTAGTTAAGGTTACAGCGTTAAAAGATGTGGAATTCAGTAATGTTGATTTTCATATTCCTTTTGATAAAGGCTCTACTAAATATTTAATGGGATTGGGCGAAAAAGGTGGCGTTAGACCTGATACCGTAAAATGGAAGTGGGATGTAGCCAATAAAAATCAGGATGCGGTATGGATCGGAAACGTGAATGCGGGTCTGTATTACAATTTGAGAGATGAGAACTATGTTCGCCCATTGAATACCAATTTTTATCTTCAGAAACCATTATTATTGCCAAAATCTTGGGGTAATGTTGATAAAGGTGGTATCCAGATCAATGTAAAAGGCAGTTCGATGCTGGCCGATAATTTTACAGGTGCCAGAAGCATGAAAAAGGGCGATGTGCTTTATTATAATTTCAATTTATTGATTACGCCTTTCCATTTAATCAATACCGATTTTCAATGGGATAACCGCTTTTATCATAAATATGGCGATTTGGATTCGATTAAATCTACCGGTGCAACAGTAGTAAACATTCACCATGCCACACCAATCAATCCATGGATCAATTATCCTTTCATTGAATGGAAAAAGATGAAGAACTATATCGATAATGCCCATTCGAAAGGTTTAAAAGTAAAAATTTACAATACCGTTCGTGAGTTATCTAACCATGCATATGAGTGGCCTGCCTTACGGAGTTTGGGTACCGAGGTATATTCTCCTGGTAAAGGCGGTGGTTTTAGCTGGTTACAGGAACATTTAGATTCCAATTATATTGCTGCCTGGTTTGTGCCCGAAATTAAAGATGCAGCTGTGATTAACAGCGGAATGAACCGCTGGCATAATTATTATGTAGAAGGCATGAACTGGTTGGTAAATAACGTTGGGATAGATGGGGTGTATCTAGATGACGTAGCCTTCGATCGCGTAACCATGAAACGTATTAAACGTGTATTGACACAGAATAACCATCCGGGCATTATCGATCTGCACTCTGCAAACCAATACAATAAGAGTGATGGTTTTAACAACAGCGCCATTTTATACCTGGAGCATTTTCCTTATTTAAACCGTTTATGGTTTGGTGAGTATTTCGATTACCAAAAAAATAATCCTGATTTCTTTTTAACAGAAGTAAGTGGTATTCCTTTCGGATTAATGGGCGAGATGTTGCAGGATGACGGAAACCCCTGGCGTGGCATGATTTATGGCATGACGAGTCGTTTAGGCTGGTCGGATAAGAGCGACCCGAAACCACTGTGGAAAGCCTGGGATAATTTCGGCATTAAAGGTTCAGAAATGATGGGTTACTGGAGCGAAAACTGTCCGGTTAAAACGGATAATCCGAAAGTGTTGGCTACAGTTTACAAAAAACAGGGAAAAACAATGATTGCTTTGGCGAGTTGGGCAGAAGGGGATACTAAGGTTAATTTAACCTTTGATTGGGCTAAATTGGGCTTAGATGCATCGAAAGTTAAAATTACTGCTCCGGCAATTGAGAAATTCCAGACTGCAGGAAATTATCCTGAGGGAAAATCTGTTCCTGTAGAAAAAGGAAAAGGTTTGATTTTGATAGTGGAATAGTTTATATAAGTTTTCGTTATTGCGAGGCACGAAGCAATCTTAATGCGCTAAAAGGTAGCGATAGTTGTAGGATTGCTTCGTGCCTCGCAATGACGATTTTTTGCATTATACCTTCACATTTTCCATGCGCCGTGGTTTGTGTCCCCACGAACTACATCAATAAATAAAAAAGGTCAAGTTTAAAAAACTTGACCTTTATAACTATATCTTCACATTTTCCATGCCGTATTGTTTCAGTACATCAGCAGGAACACCTGCCCATTGGTTTGGGGCATTACCCACATAACCAATGTCTTTAACTCCGATTTCTGTGGTGTAAAAACCCGATGCCGTTAAATTTCTCATTCTATTGAAAAAAGTTACTCCTGCCTGCATTTCCGGCCGGGCTTTTTTAGGATAGGCAATTTCATTTACGATCGAAATCTGCTGGTCGGCAGAAGCTTCAACAAATGGTTTCTGGAATTTATTAAAGCTATACACATCCAGCCATTTCAGGCCGCCACGCATGGGTACTTTATGTTCGGGAATATCTTTCACAATAAACTCGATAAACTCGGGTACTTTAGCATCAGATGCACTGCCCGAAACCTCATCTTTAGGGATAATGATATCGGCCAAAACCGTTATGGTGGCCATTTCATGTTTGGTGAAAAAAGTTTCCGATTTCAGGCTTTTGTCGCGGTCTATTTCCCATTGTTCCCTACCAGCCTCTTTCGCGGTTTCTTCCGGTGCAGCGGCTTCTGTTTTTTTTTCAGGTTGTTTACAGGCATCCAAAAGTACAGTTGTACTAATGGCTGTTAAACCTAATGCTTTTATGGAATCACGTCTGTTCATAGTTGGTAATTCTTAAATGTTTTGTTTTTTCTTTTGAGCTAAAATATATTCGGCAGTACGCATCGAAAGGGCTAAAATTGTCCAGGTGGCATTTTTATCTCCCTGTTGAACAAATGGACCTGCATCAACTACGAAAAGGTTTTTACAGTCATGTGCCTGGCAATATTTATTCAGTGCCGATTTTTTAGGATCGTCGCCCATGCGGATGGTTCCTACCTCGTGAATGATTTTGCCCGGGTTTAGTAAACCGTAATTGGTATCTGCACCCTGAATTTCTGAAGTAACCACGGCGCCCATTTCCTTCATAATTGAAAGAAAGGTTTCCTGCATGTGTTTCGCCTGTAGAATTTCATCCTTATCCCACTTATAATTAAATCTTAAAACCGGAATACCATATTTATCTACTGTGTTGGGGTCAATTTCGCAATAATTACTTTCTCTGGCAATTGCCGTACCACGGCCAGCCATTCCAACTCCGGTTCCGTAGAAACGGCGGTAATCATCTTTTAACGATTTTCCGTAACCTCCCGCTTCTTTCATTTTGCCATCCCGGCCAGGTACCATCCCGTTCATTTCAGCGACTCCACCACCAAAACCATAAGCCGGCATGCCCATTCCGCCCCAATATTCGATGTGGTAACCACGTGGAAAGTTGAGTTTACGGTTATCTAACCACCAGGGTGAATAAATGTGCACACTACCAACGCCATCTTCATTATAGCGTTTTCTATCCATTAATTGTGGAAGAAAGCCGGAAACACTTGCCCCGGTAGAGTCGTGTAAATATTTTCCAACCACACCGCTGCTATTGGCCAGGCCGTTTGGATGCGATGCAGATTTTGAATTGAGTAATATACGGGCAGATTCGCAGGCACTGGCACCTAAAATAACCAGTTTACCATTTACCTGGTATTCTTGAAGATCTTTACGGTTTACATAAGAAACGCCTTTTGCTGAGCCATCTTTATCGGTAATTACTTCACGCACCATGGCATCGGTAATTACAGTAAGGTTTCCGGTTTTTACTGCCGGGTTTACCAGGCATGAGGAAGCTGAAAAATCGCCATACACTTTACAACTTCTTCCGCACTGGCCGCAATAGAAACAAGGTGCACGGTCGTTATTATTTGGCAAAGCTTCGGTAAGAACAGATCCACGGCCGGTAATTACTTTTACACCCGCTTTTTCTGCACCTTTTTTAATGAAAAGTTCGTTTAACCTTGGTTTTGGGGGTTTCATGAAAATGCCATCCGGCTCGCTTTCAATCCCTTCAGCCGTTCCATAAATGCCGATCATGCGGTCTACTTTATCGTAAAAGGGTTTTACATCCGCGTAAGTAATAGGCCAGGCATCGGTTAAACCATCTTTGGGTTTAAAATCATCCGGACCCATACGCAAAGAAATCCTGCCCCAGTGATTGGTACGGCCACCAAGCATGCGCGAACGGAACCATTCGAATTCACTTTTATTTTTCTGGGTATAAGGCTCGCCTTCTAATTCCCAGCCACCGTAAGAAGCATCAAAATCTCCAAACGGACGAACGGTACCTGCGCCACGGCGGGGCGATTCCCAGGGCCATTTTAATTGATGTGAATCTAATCGCGGATCGAAATTTTGACCAGCCTCGAGCAATAAAACCTTTTGTCCTGCATGTGCCAGAACGTAGGCTGCCATTCCGCCACCTGCACCTGAACCAACAATAATGGCATCATATACGGTAGGCGATTTTTTTATCTGAAAGTCACTCATGTGTTTTGGTTAGCTGTTTAAATACCCTAATCTAAAGTTTAATTTTTTGAAAAAAAAACGTTTGTCTATTTTGTAATCAATATAGATAATAATATCACTACGCATTTCTAAATCGTATTACGTCATTCATTTATTTAATGCTTTGATAATGGTTTTCTAGCAGAAATTCATTCCATTTTCCCTTTTACATCTTCCATCATTCGCTGTATGGTCGCTCTATTGTTACATTATTCCACACATGTTCAGCTCCGGATAAACTTGATTATCTTTGCAGTTCAAAATTATCAATGGGCGTGTCAGAATATATTAAACAGTTTACTAAAGCTTTAAAAGAAAGTGTGGATGCCGCAACTTTCGTGAAAATTTCTTTAGGTAATTATAAAGGTGCAGAGGAAGCATTAAAGCAAATACTTATCCGTAAAGTGGTGATTAAACGGGATGATAAGCTGGCTTTTACCTATCGCTATAAAACCCGCGATGTGGTAAAAAACTATGCCATTAATGAAGCTGTAGATTTGATTGCTGATTACCTGGAAAAAGGATTTAAAATCGGCACTCTGTTTACCACAGAAAAAGACCTGATTTTAGAAGAACTGAATAATGGTAAAGTGGTTTTGAGGGAAACCACAGCATCGGCTAAAGAAGTCCCGTCTGCCGGCCACGATAAAGAAAAAACCAGATTAATTAAGCCTGATTCGAAATCGTACTTAACCGAATTAAAAATTACCGATGCGGATGGAAAGGTTTTTAAAAATGCGCAGGATAAATTCCGCCAGATTAACCATTACATTGAAATTTTAAGTTCCTTAATTAAAGAATTACCGGCAGGAACGATAAAAAAGGTTGCAGATATGGGTTCGGGGAAAGGTTATTTAACTTTTGCACTGTACGATTACCTGCATTCGGTTTTAAAGCTGGAAAGCGAAGTGGTGGGAGTCGAATATCGCCAGGATATGGTTGATCTTTGTAACCAGGTTGCAGAAAAATCTTCTTTTGCCCAACTCAATTTTGTACAGGGTACGATTGAAGATTATAATGCTGATGATGTAAACCTGCTAATTGCCCTTCACGCCTGCGATACGGCAACTGATGATGCCATTTTTAAAGGAATTAAAGCCAATGCCGAACTGATTGTGGTTGCACCTTGTTGTCACAAGCAAATCCGCAGGGAAATTGAGCAAAACAAAGTAAAAAATGATGTTTCGTTTTTAACCAAATATGGCATCTTTTTAGAACGCCAGGCCGAAATGGTTACCGATGGTATCCGTGCTTTAATTTTAGAATATTTCGGCTATAAAACAAAAGTATTTGAATTTATTTCTGATGCGCATACGCCTAAGAATGTGCTTGTAGTAGGGATAAAGAGCAAAGGGCATGGCGCAGAGCGGAAAGAGGAGATACTGCAGAAAATAAAAGCTAGCAAGGAATATTTCGGAATTGGTTACCATCATTTGGAAAGATTGCTGGAGTTGTCTTGATTAGATGCCCGCGAAAGGTCGTCATTTCGACCGCAGTGGAGAAATCTTTGAGTTTGTTAATCCATAGATTTCTCTACCGAATTTTCGGGAATGCGCTTTAGTCAAAATGACGATTACTTTTTTTTACTTTCCTTTCCATTAATTAAACATAAATCCAAAGCAATACCGGTTTTTTCTTCGTTTTTAGCAGCGCATCTATTTTCCTCATGGTAGCATCTGATAAAACAGGGCAGCCGGCACTTTGTCCGAATAAAGTTTGCGGATAAATTTCCTGGGCCGGAACTGGCGTGTAAGAATGTAAAACCACAATCCGTTTAAAAGCATTACTGTTTGTTTCCTCTAAACCATACATTTTATAGTGGACATGAATGCCCCAATTGCTGTATGCGCGGCCTTTAACTTTGTATTTACCCAATGAAGTGCAATAACTTCCTTCTTTATTGCTGAAAACCGGCTTGGTTGGAGTACTTCCACCGCCAACGCCATGGGCACATAAACCTTCGATGGTGATCTTTTTTTGTTTAAAATCGTAAACAAAAATCCTGTTTTTGCCCGAGTGGATACTCATATCAACCATAATGGCGATGGAAGTGTCCATGTTGTTTTTCTTGCAGAAAGTTAGGGCTTCATTAATTTTATCGGTATTTATTTTGTTGTTCTCAATGGGTTTAAACCCGAAGAGTGTAAATAAGATGAGAAGAGCGGATATTTTTAGCATAAATAACTAATGTTGGGAAGCATCTTGGTCGGTGCGGCACCGACCAATAGAAGGGGATTGACTTAGCCGGTATGATACCAACCAATAGCGTTGTTTATAAGTGCAATAAAATCAAGGCTACCAATGCCGGTATTGATTGTACATAAAGAATTTTCTTACTGGCCGTTGCGGCGCCATAAATTCCGGCGATAATTACACAGGTTAAAAAGAATATCGCTACATAAAATTTCCATTGATGATCGCTTATACATAACGACCAGATTAAACCCGCTGCTAAAAATCCATTATATAAGCCCTGGTTTGCTGCCAGAGTTTTAGTTGGCACAAATAAATCTTTCGGGATGGTTTTAAAAACTTTTGGTGCCCTGGTGGTCCATGCGAACATTTCCAGCCAAAGGATATAGAGGTGAATGAAGGCTACTAAGCCGATTGCGATTTGAGCTGCTAATTGCATATAATAGGGATTACACTGATTTAAATGATTGCACAGATGGATTGTAATTTAAATATAGTAAACTTTGTGGTTATTTTTTGCACCTGCCCTTGTACATAAACCCGATAGGAGCGAACACGAGTGCAACGAAGTAAAGCGGATAGCGGGGCTGCTGCTCCCGACAAGATTCGAACTTTCATTTTCAATCACTTTTAAGTAGTCACTCTTGAAACTTCAGTCTTGATTAAGCTTTCACCTTTGGTCTTGCCCCTTATCCATCTTCCATTCCACATCTTCCATCCTACATCTTCCATTTCCCATCATTCTCTGTCATGCTGTCAGTAGATACCAGTCTCTTTTTTTACATTTTAACAGTCTTTTACCCATATTTTCTGCCAAAAACCAATTGGCACAAGCATTGTTTAACAGGAGTAGAAATTATAATACTTTAAAAAGAGAAATTAAAAATACAATGGGAAAAATTATTGGAATAGACTTAGGAACAACAAACTCTTGCGTGAGCGTAATGGAGGGCAATGAGCCTGTAGTTATCGCAAACAGTGAGGGTAAACGTACTACACCGTCTATTGTTGCTTTTGCAGAAAACGGTGAGCGTAAAGTTGGCGAGCCTGCTAAACGTCAGGCTATAACCAACCCAACAAAAACGATATATTCAATTAAACGCTTTATGGGTAGCAGCTACGACGAAAGTGCGAAAGAGGCTGGACGCGTACCTTATAAAGTAGTAAAAGGTGATAACAACACTCCACGTGTTGAAATCGACGACAGAAAATACACTCCACAAGAGATTTCTGCAATGATTTTGCAGAAAATGAAAAAAACTGCTGAAGATTTCTTGGGACAAGAAGTTACAGAAGCAGTAATTACAGTACCTGCTTATTTTAATGATGCACAGCGCCAGGCGACTAAAGAAGCTGGTGAGATTGCAGGTTTATCTGTAAAACGTATCATTAACGAGCCAACTGCAGCTGCTTTAGCTTATGGCTTGGATAAAGCACACAAAGACATGAAAATTGTGGTGTTTGACTGTGGTGGTGGTACTCATGACGTGTCTGTATTGGAATTGGGTGATGGCGTTTTCGAAGTAAAATCTACCGATGGTGATACACACTTAGGTGGTGATGACTTTGACCACATCATTATCGATTGGTTAACTCAGGAATTTAAATCAGAAAACAGCATGGATCTTTCTAAAGATCCAATGGCGTTACAACGTTTAAAAGAAGCTGCTGAAAAAGCTAAAATTGAGTTGTCAAGCACTACTTCTACTGAAATTAACTTACCGTATATTACTGCTGACGCCAGCGGTCCTAAACACTTGGTACGTACCTTATCCCGTGCTAAGTTTGAGCAATTGGCTGATAGCTTAATCAAACGTACGATTGACCCTTGTAAATCTGCTTTGAAAAATGCTGGTTTAAGTACAGGCGATATCGACGAAATTATCCTTGTAGGTGGTTCTACACGTATTCCTGCTATTCAGGAAGCGGTTAAAGCTTTCTTCGGTAAAGAGCCAAGTAAAGGAGTTAACCCTGATGAGGTTGTAGCAATCGGTGCTGCTATTCAAGGTGGTGTATTAACTGGTGATGTTAAAGATGTATTGTTATTAGACGTTACTCCTTTATCATTAGGTATTGAGACTATGGGTGGTGTAATGACTAAATTAATCGAGTCTAATACAACAATCCCAACTAAAAAATCGGAAACTTTCTCCACTGCAGCTGATAACCAGCCTTCAGTAGAAATCCACATTTTGCAAGGTGAGCGTCCGATGGCTGCTCAAAACCGTACAATTGGCCGTTTCATTTTAGATGGTATTCCACCAGCACCTCGTGGTGTGCCTCAGGTAGAAGTATCATTTGATATTGATGCCAACGGTATCTTACACGTAAGTGCAAAAGATAAAGCTACCGGTAAAGAGCAAAAAATCCGTATCGAAGCATCTTCAGGTTTAACTGATGCTGAGATCAAAAAAATGAAAGAAGAAGCTGAAGCTAATGCTGCAGATGATGCTAAGCAAAAAGAAGAAGCTGATAAAATCAACGGTGCTGATGCATTGATCTTCTCTACTGAAAAACAGTTGAAAGAGTTTGGTGATAAATTATCTGCTGATAAAAAAGCACCAATCGAAGCTGGTTTAGAGAAATTAAAAGCAGCTCACGGTTCTCGTAACTTTGCAGATATCGATGCAGCACAAGCTGAATTGCAAAATGCATGGAACGCAGCATCTGAGGAAATGTATAAAGATGGCGGTCAGCCTCAAGGTGGCGAACAACCACAAGCTGATGGTCAGCCTCAGGGTGGTGGCGATAACGTTACCGATGTTGATTTTGAAGAAGTGAAAGAAGATAAATAGGTCTTGAGTCTTCAGTCCTGAGTCGAGAGTCTTGGGAGGATAAAATAGAAAGCGTTCCTGATTAATTTCAGGAGCGCTTTTTTTGTGGGCTAAACCTCGCGGGGCTCAAAAAGGGCTTATATGTTCTCCTATGTCTTATATGGTTCAAAAGATTTTGGAAATGAAGGGTTCCGTACTTTTAGGAAACAGCAGCCCCGCCATTCGCTACTTCCGATGAAGGATCGGAATCGCTGCTGTCGGGTTTAGAGTGCAGGGCTTGTGGTATAAAAATCCCGCATGTTGTACAAAGTACTTATATGTTTCTTAAATGTCTTAAATGGTGAAATAATAAGGAAATGAAGGGTTCCGTACTTTTCGGAAACTGCAGCCCCGCCATTCGCTACAATCTTTTTTAACTTCTGTCATGCTGAGCTACGAAGCATCTTTTTCATCGCTTAGGGTTGCTTCGTGCCTCAGCATGACAGGATATTCAGGGGGGCTGCAAACAAAAAGGATTTTTGCTGCTGTCGGTTTATTGAGTGGGGGTTATGGTATAAAAACCCCCGCATTTTGTAAAGAGTACTTATATGTTTCTTAAATGTCTTAAATGGTGAAATAATCAGGAAATGAAGGGTTCTGTGCTTTTCGGAAACAGCAGCCCCGCCATTCGCTACAATCTTTTTTAACTTCTGTCATTGCTGAGTACGAAGCATCTTTTTCATCGTTTACGGTTGCTTCGTACCTCAGCATGACATGATATTCAGGGTCGCTGCAAACAAAAAGGATTTTTGCTGCTGTCGGGTTTAAGTGTGGGGCTTATGCTATAAAACTCGCAGGTTTGAAAAAGCACTTATATGATCCTTAGATGTTTATATGGTCAATAATGCAGTAGGTTTATTTTTAATATTGTACTTCGTAGCGGGACGCTACAGTCAGGCTTAAAATCTAAACCAAATGCTCTTCAATAATATCCTGTAATTCTTTTTCGTTTACAGCTAATTCGTAAAGCAATTTAAACTGGTTTTTAACACGATCTAAGTTTTGTGCAGGATAACTTGTCGGGTAATACTTGTTTCCGCTTAAAAAATCAGTTAAAAAGCGTAAGGCCTGCATGTAAATCATGTATTTGCCCGAAAATAAGATAAGCTCCTTTTCTGTTTCCGTTAAAATACTTTTCATTTCAGATAAATAACCTTTTATCATTGCTTCGAAATAAGGCAAACGAATTTTGATCTTATTCAGATCGGTTTCATTTTCGGAGAAAGCACAGAGGTAGGTACGCATCATATCGCCCAGATCGGAAATAAATTTGCCGGGCATAATCGTATCCAGATCAATTATGCAGATGCCTTCGTACGTTTTGCTATCCAATAACACATTGCTGATTTTCGTATCATGGTGCATTACACGGTCAGGGAAATCGGTGCGATGTGCATATGAGTTAAAATAATCTAAAATGTACTTATGGCTTAATGCATCTCTGATTTGTGTACTCGCCTGCTCTTTTTCAGGTTCTGATGCCTGGTTTAAGGCTTCCATAAATTGCTCATACCTTAAATCTAAATCATGAAAACCCGGGATGGTTGGCTGAAGTGTTTTCGCATCAAATTGATTCAGCAGTCTGCTCAGCTTACCAAATTGCCTGGCAGCTTCATAGGCTTGTTTAGGATCAGCAAGCACATCCAAAGAGATGGTATTGGGCACAAAAGGAAGCATCCGCCAGTATTCGTTGCAGATATGTGCCATTTCTTCGCTGTTAATCGTAGAAACAGGTTTTATAAAAAGGTATTCGGGATAATTAACGGTGAGGTAATCTGCAATTGCACGAAGGTTATTGGCAATGGCCTGTGGTGATTGAAAAACGGAAGTATTGATGTTTTGAAGGATGTATTTCCGTTCTTCGCTTTGGGGCGAAAGCAAATAAGTACGGTTAATTAAACCCGTACCTATTTGTGTAATTTTTGTATTTTCTTTAGTATATCCGTAGGCTTTTAAAACTTCGGAATCTAAATTTAGTTCCATAGTTTTTCCGGATATGTTCCGTTCTTCACTAATTGGTCAATACTATCCTGAACATATGGTTTATCTTCCTTATAAGTTACACCGAACCATTTGTTAGGCGTTGGTACTACTTTAAAGGTTGCAATATTTCTTTTTACCAGGTTTTCGCCGATTAGCGGAATAAAAAATTCAGCTTTTGGCTTGTCTTTATTTGCTTCTGCAAAATCCCTGAACATTTCTTCTGTAATTTTGAAAACTGCTGGTGTAAAGCCCCAGAAATTCATCGAAACCGGTGTTTCGTAAGCTAAAGGAAATTCTTCACCATTTTCTTCGTAAAAAATACTGCCATCTTTTGGATAAACCTTAGTGCGTTCTACAATTTCTTCCAGGTTACCTGATGCATCTACTTTACAAACACCACGCGAAACAGCACCAAACTCAGATAATGTTTTGCCGATTTCGTAACCAATGATTGAATAATTACTGTCGCTTACTTCTGTGGTTAAGAAATCAACCATTTTTTTAAAGGCATCGTAACCATAATAATCATCTGCGTTAATTACGCAGAATGGTTCTTTAATTACATTCCTGCCCGAAAGGATTGCATGGGCAGTACCCCAGGGCTTTTCTCTGTAAATTTCTTCTTCGATACCGAACTGTTTTAAATCGAAATTCTGAAAAACGTAGTCAGTTTCAATTCTGCCTGCAAGTTTAGGCTCAAAAATAGCTTTAAAGTTATCTACAAACTCTTCTTTAATGATAAATACAACTTTACCAAAGCCTGCATTTATGGCATCATATATCGAATAATCGATAATGGTTTCGCCATTAGGGCCAAAACCATCAATCTGTTTCATACTTCCGTAACGGCTTGCCATACCTGCAGCCAATATTAATAGGGTGGGTTTCATTTATTGTTATTTATTTGTGGGACGACCTGATATGATTAAAATATCTATTTAATCATGCCGGGTTTATATTGCGAAATTAATAATTTGCGTTTTTTATTGGGTTAATTAATCTTTTTTAGAAGCCAAACAATCCTCCGCCGGTTTTCGACCGTGTTTTTTTTCCGGTTAACATACCGAAAATACCACGGACAATTTCTTTACCGATCTGGCGGGTGATGGTTGCACCCATAACCTGTTCAACCAGACTTTTTTCACCCGGCTTTGGTTTGCTTTCCTGTTCGGACTGCTTTTGGGCTTCTGCTTCTTGTTTTTGTTGTTCGGCTGCCGCAGTTTGATCGTTAATGCGTTTGGTTAAAATTTCGTACGCGCTTTCCGGATCAATGGCATCTTTATATTTCGTGTACATCGGACTGGCGTGAACCAGCTGCTCGAAATCTGCAGCAGTAAGTGGTCCCATAACAGCCCTTGGCGGGGTTAGCAGGGTTGCCGATACTTCCGTTGGAATACCCTTCTCATTCAGTACGGTAACCAAAGCCTGTCCGGTTCCTAATGAGGTTAATATTTTATCAATCTCGTAAAAATCTGATTTTGGATAAGTATTAACCGTCTTTTTCAGCGCATCTACATCATTTGGGGTAAATGCCCTTAATGCATGCTGTACGCGGTTACCCAACTGACCTAAAACACTTTCAGGGACATCGCTGGGAGCCTGTGTACAAAAGAATACGCCAATACCTTTTGAGCGGATTAACCTGATAATGGTTTCTATCTGTTCTAAAAATGCTTTTGATGAGTTTTTAAATAATAAATGTGCTTCATCAAAGAAAAATACCAGTTTTGGCTTATCTAAGTCGCCAACCTCCGGCATGGTATTAAATAACTCGGCCAGTAAGCTGAGTAAAAATGTAGAATATAATACGGGCTGGTTCTGAACATCGGCAATGTTTAATAAACTAATGGTTCCTTTACCATCAACCCGTTCGAAAAGATCTTCAATATCGAATGATTTTTCGCCAAACATACCGCCTAATCCCTGCTGTTCTATTGCAACGATTTTTCTTAACATGGTACCCGATGTAGCTGTTGAAATACTGCCATAACTGCTTTTAATTTCGGCAGCACCTGCACCCTCTGATAAATAGGAAATCAGTTTTTTTAAATCATTTAAATCAATGATGGGCATTTTGTTATCGTCGGCATATTTAAATATTACCGCCATTACACCTGCCTGTGTATCGTTTAAATCTAAAATTTTCGATAAAAGAGTAGGACCAAACTCGAGAACTGTTGCGCGCATCTGGGCACCCATTTTACCGGAAAGTGAATAAACCTCGATTGGAAAACCGGTTGGAGTAAAGGGCTTATTAAGCTGTTGAGCCCGTTCCTCTATTTTAGGGTTAACCGCACCGGGCTGGTTTAAACCAGACAGATCGCCTTTAACATCTAACATAAAAACAGGAACTCCTGCATCCGAAAGTTGTTCTGCCAGTAATTGTAGCGTGCGCGTTTTACCTGTTCCGGTTGCTCCGGCAATCAGGCCGTGCCTGTTCATCATTTTTAGTGATAAATTAACTTCGGCTTCGCTGTAAATCTGTCCGTCTAAAATTCCGGCGCCTAAATAAATGTACGAGCCCGTTGGGGCATAGGATGATTTTATTTTTTCGATGAATTTTGAAGAAAGATCGCTCATTTTTTAAAATTAGACTGCCAATTTAAGAAAGATATCTTAAAAAGGTAGTGTTTTTATTACCACTTTTGATGCAAAATATTGCACAAACGGTTGTTTATTAGTGCTGATTGAGTTGCTTATAATAATTTAATTCGTTCTGAAGTGTGGTTATTTTTTCCTGCATATGCTGCAATTGATTTAGCAAATGGGAAACAGCATGAATCCCCTCTAAATTGATTTCGAGGTCTTGCGCCAGGCGGAGATACTGCTCCAGTTTAGACAACTCATCAACAGGTAAAAAAACCGACTGCTTTTTAATCGTTGTACGAATTAGTCCAAAATCTTCGAGAGACTGGATAAAATTAATTTCCACATGATGATAAGCACAGATATCTTCTACTGATATTAAATTGGTTTCCATAATGGTTAGAATTTGGAAAGTTTTTCGAATAGTTCCTTTTGCTCAGGGTTTAAGTTGGTGGGTAGTTTTACCTGCCATTTGATGTAAAGATCGCCGAACTGGTTTTCTTTTTTATACACAGGAAAACCTTTGCCTTTTAAGCGCAGGGTGGCATCTGGTTGTGTACCTTCAGGTACTTTTAGTTTTACCTTGCCGTTAAGTGTTTCTACAATTTTTTCTCCACCTAAAACCGCAGTGTACACATCTATTTCTTCCTGAATGTAGATGTCGTTTCCTTTCCGCCTGAATTTAGGATCGTCGGTGATGTTGAATTTGATAAAAAGATCGCCCGGAGGACCATTGTTAACGCCCGGTGCACCATAGCCCGGAAGTTTAATTTTTTGGCCGTTTTCTACCCCTGCCGGGATAGTGATACGTACCTGTTTGCCATTTACGGTTAAAGTTTGTTTATGTGTGGTATAGGCATCGAGCAGGTTGAGCTGCAAATCGGCATTATAATCCTGACCTTTGAAAGGTGAATTACGGCTGCTTCTGCCACCACCACCTCCAAACATGGAGGAAAAGAAATCAGAAAAATCATCTCCTCCAAAACCTCCTGAATAACTGCTGCCACCACCATAACCTCCACCTTGCGATTGGTATTGCCTTTGCTGCTGTTGCTGGGCATCTAACTGATCGGCGTGCTGCCAGTCTTTACCATATTTATCGTACTTCTTCCTTTTCTCCGGATCACTTAAAACCTCGTTAGCTTCATTAATCTGCTGAAATTTCTTGTTGGCTTCCTCATTATCCGGGTTGAGATCAGGATGGTGTTTTCTGGCTAGTTTTCTATAAGCTTTTTTAATATCCTCAGTTGTTGCATCTTTCTTTAAATCGAGGATTTTATAATAGTCTATGTAGTCCATATTGGCTTAACAAATAAGTAAAGGTAATGTTCAGTTTAATGGAATAAATGTAAGGTTTAAATGCGGAAATGTGCATAGGGTAAAAAGTGAATAGCATGGAGTACAGGGGAGAGGAGAAAGGAGCGGATAAGGTAATCAGGCTAAATAGGGGATAAAGGCAAAGAATGGATGATGTGTCAGTTTGAAATGACTAGCGTAATCCAATAGAAAGGTTGTTAACAAAAAAAGTGCTCCATATAGAAGCACTTTAATCGATAAAGGTAGAGAGAAATTATTTTTTGTTTTTTACATATTTTTCTAACCACTGGTCTTGCTCCCAAAGCATGTGCAACAGGTTTTCTTTACCACGGTAGCTGTGTGCTTCGTAAGGTAAAAATACAAAACGGGTGGTTCCGCCTGCTCCTTTTATAGCATTGAACAAGCGTTCGCTATTGATAGGGAAAGTGCCGGGGTTATCATCAGAATCGCCGTGGATCAATAATATTGGTGTTTTAATTTTATCTGCATAGCTAAACGGGCTCATTTCGTAATACAATTGAGGCACCTGCCAGTAAGTACGTTCTTCATTCTGGAAACCAAAAGGCGTTAAGGTACGGTTGTAAGCACCGCTACGCGCAATACCCGCAGCAAAAAGATTGGTATGCGCCAATAAATTCGCTGTCATAAATGCACCGTAACTGTGGCCGCCAACTGCCATACGTTTTTTATCGCCAACGCCTAAATCAGATAGTTTATTAATTGCTGCTTCGGCATTTAACTGTAATTGATCTACAAAAGTATCGTTTGGTTTTTTACCATCTTTAGCTACAATTGGCATTTCGGCATTGTCTAAAACGGCATAACCACGGGTTACCCAAAAAATAGGAGAGGCCCAGCTAATGGTGGTAAACTTATCTTTCGATCCGCGGATCTGTGCAGCATCTGCAGCAGAATTAAATTCGCGCGGGTATGCCCATATTAAAGCTGGCAGCGGTCCGTCTTTTTCTTTATTGTATCCTTTTGGTAAATACAGGTCACCAGTTAAATCTACTCCATCAGCACGCTTATAAGAAATTTTTTCTTTGGTAATGCCTTCTAAAGATGGGTATGGATTGGTGAAGCTGGTAATCGGCTGATCGGCAATACGCAGCATCAAATTTTTGATAAAATAATTCGGAGCCAGTTTCTGGCTTTCTTTACGGGTAATTAAAACCAGTTTATCAGGGTTGATCACATCACTTACATATTCGAAAGTACCCTCTGCACTGCGCCAGATAATTTCATTCTTTTTGGTGGTTAAATCGAATTTAGCAAGAAAAGGTAAATCTCCTTTTTCTGATGAACCTACAAAGTTATTCATTAACAGCTTCGTGCCGTTATCAACCGTTTTAATTACCTGACGACCGTATTTATTTTTAACGGTAACCGGTGAGCCCGGGTTGCCATAAGCATCGGTTTGGTTGCGGCTATATAATTCTTCTACAGCACCTGTGGTTGGGTTGTAACGGCTTACTTTACTGGTTTGTTTACTACGTAAACCTTCTGAAATTAATGCCAGGCTGGCATCGCCCCATTGTACGCCACGGTAACGTGTTTGTGTTTTAAATAATTCTTTCTCTGTTCCGGTGAAAGGTGCGCTCAGGGCATAAACAGCATCGTGAAATGGAACATCTTTTTTAATCAAGCCGCTATCTAACGGTTTGCTCCAAACCAGTGTGGCCGGTTCGTCGTCGCGCCAATCGAAACCACGAGCTACATTTTGAGTATTGTCATAACCTGATGGTGTACCTTCTGATGAGGGCAGTTCGGCAATAACTTTAATGGTTTTGCCCGTTAAATCGGTAATGCTTACTGTTGACGGAAAACCATAAGCCGACATGAGGTAAGAAAAAGGCTTACGGATGGTTTCTACCATCATATAATTTTTATCGGGCGATAAACTCGTTGAACCATAAATGGCCGGTTTACCGATTGGGGTTTCTACACCAGCGGTATTTTTAACCAATTGTGAGGTCGCAAAAAACTCGAATAACTGTTCATCAAAAGGCGATTTAATTAAATCCTGATAGGTAACACTTGGTGCAGCTTTACCTAAATTTTGCTGGATGGTTGGACCCTTAGGCATCAATGGTTTTGTAGGCGCTGCGCTTGCCAGTTTGGTTACGGTACGGTAAATAATGGTATTGTCGTTTAACCAGGTAAGGCCGCTGCCCAAAACTACGTTTAAAAACGCTTTATTGGCTTTAGTTGCTTTTTTGGTTGCCAGATCGATGATGTAAAGATCTACTCCTTTTGGTGTGGTATGGGTAAAGGCGATTTTGTTTTCAGAAGGGTTCCAGCTGATGTTGCCTGCAAATAATGGAGTTGGCAAACCAGCAACCTGAAAACTCTGGTTGGATTTAATATTTTTAAGACTGAAATTATTGATATAGGTTTGCCTGCTGGGCGAATAATTATTCGGGTTTAACCTTAAGCCTGCAATCCGGTATTCGGGCATAGCTAACTCTTCTACTGAAGGATAGGAGTTACGTTCGCTGAATAAGATCCATTCAGCTTTACCATCAATACTTACACCAGGTGTTGGCTTGGCAAGTAACAGATCGGCGATTTCTTTCGGTGGGGTTTGATAGCTGATGGCATCCTGGGCTGTCGCATTAAGCGATGCACAAGCGCCCGCTATTAATAAATAGAGGTGTAATTTTTTTATCATTTCCAGTTTTTTGTTCGAAATAAGGACTGATCAAATATTGCAAAATTTAACTTATTGTAGCGTAACTTCTTATTTACATGGTAATCGAACCGCAAAGAAGTGCGGGTGTAGGCTCAAAGGAAGCAAAGGTTTAGAATTTAATAACTTAAAGGACTATTCCGTGCTAATCTGTGCATCCGTGGCCATTAAATAATTGTAAAAAAAATAATTGCGGGTCTTAGCGCGACACTAAGACCAGTAAGTAGATTTGTTTCGCTAGATTTCTCGACTTCGCTGCACTCTGCTCGAAATGACGGCGGTTGAGCCTATTCCATCATCCATTTTACATCTTCCATCCTTAAGGATACATTTCCTTAATCTGTGCTACAGAGTTACTCACCATTTCCTTTAATACCTCCACATCTATATCGCTCAATTTTTTTATATAAACACAGGCTTTGGCGCTTTTATGTTTTCCGAATCTTGATAACAGTTCTTCACGGTTTTTAAATTCAGGAGATAAATATAGCGAGATGGCATCTTTACGTGGCGAAAAACCGGCCAAAGGTGCATCGCCTTCTCTGCCGCTTTCGTATTTATAATGATAGCTGCCAAAACCAACAATGGCATGTCCCCACATTTTCGCTTTAAATCCTGTGGTTTCAGCAATAATATCCAACAGAATAAAACAATCTTTCCGTTTGTTCCCGTCGGTTATGGTATTCAGAAAATCGGTTACGCTTAAATCGTTTTCAGTGGTTTTATTCTGTGCCATATTTTTTATGATGAAGATAAGATTTAATGCAAAATTGTTCAATATGTTCTGATCCTTCACTTTGTAATATTTTTAAGTGTTGGCGGCAGGCCTTTTATAAATTTCTAATTTGGCATACATCAATTTAAAAATAGCATTATGGCCATTAATAACAAGGTTAAATATTTTTTAAGTGCCGGCAGCTTTATTATTTGCTTTTTAATCTCTTTTGCTACCGTTTATGCGCAGCAAAAATTAAATGTGGCCATTGCCGGTTTAAACCACGATCATGTGTATCTGATCATGAACAGCTACCAAAAAGCCGAAGTTAACATTATTGGCATTGCAGAAAGTAATCCTGAACTGGTTACCCGGTTCAAAACGCGTTATAAAATACCCGATAGCATATTTTATCATAACCTGAGTGATTTATTAAAGAAAAAGAAACCGGATGTGGTGCTCGCTTACAATGCCATTAGCGATCATTTAGCGGTGGTAGAGGCTGCGGCTCCACTGGGTATATCAGTTATGGTAGAAAAACCTTTGGCCATATCGGTTAAGCAGGCAGAACGAATGGCAGCCCTGGCTAAACAATATAATGTACATATACTAACCAATTACGAAACCACCTGGTATCCGAGTAATCAGGAAATTTATAAAAATGTAAAGGAAAGTAATAGCATAGGTGCGTTAAGAAAAATAATTGTACATGATGGGCACCAGGGACCAAAGGAAATTAGTGTGAGTAAAGAATTTTTAAGCTGGCTTACGGATCCCGATAAGAATGGGGCCGGTGCACTGGTCGATTTTGGCTGTTACGGTGCCAATTTAATGACCTGGTTAATGGATGGCAAGGCACCCATTTCTGTAATGGCCATCACCCATCAGATTAAAAAAGACGTTTATCCAAATGTAGATGACGATGCAACCATTTTATTGGAATACCCTAACGCTACAGGAATTGTAGAAGCCTCATGGAACTGGCCTTTCAGTATAAAAGATATGGAAGTGTTTGGTGCAACCGGCTATATCCAGGCAGTTAATGAAAAAGAATTACGATCGAAACTCAATGGTAAAGAAGGTTACAAGGTTTATCCTGCTAAAACTTTGGAGCCTGCCTATGCAAACCATTTAAACTATTTATCTGCCATTTTAAAAGGCGAAATCAATCCTGAGAACGACCTGTCCTCTTTAAACAATAATTTAATTGTAGTGAAAATTTTAGAGGCTGCAAAAGTTTCGGCTAAAACAGGAAAGAAAGTGATTTTGAAATAGGCTGGCCGCAAAATAAAATAGCCACCTTAATGATGGCTATTGATAAAAGATTTGCATCTTTTTTATGGTGTGCCTGCCCTCCGCGGATCTCCCGCTCACAGGACTTTTTGTCTTTCCTTTATATTTAACAATTTAGGCAATAGTTGGTTTTATTTTGCAAAATAATTTTACACATCATGTGGAAAATGTTAATATCTCCATAAATTTATTAAATCTGGTCAAAAAGGGTAGATTTCGCAGTAATTCTACCAGATTTTTTAAAGCAAAAACTTTTTTAAGTATTTGATGTTTGTGATTTGATTGCATCATAGGGTTTAGGTAGCCCTTCCTATCGAAAATTATCAAAGATAAAATCATGGTCGAATTAAATAATGAGCTTTTTTGTACACTAGGCGATTTGTCTGCGGATGGATATTTTATTTTTGAACCCCTGCAGCAAAAGTTTTTATACCTGAACAAGTCCTTTGCCGACATTTGGGAATTAGAACCCGATCAAATTTTTGATCATTCACAAATACTTTTAGAAAAGGTACATCCTGAGGATTTAGCACATGTAATATCTTGTTACGAGGAGTGCCTGGAAGATGGGAAGGAAAAAAAATACGAATTCCGTTTGTTATTTGCAGGCAGGGAGAAATATGTGCGGATTATTGTTTTTGGCGTTCAGGATAAAACTGACAGGCGTTTAGTTGGTACAGTAGAAGATACCACGGTAGCACGGCATAACAAAATCCATATCGAACAGATTAATGCCCGTAAAAATATCACGCTGGAAGTACTGGCTCACGATTTAAAAGAGCCCCTGGGCATGATGAAATTAACAGCCTCATCAATGGAACGCAGCATTGCACAAACAGGCGATGAGCAGATGATGAATTCGCTCTCTTTTATAAAAGACATGTGCGAGCGTAATTTACTCCTCGTAAGAAGCATGATTAACCGTGAGTTCTTAAAATCATCGGTGATAGAAATTGGTAAAGAAAGGGCCGATCTGGTATGGGAACTTAGAGATGTAGTCCGTTTTTACAAACGGTCTAAATTAGGTAAAGTGAAAAACATTAAGTTTACCAGTTCAGCAGAACAGATTTACCTGCATTTAGATAGCATGAAGTTTCTTCAGGTGATTAATAACTTAATTTCCAATGCACTTAAGTTTACCGATGATAATGGTTACATTGGCCTGCATGCCGAAGAATTGGAAAACACCGTGCTGATTACCGTAACCGACAATGGAATCGGAATCCCGGAAGAGTTACAACCCGGACTTTTTGACCACCTGCCGGAAACCTTAAGACCTGGTTTAAAGGGCGAAGAATCTGGCGGTTTCGGAATGGGCATTATCAAAGCAATTGTTGATTTACATCAAGGAAAAATCTGGTTTAAGAGTAAAACCGGTGTCGGAACTACCTTCTATATCGAGCTGCCTAAGTAGCCGTTTTTAATTTTAAAATACCGTAAGTTATATTTGGATTATGATTAACATTATTCTTGCGGACGATCACAATATCATCCGGACCTCACTAAAAGTACTGATAGAAAAACACGAAGGAATTAAAGTTGTAGCAGAAGTATCTGATGGTTTAGGTGTTTTAGAACTTCTCGAAAAAGGAATAAATGCTGATATTGTTTTATCAGATATTGTAATGCCAAATCTTGACGGGATTGGTTTGATCAGCAAAATTAAAACAGGTGGGTACGATACAAAAGTTGTAGTGCTCTCTATTTTAGATGACGAAAAATATGCTTCAAACGCCTTTATTTCAGGGGCTTTTGCTTACCTCTCAAAAGACATTGAAGAAGACGAATTGTTGTTTTGCCTGCAACATGTAATGAAAGGAAAACGCTATCTTTCTTCCAATTTATGCATTGCGATATTAGAACGTTTTAATACCGAATTGAATATGTTATCGCAAAAAACAAGCACTGAAATTAACTTTTCTGAACGCGAAATCAATGTACTAACCCTCATAGCCGATGGCTTAACCAATCAGGAAATTGCCGATAAATTATACCTGAGCAGGCGTACCGTAGAGAGCCAAAGGGAAGCCTTAATCAATAAAACCGGTACAAAAAACTCCGCTTCGCTGGTTCGTTTTGCCATGCGGAATGGTTACGTTTCCTGATATTTTTTGCTGTTTTCAGGGCCTTTTTGTATGGTTTTAAATAAACCGTAAAAAATCGGGTATTTCTACAAATAACATTGGATGATGGTATGTTGTTGAATACATAGATCAACCCTAACTGAATATGGAAACATTAAATTTCAATTGCGACATTTACCAATATAAACAGCCGCTTTTCGACCGCGCTTTAGCCTATACCCGTGATGAAGATGATGCTGCAGATTTGGTGCAGGATACGTTTATGAAAGCGTTCAGGTTTTCGGCTAAATTTGAAATGGGCAGTAACGTTAGGGCCTGGCTTTTTACAATCTTAAAAAACACTTTCCTTAACCATTATTACAAAGTAAAGCGCAAGAATGAAATGATCCAGCAGGAAGATGACCTCACCTCTGTTCAACTGGTGCCAAGTGCCTCAGCCAACGGCGGATCGGCCAAATTTATGATGGAAGATATTCAGCGTTCTTTAAACCTTTTACCTGAAGATTGCCGCTTTTGTTTCTGCCGTTATTTTGAAGGGTACAAATACCACGAAATTGCTGCCGAACTCGATATTCCTCTGGGCACGGTTAAAACTAAAATACATGTTGCAAGGGGGCTGCTTAAAAAGATGCTTAAAAACTATAAAGATGGTTTAGCCGCCTAAAAACCGGTCACACAGATCAGGAATAAAATCAAGTATAAATACGGTACGCTGATTAAGTAACTTAACTTAGCTTTGCTCTCTAATGAGCATACAGGTTAAGAAAATATTTATCGTAGATGATGATGAAAGCATCCATGATATTGTTAATTTAATTTTTGAGCAGGACTTAGTACAGGGTGTTGTAAAAACCGATAATTTGGAACAGTCCATACTGGCTTTTTCTCCGGATATCATTTTGATGGATATCCGCATGGGAGATGCCGATGGCCGCGAACTCTGTAACAGGCTAAAAGAAAATCCAAAAACAGCACATATACCAGTGCTCTTACTGTCTGCCCTTAATATCGACCTCAACAATTTAGGCTGCATTCCGGATGATGTAATCGAAAAACCTTTTGATATTGCACACCTTATTGAAAAGGTGAACCATTTATTAGCACGCAAAAATGTGGGGTAATTATAAAAAAGGGACAGACTAATAGCCTATCCCTATATCTAAACTCAAACATGCGCTCAAACATGAATGAATCTTAACAACTAAACATTTCAGTTTAGTATTGGTTTTAAAAAGGTAAGTTTATTGGCATCATCAGCACAAATTTACCTCATCTTTTGTTTTAGCTCTATTTTTAATTCTTTAAGCTGTTCCTGTGCCTGCCGGTTCTCCAGGTAAAAATAAATGGCACTGGCTAAAAATACCTTACCCAGCACAAAAACGGCAATAAATACCCACTTCCAGGCTTTATTTACGCGCATTTGGTTAGATTCTGATTCTACCTCTATATATTTTTCCTGCTTGCTTTCCTGATTGTTTTTATCATGCTTGTATTCAGGCTCAGGGGCTGTTTGTATGGCCTGGTTGCGGCGTTGGATTTCATTAATCTCGTGCTCAATTTTAGCCAATGTGCCGGCAGGTGGCTCAATGCTCATGCTTTGCGCAAGCACTTCCATGTCATATTCGAGCTGCTTTAAGGCATCTTTAAATGCAGGATACTCTTCCTTAAGCGATAAAACTTTCTGTACCTCTTCTTTGGTTGCAATCCCCATTACATAGGTTTCCATTAAACCGCTTTCGATGATTTTATTAATTTCCACTTGCCCTCCTCATTTTATCGATTGATAATTTTAACTGATTGCGGATTTCGTTTTCATCACTGTTCATTTTTGCTGCCAGATCGGAAATTGATTTTCCATGATAATATACCGAACAAAATATTTGCTGCTGTAAATCATCTAACAAATCTAACTTCCCCTGGTTTACAAACTGGTTAGCTTTTAACTGATGATCGTTTGCCGTAAACAAAGTTAATTTGCTTTGTGCATACTGGCGCAATTCCAGCCAGATATTTAACCGGCTTTTTTCCTGTAAAACAACATCCTTAACAAAGGAAGTAAGGATGGAAACCAGGTGATCTTCTGATTTTTGATGATCTTGCACAATGCCATTGATATAGCCAAGCAGCATGGGGGCATACTGATCATAAAACCAGCGAATGTCTTTTGGTTCGGCAGAAGGGATGTTTAAAACTGCTTTGAACATGGATGTTTGAACGGTTACGCTTAATGAGCCGCAAGATAATTCCAAATTTTGAATTATCTTAATAATTTGTTCAAAATATGGCTCATTATGGGCCGGATTGAATGGTTTTAAAATCAAAAACGCAACAATCTTCCTTTTTCGGCTTTTATTGCGGAGATTTATAAAATGAAAATAGCTACTTATAATGTAAACGGCGTGAATGGACGCTTACCTGTTTTATTACGCTGGCTGGCAGAAACCCAACCGGATGTAGTGTGTTTACAGGAATTAAAGGCTCCGCAGGAAAAATTCCCTGAGCAGGCCATTAAAGATGCAGGCTATAATGCCATCTGGCATGGTCAGAAAAGCTGGAACGGAGTGGCTATCCTTGCCCGAAACTTAGAAATAAAAGAATTAAAGCGTGGTTTAGAAGGCGATCCGGAAGACCTCCAAAGCAGGTACATTCAGGCGTTGGTAAACGGAGTGGTAATTGGCTGTTTGTACCTCCCGAATGGAAATCCTGCACCAGGGCCCAAGTTCGATTATAAATTACAGTGGTTTGAGCGTTTTGCAGCCCATACAGCAGATTTGCTGGCACAAAATTTACCTGTGGTTTTAGCAGGCGATTATAATGTGATTCCGACAGAGTTGGATGCCTATAAACCTGAAAGATGGGTTGAAGACGCCTTGTTCCGCCCGGAAACACGGGAGGCTTTTAAAAATTTACTTGCACAGGGATGGACAGATGCCATTAGAAAGCTATATCCTGAAGAAACTATATACACTTTTTGGGATTATTTCCGCAATGCCTATGGCAGAAACGCAGGTTTACGGATTGATCACTTTTTGCTCAGTCCTCAGGTAAGCGATCGCTTGAAATCGGCAGGAGTAGACAAGCAGGTTAGGGGATGGGAAAAAACAAGCGACCACGGACCTGTATGGATAGAGCTGAATGATTTGTAATTATAGCAGTGTTTTTTTTAAATCCGTAACATCTAAAGTTGTTCCGATTAATTTTAGCGATTCGCCGTCCTGTTGAGATAATATTCCGTCGGCTTTAATCCATCGGATTTCTCCATCCGGGCGGCGAATCCGGTATAGCACATCATAACTGTTTTTTTCTCTGGTCACCGTATGCTCAATTTCATCCTGAACATGGTCCAGATCTTCAGCAAGGATTAAACCTAAAACGGTTTCATAACTTAAAACCCCATCTGGCGGGTAACCAAAGTTTTTTTTAAACGATTGGGTTGAGCGAAGTATGCCTGTGGCTACACTTAATTCCCAAAAACCCATACCAACATGGTCGAATACTACATCCCAATGATCATTACAGATAATTGAGAGATCGACGCTTCTTTTGTTTGATCTCATAATAAGGATATCTGACGTTGTTAAATTATAAAAACAATGTAGATATAATTTCGGGTATAAATAACATAAACGTAATCCCTAAAGTTTTAGTGGTTTAATCCTGATAAACGCAGTGCTAATTAGGCTTATTCGAGATAATAATGCCTTATTTTTTTTAGGTCATCATCCAGTTCGTAAACCAGGGGAACACCCGTTGGGATTTCGAGTGCAGTTACTTCTTCGTTTGATAAGTTATCGATGTATTTAATCAACGCCCTTAAACTATTGCCATGGGCAGAAATAATTACTTTTTCATTCCTGCTTATTGCCGGCACTATACTTTCGTTCCAGTAAGGCAAAACCCTTGCAATGGTATCGCTTAAATTTTCGGTTAAAGGGAGCTCTTCGGGTTTTAAAAGTTGATAGCGAAGATCGTTGCCCGGATAACGTTCGTCCTCTTTGCTAATCTGCGGCGGTTCTTCATCAGGATCCCTTCTCCATCTATAAACCTGGTCTGTACCATATTTTTCGGCCGTTTCCGCTTTATTTAAGCCTTGCAAGGCGCCGTAAAAACGTTCGTTTAAATGCCAGCTTTTATGTTCGGGTATCCAAAGATGATCAAGATCTTCTAAAATAATATGGAGGGTTTTAATGGCTCTTTTTAGTAAAGAAGTAAAAGCAATATCAAAATTGTAATCGTGCTTTTTTAAAATTTCGCCGGCTTTTTTGGCTTCTAAATATCCGTTTTCTGATAAATCTACATCAGTCCAGCCCGTAAAACGGTTTTCGAGGTTCCAAACACTTTGTCCGTGGCGAATGAGCACAATCTTCTTCATAATTGATTAAACAAATAAAGTGTGAAATGTTCTGAAATGATTGTCGGGTAATTGTTAATAGGATCTTAAAAAAAGAAAACAGGTTTTTACCATTCCACTGCGTTCCAGTGAAGATGACGAATTTTATTTTTAAAAAAAGTCAAGTTTACTGGCGCATTGGCCGTTCTTGTTATTTCGTAATTTCGAGCGAAGCGCAGTCGAGAACCACGGAAGTGCTCGGCAAAGCTAAATCTATCTCGAGATAGATCTCTCCATTCCACTGCGTTCCAGTCGAGATGACGAATTTTGTTTTTTAAAAGAAGTCAAGTTTACTGGCGCATTGGCCGTGCTCGTAATTTCGTCATTTCGAGCGAAGCGCAGCGTAGTCGAGAAATCTGCTTAGATAGCTTTCTTCATCAACAGTTATTATGGCTTCCAATCTATTGTGTAAAAATGAATGACAGAAGATTTTAGCGAATTGAAAGGCCGCGAAGAATCGTCATTTTGAGCGTATCTCGAGATAGATCTCTCCATTCCACTGCGTTCCAGTCGAGATGACGAATTTTATTTTAAAAAAAGAAGTCAGGTTTGCTGGCGCATTGGCCGTTCTCGTGATTTCGTCCTTTCGAGCGAAGCACAACGTAGTCGAGAAATCTGTCTAGATAGATCTCTCTATTGCGCTGCGCTCCAGTCGAGAAGACGGTCTTTTATTTAATCCTGTTTATTCGCTTTTTCGATCAGTTCTTTCTGATCGGTTAAATCTTTATAATAGAAATAGGCGGTAAAACCTAAAATCAGAATAATATTACTAATCTTGAAACTATGATCGAGCCAGTAATTTAATGGAGGTGTGTTGCCACTAAAACTTTGCTTAATACTGGGCCAGGAGTTTATCGTGAAAATAATAAAAACCATCAACAGAAACTTGAGTAAAGTTCTGATGATAATTTTTTGATAATTAACTTTTTCCATTATTTAAATTCCCTGAAATCCTGCCCGTCGGTAATGTTCAGCAAGCTTTCATAAATCAGGCTGATTACATTATCAACATCTTCTTTGTGTACCATTTCTACCGTAGTATGCATGTAGCGCAATGGTAAAGAAATTAATGCTGAAGGTACGCCGCCGTTTGAGTAGGCAAAAGCATCGGTATCCGTTCCGGTAGAACGTGATGAGGCCTGGCGCTGGAACGGAATGTTGTTTTTCTCAGCTGTTTTGATCAGTAATTTATTCAGGTTGGTTTGCACAGCCGGTGCGTAAGAAACCACTGGTCCTTTACCTGAAGCTAAATCGCCCTGAACATTTTTATTGATCATCGGGGTAGTGGTATCGTGCGTTACATCGGTAATGATAGCCACATTGGGTTTAATGCGTTGGGCAATCATTTCTGCACCGCGTAACCCGATTTCTTCCTGTACCGAGTTCACAATATACAATCCGAACGGAAGTTTTTTCTTGTTTTCTTTTAATAAACGGGCAACCTCGGCAATCATAAAACCACCTACGCGGTTATCCAATGCACGACCAACATAATAACGGTCGTTTAAAACCATAAATTCGTCTTCGTAGGTAATTACACAGCCTACATGGATACCCAGCTTTTCTACCTCTTCTTTTGAAGTGCAGCCACAATCTAAAAAGATGTTTTTTAACTCTGGTGCCTGTTCTTTTTCGCCATGACGGGTATGGATAGCCGGCCAGCCGAATACCGCTTTAACCAATCCTTTTTCGGTGTGGATGTTAACCCGTTTTGAAGGGGCAATCTGATGATCTGAGCCACCGTTACGGATCACATAAATCAACCCGTCGCTGGTGATGTAGTTTACATACCACGAAATTTCATCAGCATGGGCTTCAATAACCACTTTAAAAGCAGCTTTTGGGTTAATTACACCAACAGCCGTACCATAATTATCGATAAAATGTTCATCGATATAAGGTTTCAAATAGTTTAACCAAAGTTTTTGTCCTTCCCACTCATAACCTGTAGGAGCAGGGTTGTTAATGTATTCTTCAAGAAACTGTAACGATTTTTTGGTTACTACAGCTGTGTGTTTCTTTTTTTCGTCGTCTTTTTTCTTAGCCATTTTAATAGATATGTGATTTGAGTATTCAGATTTGAGACATCATACTCATTTTTAACTTAACTTGATAATTCTTTTTCCATAACCACAAAATCGTGCCCATCTTTGAAAAAGGTTTTATCGGTTTCGTGGAAGCCAAATTTATAATAAAATTCTTTAGCATTTATACGGGCATTGCACCATAGTTTTGTCGCTTTTTGAATTTTACAAAAATCAAGGATATAATCCATCAGCTGCGAACCTAAGCCGAGTTTTTGCGCTGAAGGCAGAATAGCCAGTTTCCTGAACTGGTACACATCACCCTCATGAAAGAGCGAAACTACACCGGTTAACCTATGCTCGAGGTATAATCCAAAATGGATACCATCAAAATCATCTTTCAGTTTTACAATGTCGAAAGGCTCGTCAGGGTACATCGTTTCGTGCCTGATCCGCCAGGTTAATGAAGGAAATATTTGTTCAATCTGAACCATAATTAAAGCAAAAAGCTAAAACCTATTCTTCCGTCAACACCATAATAGGTTTCATATTTATTGATGCGCATGGTTGGGCCTAATGAAAGTTCGAAATTTGTTTTTTTACCGATACTACGCTGGATGCCCCATTGCGGGGTAATTCCGATTTCAAAATTTACCAGATTGTATTGATCCATATTACCTCCTTTTATCAAAGGTGAAAAATAGCTGGCCACATCAAGACCAAAATAATTAGAAGAATTATTAATGGTTTTTTTTCCTTTTTTTACCCTGTTTTCGAAATTGTAATATTTCCTGATGCCGGCATAAACATTTGGCGAAAGATCAAAATAGGTTTTGGTGTCACCTCCGTTAATGTAATTGTAATTGTATTCAATTAAAAAGGTTCCGGCTACACCTGCACCCACATACACAGTAGTTAATTTTCCGATTTTTTGTTCCCTTTCGTAATGAAGCGACAGGAGGTTAAGTCGTATTTTATTCAGCGATTTTACTTCGGTTGGCTGTTCTACCTTCGTACTGTCCTGCGCCTTGGCCTTACCCCAAATGGCCAGGCAAATAAACAGTATTGAAAATGTTTTGATTACGTTTTTAGATTTCATAAAATTTTATTGGTTAGTTATTTGTTTTTTTCTTCCGTAAAACTGATAAATTAAAATATTGAGAACGATGATCGCCGTCATGCCGTAGCAAAACAATGCCCAGCCACCCTGACCCCAAAGCCACAAACCCAGTGCAGAGCCACAACTGGCACCGATAAAGCTTACCGACATAAAAATAGTATTCAGCCGGTTTCTTGCTTCGGGTATTAACGTATAAATGCGGGTTTGGTTGGTTACATGGATGGCCTGCTGACCGATATCGATTAATACAATGCCGATTACAAACAGGAATAGATGATCGCCTGTAAAATAGAATAAAGCGATACTAACGATCTGCAGGATAAAGCCGATCATCAGGTTTTTCCGTGGATTGTTGCCATCGCTTAGTTTCCCAACCAGTGGTGCGGCAAGTGCACCTGCAGCGCCTGCTATGCCAAATAATCCGATTTGTAAAGTTTGAAAATTAAATGGCGGATTGGCGAGAAATAGCACCATGGTGGTCCAGAATGCACTGATAATGGCAAAGGCCAAAAAGTTAATGATTGATGTTTCCCTTAATGCAGGCTGGGTTTTGATGTAGCTGAACATCGAGCGCATCAGTTCTTTGTAGGTGCCCTTAAATGCAGGGTAACTTTGCGGAAAACGTTTAGCCATCAGGAAAATTAGTAATCCGCAAATTGCGGCAGCAATATAATAAACCGCTCTCCAGCCCAGCCAGAAGCCAATGCTTCCGCTTACTGCACGCGAGGCTAAAATACCAACCAGTAAACCGCTCATAATCATACCAATATTTGCCCCACGGTTTTCATCGGTGCTTAAATTGGCTGCCAAAGGCAAAATTAATTGAGGTACGATGGAACAGGTTCCGATCAGGATGGAAGCTACTTCCAATATGAAAAAGGTATGTGAGAGAGCTGCCACCAGCAAGGCAAAAATAGCCAGACCGGTTATAATGAGGATTTGCTTTTTACGCTCAAACATATCACCGAGCGGCACTAAAAGAAAAAGTCCTAAAGCGTAACCAATTTGCGTGAGGTAGGTAATTTTTCCTGCATCGGTTTCTGTAAGATTAAAATCTTTAGCAATTAAGATTACCAATGGCTGGCAGTAGTAAATATTTGCAACAATGAGGCCTGTGCAAAAAGCCATGAGCAAGATGTCTGCTTTTTTTAACATGTAGGATGATGTAAAATGTAATTAGAAATATAAGATGTAAGTATGTAAAACGGATGATGGTGTTAATATGTAAGATGTATAATGTAAAATGGATGAGGGTGGAATTAGTCCATTTACCATCTTACTTTATCCATCTTCCGTTAAGTGTAACATAAATATGTAAAATGGGTGATGGAAAATTAGTCCATTATCCATCTTACCTCATCCATCTTCCATGACGTATAATGTAAATATGTAAAATGGGTGATGGGAATTAGTCCATTATCCATCTTATCTCATCCATCTTCCATGAAGTATAATGTAAATATGTAAAATGGGTGAAGGGAAATTAGTCCATTATCCATCTTACCTCATCCATTTTCCATCATTACAAAGGTATATTTCCATGTTTCTTTCGGGGGTTATTTACCACCTTATTTTCTAACATCCTGAAAGCTTTTATCAACTTTATACGGGTTTGGGCAGGTTCGATTACTTCATCAACAAAGCCGCGTTCTGCTGCACGGTAAGGATTAGCAAAGATATCAGAATAGAGTTTTTCTTTCTCCAGCCATTTTTCTTCGGGGTTTTCTGCTGAGGTAATTTCTCTTTTAAAAATGATTTCTGCCGCACCCTTGGCACCCATTACCGCAATTTCGGCACTTGGCCAGGCATAGTTCATATCTGCACCAATGTGTTTACTGTTCATTACATCGTAGGCGCCACCATAGGCTTTTCGGGTAATCACGGTAATGCGTGGCACCGTAGCTTCGCTAAAGGCATATAATAATTTTGCCCCGTTGGTAATAATGCCGTTCCACTCCTGATCAGTACCGGGCAAAAAGCCGGGAACATCTTCAAATACGAGTAAAGGAATGTTAAAACAATCGCAAAAGCGGACAAAACGAGCGGCTTTATTCGAAGAATTGCTATCTAAAACACCTGCCAGATAAGCGGGCTGATTGGCTACAATGCCAATGCTTCTGCCTGCTAAACGGGCAAAGCCTACCACAATATTTTCTGCAAAAGCAGCATGTACTTCTAAAAAGCTATCGGTATCTGTCACTGTGCTAATTACTTCGCGGATATCGTAAGGTTGTGAAGCGTTTTCGGGCATAAAAGTATTCAGCTCCGGACGGTTTTCGTCGGCAGCTTCGTAAGGTAAATGACCGGCAATTTCCTCACAGTTCTGAGGCATATAGCTCAGTAATTTTTTTACATGGTTAATGGCATCGATTTCGTTGGCACAGGCAAAATGGGTGACACCCGATTTTGTAGCATGAGTGCTGGCACCGCCCAATTCTTCTGAAGTTACTTCTTCGTGTGTTACCGTTTTTACCACATTAGGACCGGTAACAAACATGTAAGAGGTATTTTCTACCATCAGGATAAAATCGGTAATGGCGGGAGAATATACCGCTCCACCGGCACATGGACCCATAATGGCCGATAGCTGCGGAATAACACCTGATGCCTGTACGTTTTTATAGAAAATATCGGCGTAACCACCTAAAGAAACCACACCTTCCTGAATACGTGCACCACCACTATCGTTTAAGCCGATTAGCGGTGCACCATTTTTCATGGCCATATCCATTAACTTGCAGATTTTTTCGGCATGGGTTTCGGATAAGGAGCCACCAAATACGGTAAAATCCTGAGAGAAAACATAGGTTAAGCGCCCGTTAATGGTTCCGTAACCGGTTACCACACCATCACCTAGGTATTTTTCACGTTCCATGCCGAAATCGGTGCTGCGGTGGGTAACCAACATGCCGATTTCTTCGAAACTGCCTTCGTCCATTAAAAAATGGATGCGCTCGCGGGCAGTAAGTTTACCTTTTTTATGCTGACTATCAATACGGGCCTGACCGCCGCCAAGATTGGCCTGGTTGATTTTATCTTTAAGTAATGCTATTTTTTTATCCATTGCTGAAGCTATGAGATTTTAAAATTAAAAATTACTGGCGGTAATGCAAGGCTAAGGGGATAAGAAAATAGTCAGGAGTGAATGATTTTGTATTGGAAACAAACAGTTTTTAACGGGCGTTGAATGGTTTATCGTTTAAAACGATAAAATCGCTTAGCTATTCGAGCACTCGTTAGAAACGAGCGCAAGTGCTGTTTAGGATGCGGGGTTTGAATAATGCGATGGCGCCACTGCCCTTGTTAATAAACCCGATAGGAGCGAACACGAAGTGCAACGGAGTAAAGCGATAGCGGGACTGAAGCCGCCATAGAAACCGAACCCTTCATTTCCAAAAAAAATAACCACCTTAGCCATCTAAGAATAACTAAAGAACATTTTAAAGTTTTAAAAACCTTTGAGGTTTGAATGAGGCGAAAACAAACCAATAACCTTTTTTTGCATCATGCCTGCCTGCATTTTACTTAAATTACATTTTTTTTACAGCCTAAAGCATTGAAAAACCAATTATCCGTTTATTTTTGTAAACGTTAGTATTAAAACGACATTAGAATCAGCAAATGTTTTTAAGGAAATACAAGTATATAATCGTCACCGCATTCATGTTCATCTTCATGGCGAAGATGGGTATTTCTGGTGCACCGGTTTTTTGTACAAGTATCGACAAGGAAATCATGAACGCCGTAATCATGCAGATTGAGTTAGAGCATGACGGCGGGAAGGATACCGCCAAAGACACCGCAAAGTTTACTGATTTTAAACTTGTAGAACTCAATCATCCTATCTTTTCCTACGAGTTCTCTTCTAGTCACTTCATTTTGAAGAGCAGTTTTATCGAACACTTCAAAAGATATGTAGATCCATATCATCCTACGGTGCCCACACCGCCGCCTAACTTTATCTAGTTCTTGTTATTGGGGTAAATTATTTGTACCTGATTTTTTAATGGAGTATTGCCATGTTAATAAATTTTACGTGGTTTTGTTCTGCTATGCTCAGTATGCCATTAATATTTCCCCCGCGATTTATTCGTTAAAATTTACCAGATAATTATATCGTTATGCAAAAGTTTAACCCGGCCTTTTCAGGTTCGGATGTGAAGAAATATATTCTTAAAAAGAATTTAAAGAAAGATTTACCTGCAAGTATTGTAGTGTTTTTAGTGGCATTGCCATTGTGTTTGGGTATTGCACTGGCCTCGGGTGCACCATTGTTTGCGGGTTTAATAACCGGCATTATAGGCGGAATAGTGGTTGCTTCTTTTAGTGGCTCACAGCTGAGTGTAAGTGGCCCCGCGGCAGGTTTAACCGTTATTGTGCTGGGTGCCATTACCTCTTTGGGCAACTATCAAACCTTTTTACTTGCTGTGGTACTGGCCGGGGTTTTCCAGTTGATTTTAGGCCTGGTTAAAGCCGGAACGATTGGTAATTACTTTCCATCGAGCGTAATTGAAGGGATGCTTGCAGCCATCGGACTGATTTTGATTTTAAAACAGTTGCCGCATGCGCTGGGCGTTGATACCGATTTTACAGGTGATGAAGGATTCTTTCAACAAGATCACGAAAATACTTTTTCTGCGATTACAGCAGCGCTAAGCCATTTTAGTTTGGCAGCGGTGGTTATCAGCTTATTATCGATTGCCATTTTGATTATCTGGCCTAAATTTCCGAAACTGGCCGTGGTACCTGCACCTTTGCTGGTGGTAACTTTGGGTGTTTTAGGAACGCTGTTGTTTGCCGGTACCGATCATCCGCTACGTGCTGACCAGATGGTTAAAATTCCGGTGGTAAGCGGTTTTGGCGAATTTCTGGGCTTATTTACCCTGCCTGATTTTTCACAACTGGCCAATAAAAATGTTTACATTGTAGCTTTAACCATTGCTATTGTGGCCAGTTTAGAAACCTTGCTGAGTATTGAGGCGGTGGATAAAATAGATCCGATTAAGCGGGTAACCCCAACAAACAGGGAATTAATTGCACAGGGTATAGGTAACATTACCAGCGGAATGGTTGGTGGTTTGCCTATGACATCGGTAATTGTGCGGAGTTCGGCCAATGTAAATGCGGGTGGGAGAACCAAAATGTCGGCCATTTTTCACGGTACCTGGCTGTTGTTATCGCTGTTGTTTATTCCGGGTTTGATCAATATGATTCCGCTATCCTGTTTAGCCGCTATTTTATTGGTAACCGGTTATAAATTAACCCGCATTGGTTTGTTTAAACACATGTACCACAAAGGCTGGGACCAGTTTGTTCCGTTTGTAATTACCGTTGTGGCGGTTTTGTTTACCGATTTGTTAAAAGGTGTGGCCGTTGGTATGCTGGTTTCGGTTTTCTATTTGTTGAGGACGAATATGCGCAACCCCTTCTTTTACAGGATCTCGAACGAAGGGGATAAAAAGAACATCAGGATTAAACTGGCAGAAGAGGTTTCCTTTTTAAATAAAGCAGCGATACAGGTAGTTTTAACAAATATCCCCAAAGAAACCAATGTAATCATTGATGGTTCGAATGCCAGGTACATTGATCCGGATGTATTGGAAACCATTTACAATTACAAACATAATGCTTATACAAAGGGCATTATCGTAACTTTAGAAAACATACAGAAACATTATTCTGTACCGAAATTGAATATAAAAGTAGAAGAAGACATTAATAAAATATAATTATGTGCGCAAAAACAATAGATACGAAAGATATAACCTACGAGAGCTTATTACAGGGTAATAAAGACTGGGTTAAAGATACGATAGACAGTGATCCTGCCTTTTTTGATAAACTTTCAGAAGGGCAGAGTCCGCCGGTATTATGGATTGGCTGTTCTGACAGCCGAGTGCCGGCCAACCAGATTACGAATACCAGGCCAGGCGATATTTTCGTACACAGAAACATTGCCAATGTGGTGGTGCATACGGATATGAACTTGCTTTCGGTACTCGATTATTCGATTAATGTGTTAAAAGTAAAACATGTTATTGTTTGCGGCCATTATGGTTGCGGTGGTGTTAAAGCTGCTTTGGGCAATAAACAGGTTGGCATTATCGACAACTGGTTGAGAAATATCCGGGATGTGTACCGTACGCACGAACGTGAGATGGCTACCATTAAAGATCCGGATCAACGTTTTGACCGCCTGGTAGAATTAAATGCGATTGAGGGCGCTGCGAATGTAACCAATACTTCGATTGTACAAAGTGCATGGGCCAACGGACAGGAATTAGCCGTGCATGCCTGGGTTTATAGCTTAAAAACAGGAATCATCAAAGATTTAAAAGTAACCTGTACTTGCCTTGATGATGTTGCCCCTGCATTTAAAGTAGGATAAAACACCCTACAGGTGTTATTTTTTAGTTGTTAGGAGAAGCTCCCGATTTTACATCGGGGGCTTTTATTTTTCGGTGCTGTTCGGCATATTGCCTGCATGGCCTTTATTGCCTTTTTCGGCATCTTCCCTGGCTTCTTCAGAGCCAAAATCGCCTCTTCCAAAATTCCTGCCCAGGTTACCGGCATCGCTTTCTACGGTGTTTTTCTTTTCGCTATCGTTGCTGCGGTGGCGCGGAACCAGCTGATCGGGCATGTTGGTTTTATCTGCCGAATTATCTGCATTTTTATCGCCTAAATTCTCGTTGTTATCTTTTGTACTTTCCATAATTTCAGGTATTAACTATTTATATAGAACAGCACAGTTGCAGATTGGTTTTGGTTTATTTGGCAGCAATCTGCGGGTTTTTATCCCGGATGACCAATCGTAGTCCATTATATTCTCTTCATCATGGAGAAAGTGTTATTTCGGATTTACACCAGCCGGCTTATGCTTGTGGTTTTAAAAACCTTTTTCACTTTAATAATTTTTTAAACAGGCAAAAGGGTTACGCCGAAAGAGTATAAGAGGATGTTGGTGGTTGGGTAGGGCGAAAAGTCGTCATTGCGAGGAGGAACGACGAAGCAATCTTTGTTCCCAGACTCGCGGGTATGAAAGATTGCTTCGTCGGCTGAAAAAGCCTTCTCGCAATGACGACTCTTTGATGAAATTGTTGTTAAGTATTGTTCTCTTACCTCGTCCTTGCTTCTTCTGCGCTCAGCAAAGCTTCCAGTTCTTTTATTTTTTCGGGATATTTTGATGCAAGGTTATTCTTTTCGCCAACATCATCGCTTAAATTATACAATTGGGCAGCTGGCAGGTTGCCGCTATCCGTATGGGTAAGTTTATAATATGCTTCTCCTTTTGATGGCCTGATGTATTTCCAGTGATCTTTAACTATTGCCAGCTGGCCGCTCTGTTCGATAAAAAAATCACGTCCTTTCGGGTCTTTTCCAATAAAAGCATTCCATTGGTTTTTGCTATCAATCGCATTTTTACTTTCTAAGTTGAAAAAACCGGCAAAGGATGCCAGAAAATCAATCTGCGATACCAGGGCATCAGAAACGCCGGGTTTTATTTTTGCCGGCCACGAAATGATAAAAGGTTCGCGGGTGCCGCCTTCTAAAATGCTGTATTTCCCGCCGCGTAACGGCCCAGCGGGGCTATGTCCGTTTAATTTTTCAGCACCCTGATCTTCATATCCATCCATAATTACCGGACCATTGTCGCTACTGAAAATAATCATGGTGTTTTTGTCCAGGCCTAAGTATTTCAGTTGTTTGGTGATTTCGCCAACCGCCCAATCGAGTTGTAAAATTACATCACCGCGGTAGCCGAGTTCACTTTTGCCTTTAAACATGGTAGCTGGTAAACGTGGTACATGTGGTTCGGTTAAGGCATAGTACAGAAAAAATGGCTGTTCCTTATGGTCTTCAATAAAATTTTTGGCTTTGGTTAAAAAAGTAAAAGGGAGTTCCTCATCGGTCCAGCGGGCCAGTTTTCCACCTTGCATGTAACCAATCCGGCCAATGCCGTTTACAATCGTCATGTTATGTCCGTGATTTACTTCCGCAGGCATTTTTAACAATTCCGGATGATCTTTTCCTGTTGGATCGGTGCCAATCGGGTTTTTGTAGTCAACCGTAATCGGATCTTTCGCATCTAAACCCACCACCAGTTGATTTTCCATAAAAACAGTCGGCACACGATCGGCAGTGGCCGGAAAAATGAACGAATAATCGAATCCTACTTCTTTGGGGCCAGGTTTTACTTCTTTATTCCAGTCTTTTTCTACGGCAGTACCTAAACCTAAATGCCACTTACCCACGAGACCGGTTTTATAGCCCGCCTGCTGGAAAATGGATGGGAGCGAAGTGTTATCGGTTGGGACAATCAATGCCGCATCGCCAGGTAAAACGCCGGTTCCTTTTTTGCGCCAGGCATATCGTCCGGTCATTAACGAATAACGCGAAGGGGTACAGGTAGCAGCCGTGGCATGGCCATTGGTAAACCTTAATCCGTTTTTGGCCAGCGCATCAATATTAGGGGTTTTTATTTTTGTTGCGCCATAACAGCTCAGGTCGCCATAACCTAAATCATCAGCATAGATGATAATAACGTTGGGTTTCTTTTGTGCGGATGCGTAAAAATTAAAGCTTGCTAAAAAAGCTAATAAGGAAAGTAAAAATTTGTGGTTCATGGTTAGAAAGGGTATTCGGTCAGGCATAAAAAAGGCCAGACAATAATTGCCTGGCCTGATGTGTAAATATTAATCTTCTGCTAAGAAAGGGTAACGGTAATCAGTCGGCGATTCGAAAACCTCTTTAATGGTACGTGGAGAAACCCAGCGCAATAAATTGATCATCGATCCGGCTTTATCATTAGTACCCGAACCTCTTGCACCACCAAATGGTTGCTGGCCTACAACGGCACCGGTACATTTATCGTTGATGTAAAAGTTACCAGCCGAATTACGTAGGGCATGACTCGCTTTTTCAATCGCATACCTGTCCTGAGCAATTAAAGCACCGGTTAAAGCATAAGGCGAAGTAGTATCAATTAGTTCCAGCACCTGATCGAAATCCTGATCGGCATAAACATACACGGTTAAAACCGGACCGAACAATTCTTCGCTCATGGTGGTATATTTCGGATCATCAACCACTAAAATGGTTGGTTCTATGAAATAACCTTTAGATTTATCGTAGTTACCACCGGCAATAATTTCTACACCCTGATCCTGTTTAGCCTGATCAATGTATTTAGCCAGTTTATCAAAAGAACGCTCGTCGATAACGGCGTTGATAAAATTGCTGAAATCTTCCGTTCCGCCCATTTTAAAAGTGGCAAGATCGGCTAACATTTGCTCTTTAATTTCAGGCCAAAGGCTTTCTGCAATGTACACACGGCTGGCCGCAGAACATTTTTGTCCCTGGTATTCGAAAGCACCACGTACGATAGCGGTACTGGCTGCTTTTGTTTGTGCTGAGGGGTGAACAAGGATAAAATCTTTTCCTCCGGTTTCGCCCACAATACGTGGATATGATTTGTATTTGTGGATGTTTGTTCCGATTGTTTTCCAGATTTCCTGGAATACTTTGGTTGATCCTGTAAAGTGGATACCTGCAAAATCAGGGTGGTTAAAAATAACCTCGCCGGTTTCAGGACCATCGGCATATACCAGATTGATTACACCATCAGGTACACCTGCTTCGCGGAAAATTTCCATTAAAAGGTTGGCAGCATAAACCTGTGTATCGGCTGGTTTCCAAACCACAACATTACCCATCATGGCTGCAGATGCCGGTAAATTAGCTGCAATTGCAGTAAAGTTGAAAGGGGTAAGGGCGAAAACAAAACCTTCTAAAGGGCGTTGCTCTACACGGTTCCAGCTTCCGCGGGGAGAAACAGGAGGTTGTTGTTTGTAAATATCAACCATGTAGCTTACATTAAAACGTAAGAAATCGATCAGCTCGCAGGCAGCATCAATTTCGGCCTGGTAAGCATTTTTACTTTGACCCAACATGGTCGCAGCGTTTAATTTATAGCGGTATTTACCGGCAATCAGATCGGCAGCTTTTAAGAAAATGGCCGCACGGTGTTCCCAGGCCAGGTTTTCCCAGTCTTGTTTTGCCGCCAAAGCTGCATCAATCGCTTGTGAAATATGTGTTTTATCGCCAATGCTGAACTGGGCTAAAATATGTTGGTGATCGTGTGGAGGAACAACTTTACCTTTTTTGGCAGTATGAACCTGTTTTCCGCCGATATACATCGGAATATCCTGTTGCTGTGCGCGGGCTTCGGCAAGTGCTTCTTTTAAAAGTGCACGTTCTTTACTGCCCGGGCCATAATTTAATATAGGTTCGTTTACCGGAGTGGGTACGTTAAAAAATCCTTTAAGCATATTTTATTTTTTATGATTTGAGCAAAGATAAGGCTTTTTGAGCTAGGCAATTCTATAATTCTGTAAAGAAAACAGGGCAAACGTTTGTTTGTGGAAAGGGAATTATTGAACAGATAATTTTAAAGGAGTTGTGGTTAAAATCCGGCTAATCTGAATGGTGGTATGAATCTGTTATTCCTTATATTTACTTACTTTAAAAAAGTAAATTAACTGATCTTATCAACCATTTTTTAAAAATTACTACAATGGAAAAAAAGACATTATCTATCATCTGGAGTATTGTTTTAACTGTTCTTCTCTTTGGTGAAATAGCTGAATCTTTAGGCCGCAGCATCGCAAAAGATTTTAATCTTCAGAAGCTAGAAGTAAAGAAATAACGGCGTGGTTTGAAATTTCTTCACTGCGGTAGCGATGATGATAATCAAAAAATAGTAGAATAATTCCTGATCAGGGGATATGAAAAGATAATTTGTATCGCGGTTGAGGTAAATAGTGTGGGTGGTGAGTATAAAAGACTCAAATTTGAGACTAATAGTCTCGTGATTGAGGTAAATAGTGTGGGCGGTGAGTATAAAAGACTCAAATTTGAGACTAATAGTCTCGTGGTTGAGGTAAATAGTGTGGATGGTGAGTATAAAAGACTCAAATTTGAGACTAATAGTCTCGCGGTTGAGGTAAATAGTGTCAATTACGGGTATAAGATACTCAAATGATGATGACGGAGGTATCGATAGGAAGAAGCGGATGGTGTTTTCTTTGTTTTTTAATACTAATCTCTATCATGCAAAGGCACTTAGAAGGTAAAATATGTTCTAAGTGCCTTTTAGTTCAATCTTAAATTGATTTAGACCCTTTTCTTGCAAATCTTTGGCTTAAATCTTCATAAATTGGCTTAGAAGCAGGTACTCCTTTAGCGTAAGCTTCTTTAACCTGTCCATAATAAAGCAATGCCGATGATATTGCATCGCTTCCGGCGAGCACCACGGTGTCATCAAGATCGGAAGCAAGTTGTTCTGCCAAACTGCTTAAAGGACTAAGTTGTGCGGCAAGTTGCTCATCTTTTAAAAACTCAGCCTTATCCATGTAAGCAGGAACAAATTCCGGATTTGTTTCGATATACGACTTCACCTTTTTTACAGTTGCTATGGTTTTATCGCCCATTTTAAACAACGATTTTTTTTCGTCATCGCTAAGGGCACGTAAATAAGGGGCCAGGGCAGCTTTGCTTTCCTGCAAGGCTTTCAGGGCTTTTGCAATTACCGCTGCGGGTATTTCCAGTGAAATTTGATTAGATGTACTCATATGTTTATTATTAAATGTTTCATCTTTAATACGGTTACTGTGGGATGATTTGCCTAAAGCCAGGGATTGCTTTAGATTTAATAATCGGGATGAGCTGAAATGTAATATTAATTATATTCCGATAGCTAATTTAAGAGATTTTTTAATAAATTATAAATTAGTATTATTTTTTTAAGGAATTTTTATCTGAATGTTTTTTGTGGGGCGACTTGCCGCCAGGGAGTATTCTAAAAAGGTGGTATTAAACGGCTTTTTATACTTACAAATAGTTTTTAGTGCATCTTTTTTTGTTGTGGAATTTAAAAAAACATACTTGTTATATGTTAGGCCAGCACCAATACAGGTGGTTTCTGAGTGTTGACAACTTTCTGGTTACACTGCTAATAAAGTTGCCAACTCTGGAATTAATACACCAAAGCCAGGTACCTGCCATGATGGCTCACACAGGCCGGGTTAGTACTTTTATAATCGAAAAGATGATCCGGAGCTCCATAAATCGAGATTTTAATCTCCTCCAGGTGCTTGTAAACAGCTGAGGCAATGGTATGCACAAACGGTGTCTGGATATTACTTTTGGTGAAATAGGTATCGCCATCAATATTTACTTCGCCATAAGTATTCGAATGAATCATACACTTTAAACCTTTAGGAGCAAAATTCCGGAGGCCGGTTTTACGGTTATGGATTTTATAGGCCGATTCTTTCATGCTCCACAACAGCCAGACCATCGCATCAGGATTTTCTGCAGATGCAATCAATAGCTGTTCTTCAGCAGTAAAAATCTTATTGAGGTAATTTTTACGCCGCCAGTTGCTCTGTGTTTTGGCAAGGTCTAAATCAACAATATCATTGCCCGTCACGCGCTTCCAGTTTTGATGCTATAATAGCTGTTGTAGCTTTTACATTGAGCATTTTTGCCATCGAATCGTTGTCTATTTCGATATTAAATTTCTCTTCAATATCAAGAATAATATCAACCAGGTTGGCTGAGTTGATCTTTAAATCGTTGATAAAATCGGTATTTTCATCAATATGGGCCAAAGCCGAGGTTTCTTCGCTATAAGGCTGAACGATGGTTTTTAAAGCTTCGATAATTTGTTCTTTATTCATGAGATGTATTTTTTAAAAATTACGCAGGCGTTAATGTCGCCAAACCCGAAACTGGCTTTAGCTAAGATATTAACCGGCTCGAGGATTAAGGTTTGGGGAATGCTTTTTTCAGGGATTAATTCCTTAATTTCTGCACTTAAATCTTCACAGTTGATGTTCGGGAAAATGAAATCTTCGGCCAATTCGAGTATGGAAGCCACACATTCTATACTGCCCGAAGCGGCAATACAATGCCCGATCATGCCTTTTAATGAGTTAATGTAGGGAAAACGACCTGCAGGTAGTTGCAATGCTGCTTTCCAGTTTTGGATTTCGAGGGCATCTTTGGTGGTAGCGGTAAGGTGACCGTTAATCACATCAATTTCTGCCGCTTGTATGCCTGCGCTTTGCAGTGCCGCTTTAATACATCGCTGAACGGCATCAGGATTAGGTGCAGTCATCGTACCTGAACCCCGCTGACCGCCAGAGTTGACATGCCCACCCAGTACTTCGCCATAAATTCTGGCATTTCTGGCAAGGGCACTTTCAAGCGATTCTAACACCAGTGCACCTGCACCGCTTCCCGGCACAAAACCACTTGCGGTTGTACTCATTGGCCTGCTGCCGCTTTCCGGTTCGTGATTGTGTTTAAAGGTGCAAACCTTCATGGCATCAAAACCGCCCCAAATGTACGGGCCGCTATCGCTGGTGCTCCCCGCCAGCATTCTTGTAGCCTGACCGGATTTAATCCTTTCGTAAGCCAGTAAAATGCTTTCGGCTCCGGTTGCACAGGCCGATGAATTGGTGCTCACCTGGTTGCCCAATCCGAGTTTGCCGCTGATAAATGCACTCACTCCGCTGGCCATGGTCTGTATCACTACCGTGCTTCCCAGTTTTTTGATTTCGAGCTCATCAATTTTATTAATGGCCCATCTGAATTTATCGATACCTGAAGTTCCCGTTCCGAAAACAGTTCCGCTGTTCCAATCGGGTTCATCGTTATTCTCTATTGGTAAACCTGCATCTTTCCAGGCATCCAATCCTGCAATTACACCGTAAACAATACCGCTGCTGTTTAAATTGCGGAGCTCGAGCGGGGTAAAATACTGACTGATCCTTTCTTCGCTCAATTCGGGTTTGCCGGCAATCTGACAGGAGAAATTTAACGCTTCCAGGTCAGGCTGATGGCGAATGCCCGAACGTCCGTTTTTAATCGCATCCGAAAATTCCGGAATCGTGGTTCCATTCGGCGCGCATACGCCCAAACCGGTAATTACAACCCTGTTATCCATTGCTTTTTGTAATTAACATGCCCGAAATATTTCCTTTGCAAACCAACTCACCACCCTCATTTTCCATTTTTACTTTGCAATTCAGTTTGTTAAACCTGAAATAAACTTTCTCACTCGTAACCACCACTTTTTCGCCAGGATAAACCGGTTTTAAAAAGTCGATGGCGTTCGAAGTCATCGCAATTGATAGCTGATGTTCAGTGTGGTTATCTTTTAACAAATAAATTCCCAGACATACCAAACCGATCTGTGCCATGGTTTCGGTGAGGATAACCGCCGGAGTAACCGGATGGTTTTTAAAATGGCCTTCATAAAAGAAGAGGTTTTCGGCATAAGTAAATGCTCCCTTCGCGCCGTTTTCGTCAACGTGCAATAACTCATCAACAAATAGAAAGGATTTGCCATAGGGGAGTTTAGCTAATATTTCGTGTTTTGTCATGGATTATTGAATGATGGAATGAAAGAAGGATTGAATGTGTGAATGATTGAGGGATGGAATGAGTGAATGATGGAATGAACTTACCATTGCAATAATATTCTTTGTGCAGAAAAACCCGGGCCAAAACTAAGCATCAAACCTTTTTCTCCGGGTGCGGGATTTTTATCCATCATGCGTTCTAAAACATAAAGAACTGTTGCGCTGCTCATATTTCCGTAAAGCCGTAAAACTTCTTTTGTTTCGTTTATGTTTTTACCGAGTTCGCTGAATAATTCTTCTACAATCTGAATAATTTTTTTCCCTCCCGGGTGAAAAATCAAATGGTCGATGTCTTTAATTTCGAGGTTATTTTTGGCCAGAAAGGGATGGATAATATCAGGGAAATGCGCTGCAATGGTTTCGGGCACCGCAATATCCAATACCATTTGCAAGCCGGTGTTGGTAAGCTGAAAACCCATCATTTCTTCTGCATCGTAAAAATGGTACATTTCTTCGGCTAAGATCTCTGGTCCGCTGTCTTCTTCGTCCGAACTTAAGAGTACACAGGCAGCGCCATCGCCAAATATGGCCGCACTCACAATATTGGCCATCGAGAAATCGTTAAGCTGAAAGGTTGCGGTTGGCGATTCTACAGCCACAACTGCTGCCCGTTTGCCTGGGTTTGCTTTCAGAAAGTTTTTGGCGTAGATCATACCTGATACACCCGCGGCACAGCCCATTTCGGTTACGGGCAAACGCACCACATCCTGACGGAGTTTTAATAAATTGATCAGGTAGGCATCCAGAGAGGGGATCATAATACCGGTACAGCTCACCGTAATGATGTAATCCAGATCCTGCGCCTGCCAGCCTGCTTTTTCGAGTGCCGAGCCCAAACATTTAGCGCCTAGTTTGATGCCTTCGCGTACATAAATCTTATTCCGCTCTTCAAAGCTTAAATCACTAAAAACTTCTTCGGGCGACATAAACGAATAGCGTTTATCAACCGCTGCACCTTCGAAAATCTTTTTTACTTTTCTTACGAAGCGTTCGTCCTGGTCTTTTAACCAAACATCGAGGAATGGCAAAATCTCATCTGTTGATCGCCAGAATTCGGGCAAGGCTTTGCTTACTGCTTTTACGGTTACGCTCATATTGTTTTAATTATCCATTGGTAGCGGAAAGCCCATTTCCATTTTATCGAACCCGATTTAAGGTGTAATTGTTTCGCATATTTAACCAGGTCGGCTCTTTTAAACCCGCGGAGGATTGATACCAATCCATCCTCGCGCGACATATCGTTTAAACGGAACACATAACATAAGGCTTTAAAAAGCCGGTAAGCCAGTGCACTTCGCTGCAAATCGTTAATCACAATGCCCAATCTGGCCGATCTTTTAAAATTTTCCAGCAGCGCAATAATTTCTTCATCCTTAAAATGATGCAGGGTTAAGGTGCAAAGCATAATGTCGCAGGGTTCATCTTTGCCCAGGTCTTCAAAAATATCGCTGCAATCGTAAGTGATATTGGGATAGTTTCCGGATAAACTTTTCGCATGATCGATGGTAAACCTGTTGGCATCAATTCCTTTTAAGATAAAATTTAAACCTTTCCTTTTGGCATAACCGGCTAAAGTGCGCAGCATATCGCCGTTTCCGCAGCCAATATCAGTAATACGTATCAGTTCATCCTTTGGTTTGCTGCCGGTTAATTTTTTAACTCCGTCTAATGTAACTTTATTGCCGCCCAGGAGTTGGTTAATGCTGGCTATTTTATCCAGTGCATCGCGTAATATTTCGCCTTCCATGGCAAAATCGTCCATAATTTCGGGTGCATTGCTTCTATATGTGGTATCTACAGGCATTTATGTTGTAATGGTAATCGGTTTTCCGTGGGTTTGTTTAATAATTTGGTTGAGCAAAAAGGGCATTTTACCTAAAGTATTCATCGTAAAACGCTCAAGGTTATTATTTTTAAGCAAAGAAGATAAAATCCTGCCCATTTTTAAGCGGTTTTTAAATTCCCTGTTCCATTGCATGGTATAATAATTTTCCAGCGTGGCGCGGGAGCTGATTTTACCATTTATTTTTTGATGTAATAGTGTTGAAACGATTTTGGCACTGTGAATAGCCATCGCCATGCCATTTCCACAAAGTGGATGGATAAGTCCGGCGGTATCTCCAGTCATTAAAATGTGGTTATATACCGGTTCTTTGGCTTCAAAGGAAACCTGACTGATGGTTAAAGGCGTGTCGAATAAATTTTCTGCTTTTTCAAAAATCGCTTTCAGGTAACTGTTTTTGTAAAGGATATTTTCCTGATAGGCCAGAATGTTTTTGTGCTTTTTAAAACTTTCGTAATTGGCGAGGTAACAAATGTTTAACCGGTTATTTTCTACTTTGGAAACCCCGCAATAGCCGCCTTCGAAATTATGCAGGCTAACCACATCGTTAGGGAAATCTGCCTGATAGTGTGCCTTTACAGCCAGATATGGCGATTGCTTGCTGATGAATTTCCGGTTTAGTTTAACATCGATTGCTGATCTTTTTCCATAAGCGCCGATAACATAGGCTGCAGTAAAACTATTGGTTGCTGTTTCTACTATAAATTGATCGTTAGCGAAATTCACCTGCACAACGCGATCGTGGATTACCTTTACATTTCTACTGATAAGTTCGGTATAGAGGTAGTGGTCTATCGTGTACCTGCTAAGTCCGAAACCGCCAAGTGGTAATTTCGTTTGTATGCTTTTGCCAGAAAGGGAAGTAAAAAGCAGCTCGCTGATTAAAGCAGGCATAAGGCTTTCAATATTGAGGCCGAGCCATTTAAAATAGGGCAGTACTTCGTTCGAAATGTATTCGCCGCAAACTTTATGATGGGGATAGGGATCTTGCTCAATCAGTATCACGTTTAGCCCGAGCTTATTCAGGTGGAGTGCAGCAGTTAAGCCTGCCAATCCGCCTCCAATAATTAAAATTTCTGTTTCGGACTGCATAAGATGAGATGGAACGCTAATATAACACTTTAAATTTCTGTTTGTTCCGGTTGCAAGTCTTTAACGCGTTTGCGCCCGTTTCCAAACGAGTGCAGAAATCGCTTTATGATTACATCGTTTAAAACGATGAGTTATTGAACACTCGTTAGAAACGAGCGCTAGCTTAAAAATTAACAGCCTCACCGGGTTTAAAAACCTTTAACAGCAGCACTGCCGGTATTAATTAAACGGGATTGCAGCGATATACTTTTGTTTTCCTTCAAAAACAAAAGATTTAGCGGCAAGCCCGGCTAACATTGATCTTTACTGCAGGCATTGCTTTTCTAATGATTAGGATGTATAATCGCTTTATGATTACATCGTTTAAAACGATGATTTATTCAACACTCGTTAGAAACGAGCGTTAGCTTAAAAAGCCCGGCTAACATTGATCTTTACTGCAGGCATTGCTTTCCTAATGATTAGGATGTATAATCGCTTTATGATTACATCGTTTAAAACGATGATTTATTCAACGCTCGTTAGAAACGAGCGTTAGCACTACCTGTCGCTCCGTTCTTCCATATTTAAATCGGTATCAAACGGACTTTTGGTAAAAGGATAAATAGATTGTTTAACAAAACCTTTCGGGTAGGCTGCCTCGTGTACGCCCGTTCCGGCCGGCCATTCCTTGCCCGGTAAGTAATAGGTGCCGAACATCATGTCGATAAATGGAAATATAGAGGCAAAATTATGTCCGTAATATTTCGGGTCTTCGCAATGGTGCCAGTGGTGGTATTGTGGGGTAGTAAAAATGTATTTAAGCGGCCCGAAATTAATGCGGGTGTTGGCATGGATCAATACGGCGTGTATCGCAATGAAAATAATGTACACGTTAAAAACCGTCGATGAGAAACCTAAAACGTAAAGCGGAATAAAAGTCATGGCCCGGGTAAAAAAGATATCGATAAAATGGGTGCGGCTTCCGGCCAGCCAATCCATATTCTGCGTAGAGTGGTGTATCGAATGGAAACGCCATAAAGCTACACGAGTATGGAAAAAACGATGTGCCCAATACTGAAACAGATCTGTACTAAAGAATGCCAGGAACAAAGCCACTATAAAAGGCAAACCCTGTACCCATGCATGTACTTTATCTAATCCCATCCAGCCAAAAAATAATACGGCCGGTTTTTGTGTAATAATGCCAAAAAACTGAATAAACAGGTGGCTGATTACAAAATAGGTTAAATCAGTGCGCCACTCTTCGTGAAATTTGGTTTGCTCGTTATTTTTTGGAAAGAATAACTCCAAAGGAACAAAAATAGCGACCATCAAAAGCAGGTCTAAGATCATCCAGTCTAAACCGAAATGCCAGCTCGATTTGGCTACATCCCTGCCTTCTACACTTAATGCGCCTAATATTACCGCTAAGGCGCCCAATGCAAAACCCGGCCAGGCCCATTTAATTTTTTTGCTGAGGATTAAACTCAACAAAGAAAAAAAGAAACAGGCAATAACGCCACCCAGCATTAAAGCTTCCATGCTTTCTTTGGTGTATATTTCGCGGAATTCGGGGGTGGTTAGCTTTTCAGGATAATGAAAACATAGGATCCCTAAAAGTGCCAGTACGGCTAAGAAAATAGAAATATATCCACTGATCTGGCCCTGGCCAACAACTAATCTTTTACTAGGAGACATTAAATTATGTTTTGATAAATAACAATGATAATAAAAAAACTTAAATTATAGTTGATTTATTAGTTCAATTGTTCATTAGTCATTAGTTCATTGGTCAGCATGATGCAAAAAAATATTTAGTGTAAATCAGTGCATCTGTGGCTAAATTGTTCATTAGTCATTTGTTGATTGGTAATCGCCAACTGAAAACAGGTTATGGGTTCATTGTTCATTAGTGCACTTAGTTACTGATCATTTGAAATTGATTATTGATCATTCCATCTCCCATCTTCCATCATCCATCTTCCATTATACATCTTTCCAAACCATTTCCTCCGCTCAGGGGTTGCTTTAATGGCATGCCGGTACAAATGCCTTTCTTTTTTAAATAATCAGTATTTTTGAAACCACGATATGTTACTAAACTACCTGCGTCTTTTACTGCTCCCTTTTTCACTGCTATATGGATTGGCGATTACCCTCCGTAAAAAATTATACGATTGGGGGATGCTGCGTTCTGTAAAGTTTGATCTGCCCGTAATCTGCGTGGGGAATCTGGCTGTTGGCGGATCTGGAAAAACACCCACCGTTGAATATCTGGTGAGGTTGCTTGCCGATCATAAAATCGCGATTTTAAGCAGGGGTTATGGCCGCAAAACGAAGGGATTTATCCTTGCCGATGCCACTGCAACCGCCGAAACCATTGGTGATGAACCTTTACAGTACCATCAGAAATTTAGCAGCGTAACTGTTGCCGTGTGCGAAGACCGTGTAAAAGGTATCAACCAGCTAAAAGAAAACCATGATCTCATTATCCTCGATGATGCCTTTCAGCACCGTGCGGTACAGGCAGGTTTTAATATCCTGCTGTTCGAATTCAGAAAATTAGGGACTTTACAGTTTTTACTGCCGGCGGGTAATTTGAGGGATGTTTTTTCTTCGCGTAAACGGGCAGATGTATTATTGGTTACCAAATCGCCGGTTCCTCTATTACACGTAGCACAACAAGCCTCAATAAATGAGCTTCAGCCCAATACCAGTCAGCCTGTATTACATTCGTATTTAAAGTATGGTAAGCTGGTTCATTTATATGGAAAAGAAACCCGCGAACTCGAATCGGTAAAAGATTTTGAAATTTACCTTTTAACCGGTATTGCCAATCCGGAACCTTTAATAGAAGAACTTGGAAAATATTCCAAAACCATTAAACACGAAGAATTTCCTGATCATTATGCTTTTAAGGAAGCTGATATCAGAAAGTTTAAAAACACTTTTCTGGCCGGGATTAAAAAAGAAAAAATCATCATCACAACAGAAAAGGATAGCAAGCGTTTAAGAGCTACCGGATTTGAAGATTTACTGTTAGATTTACCTGTATATTATTTACCCATAGAGGTTGAATTATTTGAAGAAGATAAGATTACCTTTGACGAACTCATTTTAAATTATGTTAAGAGCAATAGAAGAAACCGTTGAATATATAAAACGCAAAACCGAAAATTTTAAACCAGAAATTGGCATTATTTTAGGTACTGGCTTAGGTGGCCTGGTAAAAGAAATCGAAGTAGAACATCAGTTGATGTATTCTAATATCCCAAACTTTCCCATTTCCACATTAGAATTTCATAGCGGCAAACTTATTTTTGGTACACTGAATGGTAAGAAAATTATTGCCATGCAGGGTCGTTTGCACTATTACGAAGGATACAGCATGCAGCAGATTACCTTTCCGGTAAGGGTAATGAAAGGTTTGGGTATCGAAAACCTGATCGTTTCCAATGCAGCAGGCTCATTAAACCCTGAATTTAAAAAAGGCGATTTAATGATTATTGAAGATCACATTAACTTACAGCCCGATAATCCCTTACGTGGCATCATTGAAAGTGAATTAGGTCCGCGTTTTCCAGATATGAGCCAGCCTTATAAACGCGATATTATTGCCAAAGCTTTAGAAATTGCAAAAAATGTAGATATAAAATGCCATAAAGGCGTATATGTTGCCGTTTCTGGTCCGAATTTAGAAACCAAGGCAGAATATAAATATTTACGTTTAATTGGTGCCGACGCTGTGGGTATGAGTACCGTACCGGAAGTAATTGTGGCCAATCATGCCGGTTTACCGGTTTTCGCCATTTCTGTACTTACTGATGAAGGTTTCCCTGAAGATCTGCAGCCTTTTAACTTAGATGAAATTTTAGCCGCTGCGGCAAAGGCCGAACCGAAGATGACAGAAATTTTAACCCGCTTAATTTCTGAATTGTAACATGCGTAAAATCGTTCAAATCTGTTTTTTAGTCTTCATGCTTGCCGGCATCAATAAAGCCTTTGCACAAGATTTAAAAACAAATGTGGGTACCAACAAAGAGCTCGATTCTGTTCGGAAGAAACTGGATGGCGGAAAAGATTCGGTGGTTTTTACTGCAAGGTATATCCGTTATACCAAACTTGGCCTCAGTAAAGATAGCATTGTACTGTTGCCTTTAGATACCTCTACGGTTAACATTCAGAATTATAGTCCGCTTTTGCAACCCATGCACCCTACCATCAGCACCGGAAACATGGGCTTATCTGCAAGGCCTTTATTGTACGAGCCAAGTAAAAGAATCGGTTTCGATGTAGGTTTCCACTCGCTCGATTATTACGCCTTAACGCCTGAAGATATCATTTACTATCAGGCCAGAACCCCCTTTACCAGTTTATACTTTGTTAGTGCCGGACAAAAGGAACAGCTTTTCAGGGCTATACACAGCCAGAACATCAAGAAAAACTGGAATGTTGGCGTAAATTTTAACCGGGGAGATTCCAAGGGTTTCTATGTAAGGCAACGCGGTGATAATTTAAATGTTGCCGTTTTCTCCTGGTACCAATCGCCAAGCAAGCGTTATAACATGTGGGCCTCTGCAATTTTTAACACCATGCGGGGTTACGAGAATGGATCGGTTGTGGCACAGAATATCTTCGATCCGGGATATAACGCCATCAGCAGGGATGGTGAGGCTGTAAACCTGACGGATTCAAGAAACATGTATAAGAAAAATACCGTGTTTTTAAAGCAGACTTATTACGTTGGCCGGATTGATACTTCGGCAAATGCAAATAATGCTGTTTTGCCGACTAATAAGGTTACCTATACTTTTGAGTACAATAACGACAGTTACGATTTTTATAAAAATGGTACCGATCCGAACAATGTATTGCCTCCAGGGATAAACAGTACAACCTTTACAAACGATTCTACCCATGTGCAGCACATTAAAAATGAATTTATTTATAGCTTTTTCTTAAGGCCAAAAAATTCTTCACTGATTAAAAATGAATTAAAGGTTGATGCCGGGGTAAGGCACGATTATTACAAACACGAATTTTTGGGCATTAAACAGGATGGAACAAATTACGAGCGAAGCCGTTTTGCTTATCAGAATATAACCATTTTGGGTGCTGCAGGATATCGTTTCTCTTCCAATATTGATTTTAACTTAAATGTTGAGCAGATTTTGCAGGGCGAAAACGCGGGCGATTACCTCTACGAAGCTAAAAGTAAAATTTTGCTGAGCAAATCAATCGGACGGATAGAGCTGGGTGCTTACGCACAGAACCAATCGCCGGCAACCATATTTAATTATTACCATGGCAACCACTACCAGTGGACCAATAACGATTTTAAAAACACTAAAATTGCCAACTTATCATTCAATTATATCAATGATAAATATGGCCTGAATGCAGGGGCCCGGTATATTTTAACCAGTAATTACCTGTATTTCGGAGCCGATCATTCTAATGGTACCACGGCTATTTTACCTAAACAGGCCACTGCCGATATCAGCCTGATCAGGATAGATGTATCTAAAAAATGGAGGTTTGGAAGGTTTGCAATGGAAAATTACATCGCCTACCAGAAAACCGATAACAATGCCATCTTAAGAACTCCTGATTTTTATACTTATAACAGTATTTATTTCGATAATACCTTTTTTAAGGTACTAAAAGCAAACATCGGTTTTGATGTAAGGTACAATTCTGAATATGCAAATTACCTGTATTCGCCTGCTACTGCGCAGTTTTATATAGATGAAACCAATCCGATAACATTTGCCTCAAAACCAATTGTAGATGTTTTCTTTAAAGCCAATTTAAAACGGGCAAACATATTTGTGAAATACGATTTCGTAAACCAGGGTTTATTTCAGCGGGGATACTACACTGTAAACCGGTACCCGATGCAGGATGCATTGTTAAAGTTTGGCGTAACCTGGAATTTTTACGACTAATAAATTTAAGGCATAAAAAAACCGCCCCGATTTTACATCGGGACGGTTTTTTACTTTTAAGGCTTTTCTTAGAACGAATAACCAACTGAGAAACCTAACACACGGTTAGTTAATTTGTTGGCGTTAGCCTGTCTGTCTTTTGGTGTTAAATCAGTTAAACCTAAACCGTAGTTAGCACCTACTAAAAAGCCAGAGTTTGTACGGTAAGCTAAACCAAAGTTTGCACCAAATTCTGTGCTACCATAGTTTTTGTCGCTTGCACTACCAAAAGATAAATCCCTGTCATTCGAGTTGGTAACAGTAGCACTTGTATTATTGCTGTTGTTAACCGTAGTGATTGTTGTTTGTCCTTTGTCTTTACCCGAGATGTTAAAACCAATGTAAGGACCGGCACTGATCTGAACTGCACCTGCATCACCTGTAGGGATTCTGAATACCGCATTAATTGGAACTTCAATAGCCATTAAATTTGTTTTAACAGATGAAGTTGTGGTAACGGTATTGTTTCCAATAGTTGAAGTACCTGTCGATTCAAATTTGTTACCCTTGTTCTGTAACGAAACACCTGGTTGGATAAAGAAGTTATTTCCTACACCAAAATCACCAAATGCTGTAACATTAAAACCTACATTGTTTTTTGCATTGTCGTTAAAAGCATTTGCTGCTGCATCATCGCCACCGGCATGGAACTTTGATAAGTTAACACCGGCTTTAATTCCAAAACGAGCAGTTTCACCAGTCATTTTTGTTTGTGCAAATGCACCTGTTGCCAATAAAATAACCGAAGCGCTTAATAATAACTTTTTCATAATATTTTTCTTTTAGAAGAATCTTGTTTTAAAATTTCAGGCTCTCACCTGTTGTTAATTACAAGCCTCAATTCCAAAAGCTGTGCCAAAGTATCAAGTCTGTTACATTTAAGTATCTAATATGCTGGTTTACAGTGTCTTTTTTAAGAATTTTTGGTGGAGTGATATTGATGAATAGTGATACCAATGCAGCATTTTTACTGTATAGTTAACAGGAATATCAGCAAAAATTAAGATTTTTTTAATCCTGAAAGGAATAATGCCAAAATGGTGATAATATTAAAAGTTAAGTTTTTTGCGGTTTCTTTTTGGCTGCAGGGAAAAGTACATTATTTAAAATTAAACGGTAACCCGGCGAATTAGGATGCAAACTTAAATCTGTTGGTGGATCGCCAACCGCGTGCTGGTAATCTTCCGGATCGTGGCCACCATAAAAAGTAAACTGACCTTTTCCTATCTCGCCATGCAAATACCTTACCTCGGCAGCACCTTTATTTTCGCCCAGAACAGTTACACTGGTTTTAACCAGGCTTTTTCTAAAAGAGGTTGTTTGGCCCATAAAACCTTTAATCACCTTATCATGATCCTGGGTAAGCATGGTGGGCACCAGGTCCCATTTGGCAGAAAAATCGAATAAGGTAAAGTAATCGTTGCTTTGGTTTAGCGTACGCGTCTGCGTAGCATCAATATCCGAAAATTCATAATTCATCGGATTATTGTCCAGCTTAAAATTCTGGAAGGCCAATGTTTTGTTAAAATCCAGTTTAGCCTGCGCATTTGGGTCTGCAGGATCGCCGTCGAACATTTGTGAACAGATATCTACCCCATCAGCAGCCAGCGCAATATCAAAACTATCCGTACCAGAGCACATGGCAAAGAGAAAACCTCCGCCTGCACAATACTCTTTAATGTGTTTGGCCACCGCCAGTTTCATTTCTGATACTTTTTTATAGCCCATGCGTTTTGCTAAAGCTTCCTGGTTTTTAACATCTTCCTGGTACCAGGTGGCATACCTGAAATTGGCCCAGAAACGCCCGTATTGCCCGGTAAAATCCTCATGGTGCAAATGCAGCCAGTCGTATTTGCTTAGTTTATCCTGAAGTATGTCGTCATCATAAATCACATCGTAAGGAATTTCGGCATAAGTAAGCACCAAAGTAACCGCATCATCCCACGGTAATTTACTTTTAGGAGAATATACCGCGATTTTGGGTGTTTTCTCCAGTTTCACCATTTCCATATTTACGGAGGGATCGCTGATTTCGTTCAGTAAACTCACTACTTTACCATCAGCAATTACTTCGTAAGATACCCCGCGGATTTTCAATTCATCTTCTACCGCTTTGTTGTATTTGATTAAAAAGCTTCCGCCACGGTAATTCAACAGCCAGTCAACCTCCAGCTGCTTGCTGATGGTCCAGTAGGCAATTCCGTATGCTTTCAGGTGGTTTTTTTGGTCTTCATCCATATAAATTAAGAGCGATGAAGCCCTGAGTCCTAAAGAACAAAGCAGGCAAAAGAGGAGGATATAATATTTCTTTATCAAATCGGTATGCTTAAAACACTAAAATACCGCATTTAAACTGGATAGAAAAATTTAATGATGTTATAAGTTATACAATTTTGTTATTTTTGCCCTCTACCAAAAAAAATGAGCAATTTTTTTAGGCAAATAAAATTTAAAATTAGTACCGATATTAATATGAGTAAAGCAATAATAAAAACAGAAAAAGGCGAAATGACCGTAGAATTCTACGAAAACGATGCGCCGAAAGCCGTTGCAAACTTTAAAAAATTAGCTAAAGAAGGCTTTTATGATGGTGTAACTTTTCACCGTGTAATCCCTAATTTTATGGTTCAGGGTGGATGCCCGAATTCAAAAGATCCGGCTAAAGCACATTTGGCAGGTACTGGTGGACCGGGTTACAAAATCGATTGCGAACTTGACGGAGAAAACCAATATCATGACCGAGGCGTATTATCAATGGCACATGCCGGCCGTAACACCGGTGGGTCACAATTTTTTATCTGCCACAGCAGAGCCAATACTGCGCATTTAGACCGTAACCATACTTGTTTTGGTAAAGTTGTTGAGAATGTAGATCTTGTTGACGATATCCGCCAGGGCGATAAAATTTTGAACATAGAGGTTTTAGAAGACTAAAAAATAGATGCGAGATTTGAGACATTAGATTTGAGACTTGATTTTCTCTGATTGATGCTCCTATCTCATTAATAATTGAACAAAGAGCTTTAGTTATTTGATTTGAGTGATTTCTCATATCTCATATCTCGAATCTCATATCTCAAAAAAATATGAATTTAAGAGGAATTGTTGCCGTATCCGGCAGACCAGGTTTGTTTAAACTGGTTGGACAAAATAAAGTGGGTTATATTTTAGAGGGTTTAGATGCCCAAAAAACTAAAATTGTAGCCAACATTACCAATACTAAACTGGCTTCGTTAGAAGACATTACTGTATATGGTGAAGAGGAAGAAATTAAACTGGCAGATATTTTTGCTAAAATTTCTGAAAAGGGATCCACTCCGGATTTAAAAGGCGATTTACGTGCTTACTTCTTAGAAGTAGCTCCGGGCCACGATCAGGATAAGGTTTATGCTTCGGATATGAAGAAAATCATTACCTGGTATAACCTGTTGAAAGATCTTCCTTTATTTACTGAAGAAACTCCGGAAACTCCAGGAACAGCAGCAGAAGTTAAATTATCAGAAGAAAAAGCAGCAGCAGATAAGAAAACTAAAGCTGGTGGCGCAAAAGCATCAGCAAGTGCTAAAGCAACTACTAAAACTTCGGCTCCTGCAAAGAAAGCAAGCATGACAAGTAAAAAAGGCGTTTAAGCTTTATTTACTTTGCAATAAAAACACCAGGCAGATCTGTCTGGTGTTTTTTTATGGGTTTAATCGAAGAAATACCAAAGCAAGGCTACAATTACCAATGAAGCAATGATGCTGATCCATAAGTATTTATTGTTGCGGTTCTGATCACTTTTGTACCTGTATTCCCGTTTATATTTATCTAATAGCATAATTTCTTTTATTTAATGATGATTTTAATCTAGTTTTTCCATATTTCAGCCCCACTCTCCATCTTCCATTTGACATCTTCCATCCCTAAGCGTGATGATAAGGTTCTCCTTTTAAAATGCTAAATCCGCGGTAAAGCTGCTCAACAAAAAATAACCTGATCATTTGGTGCGAAAAAGTCATATCCGATAGAGAAATTAAACCATTTGCCCTTTTGTAAATACTTTCGTCAAAACCATAGGGCCCGCCGATAATAAAAATAAGGTGCTGTACGCTACCAACCATCTGTTTATTTAAATAGTTGGAAAATTCTACCGACGAATATTTTTTTCCTTTTTCATCTAATAAAATCACAACATCGCCATTATTAATTTGTTTGTGCAGTAACTCCGCTTCTTTTGCTTTTTGCTGCGCCTCACTCAGGTTTTTAACGTTTTTTACATCAGGTATGGCTAAAAAACTAAAGTTAATATAATGTTTCAGGCGGTTGATGTATTTATCAATTCCCTCAATTAGATATTTATCTTCAGTTTTGCCAATGGCGATCAGGGTAATCTTCATTTAATATTTTGCCTATCTTTAGAATTTGGAGTTCCAAACTTAGAGAAAATTGTAACAAAAAATACAATCTATCCATCTGATAGCTCCGGAAATGTATATTGAATATAAATCATGCTAAAACAAAAACAAGAAATAATTGCCGCTTACGATCAGAAAATTAAAGAAGTAACAACAGCCATCAGTCAGAGCAAAAAACTGATTGATCAGCTTTCTTTTGTGCGCATTGGTTTATTCCTGGCCGAAATTTTACTATTTATTGCACTGGTTAGCTCGGCAGATGATAATCTGCGAACTTTAATTCAGATCGGTTTAATGCTGCCTGTAATTGCATTTGCCTTTATTGTGCGCCGGCAAAGTAAGCTCGATCGCGAAATCGATTATAAAAAACAGCTTTTGTGGGTTTATCAGAACGAGTGGAATGTTTTAAACGGAAACGTGAACGGATACGACCAGGGTACTGCTTTTGAATCGGAATTGCATCCTTATGCTGCTGATCTTGATATTTTTGGACATGCCTCATTATTCGCGCTGGTTAACCGTTGCAGCACCAAAAGCGGAAATAATATTTTGGCCAAAAATTTAGGAGAAAAATCTACACGCGATAAGATGCTGCAGAGACAGGAAGCGGTAAAAGAAATAATTGAAAAGATAGATGAGACCTATAGTTTCAGGGCTAATCTGCATGGCTACGATCCGGATAAGATAGAGCAGATTAAAATGCAGTTGAAGTATCAGTTGGGAGCGCAACTGGAATTTGTAGCCGGAAAATTTTTACGGATTTACGTTAAATTAGTCCCTTACCTGTCTATCGCGCTGGTTTTGGCGGGATTATTTGTAAGCAGTGTTTTCTGGAAAGTTTTAATCCTGCTTTGCATTATCCACATTGGATGGAACGTATTATTGGGAGCAAAGATCAATAAGGTTTTTTATAGTTTCGGTGGAAGTTCTAACCTGTTAAACGGATATGCAAGCGCTATTTTATGGACAGAAAATCAAAACTGGAAGAGCCCTTACACCTTGAATTTATTAGACTCGAAAATTCCGGTGAGTAAAGAAATTAAAAGCCTGTCTAAAATTATCGAAAATTTTGATGCAAGGCTTAATATTATCGTTGGTGGAATATTGAATGCAATTTTATTATGGGATTTAAGGTGTTGTGTTAATCTTGATAAATGGTATAAATCGTCTTCAAATGATGTAGTTACAGCCCTCCATCACCTGGGAGATTTTGAAGAACTGATTTCGCTGGCCACCACAGCTCATAATCATCCTGACTGGATTTTTCCGGTACTTACTGATGACTTTGCCCTTTCGGCTATCAATATCGGGCATCCGCTTATTAATGAAAAATTAAGGATAAACAATGATTTTCATCTGAAAGCAAAACCAACCGTTGATATTGTAACGGGATCTAACATGGCGGGTAAAAGCACTTTTCTCCGCACTTTGGGCATTAATATGATATTGGCTTATGCAGGTGCACCGGTTTGTGCCAAAAGTATGGAATTATCTGTTTTCTCGATTAATACTTACATGCGGATTAAAGATTCGCTAAACGAAAGCACTTCTACATTTAAGGCAGAATTAAACCGTTTGAAAATGATTTTAGATCATGTGGTAAAAGACAAAGATACCCTTGTACTGATTGATGAAATGCTCCGTGGTACCAATAGCAGGGATAAATACCTGGGGTCGAAAGTTTTTGTAGAAAAACTGATTGCCGAAAAAACACCTGCGCTTTTTGCCACTCATGATCTGCAACTGGCCGATCTGATTATTGACCACCCGGAAACGGTTCGTAATTTCCATTTCGATATCCAGATTACAGAAGGCGAAATGAAATTTGATTATCTGCTTAAACAAGGACCCTGCAAAACTTTTAATGCTGCCATTTTACTGAAAGAAATTGGGCTGACTTTGGATTAGTGAGGTATCAGCAGCACTGTAGAAAGATATTTATATTAATCGGATGTAACTCCAAACTGCACAGGAAAATAGAATTAGAAAATCCATAGAATTTTTATCTTGGTTTAAAAAAACGCTAAACTCAATCTAAATTAAATGTATATGAAACAATCGCTCACTTATACTTTAAAAGTAACATTAACCACTCTGTTGCTTTGCACACCGATTACTTTCGCAATCATGATGGGCTATCTTAGGCTGTTGCCACTTATATCTTCAAATTACAGTTTCAATGTTAACCTGGATATAAAAGATGCTGCTGTATTTATTGTATTAACTTTCTGCACACTTTTATTTAATATGAGGAAAATTGGCGGCACCGCACCAGTAACTTATAATAAACCTAATATTATAACCAATGCAATGATGACTTCAATTGCGATCTTTTTGGTTTATCTATGGTTTCGGGAAAAATTAATGTACCTTTCAATTGATGAATTCTTAATCACATATGGTCCTACATTTCTCATTACCTTTATTTGCATGAGGGTTTATGCACTAAGAAATGAAGAAAGCCAGGCTAAATTAATTTAAAAATTGCACAGCCTGCACGTTAATTAAACCTGTTATCCCGGTACTGTTTTGGCGAAATGCCTATAATGCTCGAAAAAAGTCTGCTGAAATAATAAGGATCGTTAATGCCGATTTTTTGGGCGATTTCATTGATCCGCAAATTGGTGAACAGTAAATATTGGGTGGTTTTCTGAATTTTGAGCTGGTTAAAGTAATCGATAGGAGAGGTTCCTGTTTTCTTTTTAAAGATCGCTGATAAATAAGATGGTGATAGGTAAACCGCCAAAGCCAGTTCTTTTAAACTCAGCATTTTTTCAATATTGTTCCGCATAAAATCAATAACTTCTTCTACTTTATCAGGCTCAATAATTTTGTCAGTCTGTTTATCGGTAAAAATAATTTCTGCAATGTAGTGGTGGAAACATAAATTGGCATAAATGATGTTTTCTTTGCTAAAGCCTCTCTCCAGCCGGTTATAAATGGTATCAAACAGGATCTTCCGTTCTTCGTTAAAACCTGCATAGGCTTTGTATTGCTGTAATGACTCCACAATATTGTCGGCACCGGTCCCTGAAAAGTGGAACCAATAAATAGTCCATGGTAAAATCGGATCAGCCTGATAAATATGTGGTGTTTTTTTAGGGATGATGATGAAGTTACCGGCTTCTACATGATAAGACGTGCCCTGAAATTCAACATTTCCCTTGCCTTCGGTACAATAAATTAAAATGTGCTGATCAGCTCCATGGTTTCTTCGGGCGTAGTGATTCAGTGCCTTACGGTAATAGCCAATATCGGTAACAAATAAATTGTTGATTATTCCGTTGGCAATGCATTGTTTTAAAAGTACATTCTTTGGAATGATAATGGATTTTTGGAAATCGAAATCATTTTTTTCTCTAATCGGACGTTTTTCCATATTTAATTTCTAAAGAAAAAGTAAAATAATCCATCTTTTGCACAAATTAATACATTTTTGGCTATTATATTTTTATTCACCTTTGGTTTTACAGTAACTGTAAATTAGCAATTTAGGCTAAGAGCTGCTCCCGTTATGGTTTTGACAGATGTTTAGCTTGGTTTAACTTTGTGTATAAATACAAAACTGCTAAAAATTAATTTAAGTTTATTCTAACCAATGGTATTGAAAAAGAAAATGTTATTTACGGCCGGCTTCGCACTGGTTGTGATCACTTTAATTGCCTTTTCACTTTTTTCTTCAGAAAAACAGATTGATTTTAACGCGCAGGTAAAACCTATTCTGAATAAAAAATGTATTTCGTGCCATGGCGGGGTTAAGCAACAGGGTGGTTTTAGTGTGTTGTTTAGAGAAGAAGCTTTGGCCAAAACCAAAAGTGGTAAACCTGCAATTATCCCCGGAAATCCGGAAGATAGCGAATTTATCAAACGCTTAAAATCCAACGATCCTGAAGAAAGGATGCCATATAAGCACCCTGCCTTAAATACTGATGAAATTGATATACTGAGTGGCTGGATAAAACAAGGGGCAAAATGGGGTAACCACTGGGCCTATGTAAGTGTAAAGCCAACTGAGGTGCCCGATGTAAGTAACGACTGGATCCGTAACGATCTGGATAAGTTTATTTTTGCCAAACTGGAAGAAAATAAACTCGAACCTTCTAAAACGGCTGATAAAGCTACCTTATTAAGAAGGGTAAGCCTGGATCTGATTGGTACCTATCCTTCAGATCAGCTGGCGAAATTTTACCTCAACAGTACTAACGAACAGCAGGCTTACAATGTACTGGTTGATAGTTTATTGGCTTCGCCGAAATTTGGCGAACGCTGGGCATCTATGTGGCTTGATATTGCCCGTTATGCTGATACCAAGGGTTATGAGAGCGATCCGAACCGGAATATCTGGAGTTACCGCGATTGGGTAATTAAGGCCTTTAACAAAGATATGCCTTACAATCAGTTTATTACTGATCAGATTGCCGGCGATTTGTTTCCAAAACCAACCGATGCTCAATATATTGCAACAGCCTTTAGCAGAAATACCCCTACCAATGATGAAGGCGGGACCAATAACGAAGAATTTAGAACAGCAGCCGTTTTAGACCGTGTAAATGCCACATGGGAAGGTTTGATGAGCACTACATTTTCATGCGTACAATGCCATAGTCACCCTTACGATCCCTTTAAACACGACGAATACTATAAATTCATGTCGTATTTTAATAACACCAGGGATGAAGATATTTCAGAAGAATATCCGCTGTTTAAAAATTTCAACGATAGTCTTAAAAATCAGCTTAACCTGTTAACCAGCTGGGTTAAAAATGTTGCAGGCAAAGAAAGGGCATCAGAAGTTGAATTGTTTTTAAAAACCGGTCAGCCTGCCATCAATTCTACCACAGCCGATCAATTGGTAAATTCGGTTATTGGCAATAATAATATTGCCTTGTACTTTAAAAACAGTTCGTCAGCGAGATTAAAAATGGTTAACCTCGCAAATGTTGATCAGCTGATCATGCGTTATAACTGCAGCAAAGCAAACGGCACCATGAGTTTACATTCAGGTTCGCCAAACGGGCCGGTTTTAAAATCGTGGAAGCTGGCGCAAACCAGTGGCTATCAGAATGTGGAAATCGATTTCCCAAAGCAAACCGGGGTAAAAGATGTGTACCTGAAATACACCAATGCTTCAGTAAAAAATCCTGACGAATTTATGGTGTACTTCGATTGGTTTTATTTTACCAGACAGTTTCCCGGAAAAGGCAGGCCAGAGTACTTAACCTATAAAAAAACATTTAATACTTTAATGGATGCGCAGGTGCCTACTACACCAATTATGGTCGAAAATCCATTAAGTATGCAGCGTAAAAATTATGTATTTGAGCGTGGTGCCTGGACGTCAAAAGGTAAAGAAGTAAAAGCAGGGGTACCGAATTCGCTGGCTTTTGCCATGCCTAAAAATGCACCAGATAACCGGATGGGTTTAGCGATGTGGCTTACCGATAAAAGAAATCCGCTCGTATCCCGTACCATGGTAAACCGTTTATGGGAGCAGCTTTACGGTGCCGGTTTGGTTGAGACCCTCGAAGATATGGGCACGCAGGGGATGGCGCCATCCCACCAGGAACTTTTAGATTTTATGGCTTACCAGTTTATGTATAAATACAACTGGAGTGTTAAAAAAATGCTGAAAGAGCTTGTTATGATGGCTACTTACCGGCAGGACAGTAAAGTATCGAATGAATTAAAAGAAAAAGACCTCTTTAATAAGTTTTATGCACGCGGCTCGAGGGTGAGGTTAAGTGCAGAGCAGATCAGAGACCAGAGTTTAGCCGTTTGTGGGGTGTTGAGCAATAAAATGTATGGTCCGCCGGTAATGCCATGGCAGCCTGAAGGGATTTGGTTTTCGCCTTATAACGGTGCCAAATGGATAACCAGTGGGGGCGAAGAACAATATCGCAGGGGAATTTATACCTATTGGAAACGCACAGCCCCTTATCCATCTGCCATCGCTTTTGATGGCGCTTCAAGAGTAGTTTGCAGTCCGCGGCGTATTCGTACCAACACGCCGTTGCAGGCATTGGTTACCCTAAATGATAGTGTTTATATCGATCTGGCGAGAAAACTTGCCCTCCGTATGGAAAAAACAGGCGGAAATACCAGTAAAACCAAAATTGCAAAGGGCTACGAAATGATTTTATATAAAAGCATTCCTCAAAACAGATTAAAGGTATTTGAAGACCTTTACGCCAAGGCTTTTGAGGAGTTTAAAAAGAATTCGGCAAGTGTTTCGGCATTTATGGGCGATAAACAAAAAAAATATAAACCGGAAGATGCTGCAATGGTGTTAGTGGCCAATGCCATGCTCAATCTGGATGAAGTAGTTACTAAAAATTAATCTGATCAGGTTATGACGAGAGACGAATTAAATGCACATCGGTTAATTAAAGAAGCGCATGAGGCAAACGCAAGGCTCCACTCCAGACGGCAGTTTTTAAAAGAAAGTGCCATGGGGCTTGGTGCTTTGGCAATGGGATCGTTATTGGGGAGCTGTGGCAATCTTTTTTCAGCTAAACAAACCAGGATCGCCTATGATCCTGCACATCCTTTATTGCCAAAATCGCCTCCACTTGTTGGTAAGGCTAAAAGTGTAATTTATTTGCACATGGCTGGTGCGCCCTCACAACTGGAACTATTCGATTTTAAACCCGAACTAATGAAAATGGATGGACAGGATTGTCCACCTTCTTTACTGGCCGGTAAAAAGTTTGCTTTTATTACCGGGGTGCCTAAAATGCTCGGTCCGCAGGCAGTTTTTGCCAAACACGGTCAGTCTGGTGCTTTGGTGAGTGATAATTTACCTCATTTTTCTACCATGGTAGATGATGTAACCTTTTTAAAGGCCGTAAAAACCGATCAGTTTAATCACGCACCGGCGCAGCTTCTGGTACACACGGGTTCGCCCCGGTTAGGCCGGCCGAGTATGGGCAGCTGGGTAACTTATGGTTTGGGTTCAGAAAACCAGAACCTGCCGGGTTATGTGGTGTTAACCAGCGGAGGCAGTTTCCCTGATGCCGGTAAAAGTGTTTGGGGAAGTGGTTTCTTGCCATCGGTTTACCAGGGCGTACAATGCAGGAGCGAAGGCGATCCGGTGTTGTTTATTAAAGATCCTGATGGAATGAACCGTGATTTGAGAAAAGCCTCCATAGAAGCCATTAACAAAGCCAACGAGCAGCAATATCAGGAATATAACGATCCGGAAATTTTGTCGCGGATAGCCCAGTATGAAATGGCTTACCGCATGCAGATATCGGCACCTGAAGTAATGAATATTAATGATGAACCCGCCTACATCCACGAAATGTATGGCACACAGCCCGGTAAGGCCTGTTTTGCCAACAATGTGTTGCTTGCACGGAAACTGGTAGAAAAAGGCGTGCGGTACATTCAGTTATTCGATTGGGGCTGGGATGCGCATGGCGATAACCCGCACAATTCGCTTAATATAGGTTTGAAAAATAAATGCAGAAGCATCGACAGGCCAATCACAGCGCTATTGCTTGATTTAAAACAACGCGGTTTATTAGAAGAAACCCTCGTAGTTTGGGGCGGCGAATTTGGCCGTACACCGATGATGGAAAACCGGAACGGGATACAAAACCCATTTAAAGGAAGAGATCATCATACTGAGGCATTTACCATTTGGATGGCCGGAGGCGGTGTTAAAAAAGGCTTTACACATGGCGAAACCGACGAAATAGGCTATAGTGCCATTAGCGGAAAAGTTGATGCCTTCGATATTCAGGCTACGATATTAAACCAGCTTGGTTTTGATCACGAGCAATTTACCTATCCTTTCCAGGGCCGTCCGTTCAGGTTAACCGATGTAGCAGGGAAAGTGATAACCGAGATTGTAGCTTAATTAGTGCGAAGTCCGAAGTCCGAAGTCGATCAGACTATCAACCAATAATCAATATTCAATAACCAATTGACAATGAAATAGTTAACAATTGGCTATGGACTATGAACCAATCAACTATTGACCAATAAACAAATGCTAAATGAACCAATGAACCAAACAAGAAGAAAATTTTTACAAAATACAGCGGTTGTTACGGCGGCTTCCATGCTGGCTCCAATACAGAATATCAGTGCTAACCCGTTTAAAAATATGAAAGCTAAGGCAGGATACGAACTGTTATTTATGCAAACCGATTGGGGTTTCGAAGGTACACGGGACGAATTTTGTGCTGCGGCTAAAAAAGAAGGTTACGAAGGGATAGAAGTGTGGTGGCCAGGTGAGGATAAAGCGGTAAAAGAGCTGTTCGATGCTGTAAAAAAGTATAAACTGGAGATTGGTTTTTTATGTGCAGGATCGCAATCAAATATAACAGAACACCTGGCTTCCTTCAAAAAGAGCCTGGATGCCATTTGCGCTAATAGTTATCAAAAACCGGTTTACATCAATTGCCATTCGGGAAAAGATTATTTCACTTATGAGGAAAACAAACAGATTATCGATTACGTAACAGCTAAAAGAACATCATCCGGGATACCGATTTACCATGAAACCCATCGCAGCCGGATGATGTTCGCGGCACCGGTTGCCAGGAATTTTGCAGAAAAAAGCCCTGAGCTCAGGTTTACGCTGGATATTTCGCATTGGTGTAATGTGCACGAAAGTTTATTGTCTGATCAGAAACAGACCATCGATTTTATTCTGGAAAAAACAGATCATATCCACTCGCGGGTAGGGCATCCCGAAGGACCGCAGGTTAACGATCCTCGTGCACCAGAGTGGACAAAAGTAGTAGAAGCTCACCTGGCCTGGTGGGACAAGGTAATTGAACGTAAAAAGAAAAACGGAGAAAGGATGACCATCCTTACCGAATTTGGTCCGGCTGATTATATGCCAACTTTGCCTTACACCCGCCAACCTGTTGCTGATCAGTGGGCAATAAATGTTTATATGATGAACTTGTTAAGAAAAAGGTATCAGTAAAATGTTAGATTTTTTTGGCCGTTTTCACCCGGTTTTTGTCCACCTGCCGATTGGGATTTTATTATTGGCCTGCATTTGTATTCTTTTATCTTTTAAGCCAAAATTTACCGGTTTAAAGTTTGCCATCCCGTTGATGCTGCTTTTAGGATCTTTAAGTGCTGTTGTTTCCTGTATAACAGGATATCTTTTGGCCAATGGCGGTGATTATGAGGGTAACCTGGTGAGTTATCACCAATGGATGGGCATTAGTGTGGCTATTTTATCAATCATTTTATGGGCCATTTATAAAAAGGTTAAATCCAACGGTATATTGGGGGCAGTTGCAGCAATTCTTGTGTTGGTGATTTCCATTACTGGCCATCTCGGTGGTTCTTTAACCCATGGAGCCGATTATTTAACTGCTCCGCTTACATCAGGAAGTACAAAAGGAGGAGCCGCCATCCCGCCAATTCCCAATGTGCAAGAAGCTATTATTTATCAAAATGCTATTCAACCATTATTAAAAAGCCGTTGTTACAGCTGCCATGGTAGCGAAAAGCAAAAAGGCAGGTTACGGTTAGATCAGGAGGAGTATATTTTAAAAGGCGGCGAAGACGGGCATACAGTTGTTAAAGGAAAAGCGGAGGAAAGTGAACTGATCAAGCGGATTCTCCTTCCTTTAAGCGATGAAGACCACATGGCGCCAAAAGAAAAACCACAGCTTACTACCAATGAAATTGCGTTGTTAAAATGGTGGATCAATAATGGTGCTGATTTTAAAAAGAAATTTAAAGATCTGCCGCAAAATGATGAAATGGAACCGGTACTGGCCAGTTTGCAAAAAGGAGAAAATGCAGGAGCTGAAATAAAAGATAGTGATATCCCCAAAGATGAGGTTTCTGCTGCTGATGATAAAGTGCTGAAAAAATTGGCAGATGCAGGTATTACAATCGTTCCGGTTGCACAAAATACAAATTATCTTTCTGCAAACTTTGTCAATGCGCAATCAATGGGAAAAGACGTTTTGGATCTCCTTAAATCAATCGATAAACAATTGCTTTGGCTTAAGTTAGAAAATGCTAAGGTAAACGATCAAACATTAACCGCCATTAAAAATTGTAAAAACTTAAGCAGGTTAAACCTGAACAATACCAAAATAACTGACGCCGGTTTAATAGCGTTAAAAGATTTAGATCAGTTACAATCGCTGAGTTTAGTAGGAACAAAAATTACCGCTAAAGGGATTAATCAGTTAAAAAAACTTCAAAATTTAAAATTTTTGTACATCTACCAAACTGGTGTAAATAAAGCAGATTTGGCCAGTATAAAAAAACTTTTACCGAAAGTGAGCCTAGATACCGGAAATTATAAAGTACCAATGCTTGCGCAGGATACCACAGTTGTTAAGCCATAGTAATATCGAAAAACAGTCATTTCATTACTGTTTAGCGCGCTTTCTGTTAAAAAGTTATTGCTTAACGATTTGTTAATATTAAACTTGCAACTTATGGCAATTAATTGGTAAACAATGGTCAATGCGAGCAATTTTGGTCAGGATTTTTTGTGGGGAGTAGCTACTGCTGCCGCCCAGATAGAGGGTACTGCAACCCAATATGGCAAAGGTCCTTCCATTTGGGATACCTTTACCGCAAAAAATGGAAAAATAAAAAAGAACCACAAATTAGATCCGGCCTGCGATTTTTACCACCGTTATACCGAAGATGTTGCCCTGGTTAAACTTTTAGGTTTTAAAGTCTTCAGGTTTTCTATTGCATGGTCGCGGATTTTGCCCGGAGGCAGGGGAGAAATCAATCAGGAAGGCATCAGGTTTTATCACAATTTAATCGATGAGTGTCTATCAAACGGAATTATCCCTTACATTACACTTTATCACTGGGATTTGCCCCAGGCTTTAGAAGATGAAGGCGGTTGGACCAGCTTCAGTATCAATGCCGCTTTTAATGCTTTTGTAAGCATCTGTGCTTTAGAATATGGCGACAAGGTAAAAAACTGGATTGTATTGAACGAACCTTTTGGTTATACCTCTTTAGGTTATATGCTCGGCATCCATGCACCCGGTAAAACGGGCCTAAGCAATTTCTTTCCTGCTGTATTGCATACTGCTCTGGCACAGGCCGAAGGGGGCAAGATTTTACGTGCAGAAATTAGCAATGCCAATATTGGTACCACTTATTCCTGCTCAGAAATTATCCCGAATACACAAAGTGATAACGACATCCTTGCCGCAAAACGCGTAGATTGTTTAATGAACCGTTTATTTATAGAGCCTGCACAAGGAATGGGTTTTCCAACCGCTGACTGGGATTTGCTCGAAAAATTTCAGATCGAATATGGTACATGGCGGCTACAGGAGCGGATGAAGTTTGATTTCGACTTTATCGGCCTTCAAAATTATTTTCCGCTGGTGGTAAAATATAATGCTTTTATTCCTGTAATCCAGGCTTGGGAAGTAAAAGCCAAAAGCCGGAAAAAGCCGCATACTGCCATGGGCTGGGAAATTAATGCCGATAGTTTTTACAATATCGTAAAGCAGTTTGCGGCCTATCCAAATGTTAAAAATATCATCATTACTGAAAATGGTGCAGCTTATCACGACAAGCTAGCTAATGGCAGAGTAGAAGACCCTGAACGGATTGAATATTTTAAGCTTTATCTCAGTGCGCTTTTGAAGCTAAAAAACGACGGCGTAAATGTTACCGGTTACATGGCCTGGACATTGATGGATAATTTTGAGTGGGCCGAAGGTTTTACAGCCAGATTCGGCTTAATTTACAACGATTTTAAAACCCAGCAGCGCACCATTAAAGATTCCGGGTATTGGTGGCAGGATTTTCTGAAAAGGTAGCGGATAAGCTGCGGTTTTCTCTTTCTTTGCTGAACAAATTCTTATGTTTGGTTTATGAACGATAGAACAATTGTTTACAGCACCTACTATAATCCCATAGAAGCCAATATTATAAAGGCCAAACTGGAAGACAGCGGTTTTGCCTGTTTCCTTGCCGATGAAAATGTAGCTACATTAAACCCTCTTTACAATCAGGCCATCGGCGGCGTAAAACTGATCGTTTTTGAAAGAGATGTAGAAGCAATCAATAATTTGCTGGCGGAAGATAATAGCCTGAATATTGGATCAGCTGATGAAACGGGCGATAATGAAGAACCAGCAGAAGAACAGCCTGATTGCCCAAAATGCGGTTCAAAAAATGTAGGTTATGGAATGGCTACCGATAAAAAATATAGCCTTTGGGCTACTATACTTGCCTTTTTAACATTTACCACGCCAATTAAAGCTAATAAGTGTTACCATTGCTACAATTGTGGTTACGAGTTTAAATAAGATTGAGAACATTTTTTGAAGCGCAGTGTCAGTAGCCATATTAAAGTTGGTTCCCGTGCTTCGCTGTATCCTTGCGCTTCGCTTCAGGGATGCCGCTGCGCCCGGGGCTAGAAAGTTCCTTTACTGCAGGAAAGACAAAACCTCACTTCATTGTATTCAAGCAGGTATTTGTTGAATAAAGCATTTTTTGGGTAAAAAGTATTCCTGCTTCTGATCTCTAAACCCGATATACGCGTATGCTGGTTTTTTCTAAACAGCAGCAGCATTAGCGGGACCAACCCCAACCTAAGCATTACTACACCTGCTTTCCAAATAAAAAAAAAATCTCATTTATTTAGCCTTCCAAAATAACGGTAGAGATTGCTTCGCCGGCTTAAAAAGCCTTCTCGCAAACGAGTTTTACAATAAAAAATCCCGTTCTGATTTAACAAAACGGGATTGATATTTTAGACTCCAGACTTAGGAATAAAGACTCTGGACTAATTAAAGCGCTGACTTAGCCGCTGCTTCAGCCCTGATGATATTTAATGCACCTCCAGCTTTAAACCACTCAATTTGTTGAGCGTTATAACTGTGGTTTACAGGGAACGATTCTTCTGTGCCATCAGCGTGGTGTAAAAGCAAAGTTAATGGTTGGTCAGGAGCAAAGGTTGTTAAGCCTAAGATATCGATGGTATCATCTTCCAGGATTTTATCGTAATCTTCTTTATTGGCAAACGTTAAACCCAGCATTCCTTGTTTCTTAAGGTTGGTTTCGTGGATACGGGCAAAAGATTTTACCAATACAGCACGCACACCTAAGTGACGAGGCTCCATAGCAGCATGCTCACGAGATGAACCTTCACCATAGTTTTCATCACCCACAACGATCGATCCTAAACCAGCCGCTTTGTAATCGCGTTGTGTTGCAGGAACCGGACCGTATTCGCCGGTGAGTTCATTTTTAACATTATCTGTTTTATCGTTGAAGAAGTTAACTGCACCGATAAGCATGTTGTTAGAAATGTTATCTAAGTGACCACGGAATTTTAACCATGGACCAGCCATAGAAATGTGATCGGTTGTACACTTTCCTTTGGCTTTGATTAAAAGTTTTAAACCTTTTAAATCTGTACCTTCCCAAGGGGTAAATGGATCTAATAATTGTAAACGGTGAGAAGTTGGAGAAACCAAAACCTCAACTTTAGAACCATCAGCAGCTGGTGCCTGGAAACCTGCATCTTCTACAGCGAAACCTTTTGTTGGCAATTCATCACCTGTAGGTGGATCCAATTTAACCTGCTCGCCTTTATCGTTTGTTAACGTATCGGTTAATGGATTAAAACCTAAATTACCAGAAATGGCAATTGCAGCAACCATTTCTGGCGACGCTACGAAAGCAAAAGTATTAGGGTTACCGTCAGCACGTTTAGCAAAGTTTCTGTTAAACGAGTGTACAATTGTATTTTTTTCTGCTTTTTCTGCACCTGTACGGTCCCACATACCAATACATGGTCCGCAGGCGTTGGTGAAGATTGTTGCATCTAAATCTTCGAAAGTTTTTAAGAAACCATCACGGTTAGCCGTGTAACGCACCTGCTCAGAGCCCGGGTTAATACCGAAAGCCGATTTAGTAACCAAACCTTTAGCAATAGCCTGGTTTGCGATAGAAGCCGCTCTTGATAAATCTTCGTAAGAAGAGTTGGTACAAGAACCGATCAGTCCCCATTCTACTTTTAAAGGCCAGCCGTTTTTCTCTGCTTCCACTTTCATCTGAGAAACCGGAGTAGCTAAATCAGGTGTAAACGGACCGTTTAAATAGGGTTCTAATTCATCAAGATTAATTTCGATCACCTGATCGAAATAATTTTCCGGATCAGCATAAACTTCATCATCACCTGTTAAATATGCAGCAATTTTGTTAGCTTCATCAGCCACTTCATCTCTGCCTGTAGCACGTAAATAACGCTCCATGCTTTCATCGTAACCGAAGGTAGATGTGGTAGCACCAATTTCTGCACCCATGTTACAGATGGTACCTTTACCCGTACAGCTTAAGTTGATAGCACCATCGCCAAAATATTCTACAATTGCACCGGTACCACCTTTTACGGTAAGGATACCTGCAACTTTAAGGATAACATCTTTCGCAGCAGTCCAGCCGTTCAATTTTCCTGTTAATTTAACACCGATTAATTTAGGGAATTTAAGCTCCCATGGTAAGCCAGCCATTACATCACAGGCATCAGCACCACCAACACCAATAGCAACCATACCCAAACCACCTGCATTTACAGTGTGTGAGTCGGTTCCGATCATCATTCCACCCGGGAAAGCATAATTTTCTAAAACTACCTGGTGGATAATACCTGCACCTGGTTTCCAGAAACCGATGCCATATTTATTTGATACAGAAGATAAGAAATCAAAAACCTCAGCACTTTCAGTTTTAGCATGAGGTAAATCTATTGAAGCACCCTCTTTAGCCGTAATTAAGTGATCACAGTGAACAGTAGAAGGAACAGCCACCTGTGGCCTGCCTGCCTGCATAAATTGCAATAATGCCATTTGTGCTGTTGCATCCTGCATCGCCACGCGATCTGGTGCAAAATCTACGTAATCAGAACCACGTTTAAACGCCGTTTTAGGATCTCCATCCCAAAGGTGTGCGTACAATATTTTTTCAGATAATGTTAAAGGCCTGCCAACTATTTTACGCGCAGCCTCAACACGGCTACCGAAGTTCGCATAAACCTTTTTAATCATGTCTATATCAAAAGCCATCGATTTTTATTGGTTAAAAGGTAATACTTCTATTCTAATAGCTGCGAATTTACAAAAAAAATAGACCTCTTAAGGTCATCCTTAGATCATTGTATTATTTGGAAATATTCTAAATAGTTAGCGGAGAATAAATTTTTAATTTTATTGCAAATGAGTCATTAAGTTTTATGGAATCTGGATGTTCTGATCATCAATCTGATAAAAGATAATGAGAAAAATATGTTACCTGATGTTGTTGCTCTGCGCAACTTTTAATGCAAAAAGCCAGGAAAATAATGGCGAAAAGCTAAAGTGGCTGAATAAAAATGCGGTTGATCTGAAATCTGCTTACCTGAAAACACTTTCAGCACAATTAGGCCAAAACGTTATGGTGGGCCTGGGAGAGGCTTCGCACGGTACAGAAGAATTCTTTCGGGAAAAAAACAAAATAGTTGAATACCTGATCACTGATCAGAAATATACTCAGATCGGGTTCGAAGTTCCGGATGAGGCCATGGCAAAGGTAAACGATTATGTTACCTCTGGTAAAGGCGATTTAAAACTATTACTAAAAGATTTCAGGTTGTACCATACAAAATCCTTTTTCGATCTTTTCGAATGGGTAAAAAATTATAACCTTGACCCAAAGCATACTAAAATTGAGGTTTTTGGCTTCGATAACGCTGGCTATACCAATCCATTTGAACGCGATAGCCTGATGGCTAAGAATGCGGTAGAGCGGCAAACAAAAACCAAGGCTAAAATGGTGGTTTGGTCGCATAACCTGCATTTATTAAAAGATACTACGGGCGGCTATAAAGCATTCGGCTATTTCCTGAATAAGCATTACAAAACCGACTTCTTTAACATTGCTTTTGATACTTATGAGGGGAAAGTGAATACCATCAGTGTTAATGATGATGGTACCAGCGAGGTAACAGCCCATCAGCTTGAAACCCCGGCCACTGGTTTTACAGCGCTATTTGCAAAAGCCAGATACGATAATTTTTTTATTGATTTTCGGAACATTAATCCTTTCTCAGGAGTAAAAGATTCGATCACCAATATCTGGGCAGATTGGAGGGCACCTTATGCCATGCCAATCCGGGTGGGTAATGATTTTGATGCCATTATCTTTATTAAAAATACCACGGCATCGCTTCCGTTAAATTAAAAATTTCATTTATTTATTTGCTGTTCAAAATCGGACATATTTGTACGGTTTTGAACAGTTTTTTGTTTGGTGCTATTTTAAGATATTGATAGTGAGGTGTTTGTTTGCTTTTTTTATGCTTGGCATAAGATTGGCTTGGCGCTATAACGTTGAAAAAGTGAAACCTTTTTCAGTAAAATAAGCTAATGCCTTGGGAAGTGTATAAGATAAACGATCAAATGCTTTTAAACTATCGTGAAAAACAATTATAGAGCCATTCTCGGTATGTTTTATCACATTTTGATAGCATTTTTCGGGTGCAAGATTAATATCGAAATCACCACTGAGCACGTCCCACATTACAATGTTCAGTCTTGAGTCTTTAGTCTTCAGTCCTGAGTCCGACTTTGGACTTCGGACTTTGGACTTCAGACTTTTAATCTGGCTTTTCTTAATCCTCCCGTAAGGTGGGCGAAAAAGATTAGTTTGCGTAAGTTTCTGGCATTTTAGTGTATTTTCGAGATAGGTTTCATCATCGGTTTTCCAGCCTTTTAAATGGTTAAAAGTGTGGTTGCCGATGGCATGCCCGTCGTTTTTTACACGTTCAAAAACCTCGGGGTGTTTTACAATATTATCGCCAATGCAAAAAAATGTAGCTTTAGCATTGAAAGCTTTTAAAGTTTTTAATACAAAATCTGTAACATTGGGTATAGGTCCATCGTCAAAGGTCAAATAAATAACTTTTTCGGTGCGGGATTTATTCCACAACAGTGATGGATAATACCATTTTAGCAGAAGCGGTGATTTGATCAGGTACATTTAGAACCAAAGTTAGTAAATGCCTGTACAGATTGAAATTATTAAAGTTGTTTATATAGATTTGAAACAAATTATGAAGATGTTTACCAAGAATAAGTTAATTACCGGATCTGCGTTATTAGTGGCATTAAGTTTTAGTCAGCAAATTAGGGCTCAGGAAGTGATCAGCATTGAACAGGCGGTCGAAAATACCTTAAAAAACAATCTAAACATTAAACAGGCAGCATTTAGTGCTTCTTTAAGTGAAGAAAATGTGCGCCAATCTAAAAATGCCCTACTGCCAACCGTAAATGGTACCATTAACCAATCCATGCAATGGGGTAGGAGTCAGCAGGTATCGGGTTTATTCGAAAACACTCAGAATTATAATTTAAGTCCAAATGTGAGTACCAATGTTTCGCTTTTTGGCGGTGGAACTAAAATAAACCAGATCAGACAGAATAAAATTTTATTGGCTGCCAACCAAACCAATGTAGAAAAGGTAAAAAATGACCTCATTCTTCAGGTGGTAACGGCATATCTTCAGGTTTTAAATAACCAGGATCAGGTTAAAGCTACGCAACAACAACTGGATGTAGCAAATTCTACCTTAAAAAGAGAGCAGGCGCTCTTAGATGTGGGTAACAAAACTCTAGCCGATATTTCACAGGCCAAATCTCAGGCCGCAACCGCTGAACTTAATTTAACCAATGCACAGAATCAGTTAACTATATCCTATTTAACATTAGGCCAGTTAATGGAAATTCAGCCACCAATGACATTTAAAGTGCAGGCGCCATTGGTTAACGAATTGAATAACATTCAAAACACCTACGTTCCAAGTGATATTTATAAACAAGCGCTTAATACTTTCCCCGATATTAAGTTAGCAGAACTGAATAGTAAAGCAGCCGAAAAAGCAATTGACATTGCCAAAGGTGGTTTTTTTCCTCAAATCAGTTTAGGTGGAGGTTTAGGATCAGCTTATTATTATCAGTTTAATTCGAATTTTCCGATTTCAAAATTTACTAATCAGTTATCTGATAACTTTGGTCAATATGTGAGCATGGGTATTTCGATTCCGATCTTTAACGGTTTTACAACCAGATCGTCGGTTAGGAAGGCAAAGATTACCTGGATGCAGCGTAGAACTGATGAGCAAATTTCAAAAAATAACCTGATCAAAGTAATCAATCAGGCTGTTGCTGATTTAAATGCAGCACAAAGCCGGTATTCATCTACCCAAAATGCGTTTCAGGCTCAGAAAGATGCTTTTTATGTAATCGATCAGCGTTATAATGTTGGTTTGGTAAATTCTCTGGATTACAGTACTGCACAAACCAATAGAAATAAAGCCGAAATAGATTTTATCTTAGCGAAATACGATTTACTGTTCCGCGCCAAAGTGATTGATTATTATTTAGGCAAACAGATTGTTTTTTAAGACTAAAGACTAAGGCTGAAAATACATGGCATTCAACATTAAAACCTTTCAACTTTAGAACCCTAAAAACCTACAACTTTAATACAAACAAACGAAATACAATAAATAAATTATGAAACTGAAGCATATTATTATCACCGTAGTTGCTATCGTAGCCCTTCTGGTTATACTTAAACTGGCCGGAGTGATAGGTGGAGACAAAACCGAAAAAGTAACTACAGAAAAAGCATCAGATAAAACTGTTGTAGAAACAGTTACGGCAAGTGGTAAAATCCAGCCGGAAACTGAGGTTAAACTAAGTTCGGAAGTATCTGGAGAGGTAGTAGAATTAAAGGTAAAAGAAGGTGATATTGTTAAGGCAGGTCAGTTGCTTTGTAAAGTACGCCCGGATGTATTACAATCAGGCTACGAAAGAACAGTGGCGAGTTTTAATGCTCAAAAAGCCAGTGTGGCTGCAGCACAACAGCAGCTAGTGCAAAACCAGGCTAATTTTGTAAATGCAGAAGCAACTTATAAACGTAATGTAGAGCTTTTTAATAAAAAAGTAATATCAGCTTCAGAGTTCGATTCGGCCAAAGCTGCCTATTTAACTGCTAAAGCCAACCTGGCCAGCGCAAAAGAAAACGTAACCGGTGCTAAATTTACCTTAGAGCAAACTGGTGCAAATGTAAAAGAAGCAGGTGCAAACTTAGCTAAAACTACCATTTATGCTCCGGTAGATGGTGTAGTTTCAAAATTATCAATCGAATTGGGCGATCGTATTCTTGGAACTTCGCAAATGGCTGGTACCGAAATTATGCGTATCTCTAACCTGTCATCAATGGAAGTTAATGTTGATGTAAACGAAAATGATATTACCCGTGTTAAAGTTGGCGATAAAGCTTCGATTGAAGTAGATGCTTTCTCTGATAAAAAGTTCAGAGGGGTGGTAACCGAAATTGCAAGTTCATCAACCGCTGTGGGAACTGCGGTGTCTACCTCGGTTGATCAGGTAACGAATTTCTCGGTAAAAATCAGGATTACTGAAGAACTGGCAGGTAAACAACAATCTATTTTCCGTCCGGGTATGTCGGCCACGGTTGATATCGAAAGCGAATCGTTAACAGGTTTAGCCATTCCAATCCAGGCGGTATTTACCGATAACGGAAAATCTGGCGAAAACCAGGGTAACCAGGAAAATACCGATAAACAAAAATCTAAACTGGCCGATAAAAAGGTTAAGCAATATATTTATGCTTACGATGCAAAAACCAAAAAGGTTAAAAAAACAGAAGTAACCACAGGTATCCAGAACGATCAGTTCATAATTGTAAAATCTGGTGTTAAAGCAGGACAAGAAATTGTAACAGGACCTTATTCTGCCATCCAGAACAAATTAAAAGATGGAATGATCGTAGAAAAAACCGCTAAAGACCAATTGTTTAACAAAGACGGCAAAAAGTAAGGTATATTTAACCATAATAAATATTTAAATTGTCCCGGTTTAAAACATTAAACCGGGATTTTTATTTTATAATCATGGTACCTAAAATAGCAATGATAGGGGGTGGGAGCTGGGCTACTGCCATTGTAAAAATGCTTGCAGATAATTTAGCTGAAAAGGAAATTTTTTGGTGGATGCGTAATGAGAGTGCCATAGAGCACATCAAGAAATTTAAGCATAATCCCAATTACATCAGTTCTGTTGAGATTAAACTTGGTCAGGATGATCATATTTCATCGGATATCAATTCCATTATAAAATCTGCCGATTTTGTGATTTTAAACGTTCCTGCGGCATTTTTAAAAACCACATTAGCTTCTGTCACTGCTGAGGATTTAAAAGGTAAAAAAATCATTTCTGCCATAAAAGGCATCGTGCCGGAAGATAATTTGATTATCGGTGAGTTTATGCACGAAAAATATGGCGTACCATACCACGATATTTTAGTGGTAAGCGGACCATGCCATGCCGAAGAGGTTGCCTTAGAAAAGCTTTCTTACTTAACCATTGCCTGCACCAGTATAGAACAGGCATCAACCTTTGCGTCTTTTTTAAATACCCGTTATATTAAAACCAATGTGTCCGACGATATTTTCGGGACGGAATATGCTGCGGTTTTAAAAAATATTTATGCCGTGGCCAGCGGTATCTGTCATGGAATCGGTTATGGCGATAATTTTCAGGCGGTACTGATCAGCAATGCCATCCGCGAGATTAAACGCTTTGTAGATGCGGTTCACCCGATCGATCGCGACATTAAGGAGTCTGCTTATCTCGGCGATTTATTGGTTACCGCTTATTCGCAATTTAGCCGCAACCGCACTTTTGGCAACATGGTAGGGAAGGGTTACACCGTAAAATCGGCCCAGTTGGAGATGAATATGGTTGCCGAAGGTTATTATGCCGTAAAATGCATGCACATTAAAAATCAGGCCTATAACGTAGATATGCCAATTTGTAAGGCGGTGCATAGCATTATCTATGAGAACCGTTCGCCGCGCATTGAGATGAAATTACTGGCAGAAAAATTAAACTAACGCCAAGCATCAGGCGTTATTTTTATTTCATATTTGTTTTGTAAATCAAGGTTCCTTGCTTTTCGGTTGGGGCAGTCCTTCTTTCCGCTATTATCTTTGTGAGCGTTAGCAGATTATTTTAGGATGTGCAACAAAAAGGATAGCCGCTGCAATAAGGTTTATTAAACCGGGGGCAGCTGAAGGAACAAACCGGCGCTTTGCCTATGTTTTGTGCCTTGATTATTGCAGCACCTGTGTTTCTTAGCCCCGGGCGCAGCGGCATCCCTGAAGCGCAGCGGAGGGATATAGCGCAGCACGGGAACAAACTTGAATAGTAGCTCTGGCACTGCGCTCCAAAAAAAGAATTAAAGTTTATTTTGTAAAGCTGGTTCCTTGCTTTTCGGTTGGGGCAGTCCTTCTTTCCGCTATTATCTTTTTGTGAGGGGTTGTGGAGTATCTTTGGTTTGTGCAACAAAAAGGATAGCCGCTGCAATAAGGTTTATTAAACGGGGGGCAGCGTAAGGAACAAACCGGCGCTTTGCCTATTATTAGATGTTTTGTGCCTTGTTTATTGCAGCACCTGTGTTTGTAGCCCCGGGCGCAGCGGCATCCCTGAAGCGCAGCGGAGGGATATAGCGCAGCACGGGAACAAACTTGAATAGCAGCTCTGGCACTGCGCTCCAAAAAAAGAATTAAAGTTTATTTTGTAAAGCAGGTTTCTTGCTTATCAGTTAAGGCAGTCCTTTTCTTACCGCTATTATCTTTTTGTGAGGGTTGTTTAGGCATTTTTAGTTTGCGAAGTAAACAAAGAACGTTTCAGGAACTAAATGGGCTTAATTATTTGCTTCGTACCCATTGATTGGTGTGGCCGGCTTAAAAAATAATATTTTAAAATTTTATCTTTATTTATGTAACAGAAATAAAACAAATCTAATGATCAACTGTTATCACCTAAACAAAATATAGCTGTCATGAAAAAGAAATTAGTAATGGGTTTATTAACACTTGCCTTGTTTGGTGGTGCAGCCCTAAATGTAAATGCTCAGGAAAAGAAAAAAACAGAAGTTGGTAAAGCGTTAGACCATACAGGTAAAGCAATCGGAAAAGGTGCTAAATCTGTAGGTAATAAAACAGCAGAAGTTGCTGTAAAAGGAAGCTCGAAAGTTGCAGATAAAACCTGGAAAGGTAAAATGGCACCAGACGGAACTGATGTTTACATTAATGCTAAAAATGAAAAATATTATGTAAACTCTAAAGGTGCTAAAATCTGGTTAAAACCTAGTCAGATTAAAAACAGACCTGAACCTAAAAAATAGAAGGTTAAAGTTTATAGAAAAATCCTCGTAGATGTTAACATCTACGAGGATTTTATTTTATACAATGGTTCCGTATAAATCGAAATCTTCAGCGCGATCGATTTTTACATTAACAAAGCTTCCGTTTGCAGCATAACCTGTTGCAGCATCAATTAACACTTCGTTATCCACTTCCGGTGAATCGAATTCAGTTCTTCCGACAAAGAAATCGTCTTCTTTTTTATCCACCAATACTTTAAAGGTTTTGCCTACTTTTTCCTGATTGATATCAAATGAAATACCTTGCTGAATTTCCATAATATCATCCACGCGTTGTTGTTTTACTTCGTCCGGAATATCATCAACTAAAGTATGTGCATGGGTTTTTTCTTCGTGCGAATAGGTAAAACAGCCTAAACGGTCGAATTTTGTCTCAGCAACCCATTCCTTCATTTCATCAAAATCGTATTCTGTTTCTCCCGGGTAACCGCAGATTAATGTGGTACGCATGGCAATGTTTGGTACTTTATCGCGGATCTGGTTCACTAAATCGATGGTTTTTTGTTTGGTGGTACCACGGCGCATCGATTTTAGCATGTTATCGGTAATGTGCTGTAATGGCATATCCAGATATTTGCAGATGTTATCGCGTTCATTCATCGCATCTAAAATTTCCATCGGGAAACCAGAAGGGTAGGCATATTGCAAACGGATCCATTCGATACCTGGTACATCAGATAACCGGCGCATCAGTTCATCTAATTTACGTACACCATAAAGATCCAAACCATAATAAGTAAGGTCCTGGGCAATTAAAATAAGTTCTTTTGTGCCGTTTTTAGCCAGAATTTTTGCTTCGTTAACCAATTCTTCCATTGGCTTGCTCATGTGCTTGCCACGCATTAACGGAATGGCACAGAAAGAGCATGGACGGTTACAGCCTTCGGCAATTTTGAAATAAGCAAAATGCGATGGGGTAGTAAGCAAACGCTCGCCAATAAGCTCATGTTTGTAATTGGCACCTAACTCATGTAAGATATTCTGTAAATCGTTCGTGCCAAAAAAGGCATCAACGTTGGTAATTTCTGATTCTAATTCGGGTTTGTAACGCTCAGATAAGCAGCCGGTAACCACCACTTTACCAATTTTGCCAGCTTCTTTAAGCTCACTGAACTGCAGGATGGTATCTATTGATTCCTGTTTAGCATTATCGATAAAACCGCAGGTATTAATTACAACGATATCATCTTTACCCATCTTATCTGATTCGTGCACAACATTTAAATTGTTGCCACGCAATTGCCCCATCAATACTTCCGAATCGTATATGTTTTTTGAACAACCTAATGTAATGACATTGATTTTAGGTTGTTTAATTGCGCTTTTACTTCTTACTATTTTGGTATTCATCTTTTACACTTGATCTTTACTGTATTAATATAGCCGTCACCCTGAATTTATTTCAGGGCTTTTTTAAAAGATGCTGAAATAAATTCAGCATGACGATGGCATTAAAATAACTACGCCTATTTAAACAAACTGTTTACAAACTCTTTTTTATCAAAAAGCTGTAAATCGCCAATTTTTTCACCTACGCCGATATATTTAACAGGGATTTTGAACTGGTCTGAAATCCCGATCACTACACCTCCCTTTGCTGTTCCGTCTAATTTGGTAATGGCCAGTGCATTTACATCTGTTGCTTCGGTAAACTGCTTGCATTGCTCAAAAGCATTTTGACCGGTAGAGGCATCCAGTACCAATAAAATTTCGTGCGGAGCGCCAGGAACAACCTTTTGCATCACCTGTTTAATTTTCCCCAGCTCGTTCATTAAGCCAATTTTATTGTGCAAACGTCCGGCGGTATCGATAATTACAACATCTTCACCATTGGCAACGGCCGATTGTAAAGTATCAAAAGCCACTGAAGCAGGATCAGAACCCATAGCCTGCGCCACAACTCTAACGCCTACACGTTCGCCCCAAAGTTTAATCTGGTCAACAGCGGCGGCCCTGAAAGTATCGGCAGCACCTAAAACAACTTTAAGACCTGATTCTTTCAGTTTATGTGCCAGTTTTCCGATGGTGGTGGTTTTACCTACGCCGTTTACGCCAACTACCATAATTACATAAGGTTTATGGTCGCCATATTCGAACTGACGAAAATCATTACTGTTATTTTCTGATAACAACAACTGGATTTCATCGCGGAGAATAAAGTTCAGCTCAGAGGTGTTAAGGTATTTATCTTTTGCGACACGCTCTTCGATGCGCTTGATGATTTTTAAGGTAGTACTTACGCCTACATCAGAAGTAACCAGAACCTCTTCGAGGTTATCAAGTACCTCATCATCAACAGAGGATTTTCCTGCTACAGCCTTGGTAATTTTACTGAAAAAACCATCTTTGGTTTTCTCTAAACCTTTATCCAATGCTTCCTGGGCTTCAGGTGCAGTTTCTTTCTTTTTGAAAAAATCGAATAAACCCATTAGTTTTTTATGTTTTTTAAGAAATCGGTAGGTGTTTAAAAGCTACAATTGGGTGAATGTATTAAATGCCCAGTAAGTTTATTGAGAAATTTCTGAGGATCTTTCTTGAGCAATATTTTGTTCCGTCTGAACTAAAATAATGACTTCAACTTCTTTGTTTTTTACATCAAATCCTTCGGGAACAGAAATAGTTCCATTTTCAGAAACCTTTGTCTTAAACTTGTACGCTTCCATGGTTATGCTTTTAATCAAAGATAATCAATTATTTCCTACCGTAAATTTCACTAACAAAAAAAGCCCTTCCGGTTAAAACGGAACGGCCTTTAATATTTTTATATTAAAAAATATTAACCTTATTTAGATGCGATAGCATCTTTTACGTGGTCGTTGTGTACGATAAGTTCTTTGAATGAGTAAGCACCGGTTTTAGGTGATTTTACCATTGTGATAACTTTCGAATATTCTTTACCTGTACCTGTTTTAAGGGTTGCAACTACTTTCTTTGCCATGTTCTTATAATTTTAATTATTAGATTTGAGATATCAGACATTAGATTTGAGACTTGCAAATGCTTTAGTCTTTAAGCTTTGGTCTTTTATTCTTAACCTATTTAATTTCTTTATGTACGGTTACTTTTCTCAATACCGGGTTGAATTTTTTCAATTCTAATCTCTCAGTAGTGTTTTTACGGTTCTTGGTAGAAATATATCTAGACATACCTGGCATGCCACTTTCTTTATGTTCAGTACATTCTAAAATAACCTGAACTCTGTTACCTTTTTTTGCCATTTTATTATAAATTGAAAACTGTTAATCTCAACAGTTAATGTTTTTTACAAAAATCCTTTTTTTACGAAACGGTTAATTGCTTCGCTAATGCCCACTTTATTGATGGTTTTGATCGCTGAAGTAGAAACTTTCAACGTAATCCAACGGTTTTCTTCAGGAATATAAAATTTCTGAAGTTGTAGGTTTGGGTAAAATTTGCGTTTGGTTTTAACGTTTGAGTGAGAAACGTTGTTACCTACCATTGCTTTTTTTCCTGTTAAATCACAAACTCTTGACATGACTTGTAAATATAGTTGTTAATATCGTCCGCTTAATTTTTTTAAGAGTGTGCAAATATCTGAATAATAATTGTAAAAGACAATAGCCTAGCTAATTATTTTTATAATTAATATCTGAAGGCCGCAAAGGTTTGTGCAATGTATATTAACGCCTAATATTAAATTCTTAATATATTGAAAAAAAATATTTCGAATCAAACGTTTGATATTCATTTTGATACGATAAGAGTATTTTTCCTTGGTATTATTTATTTAAATTAGCCGCAACTAATCCAAAATATAAAACAGAGCAATGCAAATTACATCTTTTAAGCAGTACGAAGAAGATTATAAAAAAAGCGTAGAAAACCCCGAACAGTTTTGGGGCGAAGTAGCACAGAATTTTCAATGGCGTAAACCCTGGTTTAAGGTTTTATCGTGGAATTTTAATGAGCCCAGTATTAAATGGTTTGAAGGCGCTAAACTTAATATTACCGAAAACTGTTTAGACCGTCATCTTGCAACCAATGGCGATAAACCGGCCATCATCTGGGAACCAAATAATCCTGAAGAAGAAAGCGTTACCTATACTTATAAGATGTTGCACGAGCGTGTTTGCCGTTTTGCGAATGTGTTAAAACGCAATGGTGCTAAAAAAGGCGACCGCATCTGTATTTATATGCCAATGGTACCCGAACTGGCCATTGCTGTTTTGGCCTGCGCCCGGATTGGTGCCGTGCACTCGGTTATTTTTGGTGGCTTTTCTGCAAAATCCATTGCCGACCGGATTAACGATTCGCAGTGTAAAGTGGTAATTACTGCCGATGGTTCTTACCGTGGTAACAAACAGATTCCTTTAAAAGATGTAATTGACGATGCATTGATCGGTTGCCCAACGGTAGAGAAATGTATTGTATTAACACATGTCCGCACGCCTGTTTCGATGCTGAAAGGCCGCGATGTTTGGTGGGAAGATGAAGTAAAACATGTAAACGATATCTGTGAGGCTGAAGAAATGGATGCAGAAGATATGTTATTTATCCTTTATACCTCAGGCTCTACCGGGAAGCCTAAAGGTGTGGTGCATACCTGTGGCGGTTACATGGTTTATGCAGGTTATACTTTTTCGAATGTATTTAATTATCAGCCAGGTGAAGTTTATTTCTGTACGGCCGATATCGGCTGGATTACCGGTCACTCTTATATTGTTTACGGACCGCTTTCGCAGGGTGCAACTTCTGTGCTTTTCGAAGGTATCCCGACTTACCCTACGCCATCGCGCTTTTGGGATATCGTAGAAAAACATAAAGTAAATACACTTTATACTGCTCCAACCGCTATCCGTTCGTTAATGAGTTATGGCGATGAACCCTTGAACGGAAAAGATTTAAGCACTATCCGCGTTTTGGGCTCGGTAGGAGAGCCGATTAACGAAGAAGCCTGGCATTGGTTCGATGAGAAAATCGGTCATGGTAAAGCACCTATTGTTGATACCTGGTGGCAAACCGAAACCGGAGGGATTATGATTTCGCCCATTGCTACGGTAACGCCAACTAAACCTAGTTTTGCAACTTTGCCGTTGCCTGGTATCCAGCCGATTTTGGTTGATGAGAATGGCAATGAAATTGAAGGGAATGGCGTAATGGGCAACCTTTGTATCAAATTCCCATGGCCAGGCATGCTGCGTACCACTTATGGTGATCACGAGCGATGCAAGCAAACATATTTTTCTACTTATGAAAATTTATATTTTACCGGCGACGGCTGTTTGCGTGATGAGGATGGTTATTACCGGATTACTGGTCGTGTAGATGACGTTTTAAATGTTTCAGGACACAGAATCGGTACGGCTGAGGTAGAAAATGCCATTAATATGCATGCCGGTGTGGTAGAAAGTGCAGTGGTAGGCTACCCGCATGATGTAAAAGGGCAAGGGATTTATGCTTTCGTGATTTACCCTGAAATGCATGGCGAAGCAGAATTATCGAAAAAGGATATTTTACAAACGGTTACGCGGGTAATCGGTGCGATTGCCAAGCCTGATAAAATATTATTTGTTTCCGGCTTGCCGAAAACACGCTCGGGTAAAATTATGCGCAGAATTTTACGCAAAATTGCCGAAGGCGATACCAGCAATCTGGGTGATACCTCTACCTTGCTCGATCCGGGTGTGGTAGAAGAGATTATTGAAGCAGCGAAGAAGCTTTAGTATAAACTTAATTGAGCAACAAAGCCTCCTGATTTGATTTTCAGGAGGCTTTGTTGTTTAAGAAAAATATGATTAGTAGCCTGCGTTTTGAGTCAATTTGGTATTGGCATCAATTTCTCTTTGTGGAATCGGGAAAACCAATTTGGTTGAATTCCATGGTATGTTACCGATGTTGGTTTGAGTTCTTTTCGCATCGTGCAATGAAAAGCCTTCAAAAGCAAATTCAAGCTTTCTCTCGTTAAGGATGTCTGCCAGGGTAGCTGTTATTGTCGTTAAGCCAGCTCTGCTTCTAACTGTCGCCAAATCCTGCAATGGTGTTACGCCTCCGATTGGTGCTGCAGATGCCAAACGTACATTGGATTCTGCCCTGATTAAATACATCTCTGCAAGTCTGATCACGGGAACATTACCAAATTGGTTACCAAATTTAGCGGTAAAAATATCGTCATCATCGTAAAAGGCATTAATCCTGTCATCATCGGTGCTGTAGGTTGCATCAATCCAATCTTGCGAAATTACAGCATCTCCACGTCCACCAAAAGTTGATGAACCATAAAACTCGTTAAATCCATTAAATCCGGTAAGCGTTGTTACCTGCATGGCAAAAACATCTTCCGAGGTATTGTCTCCAGGTTTTGCCGGTTTACCACTCTCCGGCATTTTTGGGAAAGCATCCAGGTAGTTACTGGTTAAATGATAATTTCCCGATGTAATTACGCGGTTTGCTGCATTAGCTGCAGCGGAGTAATTACCCATTTGTAAGTATAATCTGGCCAGCATAGCAGCCGCAGCCGATTTGGTTGCAAAAAAACCATTAGTTGCCGGAAGCTTAGTTTCGGCGTCTGTTAAATCGGCTATAGCCTGGTTGTAAACAGCGGTAACGGTAGCCCTGCTTACATAGTTAGCCTCGCTGATGAGATTGGTTGGTGTTAATACTATAGGGACTCCCAGATTTGTAGTTGGCGAACCATCATTATAGGCCCTTCCAAACAGTCTAACCAGTTCAAAATAGGCAGCCCCTCTGATGAACTTCGCTTCTCCTTCAACCCTGCTTTTTTTTGCGGCGTCAACCTTATCAATTGCTGCGATTACGTTATTAGCATCATTAATGGCAGTGTAACCGGAAGCCCAAACGTTATCAACAAAAACATTTGTTTTTAATAGTGATTTGTTGATAGCCTGTGTTAATTCTTCATAAGTACCAAACCATTCTACAGCATCAGTATTAGCCAGGAAATCTGCCATTAAAAATGGTCGCCCACCAAAGAAATTACGGCTGCCAAGATCAGAATAAGCACCAACTAATGCACCTTCCACATCTTTTGACGTATTTAAAGCGTTTTTTTGCTCGATAGTATCAACAGGGTTTATATCCAATGCTTTCTTGCATGATGATAGCATCATCAACAATATGCAGGTAAATATGATATTATTTATGTATGTCTTTTTCATTTTGATTCTTGTTTAATTATAGCCCGATGTTTATACCAAATGAAATTACACGTGGTTGAGGTGCAGAATAAAAATCAACCCCCTGATTAATGTTGGTTGATTGATAATCGGCATTAACTTCAGGATCCCAGCCTTTGTAACCTGTAATTGTAGCTAAATTTTGTGCGGTAGCATATAGTCTTAATTTACTCAGTTTAATTTTGGTTAATACGGAAGCCGGAAAAGTATAGCCAAGTGTTAACGTTTTTAAGCGGAGATATGAACCATCAGATAAGTACCTGGTAGAGTTGCCAACACCATTGCCAGCAAACAATCGTGGCTCCGGAACTGTAGTTATATCGCCTGGTTTGTCCCAATAATCCATCTGATCGGTCGTTTGGTTATCATAACCATTTGAGCCATTTGCACTCATATACTGACCACCTGAATTAAAAATCTTATTACCTTTTACGCCCTGGAAAAATATTCCCAAATCAAAATTTTTGAAAGAAAAAGTATTGTTTATACCAAACGTGTATTTAGGATTCGGATTCCCGGCAAAGATCCTTTGTGCCTTGTTAATATCAGTTGTGGTTGACCGGTCGATATTACCTGATGCATCCGTAGTGTTCAGGTAATATAAAGCATCTCCATTGGCCGGATTTACCCCGGCATATTCAGGAAGATAAAATACACCAATCGGCTGGCCGGAAATAGCGGCATTAATTTCATTGCTGTTTAAAACCTGTCCACCCAAATTGGTAATTTTGTTATTATTAATTGCGCCTGTTATAGCTGTTGACCATTTAAATGCACCTACAAAATTTTCGGTATTGATGCCTAATTCAAAACCTGTGTTTTTTAACGATCCTAAGTTTTGCGTTTTAGTAGAAAAACCTGTTGTTTGTGGGATAGGGACATCCAATAATAAATCTGTTGTGTTTTTTTGATAGAAATCAAAAACTCCTGTGATCCTGTTTTTTAAGATTCCGAAATCGAAACCGATATCCAGCTGTTTGGTTTTTTCCCAGGTCAAATCTGGATTGGCAATCCGCGAAGGTATTTGCCCTGGCAAGCCACCATAAGCGCCTGTTCCGCTAAATAAACCACGGGCAGAATAATTTCCAATTTCCGCATTACCCGTTAAACCATAACTGGCCCTTAATTTTAATAGGCTGATGGTTTCACTTTGTTTTAAGAAATCTTCTTCCGACATAATCCATGCCAATGATCCTGCAGGGAAATAACCATACCTGTTGTTGGTACCGAAGCGTGATGAACCATCAGCCCTTACACTAAAGCCAACTAAATAACGATCATTATATTTATAATTAGCCCTGAAAAAGTAAGATAAAAAGCTGAATGCACCTTCATTACTGGTTGCAATTACTTTTGTTGCCGCAGAGCCCAGTTTAATATAAGAGTCGCTAGGAAAATCCTGTCCTTCAATAGTACTGTATTTAGTTGTTGATTTTTGATAACTTGTACCTAAAACAGCATCAACTGAACTTTTTCCGATAGCGGTGTTATAGCTAAAAAAGTTATTGGTATTGGTGTTGATTACGAAAGTTGAAATATTCTGCCCATCTCCATTTGATGTGCCTGTATTTCTAAAGGTTAATGAACCATAGTAACTTTCTTCGTTTTGGTTTAAATTGTCAACTGAAAAATCCGTGCTGAATTTTAGACCTTTAGCAATATTAATGTTGGCGAAAGCCTTGCCAATGGTTCTGTACACCGTGGCTTTATAAAAAGCATTGTCGGTACTAATAAATGGATTATAGTAAACCGGATAGTTAGATGCTGCACCAGGTAAAGTTCCACTCACCAGGCCTGATCTAGGATCAATAAATGGCGTGATTGGTGATAAAGCGACCGATTGCAGAGGACTGGAAAAGGCGTTATCGTTTGATAACCTGTTATTAATGCTGTTAGAAAAGTTAAGGTTAATTCCAACTTCCAAGAAATCGGTTACCTTATTGGTAAGGTTTAGTCTGCCGCTATAACGTTTGTAGCTGTTTCCGATTAATATTCCCTGCTGATCCAATGCCTGGCCTCCCATGTAAAATTTAGTCTTTTCATTTCCCCCGGTTAAGTTAAGGTCGTATTGTTGTGTAACCGGATTATCCTGATATGATGCCGCCTCCCAGTTGGAATTTACCTTGTATGTTTGATAATCATTATTGCCGGCAGAATATCTGTTCAAACGTGCTTCAACGCTGGCGCTGTAATCGTCAAGGGCTTCCTGTAAAGTGGCATAATCTCCATTAAGGAAATCCTGATTGGCAGCTCCCTGTCCTGCTCTTCGTAATAGTTTAACGTATTGTTCTGCATTTAAAAACTCCTTGTGATTAGATGGAGTGCTTATTCCGCCCAATGCGTTAAATTGGATCAATGTCTTGCCCGCTTTTCCCTGCTTAGTTGTAATGATAACTACGCCGTTAGAGGCTCTCGCTCCATAAATGGCCGAAGCAGATGCATCTTTTAGTACTTCGATAGATTCAATATCATTGGTGTTAAGGTCTGCCAATGCGCTGGTTGGTGCAGTGGTGCTGGAAAAATCACCGGAAGTAATAGGGATCCCATCTACAATATAAAGTGGCTCGCTACCCGCTGTTACTGATGCTGCACCCCTTACCCTTACCGTTATGCCCTGGCCCAGCTTTCCATTTTGTGCTGCAATCTGCACACCTGCCGCTTTACCCTGTAAGGCTTGTTCAAAACTGGTTACAGGCAGATTTTCAAGATCTTTTGATTTAACAGAAGCCACAGACCCTGTCACATCCCGCTTATTCTGCGTACCGTAACCTACCACCACCACATCAGAAAGGGTATTGTTTTCTTCATCCAAACTTACGTTAATGGTTTGCCCGGTAATGGGCACTTCTTTGGATTTGTAGCCAATAAAGCTAAAAACAAGTGTTCTGGCATCATCTGGCACGGCTAATTTGAAGGCTCCGGTGGCATCACTCTGCGTGCCGGTAGAGGGCGATCCTTTTACAAATACGCTAACGCCAGGAATAGGTCCGGAGGCCGATGTCACCTTCCCGGTAATCACTTTGCCCTGCGCGAAAGCAAATGAAATTAAACCGAGAGACAAAATCATACTTAATAGTAGTTTTTTCATCAAATTGTTTGTTTAGTTAATAATGTTTAGTAAAGAGTAGAAATGATACCCTTAATATAATTAAAAATATACACAAAACCTCAGGGAATAAGCCGAAATAAATTGGTTTTTTAGATAATGAGTCGAAAATCGAAACAAAAAGTGGCAAACATTGTTAATTATTTTATAAAAACCCATTATTCACAATAAAAAATACGAGCATGGATAAGTTAGAATTAAAAGGAAAGTGGAATGAAATAAAAGGAAAGGTTAAACAAGCTTATGCTGATTTAACAGACGATGATTTAAAACACGAAGAAGGACAGGATGACGAATTGTTGGGGAAACTTCAACAGAAAACCGGAAAAGGAAGAGATGAACTTGTAAAATGGATCAACTCATTATAATAACAATCTATAAGATTAACAGGCGGTCAATTTGGTCGCCTTTTTTGCTTTAAACATTTTTTATGCCCGATATTGCCAGAAGATTTCCCGAAAACCCAATTTTGTGTCCAAAAGATTTAATTCCAAGTAGGGCAGGACTGGAAATTGTTTGCCTTTTAAATCCAGGTGTTTTTACATTTGAAGGGAAAACATGGCTGCTAATCCGCGTTGCCGAAAGACCTGAACAAAAGGAGGGTGTCATTTCTTTCCCGGTATTAACAGAAAATGGAATTGATATTATTGCAATTGCAGAAAACCATCCCGGTCTGGACGCCACCGATCCGAGAGTAATCAATTACAAAGGCGCTGATTACCTAACCACTTTATCTCATTTAAGATTGGTTTGTAGTGATGATGGCATAAATTTTTATCAGCCTGAAGGGTATCCGTTATTGCAGGGCGAAGGGGAGGATGAAGCTTTTGGAATCGAAGATTGTCGCGTTGCCTTAATTGATGACACTTATTATTTAACCTTCACTGCTGTATCAGGGCATGGAGTCGGCGTGGGCATGCGTAGTACAAAGGATTGGAAAAATTTCGAAAACCATGGAATGATTATTCCGCCGCACAATAAAGATTGCGCCATATTTGAAGAACGCATAAACGGTAAATTTTATGCGCTTCACAGGCCCAGCAGCGTAGCTTTAGGAGGGAATTATATCTGGCTGGCCGAATCTCCGGATGGCATCCATTGGGGGAACCATAAATGTATTATTAAAACCAGATCAGGGCTTTGGGATAGCGCACGTGTTGGTGCCGGCGCCGCATCCATCAAAACAGAAGCTGGCTGGCTCGAAATTTACCATGGTGCAAACGAAAAACATCAATATTGCCTGGGTGCTTTTTTAATGGATTTAAATGATCCGTCTAAAGTATTAGCCCGAACGGAAGAGCCAATTATGGTACCCAAAGAAGATTATGAACTCCATGGTTTCTTTGGCGAAGTGGTATTTACAAATGGGCATGTGGTTAATGGCGATGAATTAATCATTTATTATGGTGCTGCTGATGAATTTGTTTGCGGGGCTAAGTTTTCGCTGAAAGAGATTTTGGGAGCGTTGGTTTATTTCTAAATGTTTGTTACGAATACACGGAAGTAAATTTTTTTTCAGTTATTAATTCGGAGTTGACAGTTTTATAATGAATCACGAGCTTTCCTGCATCATGCTAACCAATGTACTAATGGCTAATGAACCAATAAACTTTTTAGCCACAGATGCACTGATTGGCACGGAATAATTTTTTCTTACATCACCTTAATCATTGAGCCAATGGAATTGAACGGAAAGCTTTCAGGGTGATCAATTTGAATGGAATAGTTTAAAAATGTAACCAATGAGTGTGATTTGTGTTTAAATAATGCCATCTCAGAGCGGTTTTGAATGGTTTTTGGATAAAAATAGTCTGTAATCGACTTTTCTATAGGCTGTTTGATACTTAATAAGATCGATGTCGAGTTTATGAAGTACAAGCGAGGGTGAAAAAAGGTCGGTGTCGAGCTTATTTAGTGTCAATGAGGGTGGGAAAAGTATCAACGAGGGTGAAAAAAGGTCAGGGCCGAGCTTATTTAGTGTCAACGAAGGTAAAATAAATATCAACGGGGGTGGAAAAGGTCGGCGTCGAGCTTAATTAGTGTCAATGAGGGTGGAAAAAGTATCAACGAGGGTGAAAAAAGGTCAGTGCCGAGCTTTTTTGTCTCAATGAGGGTGAAATAAGTATCAAAGAAAAGTAAACGGAAGGCTGTTCAATTAATTGTATTATTGATTAAATCTGTTGATTTCAACCTTAATAGTACCACAGAAATCCCGTTTTTAAACCGGATTGAAGAGGAGATCCTTTTTTGTCGACTGCGTTTGGGGGCTAAGGCAAAAAAGATCGTATCGAAAAGCCGGACGAAACATCAAACAGGTTTACAGAACCCTGCTTTTCAAATCCGGATTTTCCAGGCGGTAAAGCGTTTGACGATTTGTTTAGCAACTGTTACTTTCCCAAGTATAATCGAAGGGTAAACCATTAACCATCTTAATGAGTTTACAATTTGCAGTTACCAATAAACCAATGACAACTGAACTAATAAACCAAAAAAAGCGATCCCCATTTCTGAGAACCGCTTTAAGCTTTGGCCTTTCAACCCTCCTGCCTTCAACCTCACTTAGTATCCAAAAATCTGCTCTAAGCTCAATTTAGTCACCGGACCAAATTTTGCTAAATCGGCCATGTTGATTTTTTTCTCTGAAGCAACGATACAATAGCTGTAAGGTTTGCCGGAAAGATTGGTTTGGTGGAACGATTTTACGTCGTTAAAAGTTAATGGTTTTAAATTAGCGTACTCATCAATTCTTGAATCGTGATCATAACCTAATTTTTTATCTGCTAAATAGGTATAAATGATGCCGTCTTTAGTAATGCGGCTGGTTTCTATGCCGTTTAAAGAATTGGTTTTAGATAAATCGAATGATTTGTCCGATTCAGGCAGGGTGGTTAATAATTCATTCATACCTGCAACTGCATCATTCATTTTATCGGCCTGTGTACCTACATAAGCAATAATTGTATTTTCTTTCTCTTTACTGTTTGGAGAAGAATATACTGCAAAAGTAGAGTAAGCTAAGGCTTTAGATTCGCGGATGGTTTGGAATACCACAGAACCCATACCGCCACCAAAATAATTGTTGAACAAAGCAATTTTAGCTGAATTGGCCGGATCATACAATCCACCGTTACGTACCCAACGAATTTCTGCCTGAACCATATCATAATCGGCAAAGTAAACCCTGGTAGAATCGGTTTTAGTGTACACAAACTTTTTAATAGGAGCCGCATCGGTAAATTCTTTCGCCAATGGATGCGCTTTAACAATTTCAGCAGAAAATGCTGATAAAGTTTTCGGACCATAATAAGTAATGGTGTGTTTGTAATTGGTAAGGTTATGTAAAATGTAAATCAGATCGGCCGATTTCATATTCTTAATCTCATCATTCGTTAATCCGTAGTTGAAAGGATTATCTTTTCCATATTGTGCATAACTCATTAAACCACCCAGGATAGATGATTTATTCAGTTTTGCATTATCTCTCGATTTTAACAAACGGCCTTTTAAATCTTCCAGGGCTTTTTCGTTTGGTTTACAATGTGCTAAAACATCTTCAAGCAGCGCTACAGCTTTTTCGAAATTCTCTTGCAAACCACTAATCGATACTGTGGTAACATCGGTGCCTACGTTAACGTTATAGCTACAGGCAATGTTGTAAAAAGCTTTGCTGATATCTTCTGCAGAATATTTATCCGTACTTAAAAAAGATAAATATTGAGCAGCGTAAGGCAACAATTTGTAATTGTAAGAACCCATATCAAAACGGTAACTCATGCGAAAAATTCCGTTTTCAGTATTTTGAACGGCAATTACATCGGCAATGCCCGCTTTACCGAACTGAAGATCTTTTGTATAATCTAAAAATTTAGGAGCAATTGGTTTAACCGGAGCTGCAATAATTTCTTTAGTGAATGGAGAAACCTCGTTTACATTGGTTTTTACAGCAGTAATGGTCGGTTTTTCTACTTTAATAATGCTTTTGTCTTCGCCTTTATGTTTTAAGATGGAAACATAATTGTTGATGAAAAACTTATTGGCAAAATCTACAATTTCTTTTTTGGTTACCTTACCCATTGCATCGGTTGATGCCAATGTTTTATCCCATTCGGTACCACGGTTCTGGATAAAGGCATTCATAGTGAAATCTGCACGTACATCATTGTTATCAAAGTTTTGTAGTTCAGATAGTTTAATGTTTGCAACCGTTGCTTTAATCAGGCTTTCATCAAATTCGCCTTTTTTAAGCAATTCTACCTGCTCTAACAACAATTTTTGAGCTTCTTCTAAACTCTGACCAGCTTTTGGCGAACCGGATAAAATAAAGATACCATAATCTTTCATTGAATTGTAACCGGCGCCTGCCCTTAACATTTTTTGCTGTTTATTAATGTTGATATCCATTAAGCCTGCTTTGCCGTTAGCTAAGATACTGCTAATTAAATCAAGCAGTAAACTCTCGTGGGTATTTTGTGCAAAACCCCTGTAGGCAACGTATAAACTTTCGGCACTTGGACCATAAATATCAACTTTCTGAACCTGTGTTAATGGTTTTTCAGGAGCAGGGTTGTATAACGATAAGGGTTTAGACTTCATATAAGCGAAATCCTTATCGATTTTTTTAATCAGGTCATCATAATTAATATCACCACTCATAATTACGGCCATATTGTTCGGCACATAATATTTATCGTAATATTTTCTGATTTCGATTAATGATGGGTTCTTTAAATGTTCGATGGTACCAATGGTGGTTTGTTGGCCGTAGTTGTGTGTCGGGAACAAAGCATACAGCATTTTCTCGTACATTTTACGTCCATCGTTATCCATACCGATGTTTTTCTCTTCATAAACCGCTTCCAACTCGGTATGAAAAATACGGAAAACCGGTGCACGGAAACGTTCTGCCTGTACCGCTAAAAATTTATCGATGGCGTTTGATGGAAGGTCTTCTTCATAAACGGTTTCCTCTACCGAAGTATGGGCATTGGTACTGTTGCTTCCGATCGATTTCATCATTTTATCGTATTCGTTAGCAATAGAATAATTAGAGGCCTCGCCCGAAGTTTTATCGATTTCCTTATAAATCTCTTTACGTTTAACCGGATCGGTGGTTTTGTTATAAGTTTCGTAAAGCGACTCAATTTTATCCAGGTAAGGTTTTTCTTTGGCGTAGTTTAACGTTCCGAATTTATCCGTTCCTTTAAATAAAAGGTGTTCTAAATAATGCGCTAAACCGGTATTGGTCCGCGGATCAGTATTACTGCCTGCCCTTACGGCCATTTTATAGGTAATATTAGGCTCTTTGTTGTTTTGAGATAAAATTACGGTTAAGCCATTTTTTAAGGTATAAAAGCGGGTTTTGGTCGGATCGTTGGTTACGTACCTGTAAGTGTAGCCACCCGAAGTCCCTGTTTTCCACTGATAGGTTGTTTGTGCTTTCGCTAAAGAACCTGTAATCAGAAAACAAGCCAAAGTAAATAGTTTGAATTTCATTGTTTGATTTTGGTTTATGATCATGAGTGAGTATTTGGCAATTGAATAGAAAGTCCAAATACAGCGTTCATTTTTAATAAGTTATTTATTCAAATATATATGCTTTCTGGTATCGAATGAAAATAATTTTTATTTCCGAACGGAAAAGTAAGCAATAAATGATTTTAGCATATAAATCATGGTTTATTGTGCCCTGAATTTATAAATCTGTATTTTTACCGGCATGACAAAGCAGGGCACAAAACCAAATATTTTAGTTGTAAACGACGATGGCATTACAGCTACGGGTATCAAAAATTTAATGGAAGTAATGCAGGGGCTGGGGAATGTAGTGGTAGTTGCACCAGATAGTCCTCAAAGTGGAATGGGGCATGCCATAACCATTGGAAAACCGATCCGTTTTGATAAAGTTGATCTTTATGAGGGGGTAGAAATGTATAAATGCAGCGGAACTCCTGTCGATTGTGTTAAAATAGCTGTAAATAAGATTTTTAAAGGTAAAAAACCCGATTTATGCGTATCTGGAATTAACCATGGATTAAATAATTCCATTAATGTATTGTATTCAGGTACCATGTCTGCTGCGGTAGAAGGTGCCATTGAAAAAATTCCATCTATTGGATTTTCTTTGGATGATTTTGCCGCCGATGCAGATTTCAGCCACACTAAAAAGTATATTAAAAATATTTGCGAACAGGTTCTGGCTAATGGTTTACCTGAAGGCACTTTGTTAAATGTCAACTTCCCGAAAGACGACAATTTAAAAGGTGTTAAAATCTGCCGTCAGGCCAATGCAAAATGGATGGAAGAATTTGATGAGCGTACAGATCCTTATAAACGACCATATTATTGGTTAACCGGTGTTTTCGAAAATTTTGATAAAGGAGAAGATACCGATGTTTGGGCATTAGAACACAATTATGTTTCTATTGTTCCGGTGCAGTTCGATTTAACTGCCCACCATGCCATCCAGGCTTTAAACAGCTGGGATTTTACCGGTAATGAAGGTGCTAAATCTGGAAATGGAGGTACAAAAGTTTCAGCACCAGATGGCATTAATTTAGGCTAGTTCTGATGATCGATCGCTTAAAAAAGTTAAATAATTCGGTATGGGTAGGTTTGGGCATTGGTTTGCTTATCCCTGCAATTTTTTGTTCCATCGCATGGTATATCATTCACCATGTAGCCTACCTTGCCAAAGCAGATTTATTATACATTGGTGCAATTGCGATAAACGCCTACACCATGCAAACATTTTTTAAATACAATAAAGAAAACATAGGCAGGGGCATATTGGCAGCGACATTTGTATGTGCTTTTGTGTTTTTTGCGTACAAAGTTTTTTAAAGAGACATGTAAGATGGAATATGGATGAGGGAGCGTATATTTCCGTTACCAATTTTCCATTTTCCATCATACATGAAAAGAAATATTTAATATGGATGAGGTGATACAATTCCATCTTCCATCATCCATTTCACATCTTCCATAATTATGAAGTACTACCTCGTAGCCGGAGAAGCCTCAGGCGATTTACATGGCGCCAATTTAATAAAAGCCTTAAAAACTGAGGATAGCGAAGCAGTGTTCAGGTATTTTGGTGGCGATAAAATGCAGGCCGAAGGTGGCGAACTGGTTAAACATTATGCCGATATGGCTTTTATGGGGTTTACCGAAGTACTTTTAAATTTAAGGACTATTTTTAGAAACCTTAAAGCTTGTAAAGAAGATATTATAAAATGGAAACCCGATGTATTGATTTTGATCGATTTTCCAGGATTTAACCTGAAAATAGCGGAGTTTGCCAAAGCCAATGGCATAAAAGTCTGCTATTATATTTCGCCAAAAGTTTGGGCCTGGAACCAGAAACGGGTACTTAAAATAAAAAGAATTGTCGACCACATGTTCTGTATCCTGCCTTTCGAAGTTGGTTTTTATAAAGAATGGGGCATGAAGGTAGATTATGTGGGTAATCCTTTATTGGATGAAATTGCGCAGTTTACACCGGATGTAAACTTCCGTAAAAACAATCAGCTGGGGAATGAAAAAATTATTGCCCTGTTGCCCGGTAGCCGTAAACAGGAAATAGAGCGTTTGCTGCCGGTAATGTTAAGCATTACAGACGAATATCCTGAATATGTTTTTGCCATTGCCGCTGCACCAACTTTTACCGAAGCCTATTACCAACAGTTTACCGGAAATAAAAAAGTTAAACTCCTTTTTAATAATACTTATAATTTATTGCACAATGCCCATGCGGCAATTGTAGCATCCGGAACGGCTACACTCGAAACCGCCTTATTTAAAGTGCCGCAGGTAGTGGTTTACAAGGGAGGCACCATTTCAATTGCCATTGCCCGGATGGTGGTAAAAATTAAATTTATCTCTTTGGTTAACCTCATTGTAAACAAAAAGATTGTAACTGAATTGATTCAGGAAGATTGCAATACCCAAAAGGTTAGCGAAGAACTCAAGATTCTTTTAACTGGAGCGGGTAGAAGCGAGATGTTAAAGCATTATGATGAGCTTCTTTCGTTAATGGGCAAACCAGGTGCTTCGGCAAAAACTGCCGCATTAATCACTACATATTTAAGCTAAGTTAGTTTTTCTGCCAACGTAACATTTTAGGTTGGTTTTGATTTTTTTTAAAACAAAATGCCCTTTAAGGCGTTACTAAATCGTTTTGCGGAAATCCTAATTAAAACTAATTAATCTCAGTGCTCTTATTAATTTGGTGAAATTCGGCCGCATTGCGTAACTAATTATAAACTAAACTAGTGAGTGCCAATGAGAAACATTTTACTCAGGATGTCAGGATTCCTATGCCTGATCCTACTTTCAAGCCCCCAGTTGTTTGCAAAAATTAAGAGCGAAAAAATCAATTTCAATCGCTATTATTTTCAGCAGGATACAACTAAAAAACAAGACACAACAAAAAAAGTTCCGGTTGCCAAACCCGCTGATTCGGTAAAAGTACCACCAAATCCGCTGGGAGGCGCACGTCCGGCTACTGCACCGGCAACAGCGCCAGCAACAACGGCACCTGCCACACCGGCAAGCACTGCTCCGGCAACATCAGCCGCTCAAAAAACAATTACCGGTACTGTTGTAGATGAGCAGAAAATCGGTTTACCTGGCGTTGGGATTAAAATCCAGGGCAAAACAGGTGGTAGTGTAACACAGGAAAACGGTAAGTTCAGTATTAATGTAACTTCGCCAACCGATGTGCTGGTATTCAGTTATATCGGTTACCAAACCAAATCTGTTCCGGCAGGTAATGGTGCAACGCCGTTAAACATCAGCCTGGTACCATCACAGTCACAAAAATTAGACGAAGTAGTGGTAGTGGGTTATGGAACGCTGAAAACCAAAGAAGTTACTTCTTCTGTTGCTCACGTAGATACGGCACAGTTTCGGCAAAGTGGTGCCCGAAATCCGCTCGATCTGATTCAGGGTAAAGTTGCAGGTTTGAATATTACCAGGGGTAGTTCAAATCCAAATTCTGGTCCCAGTGTGCAATTACGTGGAGTGGTTTCCGTAACCGGAAGTGCAAGCCCACTTTTTGTAATCGATGGTATCCCGGGCGGTAACCCCGATCTTTTACAACAAGATGATATCTTATCTGTCGATGTTTTGAAGGATGGCTCTGGAGCGGCAATTTATGGTACGAGTGCCAATGCGGGTGTAATTTTAATCACCACAAAAAAAGGTAAGCCAGGAGCTCCAACTTTCAATTATTCAGCATACGTAAGAAAAGAGTTTATCCAAAACCGCTTAGATTTTTTAACAGCGGATGAATTTAGGCAAAAAATTGCTTCTAAAGAGATTAATGCTATTGATTACGGTGGCAGCGAAGATCTGTACGATCGTTTAGTTAACCATAATAACCTTTCACAAAATCATAACCTATCATTATCCGGAGGATCTGACAAAACAAGTTATCGCGCAAGTATTAACTATAGAGATTTACAGGGAATTGCTTTAGAAAATGGCCGTAAAGAATACACATTAAGGCTGAATGTAAATCAAAAAGGGCTTAATGATAAATTGAATGTTCAGATGAATTTGGCCGCCAATTTTAATAATGCAAACTTACTCTCAAATGGTACAAAAATCGATTTTTTCGATAACGAATTAACCGGTAGCGGCTGGGAAGAAGAAGCAACAAAAAATCCAACCAAACTGATTTATAACCCAGACGGATCGTTTTATCACGATACACAGAGTACTAATCAGTTTGCCCGTTTGTTCCAGGAAACCAGCTATAGGAAACAACAAACCAGTTCTGCCGATATTAAAGCTGATCTCGATATAATTAAAGGTTTAAAGGGTAGTATTTTTGGATCCGTACAGAGAGATAGTTATATAGATGGCGGTTATGGTGATCTTGCCAGTGAAAATTCTATAGAAAATACCGATTATCCAGGGGGCGGATATGCTTTTAAAAATAATTTCCTGTCACAGAGTTTTGCTCTTGAGCCTACATTGCAATATACCAAAACCATTGCAGACAAACATTCTTTTACTGCATTGGCCGGATACAGTTACCGTTATTATATTGAAGAGGGGGCAAAAGCAAGCAACCGTGGCTTTTTGAATGATCAGTTTCATGAAGATAATTTAAATGCGGGGCAGGCGCTTGCTGATGGTAAAGCAGGAATGGGAAGTTTTAAGAACGATAATACCTTGATTGCTTTCTTCGGTCGTATCAATTATGCATTTGATGGCAAGTATTTGGCTCAGTTTATTTTAAGGAGAGAAGGTTCGTCAAGGTTTGGTGATAATAATAAATGGGGAAATTTCCCAGCCGTATCATTGGGATGGAATGTAACCCAGGAGAAGTTTATGGAAAATGTAAAATGGGTTAATAATTTGAAGTTAAGAGCTGGTTATGGTGTGACCGGTAATTCCGGCTTTCAGAACAATGCCTCGAGGGTTACGCTTAGTACCGGGGGTAAATACCTTTACCCTGATGGTGCTTATCGCGAAACTTATGGCCCTAGCCGAAATGCAAATCCATTTCTTAAATGGGAAAGTAAACGCGAGTTAAACATTGGTGCAGACTTTACTTTATTTAATAACAAGTTAACCGGTGCTTTAGATGTATTTAAACGCACAACCAAAGATTTATTGGATACATATACCACACCACAGCCACCTTACGTTCAATCGAGCATTTTTGCTAATGTTGGTCAGATTTCATCAAAAGGTATAGAACTTGCCTTATCATATCAGGCTATTAAAACCAAAGACTTTACTTTTAGTATGGATTTTACCGGAAGTACAATTAAAAATACGCTGGATTCTTATTCTAACGATATTTATACCGTTCAATACAAAACTTTTGGTAGTATTGGTGGATCTGGAGACCTTGGCGACGCCATTACCACTTACGAAGGAGAGAACCTTGGTGTATTTTGGGGTAAACGCTTTGCGGGTTTTGATGCAGATGGAAAATGGTTGTTTTTTAACCGCAACGGACAAGCAGTACGCAATGATCAGATTAATTATTCGAAAGATAAAAACCTTACCGACCTTGCTCCGATCGGCAACGCCATTCCGAAATACTATGCATCTTATACAGCCAACTTTACCTATAAAAATTTCGATTTCAGGGTATTCTTGCGTGGAAAATTCGATTACCAAATCTTAAATACAACAGCACTTTCCTACGGAAACCCTTCAATTTCCGGAATCAATTACCTTCAGGAAGCGTTCGGTAAATACAGCCAGATCAAGGATACCTATATGTATTCTGATTATTATTTAGAAAACGGAACCAACGTTAAAATTGATGAGGTAACTATTGGTTACAACTTTAAATTTAAAACTAAAATGATCCGTAATCTGAGGGTATATGCAACAGGGCAGAACCTGGCCACCATTACAGGATATACGGGTAACGATCCGGATTTCGTACAGGACACAGGTTTAGGCCCGGGTATTGATAACCGTGGTGCTTATCCAAGTACCAGATCATTTTTATTCGGTGTTAACGTAGGCTTTTAATTATATCAAAATGAAAAATAAATCGATAATACAAACAGCATTATTTTTATTGGTTGCTATTGTAAGCGCCTGCACCAATCTTGATGAAAATGCTTATAGTGAAATTCCTTCCGATAAATTTTATAATAATAAAAACGAAGTAATCTCAGCAGTTTTACGCCCCTACACACATGCAAACGCATGGGTAACTCCTTCGGGGCAGGACGGATGGTGGCGACCGGCAGAATTATCGGCTGATCAGCTGGCCTGGCCAACTAAAGGTCCGCATGGCGAAGATAGCGGGAAATGGAAAAGATTGCATTACCATAGCTGGACGGTCGACGAAGCCGGCTTAAATAATGCCTGGTCTTTAATTTATAGCGGCATAGGCTATTGTAATGATCCGATTGCAAATATTGGTACACGTGATATTTCGGCATTGGGTATCACCCAAAAAGAAAAAGACGAATTTATTTCCGAATTGAAATTGCTGCGTGCTTTCCATTATTTAAAACTTATGGATCTCTTTGGTGGCGTACCCATTGTAACTGAGCCTGCTGATCCGGCAAATCCGGTTTATCCAGCAACTTCAAGCAGAAAAGAAGTTTTCGATTTCGTCGAAAAAGAAATTAAGGATAACATCAATAATGTACCGAAACTATCTAGGGCAATGTTAGGTAGAATGAGCCAGGCCGGTGGTTATGCCATGCTGGTAGAACTTTATTTAAATGCGGAAGTATGGTCGGGAACAGCTCGTTGGGACGATTGTATTGCCGCAGCAGATAAACTGATCAACAATGAAGGCGGTGGTCAAAATGGAACCATGCAATTAGATACCACCATTACCGATCAGTTTAAAAATACAAATGATTTATCAAAAGAGGTGATTTTTTCTATCGCTTACGATTTCACCAGGGCAAAGTTCGAACCTTCATGGACAGGCGAGTTTTATCATTTTGCGCAAAGGGATATTTATGGTGGCGGCAGAAATGGCAATGATGGCGTGGTATTGGTACCGGGTGTTTATACTACTTATGATAACGACGACCGCAGGAAAAAAGAATGGTTGCTTATTGGGCAGCAATTTAAATTTGCCAATCCTAAAGAGGCTGTACTAGGTACCGTAGAATATGCTGGCAAGCAGTTATCTTTTGTAGACAATATCCAGAAAAACACAAAAAATTCCACCGTTTCCAACATGAGCGAAGGTGAAGAGAACAGTGGAGTAAGATTTAACAAGTATAAACTGGGCAATTCCGTGCCGGGTTTTGTGATCAATGGTCAGGATACTGTCGCGGTTCAGCCTGATCCAAATTACAACAACAACGACTGGAATGTTTACCGTTTAACATGGATTTATTTTGCCAAGGCGGAAGCATTAATGCGTAAAAGCGGTGGTACAGCTACTGCTGAAGCGGTAGCTTTAATCAATACGACAAAAAAAAGGGCTTATGCGTCAGCTATACGAGATGCTAAGGCTTACACTACTGCTACTTTAACTTTAGATGAGCTTTTGGCAGAACGTGGCAGAGAGTTTATTTTCGAAGGCTTTAGAAGAGATGATTTGATTCGTTTCGGGAAATTTACAACTGGAACCTGGTGGGACCACGTAGCCTCATCAGCAACGAAAGCACTTTTTCCTATTCCTCAAAGACAACGAGACCTTAATCCAAAACTCACACAAAACCCCGGATATTAATTTTGATACAAAAGGCGCCTGATAAGCGCCTTTTGCTGTTTTAAGCCTCATTTTTTTATCCCGCCAACCTTTAACAAGTCTTTCTAAAACGATTAACATAAAAAATGTTAAATTGCGTTTTTATAAACGGGCAAAAATTTAAAAGCTATAATTTTTATTTAGCTTTGAATCGATTAACTTAAAAGAATTCCGACCAAATGAAATCGCTTTCTATCAAAGATATAGCTGTAAAAGCAAATGTATCCATTACCACAGTTTCCTTTATTATCAATGGTAAAGCAAAAGAAAAATCGATCAGTGAAGCGGTTATAGAAAAAGTAGAAAAAATTATTGCAGAGAGTGGTTATAAACCCAACCAGATTGCCAGGAGCCTGCGCACCGGAAACTCGAATATTATCGGACTGATTATCGAGGATATTTCAAACTCTTTCTTTTCAAGAATCGCGAGGTTAATCGAAGATAAAGCCTATAAAAGAGGTTATAAAATTATCTATTCCAGTACCGAAAACAGTGTTGATAAGGCAAAAGAACTCATCAACATGTTCAAATCGCGCAAGGTTGACGCTTATATCATTTCGCCCATTAAAGGAATAGAAGAAGATGTGAAGATGTTGTTGGAAGATGGCAATCCCGTAATCTTTTTTGACAGGAACCTGCCTGATATTAACACCAGCTATGTAGGCGCCGATCATTTGAATGCTTCTTACCAGTCTATCCAGAGTTTTATCGATCAGGGTAAAAAGAACATTGCCCTCGTTACTACTGATATTAATGTAGAGCAGATTGTAGAGCGTTATGATGGTTATAAAAAAGCATTGGAAGACAATGGCATTAAATACGACGAAAACCTTGTTTTAAAAATCCATTTTAACCAGGAAGAAAGCGAAACCATTAGCCAGATTAAGCAGCTATTTGAACAGAAAAATATCGATGCCGTACTGTTTGCCACCAACTACCTTGCCATTAGCGGCCTAAAAGTGTTAAAACAGATCAATAAAAAAATAGGGGATGACTTTGCGGTTATCGCATACGATGACCATGAAGCCTTCGAATTGCATACCCCTGGAATTTCGACCGTACAGCAACCGCTGGAAGAAATCGCCGAAAATGTGATCAAAATAATCCTTAAACAACTTTCTTCTAAAACAAAACTGGAAAACCAGCAAGTCATCATTCCAGCCAAACTCATCATAAGAGATTAATATTTTGTAACTTAAATATTACGAAATGTGGTTTTAATATGATTTTTAAATTCTCTAATATTGGATTAGTAAAACGTTTTACTTTATTGCGGCTTTAGAGAACAAAAATCCTTCTTAACCAGAATTATCATCCTCATTTTCATTCCCATCAGAATAAATATTTGGTCGGTAAATTAAGTAAAACGATTTATCCATTGCAACGAACCAAATATTGAACGATGAGAAACCTTTCCTTACTGGCATTTTGCCTTTTTATTACTTTCATCCTTAAAGCACAAGATAAAGCCCCGGCTTATCCGCTGATTACGCACGATGCCTATTTCAGTATCTGGTCTTTTGGTGATGGCTTAAATAAATCGGTTACCAAACACTGGACGGGTAAGGAACAATCTTTATTGGGCATCATAAAAGTTGACGATCAGTTTTATCGTTTTATGGGCGAAGAAAGTAAGACCTTTAAAACCATTCTCCCTGCTGCTGATGAGAGTAAATACCAGGCCAGCTATACCTTCGATCAGCCTGAAAAAGATTGGGAAACCAATACTTACAATGATGGCGCCTGGAAAAAAGGCGATGCTCCATTTGGCGATGAGCGTGCTGATCAAACAAAGTGGAATACCAACGACCTCTATTTCAGAAGGACTTTTGAAGTTGCAAATCTAACATCTGCAAAAAAATACCTTAAACTCAATCACGATGATAATGTAATGGTGTACCTCAACGGTAAATTAATTTACAGGAAAAACGGATGGGTTTCTGATTATATTTACCTGCCTGTTGAGGATGGTATTTTACATAAAGGTAAAAATGTACTGGCCATCCATTGCAAAAATACCGCTGGTGGCAGGCACCTCGATGCGGGAATTGTAGAAGAGGAAGCCCAGGAGGTAAAAATCGACCCCGCAACGCAAACCAATGTATCACTAACAGCAACTACAACAAAGTATAGTTTTACTTGTGGTAAAGTAGCTTTAGAAGTGAGTTTTACTTCTCCGTTATTGCTTAACGATATTAAACTAACCGCGCGACCAATCAGTTACATCAATTATGCTGTAAAATCGACCGATGGCAAGGCACACAAAGTGGATATTTTCTTTGGTGCATCATCAAATATTGCCGTAAATACACCAACACAGGCCGTTTCGGCATGGAAAAGTACCAAAAACAACCTTTCTATACTTAAAACAGGAACTGTTGAGCAACCGGTATTAAAAAAACGTGGCGATGATGTACGGATCGATTGGGGCTATTTATATGTTGCTGTTCCGGCTAAATTTAATGCTATACAGTTTATAGGTACGCAGAATGAAAATTTAAAAACATTTATGGGCGCAAAATATCCTGCTCAAAACCAGGTTTTAAATGCCAAAAACTTAAGCTTAAGCAGCGTGATTCCCTTCGGTACCGTCTCTTCTGCTGCGGTAGAGAAATATGTGATGCTCGGTTACGATGATTTAAAATCAGTAGAATATTTTGGAGAAAAACTATCGCCGGTTTGGAGACAATCGGGTTCGCAGCAATTTGAAGATCAGTTGGCCGATGCAAATGCTCAATATTCATCTTTAAAGGCAAAATGTGCTGCTTTTGATGCCAGACTTTATGCTGATGCCGGGAAAGCAGGGGGCAAGGAATATGCAGAGATGTGCAAACTGGCTTACAGACAAGCTATTGCGGCCCATAAAATTGTTTATGCACCTAATGGAGATATTCTTTTCCTTTCAAAAGAGAATTTCAGTAACGGATCAATCAATACCGTTGACGTAACGTACCCGTCTGCGCCACAATTTTTGGTGTATAATCCCGAATTATTAAAAGGCATGTTGAACGGTATTTTTTATTATTCGGAAAGCGGGAAATGGAAAAAACCTTTTGCCGCACACGATTTAGGCACTTATCCACTGGCTAACGGACAAACCTATGGTGAAGATATGCCGGTAGAAGAAGCCGGAAATATGATCATTTTAACCGCAGCTATTACTAAAGCTGAAGGAAGTGTAAAATATGCTGAAAAACACTGGGAAGTGATGTCGGTATGGGCAAACTACCTGTTAAGAGAAGGTTTCGATCCTGCCAACCAATTGTGTACCGATGATTTTGCCGGTCACCTCGCCCGTAACGCCAACTTATCGGTAAAAGCCATCGTAGCCTTAGGTGGTTATGCCCAAATGGCACAATTGTTAGGTAAAACTGATGTAGCCACTAAATACCGTACTGCTGCATTACAGATGGCAAAGAACTGGATGAAAATGGCCGACGACGGCGATCATTATGCTTTAACTTTTAATGATAAAAATACCTGGAGCCAGAAATATAACCTGGTGTGGGATAAACTTTTAAAACTGGATCTTTTCCCGAAAGAAGTATATAAAAAGGAAATCAATTTCTATCTGACCAAACAAAAGGATTTCGGACTGCCTTTAGATAGCCGCAGAACCTATACCAAATCAGACTGGATTATGTGGACTGCAACCCTGGCAGATAACGAAGCAGATTTTCAAAAATTTATAAAACCGATTTACCGTTATGCTACCGAAACTGAAAGCAAAGTTCCATTGAGCGACTGGCACGAAACCACCAGCGGTAAAATGACAGGTTTCCAGGCGAGGAGCGTGGTTGGCGGTTATTTTATTAAAATGCTCGCCGATAAATGGAATATTAAATAAAACATCAATCAGCTTTGCCTGCACCCATTTACCTATGCAGGCAATAGCTGATTTTTAAATATACAGTTGATTTATATCGGCTGAAAAGAACCAACAAACACACAAATGAAACTTAAATTAATTGCATCCGTTTTATGCTGCCTTGCTACCAAAGGGTTATTGGCACAGCAGAAAGATTGGGTCCACTATGTAAACACGCTGCAGGGAACCAATTCCAGGCACGAACTCACCAGGGGGAATACCTATCCCACCACCGCACTGCCATTTGGCATGCACACCTGGACGCCACAAACCGGCAGAAATGGCGATGGCTGGAAATACCAATATTTCAAAGATAAAATCAGGGGCTTTCAGCAGGCGCACCAATGTAGCTCCTGGACAAGAGATTACGCGGTATTCTCTTTAATGCCCATGGTTGATGAACTGATTGTTGATGAAAACCAGCGTGAAGCCAGGTTTAGCCATAAAGATGAAATTGCTAAACCCAATTATTATAAAGTAAAGTTCGAAAACGAAATTACCACAGAAATTTCTCCTTCAGAGCGGGGTGCGCACCTGCGATTCAGCTATCCGAAAGGCAAAAGAAGTTTCCTGATTCTGGATGGATACACCAGGCTTAGTGGCGTTCAGATTTATCCTAAAGAAAATAAAATTACTGGTTGGGTAAACAACGGAGAAGGTTTTAAACGTGGCTGGAAAAGTTATTTTGTGATTCAGTTCGATCAGCCCATAAAAGCTTATGGTACCTGGGAGAACAAACGCAATACCGTAAATAAAGATTCGCTCATTGCCGAAGGATTGGGCAAAGGTGCATTTATACAGTTCGAATCTGGCGCAAAAGTGCAGGTTAAAACGGCTTCTTCTTACATCAGTTTAAAACAGGCAGAACTGAATTTAAAGAGAGAATTAGGAAATGATAAAACTTTAGAAGATACCAAAGCCAATGCTGCTGCGATATGGAATAAATCGCTTGGTAAAATAGAAGTAGAAGGTGGATCCAGTGCCGATATGGAAACCTTTTATTCCTGCTTTTTCAGGGCAAGTTTGTTCTCGCGAAAGTTTTATGAACTGAATGAAGCCGGAAAACCTTACTATTTCAGCCCTTACGATGGAAAAGTACACAATGGATACATGTTTACCGATACCGGTTTCTGGGATACCTTTCGTGCACAATTTCCTTTAAATACTTTGGTCCAGCCCGAAATGCATGGGCATTACATGCAGGCCATGCTTGATGCTTATGAACAATGTGGTTGGCTGCCTTCGTGGTCGTTTCCCAGCGAAGCGGGAAGCATGATCGGCAACCATGCCATTTCCTTACTGGCCGATGCCTGGGCGAAAGGAATCAGGACTTTCGATCCAAAGAAGGCACTGGATGCCTATTATCATGAGGCAATGAACAAAGGCCCATGGGGGCCGGCAAACGGGAGGGATGGCGTAACCGAATATAACCAGTTGGGATACGTGCCTTATCCGAGATATAGAGAAGCAACGGCTAAAACACTGGAGTATGCCTACGATGATTATTGTGCTTATCAATTGGCCAAAATGATCGGCGATAAACATTATATGGAGGTTTTCGAAAAACCGATGTACAATTATAAAAATGTGTACGATCCTGCTACACGGTTTATGAGAGGCAAAAATGCAGAGGGCAAATGGTCACCAAATTTCGACCCGACAGAGTGGGGCGGACCTTTTACCGAAGGTAATGCCTGGCACTGGCAATGGTCGGTTTTTCAGGATACCAAAGGATTGATCAATTTAATGGGCGGTAGTGACAATTTTACGGCTAAACTCGATTCTGTTTTTACCGAACCCAATAAAGTTAATGTGGGCTCTTACGGCGGCATGATCCACGAAATGACAGAAATGGTAATGGCTAACATGGGGCAATATGCCCATGGCAATCAACCAATACAGCATATGGTATATCTATATAATTATGCCAATCAGCCCTGGAAAGCGCAGTTTCATGCCCGCGAAGTAATGCGGAAATTATATGATGCTACCGAAAATGGTTACCCCGGAGATGAAGACCAGGGGCAAACCTCATCGTGGTATGTATTAAGTGCATTGGGTTTTTACAGCGTTACACCAGGTACAGGAGAATACGTTTTAGGTAGTCCTGTGTTTAAGAAAACGACTATTAATTTAGAAAATGGCAAAAAATTCGTAATCGAAGCACCCGCAAATGACGTAGAGCACGTTTATATTAAATCTGCCAGTTTAAACGGTAAAAATTTCACTAAAAACTTTATTAATCATAGCGATATTTTAGAGGGTGGCGTGTTAAAATTAGAAATGAATGTTAAACCTTCGTTAAATAGAGGACTTTTAGATGAAGATAAGCCATTTTCGCTGAGTAAATAAATATTGAATCGCTATTTTTGGCGCATTGATGAGAATTAGTAAAAATAACAGAAATATAGATATAGAATGGAAAAGCCTGTTGCATTAGGTGTAGATATTGGCGGCTCGCATATTACAGCCGCATTGGTGGATTTGGAAACAAGAACTTTGGTGAAGGATTCCATCAAGCGTAGCCCTGTGAACTCACAGGAGAATAAGGAAGTGATTTTATCAGCATGGTGCGATATTATCAGCAAAGCTTTTCAAAACATTAAAAACGGTGCGCGGAATGTGGGGATTGCCATGCCCGGACCGTTTAATTATAACGAAGGGATTTCATTGATCAAAGATCAGGATAAGTTTAAGTCGCTTTATCAGGTAAATGTTAAAGAAGAACTGGCCAAACGTTTAGATATCCCGGCAGAAAATATCCACTTTATAAATGATGCCGCTGGCTTTTTACAGGGTGAGGTTTTTGCCGGTGCTGCTAAAGGAAATGCAAGTGTATTAGGATTAACATTGGGAACAGGGCTTGGATCTTCGCTTTGTTTAAACTACAAAGCCTTTGATGCCGACCTTTGGAACTCCGAATTTTTAGACGGAATTGCAGAAGATTACCTTTCTACGCGCTGGTTCGTAAAACGTTTTAACCAACTTAGCGGTAAAACGGTAGATGGCGTAAAAGAACTGGTCGAAATTGTAGAAACCGATCATTTTGCCACCAGGGTATTTATGGAGTTTGGCTATAACCTTGCCCAGTTCCTAATTCCGATTATCAGAAAACATAAAATAGATACCGTAATTGTTGGTGGTAATATTGCACAATCATTTAGTGCTTTTGCACCCGAACTGATTTCTACACTTAAAGGTAATTGCATAGAAACCAGTATTAAAATTTCGGAACTTAAAGAGCACGCTGCGTTAATTGGCGCCGCCAGTTGTTGCGATTTAAGTTTAATCTAAAGTGTTTTACCAGAGTGTTTTACATTTTTTATTCCCTTTAAAAATAACCGCAGAATTGCAATTTTAATAAAGTAATTCTGCGGTTAATCTTCATTTTTTCTTTTTTTTTAAGAAAATGATCCTTTTTATAGGATATTTTCATTCATTTTTCTCTTAAACATGACCAGCAGGAGAATTTTTTAATATTTCTTCATCAAAAAAAAGATATATAATTCTTGATTTATTAAGAATATGCTTATTATTGCTTAATAAAACGTTTTAGTCTTCAGTTATTTAAGTATTCTTATAGAGCTGATACAAGAGCAAGTGTTGATCATCGATCAAGGCTTTTTTTTACGAAACAAAACTAAAACGTTTTAGTTTAACCAAAAAGTAACTAACCATTCATACAGAAATAAGAGGAGAAACTCAATGAAGTAAAATTTACATTCTGATATACCCATTCTGCCCTGCGGAAACCAACAAACTAATCAAACACCAACCAAACTAATCATGACCAAAAACTTCCCAAACCAGCGCTGGCTGTCTACACGCCATTAGTATTCTTTTCGTAATACGAGAGAGGCTAACGATAAAGGTAACTGAAAATCATTTTGCTGTAAATCAGATGTTTACGTTATTAACTCCCAATTAATTTGTACAGGGGTTAATGTACTGAACTAATTATTTTCTACACATTTTAGAATTAGCGCTTCTTTAAAGACAGATTCAATTCCTGATCTATCATTGATCATGTGGCTAAATATTGCACATTTTAATAACCAACAAACTATAAATTAATCAATTATGAATCTTTTAAAAATGACCAAGAAAGCCGCAGGGCTCTGCTTTGCGTTAGCTTTACTTCTGGGATGCGGTAAAGAAGAGTACCCTGCAGTGGATCTTTTTACCTGGAAAGCAAAGGTAGATGTGACCGCTAAGGCCGTTGTATCTGTTAACTTTGAAAACTCCGGAGGTGCTTCAGCAGGAGAAGGATCGCTAAAAGTGGTTGATAATGACATCAACACAAAATTCCTGATCAATCCGTATCAGTCGGCCCTTTATATCCAGTTAACCTTTCCTTCACCCCAACAAGTGGCATCCTATACTTTAACATCGGGCGGTGATGCTCCAGACAGGGATCCTAAAAACTGGAAATTAAGCGGTTCTACAGATGGGAGCACCTGGGTAGATCTTGATACCAGAACAGGTGAAACATTTTCGGGCCGTAACATGACCAAAACCTACAGTTTCAAAAACAAAGTGCTTTACAAGTACTACAGACTTGGCATTACGGCAAATAACGGTGGCTCTTTGTTCCAGTTGTCTGAGTGGCGGGTAATTGAAGTGCCTGAGGAGCAACAGTAATTTATCACTCTTGCTATTACTAGACAAATTAAGATTATTCTGCCGGTTAGTATGGCAGGCAATAAGATTTTCAACTGATCAATAGACCAAATAACAGTATTTCTGTTAACAACAAAAATTTTATGATGAAAAAAAATACAAATTTAACTGGGGGCAGGCTCAGGCTTAAAGATTGTGCTTTTAAGGCGCTTGCTTTTACAGTAGCCTTAAGTAGTGGTTTTTATGCAAAGGCCAATGCTTCAGCTATTAATATAAACAGTTCGGTTTCGGTTAGCCAAACCAGGGCCGACATTGTAATCCGTGGTATCATTAAAGATGAGGCAGGCTTGCCTTTACCAGGTGCAGGTATCAAAGTAAAAGGCAGTTCTACCAGTGCAGCTGCAGATACGAACGGCGCATTTACCATTACTGTTCCTGATCAAAACACAGTTTTGGTTATAACTTATGTTGGTTATGATACCAAAGAGATTCCTGTGGGTACGCAAACAGTATTGGATATCCGTTTAAAAGAAACCGTAGGTGCCAATTTACAGGAGGTAGCTATTGTAGGTTTTGGTACGCAGAAAAAGGAAAGTTTAGTGGGAGCACAATCATCGGTAAAAGCTGATGAATTAAAACAACCTGTTTCTAGCATGAGCCAGCTTTTGGCAGGTCGGATTCCGGGGGTGGTAAATGTAACCAGAAACGGAGAACCGGGTGCTACAGGATCAGATATTTTTATCCGTGGTATATCGTCATTAACTGCTAACGACAGGGGGCCATTGGTTATCATTGATGGTGTTCCTAACCGTAGTTTAAACGATATCAGTGTTTATGATGTAGAGAACTTTACCGTGTTAAAGGATGCTGCTGCGACTGCAGTATATGGTATCCGTGGTGCGAACGGCGTAATCCTGATCAATACCAAGCAGGGGAAAATCGGTACGCCAAAAATCAATGTGGAATATTATGAAGGGGTGAGCCGTTTCACTAAAAGACCGCAGTTAATTGATGGTGTGGATTATATGAATTTAGCTAATGAGGCCAAATATTCTGATTATTTACGAGGTGGGGCAGCAGGAGCATTCTCGCCAGCTTATTCAATAGATGCCGTTCAAAAAACGGCTGCAGGTACCGATCCGATCCTTTACCCTAATGTAAACTGGTTTGATGCCATATATAACGATTTTGGTAGAAACAGATCTGCTACAGCTAACCTTTCAGGAGGTGTAAGCAATGCCAAATATTATGTTTCATTAGGCTATTATGGAGAAGATGGTTTGTTTAAAACCGGAGAGGCAGTTAATTCCGCAGTGAAACAAAATTATGGCCGTTATAATGTAAGTGCCAATTTAAACTGGGATATTACCGGAACAACCAAGATGGATTTAGGTATCAAAGGTATTTTGGGAGAAACGACTTATCCAAGTCAATATAATGCCCAGGATATTTTTTCTCAGGCTTTCCAGATTAACCCTACCTCGTTTCCAATTTTATATCCAAACGGCAGCTTGCCGGGAATTAGTCCTCAATCAGATCAGCGTAATCCATATGGCGATATTACCAGGAACGGATATAAGGAGGGATATAGTAATCAATTATATTCCAATCTTCGCTTAACTCAGGATTTAAAAGCGCTTACACCGGGTCTTTCTGCTACCTCAATGTTTTCTTTCGATATTAATAACTCAAATACCCTAACGAGAGAAAAAAGAGAAACGCTTTATCGCATAAATCCTAACGATCCGTATAACAAAGCTGGAGATCCTACATCAGGTTATAAGTATGGTCTGGTTTTACAAGGTCAGGATTTCTTAAATTATGGTATTACCAATAGTGGAGACAAAAAGATATATTTTGAAGCTGCCGTTAATTACAACCGTACCTTTGGGAAACATGCCGTAAGTGGTTTATTATTATACAACCAAAATGATAATTCAAATCCTTTTGCAGGTAACCTTACGCTTTCTCTTCCCTACAGATTGCAGGGGATTGCAAGTAGAGCAACTTATGCTTATGATAACAGGTATTTCTTTGAATTTAACATGGGCTATAACGGTTCAGAAAACTTTGCACCCGATAAGCGATATGGTTTCTTCCCGGCGCTAGGTGTGGGATGGTTATTATCAAATGAAAAGTTCTTCGAACCTCTTAAAAATACTATTCAAATGGTTAAGTTCCGTTATTCGAATGGTATTGTGGGTAGTGGTGGCAGTGGTGCCGGATACGCACAAAATGAAGGTGATCGTTTTTATTACTTAACAAAAGTTGGAAATGCAGCAGGTTATACCTGGGGTCAAAGCGGAAATATTACACCAGGTGGCTCTACAACTACAGGTGGTTTAGGTGTAACAGCATATGGTGTAGATGTAACCTGGGCAGAAACACGTAAACAAGATTTAGGTTTCGAGATGAAAACCTTAAACAATAATCTTTCACTAATTGTCGATTTTTTTACTGAAAAAAGGAATAATCAGTTTATAACAAGAGGAACTGTTCCTAATTACATTGGTTTAGCCAATACACCAATCGGTAATTTAGGTGTTGTAGAAAATAAAGGTATAGATGGTACTTTACAATACGATGCACAGTTGGGTAAAGATTTATCGATTAATTTCAGGGCTAACTTTACATATAACAAAGATAAAGTAATCGAGAATGACCAGGCGCCTAAAGCTTATCCCTGGTTAGAGCAAAGAGGCTTAAATATTTTATCCCGTTTTGGCTATGTAGCTGAAAAATTATTTGATTCTCAGGCCGAAATTAATGCTAGTCCGACACAGTTTGGTACATTAATGCCAGGTGATATTAAATATAAAGATTTAAACGGCGATGGTAAAATCGATTCATTCGATCAGACAGTAATCGGCAGAGGGGATGTTCCAAGTACCACTTATGGTTTTGGTTTTTCATTAACATACAAAAACTTCGATTTTGGTTTATTCTTTCAGGGACAGGATAATGCAGATATACTACTTAACATTCCATCGTTTGCCAGTTCAGGTGGTTTAGGTAATATGTTAGCAGTAGCTGCAGATCGCTGGACAGTAACAAATCCTAGTCAAAATGTAGTTTATCCCCGCTTATCTTATGGTGGTACCAACAATAATAACTATCAGGCAAGTACCTGGTGGAAGCGTGATATCAGCTTCTTGAGGTTAAAAAATGCAGATTTAGGTTACACGCTTAAAGAGGGAATTAAATCAATCGGTGTTAAACGCTTAAGGATTTATGCAACCGGTTATAATGTATTTACCATTAGCAAATTTAAACTTTGGGATCCTGAGCTACAAACCACTAATGGTACCAGATACCCTTTAACCTCTAATTACTCTTTAGGTCTTACCGCTAATTTTTAAAATTAAAAGGATGAAAAAAATATTTATATACACAGTTGGGGCATTGCTGATTGTTGGCAATTATGGCTGTAAGAAATTTCTAAATCAGGTACCTGATGATAGGCTTACATTTGATCAGGTGTATGAAAAAAAGAATACCGTTGATAGGGCTTTGTCAAATATTTATGCCACAATACCAAGTCAAACTGAAGATCGTTTTCCAAGTCAGGCGGGTAATATCGGCCCATGGACAGCAGCATCAGACGAGGCCGATTATACTTTACCTAACTTTAGTGAAGTGGTAAACTCAGGTGCCTGGGATGCTACAAGAAGTGAGGTAAACTACCACTGGCAAAATTTTTACCGTGGCATACAGTCTGCAAGTGCTTTTATGGCTAATGTAACCAAATGTACAGATTGTAATATTGGCGGTATCGACTTTGTTAACCGTTATTATAATGAGGCAAGAGCCTTGAGAGCAATATATTATTACTACCTGGTTAGACAGTACGGGCCAGTGGTTTTGCTAGGTAACGATCCGATAGCTTCGGATGCGCCTCTCGAAGCAATCAGTAAACCACGTAACTCTATGGATGAGTGTATCGATTACATTGTAAGCGAGTTAGACGCTTCAATTAAAGGTTTGCCGGCAACACCACAATCGGCAGAAGACTATGGGCATATCAACGGTTCAGTTGCCGAGGCTTATAAAATCAAAGCTTTATTAACAGCAGCTCGTCCATTATTTAACGGGAATACGGATTATGCGAGCCTTAAAAATAAAGATGGTAAACAATTGATCAACCAAACTTATAGTGTTGCAAAATGGACCAGGCTTGCAACAGCAGCTAAAGCGTTCTTAAATAACCCTAACTACGCCAGCTATACATTATATACGGTAAGTTCAACGCCTGCTGGTGTGCCAAATACAGCATTTAACAGAGCTTTTATAGCTACCAGAGATGTAATGCTGGCAACCTGGAATTCTGAGATAATTTTCGCCAGAACCGGAGATGCTACCAATTATCAATATTCAGTGACGCCGAATCACCTTGGTGCTCCAGATACAGATAAGGGAGGTTCGTTCTTGTCTGCTTCGCAACAAATGGTTGATGCATTTTTTACGGTAAACGGCTTGTCTATTCAGGATGATCCTGGTTATAGCGCTTCAGGAACTTCAGCTTATCAGGCACCAGATCAGAATGATCAGGGTACAGCCAGAATAATCAGCAATATGTTCGTAAACCGTGAACCTCGTTTTTACACAAATATTACCTACTCAGGTCGTAGATGGATCAATCCGCAATCAACTATTATTACCAGCTTTGAGTTTAATGGTAATGCAGGTAAATCAAATATCTCAAATACCGATTATACCAAAACAGGTTACACGCCGAGAAAACACATGGGTGTTTCTGGTAGAAATACAGGTAGACCAACATTCAGTGTAATCAGATTGGCTGAGATTTACTTGGATTATATTGAAGCTTTGCAGGAATCAAATCCTTCAGACCCGGACATTTTAATTTATCTTAATAAAATTCGTACCAGAGCTGGTATTCCTGTTTACGGAAGCGGTGGAATCGCCGTGCCGACAGATATGAAAGAAGCTATTCGTAAAGAAAGACGTGTAGAACTTGCTTTTGAGTTAGATCGTTATTTCTACACCAGGGAATGGAAAATTGCCGAAACTACCGATACGCAGATCAGGGGATTAAATATTTCTCAAAATGCACCTGGATTTTTCACACCTGTGGTTACCGAAAACAGGGTTTTCCAAAAGAAACATTACTTATGGCCTATACCTAATGGCGAAGTTCAAAAGGTGCCTGTAATTGTACAAAATACAGGTTGGTAAAATAAAAAAAGCACCGGGTATTTCACCTGGTGCTTTTTTTGAGCCCACTAATATGAAAAACTATGAAAAATATTTTCCCATTATCAGCCATTGCAGTGTTTGTACTAATTGCTTGCAATAGTAAAAAAGAACCTGTTGAAACCGTAAAACCGGCCCCTCCGCTTGTAGAAACTGTAGATCCGCCTGATGCACCACCTAAAACCTGGAAAGAGCATTGGTTCGAACATGTGCAATTACTTAATCGTGTAGCGTACGATACCAGCGTAGTGGTTTATTATGACGGCGATGTTAAACCCACCATTGTTTGGCCAAAAACCTATATGGCCGAAGCCTGGAATTACACCAAAAAAGCCTATGGTAAATTTGGAGATGATAGCCGCTTGTTCGTCATCTATCATGCAGGTAAATACGGCGGTGGTCATCCGGGGACCTATCTTGATGCCGGTCATGATTACAGAAATGTAACCGATTGCGGTTCTAATGATTTAAATGCATGGGTAACCGGGGTAGATAACGACATTGATTTATCGACCCACGAAATTGGCCATATTGTAGAAGGAGCATCGAAAGGTATAAAAGAATCTCCGGCTTTTGATATCTGGCACGACAGTAAATGGATGGAAATCTATCAATACGATGTGTATCTGGGGTTAAACAGAACTGCTGATGCACAACGCTGGTCGGCTAAAATGATGACCACAACCGATAGTTATCCAAGAGCAGGTACACAATGGTTTAAAAACTGGTTTTTACCAGTTTACGAAAACTATGGCAAAACAAAAGTATTAAATGGCTTCTTTACCCTTTTGTCTCAGCAATTCCCTAAACAGGCTATTACTGTACAGGGCAAAAGTTACCAGCAATATACTCGGAAAATGAATTTTGGCGAGTTTATCCATTTCTGGAGCGGCGCAGCCAAAGCAGACCTGGCCCCATTGGCATTAAGCGCTTTCGGACCGAAAGACGAAAAAGGTGCAGACTGGGCACCAATGCTGGCCAAAGCGAAATCCGATTTTCCTAACATTAACTACTAAATTTATTTAAGCGAAAGATTCAGGATATACACCTGGATCTTTCCTTTTTTTATCATAAACACACAAATAAAACAATGAACAACAAATTTTTAATCCTCACATTGCTATCATTTTTAACAACAGCTGCTTATGCGCAGAACAGGGAAAGAGGGTATAAGCTAACTATTAACGATAAAGACAGCGCAACAAATGCAACGGTAGATCATAAACTGGAAGCCGCTTTTTTTAATGTGTATCCGGGTTTTGCTCAGGCAGATGGTTACAGAACGAAAAGAAATGTGGTGCTGGATTTTGTAACCGATGAAACACCTACAATTAAAGCCAAAGCCGGTGAAATTAAAGTGAACAGCGAATGGGTTAAAAACAAATCTCAAAAGAAAATTGAGAAAGAATTATTTACCGCACTTTCCAAAAACTGGGTATCATACAGTAAGGAAAAACGTAAAGGATACAGTTTAACTTTCATCAGCAAAGACCCGAATTTGGATCCTGAGGTGAGAAAAAACTTAATTTCTACCTATTTCGAAATCTATCCAACTCTGGTAAAAACATTTAACGATAAATCTACTCACAATGTTTTATTCGTTGTTGATACTGCTTATAAAGCCGTGGCAGAAGCCAGTGGAAACAGGATTTTGTTCAGCGCGGGTTATATGAAAGCCCACCCAACCGATATTGATGTGGTTACACACGAAACCATGCACATTGTTCAGGGTTATGGTTACAGCGCTGGTCCGGTTTGGTTAACAGAAGGCATTGCCGATTATGTTCGTTATAAATATGGGGTAGATAATGTAGGCTCGAAATGGAGTCTGCCGGCTTATAACGAAAAACAGAATTATACTAACAGTTACCGCATTACTGCCCGCTTTTTTGCCTGGTTAGAGCAAAACGTAAAACCGGGATTAATTGCCACATTGGATCAGCAATTAAGGGCACATCAATACACCGCACAATCGTGGGAAACCTTAACCGGAAAAACCCTCGATCAGCTTTGGGCAGATTATGGTAAAGAACCACAAAAAGTAACCCTGACTTATAGTAGTAAAAAATAATAGAGAAGTCAAGTTTGATTGGCAATATGCACGTAAAAACTTGACTTCTCTTAACGGGTAGTCGTCATCTCGACCGAAATGCAGTGTAGCGGAGAGATCTATCTGGAGATAGATTTCTCGACTTCGTTGCACTCCGCTCGAAATGACGATAGCTTTTTAAGCCCATTTTGTAAAAATAACCATCACTAAAGTAAAATTTTTGATCATTTACTAAAACGTTTTACATAAAATAATTAATTTGCAGAATTAAACGCTAACCAAAACACTAATATCCCATAATAAATGAAAAAAATATCTATTCTTTCGGTTTTCGTGATGCTTGTTTCGGCCTTATCAGTGCAGTTGAAAGCGCAGGAAATCACTAAAAAGAGCGGTTATACCTTATCGTTCGAAAGCAACTTCAAAGAACTTGATCCGCAACTTAAAAAGCGGCTGATCAAAACCTTTTTCGAAGTTTATCCAAAACTGGCAAAAGAATACAATCCGTCTACCATTAAAGAAGTAAAGTTTTTTGTAGATACGGCTTATAAGGGTGTAGCTGCAACCGCTGATGGTAAAGTAACCTTTAGTTCGATGTGGATGGTAAAACACCCCGAAGATATTGATGTAGTTACCCACGAAGTAATGCACATCGTACAGGATTACGGCCGCAGTGTTGGTCCGGGTTGGTTAACCGAAGGTATTGCCGATTATGCCCGCTATAAATTCGGCGTTGATAATGCCGGTGCCAAATGGGCGTTACCAGCGCTAAAACCAGATCATTCTTATAAAAACAGTTACCGCATTACTGCTGCATTTTTTGCCTGGATAGAAAAAGATGTAAAACCAGGTACCATTAAAGCCGTTGATGCTTCTTTAAGAGACCATACATATACCAAAGAAATCTGGACCAAATTAACCGGTAAAGATTTAGATGCACTTTGGGCAGATTACGTTAAAAATTCGCAAGTTTAAAAAATAATTATTCCCATATAAAAAACACAAACACAACAAATGAAACGATTATTTATCGCCTTACTGGGTTTTGCAGCAACAACCAGCTTTGCACAAACAATAGGTAAGGTAACAGATCCGGTAGATTGGATAAACCCGTTAATGGGAACAGCCTCCAAACCGTCATTATCTAATGGAAATACCTATCCGGCAATCGGCTTGCCATGGGGAATGAACATGTGGACACCACAGACCGGCAAAAGCGGCGATGGGTGGGCATATACTTATGAAGCCGATAAAATCCGGGGATTTAAACAAACCCACCAGCCATCTCCATGGATGAACGATTACGGCGCTTTTTCAATTATGCCCGTAACCGGAAAATTAAGATTTACTGATGACGACCGTGCAAGCTGGTTCAGCCACAAAGCAGAGGTATCTAAACCATATTATTACAGTGTTTATTTGGCAGATGCTGATGTAACCACCGAAATTACCCCTACCGAAAGAGCTGCTCAATTCAGGTTTACTTTCCCTAAAACCGATAGTTCTTACGTAGTTGTAGATGCCCAGAACAGAGGATCGTACATTAAAATCATTCCGGCTGAAAGAAAAATCATTGGTTATACCACTAAATATGCCCGTGGTCCGTTGCCTAAAAACTTCAAAAACTATTTTGTAATTTATTTCAATAAAGATTTTAAACTGGCCAAAACCTGGGATGATAAAAAATTAAATGATAAAGATTTAGAACTGACTGTAGATCACGCTGGTGCTGTTATTGGTTTCGCTACACAAAAAGGCGAGCAGGTAATTGCAAAAGTGGCTTCTTCTTTTATCAGTTTCGAACAGGCCGATCTTAACTTAAAAAGAGAACTGGCTAGCGATGGTTTCGATGCTACAAAAGCAAAAGGCAGGGCAACCTGGAACAAAACGTTAAGCAAAATTTCGGTTGAAGGTGGTACCATCGATCAGGCCCGCACTTTTTATTCGGCCATGTACCGTACCTTGTTCTTCCCGAACAAATTGTACGAAGTTGATGCACAAAACCAAATTGTACACTGGAGTCCTTACAATGGTCAGGTTTTACCGGGCTACATGTTCGCCGGTACCGGTTTCTGGGATACTTTCAGGGCATTATACCCTTTCTTAAACCTGGTTTATCCTTCTATTAACAAAGAAATGCAACAAGGGTTAATTAACGACTACAAAGAAGGTGGTTGGTTGCCAGAATGGAGCAGTCCGGGTTATGCCAACATTATGGTGGGTAACAACTCTGCTTCAGTAGTTTCTGATGCTTATATTAAAGGAATGCGTGGTTACGACATCGAAACTTTATGGCAGGCGGTAAAACATGGTGCCAATAACGAAGGTCCGATGGAAGCAGTTGGCCGCGATGGCGTTAAATATTACAACGAATTGGGTTATGTGCCTTTCGATGTAAAAAAGAACGAAAATGCAGCTAAAACTTTAGAATATTCTTATGATGACTTCACCATCTACAAATTGGGTAGGGCTTTAGGCAAACCGGCATCAGAAATCGAGATCTACAAGAAAAGAGCCATGAACTACAAAAATCTTTTCGATCCGGCTTCTGGCTTAATGCGTGGTAAAAACCAGGATGGAACTTTCCAAAGCCCGTTCAGTCCGTTTAAATGGGGCGGTGCATTTACCGAAGGGAACAGCTGGCACTACACCTGGTCGGTTTTTCAGGATGTTGATGGTTTAGCCAAATTAATGGGCGGACATGATAAATTTGTAACCAAACTCGATTCAGTTTTCTCTATGCCTCCGGTATTCGACGAAAGTGCTTACGGTGGTGTAATTCACGAAATCCGCGAAATGCAGATTGCCAACATGGGCCAGTATGCGCATGGTAATCAACCTATCCAGCACATGATTTACCTGTACAATTATGGCGGTGCTCCGTACAAAACACAATATTGGGTACGCGAAACCATGAACAGGATGTACAAAGCTACACCTGATGGTTATTGCGGTGATGAAGATAACGGGCAAACTTCTGCCTGGTATGTTTTCTCGGCAATGGGTTTCTACCCGGTAACACCAGCAGTTGATCAGTATGTTTTAGGCGCACCGTTGTTTAAAAAGGTAACCATTACTTTAGAAAACGGTAAAACTGTTGTCATCAATGCACCAGCTAATAGCGATAACAACCGTTACGTGCAAACCTTGCAAATGAATGGTAAACCTTATTCAAAAAACTGGATCAGCCACAGTGGTTTGCAAAAGGGTGCGGTGTTAGATTTTAACATGACCGCAACGCCAAACAAAACAAGAGGTACAAACCCTGCTGATTTCCCTTACTCGTTATCAACAGAAAAATAGAAAAACAATTAAGGCTGTATCATATAAATAGATTTGTCATCCAGAGCCCATCGAAGGAAGAATCAAATTTGTTATGATGATACAGCCTGATATTTAAGGAAAACCTTAGTCCCCAAAAGGGCTAAACTAAAAAACCAAATATATGAACATCAACGTCTCTAAGACGGGGTTTACAGCCATCATCTGGCTTTGCGGAACCCTGCTGGCATTTGGTCAGCGTATCGATCTCAAAGATCTTTCTGCCTTTAAAAATCCTTCAAATTCATGGTCGCTTGCTCAAAATGTGGTGGCCGATCTTAATGCCGAAAATGTTTTAAAAACAACTAAAGGCGAAGGTATATTAGTAAACCAATCAACCGCAAAAAAAGCCGGTGCCGATTTATATACGGTAAACGAATATGGCGATGTAGCCGTAGAACTAGATTATTTAACCGCCAAAGGAACCAATTCTGGTATTTATCTTCAGGGCAATTACGAAATCCAGATCGATGATGCCTGGGGTTTAAAAAATGCTACTTCATCAAACAATGGCGGCATTTACCAACGCTGGGACGACAGCAAACCTGAAGCCGATAAAGGTTTTGGTGGTGTTGCTCCCCGTCAGAATGCAAGTAAAGCGCCTGGTTTATGGCAGCACATTAAAATTATTTTCCAGGCACCTAAATTTGATGCTTCAGGAACAAAAACACAAAATGCAAAAATCATCGGCGTAGAATTAAATGGTGTATTGATCCACGAAAATGTGGAGCTTTTTGGTGCAACAAGAGGTGCAGCAGGTGCTGAAAAAGCAAAAGGCCCGTTACGTTTACAGGGCGACCACGGTTCGGTTGCTTTTAAAAATATCTCAATCACCGAATTATCTGATATTCCTAAATCAGACCAAAGAGGCGGTGCTGATCCGATTTATATCGAAGCAGCAAGCAATAACATGATCAGAAGTTTTGTTGATGTGGTTCCGGGTGTACGTTCGGTACACGCCATTTCGGTAGGTGGACCAGAAAAAACAGCTTATAGCTACGATTTGGATAACGGAACCTTATTACAAGGCTGGCATGGTAATTTTGTTGATGCTACCCCGATGTGGGATGGTCGCGGAAACGGAACTTCACGTCCGTTGGGCAGTATTACGCGTTTTACCAAAAAACCGGTTTTGGCCATTGCGAAATTAGCAAACGATCAGGCGGCCTGGATTGCCGATACCGCAGGTACTGGCTTCAGAACCAAAGGTTATATAATGGATAAACAAGACCGTCCGGAGTTTAAATACATCATCAACGGAGCTCAGGTTACCGATGCGATTAAAGTAATGGAAAATGGACAAGGTTTAACCAGAGAGATTACTATTAATAAACCATCAAAAGACTTATATTTCTTATTGGCTACTGCTTCTAACATTGAAGAAGCTGGCAAAGGTTTGTATTTAATTGATGATAAAGCATATTATATACAGCTTGGTGAAGGTACCGCAAAACCTATTATTAGAAATATTGATGGCAAATGGGAAATAATTGCAGCCATCGGAACCAGGTTAAATTATACCATTTTGTTTTAATTGTGATGACAATGAGAAATACATTCAAAAAATTAGCAATACTGGCATTAAGTTTTAGCTTTTCTACAGTTTTTGCACAGGAAACCCCGAAAGAAGAAGATTTTTTCAAAATAAATAAAGTACGCGTACCAGAAGGACCGATTTTAGAAGTTGGTGGTTTAATTACCATGCCAAACGGCGATTTAGCCATTTCTACCCGTAGAGGAGAAGTGTTTATTGTAGAAAACCCCACGAGTACCAAACCTTACTGGCGCAGATTTGCTTACGGACTGCACGAAATTTTAGGTATTGCCTATAAAAACGGGGCATTGTACGTGGCACAACGTGGCGAATTAACCAAACTGGTAGATAAAGATCAGGATGGCAAAGCCGATGTGTACGAAACCGTTTATGCATGGCCTTTAAGCGGTCACTATCACGAATATAGTTTCGGACCTAAATTAATGCCTGATGGTACCTTTATGGTTACCGCAAACGTTGCCTTCGGCGATGAAGAATGGTGGCGTGCAGAAAGCCGTGTACCCATGCGTGGTTGGGCCATGAACATTACCGAAGATGGTAAAATGAGTCCTTATGCTGCGGGTTTCCGTTCTCCTGCCGGTATTGGTAGTATCGACGGAAAATTTTATTACACTGAAAACCAGGGCGACTGGGTAGGATCAGGCGGTTTGTGGAAAGTAAACAAAGGCGATTTTATGGGACACCCGGCAAGTTTAAGGTGGACAAACCTTCCGAATTCTCCTGTTAAATTACAATCCGATTTCTTCTATTCACAAATGGACGAGCGTCGTATTAAAAACGAACAAGGCCGGTACATTAAACCGGAAAACAGGGTGAACGAAACTTTCAAAACCTTATTCGAAATGAAAAAGGTATTCCCTGAGCTGCGTTTACCTTCAGTTTGGTTGCCTTACGGTATTTTGGGCATCTCATCAGCAGAACCGGTTAAAATTCCTGCCAATACATTCGGGCCGTTTGCCGGTCAGATTTTGGTTGGCGATCAGGGAATGAGTATCATCTCGAGGATTTTTATGGAAACCGTAAAAGGTGAAGAACAAGGCGCAGCCTTCCTTTTCCGTAAAGGTTTCCGTTCAGGTGTGTTAAGATTAGAATGGGGCACTGACGGATCATTATTCGTGGGCGAAACCAACCGTGGCTGGGGATCGGCAGGTGATGCCAACGAAGGTTTGGAAAGATTGGTGTACAATAACAAAACCCCATTCGAAATGAAAGCGGTTAGGGCAATGCCTGATGGTTTCGAGGTAGAATTTACCATGCCTGTTGATCGTAAATCGGCAGAAGACCTGGCTTCGTACAATGCAGAAAGCTTCATCTATAAATACCACCCGGTTTATGGTTCACCTCCGGTAAATACCGAGAAACTAAAAATCTCTGGTGTTAAAGTTTCGGCTGATGGCTTAAAAGCAAGGATTATCGTTTCTAATCTCCGTCAGTATTATATCCATACCTTAACCCTCGATGGTGTTCGTTCGCAGGATGGTTTTTACTCTCTGATTCATCCGGTAGCCTATTATACCTTAAATCAGATTCCTGACGGAAATAAACTCTCTTCCAGCGAAGTAAGCACTAAAAACTCTGCAGCAACACCAGCTGCACCTGTAAAGAAAACGGCCATACCGAAAGCAACAACCGGTAAAGCACCAGAGGCCAAAGGAGCAGCTGCAACTGAGGCTAAACCGGCTACTACAGCAGCAAAAGCACCTACCTACAAAGAAGTAGAGGGTCTTTTGACTAAAAATACTTGCCTGGCCTGCCACAACCCAACCAAAAGACAGATTGGGCCACCCTTTGCAGAAATTGCTAAACGTAAATATTCACCAGAAAAAATATTTCAGTTGATCCATAACCCACAACCACAAAACTGGCCGGGTTACTCAACAGAAATGCCTCCAATGCCGCAGGTAACCAAAGCAGAAGCTTTAAAAATTGCCGGCTGGATCAATTCTTTAAACAAATAAGTTAGTTAGTATAGTTGTTAGGAACGGTTAGTAGAAATGCTAGCCGTTTTTTTGTTTAAATGTAAAAAAGAAATGGGGATTCCACTATTGCAGAATCCCCATCATCTAAATTAACGCTCTCATATACATAAACGCTGTAAATCGGATTTATTGCGTTAGCCGTAATTTTTTTCTTTGTCCGTACAAAACAGTTCAAGCACCGCTTGCCCTCATTTCGACATAGACCGACCTAATATTAGTGTCGTTATTGCTGAGGAGGAACAAAAGCCATTCTCGAAATGACGATTTATCTCAGGTAGACATACCACCTGTAAAAAGAAATGGGGATTCCACTATTGCAGAATCCCCATCATCTAAATTAACGCTCTCATATACATAAACGCTATAAACAGGATTTATTGCTTTAGCAGTAATTTTTTTTCATTTTTTGGGATCTTACCATTAAAACCTATTTTTACCTTATGGCTACGATAGATAAAACCCAACAAGATGCTGAGAAAATGGCAGCTGCCCTTGCTGCAGTAAAATTTGTAAAAGATGGTGATGTTGTAGGCCTTGGCACAGGATCTACCACTACTTTTGCCATTAAAGAACTCGGTAAACGCGTAAAAGAAGGATTGAAAATCACCGCTGCGGCGAGTTCTATCCGTACAGAAGAACTAGCAAAATCTTTGGGCATCGAAATCCTTGATCTGGGCAGTTTAAGTTCAATTGATATCAGTATTGATGGGGCTGATGAATTTACCGAAACGCTCGATCTGATTAAAGGCGGAGGTGGTGCGCTATTCAGGGAAAAAATTATTGCCTCATTAAGTAAAAACGCCATCATTATTACCGATGCCTCTAAAAAAGTAAAAAAACTCGGGGCTTTTACCGTCCCAATTGAAGTAATTCCTTTGGCTTATCAGTATGTTTTCGATCAGATTACCAAACTTGGCGGAAAAGGCAAATTAAGATCGGTAGAAAATACATCATTTATTACCGACAACGGAAACCTGATCATTGATGCAGATTTCGGTCTTGTTAATGATCCTGCAAAACTATCTTCAGACCTCAACCAAATTAACGGATTACTGGCCCATGGCTTATTTATTAACCTCACTTCAAAGGTGGTTATGAGTGAAGGAACGGATATTATCGTTTTTGAATAAATAGTTTAATGGTTTATTAGTTATTTATTCATTAGTCATTAGTTCATTTGTCATTAGTAATGTCCGTCATTGCGAACCGAAGCGGTGGAATATGTGGGGCAGTGTGAAGCAATCTTTCTTCTAATTGTTTAATCGACTTCGGACTTCCGACTTCGGACTACTCAATAATTTCACCGATAAATTTCTCCTCCTTTAAATTCTCCAAAAATTTTTACCGACAATTTTATTTCACTCACCGATAAAACATCGCAACTAAGGGAAAAGCCATTCCCTCGCGTCTGTTTCTGTGCTACATTTGAATCATAAAACAAACAGTCATGGAAACTTTAATCAACAAAAATCGCGCAGATAAACAATTAGGTTTAGGCATTTTAATCTTAGTAATCGGTTCAGTATTCTTACTTAGAAACACCGGAATAGATGTTCCACATTGGATATTGAGTTGGCACACCATTATGTTAGGCGCAGGTTTGTGGATGGGTTACCGCAAAAACTTTCAGGGAAGCGGCTGGTTGGCATTAACCATAATTGGAGGTTTATTCACCTTTAAAGCCATAAATATTTTTGATTTCGATCTGTTCAGGGTAAGCATTCCAATGGTATTAATCGGCTTAGGTTTATACGTGATCTTAAAACCAAAAAAAGTTCAAAACTTTGATCAGTATTTCGAAAAGAAACCTATCGATTTTACAAAGAAAGAAAGCTAAAATTCTTAACTCTATCATATATCTTAAAAAGGGACATTTTTTTAATAATGTCCCTTTTTTGTGAGTACTGGCGTAGGGTATTGAGCATGGAGCTCCGTATGCCTTCAGGCCTTGAGCCATGCACTTTGCACGCTGCCCCATGCTAAAAAAGAAACGGGGATTCCACCCTTAGGCAGTATCCCCGTCATCTAAATTAACGCTCTCACATACATAAACGCTGTAAATGGAATATATTGTGTGGACCTTAAATTTTTTTTATTTTTTTTGCTAAACCTGTAAAACAGGTGCTGCCTTATGGTATTTGTTGCGGTATTCAATCGGGGTTAGACCCGTTATTTTTTTAAAAACATCCCTGAACGATTTGGTATCGGTATAACCCACATCAAACATCACCTCGGTAATGTTTTTCCGGCTCGATTCGAAACTGCGCTTTGCTGCTTCAATTTTAACCCTCTGGATATATTCTATTACGGTATTTTTAGTAGCGCTTTTAAACCGCCGCTCAAAACTCCTTCTGCCCAAAGCAAGCATATCCGCCAGCTGATCTACCGTAATCCGCTCCTGGTAATTTCCATCGATAAATTCCTGCGCTTTTTTAATTTTTGCATCTTCATGTCCTTTCTGTCCCTGAAACATCATAAAAGCAAGCTGACTTTCTCGATCGATATCAATGGCGAAATATTTTGCCGCTAAAATAGCCGTATCACGGTCGGTAAACTTCTCTACCAGGTATAAAAGCAGGTTCCAGTACGAATTTGCCCCACCACTTGAATATAGTCCCTGAGCGTCGGTAATGATGCTGCCATCAACCAATTCCACATCAGGAAACATTTCCCTGAACTGGTTGGCAAATAACCAGTGCGTAGAGCATTTCCGGCCGTTTAATAAACCTGTAGCAGCCAATATAAATGCACCTAAACAAAGTGAGGCTACTTCTGCGCCTTTTGCATGTTGTTTTACAATCCATGGAATCAGAGCCTCATTGGCCTCCATCGCATAACCTACATTACCACTTATTGCCGGAACGAAAATGAGATCGGTATGTTCTACTTCGTGCAATAATTTGTCGGCATGTACAGAGAAAAGGCTATTGTTCAGTCTTACCTCTTTTGTCATGGCTACAAGCTCAACCTTAAAAAGCGGTAACTTGCCCGACGCCTGTAAAAATTCATTAACAGCGGTAAATAAATAGCGGGGATCTGCTATGGCCTCGATCACGGCAGTCTCTGGAATTAAGATAGATACATGTTTCATATCTCAAATATAGCGAGCCTGTTTGTCGTAAACAACCCCTGCAATTGACGTTTCTGCATGTTTAGCTTTTTGCGATCTCCGCGTATGTTTGTGTTGTTAATGGGCTGATGCCAAAAATGTATAATAGGAGAAACCGATTGCTGTAGGGCATCAAAAAAAAGGATCAAATGGCTAGTATAAATTCATACCTCACATTTAATGGCAACTGCCGGGAAGCGATGATTTTTTACCGGGATTGCCTCGGTGGAGAACTAACACTCGAAACCATTGGGGAAACTGAATTTGCTGACAGAATGCCTAATGTTATCAAGCGAAGCATTATGCATGCCGTTTTAGCCAAAGATGAACTGGTGATTATGGGAACCGATATGGTAGAAGAACGCGGGCTCATCAAAGGAAACTCAATATCCCTAATGCTCAACTGCAACTCTGAGGAAGAAGCAAAAGCTTATTATGATAAACTTTCGGCAGGAGGGAAAGCATCACATCCCTTACAGCAAACCTTTTGGGGAACGCTTTTTGGCGATTTAACTGACCGTTTTGGGAATAACTGGTTAATTAATTACGATAAAAACAGATAAAATGAAAAAGTTAAAAATCTGGTATTGGATTGCGACCATAATTTTCGCACTGATGATGATAATGGATGGTTTTGGTGGAATAACACAACAGGAAGCTGGTAAAGAAGTGCTCAAACACCTTGGTTATCCCATGTATTTGCTCATCATTGTTGGTATTGCAAAATTATTAGGAGCAATATCAATCTTACAGCATAAATATACCGCCATTAAAGAATGGGCTTACGCAGGTTTTGCCATCAATTTTATTGGCGCTTTTGCTTCCAGGGCTTTCGTTGGCGATGGCATATCGCTATTAATTCCACCCGTTATTGCGCTGGTAATTATGTTTATTCCTTACACATTATGGAAGAAATTAGATGGAAATGTTAAAAATAGTTAAAACTAAATAATTAGTTTTAATAAAGGCTTTTCAGAACCAAATATTGTTAACTTTGGGTATTGTAAACAAGCAAACAAACTGTGGTGCCATCGTGATTTTCAATCCGGATCATGATCGTTTCACCATCCCTAAAAACAATTTATACGAATGAAAAAGAGCCTTTTATTCATAATCGCTTTATTATTTACCACTTCGGCATTTTCTCAAAATGTGATCCAGCTGTTCAACAGCGCAAATGATTTTTTTAAATTATTGCAGGAAGAGAAATTTACCGATGCACATGCATTTTTTGACGATACCTTAAAAACCAAACTACCGGAAGAAAGCTTAAAGAAACTTTGGAGCGATATCGGCAATAAATTCGGTAAAGCAGAATCTTTTGATGCCATTCAGAGTAAAGCAGAGGGACAATTTTTTGCTGTAACCGTTGAAGGTAAATTTGCCAATGGAGACCAGAATTTTATTATTGGTTTTAACAAAATTCAAAAGATTGTGGGGATTTTCCTGGCGCCATCAAAAAAAATAACCACCTATTTAAAACCCAGCTATGTTGATACGGCTTTATTTACTGAAAAATCGGTGTATATCGGTCCTCCGGGAAAACAACTGGCAGCCATTATTACGGTACCAAAAAATGTTAAAAACTTCCCGATGGTTGTTTTTGTGCATGGCTCTGGCCCCGGCGATATGGACGCAACCGTAGGTGCCAATAAACCTTTTAAAGATTTGGCCGGCGGACTGGCTTCGAAAGGAATTGGTTCGGTCCGATATGTGAAAAGAACACTTATTTATCCGAATGAATTTACAGGTCCTTTTACGGTAAAAGAAGAGGTTTTGGATGATGAAACTGCTGCTATTGCTGCTGCAAAAACCGCCGTTGGTGCCGATCCTAAAAATATTTATGTATTTGGCCACAGTTTAGGTGGCATGCTGGCCCCCAAAGTGGCAACGCTTTCTCCTGAATTGGCCGGGATTATTTTAGCGGCTGCACCGGCAAGAAAGTTAACGGATATCATCGTTGATCAAAATAAATACATGTTTGAGCAAGCTAACGATACATCTGCCGTGTTTAAACAACAACTGGCCAATGCGATGGCAGAAATTGATAAAAGCAGGATTTCTCAATTGGGAACAACCATAAAACCGGATTCTGTTATTTTGGGGCTGCCTGCAAAATACTGGACCGATTTAAACAGTTACGATCAGGTAGCTGTAGCAAAAACTTTATCAAAACCCAGAATTTATGTTTTACAGGGTGGAAATGATTTTCAGGTAAGCAAAACTGATTTCGATTTGTGGAATGAAGCCCTGGGTAAAAAGAAAAACGTAACCCTTAAATTCTATCCTGAGTTAAACCATTTATTAAGTCCACAAACAGGAAAAGGAACCATGGCGCAATATCAGGCTGCAGCAAGTGTTTCGGATACGCTGGTGAACGATTTAGTGCTTTGGATCAAAGCTAAATAGGCAGATTTCAGATATTATTAAAATATAGAAGCTCCGGTAAACCGGGGCTTTTTTTGTGCCTTCCTGAAAATTAATAAAAAACAATTCAAAAAATAAGCGGTTTAAATTACAGGATCTCATTTTAACCTATTATTATGGCAACAAGGAATAAAATCACTTTAAAAGGAATTTGGGGAGTATTAAAAGCTTCATTTACTGGTTTTACTGATCATAAAGTAACCAAATTAAGTGGCTCACTGGCTTATTATACCGTGTTTTCAATGGCTCCTTTATTGGTGGTAATTATTTCTTTATGCGGTATATTTTTAGGAAGAGAAATTGCCGAAGGGCAGGTTTATGCCCAGCTGGAAGGTTTTTTAGGAAGAGAATCGGCCACTTCTTTACAACAACTGATCAAAAATGCATATCTGGACGGGAAAAGCACCATTGCACTAATTATTGGTATTTTTACTTTATTGTTAGGTGCGACTACCGTTTTTGGCGATATTCAGGATTCTATCAATACCATTTGGGGTTTAAAACCAAAACCTAAAAGAGGCTGGGTAAAAATGTTGCAAAACCGTTTTCTGTCGTTCTCAGTGATTATAAGCCTTGGTTTTGTGCTATTGGTATCACTTGCTGTAACTTCCGTATTAGACGCTTTTAGCAACCGTTTACAGGTTAGGTTTGCTGAAGTATCAGTTGTCGTATTTTACATCATTAACCAGCTGGTTACCCTCGCTGTGATCTCTTTAATATTTGGGGTGATTTTTAAGGTATTGCCTGATGCAATTATCAAATGGCGTGATGTGATTGCCGGTGCAATTGTAACAGCCGTTCTTTTTATGATCGGTAAATTTGCCATTTCTATTTATATCGGACAAAGTAATGTAGGCGGAACTTATGGTGCAACAGGATCGTTAGTGGTGGTACTTTTATGGACGTACTATTCATCTATCATTTTGTATTTTGGCGCAGAGTTTACAAAGGCTTATGCCGTTGCTTTCGGGTCGGAGATTTATCCTTCACATTATGCGGTTACCACCAAAGAAATTGAGGTAGAAACGGATGGGAAATCTATCCAGGATAATCATCCTGAAATTAAGGAAGAAGTGAAAAAAGCTTAAACTTATTCTCCCCAGGCGGTAATGATTAATCTTCTTTGTCCGCCACGGTTTCGGTGTTCGCAAAGGTAAATGCCCTGCCAGGTGCCAAGTGCTAACCTGCCGTTTCTGATTGGAATAGTAACCGAACTGCCTAAAAGTGCCGATTTTAAGTGAGCAGGCATATCGTCTGATCCTTCATAATCATGCTCATAATCAGGGTCGTTTTCCTTAACGGTTTTATTAAAGAACATTTCAAAATCCATACGCACAGTTGGGTCGGCATTTTCATTAATAGTAAGCGAAGCCGAAGTATGCTGGATGAATACCTGGCAGATGCCAATATTAATCTCATCAAGCTGGGGTAGGGCATCTTCTACCTCATCAGTAATGATGTGGAAACCCCTTCTTCTTTCTCTAAGTGTTAAAGCTTGCTGGTATATTTTCATTGGTTTGATATATTAATTCGTCATCTCGACTGTAGCGCAGCGAAATGGAGAGATCTGTGAAATATCGTTTATAGATCTCTCCACTACGGTCGAGATGACGACTGGTCTACTTCAAAAATTCCACATTCCATATTTTTTCTGCTTTCCGGCCAATTAACCAGAAAGAAGCAGCTAACACCGAAAAGAATAAAGCCTTATGCCAGCTATCCCAGAAATATTCAAAATAACGGGTGTATAAGTTGATAAAGAGAAATGTAATGCCAAATTCTCTTGCAATATCATCGTGGTATTTTAAACCGAATAAGGTGCTTACAACACAGATTGCTGCCGAAATTAAGGCCCAATAGAACAAACTCAATTGCCTCACCGTGTACCATTCTTCTAAACTGGCAAAATTGCCGAATACCGATAAAGCCCAAAGCGATACAAACAGATAAACCATCCCGGCGATATAGGTAACCTGAAAGAAGTTTTGAGTTTTAGGAATAGCTTTCATAATGAACGATGCTGCGGTTAACGTTGCGCCAAAAACCACAAATCGTAAAGGATAGTTCATTCCGAGGAAATAATAGTTCCATCTGCTGAGGTAGCCAGTTTCGGTACCAAACCAGGCGCCTAATGAGATTAAAGCAAAAATCCAGATCAACCGGGAGTTAAAAATAAAACCTAAAGCACCATAAATAAATACTGAAACCAGTATCAGAATGGAGAAATTACCCGAACCATTATCAAAAGCTTTCCCGAAATAAGCAACGGCATTTGCAGTAAGTAGAATCGCTGAAAAAACAATCGCCTCGTTGCTGAATTTTAAATGTGCAAGTTTCTTTTTCCGCCTGAAACCCAGGATATAAAGCCAGGCCGCCAATCCGCCCGATACAATCGCAATTACAATGTTTGGCGTATTATAAACCCTTTTAAGGTAGTTTAAAATCGAATTATCGATTAATAATGAGCCAAGTGCAATAAAACCACAGGCCAGCGCTACCCAAAAAGCATATTGCGCCAGGCGCAACCAATCGAAATTTTTAGCTTCGTAACTTTTACGGAGTTTATTTCCTGTTTCTTCGTTAATGATCCCGTCGCTTTGCCACTGTTCAATCATATCATCAAGAAACTCACTTTTTTCTCTATCGACTTTCATAGGTTAGGTTATGTACGAAGATAGGTTTTTTAGTCATTAGTCAAAAGTCCTCAGTCAATAGTCTATATCGACTAAAAAATGGACTAATGACTCCGGGCTACCTAAATCACCTCCTTAATCTTCTTGTTATTCCCTACGATCCAGATCACATCACCATTATCGAAGATAAAATCAGATGAAGGATTTAGTATCCGATCTTTGCCCCGCTCAATGCCAACAATTAAAGCCTGTGCTTTTTCGCGGATTCCCGCATTTCTGATGCTTAATCCATACACCGGCGATTCGGCGTGAACAACCACTTTTTGTAAGGTCATTTCCTTGTTCGGAAAGTTGTCTTCTTCAGCAATTTCCGGCCTGTCAACTTCTAATAAGCCTTTAACAGCAGCCAGTTGATCATCAGCACCAATTACTAATAATTTATCGTTAGGGTAAAGCCTTTCGTCTCTTCCCGGTGTTGGAATGTTATTCCGTCCACGTTCAATTAAAGCGATGTTTACACCATATTTTTCCCTGATCATCAATTCAGTCAATGTTTTTCCAACCACTTCCGATTCGGGAGAAACCGTAAGCTCTGTCAAGTGGGTATCCCAGGGCAAAATATCGGGTTTCTGGTTTTCACGTGCATTTAAATTCAACATGAAACGCCTTTCCAGTTTGTCGTAAAAGGATTGAAGTTTTCTGGAGAAAATCACCATTCCAAGAATAATTAATCCCAGCGCAATTACGGCAGCCACCCAGGTGTCAAAAAACTCATACATCAAAAAACCTACAAAGAAAATCCCCAGGGCAATTCTGAAAAATTCGATCGCTATTAATGGTCCCCGGGTATATTTTTTGTTTAGCCAAAGGTGCGAATAAGCCGTTCTTTGAATCCTCCGAATGGATAAGGCCCATAAAAAAGGGGACATCAATATAAATGAAACTACAACGCTGATGATAATGGAAGTTAAGCTATTGGCAATATTGCTTGCAATAAAGGGCTGTACGTACCGGTAGGCCAAAAATATAATCGCAATAATAATTACCGAATGGATAATGGTATTAAAGATGTACGATCGCAATAGAATTTTCCAGTCGCTTAGGGTAGTAATCCCTTCGGTACTCGAGCTATACCGCTCAATACCATCCAGCCATTTTTTTGGTAAAACACGATTTAAGTATTGATAAAAAGGTTCTGATAATTTAATCAGATATGGTGTGGTAAAGGTGGTAATCGCCGCTGCAGCTACCGCAATAGGGTAAAGAAAATCGCTGGTTACTTTCAATGTTAACCCCAATGAGGCTATAATAAAAGAAAACTCACCAATCTGCGCCAAACTCATGCCCGATTGTACCGAAGTTTTTAGCGGCTGACCAGAAAGTAAAGCCCCTAAAATGGTAAAGAGGATCTTTCCGAAGATAATAACGGTTGTAGCCACTAAAATTGGAACAGCATATTTAACCAGCATAGATGGATCGATCAGCATACCGACAGAAACGAAAAATACTGCTGCAAATAAATCTTTAACCGATTTGGTTAAATGTTCGATCCTTTCGGCCTGTGTAGTTTCTGCTAAAATAGAACCCATAATAAATGCACCAAGGGCAGGAGAGAACCCAACTTTATCGGCCAGTAAAACCATTACCAAACATAAGGCTAATGATACCACGAGCATAGTTTCATCATTCATTAATTTCTTTGTGGCTTTAAGAAATGATGGAACAACGAATATTCCGCCTAAAAACCATAATACAAGGAAAAAAGCCAGTTTAAGGATCGAATATAACATTTCTGTACCAGCAGATTGCTGACTAACCGCGAGGGTAGAGAATAGTACCAGGAGGAGGATGGCCACTAAATCTTCAACGATTAGCACTCCAAATACCAAACCTGCAAATTTCTTGTGTTTTAAGCCCAGTTCTTCAAAAGCCTTAATGGTAATCATGGTGGATGAAATGGATAAGATTCCACCTAAAAACAGGCTATCCATATCTTTCCATCTCATGGCTTTCCCCACCAGGTAACCCGCCAGAATAATGAATAAAACCTTTACAATCGCTGTGATGGAGGCCGAACCGCCTACCTTAACCAGCTTTTTAAAACTGAATTCTAAACCTAAGCTGAACAAAAGGAAAATAACACCTATTTCGCCCCAGATGTTGATGCTCTTGGTATCGGTAACGGATGGAAAAAAATCTAAGTGTGAGCCAACCAACAGGCCGGCCAGTATATAGCCCAAAACGAGGGGCTGTTTAATTCGTTTAAATATTAGTGTAGTAATTCCTGCGGCGGCAAGAATTAAGCCTAGATCGGCAATCAAATCAGGTAAATGCATCTATAAAAAATGGGTAATGATGTTAAATAATCTATTTTCGGACACGATGTGCACCCGACATTTATTAAAATTCCAATAAAATGAAATTACTTACCAAAAAACATGTTTTGGATAGAGCATTTTAAACAGGCACCAATAATTATATTTTAATCTCTTGATTATAACTTTGGTATTGAGGGTTTTGTTCTTTGAAAAAAGAAACAGCAAAAAAGATAAGAGGATACAGGCATTTGATACCACTTTTACAATCGGACTGTTAATAAAATCCTTTTGTAAACTTTCATTATCCTGATTAAACCCAAGATTGATGTTTTTCTTACATGAAAAGAAACTGATTTTTGGGTTTTTTAATGCTGCATCATTTCTTTTTTCCTGCGATGCGATGGCCGCAAAATTTATAGAGATAGAAAAAAAGAAGATGATGTAAAAAAGCCTCATTGCCGCTAATATAACGAAAATAAGGCTTTTTTGAAAGGGAAACTGTGTAAAGTGCACTAAATCTCCTTATCCTGAATCTTTTTTGACATCAGGAGCTACAGCAGGTTATTCTAAAAAATATTGATTAAATTTGTTTACACGTTGAAAATAAATCTAATGAAAGAAGTAACCATCAAATATAAAAGTGATAAAACACTGGAGGCGCTTAGGGAATTAGGTAAGTATTTAAATTTCTCTGTTTCGGATCATAAAGTTAAAAAAGTGGCAGAAAAAGAAGCTGACATTAACGGCATTCCAATCATTATTGGAGATCCCACCGTAGATATTGCTGAATTGCATGAAGTTTTTACAGGGAAGGGACTGAGTGCAGAAGAATTGAGAAATAATGCATGGCAAAGGAAAAAATAATTTGTGATACCGATGTATTGATTGATTATTTTGATAAAAATAAAAGTCGAAACGCATCAGCATCAGCAATATTAGAATCAGCCATCGGACTGGATAATGTGATTATTTCATCCATTACCAAAATGGAATTGTTGTATGGTGCTACCAATAAATTTGATCTTAGCTTAATCAATAAAAAACTGAAAAGGTTTAGCATTATTTTGATTAATGAAAGGGTAAACTTAACTGCAATCGGTTTAATGCAGGAGTTTAAACTAAGCCATGGTCTTGCAATAGCCGATTCATTAATTGCAGCTACCGCAATTGAAACTAAATTAAGGCTGTTTACCTATAATTTAAAAGACTTTAAATTTATCAACGACCTAACCTTATATTCAGAAAAATAAATCTACCCGTTAAAATAAGCCAGCGTAGCCTCCTTATCTTTTTGTAACTGAACGGTTAAAGCTTCTAAACCGGTAAATTTTACATCATGACGTAAGAATTTCAAAAAGTTCATTTTAATGTCCTGTCCGTAGATTTCCTGGTTAAAATCAAAAATATTTACTTCAATATTTCTCGTCATTCCGTTAATGGTGGGGCGCTGCCCAATGTAAGCCATACTCTGGTAAGCTTGAGGGTTGAAGGCTGAAGGCTGAATGTTGGAAGTATTGACTTCGGACTCCGGACTTCGGACTTCGGACTCTATTTCAACCGTTACCGCATAAATGCCATCGCCCGGAATTAATTTATAGGTTTCTTCAACAAAGATATTTGCGGTTGGGAAACCAATTGTCCGGCCGATTTTATCGCCTTTAATTACCCGTCCGAAGATGGAAAAAGGATAACCTAGATAATCGTTGGCCAAACCCACATCGCCGGCTAAAAGCGCCTGACGGATTTTGGTAGAGCTTACAGCCACATCGTGAATGTCCTGCTCCATAATTTCCTCAATAGTAAAGCCGAAGTGTAAACCAGCGGCTTTTAAGTCGCTTAAATTACCCGAACGGTCTTTACCAAAACGGTGATCGTAACCAATAATAATATGTTTGGTACCGATATTATTAACCAAAGTATTTTTAATATAATCTTCCGGCAGCTGGTTCGAAAAATCGCGGGTAAAAGGGGTAATAATCAAATGATCTACACCTAAACCTTTTAAAATTTCGGCTTTTTCGTTAATGGTATTGATCATTTTCAGATCCTGGTTTTCAGGGTCGATAATCATTCGCGGATGCGGAAAAAAAGTTAAAATTACACTTTCTCCGTTCTCTGCCTTTGCTTTTTCTACCAGTTGTTTAATGATTTTTTGATGCCCGAAATGCACACCATCAAAAGTGCCAATGGTAACAATGGCATTGTCTAATTTTTTAAATTCCGAAAGGTTATTGTATATCTTCAATGGGATAAGAAATTAATGTAAAGCGTGGCGTTTTACTACCCCGCCTTTTAAATCGGCAATTTGTTGCTGTATTACAAAGGCATCCGAATCGATCTGTCGGATGGCAGTTTGCAATTTGCTCATTTCCAGCTTGGTAACCACGGTAAAAATAATATCGATATCTTTCTTTTCTCCGTAGCCGCCCTCACCTTTATAAATGGTAACACCACGTTTCATTTCGTTGATGATGAAGCCTTTAATGGCTTCCTGATGTTCTGAAATAATGGTTACACCGGTATATTGTTCAATTCCATTCACTATAAAATCGATAGTGCTGGATGCTGATAAGTAAGTTAAAATAGCATATAATGCCGTTTCGATATTCAGAAAATAAGCTGCGAAAGCAAAAATAATGATGTTTAAAATCAGAATGATATTCCCCACCGTTAAAATGCTGTTTTTACTGATGTAAAGCGCTAAAACCTCAGTTCCGTCAATTACACAGCCACCACGCATAGCCAAACCAATTCCGCCACCTAAAAACAGACCACCAAAAAATGCAATGAGCAATTTATCGTGCGTAATGGGCTGGAAAGGCAGAAAAATCAAGGCTATAGAAAGTGCTGCAATGGCAATGGCTGTTTTAAGTGCAAAGCCTTTGCCAATCTGCCTGTAACCTAAAATAACGAACGGAATGTTGATGATTGCAATCAGATATGATAAATTCCACCCGGTTAAAGTGCTTAATAATAAGGAGATACCTGTAACCCCGCCGTCGATAAAATGGCTCGGCATTAAAAAGCTTTTTAAGCCAAAACATGCCGAAGTTACACCCGCAATAATTAAAAGAATTTCTTTTATAAACCTGGTGTGCCTGTTTTTAATGTGGTTCATGCTTCTGCTTCAGTTTTAGCTTCTTCTTTCCTGCTACGAATATAATTAACAAGTTCTAATACCTCAAACGCATCTTTAAGCAAAAAGTTTCCACTTCTTGTTCGGGTAAGTTTGGAAAGATAGGCACCATTGTTTAATGCTTTTCCAAAATCTGAGATCAGGGAACGGATATAAGTGCCTTTACTGCATACAATCCTGAAATCTATTTCCGGTAATTCGATCCGCGTAATTTCAAATTCAGGAACACTTACAAAACGCTTACGCAATTCAACCTCTTCACCCAAACGAGCTTTAACATATAAACGTTCGCCATTTACTTTTACCGCAGAGTGGGCTGGCGGATACTGTTCTATATCACCAATAAATGGTTTACAGGCAGCATAAATTTCGTCTTCGCTAATGTTGCTGATATCGAAAGTTTCGTCTACCTCAGTTTCCATATCGAAAGATGGGGTAGTGGCCCCCAGAATCATGGTGCCGGTGTATTCTTTCTCTTCGGCCTGAAAAGTATTGATCTGCTTGGTTAATTTGCCTGTGCAGATAATTAACAAGCCTGTAGCAAGGGGATCTAAAGTGCCGGCGTGACCAACCTTTAGCTTTAATGGTTTTAAAGAATTACGGATTTTGCCTACCACATCAAACGAAGTCCATTTGTATGGTTTATTGATCAGCAGCAATTCGCCTTCAGCAAAATTGAAATCTTTAAATTTTGAATTTTCGGTACTCACAAATCTTTTTTGCGCAAAGATACGGATTCAATGTCGTTTTTTACCACAGATGAAAAGGATGCACACAGATAAGAATCATCCGTTGTGAATTAGTGGTTAATATTTCTGGATTATATAATTTGTAAGTTATGTCCGCTCAACAACAGGATGATAATGATTAAACCTGCAGCAATCCTGTACCATCCAAAAACCCTGAAACCGTGTTTGTTTAAGTACCCGATAAAGCTTTTAATGGCTAAAAGTGCTACCACAAAAGCCACAACGTTACCGATAATTAGCATATTGGTTTGATCGTGGGTAATGGTGTGCCCTTCTTTATAAAAATCGTAAAGTTTTTTGGCGGTTGCAGCAAACATCGTAGGTACTGCAAGGAAAAATGAAAATTCTGCGGCCACTTTCCGGCTTAATTTTTGACTCATACCACCTACAATGGTTGCGCCAGAGCGCGATACGCCAGGTAACATGGCAATACACTGAAAAAAACCGATTTTTAAGGCCGTTAAATAGGTTACCTTTTCTTCTTCCAGTACAGTTGGTTTATTAAACCACTTATCAACAAATAATAAGATAACGCCACCAACCAAGAGCGAAATGCCTACAGCCATCGGACTTTCCAACAATTCGTCGATTTTTTTGCTTAACAACAACCCAAATACTGCTGCGGGAATAAATGCAACCAATAATTTAATGTAGAAATTTATTGATTTAAAAAACCTTTTGAAATAGAGTACAACCACAGAAAGTATCGCACCCAATTGGATTACAATGGTGAAAAGTTTTACAAATGGTTCCGATGCAATGCCCATCAATGATGATGCAATAATCATGTGACCAGTACTCGATACCGGCAAAAATTCAGTTAATCCTTCAACAATGGCAAGGATAATGGCTTCAAAAGCGTTCATATTATTTAGTTAATGGGTTATTCCCACTGTAATTTTACTTTATAGTTTCTTAATTTTTTGTCTCTTGAAATCAAGGTTAAACCTTCTGAAACGGCTTGCGAAACAATAATCCTATCAAAAGGGTCATTATTTATGAATTCAAGATCAAGTAAGGTGATGAGATGGGTTTCATTGATAGAAACAATTTCAATCTGGTTCCTTTCCGTAAACCTGAAAAGCTCTTCAAAATCAATTTTTAAATCTAGCTTTCCAATCTGTTTTTTAATGGCAATTTCCCAAAGAGAAGCAATGCTTAGGTAACAGGATTCATTGATATCTGATAGTTTTTTTTTGACTGAGGCAGGCAATTGATCATCGCCGGCTACAAACCATAAAAAGGTATGGGTATCTAGTAAATATGCCATTAAATATAATCAGCAAACATATCTAAAGGGTCATCAAAATCATCAGATAATTTGATTTTACCTTTTGCATACCCAAATTCACGTGATTTTAAAGTTGGCTTGTTCTTGTGTTTTGTTTTTAGAAATTCAACAAAATCTGCAACTTCCTGCCTGAGGTTTAGGGGAAGCGAGTTGATTTCAATCTGCAAATTTGTTGTTGTCATATTATAAAGTTAAAAAACACTTTACTGAATACAAAACATTTATTTTTTTAAGATGGCATAAATGCCAAAAGCAAAACCTGCCAACACCACTACAGGTGCCAGTAAAGTTCTTCTGAAATCGTAAATATCACCAGTGGTGCCCATCATCAGGATAAAACCAACTGCAACAATTGCAATGCTGATCAATAACAACTGGTAATTTTTTTTGGTAAAAACCAATTCGCTTTTAACGTCCTTAACAGCCGGACTTGTTTTTTTTTCTGCCATTATCTATAAAGATGATAAGATTTTAAACGTAAATATCTGCTAACTGCAAACCATGTACTAATGCCTGTTATAAAAATACCAACAATTAGCAGGCCTATAAATACAAAGCCAAATTCCTGGTAGTTATTTAAAATAATAATTTCCGGTACTTCTTTGCGGGCATAAATCAAGGTTGCCAATAAAATAATAATGGCAATAAAGGCAGCAATTAAGCCATGCAAAGCAGCATACAATAAGAAAGGACGTCTGATAAAATTTTTCGTTGCACCAACAAGCTGCATACTTTTAATTAAAAAGCGTTGCGAGTAAATCGCTAGTCGTATAGTGTTGTTAATCAGTGCAATAGAAATTATTAAAAGTAATACTGCAAAAGCGAAAATAATTAAGCCGATGGTATTGATGTTTTTGTTTACCATATCGATTAAAGAACTTTGGTAAACCACCTCTTTAACCACAGGGTTTTTAGATATACTGGCTTTTAATGCATCAATGCTTTTGTTATTTGCATATTCTGCTTTTAAATACACATCGAAAGTTGAAGTTAAAGGGTTGTAACCTAAAAAGTTAACAAAATCTTCGCCTAGATCCTGTGTTAAATTTCTCGCAGCAAGTTCTTTATTTACATATTGTGTCTGCTTTACTGCAGGGTTTGTATTCAGCTCTTTCTGGAAAGCCAGCACATCGGCTTCTTTTGCGCCTTCATCAACAATAATGTTTAAAACAATGTTTTCCTTAACGTAGTTAGACAGGTTTTTGGCATGTACAAGTACCAACCCAAGTAGCCCCAGCATTAATAAAACCAATGCAATACTAATTATAGTAGAGATATAAACGGTTTTGGTTTTCTTAGATGCATCACTTACTTCGAATTCTTCCATGTATTTCATTTTTGTTTCTGCGAAAATATAAATTATACCTGATAAACACCAATTAATGATTGCTAAATGAATATTAACGGATAGGATTAGCTTTTAGTTTGAGGGTCAGATTGTTTGGCTGGATTTAACTTTTTCGGCAATTACGGTACGAAATTTGTTAAAAGGGCGTTAAATAGGTATTCTTAAAACAAAATTTACTATGAAAAAACAAATTACCATCCTTAGTCTATTGATGCTCTTTACCTCAACCCTTATTTCCTGCAAAAAAGATGAAACTTCTTTAAAAGCTCAAATGATGGGCCGTTGGACATTAAACAGGATTGTAACTACAGGTTATACTGATGATAAACTTAATGGCGACGTTAATTATGGTAAAACCACTGATTATATTGACTATAAATCAAATAACGACGATCAGGTAGAGCTAAGTTTGTCTGGAAACAGGACAATTGGTACTTATGTGATCATTTATTCAGACCAGTTTAGTATGGATATTAATGATGGTCTTAATTATTGCAAAATAAATAGCATTTCTCAGAATAAATTGCAGTTTACTGCTAAAATTGATAAAACAAACGTTACTAAAGTGTATTATTTAACGAGATAAGATCTTAATCCCCCGATTATTTGTCTGCGCCATTGATTTTTTGATCAATGGCGCATTTTTTTTGCGCTAAGCTATTATAAGCCAGTCAATTTCTGCTATACTCTCGGTAGCAGGCTATTTATTGTTATTTTCTGTCGCCCATTTTCCGATTAACTTTTTACTATGGGCTCTCGCCTCATTAATAGAAAATGTTTTTTCGGGATGATGTTTTAAGGCTGCTGTTTTTTGTAGCTCTTGATAACTTTCTTCAGGGATGAGTACGTATTTTTTATTTTCAATTGTAAGATGTGTCATGGCCGCTCATTTTTTATATACGAAGATACTAAATAATATATCAACCCATTTATTTCGATTTAGTTTCTTTTACAGGCTGTTGCTGGCTGTGGTGTCGATTTTTGATAGCTGACCTTAAATAAACTTTTTAGCCTAGAAGGATCAGATGGTAACATCTGACCGCGAGACTAACCTCTTCTTATTCTGCATTTCTGAAGGCAAAATAATATCATTAATCTGCTTTTTTAAGCCCCTTAATTTCTGTATTTTCGCGTCTTTAAAAAATTAAAACTTGCAATGGATTATCAATTCAAAGAAATAGAACAAAAGTGGCAGAAATTCTGGGCAGATCATCAAACGTTTAAAGCCGAAAGTAATTCTGATAAGCCAAAATATTATGTGTTAAATATGTTTCCTTATCCATCAGGAGCAGGCCTGCACGTTGGTCACCCACTGGGTTACATTGCATCAGATATTTTTTCGAGATACAAACGCCTTAAAGGCTTTAACGTATTGCACCCAATGGGATACGATTCGTTCGGGTTACCTGCAGAGCAATACGCCATACAAACCGGACAGCATCCGGCAATTACTACTGAGGCAAACATTGCAACCTATCGTCGTCAGTTAGATCAGATTGGTTTTTCTTTTGATTGGAGCAGGGAAGTACGCACCAGCGAGCCATCTTATTACAAATGGACGCAGTGGATTTTTATGCAATTGTTCAACTCCTGGTACAACATCGAGAATGACAAGGCAGAGGATATTACCACCTTGATCGAAAAATTTAATGCATCCGGCACAGCCGACGTAAAAGCGGTTTGTGATGATGATACCAAACAATTTTTGCCAAGCGACTGGGCAACGTTTACTGATGAGGAAAAACAGATCGAATTGTTGAAATACCGTTTAACCTATCTTCGCGAAAGCACCGTAAACTGGTGTGCAGCCTTAGGAACGGTTTTAGCCAACGATGAAGTAAAAGATGGTTTTTCTGAACGTGGCGGTTTCCCTGTTGAGCAAAAGAAAATGATGCAGTGGAGCATGCGGATTACTGCTTATTCTGACCGCTTATTGCAAGGTTTAGATACCATCGATTGGCCGGAGCCGATTAAAGAAATGCAACGCAACTGGATCGGTAAGAGCGTGGGTGCGTCTGTTAAATTTCAGGTGGAAGGACATGATAAACAAATCGAAGTTTTCACTACCCGTGTGGATACCATTTTCGGGGTTTCTTACCTGGTACTGGCTCCGGAACACGAATGGGTTGCTGGATTAACTACTCCTGAACAAAAAGAGGACATTGCAAATTATATCGCTTTAACCAAAAAGAAATCAGAGTTAGATCGTATGGCCGATACCAAAACGGTTTCGGGTGCTTTTACGGGTACTTATGTGATTAATCCGGTAAGTGGCGAGCGTGTTCAACTGTGGATTGCTGATTATGTGTTAGCTGGTTACGGAACAGGTGCGGTAATGGGCGTGCCAAGTGGCGACCAACGCGATTGGTTATTCGCTAAGCATTTTAATTTACCGATTATCCAGATTTTGGACGCACAGAAAGATATAGATGTTCAGGCTGATCCAACCAAAGAAGGAACATACATCAATTCTGGTTTTATTAACGGTTTGACTTATAAGGAAGCTGTTGCATTTTTGAACAACTGGTTAGAGGTCGAAAAAGTTGGAAAAGCAAAAGTAAACTTCCGTCAGCGCGATGCGATTTTTGGTCGCCAGCGTTATTGGGGCGAACCGATTCCGGTTTACTTTAAAGATGGATTACCTTATCTGGTTAAGGAAGAAGAATTACCTTTATTGTTGCCTGAAATTGATAAATATTTACCGACTGAAACAGGAGAACCACCTTTGGCGAGGGCCGAAAACTGGTTGCCTGCAGATGGCGGACATTATGAACTGAGCACCATGCCGGGTTGGGCAGGAAGCAGCTGGTACTGGTACCGCTACATGGATGCGAACAACAATAACGATTTTGCTTCAAAAGAAGCGGTTGAATACTGGAAAGATGTGGATTTGTACATCGGTGGCTCTGAGCATGCAACCGGCCACTTATTGTATAGCCGTTTCTGGAATAAGTTTTTGAAAGATTTAGGTTATACCAAAGAAGAAGAGCCTTTCAAAAAACTGATTAACCAGGGGATGATTACAGGAGTTTCTCTTTTTGTTAAAATAATTACTTATCAAGATGTTGAAAATGAATTAGATGTATTTTGGAAATATGCTTCATTTGATGAAAAGGATTTTGGTGATATTGAAATAAATGGTCATACTTTTAAAGTAATCGATGCAAACCACGAAACCATAGTTCCAATTGATAAGGTTGATGCCAAAACAGATAGATTATACCAAGAAGGGTTTGAACAGTTAATTGCTCCAGTATGGAATTTCTTAACTGGAAAGGGAGGGATTGCAATTGACTTGGAAACAGATGTGTTGTGGAGGATAGATAATTCAGGTAGACGATATTTGCAATTAAGACCGGAAGTTCAAAAAATGTCGAAATCGAAATTCAACGTGGTTAACCCGGATGATTTGATTGAGCGTTACGGTGCTGATACTTTGCGGATGTACGAAATGTTTTTAGGGCCATTGGAGCAGAGTAAGCCCTGGAATACAAACGGTATTGAAGGTGTTTTCAAATTCCTGCGTAAGTTCTGGCGTTTGTTCCATAATGAAGACTGGACTTTCCATGTAAACGATAATGAACCGACAAAAGCAGAGTTAAAATCGCTGCATAAAATCATTAAAAAAGTGCAGGATGATATCGAGCGTTTCTCGTTCAATACTTCTGTATCAAGCTTTATGATTGCAGTAAATGAATTAACTGATCTGAAATGCAAAAACCGTCAGGTTTTGGAAGATATGGTGATTATCCTTTCACCTTATGCACCGCACATCTGTGAGGAGCTTTGGGTATTATTGGGTAACGAAGCGGGAACTTTATCATACACCGCTTATCCAACATTCAAACCTGAGTATCTGGTAGAAGATGAATTTGCTTACCCGGTTTCCATCAACGGTAAAATGAAGATGAACCTGAATTTGAGTTTAACTTTAGCTCAGCCGGAAGTAGAAGCAATTTTATTCGCAGATGAGCAATTTCAGAAATTTTTGGATGGAAAACCGACTAAAAAAATCATTTTCGTTAAAGGAAAGATTATTAATGTAGTTGTTTAAGGTAGAAGGTATAAGGCGTAAGGTTTAGGGTTTTCCTTTCTCTTACCTTAAAAATAGAAAAACCCGATTTGTCTTTTGCAAATCGGGTTTTTCTATTTTGATACAGATTCCAATAGAGGACTCGTCATCTCGACTGAAGCGCAGTCCCGAATATTCGGGAGAGAGATCTATCCAGACAGATTTAGCTTCGCTGAGCCTTCGGGTTCTTGACTTCGTTACACTCCGCTTCCATTGACAGACTAAAATAAAAAGGTTCGTGCCTCGCAATGACGGATTTTCGCGGCTTATCGTATAGGTTTAAAAAACAAACCCAAGTTGTAATTTACAACTTGGGCTTTTAATATATGGGTGGGAAATCTTTAGTCTTTCCGCCTTAGTCTTTAAGCTTAAAACCTAATCTCTCTTCCTCCTGTTTCCACCAAATCTTCTGTTGTTGCTGGCGTTACGTGGTTTGCCGCTCATGTTGCCATCGCCGGCTTTTTTACCCCCACCACCTTTTGATTGAGCCTGAGGTTTACGTTTAACCTGATTTTTGGCCAGCATGCTTTCCCAGGTTAACGGATAAGGATGATCATCAACAACCGGAAGCGTAATTTTAATCAGTTTCTGGATATCCAATAAGTACTCGTTTTCTTCTGCATCGCAAAATGAAATCGCAATACCATTTGCACCCGCACGACCGGTACGACCAATCCTGTGTACATAAGATTCAGGAATATTAGGCAATTCGAAGTTGAAAACATGCGATAACTGATCAATATCAATACCACGGGCAGCAATATCAGTCGCTACCAAAACGCGAATTTTCCTGTCTTTAAAGTCGGTTAAGGCCCTTTGTCTGGCATTTTGCGATTTGTTACCATGAATGGCAGCCGCTTTAATTCCGGCATGAGCCAAATCTTTCACAATCCTATCCGCACCATGTTTGGTACGGGTAAATACCAAAGCCGTCTGTATATTTTTATCTTCCAGTAAATGGATCAATAATTTCTTTTTATCAGGTTTATCCACAAAATAAACCGATTGCACAATCGTTTCAGCCGTTGAAGAAACAGGGGTAACTTCTACTTTCGTGGGGCTTGATAAAATGGTATTCGCCAATTTCTGGATTTCATCCGGCATGGTTGCGGAGAAAAACAAAGTCTGACGTTTAGCAGGTAATTTAGCCACTACTCTTTTCACATCGTGGATAAAGCCCATATCGAGCATCCTGTCAGCCTCATCCAGTACAAATAACTCAATAGTGTTTAAGTTGATAAAGCCCTGGTTCATTAAATCTAATAAACGGCCGGGCGTAGCCACTAAAATATCGATGCCTTTTTTAAGTGCTTCAACCTGCGAGTGTTGATTAACCCCGCCAAAAATTACCAAGTGGCGTAAGTTTAAGTTGCGGCCATAAGCTTTAAAACTTTCTTCAATCTGGATGGCCAACTCGCGTGTTGGCGTTAAAATTAAAGCCTTTATGTTTTTGGTTGCTTTGGTATTGATGTGTTTTTCATGCAATAACTGCAACATCGGAATGGCAAAGGCAGCGGTTTTTCCGGTACCGGTTTGAGCACAGCCCAATAAATCTTTACCTTTTAATATCGTTGGAATAGATTGCTCCTGTATAGGCGTAGGTTGTGTATAACCTTCGGTCTCAAGGGCCTTTAAAATTGGCTCAATGAGGTTTAATTCTTTGAATAACATGTATGTTTTTATGTAATATTTATCGAAGAAGCTAGAACGATCAATTGTTGAAGGACTAACTTGCGGAGAGAATATGCCATTAAGAATGGCAAGCCCTTATTCCTGCTTCGGCGGCAAAGATATAAATAAAATGTGGAAAAGTAAAGTCCGTCAATCTGTTGTACCGGCTCAGGTTACTACGTAACCCTGGGGTATGATTAGGAGAATTTATTCTCAAAATAATGTATTTAAATTTAATGTATATGCAATTGTAATTTTTTTGTATATTTATTTTGTTTTAAATGTATTTTTCACGTTTATTTTTTTGTATCGATAATTTATGATGTAAATATATTAATCTCTAACCAACTATCTAACCAATTACTACACTATGAAAAAAACAGTACACCCGCTTTATGAGTATTCGATTCTGATTTATTTGCCCCAGATTTAGAAAGGCAAAAAACCGGTCAACCTAAAATTATTACTGAAAAAATTGCAACAAATTAAACTGTTGTGTGCTACGCATTTGCCAATTTTTTCAGTTCAGTACCCTAAGAATCATTAACTATCATTATAACCTATGAAACAAAACCTATCTTTTTTCAGGAGGAGTTATGTTCTCTTGTGCCTGAGTATGCTGTTCGCAATCAAGGCAAATGCCCAAACCAAAGTAACCGGGAAAGTTACTGCGAGCGATGATAAACTTCCCATCGTTGGGGCAACAATAAAAATCAAAAACGGTCCAGGAGGTACCACAACCGATGCAAATGGTACATTTTCTATTGCAGCAAAATCAACCGATATACTGGTGGTTTCATTTATCGGTTACGGATCGAAAGAAGTTGCCGTAGGCGGTGAAACTACTCTTTCTATCGTTTTACTGGCCGAAAACAACAAATTGTCAGAAGTGGTGGTAACGGGTTACTCCAGCCAGCGAAAAAAGGATTTAACGGGTGCGGTTGCCGTGGTGAGCATGGGCCTGTTAAAAGCCCAGCCTGCTGCCAGTGCGGTAGAAGCTTTACAGGGTAAGGCTACCGGGGTGCAGATTATCAATGACGGAGCGCCGGGTTCTACACCGCAGATCCGGATCAGGGGGATTAGTACCATCAATAACAACGAACCACTGTATGTGATTGATGGTGTTCCTTTTGAAGGTAAATTATCCTGGCTTAACCAAAACGATATCGAAAGCATGCAGGTGTTAAAAGATGCTTCATCGGCCTCTATTTACGGATCGAGGGCCAATAATGGTGTTGTAATTATTACCACTAAGAAAGGCGTGGCAGGACCACCAAAAATCACACTCGATTCTTATTACGGTACACAGGCTCCGCGTAAAGGCAGTTTCCCCGAAATGATGAATCCTCAGCAATATGCCCAGTATGTATTTGATGGCTACAAAAATGCCGGAAAAGCCATTGCAGCAGGTAAAAATTATGGTTCAGGGCCAACGCCGGTACTGCCTGATTACCTGGTGGCAGGTTCAAAATTAGGTCAGGATGTTACTGCCGCCGACGCTGATCCTTCTAAATACAATTACAGCCGCGATCCTAATCTTTTCTATCAAATTACAAGGGCTAATAAAGAAGGTACCAACTGGTTTGATGAGATTACGGAATCGGCACCAGTACAAAATTACCAGATCAGTGCTACAGGTGGCGGCGAAAATGCAACCTACACTTTTTCGGGCGGGTACCTTGATCAGAAAGGAACCATAAAATATACCGGTTTTAAAAGGTACAATCTCAGATCGAATACCAGTATATCTGCTTTTAACAAACATGTCCGTTTTGGCGAAAATGCGCAGTACAGTTATTCAGAAGGGTATGGTTTTGGTGTTAATCCCAATACGCCAGGTAGTTATCAGGATCAGGGCAGCGCATTGGGCTGGGCTTACCGAATACCAACCATTATCCCGGTTTACGATATTGCCGGAAATTTTGCGGGTAGCCGCGGTAGTCAGCTGGGAAATGCTGAAAATCCGCTTGCTTTTCTTTACCGTGCAAAAGACAATAAAAACAAAAGTAATTTCTTCTTCGGAAATGTTTTCGCTGAGGGCGATATTCTGCCGGGACTTGTACTAAGAACCAATTTTGGTTTGCGTTACGAAAACTTTAACGGCCTGTCTATGCGTTATCCAAATCTGGAATTTTCTGAAGGTAACAACTCCAATAACCTCAACGAATACCAGGGATATAACACCGAATGGACCTGGACCAATACTTTAAATTATAGTAAAGTTTTTAACGAATTGCACCGCGTAAATGTATTGGTTGGAACAGAAGCCATCAGATCAAGGTCCCGTCAGTTAAATGCAGGAAGGAATGATTTCTTTATTCTGGGCAATCAGGATTACTATTACCTGAGTACGGGTTCTTCCAACATCAGCAATACCAGTTTTGGCTCAATTGGTTCGCTGTTTTCTTTATTTGGAAAGGTAGATTATTCTTACCACGACCGTTATCTGGCCAGTATTACTTTCAGGCGTGATGGTTCTTCAAACTTTGGTCCGAACAATAAATACGGTAATTATCCGGCAGGAAGTGTTGCCTGGAGATTATCGGAAGAAGAGTTTATGAAAAGTTTGAAATGGGTGAGTGATTTAAAACTACGTGTTGGTTATGGCCAGACGGGAAATCAGCGGATCCCGCCTTACCAGTACATTAACCGTTTCCAAAGTTCTATTATCAATTCTGCTTATGCCGTTGGTGGTGCAAACGGGTTAACCACTGGTGTATGGCAAAATGCTTATCAAAATGCCGATGTAAAATGGGAATCGTTAAAAGCTTTAAACATTGGACTTGATTTTAGTTTGTGGGGAGGGGCAATAGATGGATCGGTAGATTGGTATAACAAAAAAACATCTGATATGCTTTATAATCTTCCGTTACCGTCAAGTGTGGTTGGTTTAGGTAGTTCGCCATTTGTAAATATCGGTGATATGAGCAACAAAGGGATCGAATTTAATGTGGCTTATCATTATGGCATTAAAGACAACAATCCGCTTAAATTTGATGTTGGCGTAAATTTCTCTAAAAACAAAAACGAGATCGTAAGATTGGCTCCTGGTATTTTTAATCAGATTTATGGTAATTACAGAAGTTTACAAACCAGTGTATTGCAGGAAGGTGCACCATTTGGTTCATTTTTCGGCTACAAAACAGCCGGTATTTACCAGAGCACTGCTGATATTCAGGCCAATCCATCTTATTCTGGCGCCAGGGTTGGTGGTTTACGCTACCAGGATATTAATGGCGATGGGGTAATTGATCCTAAAGACCGGACCATTATTGGCGATCCAAATCCTGATTTTACGGTTGGGGTAAACTTAAATGCATCTTATAAAAACTTTGATATTGCTGCATTTATTTATGGCGTTCAGGGCAATGATATTTTTCAGGCTACACGCTATTTCACCGATTTCCCTTCTTTCGATGGCGCAAAAAGTACCAGGCTGTTAAATGCATGGAGTCCTTCAAATCCGACCAGTTTAATCCCTTCTGCTTATGCGGGTGCTTCAGATCTGGAGTTTGCCTCATCAAGCTATTACATTCAGGACGGAAGTTTTTTAAGGTTGAAGAATATACAGCTTGGTTATTCGATCCCTACAGCTAAAGCATTTGGTGCAAATTCGCCCATCAATAAACTGAGGGTATATGTAAGTGCAACCAATTTATTTACAATTACCAAATATACCGGCATGGATCCGGAGGTGAGCCAGATTACGGATACTTTCTCTGCACCAGGGGTAGATCAGGGCGTTTATCCTTCTCCACGTCAGTTTTTAATCGGTATTAATGTTGGATTTTAATTAAAAAGAAACAAAGATGAAACATATAAAATATATCCTGCTCTCTTTTCTGATCTTGTCTACCTTCTCGTGTAAGAAGGAATTTTTGAACCTGCAGCCTCAGGGCGAACTTACAGAGGCGCAATTAACCACGCAAGATGGGGTTGAGGGTTTACTGGTAGGTGCCTACGGACTACTAAACGGTAATGTTAACGGTACTTACGGCAATTATGGCGCTGCACCGAGCCAATGGCTGTTTGGAGAAGTAGCTTCTGATAATGCGCATAAAGGCAGTAGTGTTGGCGATCAGCCGCCTATGAATGCTATTGAGCAACACTCGCCAACCAGTACCAATGATAATATATCGAACCTTTGGGACAGGTGCTTTGAAGGTATTCAGCGCTGTAACAATACCCTTAAAATATTAGCAAACTTACAGGCAGGCAATGGATCTGCCAAATTTGATGATGCCCGCGCCAAAGAAATACAGGGCGAAGCCCGTTTATTGCGTGCACATTATTATTTCTTTCTGGTAAGGGTTTTTAAAGTGGTGCCATACATTACCGAAGCCAATAGTGGTACTTTTGTTCCAAACGATAAGGATATTTACCCTAATATTGTGGATGATCTTCAGTTTGCTGTAGCCAATTTGAGTACAACCAAACCAAAAAACCAAAAAGGAAGGGTTGATAAATATGCGGCACAGGCTTACCTCGGTAAAGTCTTCTTATACCAGAAAAAATACCCGGAAGCATATGATCTGCTTAACGCGGTAATTTTGGCTAAACCAGATTTAACCACCATGCCTTATACAGATAATTTCGATATTACGAAAGAAGACGGACCTGAAACCATTATGTCTGTTCAGCATTCGGTGGGTACTGATGGTACCGGTGGAGACAATGGAAATGTTGGCGATATCCTGAATTTCCCTTACGGTAACACGCCAATCAACTGTTGCGGGTTCTTCCAGCCTTCTATCGATCTGGCCAATTCTTTTAAAGTTGATATTGCCGGTTTGCCATTATTGGATGGCAGTTACCGTACCAATCCCTATAAATCAGATTTTGGTTTAACCGGAGCCGCAAAAGACAATTATGTAGTGGATAAAACCTTGCCTCTTGATCCGCGGATAGAATCGACTATTGGCAGGCGTGGTGTTCCATACCGCGATTGGGGAATTATGGCAGGCGATACCTGGATCCGGGATGCTTCAAACGGTGGACCTTTTGTTCCCGTTAAAAATACAATAGAGGCTGCACAGATTTCAAGCGGTACAGCACCAGGCACTACTAACGTTACCGGCTTGAATGTAAACCTGATCCGCCTGGGTGATATTTACCTCATGGCAGCAGAATGTGCGGTTGAAAAAGGCGACCTGCCAAGGGCCTTGGCACTTGTAAATGCTGTGCGTTTGAGGGCAGCAAAAATTACGCCGCAACAAATAAACGGTACACCTGCTGCAGCATATAAAGTAAGTCCGTACACTTCATTTCCTAATGATACCTATGCCAGAAACGCAGTTCGGTTTGAGCGCAGGCTCGAGCTGGCGATGGAAGGTCACCGTTTTTTCGATCTGGTACGCTGGGGCATAGCCAAACAAACACTGGAGAGTTATTTCTCTTTTGAGGGCGGATACTTCGACTATTTAAAAGGCATCACTATAGAAAGCAGAGATGAGTATTTTCCTTTACCACAAGATCAGATTGACAGAAGTAAAGGTACATTGAAACAAAGTCCGGGTTATTAGGATATTGTTATATTGAGATATGAGTAGGGTTTTGGTATTGATAGGCCAGAACTCTACTCATGTTTTTTACAAGTAATTTGTTTGCAGACTTCCCCACTCAAAACGCCAACTCCAAACTATCTTTCCTCTTTAAACCTGCTGAAAAACAATAATGCGATTAAGCAGAGTCCGAAACCAACAATTCCGTTTAACCGTAAGCCGAAATCATTCCCCGGATCTTTGCCGTAGATGGTAAGCATAGCAAAAATGGCGATGCCAAAGGTTTGTCCGAGTTTTACAAAAAGGTATTTCACTGCGAAGAACATTCCTTCATGGTTTTCGCCGGTTTCTAAAGTGTCTTTCTGGGCAATATCAGCTAATATGGCCGTAGGTAAAATGCCCAGCGCCGCCAATGGAAAAGAGGCTGATAATACCAGGATGTAAATCTGCGTATGCGGTCCGAAGGGTAATTTCCCTAAAAAGAAAATGGTAACAAAAATCAGGCAGAGTACGCCAAAAGCAAACAATACAAAGGGTTTCTTCCCAATTTTAGCAGATCCAAAATTAACAACCGGGTAAAACAGGAGGGAAGCTAAAACCATCGCGCCCATAAATTTTCCGCCTTCAGATTCTGGTAAGCCTAATAATACGGTACAAAAAAATAGTAAACCACTTGAAATAATGCTCAATGCGGTATAAAAAGCAAAATCGGAGATCAGGTAATATTTAAAATTACTGTTCTTAAAAGTGCTCTTAATGGCTGGCCATAATGGTACATGCGTAGGCTTGGCTACCGAAAATTCTTTTTCATTGATAAAAAAAACAGGAAGTAACATCACCAGTCCGGATAGGATGCACAAACCCCATATTGCAGCCTGGATAGCTTCGCTGCGGTTGGCTACGTGAAAATTAGCTTCAACCAGATCGGCAAAGTTGTTGGTGCAGGCCGATAAAATAATCCCGATAACGAAGCCCACCTGCTGATAACTGGATAGTTTAACTTTTTGTCGTGGGGTATTGGTTACTTCAGCCAGTAAAGCGTTATAAGGAATAATATAAGTGGTTACCGAGACGAAAAACAAGCAAAGTGTAATGGTAAGCCACCAGGCATTATGCAGGCTTTCCGTTTTTTGGATCGGGTAAAAAACCAGTCCGCAGAAAACCATGGCCGGAATAATGGCCCATTTCATAAAAGGCATCCTTCGTCCGTTTTTATTGGTACTGGCATCGCTTCTGGAAGCAATAAATGGATCGTAAATGGCATCAACCAGCCTGCCCGATGCAGCAATAATAGAAAGGATGTTAAATGCACCCAGTAAAACAAGTTGCGGCACCAAAGGGGGTAAGCCTGCGTTGCTTGGTGGCAGGTAAAAATAGGGGAGCATTACAATGATAATGTTTGTCATTGTGCTCCAGCCAATCATGCCTGCGGCGTAAGCAATTTCCTGTTTTAAAGAGAGAGTTTTGTTCATTAAAAATGCTAAAATTAATTCTTTATTTTTCGAAAAGCAGGTTTCTGTGTTTATAGGTTAAATCAGTCCTGCTTTCCATTTTATCCCGATGAAAAATCGGGATGTTCATTCCAATCAGGTTTATTTTACTTAGGTCTGCCTAACTAAACCTCGTAGGTTTTTAAAACCTGCGAGGTTTGAACCGGGAATAAAACTATTTCTTATTAAACCACCTGCTCACAAAATAGATTGCCAGAAAGCCAACAAAAATATATAAACCATTTAATGCAGCATTCTGATCGTCAGCATAAATGCTAAAGGCCACAAAAGTGTAAGCCGCAATAAATATAACAGGCAATATAGGATATAATGGTACAGTGTAGATGGTTTTTTTATCAAGATGTGCCGTTCTTTTTCTCAGGATAAAAATGGTAGCCGCAGAACTGGCCATACTGATGCTTTCTAAGAAAATGGTGTAGTTTAAAATCTTATCGAAGGTTTTGGCGTAAAAGATAATAACCACCGCTATTACAGTGAAAACGGTTAAACTAACAGTGATTACCTCTGTTTTTTTATTCATCCTGCTGAATATTTTTGGCAGGGCACCTTCTTCGCCCATGGCAAACATGGCCCTTGGGTTACTCAATAAATTTACGTTTACATAGCCCATTACAGAGAAGAAGATAATAACCGAAAGTGCACTAAACCCTGCAGGACCAAATATTTTTGAAGCCAGAATTGCCGCAATGCTTTCGGCCGATTTTAATTCTTCGAAACCGATTACTTTTACATAAACATAATTGATGGCCAGATACAAGGCGACAATGATGGTTAAACCGATAATGATAGAACGTGGAATTACCTTTTTAGCCTCTTTAACCTCGCCACCAAAATTGATGGTTTGGGCATAACCCGCGTAAGAGAACGAAACTGCAATTAAACACAGTCCTAATGCTTTTCCATAATCGCTCCAGGTAGGTAATGCACCGGTTGCAGTTTTAAAAACAGGAGTAACCGTTTCTGTTTGTCCGCCGAAAAATACAGCACAGATTAAGGTCAAAATCATCCCGATCTTGATTACCGTTAATACATTTTGCGTTTTGGAACTCGCTTTTAAGCCTAAAAGATTAATGATATAAAAAACCAGAATGGTAACAATTGCTATGGCTACCCGGTAAGTTTCGGTTTGTTTTGCTACCGGTAAAATAATTTTGCTCAGGTATTCTGCACCGATAATTGAAATGGCTGCAACTGACGCCGCACTGGAAATAATAACAATGCAGTTAATGGCAAAGGCAATGGATGGATGATAAGCAGATGAAAATATTTTATAATACCCGCCCGTAACCGGAAAACGCGAACCAATTTCGGCATAAGTTAAGGCGCCACAAAAAGCTACAAAACCACCAATAAACCAGGCGAGATAAAAAAGTTCAGGAATTTGCGCTTTTGCAGCTACGTTTACCGGCGTACGGAACACACCCATTCCGATAACTAAACTCACCACAATCATAGATAAATCGAATAGCGAAAGCTGTTTCTTTTGTTGCATTAAATAGAATTTTGAATAACGGGATGAAGATAGGGAAAATTGAATGATTGAATGAGAGAATGTTAGAAAGGGGAAGGTGATTGGTTCATTAGTTGATTAGTGGACGGACAGGTTGCCCAGGCTTGAATTGTTAAATGTTGGAATGTTTTAAAGTTGAAATGTTTTGGACATTGGCTCATGGTCTTTTGACTCATGGTTGATAGCCTATGGGCAAATTGACAGTTGACTACAAACGAGTGAGCTGTCAACTTCCAGACTATTAACTATCAGACCATGAACTATCAACCACTAGCGATCACCAACTATTTCACTAATGACCAATCGAACTATTGAACCACAATATACCTCTTCCATCCTTTTGTTGAAATTTTCTTTTGCGAGCCTCATAGAATAAATCTATTATTGTATTATAATTCTGAAAAGCGTATTTGAAAATATTTTTATTTCAGGCATCAGGATTATTTCTACAGATTCTTCATCACTTTGCAAACCAAAAAATGCAGGGTTTTTCATTGAAGAACAGATAAACACAGTATGGCAGAAGTAATTTATAACGACGACAGTATCCGTTCATTAGATTGGAAAGAGCACATCAGGCTTCGTCCGGGGATGTACATTGGTAAACTTGGCGATGGTTCTGCTCAGGATGACGGTATTTACGTTTTATTAAAGGAAATTGTGGATAACTCCATTGACGAGTTTGTGATGGGTACAGGAAAAACCATCGAAATTACCCTTTCCGAGCAAAAAGTGAACGTTCGCGATTACGGTCGCGGAATCCCTTTAGGTAAGGTAATCGATTGTGTGAGCAAGATCAATACCGGTGGTAAGTACGATAGTAACGCTTTCCAGAAATCAGTAGGTTTAAATGGAGTGGGTACCAAGGCGGTAAATGCACTTTCTACCAGTTTTACCGTACAATCGTACCGTGATGGAAAAACGAAAAAAGTAGAGTTTTCTAAAGGTGAAATTGTAAATGAACAACCAGTTATCGATACCACCCAGCGCAATGGTACAGCAATTACTTTTTATCCGGACGAAACCATTTTCAGAAACTACCACTACATTCCTGATTTTGTGGAAAGCATGGTATGGAACTATGTTTTCTTAAATACAGGTTTAACCGTAAATTTCAATAACCAGAAATATTTTTCGGAAAGAGGTTTATACGACCTGCTTTCTAAATTTAATAAGCCTGAAGAAATCCGTTACCCGATTATCCACATGATTGGACCGGATATCGAAATTGCCATGACCCACGGGCAGCAGTATGGCGAAGATTACCACTCTTTTGTTAACGGACAGCATACCACGCAAGGTGGAACACACCAGGCGGCTTTCAGGGCTGCAGTAGTGAAAACCGTTCGTGAATTTTACAAAAAAGAATTTGATGCGGCCGATGTTCGTTCTTCGATTATTGCTGCAATTTCTGTCCGTGTGCAGGAACCGGTTTTCGAATCACAAACTAAAACCAAATTAGGTTCGCAGAATATGGGGCCAGAGGGGCCATCGGTAGCTACTTTCATCAACGATTTTGTTAAGAAAGAACTGGACGATTACCTGCATAAAAATAAAGAGGTAGCTGATGCATTAGAGAAAAGAATCCTGCAATCAGAGCGCGAGCGTAAAGATATTGCCGGTATTAAAAAACTGGCTAACGACAGGGCTAAAAAAGCATCATTACACAATAAGAAACTTCGCGATTGTAAGGTGCATTTTAACACCACGCACGAGAAACGTTACGAAACTACTTTATTCATTACCGAGGGAGATTCGGCATCGGGTTCGATCACCAAATCGCGTGATGTAGATTGTCAGGCGGTATTTAGTTTAAAAGGTAAGCCGTTAAACTGTTACGAGCTCACGAAAAAAGTGGTTTACGAAAATGAGGAGTTTAACCTGTTACAACATGCTTTAAATATCGAAGATGGTTTAGATGGATTGCATTACAATAACATTGTAATTGCAACAGATGCTGATGTGGACGGGATGCACATCCGTTTACTGATGATGACATTCTTCCTTCAGTTTTTCCCTGATCTGGTAAAAGCGGGGCATGTGTACATTCTGCAAACGCCACTTTTCAGGGTGAGGAATAAAAAGGAAACGATTTATTGCTATAGTGATGAGGAGCGAAGAAATGCAATCGAAAAACTGGGCAACAAGCCCGAAATTACCCGGTTTAAAGGGCTGGGGGAAATCTCGCCAGATGAATTTGGATTATTTATAGGTAAAGATATCAGATTAGACCCTGTTATTTTAAAAGACCAGACCATTAAGAGCCTGCTCGAATATTATATGGGTAAAAATACGCCTGACAGGCAACAGCACATTATCCGTAACCTAAGGGTAGAGAAGGACGAAGTAGAGGAAGAACCTAAAGTAATTACTGAGGAAGTAGCGTAACGATTTTTAAGGTAGGCATTCCCGTTTCGTGGAGACACGAACCGGGGAGTAGCATTTAATAAATTGGGTCGTCATCTCCGAAACGCAGTGGAGCGGAGAGATCTATCTCGAGATAGATCTCTCGATTTCGTTCAGGATGGCAGACTATATAAAAGTGTTTGTCATTGCAAGAAAATTTTTTCAGCCGGCGAAGTAATCTTACCACTATGGTTGGTAATGATGATCCTGGGTTCGAGCCTCATCAGCCACCCTGTAGTTTAGAAAGCGGTTCAATTTTTTTTGATACGATAATGTTTGCTAAATGCAAAAATCTATCATCATATAACGCTGTTTAGATGTAGAAATAAACAGGTGTTTTTGAAGATGAAATTTATTTAAGATTATTCTCCCGACTGGATTTGTAGTCATTATATAAAGAATGTATTAAAATTTAAACAAAATTTGCGTTGGCGAGCATGAAGGTTCCGTTGAAAATATCTTATGATTTATTTGGTGCTTTACGAAGCAATTATTTATCCTTGTTCACTTCAACCGTATCTTCAGGATGCTGCGGTGGCAGTACATCTACCTTTTTCTCTACAATCGTGATTTTTGTAAATACCGCATACTTACTAGGGGAGATGCCCTTATCGTATTTTTCGGCATAGGCCTGGGTAAATTCTGCCCCGAAATACAAGATAATAGATGTGTAATAAATCCATAGTAAAATTACGATGATTGAGCTGGCTGCCCCAAATGCTGAGCCTGGGTTGCCTTTTTCGATGTAAATTCCAATCAGATATTTACCTAAACTAAAAAGCACAGCGGTAAATAATGCCCCGATTATTGCCGATTTCCAGCGGATAACAACATCTGGTAATACTTTAAATATAATCGTAAATACAGCCGTAACCGCAGCAAGGGTAATTACATTGTTCAAAATATAAATCAGCAGCTGCATCGTATCATTTGCTACCGGAATGACCTTATCTATATCACTTTTTGAAACCAGCGAAACCAGTTTATCGCCCAATCCTACTACCACACTGTTAATTACGAGCGAAACGAGCAGTAAAAAGCCCATTGAAACAATCAGCGAAAATGAAAGTAATCTATTGGTGAGCATTTTCAGCCAGCCTTTTTTAGGAATGGCCTTTACTTTCCAGATGATGTTAATACTATCCTGTATTTCGATAAAAATAGCCGTTGCTCCAACAATTAAGGTACCAATACCAATGATTAACCCAATAGTAGATTGACCGGATTTATTAGCATGTTCTACAAAACCCTGAATTTGTGCTGCGGCATCTTTCCCAACCATTTCGGTTATCTGTCCAAAAAACTGACCCCTAGTCTGCTCGTTTCTTTTATCACCAAAAAATAGCGTGGCAGCCGATAATACAATAATGATTAGCGGTGTAAGCGAGAAAATAGTATAATAGGCAAGTGAAGCACTTAGTTTAGTTACCCTGTCTTCTACAAAACCTTTTCCGGCAGCAATAAAAAGGTGATAAAGCGCAATAAAAAAGTTTTTGATTTTGGTGATTATTTTCATCGAAAAATTAAAACGGATAACCTATCCCAATGTTAAAAATTAAATTCTGCCTGCGCCAGTCTTTGTTGCCAAAGGCAATATCATCAAACACCCATCTTTGTCCTTCAGGCAGGTAAGGTTTACGTACTGGGAAAGCCACATCTAAACGTACCACAAAAATAGTAGCATCAACACGTAAACCCGCGCCGGTACCTACAGCCAATTCATTAAAAGTATTTTTTAATTTAAAGCCCGATCCAAGTCTGGCAGTTTCTGGTTTGCCTGGTTCCCCAAGATCTTCTTTCCTTAGCCAGATATTACCTGCATCTACAAACAATGCACCATAAAGCACACTCACTATCTTAAAACGAAGTTCTGAATTGAGCATTAACTTAATATCACCACCCTGATCAGCAAAAATGGCATTATCCGGAACCTTGTACGTACCCGGACCTAAAGTACGTGCCGGAAAGGCCCTGATATCGTTACTTCCGCCAGCAAAAAACTGCCTTACAAAAGGTAAAGATGTACTATTGCCGTAAGCATAACCATAACCCAGGTTTAAACGGTTTGCCCAGATCAGGTTGCGGTTAATTTTATAGAAATCCCTAAAATCGGCCTCTGCTCTTATAAATTGAGTAAGCGGTGTATTAAATAAAGTTTTTTGTCCTTTATCATTTGTTGGTGTAAATAATCCCCAAACATTACCGCCTGTTTCTAAACCACCATAGAAATAAACATTGTTACGGCGGTTGGTTTCCATTTGGTTGGTGTAGGTAAAGTTATAATTACTACCTATGATAAACTGGTTTTCGAGTGTACTTCTTAACAACGGGTTTGCGTCAAATAAACTGTCCCTTTTTTTATCACTAGGAAAGCCTGTAGCAATATAACTAACAGAGATGGGATTGAAATTATGCTCTTTATATTGATTTTCTTTAAAATTGTATCCAAATTCGCCTTTGAATGCATTTAAGGTGTATTCCGATCCACGGTTAAGCATCTGGTAAGAAAGCGAAGCAATAGTTTTTGGTATAAAAGCCGTTGTACTGTTAGGTTTGTAAAAAGGTACAATAAAACGGGGGAAAGTTAACTTGGCTTCTGTAGTAAGAGAGAGTGAGTTTCTACCTAGTGAAGTACCTCTAACCTGTGTTTCAAAACCGCCACTAACGCTCACATCCAATTGTTCTGCGCCCCTGAATAAGTTTCTGGTAGTTTGCGTTACTTTTACCTCCGAACCCACAAAATTATTCGATTTACTCGTGCCGGTAACCGAAAAGCTCAGCGAGTTTTTCTTAAGCGGAGTAAGGTATATATTCAGATCCAATTGGTTATTTTTGAAACTATCAATCGGTAAAAACTCAGCCCTGACATCCCTGAAAGCACCTACATTTACCATTCTGTTTAACGATTGGTTGTGGTCTTTACGGTTATAAGCTTCTCCTTTCTGAAAGAAAACCAAACGGTCGAACAACCTTGGCTTAAAAGTATTGCGGTCATCATAAATGCTGAAATCGTGATATTCCAGTGGTTTTAACTTTCTTAATATCGTATCTCTCCGCAGAGTGTAGTTCGGGTAAATATTGATGTTCCTGATGGTATAAGGCTTTAATCCGGCATCAGGTGCAATATCTTTAACTTTCACAGTTACATTTACCAGATTTTTACCGATGGTACTATCTACCTGCATAATCAGGTAATCCGGACTGAAATAGAAATAACCTTGCTCTTTAAGGTCGTTATCGATCCTGATGCGCTCGTTTTTATAATTATCCAGGTCGTAATAATCGCCTGCTTTTAGTAAGGTTTTATCTTTGTTCTGATTGATGATTTTGGTTAGAGCACCACTATCTGGCGGAAAAGTTACTTTATTGATTTTATAACGGTTACCGGTTTCTGCAGTATAAACAGCTTTACCTTTCTTATCTTTCACTACGGTATCGCCGGTAACGGTGGCCTGTAAATATCCCTCGCTAATTAAATAGCTGGTTAGTACATCATTATTGTATTTCAGTTTTACCTCACTTACCAATACAGGTGGCTCACCTTGTCTGCGCAACCAGTTTTTAAAACCTTTTGGTTTTTTAGGTTCGCCGGCCAGGTTATAAATGCCAAGTTTATATTTAATACCCAAAATAGATTTATTGGGACGAGGTCTTGTTTTGCTCTCTAAATCACTTTTTACCTGTTTTTCATCATCAATTTTACCCGACGAATCCGGATTAATCTTTACTTCAGCACCTGTATATAAATGTTGTCCCGGCTTTAACGATTTGGTAGAGCTACATGCAGCCCAAACTAAGCAGGCCAGTACAAATAAAATTGGTCTAATTAGTTGTCTCATTTTTAGGTTTTTGTTCAATGTTTCTTCTGTTGCGTTTTTTCTGGAAAATCTCTCTGAATTTATTGTAATCTACCACAAGGGTGAAACCTAAACCGGTTTCGATAATCTGTCCCTGTACAATTACATCGTTCTGGTTGCGTCGGTAAGCCCTTAAGCGGTACCTTCCATCGGCTGATAAGGCGTACTCAACATTTACGTTTCCGCCAATATCTGTCGATTTTTCGCCTGGCGCCTGTGGTCCTTCCAAAGCGAAAGAACTGCCTACGGTTACGGTCAATCTATCATTTAATAGTTTTTTAGATAAACCAACTTCAAGATCTGTTTTCTGTTGCAGTGAGCCGGTAGAATAATCTTCTGAAGAATTTACTCCAAAGTTCAATTCTACACCCTGAATTAAATCGGAAGCCAGGTTATTTAACTGCTCGGTTAATAATTTACTTACACTCGATCTCGCCAGGGTAGAAACACCGCCGCCACCGCCTGCCAGACTTTCGAAAGGATTGTTGGCGATAAACCTGTTTAGTGCCAATAGGGCAAAAACCTGTTTATTCAACTCACTTTCGTCGCGGTTAACGTTAATCAGCTTGGTGTAAACCGTTCCGTTTAATGCCCCACGTTCGTTTTCAGGCAAATCAAGTTTGAAAGAGATAATTGGTTTCAATAGCTCCCCTTTCATCATTAAATAAACCTGGAAAGGCAATTTAGTTTTAGCCTGAATATTGTCTGGCTCGTTAATCAGATCGATAGGGGCAGCATTAACTTCATATAAGGCTGTTAAATTTACATTGGCCGAAGTAGGCTCGCCTGTCCAGATAATGGTACTTCCTTTTACCAGTTTGAACGCTTTTTTACCCAGCGGACCAACCGACAGATTGTATGAACCATCAATAATTTCGTAACGGCCTGTTAAACTAATTTTACCGCTCGGGTCCATAGTCGCGTTAAGATCTGCCTCACCTTTAATATTTAATGCATCACCATTTGATGGATCTACCACCACATTCAGTTCGGCCTCAGGATCGATGGTTACTGCGGCAACAAGGTTAATTCCCTTCATCGCCGATTTACTCACGCTATCTACTTTTAAAGCTTTTTGTCCGTTAAATGGCGGGGCATCGGCATCGATAAACTGCACAATTCCTTCCTGGTCTATAATGGCCGGATCGCTTGATGGCAAGGCGAAGAAGAATTTGGTGCCTTTGTTTACCCTGATGTTCATATTTACATCAGGCTGGTTCAAATCGCCGCGCACTTTGATGTCGCTCGTTAAAAATACCGTTCCATAAATGAGATCATTATCAGCTGCAGTCGAATTGATTGCCCTGAAATTGTTCATTTTGATATCTAATCCAAAACGGTAATTTTTAAAATCGCTGGTAAGGACTTTTCCGTTAATGGTTGCTTTTTGGTTTAAAGAATCAATCAGTGTGAAGTTATTAAAACTGATGCCTTCATTTGTAAATGAAATCTTTTCGTTTGGCATGCGGAAATATGAATTTACATAAGCCACTTTAATGCCTGCATTATTGAAAGTTAAATCGCCCAGTATTTTAGGCGCAGTTAAAGCACCTTTAACGGTTAGGGCGCCGGTTAAAGTACCGGTACCGTTTTTAAGCTGGCCCGCAGATAAACTTTCGATATTTTTCATTTCGATCTTATCGATATTCACCGTTAGATCCAATGCGCTTTGAGGCGCAGTATAATAAAAACCATTTACCCTTAACTCATGTACGCCGGTTAACGCCACATTTACCTCAAAAGCATTCTGGGTATTGTTGTTTACGGCTAAACGCAAAGTACCCAGCTGATCTTTCTGATAACGCAACTGATCGATGGTTAAGTTAGCCTCAAATTTTGGGGTTGATGCTAAATCTTTCACATTTGCGGTTCCGTTTAAACGGCCACCCACCAGCGTAGTATCGGTTTCGGCAAATTTAGTCAGGGTTTCTAATTGGAAATCTTTAAACTCTACCGATAATGGTGCATTAGGCTGGGTAGGGTTGCTGTTAATGGAAAGTGATTGCCCGCTGTTACTGATCTGAAACTGATTAACCAATATGCCCGAAGCACCAAACTGAATGTAATTATCCTGCGAAACCACCCATTTTTGATAATCGAGCAGTAACTTCTGAGGATCTAAAGTAAATTTAAAATCTTGATTGATCGATTGGAAATTACCTCCAATAACATATTTATCTTTTTTCTGCCTGTCGCGTAAGAAAATGTTTACCCCCAAATTGTTATTGGCAGCATCGCCACTTACTTCGGTATTGAAAAGGGCAATAGATGGACTTTGAAGGCTTTTAACAGTTAAACTGTAGTCTAATTTGTTATTGTCGTTGTTGATATTTAAAACCGTGGTATCAACTTTGAAATCGCCATATACTACCTGCGGAAAATTACCTTTAATCTGCAGGCTGTCTTTTTGTGTATCAATTAATCCATAAAACTGCGATTGCTTAAATACCGTTAGCTCAGGTACAAAGTTCTTTAATAGTTTGGAATCATAAACCTGAACAAAAAATCTTAGACGCTGATCGGGAACTTTGGTTACCGTACCAAAAGCATAATATTTATTGATTTCGTTGATTATTGCACTACCCACTTTGGTCAGCTGGTATTTACCATCGATTTTGGCAGATAATATTTCAGATTTTAAGGTCAGTTCGTTTTCTGTAGCGGTTGATTTTGCACGGATCGAAATCGTATCTACGTTAACCTTTTGCTTGTCTTTTACCAGTTGTAAGCCGGTAACATCAACCGAACCGTTTAAATAATCGGCATCTGCAGTGGCCAGATCTACTTTAACAACCCCGGCAGCACTTAAAACCGTCGGACTAAAATTTAAAGCCTGTAGGTTTACCTGTTTTAAGTTTAAATCGGCTTTTACGGCAGGATATTTACCTGCAAGATTTACTTTGGCATCTAAATTAAAGTTAGCGTTGCTATCAGGCATGCTGCTTTTAATGCTGATGTTCTGGTTGCTGTAATTACCGGCAACGGTTAAATTGCGGTAGGTATATTTATTGTAATAAGCACTTAATACCCTTGCATTAAATTTGGCATTGATTTTTTTAGGATCGAGCCCTGTACCTGCAACATTGGCCTTAACAGAAACACGGCCCAGTTTAGGCTGCATTTTTAATAAGCGGCCTACGTTGAAGTTATTTAAACTAACATCTGCCTTATAACTTTCCCTGCCTTTAGGGCCATTCATGCCGGCAACCACCACGGCACCACCCATATCGGTATTGATGTTTAGGTTGGTATTAAAATCAGTCATGGAGCCTTTAAAATTACCTTTCGCGTCAATTACATTTGGCAATTCTATTGATGGCGGCAAAGATTTTTTAGGTACCACCACTAAAATATCGCCTTTGGTAACATGAAGTTTTTTAATGTTTAAATCGAGAAAAGTTTTCTTGATGTCGGGCAGGCCTTTGGCTTTTCCGCTGATATCAATCTGTGTATTTTTTAGTCCGCTAATCTGCAGTTTTGGAATATTCAGGTTATTTAAATAACCGTTTACATCTGCATTTATTTTTATTTTTTCGTTGCGGTAATTCGCAGGTACGGCATTACTGAAATATCCGGCATCTTTTAAACCTATGGTGGTGTTTTTAAGGGCAATGTTTAGTTTTACACGCTCAGGATGTTTGGTTAAATCTTCCATTGAGGTAAAATTTAACTCTGTTGCATTTTCTATCGAGGTATTTGGTGTTTTCAGGATGAAATTGCTTAGCTTGATTTGTTTGTCGTTATACACCGCGTCGCCACGTAGTTCATCCAAAACAAAACCACTTTTCTCTTTTAACGAACCATTTTTTACATTGGCTTTTATACCCGCGGCACTATAGCTTACATCGCTGGCACCCAAATTAAGCTGGTTAATTTTAAGGTGGTTAAAATCCATGCCTTTAGGTGCAGGTTTTGCGCCCAGGTTATCGAACTGTACATCATTATCGGCCAGGCTAATGTTTTTAATGATTAAACCCAATGGCGATTTTTCAGGAACCACCGTATCTTTAACTTTCTTTAAATCGTTACTTGGTGCAGGTTTAAAAGCAAAAAGGATATTCGATTTGTTTAAATGGGCATCATCAACTGAATATTTGCTGTTGGTTAAATCTACTTTCAGGTTGGCTAAACCAAGGTCGTTTACCGTGGCAATGGCTTTCGTGGTCGAAATCTGGTCGTCGTAATTTACCTTTACGTTATTAAAAACGAAGTTTTGCACTTCAATTAATGGTAATTTCCCCTGTTCCTTCTGCGTACTATCTACACTGTTGGTAATATGCTGAACCAATTTAACCAATGGTTTTTGCTGTAAATAACGCAATGAGGTATTTACCAGGCTTAACTCCTTAATTACATAATGCTGGTTGGCGAGGTCGAAATCTTTAATTTTCGTTTTAAATGCCCCTAAATACAGTTTCACATCGTTACCTGCAACATCATCGCGGTAATTAATGCCAATATCTTCGAACGAAACTTTATCAACAGAGAATTTTAAGGTAGAGGTAGTGTCTTTCTTTACTTTTTCTTCCGGTTTTTTCTGATCGCTTGCAAAGGCATCTACCAGGAATGAGAAGTTGAATGTTGTATCGGGACTAATACGCTTCACATTTGCGCGTACATTTTTTAGTTCAATGTTATTTACCTCAACTGTGTTTTTCAACAGTTTAAATAAGCTAATGTCTACAGCAAGTTTTTCGGCATATAATAAGGTATCGCCTTTGCGATCTTCGATGTAGAATTTATTTAAGACTACATCTTTTGGCAAAGCAATTTTAATGCTTTCTAAACTTACTTCTGTCTTGGTTTTGCTTTTAAGGTAGTTTATAGCCTTACCTTTTACAAAATTCTGAACGGCAGGAATATTTAAAGAGAGGGCTACACCCACAACCAGGATGATGATGGAGGCAATTACCCACAATAAAATTTTGAGACTTTTACGTACGTATTTATTCAAAGCTAAGGGTGTTTGGTGTCAGTTAAATGCCAAAAGCATGCCATTAAAATTAAATTTAAGGCAGTTTTTAATAATTAATACAAAAAATAAACTAAATTGTTCGCCCGCTATAAAAATTTAACACAGGCGGTGATGTAAATAGTTAAAAATGAAATCAATAAATCTGAATATATCTTTTGAGCAATATGCCGGTATCGGAGAATTAACATTGGAAGACCGTGCACTTTGTGAACTTTCTGAGAAGGCTTTAGCCAGTTCTTATTCTCCTTATTCGAGGTTCCGTGTGGGCACAGCTATCCGCTTGGCTTCGGGCGAAACCATACTGGGCAGTAACCAGGAAAACCTGGCTTACCCATCAGGGCTTTGTGCCGAACGCGTAGCGCTTTTTAGTATTGGTTCTACTTACCCGGAGGCAGTAATTGAAAGCATGGCCATTACGGCCCAAACAGATAATTTTGAAATTTTAAAACCAATTACTTCTTGCGGGGGCTGCCTGCAGGTTATGGCAGAGTTCGAGCGTAAGCAGAATGCACCGATTGAAGTGATTTTTTATTGTTTAAACGGAGAAGTACTTAAAGTACCAAGTGTGAAAAGTTTATTGCCTTTTGCTTTTGTTGAGGATAGGCTGGAGCGGTAGTAGGAGGCAGGTTCGTGCCTATGAATGACCTTCATTTCATTGCGAAAATCTCCTTACTGTCATTTCGAGCGGTGTGCAGCGGAGTCGAGAAACCGAAGGCTCTGCGAAGCAAAATCTATCTCGAGATAGATCTCTCTCCCGAATATTTGGACGTTCTGGCCTGGAGATGACGACGCTTTTTATTGACGTCTAATTCCGTCCTCCGCCCCCGGACCTCCGACTTATTTTCTATATTTGGTTTTTTAACCACAATGAAGCATCTCTACATTTTTACGCTTTCCGTTTTTATTTCTTTCGGTGCATGCGCTCAGTCGGTACTTAAAAGTAACGCAGTTTATAAAATCACTTATTTTCGTTCGGCTGATGGGAAACCAAAGGAAGATCGGAATCCTGCAGTGGTGATTGTTTCAGCAAAGCAAAACTTAATCAGTAATGCGTCTATTCTTGATCGTAAGGCGAAATATCCTTATGAGCAAAGCATCGTAACCAAACCCGAAAATATTTTATTTCAACTGGCAGATTTAGGTGTAAACAACCAGATTGCCACTGCTGATAGCGCTGCAATTGCAAAACAGGTTTTTGAGTTTGGTACTGAAACCAAAGTGATTTTGGGTTATACCTGCAAAAGGGCAACAACAGTGGTCAATTCTAACCGGATCGATTTATGGTACACTACCGATGCTGTTATAAAAGCGGCGCCAACGAGTTTAGGTCAAAGCCTGGGGCTGGTTTTAGAGCAGGTGCGTAATGGCAATAGTTATGTAACCGCTACAAAAATTGAAGAGGTTAAAAAGGCACAACCAATTGACCTTGAAAAAATTACTTCGAAACTAAGAGATGGTTTAACTTATGAAGACCTCCTTTGGAAAAGCAGGTTTACCACCTTAAATGTTTTCAATAATGAACAGATTAACTTTATAGATAAACCACAATCAAACGATTCTATTTTTCGCTTTGCAGGAGGTACGGTAATCGCCAGAAAGGTAAAATTCCCTGAACTGGCCAACCCAAATGTTTTTGTTGATTTAACGGAGCAATCGAACGGTGATGCTTATGACAGAACGGGTTCGGTGTTTATTATTCCAACAGATAAGCAGATCAGTTTGATGGATGCGCTTAAAAACTCGGTTAAGGCACTGCCTGTTTATGATAACGGGAACGGGAAGCAATACCAGGGGGTGGTAGCTACGGCTAATTATGATCCGGTAATCGAATTGATGCGCTTTTTTACGCCTTTTGGTGTGGGTAAATACAATACTTTAAAATTAAAGGATAAAAACTGGGCGGAGAAAGTGTATTACAGACAGGATGTTTCAGAACTATTTCAACTGGTGAATGGAAAAGAAGTCTGGGTAGCTGTTTTTATCGGCAACTATGATAAAGGTGGACATAAAGTTTCGTTAAACATTACGCTACACAATGGCGGAAGGCCGAAAGAAGCCAAAGAAGTGATTCTACCTTTGTTTAACTCGACCAATGTAATGGAAATGGCCGGACAGGAATATGCAACCATGTTTAGCAGCGAAAAAGGTTTGGAAGTTTCTTTCACTTTAGCTAAAGATTTAAAGGATGCGAAGCTGCGTTACACTACCACCGGACATGGCGGCTGGGGAAATGGCGATGAATTTGTACCGAAGAAAAATACGATCTGGCTGGATGAAAAGGAAGCTTTTGCTTTTACGCCATGGCGGCAGGACTGCGGATCGTACCGTTTATCGAATCCGGCTTCGGGAAATTTCGAAAGCGGGCTATCTTCATCTGATTTAAGCCGATCGAACTGGTGTCCGGGTACGGTTACCAACCCGAACTGGATCAGCCTGGGTGATTTAAAGGCCGGTACGCACACGATAAAAGTAACCATCCCGATGGGTAAACCTGAAGGTGGTAGTTCCAGTGCCTGGAATGTTTCGGGTGTGTTGTTGGGACTGGAATAATTTTTTTTGTCATCCTAAGCGCAGTGAAGGATTTTTTATTCGCCTTATTTTACCATATAAGACATTTAAGAAAATATAAGCTCAATAGTTTATATGCAATTGTTAATTTTTATTAATTTATAAAGGTTGATTTTATGCACCATGCAACCCCAAATAGTACCACAAACCTATTTTCCTAAACCGGATTGGAGAGGAGATCCTTTTTTGCTGCCTGAGCGCGGGGCTGAGTGCAAAAAAGATCGTATCGGAAGGCCGGAAGTAGCCATCATAAAACTTACGGAACCCTGCTTTCCAAATCAACACAAACAAATTTAGAGAGAGGTATCCTCTCAATCGTCATTTCGACCGTAACCTGTCCAGAATATTGGGAGCGGAGAAATCTATCTTGGAACTACTATTAGGATAGATCTCTCCATTTCGCTTCGCTCCAGTCGAGATGACGATTTTTCTATTAAATCTTTCATCCTGAACGTTGTGAAGGATCTTTTATTAGCCTTATTTTACCATGTAAGACATTTAAGCAATATAAGCTCAATAGTTTATATGCAATTGTTAATTTTTATTAATTTATAAAGGTTAATTTTATGCACCATGCAACCCTAAATAGTAGCACAAAACTTTTTTATAAACCGGATTGGAGAGGAGATCCTTTTTTGCAGGCTGAGCGTAGGTTGTGGGCAAAAAAGATCGTATCGGAAAGCCGGAAGTAACACTTAATAAAACTTACGGAACCCTGCTTTCCAAATCAACACAAACAAATTTAGAGAGAGGTATCCTCCCGATCGTCATTTCGTCCGTAACCTGTCCAGAATATTGGGGAACGGAGAAATCTATCTTGGAACTACTATTAGGATAGATCTCTCCATTTCGCTTCGCTCCAGTCGAGATGACGGTCGTTTTATTAAATTGTCATCCTTGAGTGTGGTAGAAGGATCGAAATGTGAATAACCTCACTTCATTCTGTGCAATCATTTTTATTATATTTACGGCTGCCAATTTTTGTAAATAAATGAGTGAAGAATTAGATCAAAACGTAAACGAAGAGCACAAACATACCATAACCCCAATTAACGGTTTATACGAAAACTGGTTTCTCGATTATGCGTCTTATGTAATTCTCGATAGGGCTGTTCCGCACATTCACGATGGTTTAAAACCTGTTCAACGCCGTATTATGCACTCGCTTAAAGAGATGGATGACGGGCGTTTTAACAAAGCGGCTAACGTAATCGGTAACACGATGAAGTACCACCCGCATGGTGATGCCTCTATTGGCGATGCGATGGTGCAGATCGGGCAGAAAGACCTGTTGATTGATATGCAGGGTAACTGGGGCGATCCGGTTACAGGCGATAGCGCTGCTGCACCGCGTTACATCGAAGCGCGTTTATCGAAATTTGCCAACGAGGTGGTGTTTAATCCGGATACTACAGAGTGGCAGCTGAGTTATGATGGACGTAACAACGAACCAATTACCTTACCGGTTAAGTTTCCTTTATTGCTTGCGCAAGGCGCCGAAGGTATTGCGGTAGGTTTGGCCACCAAGGTAATGCCACACAACTTTATCGAGTTGTTAGATGCCTCAATTGAAGCATTACAGGGCGTGCGCCCCAATATATTGCCCGATTTTTTTACGGGTGGTATGGCCGATTTTTCCAACTATAATGAAGGTCAGCGTGGGGGTAAAATCCGTGTTCGGGCAAAAATTACGGAAAAAGATAAGAAAACGCTGGTCATTACCGAAGTTCCTTTTAGTACCACAACGGGTTCGGTAATTGATAGTATTTTATCGGCCAATGATAAGGGTAAGATCAAGATTAAAAAAATTGAGGATAATACCGCGGCCAACGTAGAAATTGTGGTGCACCTGGCACCGGGTATCTCGCCCGATGTAACCATCGATGCACTTTACGCTTTTACGGCCTGCGAAGTGTCGATTTCGCCAAATACTTGTATTATTCAGGGAGATAAGCCGCACTTTTTAAGTGTAAACGATATCCTGATTGAAAATACAAAACACACCAAAAGCTTACTTAAAAAAGAACTCGAAATCCGTCTGCATGAACTGCAGGAAAAGATTTTCTTTAGCTCTTTATTGAAAATATTTATTCAGGAGGGGATGTATAAAAATCCTGAATATGAAAACTCAACCAATTTTGAAAAGGTTGTGGAGGTTTTACATGTTTTATTCGATCCTTTTAAACCCTCACTTTACCGCGAAATTTTGCCGGAGGATTTTAAAAAACTGATTGATAAGCCGATGAGCAGCATCACCCGTTTTGATGTGAAAAAGGCTGATGAGCAGATGAAAAACCTGGAAGATGAAATTAAAGTGGTTAAAAACCATTTAAAACACCTTACCGATTATGCCATTGCCTGGTACCAGAAGCTGAAAGATAAATATGGAAAAGGCAGGGAACGTAAAACCGAAATCCGTTTGTTCGATAGGGTAGAGGCTTCGAAAGTAGCACTTGCCAATGTGAAACTCTACATGAACAGGGAAGATGGTTTTATCGGTACAGGATCGGGACTAAAGAAAGATATACACGTTGCCGATTGCTCGGACATTGATGAGGTAATTGTTTTCCGTGAGGATGGAAAATGCATTATTACCAAAGTGGCCGATAAGACCTTTGTGGGTAAAAACATCATTCACGCACAGGTATTTAAGAAAAACGATGAGCGTACCATTTACAACATGGTTTACAAGGATGGCGCCAGTGGTACATCATATATTAAGAGGTTCGCCGTAGTTGGCGTAACCCGGGATAAGGAATACGATTTAACCAAGGGTTCGAAAGGATCTAAAGTTTTATATTTTACTGCCAACCCGAATGGTGAGGCCGAAATTGTAAACGTTGCCCTGAAACCGCACTCTAAGCTGCGCAAACTGCAGTTCGATCTTGATTTTGCAGAAGTGGCCATTAAAGGCCGTGGTTCGCAGGGAAATATTGTTTCGAAGTATCCGGTGAAGAAAATTGTACTGAAAAGTAAAGGTGTTTCTACTTTATCAGGACTAAAAATCTGGTATGACGACCTGCTGAAACGCCTGAATGTTGATGGTCGTGGGAAATACCTGGGTGAATTTGATGGCGACGACCGCATTTTGCAGGTACATAAAGATGGTTACTACGAGTTAAGTTCTTTTGAACTGAGCAACCATTTTGATGATGGCCTGATCGTGATTGAAAAGTTTGATCCTGAAAAGGTTTTTGCCGCCGTACATTTTGATGGCAAGGCACAGAATTATTTTATAAAGCGTTTTGTGTTCGAGCTGCAGGCTAATGGCCGGAAAACGATTATCATCAGTGAAGAGCAGAAATCGAAACTATTGTACCTCACTTCGAACCCCGGCGCCAGGGTAATTGTTGATGTGTTAAAGGGAAAAACTCAGATTCCTGAAACATTGGATTTAACCCTGTCAGAACTCATCGATGTTAAGGGTTTAAAGGCTAACGGAAACCGTTTATCTCCTCATGATATTCAGAAAGTGGCGCTCGAAGAGCCGGAGATTATAGAAGAAGTTGAAGAAACTGTTGAGGAAGGAGGCGAGGAAGATAGACCTGCCGACGGGGAAGATGCTGCTGCAGAAGAAAGCACAACAGAAGTTGAAACGGAGACAGAGGTAACCGAAAAACCTGAGGCTGAAAAACCAAAACCGAAATTCGAACGTACAGAAGAACCTGTTGCCAAAGTAGAAAAACCTGAGGCAGCAGAAAAACCTGTGGTTGAAAAGCCAAAACCCGAACCGGTTAAAAAGGAAGCGCCTAGAGCAGAAGATAAAATAGAAGAAAAACCAGTAAAAAAGATTGATTTAGAAATTACCAATCCGGATGATATAGATATGGATGATAAAGGGCAGTTGGGGTTGTTTTAGATATTAAAGACTGCTGTCTTATTTTGCTTTAAATAAATAGTCGTCATTTCGAGCGAAGTGCAACGTAGCCGAGAAATCTATCCCGACATAGATTTCTCCGTTCCACTGCGTTCCAGTCGAAATGACGACTTTTTCTTCTGCAGATCGTCATCCTGATCCGATAGCTCCTATTGGATGGAAAATCTCAGATGTAAGACCCTGAAATGAATTCAGGGTGACGGCCCCTCTTTGTTGTTATTCAAAAAGAGTCGTCATTTCGAGCGGAGTGAAAGGTAGCCGAGAAATCTATCCCTAGATAGATTTCTTCATTCCACTGCGTTCCAGTCGAAATGACGACTTTTTTTCTGCAAATCGTCATCCTGAACTTGTTTCAGGATCTTAATTGCAGGATAGATGCTGAAATGAATTCAGGGGGACGACCGTTTTTTGTTGTTATTAAAAAAGAGTTGTCATTTTTAATTTGTCAATGATTTAATATTTCGAATTTGTTAGATCTGCGGGGAACTATTGATGTGGTTCCCGCAGATGCCGCAGAAAAGAAGCGCAGATTTAAAAAATAGGATAATCTCATCTCGACCGCAGTGGAGAGATCTATATAATAGTATTTCTTAACTAGAGAGTTTTTGACTTCATTTTCATTAAGCTTTCAGAATAATCCTTTGTTGAAAGCCCATTGGTTTTTGCAATATTTATTGCAATTTCCTGAGCTTTAATAGCTCTCCTGAAATTTTTTAATGAATAAAATAAATGTGCCAGCGTATCGTAGTTATTTGCATTTGGATCTAACTGAATAGCTCTTTTACTCCATTTTACAGCTTTTAAAAGGCGTTTCTGATTTCTGGTCCCGGATGAATAAAAGTTCCAGGCTGCCTCATTCAATCCGTTTGGAAAAGATTTGGCTTTCCATCCCGGTTTAAAACGTAATGCACTGTTTGTTTTTTCTAATAATTTTAATCGTCTAACGCTATCAATTTCAATACTCATGTAATATTTATCGTAGTGATTGGTAGCTATTTCAAAATAGTTAGCGGTGTCTTTAACAGCATTATAATAAAAAAGCATTTTTTCATTGTAAATTTTTTGCCCGTTATATTCGTTATTTTTCCATTGGTTTTTATAAAAATTAGCTGTGTTCTGGGCATCGGCCAAACAAATTGTTTTTATTGCATTGGTCATTGTATTGTTGGCGATAACATTTAAGATCAAACCTCTTTTTTGCGATGATTCCTTTTTAAAAATGCTATCTATAATAGTTCTGTTTGTAAAGGCTTTATTGTAAGCGATTCTGTTAATTGTTGGACCTGCCTCAAGAATATATAATACGGTTTGATAATCATCAAAAGAAGCCGGGCCTAGTTTTTTGGCATATTGTTCTATATAATAGGCATTATTTGTTACGCCTTGTTTTTTAAGTACATCTATTAACTGTTTTAATTTAGTTACATCTGAAGTATCTTTTAGATAATCTTCTTTCGCTTTCTTAATGGTTATTTGTTGTGAGGCTTCTTTTGCATAATTCAATATCTGTTCAAATCGTTCTTTGGGAGCATCTACTTCTAAGTTTCTGTAAAACAGCTCCATATTACTATGTAAAAAAAGATAGTTTGGGCAGTTTTCGATATTATAATACTCATTTATTGCTTTTAAAGTAGTATCACCATAATTTGTTTTATAAGTGACAAAATGAAGATTTATTTTATTAATGATTTCCTGATCGCTAAAAAGTGGATTTTCTTTTTCATTATTTGTGTTTTCTGAATTCAAGATTATCAAAACATCCTTTTTTAAATAATGTGCTGATAGCAAAGCTTTTTGCAAAGAAGCGCTGTAATTTAATTTTTGAGCAAATAAGATGGAGGGACAGAAAAATAAAAGAAAGAGTGAGAGTGAAATTTTCATGATGTTAGCTTTTTATAAATATAGAGCAAACCAATTGAAAAAAGAAGAGTGCTGCCTAATGATTAGGGAAAGCTGGCCAAGAAGGTTGATTTAGAAATTACCAATACAGATGATAAGGGACAGTTGGGGTTGTTTTAATATCAAAATTATCGCCATTTCAAGCGGAGTGCAACGTTGCCGTGAACTACTTAAGTGCTCAGCGAAGCTAAATTTATCTCGAGATGGATTTCTCCCCGCCTGTACGGGCAGGCATTCCACTGCGTTCCAGTCGAAATGACGACTTTTCTTCCGCAAATCGTCATCCTGAACTTGTTTCAGGATCTCAATAGCAGGATAGATGCTGAAATAAATTCAGCATGACAATGCCAAAAAACAAAAGGCTCCGGATGTAAATCCGGAGCCTTTTCCCTTAAAATTGTAGAACGTTATTTAATACTTACCAATACCTGGATTTTTCCAACCGTTTGCTGGTTAAAATCCTGCAGGGCTTTACCTAAAACCTGACCTACTTTAACCTTGTTTAAATCGGCTTTCATGGCTACACCAACTGTTGATGAGGTTACCAGCATATCGCCCCGTTTAATTTCTCCGCCTTCTAAACTAACCTTAGTAGGGATTACGCCGATTACGCCCATAGGCACTTTGCCAACAAGTTCCGAATCAATGTTTTCTTCTGTTAACAAAACTCCGGGTTTAGTGGCGTAAACACCAGCTACCAGATTAGAATAAGCACCATTTGATTTTTCTACCGTTCTGTCTTTACCGGTAGAAATAATAAGGATATCTCCTGGTTCAAAATCTTTTGTTTCTCCGTTTACATCAAATGCTTCGGCTAAATCGGCACCTCCGGTTTGTGTACCGCCATTAAAGAATCCCTTTCCGGCTTTGTTGATCCTAATAACATTGGCACCCGAGCTTTGACCAATAAAAACATCTCCTGATGCGCCAGTATGGTTAGCCAATATGGTTGTGCCTGTACCGGCATCAGATACATGAAGCGTTGGATTACCATTAGCAGTATTGAAATTTGCAAAACGGCCAGCCCTGCCGGTTCCGAAATTCGGTGTCCAGCCATATACTGCATTTCCTGTTCCATCATTATTGGCTTCAATACCATTGCCGTTTTTACCGGCATTTGCGGTAATTCCATTACCATTACCTTCAGTAAGTGCAATAAGTGCAGGTCCGTTTCCACCAGCATTTGATGAATAAAACAACCCGCCATAACCACCCGTTCCGGATGATAATCCATAAACTCCGGCTGTACCAAAGTTTGCAAAAATAGAATTTACCTCACCTTTAACAGCAGCAGAAGTGCCCTGGGTATTATCTACTTTAAAATTACCCGCTGTACCATTACCAACAGTTTTAACGGTTAAAGCATCACTTGTGTTAGCTGTGTTAAAGTTTTCAAAATGAGCCGCACGCCCTGTACTAAATGAGGGCGCCCAGCCATATACCGCATCTCCTGTACCATCAACATTGGCTTCTACAGCATTACCGTTTTTACCCGCATTAGCCGTAATTGCATTGCCATTACCATCGGTTAAAGCAATAAGTGCTGCACCGTTACCCGCAGGGTTGGAGGCATAAAATAAACCTGCCCTGCCTCCGGTTCCGGATGATACACCAAAAATACCCGACGCACCAAAGTTTCCGAATATGGTATTTACCTCTCCGCGAACGGCAGCACCAACACTGTTGGTGTTATCGATCTTAAATGAAGCTGCATTACCAAGCGTATTATCGGGGATATTTCCATTACCGTTAGAGTTTACCTCAAAAGTATTGACATCTGTATTTGCTGCATTGGTGTTAATGAAGCGGCCGGCTAAACCTTTACTTCCGCTGTTTCCTACTTCGCCCTGCACACCCACACCAGTGCCTGTAGTATTAGTGGCTATAAAGCCGCGAACACCGTATCCACCGCCATCGTTACGGCCAACTACAGCTCCGGCGATATCACTGGTGGTTAAACCAACAACAGCCTCTCCTCCACCTGTATTCTGACCCAGAACACCAGCTGAAGTTTGCGCACTTGTAATCCCGTTTATGGCTAAACCGCTACCGGTAGAGCTTTTTACCCCGATGCCATTGCCTGTTGTTGAAGCATTAATTACTGTTCCATTTCCAACTGTATTTACATTTAATACATTGCTTGTATTTGAATTATTAAAAACAGAAATGCTGGCAGCAATTCCATTGGTAGAAGTTGCAGTTAATCCTGTTCCGGTATTGCTATTGGCATATACACCGGTTCCTGCGGCACTCGCGTTACCATAAACGCCCAGGCCGTTAGGCGTTACCCCATAAACACCCCATCCGCTTCCGTTATGACTTCCCCACACGCCGATGCCTAAACCACCCGTACCATTATTAATACCACGCAAAGCTGAAGAAAAACCGCCAGGTGCAGTCGAACTTACAATTCCCCTCACCGCAGCAATGCTGGATGATGTGGTGTTATTTATACCTTCAACTGATGTTCCATCGCCATTGTTGGTGATCGAAAATAATGTAGGCGCTGAATTTTCTGTAGCCAAAAACGGAAGCGTTAACGAACCGCCGGCATCTGTTCCGGGCGCCCATGTTGTTCCGTTATATTTTAAAACCTGCCCGTTGGTTGGCGCTGTAGCTGCAATAGCAACATTCTGCAGGCCTTTTACAACCGGATTAGGATAGTTTCCGCTTAAATCGCCACCCGCAGCTCCAGTTAATGTGCCTGCAGGGCCAACGGGGCCGATTGGACCGGCAGGACCGGTTGCACCTACTGGCCCCTGAGTACCCTGAACACCAGCAGGGCCTGCAGGACCTATTGCTCCTGTTGCACCAACCGGACCCACCGGACCTTGTGCTCCGGCGGGACCTACCGGGCCGATAGCACCTGTAGCTCCTGCGGGACCGGTTGCGCCGATAGCACCTGCAGGACCAGTTGCACCTGTAGGGCCTACCAATCCTTGCGGACCGATTGGGCCTGCAGCACCTGTTAATCCGATTGGCCCCTGTACACCTGCAGGACCTACCGGACCTACCAATCCCTGAGGGCCAATTGGGCCTGATGCTCCGGTTGGACCGGCAGGGCCTGTAGCACCTGCAGGACCGGGGTTACCTGAAGCTGCATATAAGGCAAAAGGTACACTCATTAATTGTGTTGCGCCCAAATCGGTAAAAGCACCACCACCAATGGCCAGTTCTACCTTTAAATACTGATTTGCATTTTGCCAGGGCACACCTGTTAAAGTTCCTGTTGATGGGCTTCCTTTACCAATTTGTAAGGTAAAAAGACCTAACGTGTTTGTGGTAAGATCATGGCTTTCCTGATATTGAACAGGGCCGTTGGCACTTGCTCCAAGTATCGAAATCCTCACCTTCACATTTTGTCTGGCAAGTACGGTTCCATCGTTATTGCGGGCAACTGCCTGATAGTTGATTCCTGTTAATCCACTTTGAGCAAATAATTTCCCAAAAAAGAGAAGGGTAACCGCAACTATGAGCGTAAACTTTTTCATGTTGAATAATTTAAGTAAAGAGGTATTAGATGTATGTTTTACTGTTTTGTACTGGTTTCCTGTTGCATAGGCGGTTGTTTAACCTCTGCTTTTGGTTCGGTTTTATCAACCTTAATTTCTGATTCGGAAACCGTTTTGGTATTGTTTACCGCTTTCCTTTTTGCGGCAGAAAAAGATGTCCGTTGTGCGCCCTGGGTATAATTCTGAAACAACCTTTGTTTTGTAGGTGTAGCAACATCTTTTTTAGCAACATCTTCCTTCTGCTTTTGAGCCGCAATTTCGGTCTCTTTATTAGGGAATAAAGTGTTAATGGTTGATTTCTGAGCCTTTGCATTTGCAATACCAATAACGATCAGTATCGCCAGGAAAAATAATTTTTTCATTTTTATAGGTTGTTTAGTAGGGTTTAGTATTAATCAATGGCATAGCTTAAGGTAAATTTGATTCCGTTTTTAAGCACATACCGCCTTGCTGTTGGCGCGATGTAGCTCATATCAAACTGGAAAGGTTTAACTTTTAGTCCAAGGCCAACAGAAACATGCTGCCTGTTGCCCTTTTCAGGGTCTTCGTAAAAATATCCGGTGCGGAGAAAAAACTGGTTCAGGTAGGCAAACTCCATCCCGCCGGCAATGGTAAATTCTGATATTTCTTCTTTAAAACCACCTGGTGCATCAAAAAGTGATGTGAATAAGGCACTTGGTACACTTCTGGCCGGGTCTTTTCCTTTTTCAATTTCGTTTGTTGCAATGCCGTTTGCATCCAGTTTATACCTGGGGGGCGAAGGTACCATCAGTTTGTTGATATCAACCAGAAAAGTAAGGCTGTTCGATTGGTTTCTTAACAAGGTGTACCCGCCGCCAATGCGTAAATTCATAGGTAGAAATGATTCGCCTGATGATGCTGAAGAATATTTTAATTTGGTACCCACATTGGTTAAACTTACTCCCCAGGCATAGCGCGAGTTGTTCAATGTTTTTTCAGAATAAACACTAATGTCGGCAGAATAGGCATTAACCGGGTTTACCTGTAAACCGTTAAACGTGCCGTTACCTAAATCGCTTCTGATGAAGCGGCCGGTTAATGCAATGGCAAAATTATTTCCGAACTTTCTGGAATAGGTTCCGTCTATCGCAAACTCATTGGCATTATACTGTTGTAACAGTCCGCCGTTTTCATCACGGAAATTGATGCTGCCCTGATCAAAATACCTTAAAGAAACACCAATTACCTCTTTATCATTTAACTGATGGTAAGCGTTTAAATTACCGAGGTGCAGGCTTTTGTCAATCTCTCTCATCCACGGCACGTATGAAACACTTATACCTGTTTTATTGGCGAAAGAGAGTTTTGCCCCGTTAATAAAATTAGAATTTGCATCGCTGGTTAGGCCTGTTCCTGCTTCTCCTACACCCGAGTTCCTCGCATCGGGACTAATTAATAAAAAGGCCGCACCAGTGGTTACCGTACTGTATTGATTTTGAAGCTGTGCCTTTGCGTAATTGACCGAGCAAAGCAAAATCAGTACAATGTATGCAGTTTTGATAAGCGTTTTCATTGATGTATTTTAGATAGTTAGCAGTTAGGTTTATTGTATGATGAGCTTTTCAGAAAATGTCCGGTAATTAACATAAAGTACCACGTGGTACACACCAGATGCCAGTCCGTTTAATGGTATTACATATTCTATTTTGCCTGCCAGACTGGTAACCGAGCTCGAATGCACAATTTGCCCTGCATTGTTTACCAGGTTAATCACCACTTTGCCATCAGTCAATAAATCAAAATCTACTTTGGTTTTTCCAACAGCAGGGTTAGGATATACCCTCATGTTGCCAACGGCATTTGGGATAAAGTTGGAGGCTATAATTTCTGGCTGCTGGAAACCCTGTGTAAGCACAATACCAGCACTTTGCAGCGTTAAGGTTGCTACTTCGCCAACAGTAAACTGCACTAAAGTAGCTCCAACCTGTGCGCTTGAACCTGTGCTGGCCACTACACTACGGGTAAGGGTAGCCTGACCATAAGATTTAAACAGGCACAGAAAAAAAATTAAAGAAAGTAAAAATACCTTTTTCATAGAGCGCAGGAAGTTTGTTTGTAATGGTTTATAGAATTAGCATTCTATATTTCAACCACAATATTCTTCTTCCGGGATATTAAGGAATGAGCATTAATGGATGATCATTACAAATTGACAGAAAGCAATCTGTTATTTCAATACGCTTTTTACGGTATTTTTTAAATGAACATGAAATGAACATAAATTAATGTAAACCGAGGTAGGCCTTGTTCTCTAAAGCATATTTAACAAGTGATGCAGTATTGTTTAAACTGAGTTTATAAAAGATGTTTTTACGGTGCGTATCTACCGTTCTGGTGCTTAAAAAAAGCAGGTCGGCAATTTCTGCATTGGTATTGCCATCAATAATCAGGCTCACAATTTCCAGTTCGCGGGAGGAGAGGAGGTGTTTGTTCTTTTTATCCTGATACTTATTGCTTAATAAAAACTCTTCAAGGATGTTCCGGAGGCTTTCAGATACATAATATTCGCCATTATAAATACAATCAATGGCCTTAAAAAGATGTTTATCGTCTGTATCCTTAAATAAATATCCTTTTGCACCTGCTTCGAGCATATTCAGTACATTTCTTTTATCATTAAGCATTGAAAGAATAATCACCTTAATATCCGGATATTCTGACTTTAAAATTCCCAGGGTTTGATAACCATTTAAAACCGGCATGTTAATATCCAGTAAAACCACATCGGGTCGTTCATTTTTAACAAGATCGATTACTTCAGCACCATTGTTGGCAACTGCAATTACCTTGAAATCACTTCTAACGGCCAAAATAAGCTTCAGTCCGTTAATCAGCACATTATGATCATCTGCAATTAATATCTTAATCATTAACTTTTGGTTTTAAAATCCTTTTCAGGTTAATCGAAATGGTTACCGCAACTCCTTTTCCCATTGCTGTATCAATGTCTAGTTCGGCCCTTATGGCTTTAATAAGCGCCTCAATATTAAACAGGCCGTAACCTCGTTTAACCGCGTTATGGTCGTATCCTTTCCCATCATCTTCATAAAGTAAAATCAGCCTTTCGTGGCGGTTAATAATTACGATATAAATGTTTTTAGCAGCGGCATGTTTAATCGTATTGTTAATCAATTCCTGGCAGATCCGGTAAATGGCATATTCAGGGGTGCTTTTAAGGGCAACTGTAAAACCCGAATGATCAAAATGGATGTTAATGATCCCCATTTTGTTAATGCTATCTGTAAGATCTTCCATGGCAGTTACTAATCCGTTTTCATCAAGGGTTTGAGGACTTAAATTGATCAATGTATTTCTCAGGACGTTTACAGAAGAATCGATATATTCTGCCGATAATTTGCGCAGTTCGCCACCGTCAATCATTTTATTAATATCGCCTGCCAGAAGATAATGTTTTAGGGTAGAGAGTTTTAAGCCCAGTTCATCGTGCAGGTCGTCGGCAATCCTTTTCCGGTCGGCCTTTTGGAAATTGATCATCTGCCGTAATTGTACCACCTGCAGGTGTTTAACCCATTTTAGATAAATAAATAAGGCGATTAAAGAAATAATGGTTAAAATGACAATACCAAGAATGATAAACCAGGTTTTTTGCCAGAAAGGGGCATTGATAAAAATAGGCAGAACCGTTTTTTCATTGCTGTAAACATCAGTTATTATGAGTTTAAATTTTCCCGATGGCATATTGGGGAAACGGATGCTGTTGCTCCCGAAAACGCTCACTTTTTTGTTATCGTAACCAATCATCTGGTAAACAATTTTTCTTTGCGTTGGGTCAATAAAATCCATCGTGCTAAATGCAATGGTTATTGTGTTTTCGTTGTGCTGAAGTTTTAAACTGCGGGTCGTTATCGGGTTGCCAATATCCGGCCGCACCTGATCGTTGATCAGGATCTCCGTAATCTGTGGTTTAGAACGGCTGGTGTACACATTCGATTTAACAGGATCGATAATATTAATACCGTTGATTCCGCCAAATGCCAATAATTTATTGCTTAGTGCCACAGCCGCATTGGGATTAAAAACCATACTCTGCAGGCCATCGCCTATGCTGTATCGGGTTTGGTTATAGGTAGCGAGGTTATAAATGTACAATCCGTTGTTGGTGCCCACCCAAAGGTTGCCATGCCCGTCCGCCAGTACACTACTGCAATTCGCATCAATTAAACTGGCGTTCTCAATGCTGTACGAATGGCAGTTGAATATTAAAAGCCCCGATGTAGTAGCAAGGTATATCCTTTCGTCAATATGGATGCTTCCGTTTATGCCGTAAGGCGATCTTGCAATTTCCTTGTTGAAAATAAATTTCCCGTCTTTTAAATCGGCAAGGTATAATGATGTATAATAAGATTGGATAATAACCTTATCTGGTGCAACAGGAACGATGGTTTGGATATTTGGCCATGATATAGCGTTGTTAATACCCTGATCCATATCGAAATATAAAACGTTATTTGCTTTAAAAATAACCCTGGCGATACCGTATTCCGTAGCCGCAAATAAATTTGCTCCGATTTTTAAAATTTGGTTAATCTGCACTTTTCCGTTCATTTTTTCAGAAAAGCTTGTTTTTAACTGATTAAAACTTGCTTTCTTAGCATCGTAAACAAAGAAAAAGCCATTAGAAAGCCCGGTTAAAATATTGCCGTTATTTAATTCTACAAGTTGAGAGATACCGAGTTTTAAAAATTCATGTTTTAATGGTTTTGTTAAATCCTGATTATAGATTAATAAACCGGAGGTTTTTGTTCCGCACCAGATTCCGCCCTTTTCTGGTTTTATAATAACGCTGATATCATTTTCAAAATTGGGAGAAACAATATCGGCCTTATCTATATAGCGAGAAAAGATAACCTTATTTAAGTTGGTATAATCAAGGCCGTAACCATTAATACTTAAAAACAGGTTCTGTTTTTGATCGATGTAAATTTTTTTGATGTAATTGGCCGATAAACTAAACGGATCATCTGATTGGTGGGTATAATCAGCTATAAATTTTTTGCTAACCAGATCGAATAACAGCAAGCCACTGCTTCTTGTGCCAATTAGTAGCCAGGGTTTATTGGGGTATTTCGCTATTGCTGTTGCAGCAATATTTTTACCTGTTTTGTAAGTGTTAAAACACTTGTGCTGTTTGGTTTTGAGGTTTAATTTAATCAATCCCTTATCGCTGGCTAACCAGAGCAAACTATCTGATGCCACATAAACATCGGCGATATGACTGTTAAGTGCTGTATTGTTGCTGTTCATAAAAAACTCCTGAACATGCTGTTCTTTTACATCATCTGTTTTATAGATGTATATGCCTTTTACTCCTCTGCTGATAAACCAATCAAGCTTATTGTAAAATGAAACCGGTGTAAAAATATATCCGTTAGAATAAGTGGTGATGTATTTGGCCGTACCGTCTTTCTTACTGTATTTATAAACATTGCCCGCCAGATAAACCCAAAGATCCTCCTGTTTGTCGATATAAAAAGGAAAGGTGTAATAATTGTCGCTCAGTTTAACATCCTTTTTGAAATGATAAAGTGTGAAATTATCCTGCTTCCTGTTGTACTTTGCCAGGTTACTTTGCGAACCGATGATTAAATCGCCATTTTTATCTTCTATAATATTGGTAATGTAATTGCCCGGGAAAGCTGCAAGGTTATTTTTGTTTTTGTAGGTAATGCAGGTTTTGCCATCAAAACGGTTCATTCCATTTTCGGTACCCATCCATAAAAAACCATCTTTATCAACGTGTAATGCTTGTATGGTGGGGTCGCTCAGGCCATTTTCCAGCGTAAGGTGTTTAAATAATAACGTGGGTTTGGTTTGCGCAGAAACCGATAAGTGTAATAATAAAAAACAGAAAATGCCGGATATCCTTTTTAATAAACTAACACATAAAAAATGGTTAATAAGGCACATGGGATGTTAAGATGGGATGATTTAGATTTTAAATATATAAAAAAATATATTTTGCCGGTTTAATATTTGCTGATAATAAGCATATTATGAAATGATGAAGGATAAACAGACTTAAAAATGCCCTTAAATTAAAAAAGCCTATATTTGCAATGCTCAAAGGGGTGCTTTTGATGTTGCAATTTCTGTTGCCATCAATTTGCTGAGATTATACCCATTTAGAGGCTTACGGTAAAAGACTTAAGGTAGAAGATTTAACCTTATACTTTTAACCCTACATCTTCTAATGAACCTGATGCAGATAATGCTGCCGTAGGAAGAGGTTAAATTACCGCGCTGTTTCGCCCTGAAAACAGTTTTCAAATTTTTATCGTAAATGGATTTTCAGGATTGGTTTAAGCTTTTTCAGGAGCAGATTGTACATACTTCTTTAATCGAATGGTTTGCTGTTGGCTTTGGGGTTGCAGAAGTGCTATTGGCCAAAAAGAACAGTATCTGGCTTTACCCAGCAGGCATAATTTCCATTTTACTATCGATGTTTTTATTGCTGAACGTAAAGTTATATGCAGAAACGCTGCTGAGTATTTATTACCTGGTAATGAGTGTTTATGGTTGGGTAATCTGGAAAAAAAGAAAGCAGGATGGCGAAAACCAGGTGTCGTGGTCCAGTAGTAATGAATTAACCATAGCTGTATTAATTTCAGTTATTGGTTTTGGGCTGCTTTACCTTGTATTAAGGCATTATACTGATTCTGACGTTCCTTTATTCGATGCATTTGTTTCTGCTACGGCCTGGGCAGGGATGTGGTTGTTGGCAAAGCGGAAAATAGAGAACTGGATTTTTCTAAATATCTCGAACATTGTGGCCATTCCGCTACTTTTTCATAAAAAACTCCCGCTTATGGCCTGTTTAACCACATTTTTATTTATGGTTGCCATTTTTGGATTTTTTGACTGGAAGAAAATCATTAATAAAACCAGGTTTAAACCAGCTCAATCGTAGCAGCAAAAATATGATCATGCAAGATACATTAACCACCACCTGGCAGGAAAAGGTAAAAACTTATGCGGCACTTTCGGAAGAAATGGGGAAACTTCATCCCGAAATTTTAGAACTTGCCTATCAGGAAAACTGGTTTAAGCTTTTTGTGCCCGAAGTTTATGGCGGGCCAGGCAAAAAACTCCCTGAAATTTTAAGGTTAGAAGAAGAACTGGCAGAAGCCGATGGAAGTTTGGGCTGGACGGTTACTTTATGTGCAGGTGCGGGCTGGTTTGCAGGATTTTTAAATCCTGAATTGGCTACAGAAATTTTCGCCGACCGTGAAGTTTGTTTTGCAGGAAGCGGGGCTGTGGGTGGTGTGGCTATAAAAACCAAAACAGGGTATCTGTTAAATGGTAAATGGAATTATGCCAGTGGTGCTTTACATGCAACCATATTTACCGCAAACTGTACGTTAAAAGATGAAAACGACAAAGATATTTTGGATGAAAACGGCACGCCCCAAATCCGATCATTTATCCTTACAAAAGAAGAAGTAAATATTCTGCCCGGCTGGTCTTATTTTGGTTTAATTGCAACCGGAAGCCATGCCTTTGAGGTGAAAAATTTAAATGTTCCTGAAAACCGGACTTTTCAAATCAATCAGCATATTGAAGTTGCAGATGCTGGTTTTGATTATCCTTTTTTGCAGCTGGCAGAAACCACTTTAACGGTAAATAGCTTAGGTATGACCAATCATTTTATTAAACTGGTTGAAGATGCTTTTTACGTACGTACAGGCTTAAAAAGATATACTGATGAGCAGGTTTTGTTTTTTACAAACGAACTCAGTAGCTGTAAGGAAGAAATCCAAAATCTGCGGGCGAAATTTTACAGCACTTTTGATGCATCCTGGAATCAGCTGATTAATAATAATAAAATTGAGGAAAATACATTAACAGAAGTGAGTTCGATCAGCCGTAAACTGGCACATGCCTGTTGGAGAACGGCAGCCAGATTGTTTCCTTACTGTGGTTTAGAAGCGGCCAAAAAAGAGTCAGAAATTAACCGTGTTTGGCGTGATCTCCATACGGCCAGCCAGCACGCCTTGCTTACCTTCGAAATTTAATTATTCCAGAAGTTCAGGCCTGATTTTATCCTGAAAATCTTTGGCAAACTTATTTAGTTTTGGCTGAATCACAAAGGCACAGTATGGCTTGCCCTGGTTGTCGCTAAAATAGTTCTGATGATAATCTTCAGCTTCATAAAACTCCGTTGCCGGGCTAATTTCGGTAATGATGGGTTTATCAAAAACCTGCTCATGCGTAAGGTCGCTAATCATTTGCCCGGCCTGCTTTTTCTGTTCTTCATTTTCGTAAAAAATTACAGAACGGTATTGTGTACCAATATCATTTCCCTGCCTGTTTAAGGTTGTTGGGGTATGGGTTTTAAAGAATACCAGTAAAAGTGTACTGAAAGATATAACTTCCTCATCAAAGCTGATCTGAACTACTTCGGCATGGCCGGTATCTCCATTACACACCTCCATATAAGTTGGATGTTTTAATTCCCCTCCCATATAGCCTGATGTTACCTGGCTTACGCCATTTAACGTCTGAAATACGGCTTCGGTGCACCAAAAGCAGCCTCCGCCAAATGTTGCTGTTTGCATATCCTACTTATATAAAATCTGTCCCAACTTTTGTAATCTGTTAAAAAAACGCTTTTTTGAGATCGAAAGTTTGGATTAACGACTAATTATTCCTTTAAGTTGTAAATGTTTGACTTACAGAGGATCAATATAGTATTTTACGTTAATAAAATAGCAATTCGTTTAAAAAGCAAATATTCAAAGTTGTAAGAAAGCCGATGAGAAGTATTATATTGATTGAGAGTCAAGTGCTAGTTTTGCGTTCTCAAGCATTTTTATATATTTTTCTTTTTGATCTGATATGCCTGAATTTTGATAAATAATTTCGCCTTTTGAGTTAAAGAAAAAATATGCAGGATAATCAGGGGTAGCTTTATAAGCTAATATTTCTTTAACAGCCTGATTTGATGAGAGTGCATAATAAACATAGAATTCATTTTTTACAGTCTTAAAAAACTTTTTCTCGAATAATGCTATCGTCCAAATAGGTTTTTTAAAGAATCTACTTTTGGCAGAAATACGATTTGGAGTATCATCTATTATTAACATTAAAGGCTTTCCAGATTGATTTGCTTTATTAACAATTTCTTGCATTGTAAATACAGCTTTATTTTGAGCAAATCCATTTGAAATTAATAGGAAAGATATAGTTAGGAGCAAAAATAGATGTTTCATAATATGATAAGCAGAACGCCTCCCGATCTTATATCGGGAGGCGTTTGTTATGTTATTGATATTGAATATATATCGGTTTTGGAGTAAGCTTTAAAAGCTCTTCTGGTGTCATCAATCGTTTAGGATCTTTTTTAAGGTCGTTTTTGTAAAACAGTTTAAAACCTGTAAACTGAACCGGCTCTCCCTGTACAAAGTGGCGGTAAGTTCCTTTTTTCAATTCAGGCTCGCCCCATCCATCCATGTGCACCACTACCTGTACTTCCGGACGAAGTTTAATACTTGCAGAGTTGGTTACCATTTTCTTTGTAAAACGGTGCAATACAAATACTTTTGGAGGCAGGTTATGTTTTTTAACAATATCAGCAAGGTATTGAGTTACATAATTTACATCTGCAGCATCGTATGTACCGATCTTTTTTCCTGGCAACGAACCATCTTTCATCGAAAATTCAGGATCGATACCTAAATGAACGTAAGGCAGTTCAAGGTATTTTTCAATATGGGGCAACTCAGCCTTAATGGTGCTTAAAGCTACCTGAAGATCTAAAAATACAATGGTATTTGGTTGCATTTTAGCAATGGTTAAAACAGAATCGATCTGTTTATTACCCATTCTGTTAATGTATTTTCCATCTTTTCCAGGTGTTCCGCTTGCCACAGCTGCAATATAATGCAAGCCCGGTTGTACCGGTGTAGTTGGATCGGCTTTTTCCCAATGTTTAACTTCGGCATTCAGGCGTTGCCACATTTCTTTTGGTGCATATTCGCCCAAAGCACCCATTTTTTTTGAGTGCAGGTTTCCATAATAAACTACAATGCGTTTAAATGGCAGAATGGCTCCCGCCAAAGGATATGGCTGTTTTTTTACCGGCCATTTTCCGGTCGTATCTCCATTGGCCAGTTTTTTTACCAACGAATCGTAAAGTTTCGGATCAACAGGTTTCATTACATTTGCTGTTGAGTCGGTTTTCTTTTTAGTGGTATCAGATGAGAAGATTTTACCAACGCCGCTGCCGCCTTTACCGTCTGAATTACAGTTGGCGAACAAGCTGATTGCGGCAAAACCAAGTATTAGGGTGCCTGCTAATTGAGGGAATTTCATAGATTTATTAGATGATTTAAAATTTAGACAGTTTCCGGTTCTGTTGTGGATGAAAGTAGGTCGGAAATCTGATAGTTTAAAATAAAGTAATTAACATTTACACATTGCAGAATTTACCAAAAACACCTAATGGTAATTTAATGCCAGAAGTAGCCTGTAAAAAAAGCTCTCCGGTTTCGAGGTTTTTAACTGCCGGGAAAGAAGTGCGGATTAGATTTTCGACAATTACCGAAGAAAAACCAAGGGAGTAGGTATTTAAGATCAGGAAATGTTCCTTTTCATCCAGTAACTGTACAACATCCTGCATCATTTCCTGGATATGATCTTCCAGTTTCCACTTTTCGCCATTTGGTCCATGGCCGTATGCTGGCGGGTCTAAAATGATTCCATTGTATTTTTTGCCTCTTTTCAGTTCTTTCTTTACAAACTTCAAAGCATCTTCAACCATCCAGCGGGTATCTTTTAAGCCAGAAAGTTCCTGGTTTTCGTTTGCCCAGGTAACCACCTGTTTAATAGAATCAACATGGGTAGTTTCTGCACCAGCTGCGTTCGCAATTAATGATGCTGCTCCGGTATAGGCAAAGAGATTTAACACCTTTGGCTGCGGTGTTTTAAATTTTTTAATTGATGATGAGATAAAATCCCAGTTTACGGCCTGCTCAGGGAATACGCCTACATGTTTAAAAGAAGTTAAGCCTAAACGAAGCTTAATGGCCACTTCATCATTTTTATATTCTACATGCCAGCGATCTGGAATAGATTGATTTTTCTTTATCCATTCGCCGGAAGTAGCAGAACGGCCTCTGAAAGTTATGTTTGCTGTTTTTTTCCAGTCCTGTTCTGAATATGTTTTTTTCCATACGGCCTGCGGTTCAGGGCGGATAAGAGTTACATTTCCAAAACGTTCTAATTTTTCAAAATCCCCGCAATCTATCAGTTCGTAATCTTTCCAGTGTGTTGGGGCAAGTAATTGTATCATTTATTATTTGTATAGTTCGTCATTGCGAGGCACGAAGCAATCTTAATGCGGTAGATGTATAGAATAGATTGCTTCGTGCCTCGCAATGACGATTTATTTATTTTATTTAAAATCTAATGGATCATTAAAATCATCAGAAATGTAAAGAATTGTGCCTTTTGCAGCACCATATAAGCTTTTTGGCTCTTCAATAATTTTATTTTTTCACTCTCCGATTCAGGAAAGCTTTTGACATGTTTAGCTTGTAAAAAATCAATAAAATCTTCTACCTCATTTACCATATTTTCTGGTAAGGTTTCTAATTTGTGAATGATATTTTTTGTAGCCGTAGTCATAATTAACAAATATAAGAATTTTATTAAAACTTATCTTTTGCTGCTTTCATGAAACGGCTGGCGAATACGAAATCGTTTAATTCTTTAATATCGGTGTGTGCAATTTCTTTATTGCTGCCTTCCCAGAATTTCTTTCCTTCGTGCAGGAAGAGGATATAATCGCCAATACCCATTACCGAGTTCATATCATGCGTTACCACAATAGTGGTGGTTTTATATTCTTCGGTAATTTCCTGAATCAGCTCATCAATAACAATCGAAGTTTTTGGATCCAAACCAGAGTTGGGTTCATCACAGAACAGGTACTTCGGATTCATAGAAATGGCACGGGCAATACCTACACGTTTTTTCATACCTCCGGATAGTTCGGCAGGGAATAACTTGTTTTTACCGGCAAGGTTAACACGCTCCAGGCAAAAATCAACCCTTTCCAGTTTTTCTTTTCGGCTTTGATCGGTAAACATATTTAAAGGAAACATGATGTTTTCTTCAACGGTCATACTATCAAACAGGGCAGATCCCTGAAAAAGCATACCAATTTCTTTACGTACTTCGATACGTTGCTCGTAAGTCATCGGTGTAAAATCACGGCCATCGTACAGTACCGAACCCGAATCAGGCTGGTGTAAACCTACCATACATTTAAGCAGGGTTGTTTTTCCAGAGCCCGAACCACCAATAATTAAATTGGTTACGCCTTCTTCAAACTTGCCGGAAATGCCTTTTAATACCTCATTTCCTGAGAACGATTTATGAATATCTTTAATTTCGATCATTACAATAACAATTGGGTCACGATATAATCGCAAGCTAAAATAGAAATACAGCTAATTACAACAGCCCTTGTACTGGCTTGAGAAACCTCTAAAGCACCACCACGAACATAAAATCCTTCGTATGCCGGAACTGATGTAATGATAAAACCGAATACAAATGCCTTTACAAGTGCCACCACAATGGTGTAAGGGTTAAAATCGGTTGTAATACCCTGAATATACTCTGCCGGGGTAACTGCTCCCGATACTGAACCACCAATATAACCACCGGTAATACTTAAGAACATAGAAATGATTACCAGCATGGGCACCATGGTAATCCCTGAAATAATTTTTGGCAGAATTAAATAACCCGGTGCATTAATACCCATAATTTCTAAAGCATCAATCTGCTCGGTAACCCGCATAGAACCAATTTCTGATGAAATGGCCGAGCCTATTTTTCCGGCCAGTACAATTGCACTGATGGTTGGACTTAACTCCAGAATACTCGAATCGCGGTTTACTGAACCAATAATGGTTTTCGGAATAAAATCGCTAACCAGCTGGAAAGCAATTTGTAAAGTCATTACCGCGCCAATAAAGGTAGAGATAATGGCAATCAAGCCTAAAGAACCCACACCAACATAATCCATCTGTTTGGCGATTTCTTTAAGGTATATTTTCAGTTTTTCCGGCCTTCTGAATACAGACTTGAGTAGCAGGATGTATCTGCCGAAATTGGTAAAATTCATTCCGTATGTATTTGCTTAATTTAAATGATCATTCTTATACTACTACAAAGAAACGATAAAAAAGTTGTCGCTCTTTGCTAATTGCAAAAATATTCGTGGTTTTGAATATAAATATGGTTTTTTGTCAACAAAAATTAAACCACAAAACATGAAAGCTGTAATAACAGGGGCAACTAAAGGGATTGGAAGGGCTATATCGCTAAAACTGGCACAAAACGGATACGATTTAATTTTAGTAGCCAGGGGTGAGGATGATTTAAACGCTTTAAAACATGAATTAACCCCTTACAGGAATGCTGTTGTTATCCATCAGGCCGATTGTTCGGTTAAAGAAGAAGTATATGCTTTTTTAAATTCGACAGTTATCGATTTTAGCAATGTAACGGTTTTAGTAAATAATGTGGGGATTTTTTTACCCGGCAGTTTATTGGATGAGGCTGATGAAATCTTCGAAAAACAACAGCATTTAAACCTCAATGCCGGTTATTATATCAGTAAGTTTTTTGGCAAAAAAATGCGTTCAGCAAAGCAGGGCCATATATTCAACATCTGTTCGGTAGCCAGCAAAGCACCTGTAAAAAATGGTGGCAGTTATAGTGTAACAAAAGCAGCGATGTTAAGTCTTAATCATGTATTGCGGCAAGAGTTAGCCCCTCACAACGTTAAAGTTACAGCTTTTTTACCAGGTTCTACTAAAACCTCATCGTGGGAAGGAACAACAATCCCCGATGAAAAATTTGTACAGCCTGAAGACATTGCCGAAACTTTATTCACCATTTTAAACTTAAGTAAAGGTGTAAACGTAGATGAGGTTTTAATTACCCCGCTCGATTTTTAACACAAAATGAACAACGTTATGGAAAAGAAGCTTTTTAGAAACGAACACGATAAGATGATTGCCGGTGTAGCTTCGGGACTTGCAGATTATATGCAGGTGGAGGTTACCATAATCAGATTATTGTTTGCATTATCGGCCATCTTTATGGCTGGCGCTGGCTTAATAGCCTATATTATTATGTGGATTATTGTTCCGGTTAATAATGATCCGGCTGCAAAATTCTCAAAATTTAACGATTATTTTAATAAGAATAATCCGGGCGCAAATCCTTTTGGCAATCCTGATCCCTTTGCAGCGAATACCGGTGCAACACCAAACTGGACACAGCCGGTAGATGCTACGCAGAAAACACCATTTGAAACGCAACCTGATTTTAGCAAATTCAATAAACCGAATGATACCGGGCGCACCATAGGAGGCTTATTGCTTCTGGTAATCGGATGTTTTTTCCTGATGCGCGAAATGGATTTTATTCCCGATTGGTTTAGTATCCGCAATTTATTCAGGTACATGTGGCCTTTAATATTTATCGCATTGGGTATTAGTATTATTGCCAAATCAAAAAGAAAAAACGACTGGGCAGCTTTTCAGAACCAGCAAGAGGCAGAACAGAAAAAAACAGCTGATTTTACTGAAACTGTTGTAGAAAGTGAGCCGGTAACCCCTGTAAATAAAGATGATCAATCAACATCCGCTAACCCTCAAGTATAAATAAAATGAAACTAGATAGATTAATATGGGGTATCATCCTGCTTTTTATTGGCGGTGTACTTCTACTCGAAAATTTTGGCGTAATCAATTTTTATTGGCGTAACGTTTGGAGCTTTTGGCCTGTATTTTTAATTATTGCAGGTTTAAATATCCTTTTTAACAGAAACAATTCGCAAACCGGTAGCATTATTTCCATCGGGGTGCTTGTAATCGCCTTATCTTTCCTTTTTTACAGAGGTCAGCAAGTTCCGGAACATAGCAGCTGGTGGGGACGAAATTTTAAAAAAGACATCGATGTTAATATCGATCATAACGATGGCGATGATGATAACGACAGTGATGACGACAAGGATTCTTCATATAACCAGTTAAATTTAACAGAGCCTTTTGTGGCGGCCGACAATACCAAAAAAACAGTGCTTAATATTTCCGGCGGAGGCATTTCATTTAACCTTGATGGCGAAACGGCTTCGTTAATTGATGCCGATATCAGAAAAAGGCATGGTAATTTCTCTCTGAAAAAACTGGTTACCGATTCTGCAACCGTGCTGACTTTTGCAATGGAAGACAGGAAAAGTAAATGGAATTTTGGCGATAACGGTAACGATGTAAACTTTAAGTTAAACAAAACTGCTACCTGGGATGTGCTGATGAAACTTGGCGCCGGCGAAGCTAACTTCGATTTTTCTTCCTATAAAGTACGTACGTTCCGTTTTGATGGTGGTGCCGCAGCTTTAGACATTAAAATGGGAGATTTATTACCGATTACCGATGTGGTGGTAAAATCGGGAGTGGCTGATGTTAAAATTAAAGTGCCTAATGGCTCAGGTTGCAGAATTAAAACCAAAACAGGTTTATCTGCAAAAGATTTCGACGGATTTGAGAAACTGAGTGATGGCGTTTACGAAACTTCTAACTATAAAACCTCAACCAAAAAAATCTTTATCAGTTTAGACGGCGGATTGAGTAACTTTGAAGTGAGCAGGTATTAGGAGAGGGAAAATGTTAGATGGAAAATGGAAGGAAATTTTTAAACTTTGATCTTACAATTCTGATAAAAAGGTTGAGGATAGAAAGCTTAGATTTTGCTAAAATCTTTGGCATAAGGCTTTATTCGATCTGAATTATACAACCCTGATCTTACAATCCTAAAATCCAAACAATCCTGATCCTGTCTAATGAATCCCGATCAATACACAGTAGTAATTAATGGTAAGCCACAAGGTCCGTATAATTTAAGCGAGCTAAAAGATTTAAACATCAGCGCAAATACTTTTGTACGCAAACCCGGTATGGACGATTATAAAGAAGCTCACGCAATGCCCGAATTGCGTGAGCTTTTGGGTTTTAGCTATCAAAAAACCGCGCCTCAGTATTTTGCCGCTTTCGATCAGCGTTTGCTGGCTACGGTAATCGATCATTTTATCATTTTTGGGTTTTACACCATCATTATTTTAATCAGTTATATTTTTATAGACGGAAAAGACCAGCGGATAATGGCTTTTATGGTTCCTTTTCCCTCTATATTTATTATTAAACTCATTTATGGAAGCATTGCCGAAGCATCTAAAAGCCAGGCAACAATAGGCAAGAAACTGCTCAACATTAAAGTAACCGATTTAGAAGGGAGCCGGGTTTCTTTTGGAATTTCCCTGATCAGGAATTTATCTAAAGTTTTATCCGTTATTCCTGTCTTTTTTGGCTACCTGTACAGTTTTTTAAACAAGAAAAACCAATGCTGGCATGATATTGCCGCCAATACTCTGGTGATAAAAGACAGATTGATTTAAGTAGAAAAGCAGGGATATTACAACTATTTTCGTTAGCCGGGCTGTTCGCTATATCTTTGGCTGACCTTCGACTACGCTCAGTCTGACAGCCAAAGTATGCCGCTTCCATTCCGTTTATACACCTTAGCCGGTGCGATGATGCCAAACCCACCCACCGTTAATAATAAACCCGATTGAAGCGAACACGAAGTGCAACGAAGTAAAGCGTAAAGCGGGACTGCATTTGCCAAGCACAACAGCCCTTCCGTTTCCAAAAAAAAATCGCTTTATCATTAGCTTGATTTAATTACAACATTACAACATCAAAAATTCCAACAATCCTTATCTTTGCAAACAGATGGAAAATATATTGGCAAAACATGATCTGGAAGGCGGATATTGCAACAGTTTAACCGCTTATTCAAGGTATTTAACACGCGAAGTGAACATTGGCGATATTGCATTAGGTGGGCACAACCCCATCCGGATCCAATCGATGACCACTACTGATACCATGGATACTTTGGGCACGGTAGCGCAAACCATCCGCATGGTAGAATCGGGCTGCGAGTATGTGCGTATTACGGCGCCAAGTATTAAAGAAGCAGAAAACCTTGCCAATATTAAAAAAGAACTGCGTTTTCGTGGTTATCATGTTCCGTTAATTGCCGACATCCACTTTACGCCAAATGCCGCAGAAATGGCCGCCCGTATTGTAGAAAAAGTACGCGTAAACCCAGGCAACTACGCTGATAAAAAGAAATTCGAAAATATTGAATATACCCAGGATGCCTACAATGCAGAGTTAAGCCGGATTTACAAAAAGTTTATTCCATTGGTTAAAATCTGTAAAGAGTATGGTACGGCCATGCGCATCGGTACCAATCATGGTTCACTTTCAGACAGGATTATGAGCCATTACGGCGATACCCCACGCGGAATGGTAGAATCGGCAATGGAGTTTATCCGCATGTGCGAAGACCAGAACTATTATAATCTGGTCATCTCGATGAAGGCCAGTAATACCCAGGTAATGGTGCAGGCTTACCGTTTGCTGGTAGAAACCATGGCTAAAGAGGGGATGAATTATCCTTTGCATTTGGGCGTTACCGAAGCCGGCGATGGAGAAGATGGTCGTATTAAATCAGCTGTGGGTATTGGTACTTTGCTGGAAGATGGGTTAGGCGATACCATCCGCGTTTCGTTAACTGAAGACCCTGAGTTTGAAGCGCCAGTAGCTAAAGCTTTGGCAGATCGATATTCTTTAAGGAGTCCGAAGTCCGAAGTCGGAAGTCTTGAGTCGATTACTCTACGCTCTACGCCCCACGCTCAACGCCAAACTTACAGTCCTTACGAATACAACCGCCGCATCACAACACCTGTACAGCACATCGGCGGGCACCACCATCCGGTAGTGATGATCGATGTTTCGAAAGAAAATTTAAAAGATCCTTACTTTTTAAATTCGGTTGGTTATAATTATAGTGCAGGTTTAGATAAATATAATCTGGCCGATCAGGCTTGCGATTTGGCTTATTTGGGAGATCATTTACCTTCTTTCTCTTTCCCCGGAAATTTAAAGCAGGTTTACAATTACCAGACCTGGTTAAAGCTGAGAGATAAAAACAACTGTCACCCTTTATTTTCACTGGAAGAATACAACAAAGCTGGCATTAAAGACGAGTTTTTAAACTTTGTTGAGGTTGATGCGGAAACATTTCAACATTCCAACATCCCAACCTTTCAACCTGATGTTGTTTTAATCTTAAAAACGTCTTCAACCCACGGCATGGCCGAGCAAAGAGCCTTTTTTGTTGCTTTACAGGAGAACAATATCCAGATTCCGGTTATAGTAAAAAGAACTTACCAGAATGCAGATGCCGATCATTTAATGCTTTATGCCGCTACTGATTTGGGTGCCTTACTAACTGATGGTTTTGGAGATGGCGTGTGGATTGATGCACAAGGTCAAAACCTTTCGCTGATTAATTCGACCAGTTTCGGAATTTTGCAGGCAACACGTACCAGAATCAGTAAAACGGAATATATTTCGTGCCCGAGCTGCGGCCGTACCCTTTTCGATCTGCAGGAAACCACCCAACTGATCCGCTCGCGTACCGACCATTTAAAAGGCATCAAAATTGGTATTATGGGTTGCATCGTTAACGGCCCCGGCGAAATGGCCGATGCCGATTATGGCTATGTGGGTACCGGACCCGATAAAATTACCCTGTATCGCGGTAAAGAAGTGGTAAAGAAAAATGTAACTACAGCTTACGCTTTGGATGAACTGATCGACATCATCAAAGGTGATGGCAATTGGGTGGAAAAGGTTTAATCGTTAATAATACGAGCCGTGGTTTGCCCGCAAACTACTGTATTGTCATTCTTAGCTTTTCGAAGAATGTTAAGTTTTGTAAAAGTGTTTCGAAAAGCCGGTGCCGTGGTCTTTGCCGCCACAGACCACCACTATCGTATTGTTGGTTTCGTTCTGTGCGGACACAGACCGGGGACTATGATCTGGTTAATAAAAGATCTGTGTTTATTCTTTTCATCTGTGGTTAAATGTTGACGGTTCACGCTACATTGGTGCCGGGTCTTTGTCCGCACAGACCACCACTATCGTATTGTAGGTTTCGTTCTGTGCGGACACAGACCGGGGACTATGATCTGGTTAATGAAAGATCTGTTTTTATTCTTTTCATCTGTGGTTAAATGTTGACAGTTTACGCTACATTGGTGCCGTAGTCTGTGTCCCCACAGACCACCACTATCTAGTATTGTAGGTTTCGTTCTGTAAGGACACAGACCGGGGACTATGATCTGGTTAATAAAAGATCTGTGTTTATTCTTTTCATCTATGGTTAAATATTGACAGTTCACGCTACATTGGTGCCGTGGTCTGTGTCCCCACAGACCACCACTATAGTATTGTAGGTTTCGTTCTGTAAGGACACAGACCGGGGACTATGATCTGTGTTTATTCTTTTCATCTGTGGTTAAATATTGACAGTTCACGTTACATTTACTTTTCTAATCAATAAATCCTAAATTGCCGTGATGAAAATTCCCGAGTTTCAATTGCTGTTTAACGAACTTAGAAACTGGCTGGCTGGTAAAGGCCTGTCAGGTAGCGAACTCGTTTATTCTTATTTCTTTATCGGACTGGTTGCGGTAGTTTTATTCTTGTTTGTTACCATTTTTGTAACCCGCCAGATTTTTATTGTGATGGTAAAAAGTGCCAAAACTAAATCCGACTGGCAAAAAGCATTGTTCGAGTTTAGGGTATTCAGGGCATTTGCCCTAATATTTGGTGCCTACATTATTTATAACGTAGTTCCTTATCTTTTTATCTATTTTAAAAACTGGCATTTTTATGCCTTGATTTTTGCTAAAATCTATATGGTTTTGGCGGTGATGTTTGCTATAAATGCATTTTTAAATGCGGTGGTTTCGATCATGGAATCATCAAAGAAATATGCCGATAAACCCATCAGAAGTTATAAACAGGTGGCCAAAATTGTATTTTACATTGTTGGTTTTGTGCTTATCCTGTCGATTATTCTAGGCGAATCGCCATTATATGTTTTTGGAGGTTTTGGTGCCGTAACAGCCGTTTTTATATTGGTTTTCAGAGATCCGATTTTGGGTTTTGTGGCTTCAGTACAAATGAGTGCCATTGATCTGGTAAGGGTAGGCGACTGGATTACGGTTGAAAAATATGGTGCTGATGGCGAAGTAACCGAGATTAATTTAACCACCATTAAAGTACGAAACTGGGATAAAACGGTAACCATTGTGCCTAGTTATGCCATTGTAAGCGAATCGTTTAAAAACTGGCGCGCCATGGAAGAGAGCGAAGGCAGGAGGATTAAACGCCACATAAACATTAAAATTTCGAGCATTAAATTCTGCGATGAGGAATTAATCGGAAGGCTGCAGAGCATCGATTTTCTGAAAGATTATCTGAGAGAAACACAAACTTTTATCGAACGATATAATGCCGAAAATACGGTAAACCCGAACAACCTGGTTAACGGCCGCCACATGACCAATATTGGTACTTTTAGGGTTTATGCCGAAAAATACCTCGAAAGTAATCCACATATCAATAAAGAACTTACCTTCATGGTGCGCCAGTTACAGGCCACAGAAAACGGTCTTCCTATTGAGATTTATGTATTCTCGAAAGAAAAAGGCTTAAAACGTTTTGAAGAAGTGGCAGCAGATATTTTTGACCACCTGTTAGCTGCGGTACCTTATTTTGATCTGGAGATTTTCCAAAGCCCAAGCGGAAGTGATATGCGTAATTTTGTGAGAAGAGGGGATGATTAATATTTTTTTATCATTATCAAATTTTTAGCTTTCAATATTCTGGCCTTTCCATCTAGCCCTGATGGAAATGGAAATCCCTTTTGGGTACGATTAATTTTTTTTAAATAAATACATTCCCAAAAGGATTGGAGTGTACAGCAGGACAGAACCCTTAATCGCTACTGATGGCCTTGCGCTCCAATAAAATTAAAATGTTTTTATATTTGAAAGGCCCCTGTAATAATCACTTACATTAATTTTATTACTCCCCCAAAAACATCAAAACCTTTTCGCAAACCTTAAATAAAAGTGGTGGCAAAGTTTCGCTGGTATAAGGCTGTGTTGCTCCATAAACATGATTGGCACCTTCAATTTTAACCAATCTGCTGCCGGGGTTGGCCTCAGCCAAAGTTTGTGCCGTTTCAAAAGGCACATTCACATCATCATCGCCATGGATAATTAACCAGGGAATATTGATCCGCTTTGCCGCATCAATAATATTCAATGTTGCAGCATTTTTCTCCAGATCTTCCAGTAACGTTGCATTTAAAGGCATCTGTTCTTTAGTACGTGCATTGGTGACGAATATTTTGCCGTTCTTTTTCCATTCTGCTTCCTGCTCTTTTTTCCAAAGACTGTTAAAATCGGCAATGGCGCTCCAGGTAATCAGTTTGTTGATCCTTAAATCGTTTGCAGCCTCAATAATTGATAAACCGCCGCCGCGACTATGGCCGATCAGATTTACTTTGGTATTGGCACCATAAGCTTTCTCAATAAAATCGAGTACGGCATTTACATCAAAAAGTTCTTTCGACACGGTATTACTGGCAAAAGCCTCCATATCGGTTACATCTTTCGGGTCGTTAACCGGCACACCGCTATGCGATAAATTAAACTTAACGTAACGGTAACCATTGCTGGCAAAATACCTGGCCACTAAATTATGGGCGCCCCAATCTTTAAAGCCTTTAAAGCCATGAACAAAAAGTATGATGGGCGTATTTGGATTTTTTTCATCAAAAGTAATATCGCCGATAATTAATTTTCCGTCTGAACCGCTAAGGCTAAAATTGCTTTGTGTAATCATAATTTAAAAGGAATTGATATAAAATATAAACCTACGAAATCTAATTTTGTTGTGTGGTTTTATAGAGAATCGTTTCCGATTGTAGTGCAATTCCCCGAATGTTCAGGGGAGAAACTATTTTTCTTGATATTGTTTTAGATTTCTCCGCTGCGGTCGAAATGACGGGTTTTTAAGAAGAAAACGATAATAGGCGCATGACCGATATTAACCAAACCCGATAGAAGTGAAAATCCTTTTTGTTGCAATTGCCCTGAATGTGCTGTCATCTGCAACCGATGGAAAAGATTCTTCGTGCTCAGAATGACAGAAGTTTAAAAAGATTGTAACGAATAGCGGGACTAACCCAAAAATGAAATGCAGGTTTTGCTTTTCCAAAAAGAAAACACATTAAACTGTCCTTTTATAATAATACCATGCCCAGCCGATAAACAATAACTGAAAAGGCAGCCTTAACCATGCAATAAGAGGCGTAATTTCTATTGATCCGAGCATAAACGGTGCCTTCTGGATCATGTAGATGTGCGCAGGCATAAAGGCAATCAACATGAGTATAATCAGTATCGCAGCAAGCTTTCTTGTCTTTTTAAACAGCAATAAAAAGCCGAAAACCATTTCCAGTACTCCAGAAAAGTAAATTAAAAAGCCAGGTGCAGGCAACCATTTTGGCATAATACCGTAATATACTGCAGTGGATAAAAAGTGGTTACATCCTGCTAAAACATAGAAGATGGCATAAACCCAAAGAAAAATTGTGTAGATTGGTCTGTCTATCATGTTCAATATTTTAAGTTAATCTTAGAATGGTCGCTATTTAAAACCGTTCTAAATTGATGTAAATTACAGGTTAATGACAGTGACATGCCTTCACCATGTTACTTTTGTATCCCGATAATAGTTAATAACGGAAGCACTTGGAATATTTAAAAGTAATAGCTTTTACGCATCACCACATCGACCTGAAATCTTTAGGGAAATTAGTTATTTGTGATCAAAGTCTAGATAGCAGGTTGAAAAATGTTCAGTCTGAACTTCCCGTTAGCGAAATTTTTTACATCGGAACCTGTAACCGCGTAGAGTTTGTTTTTCTTACCAAAGAGAAAACCGACAAAGAATTCGTAACTAAATTCCTTACCGTTTTAGATATGGGGCTGCCTCCGGAGTTTATGGAGCGTTTTCTAGACAGTGTTTCTGTTTATGAAAATGAAGAAGCTTTTAACCATTTATTAAGAACATCGTGCTCTTTAGAGAGCTTGGTGGTTGGCGAAAAAGAAATTCTTGCCCAAATCCGCAGGGCTTATGAGAATTGCCGCGATGCCGGATTTACCGGTGACTATATGCGGATGATTATGGAGCGGGTAGTTAAAACGGCCAAAGAAGTTTATACCCATACCAATATTTCGAAAAATCCGGTTTCTGTTGTTTCATTGGCTTACCGCAAATTAAAAGAATTAAATATGTGTGGCAACTCACGTATCCTGATTATCGGTGCCGGCGAAACCAACCAGAACATTGCAAAATACCTTAACAAACATAAATACTCTAACTTTTCGATTTTTAACCGTACACTTTCTAAAGCCGAAACTTTGGCCGAAGAGTTAAACGGAAAAGCTTATCCCTTAGCTGCACTTGAAGATTTTAATGAGGGTTTTGATGTAATTATCACCTGTACGGGTTCTACCGAGGCCATTATAACCGAAGAACTTTATGCAAAATTGCTTAATGGCGAAACCGGTAAAAAGGTAATTGTAGACCTGGCTATTCCTAATGATGTTACCCCTGCGGTGATCCATAATAACCTGGTTCATTACATCGAGGTAGAATCGCTGAAAGAAGTGGCCCGTAAAAATATCCAGGAGCGTTATAACGAACTGGTACACGCCGAAGAAATCATCAGCAACAACATTACCGAATTTTTCTCTGTTTTAAAACAACGCCGTATCGAACTGGCGATGCAGGAAGTGCCAAGAAAGATTAAAGAAATCAAAAATACGGCTATCAACGGTGTATTTGCCGATGAAATAAGTCAGATGGATGATGCCTCACGCGAAGTTTTAGAACGTGTGATGAATTACATGGAGAAAAAATACATCAGCGTACCGATGGTGATGGCCAAAGAAATCCTGGTTAACCAATCCTAATCTAACCGCAAAGAAAGCTAAGCTTAATTTCCTTTCATTATTTTTTTTTCTGTCATTCTGAACGCAGTGAAGAATCTTTTATTTCTCGAAAGGAATTTTTAATATCAATTGTAATTCCAAGTCTTACACTCGCTTACCTTCATCCTGAATCTGTGTAAGTATCTTTCATGCTTCTGAGCTTAAATGGCCTTACATTTCTTATATGGTTCAATTCTATAAAGTTCATGATAATTAATTTGGATCCTGTTTCTGTTGAGTTTAAAGACAATGCCTACGGGTTACAGATTCGCTGCGCTCTGAATGACAAATTAATCTCCTAATGTCATAGAAATCCTTTAAATTATCCCTTCTGTAACCTCACTGTCTCATTTTTAAACAATTCATGGTATAAACCACTAATTAAATTAAATTTGCAACTCATTTAACCTTTATAGTGAAGAAATTAACCATCGGAACACGCGGTAGCGACCTGGCATTATGGCAAGCAAATCATATAAAAGATGAATTGGCGGCCATCGGAATTGAAGCGGAAATTAAAATCATTAAAACGCAGGGCGATAAAATCCTGAATTTAAGATTGGATAAACTGGAAGGCAAAGGCTTTTTTACCAAAGAACTTGAAGAAGAGCTTTTGGGTGGAACGATCGATCTGGCGGTACATTGCCTTAAAGATTTACCAACCACACACCCTGCAGGATTAACCATTGCCGCCTTGCCTCCACGCGAAGAAGCGAGTGAATACCTGTTGATTTTAAAAGATTGCGTTGATGTTTCGCAGAAACTTTCGCTAAAAAAAGGTGCTATGGTAGGTACTTCATCCAACCGCCGTAAAGCGCAGTTATTGGGTTTGCGTCCTGATTTGGAAGTGGAAGATTTACGTGGAAATGTACCAACCCGTATCCAGAAACTCCGTGATGAAGATTACGATGCGATTTTAATTGCAAAAGCAGGTGTTAAACGCTTAAATCTTGACGTGAGCGATTTACATGTAGAAGAACTCGAAACTACTGAGTTTATTCCTGCACCTGCACAAGGAGCCTTGGCCATTCAGATCAGGGAAAATGATACCGAGCTTTTTGATGCCCTTCAAAAACTGCATGATCCCGAAACTGCAGAGACCGTAAATGTCGAGCGTAAAGTATTAAATCTTTTCGAAGGTGGCTGCCACATGCCTTTAGGTTGTTATTGCAAAAAGGAAAACGGAAAATTCGAAATCTGGACTTCAAAAGCAGAAACTGCTGATGATTTTCCTGAGCGTTTGTTTTTGCGTGCCGATACTACCGAAGGTTTGGCAGAAAAAATTGTGGCCAAATTTAATGTAGAAAGAAAGAAACCGGCTAAGGTTTTCATCTCACGCGAAATTGGCGAACACAGTTATTTCCGCAGGGCTTTAGAAAATAATAATATAGAAATAGAAGGGCGTTCGTTAATCCGTACGTTCCCGATAGTAACCGTTTTAGATCAATTTATTTTAAAACATATAGATTGGGTTTTCTTTAGCAGCCGCAATAGCGTTGAATATTTTTTTAATTTAAAGCCGCTCTTGCCAAAGAAAACGAAGTTTGGCGTTGTAGGAAGAGGCTCAGAAGACGCTTTGCGCAAATTTGGCCATGTTGCCGATTTCGTTGGAGCAAGTGGTGATATTACCGAGGTAGCAGAAGATTTTGCAAAATTGGTTAACGGTCAGCAGATCTTGTTTCCAAGGGCACAGGATTCTTTGCAATCGATCCAAAAATCGTTGCCAGCTGATGCTAAAATCATCGACCTGCCGATTTACGAAACCGTAATCGAAGAAGATATCGATCAAAGTTATGCCGATGTGCTGATTTTTACCAGTCCATCAAATGTAGATGCTTATTTCGCCGATAATTTATTGGAACCCGGTCAGCAGGTAATTGCCATCGGTAACTCTACAGGCAAAAAATTCGACGAAATGGGCGTGAAATATGCATTGCCGTATTCACCAGATGAAATTGGTTTGGCCGAAGCAGTTTTTGGAATAGAAGTAAGGTAGAGGATTTAGGATGTAAGTTAAAGGATTAAAAGTTTTAGGATTTAAAACACTTCTGATTTGGTACCCGGTACTAAAATCTTGATACTCTAAGCTGAAATCCAAAAATCTGTGTAATCAATCCGAAAGAAAAAAAATATAGGATATTCAAGTTTTGATACCCGATACTAAAATGTCGATACTTCAGCTCTTGATACTAAATACTTGAAAAAATGTTAAACCGTCCGCGTAGATTAAGGAAAAATCCTTTAGTGAGAGAGATGGTAGCCGAAACCCGGTTATCGAAAGATATGTTTGTGTACCCTTATTTTGTGGTGCCGGGCACTAATGTTACACATGCCATTGATGCCATGCCAGGCGTAAATCATTATTCGGTTGATACCCTGGTAAAAGATGTTGAGGCTGGAATGAAAAAAGGCCTTAACAAAATAATGCTATTTGGTGTTGGCGATGAGAAATCGGAAGATGCGAAGTCTGCCTATCACGATCATTCTTTAGTGCCAACTGCGGTTCGTGAGCTCAAAAAACAATTCGGTGATGATTTATATGTAATTACTGATGTTTGCGTTTGTTCTTACACTACCCACGGCCATTGCGGTATTTTGGAAAACGATTACGTTCAAAACGATAAAACGGTTGAAGTAATTGCTAAAATGGCTTTAACGCATGCCGAAGCTGGTGCCGACATGTTTGCACCGTCTGATATGATGGACGGCCGTATCGAAGCCATGCGTAACATGCTGGATGAAAATGGTTTTGTAAATGCAGCCATTATGAGCCATGCCACTAAATTTGCTTCTGCTTATTATGGTCCTTTCAGAGAAGCGGCCGATTGTGCGCCAAGTAAAGGCGATAGAAAAGCTTATCAGATGGATTTCAGAAACCCGCTGGAGGCCTTACGTGAAGCTGCTTTAGACGAACAGGAAGGTGCTGATGTACTAATGGTGAAACCAGGTTTAGCTTATCTGGATATTATCCAGCGCTTAAAACAAGACACTAATCTGCCGATTGCAGTGTACAACGTTTCGGGCGAATACTCGATGGTAAAAGCTGCTGCAGAACGCGGTTGGATAGATGAACAAAAAGTAGTAATGGAAACCATGCATGCCTTTGCCCGTGCAGGCGCAAGCATTATTACCACTTACCATATTAAAGATATTTTAAATAACAACTGGATGTAATTTGAGCTGAAAGCTTAAAGCCAAAAGACTAAAGCCATTACTTAGCGCTTTACTTTTCGCTTTAAGCTTTAGTCTTTCAGCTTTAAGCTTAACAAAAATGTTAGATTCATTAAAAAAAATGTTTTCAGGCAACGAAGCCGATATTCCGGTAAATACGGGTAGTAAACCTGATATTTCGAGAGTAAAATCAGCGGAGTTGTACGAAAAATCGAAAACGTATTTCCCTGGTGGGGTTAACTCACCGGTAAGGGCTTTTAAATCGGTTTACGGTACACCTCTTTTTATCGAAAAAGGGGATGGTTGCTACATTTGGGATGCCGATGGGAATCAGTTTATCGATTTCTGCGGTAGCTGGGGACCATTAATTTTAGGGCACAACAATCCTAAAATCCGCGAAAAGGTTACCGAAGTAATGCAGAACGGCATGAGCTTTGGCGCACCAACTGCACTAGAAAATGAACTGGCAGAGCTGATTATTAAAAACAATCGTTTTGTAGAGAAAATTCGTTTCACCAGTTCAGGTACCGAAGCCGTAATGTCGGCCATCCGTTTGGCAAGAGGCTTTACCGGTCGCGATAAAATTTTAAAATTCGAGGGTTGTTACCATGGCCATAGCGATTCACTTTTGGTTAAAGCAGGTTCGGGTTTGGTTACTTTTGGCGAAACATCTTCTGCAGGTGTGCCCAAATCTTTTGCTGAAGAAACCATTGTGGTACCTTTAAATGATAAAACGGCTATCGAGCAAGCTTATGCCCAGTTTAAAGATCAGATTGCTGCGGTAATTATTGAGGGAATCCCTGCAAACAATGGTTTAATTATGCAGGATGAAGAATATATTCAATTCTTGCGTAAAATCTCTACTGATAATGGTTCCCTTTTAATTTTTGATGAAGTAATTACCGGATTCAGGATCGGTTTTGAAGGTGCTGCTGCACATTATGGCATTACACCTGATATTGTTACTTATGGAAAAATTATCGGTGGTGGTTTACCTGTAGGTATGTACGGTGCACGTGCTGAAATTATGGCACACATTTCTCCCGATGGTGGTGTATATCAGGCCGGTACCTTATCAGGAAACCCGGTTGCCATGGCAGCAGGAATTGCAACCTTAACCGAATTAAATAAATCTGGTTTTTATAAAGATTTGAATAATAAAGCACAAGAATTTGTAGCCAGTATTCAACGTTTCGCAACAGCGCGTAATTATAAATTCAAGGTGTTTACCATAGGTTCTATCTTCTGGTTTGCCTTTACCGATAAAGATAAAATCCAGTCGGCTGATGATATTGATGCGGGTAGCATGGAAAAATTCAAAGTGATGCACCGCGAATTATTAAACAGGGGAATTTATTTAGGCCCATCGGGATATGAAGTTGGTTTCGTATCTTCAGCACACACAAAGATCGAATTGGAGAAAGCGAAACGTGCTATTTTTGAAGCGCTGGATCTGGTGTTTAAGAAATAAGTTTTTATTCAAAAGATCGTCATTGCGAGGAACGAAGCAATCCTATTACAATCGCCAGGCTTTAAAACCTTATAACATTAAGATTGCTACTGCCTCGTAATAACAGAAAGAAAAACAAGCTGTGTCATCCAAAAATCTGTGTGATCAACCCGAAGGAAAAATCGATAAATGAAGAAATCTATAATTATATTTTACGCCTTATTGCTTTATGCACTCGTTCAGCTCATTTCGTGGGGAACATTGGTTGTGCGTTTGCAGCCCAGCCGAATGACAATGATTATGGGCGAAGGTTCGGTGTTTTTATTTTTGCTTTGTATCGGCGGATATTTTCTCCATCAATCTTTAAAACGTGAAGATAAATTAAGAGAGCAACAACAAAATTTCCTGATGTCGATAACACACGAGCTGAAATCGCCTTTGGCGGCAATCAAACTTTCCATCCAAACCATTGTTAAAAGAGATCTGGATAAAGCACGACAGGTTTCACTGCTCAATAATTCACTAAAAGATATTGAGCGGTTAGACGATCTGGTCGAAAATATGTTATTGGCCACCAAGATCGAAAACCGTTCTTACACTTTTCCGAAAGAAGAATTTAATTTTTCAGAACTGGTTTATAAAATTACAGATCGGCTTCAGGTTCACTCTTGTGGCAACGAACAATTAATAAGCGCCCAAATTCAGCCAAATTTGCAGATATTGGGTGACAAATTTGCCTTATCGTCAGTGGTAACCAATTTAATCGAGAATGCGGTAAAATATTCAAGTCCATGTGATGAGATAAATGTGCATTTAAATAAGATAGACGGGCATATTCAGTTAAGTGTGATAGATAAAGGGCCGGGTATTTCAGATGCCGAAAAAATGTTGATATTTGATAAGTTTTACCGCGTTGGTAACGAGAATGTCAGAAAAGCGAAAGGAACAGGTTTAGGCTTGTTTATTGTGAAAGAGGTTTTACAATACCATGATGCAGATATTACAGTAAAAGACAATTTGCCTCAGGGAAGTATTTTTGAAGTAACATTTAGTTAATCTCAATTATGTCACAAAAATTAAGAATTCTATTGGTAGAAGACGAGGATCACTTGTTAGATGCTATCAAATTAAACCTCGAACTTGAGGGTTATAAAGTTCACGCCGTAAAAGATGGCAAAACCGCTCTTAAAATTTTTAAAGAAGAACGCTTTAATCTGATTATTTTAGACGTAATGTTGCCTGAAATGGATGGTTTCCAGGTTTGCGAGACAATCCGTTTAGAGAATGCAGAAGTTCCGATTATGTTTTTAACAGCTAAAAACACTTCAGAAGACCGTGTTCTAGGTTTGAAAAAAGGAGCTGACGATTATTTGGTTAAACCATTCAACTTAGAAGAATTAATTCTTCGTGTGGGTATTTTGGTTAAACGCAGTTTAAAATCTGATGATTTAAAAGAATTAAACTCTTATAAAATCGGAGATAAAACAATCTATTTTAACTCTTTCGAATTAAAACATGATGATGGCACCATCACACCGTTAACCAAAAAGGAAACGATGTTGCTGAAACTGTTAATCGAGCGTAAAAACGATGCGGTTTCAAGAGAACAGATTTTAGAAACGGTTTGGAATTATGATGTTTATCCATCAACCAGAACGATTGATAACTTTATTTTAACGTTCCGTAAATATTTCGAGCCAGATCAGAAAAATCCGGTTTATTTCCACTCTATTCGTGGTGTAGGTTATAAATTTACCGATAGTCATTAATGTACAATAATAAAGGCAGGTATGCTTTAATGGCCGTTTTTGTGCTGGCTGCATTGGTTTGTGTTTTTTACAATCAATATCAGCTGGCTGCCGTTTCCGGTGTATTATTTGCCTTTGTTATTTGGAGTCATTTTAAGCATAGTTCGGTGTTAATGGCATCGAAACATTTCAAAAATAACGAATTTGGTAAAACAAAAGCTTTGTTGGCCGAGGTAGCTAAACCAGTACGTTTAGCAAAAAGCCGGAGGGGTTATTACGAATTTATGCAAGGCAATATGGCCTTGAAAGAACAGGATTACGATAAAGCCGAATATCATTTTCAATTGGCCAGTCGTTTTCCGGTGGGCGGTAAAAATGAGAAATCGTATGTACTGATTCATTTGGCTAACCTGGCTTTGCGAAAAAAAGACAGGGAAAGGGCAGAAGCTTATACCAAACTGGCAAAAGAATTAGCTGAAACGCAACGATCGAAAGACATTATTGTTAAAATTGAAAGAGAAATAAGCAAAATATAATATTAAAATTGTCATTTTGAACAAACGAAGCACCAGTTTAGCGATAAAAAGGTACTTCGTTTTTTTTTTATTCATACCTTTGCAAAATTAAATTTTAGCCCGGTCGTCATGCTGTCCCGAATATTCGGGATCAGCATCTTTCTTAGTTAGACCCTGAAATGAATTCAGGGTGACGATAACGCGACACCAAATACAAATCATGAAGAATAACTTATTTTTAGACGCAGCATTTTCAAAACAGACCGAACGTCCACCAGTATGGATGATGCGCCAGGCAGGCCGTTTTATGCCACAATATTGGGAAATTAAAAACAAATACTCTTTTTTAGAGATGTGCAAAACTCCTGAGATTGCGGCTGATGTAACGATGTTGCCGGTTGATTTGCTGGATATTGATGCGGCGATTTTATTCTGTGATATTTTGGTAACCGGAGAGGCTATGGGTGGTGATTTAAGTTTCACTCAGGGCGTTGGTCCTAAATTTGCAAATCCTGTACGCACGGCTCAGGATATTGAAAACCTAAATGTTGATTGTTTAGATGAGTTACAATATGTAGCTGATGCGATTAAAGTGATCCAACAGCGACTTGACAACAAAATTCCATTGATTGGTTTTGCTGGTGCACCTTTTACAGTAATGAGTTATTTAATTGAAGGAGGTTCTTCTAAAGATTTCAAATTAACCAAACTTTTTATCCATAACCAACCAGAATTAGCACACAAACTTCTGGTGAAAATTGCAAAAGTAACAGCCGATTATCTTAACCTTCAGATTGCGGCTGGCGTTAACGCTGTCCAAATTTTCGACAGTTGGGCACTTGCTTTATCATGGAATGATTATCAGGAGTTTTCTCACCGGTATATTCAGGAAATTATTGCCAACCTCAATAGAAACGACATCCCGGTGATTTCATTCTGTAAAGGAAGTTCGGTTTTTGCACCGATTATGGCAGAAGCTAAACCAGATGTAATTTCGGTTGACTGGAACGCTGATTTATTAAACATTAAAAATGCTTTGCCAGCTGGTATTGCGGTTCAGGGAAATTTAGACCCACATATTTTATATGCCGATAAAGCGGTAATTAAAGCACAGATCCATAAGTTGTTCGAGCGTATGCGCGGTACCGAAGGTTTTATCTTCAACTTAGGTCATGGTATTATGCCCGATATTCCTTTCGATAATGTGAAATATGCAATTGACGTAGTGAAGGAGTTTAGGTATTAATAGTCTGCTGATTTATTTGTATCTTGTATAAAATAATTTTCAAATGAAACCAGACGGGCATATCACTTAGTATCAGTGAAAGATATGTTCACAATAGATCATTAGTTTCAAAAAACAAATTATATTCTGATGAAAAAAACAGAAATTATAGATGCACTGAAAGAAATGCCAGATGAATTTTCTGCCGATGAACTAATTGAGCGGATATTGTTGCTTCAAAAAATTGATTCCGGCTTGCAACAGGTTGCTGAAGGGAAAGTACTTTCTGAAGAGCAGGCTGAGCAAAAATTAGAAAAATGGCTAAAATAGTTTGGACTGAAATTGCTATTGATGATTTAAATAACATTGCAAATTTTCATAGTCAATATTCTGATCGTTTTACTTCTGCGTTAATCAAAAAGCTGTTTAATAAACCAAATGTATTAAAGGAAATGCCGGAGCTGGGCAGAATAGTTCCTGAAAGAGATCATGAATCAATCCGCGAACTTATAGAAGGAAATTACCGTATCATTTATTTTTTCGATAAACAGATTGATCTGGTAGAAATACTTACTGTTCACCACTCTTCACAGCCATTTCTTTAGATTCGTATTAAGTTTTATAAATGATAGAAACCCTATTGCCATTTTACCAATATTTTAAAGCTGTACACATTGTGTTTGTGATCAGCTGGATGGCCGGTTTATTTTATATTTTAAGTCTTTTTATTTACCACACTGAGGCAAACGATAAACCTGAACCCGAAAAAAGTATCCTGCAGAAACAGTTTGTTAAAATGGAGGCTACTTTATGGAAAATTATTGCAACCCCGGCTATGATTATTTCTGTTCTGGCCGGTGCATCTATGCTAACTTTAAATTCTGGTTTGCTACAAATGGATTGGATGTGGGTTAAACTGGGTTTTGTGGTTGGTTTACTCATTTATCATTTTATCTGCCAAAACATTGTTAAGCAGCTTAAAAATAACCAATACAAGCTAACTAGTTTCCAATTGAGGTTATGGCGCGAGCTGGCTACCATTTTTATGATCGCAATTGTATTTGTAGTGATCTTAAAAAATGCAATTAACTGGATTTATGGCCTAATCGGTATCATGGGTGTAGCCATGGCCATTATGATTGCTGTTAAGCTGTATAAGAACTATCGTTTGAGAAAATAGGTTAAAAGCTGAATGACTAAAGCAAAATGAAACTGTGCTCATTGTTTGCTTTTCGTCAACTTGTACAGTCCTCCTGATACTTGATAACCGGTACTTGATAATTTAATAAAAAACTATCCTAAATTTGGGCGATAAAATCCAAGCTCATGTTTATAACTACAGGTCTGAAAAAGACCTTACTCTTAATAACTTTTCTTTTTAGTTCTTATTTTGCTTCTGCCCAGTTCAATCAATCGGCTTTTGAAAACCGGATTCGCCCTGATAGCAGTTTAACAAACGAAGTTCACTTCAACTTTTACAATTTAAACTACGTCCGCAATTACGAGTACACCAACGATTTTCATGATGGCTATACCTTGTACGGAACGCAGTTGCAACCGCAAATTGTTTATTATGCACACCCTAATCTGGCCATTACCGCAGGGGCTTTTATTAGAAAGGATTTTGGAAGAAACGGGATTTCTGATGCTAAACCTTTGTTCAGCGTTAAATACCACAAGCGAAACCTTACTTTGATTTTTGGTAGTTTAGAAGGAAATATTCAGCATAAATATATTGAGCCATTATACGATTTCGAAAGAACCATCACTACGCCGATTGAATATGGAACGCAATTATTGGTAGAACGTAAGAAATTTACCTTGGATGCCTGGATTGCCTGGCAGAAAATGATTTATAAAGGTGATCCTGCCAAAGAAGAAATCATTGGTGGTTTATCAACCGAAAGTTTCTTAATTAAAAACGACGATTGGAAATTAAGTATTCCAGCACAGTTTTTGGCTTTCCATCAGGGCGGACAAATTGACGTTTTAAAAGAAATTCCGATTACGACCATGTTTAACGGTGCAACGGGTATCAAATTACATAAAGACATTAACACCAATATTAAACAAGTATATACCGATAATTACATAGCGGTTTATAAAGATTTTTCGCCGGATAAAAGAAGGGCTTACCAGGGCGGTTTTGGCTTGTGGTTAAACGCCGGGGTAGAAAGTAAATGGGGAAGCCTGGTTGCTTCTTACTGGAAGGGCAATAACTTTATTTCGATTAAGGGGATGCCGCTGTACGAATCAGTCTCCGATAATTTGTATAGTCCGGGCTTGAGGCAGAGCTCGAGGAACATTGTTTCACTGCGTTATGCTTACCAAAAAGAGCTGATCCCACATTTATACCTTGATGTGCGTTTCGAACCGCATATCGACCTCGATCATACCGATAAACAACTTCAGTTTAATCACTCGTTCTTTTTGACCTATAAACAGGATTTTAAATTGTTTAAAGTGAAAAAGGATGGAAGGTAGAGGGCAGAAAGGTGAGAGGTAAAAGGTGTAAGGTTTAGGGTATTAAACCCATACTCGATTTCAAACCTCTCAGGTTTTCAAAACCTGCGAGGTTTTTTATTTTTAAACTGTCCCTAATTTCTAAACCCGATAGCAGTGGAAATCCTTTTTTCCGCAATACCTTCAATATGCTGTCATGCTGAGGTACGAAGCATCTGCAACCGATGGAAAAGCTTCTTCGTTCCTCAAATGACAGAAGTATAAAAAAGATTGTAACGAATAGCGGGACTAACACTTCAAAAATGCTTCTGCCTTTGCTTTCCAAATCAAAATTTATATCTTTCTGAAAATTTATTTTAATTGTATCCGTCTGATAATCAATATATCTTATTCTGATTTTAACTTTATTTAACTTTTTTCTCTCCTCCATGCAACCATTGTTTGTAATCTGCCATCTTCTATATACAAACACACAATGAAATTGACGCGAAGCTATACGATAAACGATTTGATGGAAGGCTGCAAGGCTGGCGACCGGAAGATGCAGGAGCTGCTTTATAAGCAAACTGCCTCGAAAATGCTGGCCGTTTGCATGCGCTACGCCAAAGACAGGATGGAGGCAGAAGATGTGCTGCAAATGGGTTACATCAAAATCTTTCAAAAAATAAAAGAGTATAGGGGCGATGGCTCTTTTGAGGGCTGGATCAGGAGGGTAATGGTTAATACCGCGATTGAAAGTTACCGTAAAAATTTACGCAGCTTAAACGTGGTAGAAATTGATGAAGCTTACGAACAACCCTCAACCGGATTCGATTTTGGTACCTTGGGCATGCAGGACCTGATGAAGGCAATACAGAAACTGGCCGATGGTTACCGCATGGTTTTTAATATGTATGTAATAGAAGGTTATTCGCACAAAGAAATTGGAGAAGCGCTTGGCATTTCGGAAGGGGCAAGTAAATCGCAGTTATCGAGAGCAAGGACAATATTAAAGGAAGAAATTATAAAAATGGAGGGATTTGGTTATGCAACCTATACGGGATAAGGATTTTGATCAGTTATTTAAGGATACTTTTGCCGATGCAGAAGTAGCCCCATCAAGGGATTTATGGAGCAATATTGAAAGTGAAATAACACCTAAGAAAAAAAGGATTGTTCCGGTTTATTGGTTATCGGCAGCGGCTATTTTGTTGATTGCTACCATCGGGATTTTGGTTTATCAACAACAAAATAATACCCATGAAACTAAACAACTGGCCAGTAACACCGTTGAGAAGCCAAAGCAAGTGGTGGAGGAACCAGTTGTGAAAGATCAGCTCCCTGCAGTTGTAGAACCGGTTAAAGTGATTACGCCGATTTCGCCAGTAGAGGCTAAACCAGCAAGGGCTATTGCTAAAACAAAGGTTAAACAAGATGTTGCCAAACCTGTTGAAAAACAACGGATGGTTACAGCGCCAGAAATGCAAAAGCAGGAAACCATGATTGCCCAGGTTGAAGAACCTAAAAAAGATATTAAAGCACAAATTGATGCCGCTATTTTTTCGCAGCCTAAAGTGGATATGGTAACGGCAAGTAACCCAACAACGGTTAAAACTGATGAACCGGTTAACGATAACGAACAAAGTAATAAAGGCATCCGCAACATGGGTGATGTAATTAACATCATTGTTAACAAAGTAGATAAGAGAAAAGATAAACTGATCCAGTTCCGTACAGATGATGATGATTCTTCTTTATCATCCATCAATATCGGGCCTTTTAAAATTGGTAAACGGAAGAAATAGCAGTTTTCAGTTAACAGTGTTCAATTAACAGTTTTTAGTTATCAGTAGCTAACATTTCAACTTTATAACATTCAATATATAAACATTACAACCTTCCAACTTTCAAACAATAAAATAACAAGCACACAGATATGAAACGTCTAATATTTACAGCACTTATGGTAAGCGGACTTGCCGGTGTTATGGCTCCAGGAGCTTTTGCTCAACAAGATACGGTTGTTAAAGATACCGTGATTAAAAAGAAAGCAAAATATACTTTAAACATTGGCGGTGGCAATTTGATTACGAAAAGTTCAGATTCTTTGGATAAAGCAAAAAAAGGCCGCTTTGTAGGAGGAATTACCTTCACCAGGATTGATTGGGGTTTCTCGAGGTTAATCGATAACGGAAGTTTCAATTTATCACCAAATAACGATTTTTTGGATTATAAAGGAGGTAAAACCAGTACTTTCTCTTTTGATATCTTACAGTTTGGCTATCGTTTTAACTCTAACTTTAAGGTTTATGTGGCTGGTGGTTTCGACTGGACATTGATTCGTTTGAGAAAAGACATTACCATCGCTAAAAATTCTAACGAATTTGTTTATACCGATCAATCGCCGGTACATTTCTCTAAAAACCGTTTCTCTAGCAGTTATGTGCATATTCCGTTAAACTTCGAATTCCGCACCAACGAAAATAAAAATGGGAAGAGATTCTATTTAGTATTAGGTCCTGAAGTTAGCTTTTTGTTAAACGGAAAAATTAAACAGATTAGCGAAGAGCGTGGTAAAGAAAAACAATACGACAGTTACCACTTCCAATCGGTTCGTTACGGAGGTACAGTGAGGTTTGGTTATGGAGGTTTAGGTTTGTTTACCAAATATTATTTCAACGATATGTTTACGACCTCTCAGCAAGCTGGCTTAAAAAATATGAGTTTCGGGGTTACTTTCGGATTAAACTAATACCCTTAAATCCCCTAAAGGGGACTTGATTACGACAGCACACAAATAAAACAGATCCTGTTTCGGTTAGGCGAGACAGGATTTTTTGGTTTATAATGTTTTTAAAAACATTATAGGTGTTAGCACGCTTAGATTACTCTTTTTGTAGTCTTTAATATTTCTTGTAACTATAGCATTAATTGATCCATGGTTTTCAGCCGAAAAATTTTGGAGCGCATCTTCGAAATCTGTGAACTCAGAATCAATAGCTTTAATAATAGCATTTTTGTCTATTGTTATCACGTCTAAGAAAACTAACAGCTGTTTAAAATCGGCCATAATCGTTTTGTGTTGGAAATGCTTCCTTAGAATATAATAAGTATTTGATATTATTAAACCTGTTACAAATCCTTTTACCTGTCTTTTTTCACAGGCACTTAAAATTTTAATAGATTCATCAAGAAATGGTTTTCTTTGAAGAAAAAAGTCGAGGAGTATGTCAGAGTCAATAATAATATTACTCATTGTCCCAATATTTTTTATATTTCTCGTCTCTAATTTTTGATAATTCCTCTTTATAATCATAGTCTTTTGGTAAGTCTACTTTTGAACGATTCATCATCAATGATTTAACTATAGGAGACAGCTCATCATCCTTGGTCACTTCTTCCTTTTTGGTTACAGCTTTTAAATAATTCTCTACGACTGCAGATAAACTTCTTCCTTGCTGTTCTGCGTAGGCCTTAGCATGTTTGATAACAGATTTATCTATAGTTAAAGTTAGCTTGGTGTTCATATTATCTATAATTGACGTCTTTATATAAATATACAAATATATAAATACATATTTATACGTGCAAAAATAAAATATAATACACGTGTAATTTTTATCGCTCCACCTTTTTCTTATCTTTACCACGTGAGCAATATCCTAATCAGCGTTAAAAATTTAACCAAACAATATCAGGCAGAACAGGCCGGCGGCATTAAAAATGTAAGTTTCGACATTAAAAGAGGCGATGTAGTGGCCATAATTGGCGAGAGTGGAAGTGGGAAATCAACCTTGCTGAAATCCATTTACGGGTTGTTAAAAACTGATGAAGGCGAAATCTTTTTCGAAGATCAAAGGGTTAAAGGTCCGGATGAACAACTGATTCCCGGCCATAAGCAGATGAAAATGGTTACACAGGATTTTTCGCTGAATATTTATGCAAAAGTGTACGATAACATTGCCTCACAATTATCGAACACCAACCTGAAAACCAAAGCTGAAAAAACACTCCAGATGATGGATCACCTCAGGATATTACCCTTGCAGCACAAAAAAATCATTGAGTTGAGTGGCGGAGAGCAGCAGCGTGTGGCCATAGCTAAAGCCATGGTAGCCGATACGCAGGTTTTACTCTTAGATGAACCATTTAGTCAGGTTGATGCGCTGTTGAAAAACCAGCTGCGTGCCGATATCAAACGGATTGCTTCCGAAACCGGTGTTACTGTTATTTTGGTTTCACACGATCCTGCCGATGGTTTGTTTCTGGCCGATCAGTTACTGATCATAAAAAATGGCGAACTTTTACAGACCGGAAAACCAGCTGAAATTTACCAGTATCCCAAACATATTTACACTGCCCAGATTTTAGGCAATGCGGTAGTTTTACCAAAAGCAGATGCCGAAAAAATCGGTTTAAAAACTGAAAAAGATACTGTTGTTTTTTATCCTGAATGGGCTGAAATCAGCAGTAACTGGAGCAGCAGACGTTTTGAAATAAAAGATGTGTACTATAAAGGCTTTTATGATGAACTGTTGTTAGAAAGGAATGGTGTTAACATCCGTGCCATACAGTTGAACAGGGGAGAGCATAAAAAAAACGACCACGTTCAAGTGAACATTAGTCGTTTTTTAGAGTTTTAAATGTGATTATAATTTCAGCTATTTTTGTAAAAGTTATAAGTATAATTATAACTTTTTAGTATATCAACGGATACATTATGTTTACGTCCCCTATTTTTTAATGTGGGAAAATTAGTACATAAAAAAAACAACCACTTTCAATTGAACATTAGTCGTTTTTTAGAGATTTAAAGATTTTTAATTAAGGATTATAACTTAAACTAAATTCTACCGATGTTGTAGGAAGATTGTCTGTATTAATGATTACATCGTGATTTTCAAGAATAAAGGTAAAATAAGTATTTTTGTAGTTTTTAGGTACTGGAAAGTATTCTCCCCTAGTAGGTCTTCCCACACCATTCCAAGGTTCATGTATTGATAATTCTACTCCGTTTGAAACGTATAAATTTGGAATAATGCTACTTAAGTTAACGTGATATCCAATCCCGTTAGAATTGGATAACCATTGATTAGGGCTGATAATTATTGGTCTAACAACTGTTCCACCTCCACCTACCAGAGGTTGTTCGACGCTTATATTGTACGCTTCTCCAATTCTTAGATCTCTAGGAACATTTTCATAAGCAGCAGTATACCTACTATCCTCTTCATAAGGCATTTCTACAATTTTAATATTCCTCAATCTAAAAATGTTGTCAATAATTACTTTAGGATCAACAGGTGAGGAGTCAAAAAATATTTTTAGAGCACTTCGATTTTCGAGTGGTGAAAATTTTACACTATAAGTTTTCATCTCGAAGGCAATAGCCGGATCAGCAATTAATTTAGAATACCTTCCTACGCTTTTTTCTACTGGAGAATAAGATTCTTCGCATGGATTTGAAGCAGTTGTTAGAATTTGAGGGTTGTTTTCTAACTTAAACCAGAAAACGGCATTGTAATGATCTTTGGGTACAACCCAATTATTCCAGTTATGATCATTCATTCCATATATTTCTACTAAATATGTTTTATTAGCCAGAAATGGATATTCTACTGAGACTACAGCATTGGTACGCTGCCCTGTTTCAGTATTTCCCCAAGCATATAGACTTAAATCCTTCGGTGCGTTCCATGTGTATAATGTCCCTCCAACTGTTCTTATATTGTAGCCATTAACCGCAACCGGATTAGGTCCGAATCTATTATATGTTGAGCAGCCACTATTATTAAAAAAATCAGGATTATAGGTGATTTTATTGAACTCGATAAGAACTTGAGGAAATGCTGTTTTTGAAAAAATTAGTAGAATTAACAAGGCTAAAATTTGTATTCTTTTCATCTTAATCCTTTTTATAATAAATAATTTCAGTTCTCAATCCAGATTCTTCATTGCTTATATTTTTTAAAATTAATTGGCTATTATTTAATTTTAAAATTTCATAATGTTGTAAAACGCCAAATCTTAAATATTCTAATGTAATGGATTTGTCAGATGTAATGATACTGTAATCCCAGCTTTTGTAATCTACGTTAACCTGATCAGCTGTAAATTTATAGGCAGGAATATAAAATTTAACCTTATCAGAACTATCTACCCTGGATATTTCATGATTTTTTTTGTCAATAAATGACGTTTCAATCTTTGTTGGATTCCAAGCTCCAATAAGAGCAGCTTTTTCAATTTTCTTGTCAGGTTTCTCCTGATTCAATTTTTCCTGCTTTTTGCAAGAGGTTCCAAACAGAAGGAGTGGAATTACCCACGCGATTAAGTATTTATTATTCATAGTAGTATTTTTTTCTAAATAACTACATTATTAGTAATAATACAAGGGCTATATCAAAATAAGGAATTAATGTAAAAAAAAAGGGCACTTAATATCTGTGAATATTAAATGCCCTTGTAAAGTGATATTATTTATTACGTTACATTTTCTGCAGCAACTAAAACAACTTTTATTCTAACAGGTGTTGTTGGAAGCGTTGTTCTGCTAATTGAGACTCCGCCAATATGAGCTTCATAATCCATATCACCGTATGGCAACTGATAATAATTATTATAATTTGGAGTCGCTGAGTAAATTAATATTCCTTCATCATAGAAATTAATATCATCAATTTCCGGAATATTTAAATCTAGATAATATTTTCCATTTTCAAGTACCCATTTATTTGGAGTTACATCAAACACAACTGTTCTATTTGGAGCTGTTTGTTGAACAAGTGTTTCTTTCTTGCAAGAAGCCAGACCTAGTGTGGCAATGCAAAGCATCAGGATGGTAAGTTTTTTCATTTTGATTAGTGTTATTTGTGTGTGTGATATTGGTATTACAAATCTTCTGCCAAAAAAATATTAAATCAGAATTATGGATTAATTATTGTGCAACGGATTAAATACACAACATGTTGAACCCCGATTTTTTTATGAAATGAAGATCTTTTTCCGTCTCTTACCCTGGTTAATTTTAATCGTTGCCGGGTATTTATTTATCTCCAAAAAGTTTAGTATCAATACTTCCGTTGAAAGCAAACATCAGCTTCTGGTAGAGAAAATCGAGACCATTGGCAAACTGGAGCTGGTGAGGTACCAGATTAGCGATGTGTTGGAACATAAGAATAAAACCGATTTTTTGCCTGAAGCCAGCGTTTTATTGATTGTAAAAGCTGAAGCGGTAGGTTGTATCGACCTTACGAAAATTACCCGCGAAGATATTAGCATCGATGCGGACACTGCTGTAGTAAATTTACCACAGCCCGAAATCTGCTATGTTAAAATTGACCACAAAAATTCACGCGTTTACGATACAAAGATGGCTTTCTTCCGCGAGGCCAGTTTGGTAGATGAAGCTTATAAAGCTGCTGAAAGACAGGTAACTGCCGAAGTTAAAAAATCGAGTATTTTAGCGCAGACTAAAACCAATGCCACAACTGTGCTTAAACCAATTGTTGAAGGCCTAGGATATAAAAATGTGAAGTTCACTTTTGAGTAGGGTAGAAGGTGTAAGGTTTAGGGGGGTAAGGTTCCAAGCGATCGTCAATAGATTTCGTCATCTCGACTGAAGCAAAGCGTAGTGGAGAGATCTATCTCGAGATAGATTTCTCGACTTCGTTGCACTTCGCTCGAAATGACGACAAGGGAGTAGACTTCCGAAGTTTGCCGGTGCCGGGCATGTGCATAGGAGAAACTTTGGAAGTCTTGTGGCTTCTGCGAGAAGACCCTAAAATAAATTCAGGGTGACGTAATTAAAAAATCTTCTCTATGCGGGCTAAAAATATCAACTAATAATCCGGCTTCTAAACATACCACACCATGAAAAACATTTGATGGCGCGAAGAAAACATCGCCTTCATTCAGGATTTTCTTATTATCGCCCATGCTTACTTCAAAACTTCCTTTGGCAACATAACTCATTTGCAGGTGCGGATGATTATGAATTGAACCGATGGCGTCTTTTTCAAATTCTACCTTCACCAGCATCAGATTGTCATCGTAAGTCATAATCTTGCGTTTTACGCCTGCGCCTAAATCTTCCCAATCGATATCGCTGTCGGAAATTAAAGTTTGGTTGTTGAGGTCTTTGAAGTTCATTTTTTATAAGTTCTATTATAAATAAAGCGTCATCTCGATTGAAGCAAAGCGTAATGCCCGCCTGCATCGGGCAGGGAGAGATCTGTCTCGAGATGGATTTCTCGGCTTCGTTGCACTCCGCTCGAAATGACGGCTGGGCTTGATGTTCTTTGCGTCCTTTGCAGTTCAATGCTAAACCAAATATTCAAACAGCGTCTGATCCTGGTTCAGTTCGATAATTTCGAATTTAAAATCTTTCATACGCTGCAACAAGCTGGCATAATCATTTTTGTTAGAAAGTTCGATGCCAACCAGTGCCGGACCGTTTTCCTTATTCGTTTTTTTAATAAACTCGAAACGGGTAATGTCATCCTGCGGACCTAAAACCTCGTTTACAAATAATTTTAAAGCACCCGGTCTTTGCGGGAAACGAACAATGAAATAATGTTTCAGTCCTTCGAAAAGTAAAGATTTCTCTTTAATCTCCTGCATGCGCTCTATATCGTTGTTTCCGCCGCTAACAATACAAACTACCGTTTTGCCTGCAATCTGGTCTCTAAGTTGATCTAATGCAGCCACAGAGAGTGCTCCGGCAGGTTCAACCACAATAGCGTCTTCATTATAAAGCTTTAATATCGTGGTGCAGATTTTTCCTTCAGGAATCAAATGCATCTGATCGAGAAGTTCCTTACAATATTCGTAAGTAATGTGGCCGATGCGTTTAACCGCTGCACCATCCACAAAACGGTCTATCTCGTCTAATGTATATGGTCCGCCATGTTCCATCGCCGTAACCATCGATGGTGCGCCCAAAGGCTCAACACCAACCAGTTTTACATCAGGTTTAACGGTTTTCATATAAGCACTCACACCCGAGGCTAAACCTCCTCCGCCAACAGGCATCACCACGATGTCTAAATCAGGCAGATCTTCATAAATTTCAACACCAACCGTGGCCTGTCCTTCAATTACCTTTTCATCATCAAAAGGAGGAATAAAAGTAGCCGATTTTTCTGCACTGTAAGCAAGGGCTTCTTTCAAACAATCGTCGAAAGTATCGCCAACCAAAACCACTTCCACACTGTCGCCACCAAACATGTAGGTTTGTTTAACCTTTTGTTTAGGCGTAATTTCTGGCATAAAAATAACCCCTTTAATACCCAGTTTTTTGCATGAATAGGCTACACCCTGCGCATGGTTACCCGCACTTGCACAAACTACACCATTAGTCAAAGCATCCTGCGGTAAGGTGCTGATTTTATTGTAAGCACCACGCAATTTATAAGAGCGTACAATCTGCAGATCTTCTCTTTTTAGATAAATATTGGCATTATAATGAGCAGAAAGTCCGGCGTTAAACTCTAAAGGTGTACGTTTTACCACGCCCTTTAATCGTTGATGTGCAGATTGAAAATCTAGCGTATTTGGTGTTGTTGTGTTCATAGTTTAGTATCAAGATGTGAGATAAGAGTATCAAAACTTAAATCTCGCTTGTGTTTTTGTAAAGCAGGGTTCGGTATTTTATCGATTGCAGCAGTCCTGCTATTCGTTCCAATCTTTTTAAAACAGCTGCCTTCTGAAGAACGAAGAACCTTTTTCATCGGTTGTAGATGCTTCGTGCCTCAGCATGACATTGTATCCAAGGTGGCTGCAATTAAAAAGTATTTCCACTGCTATCAGGTTTAGGAAAGTAAAGTTGGTGCGTTAAATAAAAACGCCACCCGCTTAACTCCAAACCCTCAGCATTTATGCTAAATGCAGCGCAACCAATTGATTTAAATCGTGGTCGTTAATGCCCTGTTTGCTATCGGCCAAAACCAAAAACTGTTTGTACACAATATCCAGGTGGTCTTTTTCTAATTTATGGCCTAAACGGTCTAAATGGTGTTTTAAAGCATGGCGACCGCTTCTTGCCGTTAATACAATGGTTGCATCAGGGAAACCAACATCTTCCGGTTTAATAATTTCGTAATTTTCGCGGTTTTTTAAGAAACCATCCTGGTGGATACCGGAGCTATGTGAAAATGCATTTCCACCCACAATTGCTTTGTTCGGTTGTACCGGCATATTCATCTGGTTACGCACCATGTGGCTCATTTCGTAGAAACGGGTCGCATCAATCTGGGTATTTAAGCCCAAAACCTTATGCGTTTTCAAAATCATGACGACTTCTTCCATTGATGTATTGCCTGCACGCTCTCCGATACCGTTAATGGTACATTCTACCTGACGGGCACCATTTTGTAAGCCGGCGATAGAATTCGCTGTAGCCAGGCCCAAATCATTGTGGCAATGCACAGAGATAATGGCATTATCGATATTTTTTACATTTTCTTTCAAAAAAAGGATTTTCGAACCGTATTGGTCTGGCAAGCAATAGCCGTTGGTATCCGGAATGTTTACCACAGTTGCCCCGGCAGCAATTACGGCCTCAACCATTTTGGCTAAAAATTCAATATCGGCACGGCCGGCATCTTCAGCATAAAATTCGATATCCTCAACATATTTTTTGGCATATTTCACTGCATCAACAGCGCGCTCTAAAATATCTTCGCGGGTACTGTTAAATTTATGTTTAATGTGGAAATCGGATGCGCCGATACCCGTATGGATACGTGGTCTTTTTGCATAACGCAAAGCATCAGCAGCAACATCGATATCATTTTTGTTTGCACGGGTTAAAGCGCAGATAATCGGGTTAGTTACCGCTTTCGATAATTCGATTACGCTGTTAAAATCCCCAGGACTGGATACCGGGAAACCAGCTTCAATTACATCTACACCTAAAAGCTCGAGTGATTTTGCGATTTCTACTTTCTGGTTTGTATCTAACTGGCAGCCTGGTACCTGCTCGCCATCACGCAATGTGGTGTCGAAAATATAAACTTTGTTTGGGTCGTGAATCATAATCTTAAGTTTAGGATGTGATTAATTTTTGGGATAAGAATTTAATTACCAATTTGCCCATTTCGGCTGTGCCTAAAACTTTGAAACGGTTTGTGCTTTGGTCGGCGATATCATGTGTTCTAAAGCCGTCTTTCAACACCTGGTCGATGGTATCGACTAATAGTTTGGCTTCTTCTTTTAATCCGAAACCAATTTCTAACATTAATGCTGCCGATAGGATAGAAGCCAACGGGTTAGCCAAATCTTTACCTGCAATATCGTGTGCCGAACCGTGGATTGGCTCAAAGAAACCGGTACTTTCGCCAACAGATGCCGAAGCGAGCATACCCATTGAACCTGCAATCTGTGAAGCTTCGTCGGTTAAAATATCACCAAATAAATTGGCGGTTAACACCACGTCGAATTTTTTAGGGTTTTTGATCAGTTGCATCGCTGCATTATCGATAAACATGTGTTCGGTTTCTACATCAGGGTATTGTTTTGCAATTTCCTGAACAGTTTCGCGCCATAGGCGGGAACTCTCTAAAACATTTGCTTTATCTACTGAACATAGTCTTTTATTACGTTGTTGTGCGGCCTGGTAAGCTTTATGTGCAATACGTTCTACTTCGTAACGGTGGTAAATCATCAGATCAGAAGCAGTGTTTCTGTCTTCAGAGCGTGTTTTTTCGCCAAAGTACACATCACCGGTTAGTTCGCGGAAGAAAAGAATATCTGTCCCCCTTAAAATTTCCGGTTTAATACTCGATGCCTGAAGAAGTTCATCAAATAGTAATATCGGGCGGAGATTGGCAAATAAGCCAAGTTCTTTACGGATTTTTAAAAGGCCTTGTTCTGGTCTGACTTTTAAACTTGGATCATTATCATATTTGGCATGGCCAATTGCTCCAAAAAGGATCGCATCACTTTGTCTTGCTTTTTCTAAAGTTTCGTCTGGCAAAGGTTCGCCGGTAACTTCAATTGCCGCATGGCCCATCAGGGCTTCGTCAAATGTAAATTCGTGGCCAAAAATCTCGGCAATTTTTTCTAATGCTGCTTTTCCCCAGGTAGTAACTTCGGGACCAATACCGTCTCCAGGTATTACTAAAATGTTCTTCTTCATTGTACTAAACGTTTTCTAGTATAGTTTCGACGACTTTTACTTCGCCTTTTTCTAACAATATTCTTTTTTCTATGCAGGTTGGCAGCTGCGATTCAAAATGGCCAACATAAATCAGGGTCATCCCGTTGCTGCACAGTTCGTCAACCAGTTGGTTAAAGTGCTGCGTTTGCTGGCGGTCTAAGCCCTGGCAAGGTTCATCCAGAATTAACAATTCAGGATTTTTTATAATCGTCCGCGCTAACAATACCAATCGTTGTTTACCGAGAGGGAGTGCGGTTAATAATTCATTTTTATTTTCAGTCAGGCCAAAGTATTCCACTAATTCATCCACCTGCGTACTTTTGGTATAGGGCAACTGCTGGAACAAACCTACAGTATCGTAAAAACCGGAAGCTATACTTTGCCAAACGGTTGCTGTTGGATCGAAATACCAGTGGAATTCGGGCGATATTAAGCCGATATGCTGTTTAATGTCCCAAATGCTTTCGCCGCTTCCACGCCTGTTGCCGAACAAATAAAGTTCGTTGGCATAAGATTGCGGGTGATCGCCATTTACCAGGCTTAACAGGGTAGATTTTCCTGATCCGTTATGGCCTTGTAAAAGCCATTTTTCTCCTGCTTTAACTTCCCAGTTGATATTTTTGAGCACTTGTTTTTCGCCATAGCTAATGTTTACATTAACCATTTTTACAATATCCTGAGCGCTGTAAACAGGCGATTCTTTTAAGAAAGCCGGAATTTCTCTCCAATGGATTTCAGTCGATACACTTTGTAAAGCATCAACTTTAACCAATTGTCCGTCTTTTATTTCGGCAAATGAATTGATTGAATTTGGCAATTCGCTGTCATTACAAATCAGGATCAATTGCACCCCATCTTCAGCCGCCTGATCCAATAAAATGTTCAGGTTTTTACGCGAAGCGGCATCTAAACCAGTATAAGGCTGATCGATAATTAATAATTGTGGTTTTAACCACAAAGCTTTAACCAGTTGCAGTTTTTTATGTTCGCCACTGGATAGTTCGATTAATTGTGAACTGGCGAATGTTGCAAATCCTAATGCCTCTAAAATGGGTTCTACCTGATCGAAATGAAGTCCTTTTTCTTTGCCATAGGAAACCAATTCGGCATGAACGGTTAACGTTTCTTTGGCCTGCTGACTGGTGTAACGTTGCTGGTAATAAAAATTGGCAACACCCTCTAAATTTTTGAACTGGTACCAGCTTTCTACGTAAAGAACTTCTTTTGGGAGTTTACTCGAGTCATCGAAATTGAGCTCAACACTTCCCTGAAATGAAACTAAACCTGCAATCGCTTTTGCCAAGGAGGTTTTTCCCGTTCCGCTTTTTCCACCGATTACATAATTCTCGGTAATATTCATTTCCCAATACAAATCCTTTAGCACCACTTTGTTGTGATAACTTAAGTTTAAATCCTGTATGTGAAGGAATGGTTTAAACATTATTTTTCTCCTTTCGGGATGATTATGCTGATTTTACTTTGTCTTTCTGCTTTAGTCTTCTACCTTTTTAAAGGTTTTTACCCTCTGGCTCCTTCAAATTCTTCGATTAATTGTTTTTGGTTTAAGATGAAATCAATATCATCATAACCATTAATCAGGCATGATTTTTTGTAAGGATTAATCTCGAAAGATTCCTGAGCTCCGGTTTCTATAATGGTTATGGTTTGATTTTCAAGATCAACTTCTAACGCTGATTTTGCATTGTGATCAACCGCTTTGAAAATTTGCGCCAAAAACTCTTCACTCACCTGAATAGGCAATAAACCATTGTTTAAGGCATTTCCTTTAAAGATATCGGCAAAGAAACTGCTGATTACGGCATCAAAACCGGCATCCTGAATGGCCCATGCGGCATGCTCGCGACTACTGCCACAACCAAAGTTTTTTCCTGCAACTAGAACCTGACCACTGTAGGTTGGATTGTTCATTACAAATTCTGGCTTTGGTGTATTATCACCATTATAACGCCAATCGCGGAACAAATTTTCGCCAAAACCTTCGCGGGTGGTCGCTTTTAGAAACCGCGCAGGGATAATCTGGTCGGTATCGATGTTCTCTATGTTTAAAGGCACTACTGCCGATGTTAATTTTGTGAATTTTTTCATTTTTTAATGATGATTACACAGATTAAATGATTTCACCGATTGAGGGGCGATTTCATTGATTTAATATTTATAATAACCTTCAGTCTTCTACTCTGGTAAAGTGTTCAACTGTTGGAAAAGGATCATAAAAGTGATGTAATAACTTTTTCCAATCCTGGTATGCTGCTGATCCTCGGAAACCTTTGGTATGTGCCTCCAGTGTTTTCCAGTTTACCAGCAGGATATACTTATTTTCTACCTCTATACATTTTTGAAGCTGATGCGAAATGTAACCTTCCATTGTGGAAATGATTTTTTGCGCTTCGTTAAAAGCTTTCTCAAAATCGGCCGATAATCCGGCTTTTACATTTAGTATTGCAACTTCTAAAATCATAATTTTTCAAAATTGTCATTCTGAGGAACGAAGAATCTTTAATTTTTTTGGGCAGGTTTTTCATCGCCTGCAGATGCTTCCTTCGTCAGAATGACAGTTATTTTAAACCTTCTCCAACAAATCCCTTACATCGGTAATTTTTCCGGTTACAGCTGCTGCTGCGGCAGTAAGCGGACTGGCCAATAAGGTACGTGCATTTTGTCCCTGTCTGCCTTCGAAGTTTCTGTTCGATGTAGATACACAATATTTACCTGCAGGGATTTTATCCTCGTTCATGCCTAAACAAGCACTGCAACCTGGCTCGCGTAACTGGAAACCAGCGGCTTCGAAAATTTTATCCAAACCTTCGTTTTTAGCCTGTTGTTCTACCTGTTTCGATCCCGGAACAATCCAAACGGTAACATTATCTGCTTTGCGTTTATCTTTAACAAAATCGGCAACTTCGCGTAAATCTTCAATGCGTGAGTTGGTACAGCTTCCGATGAACACATAATCAACCGGTTTTCCGATCAAAGATGAATCGTCATCAAAGCCCATATAATCTAAAGCTTTCTGGTACGAAAGTTTTTCTTTTTCTGGTTGTGCAGCTGTTGCCGGAATATGTTCCTGAATACCCATACCCATTCCAGGGTTTGTACCATAGGTAATCATTGGAGCGATATCTGCAGCATCGAAAGTTAATATGCTGTCGAATTTGGCATCAGCATCACTATATAAAGTTTTCCAGTAGGCAAGGGCTTTATCCCATTCTTCGCCGGCAGGCGCAAATTCTCTTCCTTTAATGTAATCGAAGGTGGTTTGGTCTGGTGCAATTAAGCCACCACGCGCACCCATTTCGATACTCATGTTACAGATCGTCATACGGGCTTCCATACTCAAAGCTTCGATTGCCGAGCCTGCATATTCGATGAAATAACCGGTACCGCCAGCGGCAGAAATCTGTGCAATAATGTATAAGATAATGTCTTTTGCACCAACACCTTGTCCAAGTTCGCCGTTTACCTCAATTTTCATGGTTTTAGGTTTCGATTGCAATAAACACTGTGTTGCAAAAACCTGCTCAACCTGAGAGGTACCGATACCAAATGCGATGGCGCCGAAAGCACCGTGAGTAGAGGTATGACTATCGCCACATACCATCGTTTTTCCTGGCAGGGTAATACCCAGCTCCGGGCCGATAACGTGTACAATCCCTTGAAAAGGATGGCCTAAACCGTAAAGTTCTATGCCGAATTCTGCACAGTTTTTGGTGAGCATATCAACCTGATAGCGCGAAAGCTCTTCTTTAATCGGCAACAACTGGTTTAGGGTTGGCACATTGTGATCGGCTGTGGCTACAGTCTGCTTTGGACGGAAAACAGGTAAGCCTCTTTTGCGCAAACCATCAAAAGCCTGCGGAGAGGTTACCTCGTGTATTAAGTGTGTATCAATGTATAAAATATCAGGAAATCCTTCTTCACTTTTTACAACGTGAGCATCCCAAATTTTTTCTACTAATGTTTTTGACATTTTGACCCCCTGGCCCCCTTTAAGGGGGAAGTTAAGTTTGTAATTATTATTTTTATAAGACCTGTCCAAAGTCCCCTCTCATTTTAGGAGAGAGGAATTAGGGTGAGGTTATGCTGTTTTAATCGCCTTCATCGCGGTCATTGCCTTACGCAATGTAGCGCCGATTTGCTCTACTTCGTGTGAACGGATCGCTTCGTTAATATCGATTAATTTTCTGTTGTCAACCGCACCATCTTTACCTTCGTTAAAGTTTTTACCAACTAAATCGGTATCTACTTTCTTCATAAAATCGCCCAAAAGCGGTTTACATGCCTGATCGAATAAATAACAACCATATTCTGCAGTATCAGAAATCACGCGGTTCATTTCGAATAATTTTTTACGTGCAATGGTATTGGCAATAAGTGGTGTTTCGTGTAGCGACTCATAATAGGCCGACTCTGGTTTGATACCTGCCTGTACCATGGTTTCGAAAGCCAATTCAACACCGGCACGAACAAAAGCAACCATTAAGGTATAATTGTCGAAATATTCCTGCTCACCGATTTTTACATCACCAGCAGGTGTTTTTTCGAAAGCAGTTTCGCCAGTTTCGGCTCTCCATTTTAACAGGTTTTTATCTCCATTTGCCCAGTCTTCCATCATGGTACGGCTAAATTCGCCACTCATAATGTCATCCTGGTGTTTCTGGAATAATGGGCGCATAATATCTTTCAGTTCTTCTGAAATTTCGAAAGCTTTGATTTTAGCCACGTTGCTTAATCTGTCCATCATCGCAGTAATACCACCTTGTTTTAAGGCTTCGGTAATTACCTCAACACCGTATTGAACCAATTTAGAAGCATAACCGGCATCAATTCCTTTTTCTACCATTTTATCGAATGACAGGATAGAACCCGTTTGCAATAAACCACAAAGGATGGTTTGCTCGCCCATTAAATCAGATTTTACTTCGGCTACGAAAGAAGATTTTAATACACCTGCCCTGTGGCCACCAGTACCTACGCAATAAGCTTTAGCCTGGGCCAAGCCTTTGCCCTGAGGATCGTTTTCAGGATGAACAGCAATTAAGGTAGGAACACCAAAACCACGAACATATTCTGCTCTAACCTCGCTACCCGGGCATTTAGGCGCAACCATAATCACGGTTAAATCTTTACGGATCTGCATACCTTCTTCTACGATATTGAAACCGTGAGAATATAATAAAGTAGCACCTTCTTTCATCAAAGGCATAATTGCATTTACAACAGCGGTATGTTGTTTATCTGGAGTAAGGTTAATTACCACATCTGCATTTGGTATCAGTTCTTCATAGGTACCAACTGTGAAATTGTTTTCAGTTGCATTTTTCCACGAATCGCGTTTGCCTTCAATTGCTTCCTTACGTAAAGTGTAGCTTACATCTAAACCACTATCTCTTAAATTTAAACCCTGGTTTAAGCCTTGTGCACCACAACCTACAATTACCAGTTTTTTGCCTTTTAATGCGCTAACGCCGTCTAAAAATTCAGCACTATCCATGAAGTCGCAAACACCTAATTGGTTTAATTTTTCTCTAAGAGGTAATGTGTTAAAATAATTTGCCATTGTTTTTTATTGGTTAATTTCTAGTTTAATTATCAATTATATTTTGTTATTTCATTCGGGTTGATTGCACAGATGGTTTGATTACACAGATTTTTCATCCATTTTCCATCAGACATCTTCCATTTATTACATATACTTTTTCAGTGCCGATGCGTAACCATAATGTACGTTATCATGACCAATGGTTGTGATCAGAATTTCTTCTATGCTATTCATCTGTACGCCATAGGTAGCTGTTGTGAAAGGAGTGATGCCAAAAAATTTTCCATTTGCATAATCTGCTTTTATTTTTTCAATGCTTTCTAAAGTAATGGTTTTCAATTCTGCTACTTCTTCTTCAGTTACTATATAAGATGGCTTGGTATCCTTTTTATAATACTCGTTAAATTTTACCGAAGCAGCATCTTCCAAAATACCTGTACGCACATAACAAAGTGTTTGTGTACTCACTACAATGTGCCCGAAATTCCAGATGATGTTATTGTTATAACCATCAGGTATTTTATTCAGCTCTTCGATGGTTAAACCATCAATTAACCGGATAAAGGCCTTGCGTGAGTTTATTATAAAATCAAATACTTCGTTCATCTCGTTTTCTATCTTAATTAATGTTTTCGCTTTGGTCTTTATTCTTTAAGCTTTCATCCTCACTTAGCAACTCGTTAAAGGTGATCTTGTTAAAAAACGGATCGTTTACAGTTACAGCCCAGGTTCCGTAAAAAGTTTTTTCTAAACCTGGTCTGTTGTATTTGTACTTTTTATCAATAAGTTCCTTATGAAACTCCTTTAAACCTGTACAATCAATATGAACATGTGCACCGGGAGAACAATCGCCATGGTGCTCGCTTAAATGCAACTCAATTCCGCCGAGCGAAATCTGTAAATAAACCGGGGTGTTTTCTTCAAAAGTATGTTCCCAGTCTATTTTAAAACCCAGCCAGTTTACATAAAACTCGATTGCTTTATCGTAATCGAATATTCTTAAAATTGGTCGTACATTATTACATTTCATATTCCGTTTTTTAACCGCAAAGGCGCTAGCTTTAGTCTTTAGCCTTTTAGCTTTGCGCTTACATCGTGAAAATCTTTTCTCCTTTTTCTAAAAATTCGTTTTCTACCAATTCTTCTCCAGGTTCGATAGCTTCGAATTCTTTTAACTTTTCGTGGAAACCAGCACTATCTTTAATAATGGCCACCCTTGCAGAACGCACAAATTCAATAAGTTCGTAGGGTTCTAAAGCTTTTACTAATGCATCGGTCTCTTCGCGGTGACCGGTTACTGCAAAAACAGTATAATCTTTACGAATTACTACTGCACTTGCACCATATTGACGTAATAAACGCTCAACAGTTACTTTTTCTGCAATTTCATCTGTAGAAACTTTATAAAGTGCCAGTTCCTGCCAGATAATTTCTTCGTTGGTGTTGAAATAAACTTTTAATACCTCAATTTGCTTTTCAATCTGACGTGCAAGTTTTCTTACCACTTCGTAACCTTCCTGGATTACGATATTGAAACGGTGAATCCCGTCAATTTCTGATGGAGAGGTATTCAAACTTTCGATATTGATTTTTCTTTTCGAGAAAATAATCGCAATCCTGTTTAATAAACCGATGCGGTTTTCGGCATAAACCGTAATGGTGTATTCCTGTTTTCCGTCTAAATCGGCTTTATCTATTTTATGTTCTAATGTATTTTCAGTACTCATGATAATTTCTTTTTTACGTATTCGTCATTTCGACTTTGTGGAGAAATCTACTGTTAAAGAAAGATCTCTCCGTTTCGCTGCGCTACAGTCGAGATGACGATACGCTAGCTTTTACCTTCCTTTACTTCAACCTGATTTCGCTTACACTCATTCCTTGTGGAACCATTGGGAAAACGTTGTTTTCTCTTCCAACCATTACCTCTAATAAGTAAGAGCCTTCGTGGTTGATCATGGTTTCTAAAGCCTGCCTTAAATTTGCACGCTCGTCTACTTTGCTTGCTTCGATGTAGTAAGATTTGGCTAAAGCCACAAAATCAGGACTGGTGATGTTTACAAAAGAATAGCGCTTATCATGGAATAGCTGTTGCCATTGACGAACCATACCCAAGAAACGGTTGTTGAGGATCATGATTTTAACAGCTGCACCAAACTGCATGATGGTACCTAATTCCTGGGGCGTCATCTGGAAACCACCATCACCAATAATGGCAATAACCGTTTTATCAGGTGCACCATATTTAGCGCCAATAGCAGCCGGTAAACCGAAGCCCATGGTACCCAAACCACCAGAAGTGATGTTGCTACGGGTATTGTTGAATTTTGCGTAACGGCAGGCCACCATCTGGTGCTGACCAACGTCGGTAACAATTACGGCATCGCCACCGCAAATTTCGTTGATGTTGCGCAATACTTCACCCATGGTCATTTCATCACCTGTTGGGTAAAGTTCAGGCGTAATAACCTGATCAATTTCCTCCTGGTTATACTGTCTGAATTTAGCTAACCAATCTTCGTGTTTATTTTCGTTAACTAAATTGGTTAACAGGGGTAATGTTTCTTTACAATCGCCCCAAACACCTACTTCTGCTTTAACATTTTTATCAATTTCTGCAGGATCGATATCCAAATGCACAACTTTAGCTTGTTTTGCATATTTATCTAAACGGCCGGTTACGCGGTCGTCAAAACGCATACCGATGGCAATAATTACATCAGCCTCATTGGTTAACACATTTGGCCCATAATTACCATGCATGCCCAACATACCTACGTTTAAAGGGTGTGAAGTTGGAATAGCACCTTCGCCCATAATGGTCCAGGCTGCTGGAATTCCGGTTTTATTGATAAAAGCTTTAAATTCTTCTTCAGCTTTGCCTAAAACAACGCCTTGTCCAAACAAAATGAATGGTTTTTTAGCTGAATTAATTAATTCAGCCGCCTGCTCAATATATTCGATTCTAACTTTTGGTTTCGGACGGTAACTGCGGATGTGGTTGCATTTTACATATTCAGGAAATTCCTCTAACTGTAATTGTGCATTTTTGGTAATGTCGATTAAAACAGGTCCTGGCCTTCCGCTTTTAGCAATGTAAAAAGCTTTAGCCAATACTTCCTGGATTTCTTTGGCATCAGTAACCTGGTAGTTCCATTTGGTAACCGGTGTGGTAATGTTGATTACATCGGTTTCCTGAAAAGCATCAGTACCTAATAAATGTGCAAAAACCTGTCCGGTGATACAAACTAAAGGCGTGCTATCAATCTGAGCATCAGCTAAACCGGTAACCAGGTTGGTTGCACCTGGTCCGCTGGTTGCGAATACAACACCCACTTCGCCGCTGGCCCTTGCAAAACCCTGAGCTGCATGGATACCACCTTGTTCATGGCGGACTAATATATGTTCTAATTTATCGGCATAATCGTAAAGGGCATCATAAATAGGCATGATTGCTCCACCCGGATAACCGAAAATGGTGGTTACACCTTCTTCAATTAATCCATTCAACAAAACCTGCGAGCCTGTTCCTTTAAAGGTTTTTGAGGTTTCTGCTTTCGCCTCGGTTTGTTGTATTGTTTCTTGTGCAGTTTCCATAGTTATGTTTTTGCGGTTCTATTATTCTTTAATTTTAAACCCAATTCTTTCTCTGTCATTCCACTTTATCTGAGCAATTTTCTCGTCGATTAAATTTTCCATTGCATCGTAAAGTTCGTTTAGCTGAATGTCGTGCTCACCAATCCGTTCTTTAATTTCTGTTAACTGTTCGTTAATGTTGCCTTGTTTCAGCAAAATTTTGCGGACATCAACAAAGGCCCTCATAATGGCAATGTTCATGTTAATGGCTTTGTCGCTATTTACAACACCGCTTAACATGGCTACCCCTTGCTCTGTAAAAGCGTATGGCAACTTTCTGGTGCCGCCCCAACTTGAAGTCACAAATTGTGACTTCAAGTTGGGTTGATCTTTTATCACAATTTGTGATGCACCCTGGTTAATTGCTTCTGTTTGAAATTTTACATTTTCAAACTCTGCCAGAGTCAACTGGAACATAAAATCATCAGGGAAACGCTTTATATTACGTTTTACCGCCTGATTTAATACTCTTGTCTCCACTTCGTACAGTAATGCCAGATCGAAATCCAACATTACTCTTTCTCCCCGGATTTCATAAATCCTGTTCTGAATACTTTTAATTATTTGCATAATCTGTTTTTTTAATCAATTAATCCCGGGGATGATTTTTTGATTTTAGTATTCGTCGGTTACGCAGCCACTAGCTGCATCCGACACTGTTTTAGCGTACTTATATAAAACACCTTTTGTTACTTTTAATGCTGGCTGAACATAGTTTTTTCTACGCTCGGCGATCACTTCGTCGCTAACCTTTAAATTAATGGTATTATTTACTGCATCAATTTCAATGAGGTCGTCATCTTGCACTAATCCAATTAAGCCACCTTTGTAGGCCTCCGGAGTAATGTGGCCAACCACAAAGCCATGTGTACCGCCCGAAAAGCGACCATCGGTAATTAATGCAATTGATTTACCTAAACCGGCACCGATAATCAGCGAGGTTGGCTTTAACATTTCAGGCATACCAGGTGCGCCTACAGGCCCCTCATTTTTAATTACGACAACATCACCTGGTTTAATTCTCCCAGAGGAAATTCCGGCAACTAAATCACGTTCGCCATCAAATACACGAGCAGGACCTTCGAATCTTTCACCTTCTTTACCTGATATTTTGGCTACAGAACCTTTTTCGGCTAAATTGCCATAAAGGATTTGTAAATGACCGGTTGCCTTGATAGGCTCGCTTAATTTTTGAACGATTTTCTGATCGTAATCCATAATCGATTTTACATCAGCCAAATTCTCAGCTACGGTTTTTCCGGTTACGGTTAAGCAATCGCCATGCAATAAACCTTCATTTAATAAATATTTTAATACTGCAGGGATACCACCATATTGATGTAAATCCTGCATTAAGTATTTCCCGCTTGGTTTAAAATCGGCAAGTACCGGTGTTACATCACTCATTTTCTGGAAATCATCCTGCGTAATTTCTACACCGATGGCTTTTCCCATGGCAATAAAGTGCAAAACAGCATTTGTACTACCACCTAATATAATGATTGAACGGATTGCATTTTCGAATGCTTTTCTCGTCATGATATCAGATGGTTTAATATCTTTTTCCAGTAAAACTTTAATGTATTTACCCGCATCCAGACATTCCTGTTTTTTCTCGGGGCTTACTGCAGGGTTTGAAGAAGAATAAGGTAAACTCATTCCTAAAGCCTCAATAGCCGAAGCCATTGTGTTTGCGGTGTACATTCCACCACAGGCACCGGCACCAGGACAGGTATGTTTAATGATGCCCTGATAATCTTCCTCAGAAAGGTTACCACAGATTTTTTGTCCCAAAGCTTCGAAAGCCGAAACAATATTCAATTCTTCACCTTTATAATGGCCGGGAGCAATTGTACCACCATAAACCATAATAGAAGGGCGATCTAAACGGGCCATGGCCATGATGGCGCCCGGCATATTTTTATCACAACCAGGAATAGAGATAATTCCATCATAATATTGTCCACCACAAATGGTTTCGATGCTATCTGCAATTACATCGCGGCTTACAAGCGAGTAACGCATCCCGTCGGTACCATTACTCATTCCATCGCTCACGCCAATGGTATTAAAAACCAAGCCGACTAAATCATTTTTCCAGACCCCCGCTTTGACGTCTTTTGCAAGGTCGTTTAAGTGCATGTTGCAGGTGTTACCATCGTAGCCCATGCTTGCAATACCCACCTGTGCCTTCGCCATATCAGCATCGGTTAAACCAATTCCATAAAGCATAGCCTGTGCTGCCGGTTGTGTTGGATCTTGTGTAAATGTTTTACTGTACTTGTTTAATTCGCTCATTGTTTAAAATGTATATTCTGGTTCTGTTAGTTGTAAATATTTTGAGGCAAAAAAAAACCGCCTCGTTTCGGAGGCGGTTTCGATAGGGTATATTTTATATTATACGCAACGATTTCCACCTCTCTTTTGAGAAATGACAATAATTAAGTTGCTAATAATGTTTGTGTTTATATTCATGTCTTCGACTGAATCACAAACATACTAACTTATTAAAAACTGCAAAGAACTATTTTATTATTTCTCTATTTTTTTACTCCGACTACAATCCCTGTAGCCCAAACCTGTTTGGTAAGGTGCAGATCATCCCGGGATTCTAAATCTTTAATCAGCTTAATTGCTTTTTCCTGATGTCCTTCAGGCCAGTTTTGCTGAGGCAACATATCATCAATTATATAAAGACCACCTTTGTTCAGCATGGCAATGGCTTGGTCCAAAAGCAAATATTTTCCATGCCAGGTATCGGCAAATATGTAATCAAATTTTTTGTCTTTATTCTTTTCAATCCACTCGGCACCATCGGTATCAACTAAAGTTAAACGATCATCATTGCCAAGAAAATCTTTCGCAATCGCTAAAAATTTAGCGTCGTTATCTATAGAAGTCAATTTACTGCCCTGGTCGAGGCCATCCAGTATCCACGAAGTAGATAAACCTGTTCCTGTGCCAAGCTCTAAAAATCTGCCCGAAGGTTTAGATGCAGCAAGCGTTTTAAGCAAAGAGCAGGTTAACACATCCGAAGCCATATCAAATCCCGAAGCCTTAGTAGCCGCATTGATCTGCTGGTAAGCTTTAGGGTAATTTTGATTGATTTCTTCAGTCATTGGTTTGGTTTTATTGTTGACTTTTTTATTCGTTTCTCTACTTCGGACTCCTGACTTACCGAGTTCGGACTATATTATCACCTCGTAATTCACTTTTTCCAGCACCAGGTTTTTATAGGCCCGTTGTATGGTATAGCCAATTGATTCTCTCCACAAAGGGCGAAAAACAATATCGTCAATTGAGGCAATGCCTGCTATTTCGGTTGCTGTTCCGCATAAGAAAGCACTATCGGCCTTTTTTAAATCCTCAACAGTTAATTTTTTCTCAATGCACTCAATATCCAATACATTACAAAGTTCTTTAACGGTTGCACGTGTAATGCCTGGTAAAATGTTTCCTAGTGAAGGCGTATATAACTTACCATCTTTTTCGAGGAAGATATTTGCTCCCGATGCCTCTGCTACAAAACCATGCATATCCAAAAGCAAAGCTTCGTCGTAACCTTTAATATTTGCTGCTGTGGTTGCTAAAATGGAGTTGACATAATTTCCGCTCAACTTTGCTTCCATTGGAGTTGATTTAGGATTTGGCCTTTCGTAATCCGAAATGGTTAATTTTAATAATTTGTTGCCCGAATAAGCATCCCATTCCCAGGCACAGATTAATATGGAAACCCCGTTTGGCTCATTCAGCTTCATGTTTGGGTGGCAAAATACCAGCGGACGGATATAAGCATCTTTCAGTTTGTTTAACTGAAGCAATTTATAGGTTGCAGCAATTAGTTCCTGTTTATCCCATGGAAAAGGAATGTTTGCCAACTGGCATGAACGCTCTAAACGATCGAAATGGGCAGCAGCTTTAAAAATGCGGTTACCATTGTGCGTTTTATAGGCTCTGATACCTTCGAAAGCAGCATAACCGTAGTGCAGCGATTGCCCGTAGAGATCAGTGTTGCTATTTACAGCTTTCTCAAACTTTCCATCAAGGTAAATAATCGTATTAGAATTATAGTATTTCATAATACTGTGTTTTGTTATTTAAAAAAAGCGTCCCGTTTGTATCGGGACGCTTTAGGTATATTTAGTTTTTTTAAATCTATTTAAAAGCTGCCCATTTTCTTACTCCATAAAATATTTAAGAGTAGGAGGTTAAGTAAAATGACTGGTAACAACACAATATACCTGGCTGCATTTGCAGTTGTATAGGTAGTAAATGTGTTATTTTGAGTTGTCATTCTTATCTTATTGTTTATAAAACCAATTTAGTTTTTGGTTCATTAATATGCAAGAGAAATCATAAAAAAGTTAAATCGGAACATTATTCTTTTATTTGTATTTAAAACAGAATTTTATTCTTAATAGGAGTTTGGTTAGTTATTTAATGCCGGCAGCTGTAGACTAAATATCAAAACGGTATATGGTATGTTTGTTATGCTTGCATTGTAAATTTTCTGTTTTTCTGCCTAAAATGGGTAAAAGTGCTCAGAAAATTGAAAATTTGGTTGGTAAAATTGAAGAAATTATTATTGACTTTAAGTGAGAAATCAATACATACTTATATCAGTTTTGTTGCTTATTGGAAATAGTTATGTAATTTGATTCTATAAAACCTACCTATGATAAAAAATAATTTATTTGTGATGTTGTTGATCCTATTGTGTGCTGCTTGTTCTTCACCAGATTCAACGCTTAAGCTTAAAGCTGGCAACCATACAGTTTTGACTTCAGATAGTATAAAATTATCGGTTAAAGTAGCTGGTAAGGGACCTGTTTGTATCTATCTGCATGGCGGGCCTGGTCAGGATTTCCTTTCCTTTGAAAAGATGGGTGGTGCAAATCTGGAGAAATGCCTAACTATGGTTTATTTCGATCAAAGAGGATCAGGGCATTCGCAAAATGCGGGTAACTATAGTTTAAATCGGGTTGTGCAAGATATTGAAGAGCTGCGGTTAAAATTGGGTGTAGAAAAAGTGTATTTACTCAGCCATTCATTTGGTGGGGTTCTGGCGATTAATTATGCGTTAAAATATCCTGAACACTTAACTGGTATCATCATGGCCAATACAATTGCCCATTTTATGAATTCAAATCAGATGCAGGAACAAATTGAATATGGGTACGGGCTATTAAAAAGGGATACCACTATAAATGAAACGAATTTTAAAAAATTAATGAGTAGCGCGGCTTTAGTCCGAAAAAAGTTAAGTGCAGCTCATCTTGGGTATAAATACATTGCCAATAATGTGAATACGATTATCAAAATGGACAGCATCGAAAATTCTTATAAGCGTACATCAGATTTCGGAATGATGCTTTTTATGCCGTTGGTAGATAGTACAAAAGTTCAGCAATACCCTGAATATTTTAAGGATTACGCCTTGTTAACCGATAAAATTAAAATTCCGGCTTTAATTATAACAGGGAAGGAAGATCACGCTGTTGGACCGGATTATTATAAAAATTATAAGTTTATCAATCAGAAAGTGGTGCAGTTAGCTGGTTCGCACATGCTCTATTATGAAAACAATAAAGAATTTATTGCTGCGGTTTGCGGGTTTGTTAAGTAACAACTATAATAATAGCTTTTTTGTGTAATGTATGTTTACTGCAAAATAGACCCTGAAATAAATTCAGGGTGACGATGCTGATTTTAATTTTTTGAAACTTTAAGTTAAACAAAAAAGCCTCCCGATTTTTAAATCGGGAGGCTTTATAAATGAGTTAACCTTTTGTTTAAGCGATACCTTCTGCTAAAACCACAACTTTGTTGTGGATCGCTTCAACTACACCGCCTTTGATAAAAAAGCGTTGCTCATCGGCTTTGTTTGCTTTTATAATAACTTCTCCATCTTCTAAAGTAGAGATGATAGCGGCGTGGTCTTTTAAAATCTGAAAAGAACCTAAAGTACCAGGCACCGTAACCGCAGTTACTTCACCTTCGAAAACTTTTTTATCTGGAGTTAATATTGCTAAATTCATTTTGAATAGATTTGAGATTTGAGATATAAGATTTGAGACCAAGTCCCTCTCATATCTCATATCTAGTGTCTCACGTCTCTCTTAGTTCGCTTCTGCTAATAATTTTTTACCTTTTTCGATCGCATCTTCAATGCTACCAACTAAGTTAAATGCAGCTTCAGGATACTCATCAACTTCACCATCCATGATCATGTTAAATCCTTTAATGGTATCTTTAATGTCAACCAATACGCCTTTTAAGCCTGTAAATTGCTCAGCTACGTGGAAAGGCTGAGATAAGAAACGTTGAACACGACGTGCTCTTGATACTACTAATTTATCTTCTTCAGATAATTCGTCCATACCTAAGATCGCGATGATATCCTGTAATTCTTTATAACGTTGTAAAGTTTCTTTAACGCGTTGTGCAGTGTTATAGTGCTCATCACCTAAAACAGCAGGAGAAAGGATACGTGAAGTAGAATCCAGTGGATCTACCGCAGGATAAATACCTAGCTCAGCAATTTTACGAGAAAGTACTGTAGTTGCATCTAAGTGGGCAAAAGTTGTTGCCGGAGCCGGGTCAGTTAAATCATCCGCAGGTACATATACCGCTTGTACTGATGTAATTGATCCGCGTTTTGTTGAAGTAATACGCTCCTGCATTAAACCCATCTCAGTTGCCAATGTTGGCTGGTAACCTACTGCTGATGGCATACGACCTAACAGCGCCGAAACCTCAGAACCTGCCTGGGTAAAACGGAAGATGTTATCAACGAAGAAAAGGATATCTTTTCCAGCGCCTTCGCCATCACCGTCACGGAAATATTCAGCAACAGTTAATCCTGATAATGCCACACGTGCACGTGCACCAGGAGGCTCGTTCATTTGTCCGAAAACCAATGTTGCTTTAGATTCTTTTAATTTTTCAGTATCAACAGCTTTCAAATCCCATCCACCTTTTTCCATTGAGTGCAAGAATTCGTCGCCATAGTTGATTACACCTGATTCGATAAACTCACGAAGTAAATCGTTACCCTCACGAGTACGCTCACCAACACCTGCGAATACTGATAAACCAGCATAAGCTTTAGCGATGTTGTTTACCAACTCCATAATTAATACTGTTTTACCTACACCAGCACCACCGAATAAACCGATTTTACCACCTTTTGCATATGGCTCTAATAAATCGATTACTTTAATACCTGTAAAAAGTACTTCAGTTTCAGTAGATAAATCTTCAAACTTAGGAGGAGTAGCGTGGATAGGACGACCATCAGTTTTATCAACTGCATTAATACCGTCAATCGCTTCACCAACTACATTAAATAAACGACCTTTAATCTGGTCGCCAACTGGCATTTTAATCGCAGCGCCAGTATCAACTACTTTCATACCACGAACCAAACCATCTGTAGAGTCCATTGAAATTGCACGTACACGGTCTTCACCTAAGTGCTGTTGAACTTCTAAAACAATTTTTTGTCCATTTTCTTTCGTTATCTCTAACGCATCAAAAATTTTAGGTAGATGGGCATCATCAGCAAAGCTAACGTCAACCACTGGGCCGATAATTTGTGCTATTTTTCCTAAGTTAGGCATATCTGTTGTGAGTAAATTTATTACAGTCAATGAATTAAAGCTGTTTATAGGGGCTCCAATTCGGTTGGCAAAGTTAAGTTATTCTTACTGAATTTTAAATATATATTATAAAATTTTTTAACACGGTTTTAATAGATAATTTAGAGGCTTAATAAGGGCTTATGAAAACCATTTTAACAACAGGCAGTAACGGCCTTTTGGGGCAGAAATTAACGGAAAAAGTTTTGGCGGAGGGGAGGGTAAAATTAGTTGCCACTTCCAAAGGACTAAACCGATATCCTGTTAAAGAAGGTTACGAATATGCAGAAATGGATATTTTAGATGCGGAGCAGGTTAAAAACGTTGTCAGAAAGTACCGGCCTGATGCGGTAATCCACACGGCAGCAATGACGAATGTTGATACTTGTGAAGCGAATAAAGCATTATGCCATCAGCTTAATGTTGATGCTGTACACACTTTAATATCTATATGCGAAGAAAACAACATCCAGCTGATTCATTTAAGTACCGATTTTGTTTTTGATGGTGCCGATGGGCCTTATCAGGAAAATGATCCTGTTAACCCGGTAAGTTATTATGGCGAATCGAAGGTGTTGGCCGAAACGCTGATCAAAGATTCAAAAGCAAACTGGTCCATATTAAGAACGATCCTGGTTTATGGGATTACCAATGATATGAGCCGGAGCAATATTGTGCTGTGGGCAAAGGGCGCATTAGAAAAAGCATCTCCTGTAAATGTAGTGAACGATCAATGGCGTATGCCTACCCTAGCCGAAGATCTGGCTGAGGCCTGTTTGTTAGCTGTTGAGAAAAATGCCGGTGGAGTATATCATATATCGGGCAAAGATTACATGAGTATTGCAGATTTAGTGCGGAAAGTTGCCGATTATTGGGGCCTTGATAAAACATTTATAAACGAAATCAGTTCGGCAAGTTTAAACCAAACAGCTAAGCGGCCAATTAAAACTGGTTTCGTGCTCGATAAAGCGATTAAAGATTTAGGTTACAATCCACACTCTTTTGAAGAGGGCTTAAAGATTTTAGATGAACAAATGAAAGGACAGTTTTAAGTAGTGAGCCTTGAAACAATGAAGCAATTAAAACATTTAACAATATACATTAACTAAAAAATATAATGGCATTACAAATTGGCGATACCGCCCCTGATTTTAAACTATACAGTTCTGATTTAACAGAAATTTCTCTTTCCGGGTTTAAAGGCAAAAAAGTAGTTATTCACTTTTTCCCGATGGCTTTTACCGGAACCTGCACCGAACAATTATGTACCATGAGGGATAATTTCAGTTATTATGAGGGCATCGATGCACAGGTAATCGGTATTTCTGTTGATTCTCCATTCTCTTTGGCCAAATTTAAAGAGGAGCAAAATTACCAGTTTCCTTTGCTGTCTGATTTTAACAAAGAAGTATCTGCAGCTTTTGGTGCATTTTATGATGAATTTGCCTTCGGATTAAAAGGAGTTTCGAAAAGAGCGGCATTTGTAATCGATGAAGAAGGAAAAATTGCATATGCTGAAGTTTTGGAAAATGCAAAGGATTTACCTGATTTCAAAGCAATTAATGAAGCACTAGGTGCATAAAGCTTAAATTGCAGAGATTATTTTGAGATTTTTTTTAAAATTTAATTGGAAATTAAAATATCAAATTATACCTTTGCAGTCCGTTAACGATACGGAAATGCATTTGTAGCTCAATTGGATAGAGCATCTCACTACGGATGAGAAGGTTTGGGGTTCGAATCCCTACAAGTGCACAAGACGAGACAATTCAGGAAATACACTGATTGTCTCGTTTTTTATTTGGCGTAACTGGTTGGTAATCTGATATATTATGTCCGCACCCTCGTTTAATTTAGGTGTTCGAAACTTCTCATTTTCAAAAACCAATTTTTCAGGGAAAATAGCAGCTACAATCTCACGTTTTAAATCCACTTTTGCTTCAAAATAGGCCTTATCGATGTCTACAAGGGTGTTCGATAAGTTTGTTATTAAGTTTGAAATTCCAAGCTGTTTTTCCTCATATTTTTGGAGTGTCCTCTCCAATTCTAAAATTTTCTTTTCCAATCCGTTTTTCATCTCCCGATAATCATCTGGTGAAATTTCATCCGCCATTAAAAGGTCTCTCACTTTGGTAAGCTTGAGCTTTAAAGCTTCAATTTCTAATTGCGTTCCCTGTTTTTTTTTACCCCTTCCTTTGAGACTGGTCTCATACTCATTTGCGATTACCCGGCGGTAAAGTTCTTGCATACCCTCAAGCGGTTTATATTTCTCCAGGCTTTTTTCAAATATCTCATTCGCCTTAGCCGCGTTTACCCTGAACTTACATGGATGAACACAATGATAATAATAATACCACCTCAGCTTCCCTTTCGACTGACTACCCGTAACATTCCCTCCACAGCAAGGGCACTTCATTAAACCACGTAAGGGAATTTCTTCAGGCACTCCGGATCCCATGATATGCCGAGGTTTTCTCCCTTCCAATATATCCTGGGCTTGATAAAAAGTTTCTACCGAGATTAAAGCCTGATGCTTACCATCCACAAAATGCGCATCCTCATCCATGTGCTGTGGAATAAAAACCTTTCCACAATAAACCGGATTACGCATGGCAATCCAAAAAGGATTTCTGCTTGAAACCAGTCCCTTCCGACAAGCTCTTCGCCATATATCACGAACCGTATATTTTCCCCCTGCCAGTTCATGAAAGGCTTCCCGCATGATAGGGGCAAATAAGGGATGGGGTGCAATATATTTCTCACCAGATGGACTAAGTTTGTTCTGATAGCCAATTGGAGCGATACCCATCACGCGACCCTCTTTCTTCGCCCGACGCATGCCGTAAAACACATTTAACGACCTCCTATCATTCTCCACCTCCGGCGCTGCAAGATAGAATGCCAACATCATTTTATTTTCCGGAATGGATAAATCCAAAGGTTGTTCGATGGCTAAAGGCTGGATCCCACTTTTTCGTAACATATCGATCATCTGATAAGCATCTGAAGTATTCCGGCTAAACCTATCCCATTTAGTAAATAACATCTGACTGGCGAGTACTGTACCTTTCTTCTTCAAAGTAGATAGAAACAATTTCCACTGCGGCCGGTCAAAAGTCTTAGCCGAACAATCCTCGACGTAAATGTTATTGATCTTAATCTTATTGATCTCACAATACTTTCTCAAGCGATCTTCCTGATCACGCTGCGAATAACCTTTTTCTTTTTGCTCATCCGTGCTAACCCTGATATAAAGGTCGGCGATCTTAATAACTGACATAATTAGCTTGTTTACAGTATATAATTTCGGCAAAAAAGGCGACAAATGAAACATTTGTCGCCTTTTTTTTAAGTTAGAATTGCTCAAAATTATGCTTGAGAACAATCTTAGCAAAGACCTTCATAAAACTCAAAACCTCTGCAGCCTGCTCTCTGGTAATCTGTATACCTTGCTTTTCTAAAACTTTGATCACTTCTTCAACAGTTGGCTTCGTATTTTGTAAGTTTTCCATGTTCACGTTCCGGCATAGTGGCATTAAAATTTGATGGAAAAACGAGTTGAGAAACGTTTTTACACTCAGTTTAGGAGGAGATTTATTGTTCGAGAATAACTCTGTTAATTGAATTTGATAGTTGATTAATAAAACCATACAGCGTGACTATTTTGCAAAATAGCTACTCGATTGACCAATGGTTCACAAGCTATTTTCCTTGTGAAAAAAATATTGCGTCCCAATCCTGACATTTTCGAAAAAAAAACTAAATTGATTGTTTAATGATCTTGAACTCATGAACGCTCTTCCAATTAAAACTTTCATTCCGAGGGAAATCAATACAAGCGGAAAATGCATTTGGTGTGAGGCACCTGGACCTTATAATAAAGCACATATCATTCCACATTCTCTAATTGCTGAAAACAATGCAAATAATTACCTTAAAAAAAGTGTGTGTAAAAAATGTAATTCATTTTTTGGAGATTTTGAGCAATGGCTTATTAAATATTCTGTTTTAAACGTTTATAAATTTGACAAATGGAGAAAAGTTCAGAAGCAAACAACGATTGAAACCTTGCCAACCCTAATCTATAATGTAGAACTTCACGAATGGCTAATTATCCATTCTAAATCTTCAGCGTTTCCAATTTGCCAATTAATTTTAACAAGCAGAGGTACACTTGCTTTATTCAATGAATTCCATTCAAAAGATTTAGCGGCTATCAATCAAGCTATAAAAACCAATGTGTTTGTCACGGATATTAAGAGAGAATTGCCTGATAATTTTTCACCCAGAGCTATTGTGTCAAAAAACAGAGTTATTGTGATAGCTAGAAATGAAAATGATATTAAAAAATTTATAACGGAGGTAGATACCAATTCAAGTTACAACGAAGAAGAGCCTGTTGGTAATGGATATTCAAAATCAGTTTTTGACAAAGATGCCTTAAAATCCGTAGATCAGCTACAGCTTTTTTTCAAGTGGTCCAAAACGATTTGGAGTATTTACGCAACTAAAATAGGCTACGAATTTCTCGCTTTACTGTATGGAAGCGACTTTGTGCTAGGTGATCAATTTGTCGACCTACGAAGATGGATACTGTCTCACGAAATAAAAAAAATTGATGACATAGTTGAATGTAATACGCGAAATCCTAGCTTTTCGATGCCATTCGAAAACGACCATTATCAAATAGATGCTAAAGAACCTGGAGTCAAAACAAATTTCAAAGCTATTCAACAACCTGGACAAGATATTCTAATCTTTATCAATAATTTCTCTGACACTGTAGATCTTGAAGTGAGGGTAGGCTGGCTTCCGCCCATAACGCTGCTGTTCGATTTAAATCTGTTTGAGGTGCCTACTGTTACAACCGTAACCTACGAATTCCAGAACTTAAATTTGGACTTTACAAAGGTGTGCGCTGCAAATGAAAAAACGCACATTGTGCTTCTGAAAGATGTCAGTCAGGATTTTATCAAGAAGTATTCAGACTATTTACTATAGATATCTTTGATTTCCGAGGTGTATAAGCTCACTTAAATTGGTGAATAATGTTTCAAAAGGTCCTAGCGACAACTTTTAAATTTACGCCAAGCTCAAACCTTTCAGCTACACAGTCGTTTAGATAAACGTAAATCAAAACAAACCCATGTCCACCCGGAAACAGATCAATGAACGATTAACCTATCAAGAGGCAAGGGCACTTGAATCAACAAAAGATTTAAATGATCTGCCCAAGGCCGCTTTGTTATATGAGAAAATTCTTAAAACCCATCCTCTGCACGTCGATGCCAATAACAGGTTGATGGTGTTATACCGGAAACTCGGCGAAAGCACCAAAGAACTCAAAACGATTAAAAACGCCATCAAATCCTACCAGGAGAATATCGAGAAAGATAAAAGGGAATGGGTGAAGCAAAACAAAGTAAAGGCTGCTGCCAGTGCAAAACTCGCAGAAGTCATGGGGCTGACTGACCCCAAAGGTAAACCTATCTATGAAAATGAAATATTGACCAGCTGGAAAACTAGGTTAACCCTCCTGCAAACCAGAATCAATAAAAACAAGACTACCAAGGCGAAGATTGCCGAAAAGCAAATCGCCAAAAGGAAAAGAAAGACTCCAAGCAAGGCTTTGCCAAGTGCCCGGGCTTCACACAAATAATAGAATTTCACTATTACGCCCTATTGCGAATCAAGTAAAGGCAGAATTCTTGGCCAAAGATAATCGGCAACTTTTCATAACCACTCGCTAGGGGATGGAGACCGTCGGGAAGATGGTATTCGAGTCTTCCCTTTATCACATCCATAAATGAAGGGATGAGCGGGAGCTCAAAGGTCGTCGCCAATAATACCCTTGGACATCATAATCGATAATAACACACGGTTATTCAATAGGCCAATAGACAAGCCTGCTGCCAGTAGAGAAAAGATACTTAAACATTAAAATTACCCTATCTTTTAGAAGACCAATAAACCTCAAATTATTCTAATTCTCCTTCACCCAGCCCATCCAATGGCCAGTCAGACTGATACTTAAAAGTCGCGCTTTCTGTTTCACTGCTATTCCATACCAGGCTGGTAAAATCATGGGCAATGAATCGTTGCGCCTCCAGGTGAGCCTTTACCGCTAATGCCATTTGCTTGAGATCTGCGTCTGTTTTTACAATATATTCCGGAACACCCTGCCCGTTGAGTCTCTCCTCCAACTGGCCATTACCTAATTTCTCTTGTATATCCATGGTATGTTTATAAGCTTATGAATACCCATAACATCCGATATAGCCAGATGGTTTACGTGAATTTTGCTTCACATGCCATCATTATTAAAACTTTAGGTTCATGCCCCTAAAACCTTTTTCCTTTTGCTGTGGTTGTTTTTAGAAATAAAATCTCAATATACCATGGAAAACAATAATGAAATCATTAGTGATCTTAAAGGACTGATCAACACTTTAAATGATGGGAAAGAAGGATATGAGTCTGCCGCCGAAATCACGGATAGCCCGGAACTGAAAAGCCTGTTTGCCGGTTTTGCCACCCAGCGCGAAACCTACGCAAACGAATTAACCGCACATATCGCCCAACATGGAGGACATTCAGAAAACGAAAGTGGCGGTATACTCGGCGCCTTGCACCGCACCTGGATAGACATCAAGCAAGCCTTAAGCAGCAAAGAAGATATCGCGATCTTAAGCGCTATAGAGACCGGTGAAAAAGCAGCGATAGATAAATTTGACGCCGCCCTTGACGATCCCAATATTCATGCCGATCACATTACCTTACTCCAAAAACAAAGGACCGGCATCCGCGAGGCTTTAAACGAAATTGAAACCTATCGCCAGCGCCTCGAAGGCCTTAAAAATTTATAAAAAACAGTTGCCTAGAATCATAATAACATGATACAGCATACAGATAAACCGGATCAGGACGAAATTCCTGATCCGGAAGAAATCAGGGAACGCTATCCCATAGAGGATGATTCAGATACGCTGGAGCCTTTTGACGACAGCAGTGAACACCGCGAAATCAATACCGATGATGAAGATGAAATGGCTTACTGGGCAGACCAGTTCCAGATCAGCCAGGAGCAGCTAAAAGACGCTATTGCCATCAATGGCAATTACGTTAGGGAAATTAAAAAGTACTTAAGCACCTAAAGAAACCACCATGGCAGAATTACCAGACCTCAGCGTTTTTGCTGCAACGTTAAACAAAAGGTTTAAGGGAAAAACCCTGAAAAACCTCGAAATCCACTACAGCAAAAAGCTCAACGTATCAGAAGCGGAACTGAAATCCAACTTAGAGCACCATAAGCTTCAAAACGTCGTCCGATCAGGCAAAACCCTGCAGTTCCATTTCGGTAAGGAAAAAGTACTCGGCCTGCACCTCATGCTTCGTGGTGAACTCAAAGCCATTACCGAAAACGAACCGATACCGAAACACACCATTCTGGCTTTCTACTTTTCTGAAAAGCAAGGGCTTCTGGTGACCGACCCGTTAAAACAGGCCAAAGCGACCTTAAATCCACCTGAAAATAAAGTCCCGGATGCGCTTGACATTACTGTAGAGCAATTACAATCCCTGACCAACAAAAGAAACAAACCATCAAAGAACTGCTGATGAACCAAAAAGCAATGCGCGGGATCGGTAATTCCTATGGAGATGAAATCCTATGGGTAGCCAAAATCTCTCCGCTTTCCATTTCCAGCAAAATCCCCGAAAAGCAAATAGAATTGCTACACAGGTGTATATCAGAAGTTCTTAACGGAGCAATATCAGACATCAAAAAAGAAAATGGTGATGAACTACGCGGAGAACTAAGGGAATTCATGAAAGTCCATGGCGCGCACATCAAAAAATCACCGAGCGGAGCGGCCATCAAATCCCATGAAATAGGAGGCAGAAAAGCTTACTTTACCGATGAACAGCATCTTTATCATTAACTAAATTAATTAACTAATGATTTCGGCTTTAGTGTAAGAGGTATTACGCGCTTTCTTTGTGACCTAATAACTGATCTGTTTGCTGGCGAACCTCATCCACCTTATCTTTAGTCAGCTGGGTGTCTTTGCTTCATCTCTGCTGATTTTTTCAGCAGTTTATCGATTTCGACCGAAGCCTCAGACCGGGTCTCACTTTTTTTCTCATTTTGCTTCACCACACTAAAATACCTAAACCCCTAAGCCATCCCAATATATCCTTGTAGCATTTCTATTAACTAACCCGCAACGCGCAAGGGAAGACAAGAAAAAAAATAAAACTTGACTAACCCAGAGCTTGTCAACCACTCGAGGCCAGCTCCGAACGGATCCGGCTCAAAGTCTCCAGCCGCATACACAGGAAAGAAGCAATATACTTTAACGGCACCCGGTCTAGCAAATGCCCATAACTGATAAAAAAGCGGTCATAACGAAGGCGGGCATTGGGAAGTCTTGCAATAAAAGCCCTTTCCGATGCTCCCTGGTAATATAACTCCGTCATTTGTCTACCCACAAAATTGGCAATCGGGAAATTCGCATATAAATACATCGACATCTCATGCGGAATCGCAATCGCAGACACCGGTTCAATCGTTTCGATATACTCTTCTGATTGCCCACCATGCCACAGATTACTGATCGTTCCCGCCAGTTCACCTTCCACCGCAATCCACGTGGTAATCTTTTTACCAGCCGCCCGGATAAAACCATGCGTCGCACCGGAAAGAATCAAAAAGATATACCGGTTGGGCATAATAGGAGAGGCAATGTGTTTATTGCGGGCAAAATTGACCGGAAAAGTCTGCTCATTGATCACCTGCTCAATTTCGGAGTTCAGCGGATGAAACTGTTTAAAAACGGAAATAATCGGAGATCGGCCACCATAAGAAATCCATCTGGTAGCCAGCGGTTCAGGCGTAAAATTCATGCTTCGGCTAAATGAATAAATCTATGAACTTAGAGTAAACAAAAAGTTAACTCAGTGTAATAAAAGAATACCGCCTCCATCCGGAAGCGGTAATTCCATCTAAATTAACGCTCTCAATCTTATGATTGATTGCAGGGCTCTCACCCCCTGCACCGCGAATATAGCAGATCAGACCACAAATCCACAAATAAAATTGACCACCAAATGCATCCACACACCCAAACGGCCAAAGCAAACCAATATCCCAAAACATTGTTATCTTCCCATATGGCAAAAATCTTCATTACCGGATCCACAGATGGACTCGGCCTGCTCACCGCGAAAGCACTCCTTAAACAAGGACACGAGGTAACACTGCACGCCCGAAACCAGGATCGTAAAAACATCCTACAACATCAGCTCCCAGATCAACAAATCCTGATCGCAGACCTCTCCAGCATTAATGAATGTAAAGCCCTCGCCGAAAGAGGCAACCAAATTGGAACGTTTGATGCCATCATCCACAACGCTGGCGTGTATCAGGTCAGTGGAAACACTGAAGACAACCTGCCGATCCTTTTCGCCGTCAACACCTTAGCCCCCTATATCCTCACCACACTGATGCACCTGCCAAACCGCCTCATTTACCTCAGCTCCCAGATGCACCTCTCCGGAAACGCCAACGTATCCAAACTCTCCAAAGAAAACTTTAGCACCAGCTATTCCGATACCAAACTACACGACCTGATCCTCGCTAAAGCGGTCGCCAGAAAGCACCCCGAGGTCTACTCCAACGCCGTAGATCCCGGCTGGGTACCCACCAAAATGGGAGGGAAGAACGCGCCCGATAACCTTCAAAAAGGATATGAAACACAGGTTTGGCTAGCAGCGGGTACCGACCAAAGCGCCAACATCACCGGCCAATACCTCCATCATAAAAGACCAGCAACTTACCATGAAATGGCAGACGATGAATTGATCCAGGATACACTGCTCGAACAATGCAAACGCATCAGTGGTGTATAGACAAAAAAACAAAAAATAACAGCAAAAAACATTCTGCCTAAACCAATTGCCCTAAAGTCCTGTTCTTTATCTACAAGAGAGTAAAATTAAAACATAAACATCAACCTAAAAAACACATACCATGGCAAGAGGAACAAAAGTAGAACGCAATTCAGTCTCCAATCAAGACCACGAAATCCGCTACGAAGCAGATAAACTGGATGTCAAACCAGATAAGGTAAAAGACGCCAAACAAAGCGCAGGCAACCAGCGAAAAGCAATTGAAAAAAAGGTTAAATAAAACTTAAAGCCCCAGCAGGGGCTTTTTTTAGCCCATGAAAATCGCATCCTACAACATCAACGGAATCAATGGCCGGCTTGAAAACCTGCTCCGCTGGCTAAAACAGGCCCAGCCCGATGTCCTGTGCCTGCAGGAACTCAAATGCGAAGACAAAAGCTTCCCCAAAAATAAAATCGAAGCAGCCGGCTACCACAGCATCTGGGTAGGACAAAAAAGCTGGAATGGCGTCGCGGTACTCTCCAAAAAAGAAATCAAAGAACTCAGAAGAGACCTCCCCGGAGAAGACAAAGCATTCACCCATAGCCGGTATCTTGAAGTTTTCACCTACGACATGGTCATCGGCTGCATTTACCTGCCCAATGGCAACCCATATCCTGGACCAAAATTCGAATACAAAAAACGCTGGTTTAAGAGGCTACAAGACCACGCTCAAACCCTAAAGAAAACCGGCCTGCCAGTCCTCCTCATCGGAGACTACAACGTCATGCCCACAGACCTGGATACCTATAAACCCGAAAAATACAGAAACAACGCGCTTTTTCAGCCCGAAATCAAAGAAGCCTATAAAAGCCTTATCGACCAGGGCTGGACAGATGCCATCCGCACACTTCACCCCAATAAACCCATCTATACCTTTTGGGACTACTTAAGAAAAGCATACGAAAGAGACGCTGGGCTCAGGCTCGACCATTTCCTGCTCAGCGAAATCCTCGCAAAGCAACTCAAAAAAGCAGGCGTAGATAAAGAAGTCAGGGGATGGGAAGGATCCAGCGACCACGCCCCGGTGTGGGTCGAGCTTAGCGCAACTCCACAAAACGGAAATAGCGATACCAGCAATACCTCCACAGCCCAAACCACACCTAACAGTGAACGAAAACAGCACGGGAAAACGCCACCAAAAAACCAAGACCCCAAAACAAATCCTAAAACAATATTAAAGACCCTGCTCAAATCCGCTGAAAAAGCACTGATGCCCACAGGCATCAAACCCATGAAAGCCACATTGGTCGATCAACCATTCGACGAGCCAGGCTGGATACACGAAATCAAATGGGACGGCTACCGTGCCATTTCATATCTATCCAAAAAAGAAACCAAAATCTATTCCCGCAACAACCTCGAATTTACCCAGTTTACCACCATTACAGCAAGCCTAAAGGAATTAAATCTCAACGCAATACTTGATGGAGAAATTGTTGCACTCAAAGAAGACAACACCGCCGACTTCGGTGCCCTGCAAAACTGGAAAAACACCCAAAGCGCTACGCTCCATTACTACCTGTTCGATATCCTCTGGATTAATGACTACTCCCTGCTCACCCTCACACTCACCCAGAGAAGACAGATCCTGGAAGCCATCATCCCAAAGGACAATAACCACATCAAAATCAGCGAAGCCTACCAAACCAGCGGAATCAATTTTTTCCATGCCGCCAAAAAAATGAAACTTGAAGGCATCATTGCCAAGCGCGCCGATAGCTATTACTCTTCAGATAGCCGTTCCCGCGAATGGTTAAAGATCAAAGCCAAGAGCAGGCAGGAAGTCATCATTGGCGGCTATACCCGAAACGAAGGAACCGACAAATATTTCAGTGCCCTCGCCCTGGGCGTTTACGACAACAAAGGAAAACTCAACTATATCGGCAAAGTCGGCACCGGCTTTAACCAAACCACCCAGAAGGAACTCATGGCACAATTCGAAAAGCTGGAAACCAAAAAATGCCCTTTTGAAATCCTGCCCGATGTCGACGAACCCTCCCGGTTCCGCCCACAACGCCTGAACGCAAAACCCACCTGGTTAAAACCGCAACTTATCTGCGAAGTAGAATTCGCCGAACTCACCAGTGATGGCAAACTGCGTCAAGCCTCCTACAAAGGACTCCGGAAAGATAAAAAACCAAAAGAAGTCATCCTAGAAATCGAAAAAGACACCGATACCATCACCGAAGAAGTGAAGCTGCAACACCAGCTCCAGCAATCAGCAGAAACAAAAGAACAACAGCAACAACAAAAAAAAGATAAAGAAAAAAAAACAGCGCCTGCCAAAAGGCCCAAAGCAAAACCACTAAAAACGAGGAAAAAACCATTACTAGACGGAAACGCTGAAACCCAAGAAAAAAAGATAGATGGCCATACCCTTAAATTCACCCACCTATCCAAACTCTACTGGCCGGAAGACAACGTATCCAAACGCGACCTGTTCAACTACTACGACCAGGTCTCCTCATTCATGCTGCCTTACCTGCTCGATAGACCCATGTCCCTCAACCGCTATCCAGGCGGCATCCATAGCCAAAGCTTTTACCAAAAAAACGTAAAGGAAACCGCACCCGACTGGGCACGCACCGTGCCCCATACCAATGAAAAAGGAGAAGAAAAAAGCTACCTGCTTGGACACGATAAAGCCACCTTACTGTGGATGGCCAACCTAGGTTGCATCGAAATGAACCCCTGGTTCTCACGCGCCAGTAGCCCAGACTACCCAGATTACTGCGTCATCGACCTTGACCCCGACAAAAATACATTTAAACAGGTCATCCAAGGCGCACAGGTAACCAAAACCATCCTCGATGATATCGGCGTACCCAGCTACCCCAAAACATCAGGATCCACCGGCATACACATCTATATTCCACTCGGCGCCAAATATACGTACGAACAATCACAGCTATTCGCCAACATCATCGTCCGCCAGGTCAACCGGGAACTACCCAAATTCACCACCCTCGAGCGAACCATATCCAAAAGAAATGGGAAAATGTACCTCGATTTCCTACAAAACAGACCAGGCGCCACCATCGCCGGCGTCTACTCCCTTCGCCCAAAACCAGGCGCCACCGTTTCCATGCCACTCACCTGGAACGAAGTAAAACCGGGACTAAAAATGCGCGACTTCACCATCTTCAACGCCATTGATAGATTAAAAGAAACAGGCGACCTATTCACCGGCGTACTGGGAAAAGGAATAGATATGCAGAAAGTACTAGCAGCAGCTCAGGAAAGGTTTACATAATTTTATAGAGTGAAAAAAGCATTTTCAAGTGGAGATCTACACCGATACTTTTTATATTAGAAGGAACTTATCTTTCAATTTTTAACGCGAACACCGATAATAAAAATGCCATTTAAAGAATTTACCCTAGACGACGAGCAATATAACATTGTGACCCCAAACAAATCCTTTGAGCCAGCCTACCGCAATAGGCTTTCGAAATATCTCTTGGATAAATACGGAAACGAAATTAATAACGAGAGCGTCATTGATGCACTGCTTGACTGTCACGAATTCTTCATTAGTGAATTTATTCAAGCAATGGATTCGGTAAATGATATGATGTTTATTCTTTTCGTTTTCAACCTCCACGAGCAAACAGCAAAACTTTCCTATCTGCGTTCGGTAGATGGAATTGAGATACCAATCGAAAGAACTTACTTTGCAGAATACAGAAGAGTTTTGAAAATGATACTCCAGCAATCCTGTTCCATAAAAATCACTCAAAATATTCATCCTTCGGATGAATGGATGGCTTCAAGTCTGGAAAAGATCGAAGAACTGATCTTTCTCGGATCTTTTGCATTGAATATAGCAAATGCTATATCGGAGCAAAAGCTGACCGGGGCATCGATACAGATTACTTTTCAAAACGGTCTTTATGTTTTCGGACACCCTCCTGACTGGGAAGGTTTCTTTGGACTTTTCTACGAAGATTTTGATGGCCAGATTGACGGTTCAATACATGACGGTACCTTACAAGTTCGCTTCGATGAAGTAATGAAGAAGGAATTCCAGCTCGACCTTACCGAACTGGGATTTATCCTTGCAAGTGTCGCAGAAAGATTGCTCAATCTCGAACCACCAAGATTTTGTATGGTTTCAGAACTAATTGAGGTTTTTAGGGAGGAAAGCAGCAGTCAGCATGTAGAAGCCTTTATTTATGGATTAACCCTTACCAAAACTAACGTGGCATCTTTGAAGTCGGGCATTTTATCTCCTTATAACGGCAATAGACTGATTCATCGCCCCCTTTTACGCATTGACATAGATAATATACCTTGCTTGTTATTCAGTCAATTTACTTTTTTGGAATCAATTAATACATTATTTCAAAATCAAATTACGCATGGTAAGCTGCCCAAAGAGTGGCAAGGTATCCCTCCTATAAAAGATATCTGGAAAGACTTGGTAGTCTATCACAAGGATATTCTGGAAAACCCTGTAGAACAGTTGTTAAAAGATAAACAGATACCACACGAGCGAAATGTTAAGACACTTAAATCAAACAACGTTCATGAAAACCTCTCCATCAACCAAACACCGGGCGAGATTGATTTTATTTTTATTCATGGAACCATAATCTATTTGGCGGACTGTAAGAATTTGACCAAACGTTACGAAATGCATGGCTATTATCAGGACGCATCTAAGTTTCAACCCTACATTAATAAAATGGCAGAGAAAGTTGCTTTCATGAAAAATAATCTTGGAAAACTACAAACCCATTTGAGGCTAATTACAAAAAATGATATGCTCGATATTAATAGTTTTGAAATTAAGGGAATATTCGTTGTCAATACGCCAACGCTTTACAGCGTGAATGCAAGTTTTAGGATTTATAGCTATCATAGCTTTGAGCTTCTAATTGATGGATATGACGTTTTTGAAGATACTATATCCGTTCCAGATGCTGAAGAAACGCAAATATCTTGGCCATATACAGATAACTACAAAAAATACTTGAAGGCGAAACTATCAAATTGAATTATGGATAGATCATCATAAATCAAAAAGTTTATTAACAACGATCAGGTAGGAAAAATCAAAATTCCAAACACCGCTAACAACACCGGTACCGGTAAAACGATATTAGCAGAGAAACTAGTAATGATAAAGCGGGAGATAGAGGAAGAGAAGATAATGACGAAAGAGGTACTAGAACACAAGGAGAAAAACCAAACGCAGCAACAGCTGAAAAAACTAGAAAAGCAGGAGAAACAACAGAAGGAGAAAGTTGTGGAGAAAAAAGAAACGAAGATAGAACTTATATAAATAAAAGTTTATACTTTTGCTAATGATTCAGAAACAGGAAAGACCTGGAGTAATTAAGGATGCAGCGGCGTCAAAGTCCTTGCACTGTACAACCACTTCTACGTGGAGTTACCCTAATTATCCAAGTCTGGCAGCAGCCTAAATCCTGAATTTAAAAATGTGCTACTGGAGGTGTTTCTCCTTACCCAGACATCATTTCCGGTATTAAAGTAAGCCTATTACCAGTAGGCTTATTTTATTTTGTAAATATAAGGCTTTAAAACTTATAAGCTTTAACTCACCTTAAATTGTTGATAAATTGCATCATAAATTAACAATATCGCAAAGTGCTATAGGCTGAAACTGATTTCATTAGGCTCAAGGATTGACATGTACTCAACCAAAATTCTAGCCTTACTTAGCGCCCTTAGCGTGTTATCCATATCATTCTTAAAGCTCGGCGCATCAATTGTTTTATCTCCAACAATCCCCATATACTTTCTAATATCATTCCTTGTACCATTTTTCAGTTTCTTCAACGAGAATATTATTTTTTCATTTAACATCCCATTAAATGGATAATCGTACAAACCCAGGGTGATATCATTTACCAAAGAATTCAAGGCGGCGAAATCTTTGGGCTTAGCCTTTTCCATCAAAACCTCCAATTCCTGTACCTGCTTCATCAGACCAGACTTAAGCTTATATAATTCAACGTAGGTCACTAGATTGGTTTCCATGATGCAAATATATCAATATTTTTCGTTTTGTTACATAAAATTAATTTCATGTAACAAAATATGTTTTGGTGTTACAAATTGACTATTTCTTTATGTTGAACAGTTGTAATCATTAAACTTATTAACGAGATACTAATTAATAATAGAATGCAATTAAGCATTAAGCTTTAATGCGCCATTTTTGATTTATTTTAGTATTTTTCGACACCTAATTCTACCAAGTTTTAGCCCAGATTATCAAAATAAACAATGGCCAATAAAAAATGTCTCTCACCAAATTGCGAACGCGAGTCCATATCACATAGCTCTTTCTGCGGAACGCACACCAATAACAGAAGTTTACGCAAAACCATCAGGCAATTCAAAAACGATTCTTTTGTCGATGTCTTCTGGGATGAAGTAGAATTAAAAGATATCGTTTTCGAAAAGAGGCATTTCGCAGCCTCAACACTTTCCAACATTGATTTAGATAACATTCACTTTATTAACTGCGGGTTTTCTGATTGCGATTTCGAACACGCAGTATTTACAAATTGTATTTTTGAGAACTGTGAACTGGAAAAGTGTGTATTTAACGACGTCACTTTTCAGGAAAGCACATTTAATATCTGCGAAATCATTGATTGCAGCTTCAGCGAAATCAACCTAGCAGATGAGTCGGCGTTTACCAACTGCAATTTGGAGAGTTGCGAATTCAGCGGCGGCATATTTTCTGAAACAGCCACCAACACCCGAAATCGCTTTTACGAAAACAACTTCACACAATTTTCTATTAGCAAAACCCGATTTGAACAATGCCAGTTCACAGAAAGCCGGTTTTCTAAATCCTCGTTTTACGATTCTGCTTTTATCAATTGCCACTTCAATACCATATCCCATGATTTCAAATTGAGCGGACCGCCGATGCTTTGTGATTTCAGCGGAAGCGACTTCATTAACATGTCGATCCCAAAAAGTTTTAAAACGTGGAATAACTTTAAGCAAACCCCAATCGATTTTTATCTCAAAACAACTCACCGTCTACTTGCGGATGATCATCCCAACCATTTAAAAGAATTAAGCCTGGCTTTACAGCACCTTGAAAATTATCCAGAAGTGGATGTATTTTCCTTGAGGACAGATCTAACGAGCTTATTTAGAAAACTCCTGTCAGCAGCAGCACAGGCTGCAAACTATGAGATAATAGGGGAAATACTTACCGCATTCGGCCGGATTCCTGAAAAGTTCCGCCAACATACTGGATTTTTCCTGCCACCAGCAACCGAAACCGGTAACTTACAAAACGACAATTCCAGATTAAGTATCCATGTATCACTAGATCAGTGGACTGTAAAACGAGTTTCAGCTTTTCTTTCACTAATGAATGAAATGGAAAAGGCATTACCCGAAGGTATGGCACAAGAAATAGAATCGATAGAAAAAGGAAGCCTAATTATTGAGATCATTGGTAGTTTAAAACCCTTGCTTGCCTATTTCCAAACACTTTTAAGCATCAGAAACTCCAGTTACGAACTTAAATTAAAAGCATTGGAATTAGAAAGTAAAAAGACAGAACTTGAATATCAACGACAATTCAAAGAACTCGAAATAAAAAAATCAATGCTTGACCTCGATGCCAAGCAACTGCAGTTTGATAAGGAAAAACTCGAATTGATGAAAGCGATAAAAGAAGCATCTGGATATGATCATCTAAAATTTATTCAATCAGGAACTGGAAAGAAGGCTCAGAAAACAGCAGAAATCATGCAAGCCGAATTTCCCATCCTGCATCTGAGGTTAGAAGAATAAATAGCTTAAAATTTCATGTAAATGATCTAATGCAATAAAATAGCTTCTTTTCCCTTAATAGCTCCTATTTCGATTTGGTTTAAAACAACCCATTCCCCGGATCCGGCCACAACGCCTCACCCTTTACCAGCCACGAAAACCCAAAAGCCTCCACCGCCACCGTCTCAAAGATATACACCACAGGGTAGGGCCGAAGATCATGCCCCGTCTTAGCCCGATAAATAAAATAAACCGCCAAGATCAAAAGACAAACGACCATCACCACCCCACAAACCACATACACCAGATTCCGCCTGTTCTTCTGACTCACCTTTCCCATCATCCTCCAATCAATCTTCCCAGACTTACCCCTAGTAAAATAAAACGTCGAAATCACCGCAAGCGATAAAAAGAAAACCACCGCAAAAAAAAAATGCCACCAGGTCCCCGCCAAATTCCCCAAAAAACCACCTGCACCCGTATGCACACTTAAATCACACGCCAAACAAGCCTGTCTTGTAGGCGCAAAGGCTACACCCATCGCACAAATACCCGCCACGCCCATCAAAACCCTTTCCACCAAAGTATACCCATTATACACCAATAGAAAAAAGCCAATCAAACACAACACCACCACCAGAATATCCCCACGGGACGTAAAAAAGTAATCACTGATCGAAGGCTCCAGATTAAACAAAAACTCAGAGGACCTCGATGGGGAAACTGCCAAAAAAAAAGGCAACAGCATACCCAACAGCCCAACCAATTTACGCAGCGTCAAATACGACACCACCAGACTATTGGTTTCCTCCTTAAACTTATCCAGTTCATGGCCAGCAGATTGAAAATTTTTCATGATGCATCAATTTATCCTACAACAAGATAAGACCAAAACCCCCAAAATGAAAAACATAAAAAAAATGAAAAGCAGCAAGCAATACAGGTCAATCCTCCATCCACAGCGCCCTGTTCCTGCCAATCACCAAAAATCCAATCCCCTCAGCCGCCAAGATTAAACCTAAGATAGCAGAGACGGAAAGACCAAACAGAAAAAACAGCACCGTCAAATACAACATCACCGAAGTAAAAAGGGTAGAGAGGAACAACAGATCCACACCCAAACCACTCCGCCCAAATCCGAGGATTCCTACGATCCACCTGACCACAAACCAATTCAACAATAATGGAACCCCATGGATCACCACAGCCAAGCCCAGCAAAGAAAAAAAAGGCAAAGCATAAAACAGATCCTCATCTACACAATACACCAGATAAGCCGCAAAAGGCCAGCACAGCAGCACAATCACCAGCACCGACAACACCAACATCAGATTGGAATTGCCCCTAAAAAATACTTTCATTTTCAAAATTTGCGCAAAAGTCCCACTCCAGCCCAGCACAAACAAGCAATGACAGCATTTCAATGAATTCACCTGAAATAATCAAAAAAAAACAAAGCAAAACCACGGCAAACCCCACATCAAACCAAATAAAACGAGGTCGGGTCCCAAACAAAATCATTTTCAAAAAATACAAAGCCGTCCCAACTTAGTATTGCTTAAATTAGCCTAACCGCAAATCAACAACAACCTTAAACACAACCCAAAAAACAAACAATAACACAAACAGCAAAAAAGCAAACATGAAATACCTCACACTCATCCTACTCATCATCACAACCCAAATCACCAAAGCCCAAAAACAAAAGACCATCGTCCTCACTTTCGACGACGCCCCACAAAGCCATTACCGCTACGTCGCCCCACTGCTCAAACAATACCACTTTAATGCCACATTCTACGTCTGCGAATTCCCAGGCGTCTACCCCGACACCACCAAATCCCTCAACTGGAACCAAATAAAACAAATCTCCCAAATGGGCTTTGAAATCGGCAACCACACCTGGCACCACACCAGCGTCAAAAACATCACCAAAGAAAAGTTTAACACCGAACTCCAATACATCGAAAAAAAATGCGACTCCCTCCACATCCCCAAACCCACCAGCTTCTGCTACCCAGGATACACCAACGACAGCAACGCGGTAAACATCCTCAAACAAAATGGCTACACCAACGCAAGAACAGGAGGGGAGCGAACCTACCAAAAAAAGAAAGACGATCCCTACTACATCCCCAGCTACACCATCACTTCCGCCAACAAAGACCACTTCTACAAAGCCCTGCTCGACATGGAAAAAGACAAAGGCATCGCCATCTTTTGCTTCCACGGCGTACCAGACCAGCCACACCCATGGGTATCCACCGACCAGTCTACTTTCAAGGAGTACCTGGATTACCTAAAGACACACCGCTATAAAGTAATCGCCATGAAAGATCTCAAATTCAAGACCAGATAACAAGACAAATAGCCAAAGCAAAAAACAAAATCAAAGAAATGGAAAATAACCCCATCATTTTTTTTGACGGAGAATGTAACTTCTGCAATAAATCTGTTCAGTTTGTGATCAGAAGAGACAAAAAGAATAAATTCTTGTTTTCATCCTTACAAGAAAACTACGCCAAAGAAACCCTAAAAAGCTTCCAAATCACCAACAAAGATCTCAACACTTCTTATCTCTACCATAACCAAACACTCTACACCAAATCATCCTGCGCCTTGCATATTGCAAAGCAACTAAGTGGTCTTTGGCCACTGCTATATGTATTCATCATTATTCCTAAACCCATACGCGATAAAGTTTATTCCTACATAGCCAAAAATCGTTACAGATGGTTGGGAAAAAAAGATAATTGTATTGTGCCAAGCCAGGAAATGAAAGTCAGGTTCATCACTAATACCCAAAAGCAATAATAAAGTGCCACCTGCTTAATAGGATTCAATTATTTTTTTTGATAGGATTAAATGTTTAGATTAGAAACCTTATGACATTAATTGCCTCATGGGTGGGAGTAGATTGCAGGAAACAAGGATTAGTTCCTGCGAGTATTTATATTGTATCGGATAGCCGGATTAGTTGGCCAGACGGAAGCTATTCGGATAATCACGTTAAAGTATTTGCATGTAAAAAACATCCAGATATCTTTGGCTACTGTGGAGACGTACTTTTTCCCAGCAACTTTATACATCAATTTACCAACATGGCTGATGAAGGATTCTTATTCAGTGAAACTGCTAATCATACGGAGAAAAATGCCTTGCTTGTCGAACAATTTAAATCAAGCATTGCAAAATACCCGGCAGATAAGCTCAGCGAAGGGATTAAAATCCTGCATGCAGGAAGAGACCCCGATAACACATTCCACTGCTCGGCTATGAGCTATTCTTTTGCCACCGGAATCAGTATCGAAAGAAAAACAATGCCAGCAATTTCCGACCTAATTGATGTATCCGGAAGCGGAAAGACATTTTTTGCACAAAATTACTACGAAAGAAAACACGGTGGACACAACACATTTGGCACGAGCCGAGGAATTTACCACTGCTTTACCGACACGCTCGAACAAGCAAAAGACATCAAATGTGGCGGTGCACCCCAAATGGCAGGATTGTACTGGAGAGGAAATGGAATGTACTTTGGGATCTTACAGGACGGAAAGAGATATTATATGGGGAATGAAATAAATTCCGTACAAATGCCTAATTTTGTGGAATGGAGGAATGAAAGCTTCGAACGCATCCATCCAAAAGAAAGCAGACTACTAGATAAGGCACAAAGACAGCCTAAGCAATAAAGAAGCAACTCCCCGGCTTTCCACCAATAATCCAATAACATTGGGAAGGCGCGAGCTGCCTGGTAATCCGACCTTTTGGTTGGATTTACCACCGGGGTTTAAGACTATATAGTGGTGTACCGTTGCACAACCACATTTGACGTGGGAGGAGTCGGAGACACGCCGGCCTATTTTATTTTTTGGCTTAAATTATAACGACTAAAGCCATCTATTGCTTTTTTCCACCTGAAAAAACATCGCTTTATAGCCGATAAATGTTGGTGTATGCTTGGTGTAAGCATCATCTCTCGATTTTCTATCGAAACTGTTTCGTATATTTACCACCTAATCTAATATTAAATGAAATAAAAAAAAGGATACCCAAAATATAATTATTAAGATACCGTAGTGGTAGCTATTTAACTTGTTCTAGAAACCTGCAACATTTCAAAAGACAAACAATGATAAATAGGCTGACCGCTCCACGTAATAGCGTGTGGGCGTTAGCTTGTCTTGTTTGTCGGGCCTGTTGCAGGGCCTCTAGAGCGGATGGCTAATTGCCCCGCGCTATTGTGGTTTAAAAATATCAGCAAGGGGCAGCTGAACAAACAAATCACAATTGAAATCACCATCCATCCCCACAATTTCTAAGCTCCCAATTAGCTACAGAGACTTCTCTGAACAATTCATCGCGGCCTGTGTACTGCATGAATTTTACACCATCGGAGACCTGCTGAAGCATAACATTCGTTCGTTATTCACACTCGATCTTTTTGATGAAAGAATGCTTTCAGAATACATTGCATTTTTGGAAATACATGGCCTCGAAAGAATGGTAAAACCTTGAACAAATGCACATTGTTGATTTTTGTCAGTGGAAAAATGACATCAGTTTCAATAGACAAATGCTAAAGCTATAGTGTCTGTAAATCAATTGATTATTTGTCTAGAGGGAAAACAGCTGTAAAACCGTATTTCACGAAATCTCACAATAAATTTATGTTTAATCCAAAAATATCCTTTATAATTGGCAAGCGTTTCTGTATATTTATAATGACAGTATAAACCAAAATGGCAGTGAAATCCCTTGATAATCAAACAGAAATACTGACCAAAATCAGTAAAGGGGATCACCATGCCTTTAAGGTTTTATACGACCATTATTACAATAGCATTTATGCCTACGCCTTATACTTACTTAAACAGGATATCCTTGCCGAAGAACTCGTTCAGGAGGCGTTCCTGAAACTATGGCTACAAGGTGAAAAAACATCACACATCCTAAACCCAGAAAGTTTCCTCGTTACCATCATTCGTAACCAGTCATTAAACCAGCTGCGGAAAATGAAACTGGAAACCAGTACCAGCCGCAATCAAGCCAGTACCTGGGAAGAGTCGCATAATGAGACCGAAGAAAGCATCATGCTCAATGATGCCCGCGCGATCTTAAACAAAGGAATCGCCGGACTTCCCAAACAACAGCGCCTGGTGTATGAACTGTGTTATCAGCAGGGTTTGAAATACGAAGAAGCCGCAAAAGAACTCGGCCTTTCCAAAGACACCGTACACTCCTACATGAAACTCGCCCTTAAACATTTGAGGGAATTTATAGCCCAAAACACAGACATCGCCGTACTCGCCATTATTTTTAAACTTTTTTAATCTTCCGATACCCCCGACTTTTCCGCTCGCGTGTCTACCTGTTAAATGGGCCTAAATGGATTAAACCAATAGACCAAAAAAAGCACATGCAAAAAGAAAGAGTAAGCTTCTTATGCCAAAGGTATTTATCCGATGACGCCACCAGCACTGAACTGAGGGAACTTGAAACCGTTCTGGCGGATCCTGCATGGGACGAGGAACTCAAAAGGTTCCTCAGCGAAAGCTATTACACCATGCCAGCCCCTTTAATCATTGATAGGAGAAATACCCCAGCCTACAATGCCACATTTGAATACATTATTAACCATCAGCAAGCAACCAAGAGCAGAAAACTCTGGACAACAATTGCAATAGCAGCAAGTATGACTGCTGCGCTAATAAGCGCTGGACTCTACATCTATCAGAAAACAAAGCAAGATCTTTCGCCAGTTCAATTTACCCAGGATATCGCACCAGGAAAAACTGGAGCAACCTTAACGTTATCAAACGGCAAACGCATTTTCCTTGCCGATGCAGCTAATGGAAAAATCGCTACTGAAACCGGGATAAAGATCACCAAAACCAAAGACGGTGAGCTAATTTACGAGATCGTAGCAGATGAAAACGATAATCCTGAACAAATGAATACACTTTCCACTGCAAACGGAGAGATCCAAAAGATTAAACTGCAAGACGGTACTATAGTATTTCTAAACGCGGCCTCATCCATTACTTACCCATCCTCATTTGCCAGCGCAAAAACTAGAAAAGTAGAGCTGAAAGGAGAGGGGTATTTTGAAGTTGCAAAAGACAAAGTTCATCCTTTTATTGTAAGGACAAGAAATGAAGAGGTCGAAGTCCTCGGAACCCATTTTAATATCAACGCCTACCTTGACGAACCAGCGATCAAAACAGCTTTACTCGAAGGAAGTATTCGTTTAAATATCAAAACAAATAATAATCAAGCAAACCAAAGTAAAGTCTTAAAACCAGGCGAAGAAGCTTCTTTAAAAGCAAACAATACCATCAGCATCAATCCAGTAGACGAAGAAGAAACCCTAGCTTGGAAAAACGGAATTTTTGTCTTCAATGATGAATCATTGGAAAGCATTATGCGAAAAGTATCCAAATGGTATAATGTAGAAGTTTATTACGAAGGTGTTAACAAAAATGAAATCTTCGGAGGATCAGTCAACCGCAATGCGAATGTATCAGAAGTACTGAAAGCACTTAGTATGACTAACGGCGTATCATTCCGGATTGAAAATAGAAAGATCTACGTCATGCCACCGAAAACGAAATAAACCACAACCTATAAAGAAAAATTCAAGATACAGTCAACCAAAGAAAAACAAACAATCCATTTCAAACCAAACCAAACAAACATGAAAAGAAGAAAAAACACCAGCTAACGTAAAGCGAAAAGATAAAAAAACCGGAAGTGTATCAGCACCCCCGGTGAGTTTATCATCCGCCATCCCGATACGGATCGGGATAAGAACAAAATTAATTTATTCACGGACAGGTGCATTTGCAAAGACCGATCAAAATCAAGCAAAGCACCACAAAACAGAAGTAAATGTATGAATTTTTACGTTAAAAGCCTATGGCATCCACCGAGAGCCATAGCCAAACTATTACTGATCATGAAACTCACCGTCATACTGATCATGGCCGCCATTTTACAAGTAAGCGCCACCAGTTTTGGGCAAAGCGTTACCCTAAAAGTCACTAATAAGCCACTGAAAGAAGTCTTTTCTGAAATTAAGAAACAGACCGGCCTTAATATACTTTACCGCGCTTCAGATCTGAAAAATAGCACAGCAGTAAGCGTCAATTTAGTGGCCACGCCAATCGATAAAGCTATGGAATTGATTTTGGTGGGTCAAAAATTAGATTTTGGGATCACCGATATAAACATCGCGATCAAGGCAAAGGAAGAAAGCAGTTTTTTTGATAAAATCAAAGAATACTTCATAAGTATCGATGTTTACGGTAAAGTGGTCGATGAAAATGGGTCACCCCTCGGTGGAGCAACAATTGTCATCAAATCCTCAGGCAAAGGTATATCTACAAAAGCAGACGGAAATTTTTCTATTTCAAACATAGAGGAAGGCACAATCTTAACAGTTTCCTTTATGGGGTACCAATCGAAAGAGATAAACGCAGCCAAAGAGGTAGGAACAATTAAACTTGAGCCTAGTACATCAAGATTAGACGAGGTTCAAATCCAAGCATACGGCCAGACTACACAAAGAAAGAGTCTTTCAAACATCACGACAATAAAGGCTGATGTTATTGAAAAACAAAATGTTTCGAGTCCGCTGTTAGCACTTCAAGGTAGAATTCCAAATTTAGATATCAATCCAGCAAATGGTTTACCAAATTCTGGTGTGACTGTACGTATTCAAGGGCGTAATTCTATGTTGGCTGGAATGGATCCATTATATGTAATCGATGGAGTACCATATCCATCACTAACTCTGCCGACTGGAGTATCAAGCCCAAATGGAGGCTCCGGTTCAAACGCTAATACTTTAGGAATACGTGGAGGTAATGGGAATCCTCTAAATTTTATTAACCCACAAGATATTGAAAGTATAGATGTATTAAAAGACGCGAGCGCTACTGCTATTTATGGGTCAAGGGCTGCAAACGGGGCAATAATTATTACTACAAAAAAGGGAAAACCTGGCAAGATGAAACTTGACTTAAATCTCCAGAATGGGCGTACAATGATTTCTAGAAAAGTCGATGTTTTAAATACTGACGAATATTTGACAATGCGCAAAGAAGCATTTAGGAATGATAACATTCTCCCCACAAGCTCCAATGCATATGACATTTTGAACCTGTATGGTTGGAGTAATGCTCGAAGTACCAATTGGCTCGACGCATTATTGACAAAAAAAGCACAATATACTACAGCTTCACTATCAGTTTCTGGAGGTACTGAAACCTCAAATTATCTTATTTCAGGGACCTTTAACAATCAAGGGGTAAATTTGCCGGGAGACTTCGCAGATCGAAAAGCATCGTTTCATGTAAATCTAGGAGCGAGTTCTAAAGATCAAAGATTTAAAATTCAGCTCAACGCAAGCTATCTTCATGATCAAAACTTGTTACCGTCAATCGGTGCAGATTTGCCATCGTCAGCCTTAACACTTGCACCAACAGCACCTACGATTTACAACGAAGATGGTACCATAAATTGGGGAATAAATTCATCAGGTTCCTCGACATGGGGAAATCCATATGCAGGGTTAGGCAATCCCTATCGTAATAAAACGAATAATCTCGTTTCGGCTTTAGATCTAAGTTATGATTTACTAAAAGATCTTCAGCTATCACTGCATACTGGTTTCACAACTAATTCTTCGAGAGAATTTTCAGGTACTTATTTTAGTACTTTACCTCCTGAAGCATCTCCACTACAGCGATCAGCTCTTTATTCAAACAATGAGCAGAGTAACTGGATTGTTGAACCTAAACTTACATACTTAAGGAGATTGGGGCCGGGATGGCTAAAATTGCTATTGGGTGCGACCATCAATCAATCAGCAGGTGATGGTGTAAGCTATTTTGGAAATGGTTTTACAAGCGATAATTTGATAGAAAATATAAGTAATGCACCAAATCGCGGTATATCGTTAACTGCAAACAATCAATATAAATATGTAGCAGCATTTACTCGTTTAGGTTATGAAATTCAAAACAAGTATTTGTTAGAGTTTACTGGGAGAAGAGATGGAAGTAGTCGTTTCGGAGTTGATAACCGATTTCATGATTTTGGAGCCATTGGTTTAGGTTGGGTTTTTTCAGAAGAGAATTTTGTGAAAAATAATTTAACATTTTTGAGTTTTGGAAAGTTTCGATTCAGTCTTGGTACCACCGGTAATGATCAAATAGCTGACTATTCTTATTTGGATTTGGTTGGTAGTCAAGATGTTGAACTCCCATACCAAAAAATTTCGGCACTGCAATCAACACAATTATTTAACCCTGTTTTACAATGGGAAGAAACCACTAAGACAAATTTTGGAATAGATCTCGGGTTTTTAAACGATCAAATTACTCTTAATGTGAATTATTATAAGAATAATTCTAGTAATACCCTCAATTACCTGACCTTACCTTTGACAGTTGGAATTCCAACGCTTGTCTATAATTTCGATGGTAAAATTCAGAACAGTGGATGGGAAATGAATTTGGTTACTAATAATTTGAAAAACAGCAATATTAAATGGACAACTGGGATAATATTTTCTACTCAAAGAAATAAATTAGTAAGTCCACCCTCTCTTCCACTTGGGGTGACATATGTCATAGATAAACCTCTGAATTATGATGTGAACAGATTTTATACCTTTGCAGGTATTGATCCGGAAACAGGGAGAAGTTTGTACCGAACTTCCCAAGGTGGATTAACATCAAACCCAAATTCGAATACAGATCGTAGCTATCAAAATTTAGATCCAAAATGGACTGGTGGATTGAGCAATAGTGTTTCATTTAAAGGTTTCCAATTTGATTTTTTTATCAGTGCTGTTGAAAAAAAATCTCGTGGATATTTTGGTACTTCTCAATCTGGCGGCATTTTGAGTTACAACGTACCTGTTGTATCTTTAAATAGATGGCAACAGCCCGGAGACATCACATTCTATAGAAAATTTACTACTAGTGCAGGAAATAGAGATAACTTTTTCTCGACAAGTACAGGCAACATCGTTGACGGTTCATTTATCAAGCTAAGAAGTGTCTCTTTGAGTTACGATTTTCCACAACAATGGATCAAAAAAGTGAATCTACAAACGTTGAAGATTTACACCCAAGCTCAAAATCTTGCATGGTTGAGCCGTTATCAAGGCTACGATCCTGAAACTGGCACAACTTCCCCACCTACCAAAATTATTACTTTAGGTCTTAGGGCATCACTATAATTATTGAAGATATGAAAAAACAATCGTACAAATTAGTTTTATTCTCAGCAATGCTGTTAGTCATTTGTCTACAAGGTTGCAAAAAGTTAATAGAAATTGATTTACCTACAGATAGAATTACTAGCGAATCTGCATTTAGTGCTGACGGTACTGCGATTAGCTTTGTGACAAATACATATACGACATTAGGCTCTTCTAGCGGGTTAGACGGATTTCTATCATTATCTTTTTTGACTGGACTTTCGTCTGACGAGTTAAAAGTTCTTGATGCACAAAATTCGGATATTTTATCATCAACTTACAAAAACAAATTAAGTTCGATGTCTCCTCCAGAGTATTGGCGTACAATTTATAGTATGATTTATAGTGTCAATGTGGGAATTGAAAAAATTTCTGAAAGCCAAAGTTTATCTCCTCAAATTAAACAATATCTTTTAGGAGAGACTAAGTTTGCCAGAGCATTTTTCTATTTTTATTTATTAAACTTATATGGTGATGTACCTCTCACCACTACTAGTGACTGGCGAACAAATAGTTCTATTTCGAGATCTTCGAAAGATGAGGTGTATCTTCAAATAATTAAAGATTTAAAAGAAGCTCAAGTTTTATTACCCGATACTTACAAATCTGGCGATCTAAAGACTAATACAATTGATAGAGTAAGACCTACGAAATGGTCCGCTTTAGCAATGCTTTCGAGAGTTTATCTTTATCGGGGTAATTGGGATTTATCAGAAAGCGTTTCTACAGAAGTTATCAACAATCCTTTGTTTAAGCTGGAGAATTTAAACTCAGTATTCCTCAGAAATAGTCAAGAGGTTATTTGGTCTATCCAACCAACAGAATCAGGAAGAAATACCAGCGAAGCTATGAAGTTTGTACTGACAGGCACTCCATCGACAGATGATTACAAACCATTTTTTTTAAATGAGGACCTATTGAATGCTTTTGAGAACAATGATCCAAGAAAAGAAAGTTGGATAGAATCTATTAGTGCAGGCAATATCTATAGCTACCCTTCTAAATACAAAGCCTTAGAGACAAATGGAAGTGCACAAACTGAATACAGTGTACTCTTGAGGTTAGGTGAAATCTATTTAAATAGGGCAGAATCTAGAGCAAGACTAGGCAAAAATCAAGATTGCATTAATGATTTAAACACGATACGTCGAAGAGCGAGAGGTTCAAGGGGGGAGACGGTTTTACCAGATTACGTCGGTAGTTTCACACAAGAGGCGCTAGTGTCTGCATGCTTGAAAGAGCGAAGAATTGAACTTTTTTCGGAACTAGGTCATAGGTGGTTTGATCTGAAGAGAACAAACAAAATCGATGAGGTGATGAACTTGGCAGTTATTGGGAAGAAAACAGAATGGAATAATAACTGGGCATTATATCCCATTCCAGACCCTGAACTTCGAAACAACTCAGCTCTAGTAGGTCATCAAAATCCAGGGTATTAACAAATGTAAATGTTATGAAAAAGAAAAAAAACAAGATATTAATTTTTAGCCTATTCTTCTTGAGTGGCTTAGCAAGTTGCAAAAAAATCACTTCGATAGATACCGATCCGATCGCAACTGTAAATATAGTCAATGCAATAAATGCCGGAGGCGGTGTAAAACTCAACTTAAACCGTGAGGTAGTATCTAACAATACCTTCCAGATTCAGGCTATTTATGCTGGTTCAGGGAACATAAAAGCCTACGATGCAGTCAGTAATGCTGTCTATTACAACCAACCTCAAGAAACGGTAAATGGAGGTTTATATTCGCTATACCTTACAGGAACAGCTACTAGTACAGATGGCGTATGGGTCAAAGATAGCATCAAAGCCTACGGAAGTGCCAATACTACAACAACAGTTCGTGTGGTCAACCTATCGAATGCTGGACCAGTAAATGTATCGCTGGCTTCTGCAACAGCGACAAACGTATTTGCCAATGTGGCGTATAAATCGGTTACGACGTTTCAAGACTTTCCGATGCCACTGAGCGTACCATCAGGAACAACCACCTTTCAATTCAAAGACGCTGCTAATACTGTAGTAGCTAGTTTTACTCTCCCGGAAAGCGCTAGAAACAGGAGCTACACTATTGTCTTGAAAGGACTCAGTGCTGGAGCTGGAACAAGTGCAATTGGCTGTATCGGACAACAACATTATTAAGAATAAAAAATAAATAGAAAACTTAGAACCGTAATAATGAAAAACACCAGGCATGGATGTGCCTGGTGTTGATTATCAAGAAATTTTTCACATTATCTTAACGAATATTCTAAAATAATATTCGGTTTTCCAGTTTGTAAATAGGTGTTTCAACTGAAACGTTTTGACTGTTCTTCTTTCATCGAATTTTGTTTGAAATTAACTTTCCATACCGTCTGTCACCGATTTTACACGTTGGACTAGTAAATAATCAAACACAAAAACACAAATGAAAAAGATTCTCGTTTTACTGATGCTTACATTAGCATCACTAACTGGATTTACGCAAGGCGTAAACTTCGACACCACTTTATCCTGGGCTCAGATAAAAGCCAAAGCAAAGGCTGAAAACAAATACATCTTCATCGACTTTAAGGCCACTTGGTGCGTACCATGTAAACAAATGGATGCCAATGTTTACAATAATGCTGAAATTGCACAAGCTCTAGACAAAGACTTTATTTCCATTAAAGTGCAAGCTGATAAAATAGCCGCTGATAACAACTATGTTCGTTCTTGGTATGAGGACGCAGCATCACTGGTCAAACAGTATAAGATCACTGGATACCCAACCTTGCTATTTTTATCTCCTGCCGCAGAGCCTATGAACAGGGCTGTAGGGTACATGCAAACAAACGAGCTTAAGAAACTTATTCTAGATGTTAAAAATCCATCCAAACAATACCCAGCTCTACTGGAGAAATACAAAGATGGAAAATTGAAGCCACTTGAAATCGTTGCCTTGAGTAAAATGGCGAAAGAATTCAAGGATGAAGCGAATGAGAGAAAGCTCTCAAGAGATTATATCAATAACTACCTGATTAACCAGCCCGATTCAGTCCTGTACACGCTAAAGAACCTGCATTTCATCAGCAGTTTCGTGACTTCAAAAGATAAAAAAGCATTCAAGCTATTCTATCCGGATCCAACCATTGTTAACAGTTTTGCCAAAGTTGGTGATTTCAAATCATGGGTTGTAGGTAGAGTCATTTCGGAAGAGATAGTAGACTCAGTTATTTTCAAAGATGCCGCACATACCCAGCTCAGAAATCCTGAACCTAACTGGAATTTAATTGCAAACCTCATCACTAAAAAATTCGGATCAGCTTACGTGAAATCAAGCTTGTTCGGTGCGAAAATGGGATTCTATTTCTATTCCAAATGGAAAAACTACGATAAAGCAGCAAAAGCTGCAATTGACCATTACGGAATTGAAGGAAAAGGAATGGGAGATCCAAATGCAATTTGCTGGGATTTATTCTTTACTCGCATCAATGATAAGGAAATGCTAAAAATAGCAGCCAACTGGATGGTTAATTCTTTTAAAGAAGATACCAGGCCAGAAGATTTCGATACAGCCGCAAACCTGTTTTACAAAATTGGCAATATCGAAGAAGCCATAAAATACCAAAATAAAGCTATTGAAAGTGAAGCAGCAATTGGTAAACGAGCTAACAGACCAGTAAGGACTGAGTTCACTGAAACCCTAGCCAAAATGAAATCTGGAGTTAAAACCTGGGCTAATTAATCTATCCTAATGAAGATCACAAAAATATTATCAGTAAAAGCAGCAGCGCTACTTTTACTAAGCACTTCATTCATACCTACCTTTTCCCAGAACAAATCAAAACCGCAAATTGATTCATTTGCCGTTAACAACTGGGAGCATTGCAGGCCAGCACAAATATCACCAGATGGAAAATTTGCCGCTTACATGGTAGATCATCAGGAAAACAATGGACAAACTGCGATCTTCCAAAGCACCGATGGAAAATGGATAAGAAAATTCAAAGGCTGTGACTTTGGACGTCGGTCCAGGTTTATCCTAAACAGCAGTTTCGGGATGCTATGGAAAGGAAATGATTCCCTGATATTAGTCAAACTAGGAACGGACATCACCAAAACCATAGCAGGAGTAGCTCTAGGCGATCAGCCTGATCAATACGATAAAGACTGGATCGTTAAAAAAAGCAAAGAGACCTTAAGATTTGAGAACCTTAAAAACAACAAAAAACATCATTTCGAAAACGTAAAAGACTTTGTCTTCTCTCGAACAGGAAATCAAGTACTCATTGTAAAAAAAATACAAACAGATAAACAAAGCATATTACTAATAGATTTAAGTAAAGGAACAATAAAGGAAATCTGGCAAGGAGATGGACTAGCTGAAAAATCATTCTCTTCAACTGGAAATGTACTACTATACGTTAATGATGGTCAAAAAAAAGGAAGCATTTGGTTTTACAACAGCAAAGACCCAGCAAAAAAAATTATTTCCTCTGAAGGCTTTGAAAAAACTGGACTTGAACTCACCTCCAAAGATTTAAGATTTTCTGATAATGGCAGACAAATCCTGTTCACAACTAAAGCCATCACAGCAGTAAAATCAGTTAAAAAAGATAATGCAAAAAAAGGATCAAAAGTAACGGTGTGGAACTATGCGGATAAAACCTACATGCCAGCGCAGATCAACCCAGATGCCTTCACCAGACCTACAAATCAAGACGCTACCTTCAATCAAGTTTATAATCTTTCAAACGCAAAGATATTCTCACTCAGAGCAGGCGAGGAATTTGCTCAAAGCTATCATGACCGTTTTTTAGTTTCACAGAAGTTCGACAGCGAAAGACTAACTGATTCCATCTACTCCGTAAATGCCCCAATAGGAAAACGAACAAATTTTACCGTTATAGACGAAGCAAAGCTTATCGGTGGGGGAAAAGAATCCCCTGACGGCCGTTTTAAATTGTACTACGACTTAGCTAAAACCCAATGGTGGATGATTGATCTTTTAACAGGAAGAGAAAAATATTTATCTGATAACTACCATGTTTCCTTTGGGGAAGTTAACCTGGAAGACAATTGGGTGATCGGCTCAGGACCTGTCGGATTTTTCTCATCAGATTCAAAGTACGTATTTTTAGGAGATATATATGGTGATATTTGGAAAGTTTCCCTACTAAATAGCGTTCCCCCTATTAATGTAACCGCAAATGTAGGTTACAAGGAAAACATATTCTTTAAACCAGTCTTTAGCTCAAACGTGGTCACTAAGAATCAGGTGATACTAAAGGGAATAAATTGGGTGACCAAAATGGCAGGTTACTATATTTTAGATTTATCTAAATCTTCAAAACCAATACTTCTCAGCCAAACCGATAAATTCTTCGATGATGATATTCAAAAAGCAAAAAATGCAGAAGCGTTTGTGATTCGAAGGATGAGCGCAAGCGTTTCACCGAACATATATTTTTCCAAAGACCTCAAAAGTTTCGAAGCTCTAAGCGATGTTAAACCTGAACAAAAATACAACTGGCTAACCTCCCAGCTTTTAACCTTTAAAGGCTTCGATGGAAAGCCCGCAAATGCAGTGCTCTACAAACCTGAAAACTTTGATCCAAACAAGAAATATCCCATAATTCTAACCTATTACACCAGGATGTCCGACGCATTGAATATCTACGAAAGACCAGGAATGAGTTACGCTGCAATTAACATTCCCTGGTTTGTTTCCAGGGGATATCTGATATGCACAGTAGATATTCATTATGAGCAAGGCGAAACCGGTTTTAGCGCACTCAAGTCCGTTAACCTCGCCGCTGATCAGCTAGTCAAACTTCCGTTTGTAGATACTACTAATATAGGACTTCAAGGCCATAGCTTCGGTGGATATGAAACTAACTTTATCGTTATCCACTCCACAAGATTCGCCGCCGCCCAAGCAGGAGCAGGCCCCTCTGAATTGATTGGATTATACCTCGACGTTCAAAACAAAACTGCACCAAACAACATCTTATTTGAGACAGGACAAATGAGGATGGGCAAATCAATATGGGAGATCCCAGATAATTATCTACGAAACTCCCCGGTTATGTCTGCGGACAAAGTAACAACACCATTATTATTATTGCATAACTCAGGTGATTATAGGGTACCATTTGCACAAGGTCGAAACATGTTTAATGCGTTAAGAAGACTCGGCAAACCTGTGTGGCTACTGGATTACGATGGTGATGGCCACACCATCTTTCACGAAGAAAATGCAATTGATTTTACAAGGAGATTAGAGCAGTTCTTCGGACACTACTTGAAAGGAGAGCCCTCCCCCCTTTGGATGACCAAAGGTGTTCCCTATTCAGATCGTGCAAACACAGAAGAATACTTCAAACTAAATACTCAGAAATAGGAAAATGAGTAAAATTTCAAAACGCAATTCCTGTAGTAAAAATTATGGGAATTGCTGCTAAATTCGTTTAAACATATAACTAATTCCAAACAGATCATTCAGTGCCTAGCGGTTGAAGTCCACAAATTTACTTTCAACAAACCTTGAGCATATTTGTTCGGCTAATAACTAATCCTTCGATTAAAAAGCGTATCAATTCTCCCTTTTAACTCATAACTCCCCGCACGTTCCACAATCTTTCGATTATGCCCCTGAATAGATAAATTGATATCTCTAAACGCAGGATGCTTCTGAAATAAATAAAGCGAAATCGCCCTTGACCCAGCCTCCAAATAAAGCGAATCCCTAACAATCTGCTGAATAGCGGTATTCACCCTCACTGCATTAATCGGATGCACTAATGTATCTAGTCCGCATCCCTTTGCAATAACAATCTTACGGTTTGCCTCTGTATCATCGACCAGCTCAATATCAGAATTGATGAACTGATAATCACTGCGCTTGGTCGTAAAGAAACCATACTGCCAGTTGAGCCTGGTGATCCGAAACAAAAAAGATTGGGCCACAATAGCCGGATAAGAGGTCACATGCTGATCGATCCAGACATTGACCTTTAAGATAGACAGGAGCATCACTACCAGAATGATCCTTAAAAATGTTTTATAGCGAGAAATCATCGTTTTCGAAAAGATTTTAAGTCAGAAAGGATAGCTGGATACCAACAGACAATATTAACGAGCGTCAACAGCACCCCAAAAAAGAACAGATCCATAAACAACGCAATAAAAATATGTATCGAAATCACAGCCAGGAAAATCCACAACCTTAAGCCTTTGATCCAAATCAGGATAAAATACAGCGATTCTGCAAGTATCACAGTCAAACCAAAGAACATGTATAGCCAAGCACCCTCATCTTTAGGAATCAAAGAAGAAGTGACAATTGTCGGATCATTTACCAAAAAGAAAATAAACTTCCCATTCCACCATCCGCTCATCACCGCCTTTTCGAAGCCTGCAGAGAGATAAGTAATGATCAAATAAATCTGCAATGCCCGAACAGATAATTGCTGTACAACCTTCAAGTTCTCCTTGGGATGTTTCCGAATCAAACTAAAACCATAACCCACCGGAAAAAAGCAAAGAAAAAACAAGAAAACAGACTGGTACACGTCCATGCCATAAGCATAAGGAGTAATCACATCGGTAATCATCGTATAGCAAATCAGGGAAACAAATGCAGCAACATTTGGCCAGATCCCCAGGAGCAACAAAACAAGCGAATACCCATAAATACTGGAAAGCGTCAGCATCACCACATCTGGAGACACCTGTAAAAATTCTGCTATCTTCTGCGGGTGCATCTCAAACCAAAACGAATTGGCATTGGTCACCTCCCAACTGATCAATCCATTAGGTGCAAGCAGCACATCATAATCCAGGAACATCGTCCCGAAATTCACGATTGCAAAAGCCGCAATAACAATCCTAAATACTTCCAGCTGAGGGCGGGAATAATAAAAATCTAACTTATAAAAGAAGTTTTCCTTGAGCAGGAAAACAAATGAGGCACGGTAGGAGCGTAGCATAGACCTCTGGAGTAAAAATATTAAGTGAACGAGATTAAAAATAGAAATAGTGAGGGCCGGAGCCCGCACTAAAACAATATTACATTTGAAGACCTTTAGCCGTCATGATCGCTTTCAACTGGTTGAAACGCTCTCTTCCAAGCTTGGATTCCAAAATTTTACCACTTTGTTTATAGATCCACGCTTTTTCATAAGCAGCGAAAGTAGCATTCGCAGCGGCACCTGGCTGACCACTGAAACCACCTCTGGCAGTAGATTTTAAATCAGCCACTTTGTTAGGCGTAACCACCGCTAACTGCCCATCTTTACCGAGTACTGCAGTAAAGTCTTTACCCAAAACTTTTTGGATATCCGCTTGATCCCTTTTAGAGAATTTCACTTCCTGAGAAAACGCGGCAGCAGAAACGCCAAGGCATAATCCCAATAATAAACCAATTTTTTTCATAATTATAATTTCTGATTTGGCGCCTACTCTTTTTTCTAGACAGGTTTTCGGCATCCCCTGCTTTCCGGAAAGATCTTCAGTATGACCCCGTGTAAAAGGATCATGTATATCGTTTCCTCTGGAATCCATTTTTAGTATAGAGCCCAGGAGGCGTCAATTGATTTCGCGTTTAATTTGTTTGATTTTATAACGTTCAAGTTAAGTTTCCTCCAATTCAAAGAAGCGATGAGGGAACAGGGGACAAGGTGGTACTGAAATTTCCAAAATGAAAAAAAAGTGTAAAAAAAATTAAAAAAAAAACGGCGGACATCCATCCGCCGAAACCTATTCATAAAACTAACTATTCAAAATTTGTAGCAGCTTATCAACAACCGCTGGCCACATCATTACCTAAACAAAAACAAATATTGTCATCTTATTTACTAACCGCTTCCACTGCTAATGCTTCATTACGCGTTTGCACTGCAAAAAATTGATCCAACACTAGTTTTGAAGTCTCAGCAGATCTCAAAAAATGCTCCTGCGTAAAACCAGATAACTTTAAAGAAGCGCCATCTTCAACCATCGTGAAAAGTCCACGGGTCCGTGAATTGACCGATAGCCTGGCGTTGTCCTTTAAAAACAATTGCAAATATTCGCCCCTTAATTCCCCCTCAGTTTTAATCACAGCATCTTCTGTTGCAATGATACGCCACAAGTCCCTGACGTGAAGCCTTAACCTGGCTACCTCTTTTCCAACTGAAGAGATATTCAAGATATATCCGTTTTGAATCACCTTAACTCTGCCCATGTTTTCATCCTCATAATAAATTTCAGGCTCGTTATCCTGAACCAAAGTGATCTCTACCTTACCTGAAACAGTAATCCGATTGAAGGCCTGGAGCCTTGCCTTTTTGATTTCACCAGCTGCATTAGCGTTAAATGCGCAAAAAATCAATAGCAGCAATGCAATCCCCGTTGCATTAGCTGATGTAATAAGTTTTTTCATTGTGTGTTTGGTGTTTAATTTTAATCAATCATGCCCTGCATTTCTTGACCAGACAAAATTCAAGAGTCAAAAACACTTAAAGAAAGACCTCATTCATTTCAGTGAAATGAGCTAAAATCAAAGTCTCTGGCAAAACAAAATTCTCTTTAACCCAGATTTAAAGGAAATTACCAGCGTAACATTAGCATTTTAACCCAACACCGGACTCATTGCCTAGCAGACAGTAAAGGTCTATGGAATATCCCTAGCCCCAAAACGTTCCGATAATTTTTCATAAAGCTAAAAAGCATCCCACCTTCGCATCAGCGAACAGCACCAGCCCATGCAACAAAGTATCCTATCACAAACAACCTGCGAGCAGGAAATCTTAAGTTTTCCTTTGAGCGAAGTCACCAGAGAAGGTTTTTCTTTTTCAGCCAGCCATTCCAGCTATTTGCTTTTAATCAGTGAAGGCATGGCCTTTTTAGAAACTGGCAAGGGAAGCTTCCTGATTTTACCTGGCAGGCTCTTTCATGTTCCCGCAAAAAGTAAACCCAAAATCACCGATATCAATGCTATAGGATGGTGCATCAGTATCCCTGAATCAAGGCTTAGTGAAATAAAACGCCTGCATCTTGAAATCGCGCAATTGTCCTTCTTTAACCAAAGGCTAGATCCTTATATTGAGATCTCTGAAGCGCTAAGCGGCAGGATCAATAAATTAATCAGCGATATCGCCTCCAGTCAGCGCACCTCAGAATACTGGATTGGTCTGAATAGCCTCACGATGTTACTGTTGCTCCTCAGCATAAACCCAGAAAGCAGAATGGCGCATCAAAGCGCAGAGGATCACATGCTGAATAAATTCATCAGCATGATTAAAGCTGAAACCGGTGCCATCCAACAAATCGGGGTTTATGCCGAGCGACTATCCATCACCGAAAACCAGCTTCGCCAGGCCTGCCTGAAAGCTTCTGGCAGAAACCCTCGTCAAATTATCCAGAAAACAACCTTGGTCAAGGCTAAAAAAACTCCTTGCCGAAACCAATGAAAAGTTAGCTACAATCATGCGATGCTGCGGCTTTGGCTGCGGGCCAACCTTTTCAATGTACTTCCGGAGGAAAAATGGTTGCAGCCCGTCCGAGTATAGGACGGAGGCCCAAAAGAAGGATCCTAAAAAAATAAAATTCCGGCTGGCAGACCACAGACAGGTATTTTAACTGAAAATAATAAACTCGTCTTCCCCTTGAAGTAAATATTCACATTTGCTCCGAGCTAGTACCAATAGCTCGAAGGAGCATTAGAAATACGGATAGATTCTAAAGATAAAGGGAAAATTGCGGATGCGGTTTTCCCTTTTGATTTTTACAGAACAAATAAAATTGTGAAAATACTAATAGCACCAGTGCATTTAACTGAAATCACTTAACGCGTTTCATCCCTAAAAAAAGATTACACAATTTGCACAAATCTTATATTAGGAAAAAGATGTTTGTTAAAGGAAGGATGTGGATGCAGCTTTCCCTTTTAGCTTTCATAGGACTAAAACCGGTGTTTCTTAGGCTTTACCCTCATATAAATAATCAGGGCCATCACTGCTACCACAGCGAACGCTGGGAAGGGATTTTTCATGGTAGTTGCAGCCAGCATTGCTCCACTGCACACCATGCAGGAAAAGCATAAAAAAAGGAAAGTTCTCATGACGAATGGGTTACGTGCCAAAATATATATTCAAGATAAGCAAAATTTGCCCTAAATGCAATTTTTTTTAGCGATTGCCAGCAATTCACAATTAAATTCCGAAAGGCTGGGGAAAGTATCCCAATCGCAGTTTATTCTTTGGTTTATGACGCCTTCTTCAGCTCATTTACCTGAAATCAGCCCACCTTTCGTTTTAGCACCCCAGATTTAAGGAATTTTAAGCCCTAAAAAATCACGCGCCAATCATGCAAAAGAAACACAATTTCGGGGCCGGGCCTTGTATACTGCCCCAGGAAGTGCTCCGTACAGCTTCCCAGGCCGTTCTCAACTGGGACGGTACAGGACTGTCGATCCTAGAAATCTCGCATAGGAGCGAAGGGTTCAAAACAGTCATGGATACCACCAGGCAGCTGATCCGTGAACTGTTAAAAGTACCCGATAGTTATGAGATCTTGTTCTTGCAAGGAGGGGCAAGTACCCAATTTTCCATGATTCCCCTTAATTTCCTAGAGATCTGGCGCCCGGGAGTTTTTCTGGATACGGGATTTTTTTCACGCAAAGCCATTAAGGAAGCGGAGCATTTCGGAGAAGTTACCGTGGTAGCCAGTTCCCAGGACAAGGACTATAGCTACATCCCGGATGATTATGAGATCCCTGCCGAAAGCTCCTTTTTCCATTGTACATCGAACAATACCATCGAAGGCACGCAGATGAACCATTTTCCAGATAGCCCCGTCCCGCTATTCTGCGACATGTCTTCCGATATTTTCTCCCGCTACATCAATGTCCGGGATTTTGATCTGATTTATGCCGGAGCACAAAAGAATATGGGACCAGCAGGATTGACCCTGGTAATCGTTAAAAATGAACTACTCGGCCCACTCGGGGCTAATAAACCAGCCATGTGGGATTACCGCACTTACCGCGAACACAAAAGCCTTTATAATACCGCTCCGGTATTTTCAATTTATGTCACTATGCTTAATCTGATGTGGCTAAAAGGTAAAGGCATCGAAGATATCTGGCAGCAAAATATAGCCAAAGCGAAAGCACTTTACCAAGAAATCGACCGCAACAGCCTTTTTTACGGCTTTGCACATCCTCCTCACCGCTCGATGATGAACGTGACTTTTAAAATGCACGATACTAGCATTGAGGCAGCTTTTCTGGCCTATGCAGAAGAGAAAGGAATGGTAGGCATCAGCGGATTTCCAACAATGGGTGGTTTCAGAGTATCCCTGTATAATGCCCTGCGACTCTCTAGCGTGATGGAACTCATTCACTGCATGCAAGCCTTCGAAAATATACAGCTTAAAAACATCCAAGCAACAACAGCAAATTCATGAGCAGTCTTAAAGCCTTTAGCGCACTTCGATACAATACCTCAAACCCCCATGCCGCCTCGATGGATACCTACCACAACATCATCAGCAGCCTTGAAGGGGAGCATGAGGCATCAAGGAACAGCGCCTCAGTGATCCTGGACATGCTCGTCGAAAAAGACACCTATCGCTTAGAAAATCGAGGCATCTGGATCCATGAGCAGGGAAACCCAGAACAGTACAAAACCGGCATCATTGCCCTGCGGGAAACTAAGGTAAGCCAGGAAGCGTTACAAATGGTAGAAGAGCATCTGGCCGCAACAAAAATGGCAGATCGGCTGATCACTGGTGAGGCGATAACCTGCGCCTATTATCCCAGTGCAGGCCTGTTACAATGCATTAATGAAATCAAAAAAACAAGCCCTACCTTCAGCTTGACTAGTGGTGGTATCCGTCACCGGTTTTGGAAAATTTCAGATCCCCAGCAGCTTTTTGCCCTACAGACTGCATTTTCTTTTATCCCGCAGGTGATCTTACTTGAGGGAAGGGACAAGCTAACCCGGGCCATATCCAGGGGCGCCTCGGATATCCTTACCTACTATATTCCCTATTATGATATGGAGATCAGCAGTCCGCTATTAATCCTGCCTTGCCAGGGAAAAGAGAACATTGATGCACTGTTCAAAGCCATTAGGCCACATTACAGGATAGTGGAGCTAAACAGAGGAGAAAACTATTGCTCCAAAAAAGAAAAAGGAATCGGATTATTCATTCGCGGAAAATGGCACAAGCTCATTTCCAAATCAGCAATGGCTGATCGGGACCACATCCCAGCTCAAATTTCGCTGGAAGAAAAGCTAATCAGGCCATTTTTTCAGCATAAAGAAAGAAAATATCAACTTCGGGACCAAACGATCTCGATCGAAAAACAAATGGAGGCTTTCAAAGGGAGCATTTGTTTTAGTCTAATGGATATCGATAGCGCTACTTTACTGACCATGGCCTCCAGTGGAAGACTATTTCCCGCAGGGAGTATTCATATCACCCCCAGGTTAAACCCAGGACTTTTCCTCCTTTTTAATGAACAGCCCAAAGAATCCTTTGCAATAGCCGAATGAAAAGAGTAAAGATTACCCAGGCGTTAACCAATGTTGATAGCGCCTCTTTTCAGCGTTACCTGAATGAAATTAACCGTATTGATCTTTTATCCATAACTGAAGAAATACAGCTCGCTAAGAAAATCCGTGGAGGAGACCGGGCAGCGCTGGAACGCTTGGTGAAAGCAAACTTACGTTTTGTGGTATCGGTAGCTAAAAAATACGAAGGTATGGGCATGCCGCTTTCGGATCTGGTCAGCGAAGGTAACCTCGGGCTAATGCGCGCAGCAGAGAGCTTCGATGAAACCCGCGGCTTTAAATTTATAACCTATGCGGTATGGTGGGTTCGTCAAGCTATTCTATTCGGCATGGCAGAACATTTAAGGTTAATACGATTGCCATTTAACCAGAAAGACAACATTACTGCACTCAGAAGGGCGCAAGATATCCTCGAGCAAAAACTCGAAAGAGCACCGAGCACAGCTGAACTCTCGCAGTACATTAAAATCTCTGAACAGGCGGTAAAAGAACAACTACGTCTGGACCAGCGCATAGCTTCCCTGGATAAGCCAGTTGAACCTCAAGGAAACGAAGAACCGGGAGCAAATCTTGTAGACTTTATTCCTGCTGAACAGCATTATAGGCCGGATGAAAACCTGGAAAGGGAAGACCTATCCAAAGAAATCAAACGAATACTGGCTAAGCTTTTACCTAAGGATCAGTACATCTTAAAAGGCATATTTGGCATCGACCAGCAGCTACCCCTCTCCTTGGACCAGATGAGCCAGGAGTTAAACCGGCGCCGAGATTGTCTCAAACATGTTACCCTAGGCTCCATATCAAGGATCAAAAAAATCCAGCAGCAACAAATGCCACAGATCAGTGAATATGTGTGAACAAGTTCCAGGAGTTGAACAGCTCATAGCCATCATCACAGCACTAGCATTGAGCTACTGCTGCTGGCAGCAATTCTTAAAAAAACACAACAAAAAATAATGTACAAAAAAGGAAGGATACTCATCATTGGAGCATGCGGACAAATCGGAAGAGCACTCACGCAGGCCTTAAGAGAAAAATACGGATACCGCTCAGTAATTCCCACAGACATTCTTGAACCTAAAAAAGCGCTGGACATCCAGGGCTACCAGCAGCTCGATGTACTCGATAAAGCCCGGATTCTCTACCTGTCCAGAAAGGAAAAATTTACGCAAGTGTACCACTTGGCCGCGACGCTTTCTGCAAAAGGAGAAGAATTTCCACTCGTCAGCTGGGATTTGAATATGCAGGGACTGCTCAATTTGTTGGATGTAGCGGTAAAATGCAATTTTGAGAAAGTATTCTGGCCGAGCAGTATCGCAGTCTTCGGACCAGATGCGCCAAAAGAGAACTGCCCGCAGGACGCTCCCCTAAATCCCGATACCGTTTACGGGATCAGTAAAATGGCAGGCGAACAATGGTGCAAATATTACCACGAAAAATATGGCCTGGATGTCCGCTCGATCCGCTATCCGGGGCTCATCAGTCACAGCGCTATGCCAGGGGGAGGGACTACCGACTATGCTGTAGATATCTTTCACGAGGCTATGGAAAACTTAAGCTATACCTGCTTTTTAAATGCCGATGAAAGACTTCCCATGATGTACTTGCCCGATGCCATACGAGCAACGCTGGAACTGATGGAAAGTCCAGCAGAAAAGATCACCATCCGTACCAGTTACAATCTGCAGGGCATCAGCTTCTCTCCTGAAGAATTGGCCGGGGAAATCAAAAGACTCTTGCCACAATTTGAAATCCATTATCAGCCCGACAAGCGTCAAGCAATAGCCACAAGCTGGCCAAATAGCATTGAAGACAGTCAGGCAAGGAGAGACTGGGGCTGGGATTGCCACTATGATATCAGAAGGCTCGTGCGGGATATGATGGAAAATCTTTACAAAAAGCATAAGCAGCTGGCTGCAATTCCCGCCAACAGTTAAATTTTTTTTAACCTGTGATCAAATGGGAAAGCGCTGAGTTGCACCAGCAACCCTAACTGGTAAAAAGAAAGGGCTGTTACCTAACGGAGACAGCCCTTACTGAGAATCCTCAATAACCTTAAATATCCATTTAAGATTATTAACTAAACTAAAATTAAATTCAACTTATTATCAACATGGCCCTTTGTGAGCCAACATTCATACAAAATAAAGTGGGGCGGACATCCATCAGCCCCAATCTAATCATTAACTAACTTAACTAAAACATTGTCATCGAGGTAAACTACTAACAAAACCTCCGATGATTGACAAATAATCTAAAGTTTCCCTTACAACCAGATAATGGATAAGAAAATTTGTTCGTTTTAATAATCCAAATATCTATCCTCTTAATGCAAGTTTTAGCAGGCTATTCAAATTACAGTTAAATTACCTAAAACAGTGCTCCTGTACGAAATAAAATTTTGACTAGCTCTCTCTATTGCGTCCAAAGACATATTTAATCCTGTAAATTACTGAAAAACAAACAATAGGCCGATAAGCGATTTGGAAGTTTAAAATCCCTTGCGTACATTTGATCTACATTATAACGGTTCTGAATTTTTTAAACGAATAACCAAAAAAGTTATAATGGAAACATATATCCCAGACGAAACCGATATCGGAATCTTAAAATACCTGCAACAGGATGCCAAATTAACCTACAAGGAACTGGCACATAAACTCAACAGGACCCAAAGCCCCATTCAAGACCGCGTAAGACGCCTGGAAAAACTAGGCTATATCCGCTCATACGTTGCCATCATCGATTACAATAAAATGAAAGATTGTATGATGGCCTATGTCCAGGTACAGCTGAATAACCATTCAGTAGATGCGCTGCAATCTTTCCAGGAAGGCGTGGCAGTTTTTCCAGAAGTACTCGAATGCTGCCATACCACGGGAGGCTTTGACTTCATCCTGAAAATCATCACCCAAAACATGCAGACCTATAAACATTTTTTGTGGCACAAACTGGGTAAACTCGAAAACGTAGGATCGGTGAATAGTTCGGTAGTGATCGGGCAGAGTAAAAGTGAAACTGCCTTACCTGTATAAAATAATCTCAATCTTCCCGAATAATCACTACAGGCGCTCACGATAAGCGCCTGTTTTGTATTCCGTTAAAAAGCTTTTTCAAATCGCGAAGATTCCATCCAACTTAGGCAAAACGAATTTTACACACATGAAACTCATCACGCGTATTTACATCTTTATTATTTCACTAGTTTGTATTTCTTTTTTCAGCCAGGCACAAATCCCCAACCAGCTGAAAGCGGCCTGTTGGATCAGCCCTTCATTTTCGCAAAATGGAACCGAAAGGCCTCCCGTCACCTTTGAAAAAAGTTTTCAAACAAACAAACCGATCCGCTCGGCTAAACTCTATATCACCTCCCACGGAATTTATGAAGCCCGCACCAATGGACAGCGCGTAGCGGAGGATTACTTTACCCCTGGATACACGACTTACGAAAAAAGACTACAATACCAGGTATACGAAATAAAAGATCAATTAGCTAAAAGCAATTCCATCAAAGTTACAGTGGCTGACGGCTGGTGGCGAGGCTACATCAAATACACCCAAAATAACTACGGAACTGACCTTGCACTGCTTTGCGCGTTAGAGATCATCTATACCGACAATTCCAGCGAGATCATTCAAACCGATAAGAGCTGGACTTGTGCAAGTGGAAAGATCCGCTACAGCGATATGTATAATGGAGAAAAAATAGATAAGAGTTATATCACAAAAGAACCTTCAGCAGTAGAAGTAGTTAACGCATCAAAAGATATACTCATTCCAAGTTCCTCTCCGGCAGTCAAAAAACACGAACGCTTCACCGCAATCAAATCTTATGGTGATAGCATTTACGACTTTGGTCAAAACATTGCCGGGTGGATCCGCTTTAATGTCCAGGGACAGAGAAAAGATTCCATTGTTATTAAATATGCGGAAGTGCTCGATAACTCAAATGACCTTTATACCAAACCCTTAAGGGCAGCAAAGGCAACGGATGTATTATCCTGAGTGGCAAAGGAACCGAAACCTTTGAACCTGCATTCACTTATCACGGCTTCCGCTATGCGAAGATTATCTGCTACCGCGGTGGAAGAAAAATCACCTTAACTAAAACGGCGCTGCAAGCCGTTGCACTTTATTCTGACCTAAAACCCACAGGAACTTTTGCCTGCTCAGATGAAATGCTGAATAACTTGCACCAGAACATCCTTTGGAGCATGAAAGGCAACTTTTTTGACATTCCAACCGACTGCCCCCAAAGAAGCGAACGGCTGGGCTGGACCCAGGATGCAGACGTATTTGCCTCCACGGCAAGCTACCTGATGGACGTGAAATACTTTTACTCCAAATGGCTTACTGACCTGCGCGCAGAACAAAGTCAAAATGGCGCTGTCCCGGTAACCATCCCAACACGGTTCCGTGCGCAAATTGAGGGTGTGGCCGCCTGGAGCGATGCAGCAGTCACCACGCCTTGGACTATGTATGAAAAATATGGAGATAAAGCGCTTTTGGAACAGCAATACCCATCCATGAAAGCCTGGATAGATTACGTTAAAAGCGTCAGCCCGGATGAACTTTGGAAAGCGAACGGTTACGGAGACTGGCTTCCGGCAGGACCTAAAACACCGCTGCCATATCTCGATCAATGTTACTGGTACCACAGCACGCAGACTTTGATTAAAGCCGCAAAAGTATTAGGCAAAACAGCAGACATAGCAACCTATACAACTTTGCTCCAAAGGATCAAAGCCGCCTACGATAAAGAATATAAAAATAATCTGCCCGAGACCCAGACGGCCTACGTGCTTGGTATTCACTTTGGCCTATTGGATAAATCTTACCTGCCTAAGCTTGTTTCATTGATTCATCAAAACAATGACCACCTAGCTACAGGATTTATGGGTACGCCTTACCTGCTATCTGTACTGAGCGAAAACGGGGAAAAAGACTTAGCTTACAAGATCCTGATGCAAAAGGACAGCCCATCCTGGCTCTACATGATTAGCAAAGGTACTACCACCATGTGGGAAAAATGGGATGGTATTTCGCCGGACGGCAGCTTGCTTGAAGACGTTTCCTTCAACCATTATGCATTCGGATCAGTGGGGAATTGGCTATATGAAAATATAGCAGGCATCAGGCCAATCTCGCCAGGCTATGAGAAAATCCGCATACAACCCCTAGTTGGGGGAGGAATCACCTGGGCGAAAGGAAGCTACGAGTCAGGTTACGGAAAGATTGTAAGCGGCTGGAAAATCGACAAAGACAAAGTAACCTTAAGCATTGAGATTCCAAAAGGAACCACTGCTGAGGTTCATCTGCCAGGAGGTAAAGTCCAAAATGTTAAAGCAGGTAAATACCAATTTACCGGATCAGTGAAAGCGCTAAAATGAAAGCCATCCGATTTGAGCAGCAGATTACGCCAAGGAAGCAAGATCAGCTGCAAGCCTACTTTAGAGAAATTTCCCGCTTTGAACCCCTTACTGCCACAGAAGAAAAACAGCTCGCTGAAAAAATAGCAAATGGTGATCAGGGCGCGCTAAACCAGTTGATTAAATCCAACCTAAAATTCGTAATCAGTTGCGCCAAGCAATACATGCACCTTGGCGCACCACTCTCGGACCTGATCAGCGAAGGCAACATCGGACTCATCAAAGCTGCAAAAAAGTTTGACCCCTCCCAAGGCGTTCGTTTTACCTCTTACGGCGTATTCTGGATCCGTCATCACATTTTAAATTTCCTGACCGAGCACCTGCATACCATCAGGCAATCCGGCCACCAATTTAAAAGCACACCTGATATCCTCCGCGTTAAAGATAAATTAGAGCAGAGGCTTGAAAGACCAGCAACCGATCAAGAAATTGTCGATAACAGCGACTTTACACTCGAAATGCTCAAGATCAACAGGGAATTTCAGAAAGGAACCCTGTCACTAGACGCACCATTAGCAGGAGATGAATTTACGCTTCTCGATCTTCAACCTTCATCTGATCATGAAATTGAAGAAAAAGAACTCCGGGATTACCAGCACAACCAGATCGAAACAATGCTCGACTGGCTGAACGGAAAAAACCGTGAAGTAATCAGAGACTTATACGGACTGGGAAAAATGTGGCCCATGAGCGCGGAAGAGATTGCTAAAAAACACGCAAGGACAAGCTCCCGCATCTGGCAAATTAACGAAGAGTCCATCCACAAAATCCAGAGCCTGCTCAAAACAAAACAGGCCAGCGTATCACGCCAGCCTGCCCGTATTAAAATTTAAAATAAGCGGGTTCCCGAGAAAAACAAACACTAAAGAGTACAATAAATAAGGTGAAACCCGCCGCAAAATTACACGCGTTAGTCAAAGTCAAGTACTAACTGCAAGACTTCAGTTAATTTAACTTCAACGCATGTTAATGAAAAAATAAAATTTGGAAGTGTTTTAGATTACTATTTTTTTTAGGTTAAATTGTTGAGGATATCGTTTTTGTATTATTTGTAAAGGCTTTGGACCGATAAATAAATACTCTCCAGACAGATACCTAGCTTAAAACTGACCAAAGGGTGTCGATAAGATTGCCCTGATTTGTTTTGTCAATTTTTAATCTTACCACTTTCATTCACATATATGAATGTGTCTACAGATGCAGGAATCTTTTCTATCAATATTCGTTCGCTGATTATTTGAACTGTAGCGTTTTTATTTACTACTAAGTTTACCGAAGAGAGTGTGTTCCCTTTGAGTGCACAAATTTTAATAATCATCCGATTTTCCAGACTCCTTATAATTTTGGGTGTATGGAATACTGATCTAATTTTACCCACCTCGACTTCATTAATTGCAACGTCTTTGGCAAAGGGAATATCGGAAAATTGCAAAAGAAAAAAGTTTCGACCCTTAATATCACGTTCACAGTCCCCAACGAAACAGATATAATCAAAAACAGTCTCTTTGGATAGCTGAAAATCTGTACCAAAATTCTCAAAGATTGTTCTTGTCTTCCAATTTATATATTGAGCCTTGTCCTCGGAAATTAAAAAATAAAACATTTCCATCCCTGCAAATTTTAAAAAGAATAATTTTGTAGTCGCAAAGAATGGAAGTGTTTGCCTAAATAGTTGTATCTGTGGTGCAAAAACGAGCTCTCTCAAATTTTTCAACCTTTGCAGTATCAATTTTTTTTCGGTCCCATGAATCTCTACAGGAGCGTTTAGTGAAGCAGCCCGTATATAGACCTGGAGTGAGATAAGTTGTTCAAGTTGGGCCTTCCTCCTTAAAGTGACGGAAAGTCGATTATCCATCTTCTTGTAGCGGTAATATTTTTCCATAAATTGAAAATAAAAGGATATAGAATATTTATCTCTCCCAATCTTATCCATCCATTCATCGTAAAAATGATAATACAACCCTTCCCACTCTAGAAAAATGGAGTGAACCTTTTGGTGGAGTGTTAAAGCTCGATGATGTATTTCATCATTCACAACGATAAAATCGTTTTCAATATCAAGGTAAATATTCACGATATTTAGTGTCGCATAGATAAAAACCTCGTGATCCCTTGGGAAGAATGATGCGCATTCTAAACATCTCTGAAAGTACGACAGCGCCTCGCCAATACGATTTTTTTTGGTGTAAAAGATTCCATAGCAAAGGTTCATAAAGGGGAGATCAGGGTGAATCTTGTCTTCACCAAATACGTCGTACAGCGAACTTTCATATCGATTCAAGTGTACTTGTGCTTCACTAAGACGGTTGAGGCTGAGCAGTGCTTGTATTTGGTGTGTATTGAAGGTATTCAAGGGATGTTCTCTATCCGCTACTTCCATGAATATCTGGTCGCAGTGTTTAGACAGGTAAAGTGCCTGTAGGGGGCAATTTTGAGAAGTAAGGAAAAAAACTAGCTTACTAAGCTCAAATCCCTGTTCTATTTTCACCCCTGTTTTTTGTGCCTCCGACAACGCATCCAAAATGATATTTTGCGCTTCGCAGATCATTCCCAACTGTATGTAGACTTTGTGAATCCAAGTAATTTTTCTAGACAGGTTATATCTCGATACAAGATTGAGTGCTCGATATCCATATTCAAGCGCATCTTTGTATTGCCCAAAAGTTTGTGCAAGTGACCCCTTAAGGTCATAAAGTTCAAAAAGTGCCAAGGGCAAAGATGCAATTTGCCATTTCTCAATTAGCTTATGATCTGTATTATGATAAAGCTCAAGACCTTTATCCAAAATTTCTCTACATTTAATCAACTCGCCATCCCATCTGTACCTATTGTATAATGCACGTACCATATCAATTTTGAGCAATAGGTATTTGGGATCGATTTTTTCAAGGCAATCAAGTAAATGTGTTTGGAACAGTTGTGAATGATCCGTTCCAAAGAATCTTTTCGATGTTGCATAAAGCCATTCAGCAAACGTTACATCCGTTGAGTTCAACTGTTGATAATAGATGGCTTCTCTTAAAATACCAGCTAGCTCCGTAGTCAACCTTGTAGTCAATGTCTGTGTAGTGGGACTGGCAATCGAGATTTGTCTATCAAAATAATCAGAATAGAAAGAAATGATTTGCGCCCTATCATTATTTGAAAATTGGTTCTGAAGGTGTTTAGCCATAATATCATGTATATGATACTGGCCGGAGCTAGCAGAATAGTTTACAAAGGAGAAACGGGTAATCTCATGAAAAGCGGTTATGGGATAACCAGTGTGGTATTTTTCAATTACTGCGCTAAAAGTATTTCGGTCCCAGGAGCGTGCAAGTGAGAGAATTTTTAAGGTCTCGATCTCTGATGGACTTAAGTATTTGCAAAATCTGGTCAAGATTTCTGAGTATGTTATATTAAAATCAAGGGCGTTGGGCAAATTTCCGCTTTCCAAAATAGTCTCATATGTCTCGACATGAAGTTCCAGGTAAAAAGGTAAACCCTTGGCGCTCTTTAACATCTGTTCACGAATCAACCCATCGACTACGTTGCAATTAACTAAATAGGTATTTGCGTACTCTTCTGAAACTTCCGTTAGGGGATAATATTTGATGAAACCCTGTTCCTGATTATGCACTCCGGATTTAATGATCAATGGTTCCCTACCAAAAATTGCCCATAGCGTATGTGGTAAGTTGCCTATCAAGGTATTCACCCACTTATCCCTTTCTTCAAAACGTTCATTCTTTCTTTCTGACTGGTCACTCCAAAGCGCTTCATAGGTATCAAGTAAAAAGACCATCTTGATCTCCTCTATCTGGTAATGGTTTTTAAGATCGAGTGAGAAGAAAAATGGAAGGGTATTTTTAAGCTCTTCGATCTCTAGGCTATGAAGAGTTTTAAGATGTGGTTCACCAAACTTAGTCCACCATTTAATTAATGATTGACTCAACTTATAGGTACCAGATAAGATTTTTGGGAAAATACTAACGAAAGAAAATTCTGTTGTGACAGAGATGAGTTCACCAATAAATGAACCCGGTTGGATGAAGGGGAGGTTATCCTCTTTAAGCGAGATATTGGGATTGAGCTTTTGCCAAAGTATAGAATAGGCGATCTCGAATGCAGGAAACCTAACTTCTGCTTTCAACTGAGTATACATGGTAAAAAGTGCATTTTCCACCTCTCTATTCAAAACATCATTAAAGTTGATCTTACAGAATAAAATACTTTCATCTTCAAGAATTTTAATGAACTCATGCTTTAATCTAGACTTACCAATCCCTCCAATTCCATAAAAATTAATTACACTGTATTTATTTTCGAATATTTGAGATATAGATGTTTTGAAAGCGCTTATTTGGCTTTCACGATTCGTAAAGTAGCGCTCTTTTTTATAAGGACTTTTTTGTTCTTCGAACATGAAACTCGAGGTTAATTTATAAATAGTGGAGCAAGAAAGTACCATTGAGCGTTCGTAATTCACAAAACTACTTTATAGCCTCTCGAGTGAAATTTAATTATAATTTGTTAGATAAAAAATAGCGCCCAAACAGGTTTTTCTCCGCTGGTGATGTGATGAAATATATTTTTTCATAAAAATCATTTACCACCCATATTCGAAACATAGTTTGAATAAAAGCCGCGACGCTTTTTTCTTGATTAAGGGGAGAAATCCCATGTGGTTTATTCGCAGGCTCCAATTGGTTCTGGAGCCTGCCATTTACTTGAGGGCCTACAATAAGTTCTGCAAACATGCTGAGCTTATAAGACAAAATACAACAAAATGAAAATCAAATCTATCCTTATATTCCTTTTTCTTTTATCATTTCAGCTTCAGACCCATGCACAGCATACCTGGAAAGGAAGCTGGATATGTTTAAATGAAGATCAGGACTTTCGTCCTGCACCGCTATTTAGAAAAAGTATCACCCTTCATAAAGCCATTAAATCTGCAACTTTACTCATCGTGGGACTTGGACAGTACCAATTATCGCTTAACGGTAGAGTGATCACGCGAACCAGCCTGTCTCAAAGCTTCACCAAATACAATACCACCATCCGCTACCAAAATTATCCCCTTAAGCTCGAAAAGGGGGAAAACGTAATCGGCGTAGAACTGGGAAACGGCTGGTACAACATGCAAAGCCTCACCATCTGGAACTTCGATAAAATAGCTTGGAGAAAATCCCCAAGGATGATCGCTGATTTGATTATCAATTACACTGATGGCACTACTGATACGATCGGCTCTGATCCGAGCTGGAAATGCAACACAGGCGCGTCCCAGTTTAACAGCATGCATGCAGGAGAAATCTACGATGCAAGGCAGGAACAAAAAGGCTGGGACCTGCCAGGCTTTAATGATCAAAACTGGAAAAACGCTACCCTTGCAAAAACTCCGGGAGGAAAACTCATCTTGGATAAGCAGCCTCCCGTTGTCATCACCCGAAGCATCCAGGCCAAAAGTGTGGTTAAGCAAAACAGCAACACCTATCTTTTTGACCTAGGAGAAAACATTGCAGGTGTTGCTGAAATCAAAGTAAAAGGCAAAAGGGGAGATTCAGTAATCCTCACCAGCGATGAATTACTGAACCCAGACGGCTCGCTTAACATCAAACAAAACTCCGGACAGATGATAGGACCGAACACAGATCCCAAGTTTCAGTCCGATATTTATATATTAAAAGGCGGGGGAGAAGAAACCTTTGCCCCCAGATTCACCTATCATGGCTTCCGTTATGTGCAGGTCAAAGTCCCAGCGCATATCACGCTGACTAAGCTCTCCCTTCAGGCAAAAGTATACCGAACTGGTTTTAAACGCACAGGCTACTTTACCAGTTCAGACCCCATACTCAATAAACTCTATTCAGCTGCGATCAGAAGTTATGAAAGTAATTTTGTCGGCATTCCCACTGACTGTCCACAAAGGGAAAAAATGGGATGGCTGGCAGACGCCCACACAGCAGCAGCACTAGGCCTTTGGCACTTTGATGCGTCTAGCAGTTACAGTGCCTATTTGCAAGACATTCGGGATGTGCAACTAGAAAACGGAAAACTACCCGGTATCGCGCCAACACAAGGAGTCGGCTACTCGTGGATTGATCCGGAGGATAATGACTTTGGACCAGCCTGGGGATCAGCACTTCCACTGCTGACCTGGGAGAACTACCTGCATAGCGGGCAGGAATCCATCATCAAAGAAAACTACCCGTCCATCAAAAAATACCTCAGCTACCTCCAGAACAAAGCAGAGAAAACGGGTAACTTATACACTACCGGTATTGCGGACTGGCAAGCCCTGGAAGCTACGCCAAAAGCATTCACTTCAACCGCCATCTATTATCATGATCTGGTTTTAGCAGGTAAGATGGCAGGTATTTTAAAACTTACCGAAGAAGAACAAGCTTATCAAACCCTCGCAGGTAAAGCCAAAAAGGCATTCAATGAAGCATTTTTTGACGAACAGGTGGGAGCTTACAAAACTAATACCGTTACTGCCCTTAGCGCTGCCTTATACTTTGACCTGGTTCCTCAAGGTGCAAAATCCAAAGTTGCAAAAGATTTAGCTGAGCTCATCATTAAAAAACAATATCAAACCGACTTCGGGATCTTTGGAACCAAATATGTCTTGCGGACCCTATGCGATTACGGCTATGGGGATATTGCCTACAAACTGCTTACCAATACCAACTCCGGTTGGGGAAAATGGATGGCTAGCGGCTCAACCACCCTGTGGGAAGAGTGGCCAGGAACCACCTCTCATAACCATGTTTATGCAGGAGACTACGGCGCCTGGTTTTTCGAATACCTCGGCGGCATTAAAATCAATGAAACCAAACCCGGACTAAAGGCTTTTATCATCGATCCGGTATTTCCCAAAAAATTAAACAGCATCACTTTGAGCCACAGTACAGCCTATGGCGCCATACATGTGAGCTGGAAAAGGATCGGCAAAACCGTTGCATATAAAATCAGCATTCCAAAGGGAAGCAAGGCCCAGTGCAAAATCAAAGGGCATGAACAAACCTTATCAGAAGGTCTTCACCAAATCAAAATCACAAATTAAACCATTATAAAAATGAAAATTACAAAAGAGGGATTATTCCTCGCACTATCCTTATGCATCGCAAAGCTAAGCTATGCACAAAGCCCTATCATTACAGACACCAAAGTACTCGATGCCGGAGCATGCGAAAACCAGCAAATGTCGGGCACTTGTTGGTCTTTCTCAGGGATGTCTTTCTTCCAGGCAGAATTACTCAGAAAAGGAAAATTCAAAAACCTGAACTTGAGTGAAATGTTCGTGGTTCGGAACCTTTATCCCATGAAAGCTGCCAACTACGTGCGTATGCATGGCAAAGCAAACTTTGGCGAGGGCGGTGAATTCACCGATGATTTGCTATGCCTCCGCAATTTCGGGCTCATGCCACAATCTGCTTACAATGGCGTACAGGGGCTAGCTTACAATCACATCACCCTAGCGAAGAAACTGGATTCCATTGCAACAAAAGCTGCTAAAACCGAAAATATTTTAGACCTCAAATGGAAAACAGATTTCCAGAATGCCCTTGTCGCAGGATTAGGCAGTGCACCAGAAGAATTTGAATATGAAGGCAAAACCTATACCCCTAAATCCTTCGCTGAAGCTACCGGCTTGAAAGCAGATGATTACATATTACTTTCTTCCTATACCCACCATCCATATTATAGTCAGCACGTACTGGAAGTACCGGATAACTGGAACTGGGAAAAAGTCTACAATGTACCCATGGAAGAACTTTCTAATATCACTAGATCCGCATTAGATCAAGGCTACACCGTAGCATGGGGCGCAGATGTTTCTGGTACATTCAATCCACAAAGCAAAGTTCAAACTTTAAAAATCTCTGGCGGCAAGGAAACCCAAGCTACAGCTGAAGCAAGGCAAAAAGGATTTGAAACTTTCGAAAATCAGGATGATCACGCCATGCACATTGTGGGCCTAGCTAAAGATGAAAAAGGAAATACCTACTTCAAGGTAAAAAACTCCTGGGGGAAAGCTGTAGCAGCAGGAGAATATTTCTACACCAGTCCGGCCTATCTGCAAATGATGACCACCAGTATCATGGTCAATAAAAATGCCCTTTCCAAGTCCTTGCGTAAAAAGTTGGGGATTAGCTAGAAAATAAAAAAAAACAGTATCCCGTGTGAGGTGTCCAGTCCAGGAATGTCATTCCTGGCTGGATTTTTTAGGAGCTAACCAAATATCTGATAAGTAAAACGTTATCATAGCAGTTATTTTAACTGAAATGCCTTAACTCTTATCAGCTGACGCGAGCATTTTTGGATTTTAGAGTGGAATAACCACTAAAAGAACCACAAATGAAACACTTGCAGCATCCGGGAAAGTCAAGCCATTTTCAGCCAACTGCTTTAAATTACACCTCATATTTACTTAAGCAACGAAGGGAGGCCGCATGCGTGATCTAAAAATCGAGCAGCGGCCAACTAACCGCAACGAAGACTCCTTATACCGTTACCTAAATGAACTCGGCAACCATCCTCCTTTGAGTGTTGAGGAAGAAGTAAAGCTAGCCAAAAGGATCCATGAAGGAGATGAAGAAGCCCTAAACAGGCTCGTTAAAGCAAACCTGAAATTCGTAGTATCTATTGCCAAAAGCTACCTGCGTATTGGCGTAGCCCTGGGCGATCTGATCAATGAAGGTAATATCGGACTTATTCGCGCCGCGCGCACCTTCGACGAAACCAAAGGATTTAAGTTTATCTCCTACGCCGTTTGGTACATCCGGGCCGCAATCCTCGCATCCATCGGAGAACATGTACGCACCATCAGGCTTCCGATGAACCAGATCAAAAACATCATGGAGGTTAAAAGCCATGAGGAGAAACTTATTCAAGAGCTTCAGCGTGAGCCTACCTATGAAGAAATTGCCAGGAGTCTGGATTTAAAATCCGAACGGGTTGCCCATTATTATCAAAGTGAATACTATGTGCTATCATTAGATTCTCCGGGCCTGAATGAAGAAGGCGAAGCAATGGTGAATTATCTGCAAGACCCTAATGCGCATCACCCAGAAGACCAACTCCAGCAGCCCATGCTCAAGGCAGAAATCAATATGCTGATTAAAAGACTGCCTAAAAAAGAACAAGAAATCTTAAAAGATGTATATGGCCTGGAAAGGGAATACGCCGTCGATTTCGAACAACTCGGGCCCAAATGGGGAAAAACCCCCACCTGGGCGAGACAAATGAACCGTAAAGCCATCACCAGGCTCCAGCGGCTTGCACGCCCCGAACTTTTAGACTACATCTCCTAAAACATGAAATATTTCAGTAACCTTATTTTCATTACCCTCGTGTTATTTTCACTTGCCACCACTGCTCAAGTCTACAATGACGGTCCTTATATCCTGCAGTCACCACATGGAAAAAGTATTATCAACATTAATGACGGCAAAGTAGAAACCCATGAACTCAAAGAGAATGAAAACATTCAAGTGAGGTTTGCAGACCACCCGGACTGGGATTTTGAATTCAAGCTTCACCCTATCATAAATCCGGCAGCAGATTATCCGGCAGCAGGAAAGATACTCGCACTCTCTGACGTAGAAGGAGAATTCGAATCTTTCAGAAAGCTCATGATTGCTGCCAAAGTGATGGATCAAAACTCCAGATGGATATTTGGCTCCGGGCACTTGGTTAGCTGCGGAGACCTTTTCGATAGGGGAAAAGAAGTCATGCCTTTCTTGTGGTTACTCTATAAATTAGAAGAACAAGCAACGCTAGCCGGCGGCACGGTGCACACTATTCTGGGAAATCATGACATTATGAATCTTTCAGGAGACTTGAGATACCTCGATCCCAAATACCTCCGCTCAGCCAGACTCAGTGGTAAAAACTATTTGGAACTCATTGGTTCTACAAGTGAAATTGGGAAATGGTTACGCAGTAAGAACTGCATCGAGAAAATAGGGGACAGGATATACCTCCATGGCGGGATATCCCCTGAACTTATTCAGGCCGGCCTTAAAGTACCTCAGATTAACCAAATTTGCCGGGCAGCATATGGAAAGGCCAAAAACAATCTCAATCAAATCGAAACCTTCCTGATGGGAAACCTCGGACCATTCTGGTACCGCAGCTATTTCATGGAACCTAAAATAAAAGCAGGTAAACTGGATGAAATACTTCATTATTTTTCAGTCAGCAAAATAGTGGTTGGCCATACCATCATGTCCAGCAAAATCCAAAGCTACTTAGGTGGTAAAGTCATCGCCTTAGATGTAAACAAACACCATGGCAAAATCAAAGGGTTGTTAAGTGAAAATGGAATCGATCAGGTGATATCAATGAAAGGAAAGTTAAAAGAATTAAAATCAAATATTAAAATGTCTGAGACAACTAATATCAAAGCTCAAACAGCTGTAATATTCGAACCCATTAAACTAGCCCCGGATTATGAGTTTAAATTACCTGAATATACAAAGGAAATATTCATTCCGGTTGATAAAGATGTCAACCTTAATGGATTTTTATATGAAAAACCTGGAAACAAACTGCTAATGGTTTATTTCCAAGGCAACGCTAAGAACCTTCAAAATTTTCTCGACAATCATCACATGGTATTTGATTGGGGTTATAATATTCTGGTAACCGATTACCGAACTTTTGGAAAGTCAGAAGGACAGTTGAATGGGCAAGATCAATTGTATGCTGATGCAGAAAAAGTTTATGAATATGCACTTGAGCATGGTTACAAACCTGAACAAATTATTCTCTATGGCTACTCCATGGGTGCTGCAATGGTATCACATTTAGCAACAATAAAAGCAGCAAAAGCAGTAATTCTGGAAAGTGGATATTCTTCAATAAACGAAATGGACTTTTCAGCGGGGCTTTGTCCGGCCTACGAGCTCAACAACGCTAAAAAAGCGAAACAGATATCTATGCCGACATTAATCATTCACGGAGAGCAAGATGAAATCATTCCAGTTCACCACGCTGAAAGAATATGGCGTAATTTGAGATCAGATAGCAAGAAAAAAGTAATACTAGCAGGTGGAGGGCATGGAAACTTACGTGCACGCCCCGAATATCAACAGATCATTAACGGATTTATTAGTCAGCTTGAAAATTGAGCACTTTCATCTTAAACAATATTCGTTTTATAAACAAAATTTTTAAGGTATTTAGTCTATCCCTTTCCCCTTTAAAAATTGCTCAAGGGGATTAATGCCATGTACAACATCCAGTGAGTGATATTTCTATTTTAAAAATTATTTTTGTTATATTTGAAACTAATCGGTAAAAAAGGCAAAAATAATGATCCATTATTTAAAAATAACCAACTTTGGTGGGATTAGAGATACCGCCGAGATGAACTTTGAAGTCGTTGATTCACTGGCAGACGCTTACGAAGTAGAAATGGCTGACGGTACCAGGTTGATGAAGTTAGCCTACATTTATGGTGCTAACGCTTCAGGTAAAACAACTGTTCTTAGAGCATTTGAATTTTTGAAGGATCTGCTCTTGAAGCCGGCTGACGATAAGAGCTTTGCTTTGGACTATGAACCATTCCTTTTTCGAAAAGATGCGCTCAAGACCGAAAGTTCTTTTGAACTCTCTTTTTACCTAGAGGATCTCCGCTACATTTATACATTGACTTTCAATCAAGAATTCATCTTGTCTGAAAAAATGGTCTACTACAGGACTGCGAAACCAACCGAAATTTTTTCAAGGACAACTGATACCGAAAAGCGGTTATCACAGGTTCAGTTCGGTAGCACAATGAAAGTCTCCGCAAAGAAAACTGATTTAATAGAGATTAATATACTTCATAATAACACAGTTTTGGGTGCTTATGCCAGAACGAATATTGATTTGATGGAGTTGGAAACGCTTAATAAGTGGTTTGCTGGCTATTTAAAAGGACTTCTGATTTCAGATGCTGATTTGGCAAACGAAACTGTAGCGAAGATTGCCAGAGATCCCGTTTTTGCTGAATGGATGAACAAATTGGTTAATAAAGCAGACAGGCAAATTTTAGGGATACAGGTCGGAGAAGAAGAATTGGCTTTTATCAGGAACGCTAGTCCAAACAGTTTTTTTTCTTCGCCAAGAAAAAATAACTGGTCATCGTCTGTTCGCAAAATGTTAAATAATACAGAATTTGAATTCAAAAGAAAGATCGATTTCATTCATGATGGCGGTGATGGAGAGCAGTATAATTTATCCTTAGAGCGCGAAAGCAGCGGTACTCAGCGATATTTTGCGCTAGGTGGACCACTTTATGAACTGGTGACAAATTCTGAATTTCTTTGCATCGATGAACTCGAAACTTCGTTGCACCCAGATTTAATGAAATATTTTCTACAGCTATTCCTGCTCAACTCCGGTAAATCCCAGTTACTCATCACAACACATAACCAGTCTTTAATGGAAAACCAGGACTTTCTCCGCAGGGACGCACTTTGGTTTGCAGAAAAAGGCAAAGACGGGGAAGTAACCTTATACAGTGCTGCCGATTTCGATACATCTGTATTGAGAAAAGATGCTAATCTAATCAATGCCTATCGTGCCGGAAGACTCGGCGCAAAACCCAACCTCGGCTCACCTTACTTAGAAAACAATGGCAAGGGAGAGTAAAAGAAAAACCGCGCATAAACCTTTACGAATTACAGTAGCCATAGTAGGGGATGGACTTACCGAACAAATCTATTTTCAAGATATGCGCGACACCGATAGACCGGCAGGACTAACTATTTTTCCCGATTTTCCAAGACGGGTTGGCAGTTATAGAGGAGTGTTAGAACAGGCCAAAAGTTTAGTGCGTGATTACCAGCATGTATTTGCTTTGATCGATATGGATAAGGTTCATCAAGACAATGCCTTTCAAAACTACCAACGGGACAAAGCAACAGCTGAACGTAGAGGCGTTCGTGTTCTGGAACAAAATCCATGTTTTGAGATCTGGTTCTTATTGCATTTCCTCCACACCGGCAGATTGTTCGCAAATTGCGATGCCATTGGCCCTGAACTAGCCAGAAACGGAAGACTCCCAGGATATAACAAGACTGAGCAGTACCAGCGAGCGGCGCATCTTTACCGAAACCTCAAAGAACGGATGGTAAACCATGCCATTCCAAACGCAATCTTACTAGAAAATCAGCAGGATGGACAGAGTCGCCTTTTCCCAAGAGCGCAGGTCTATCAGTTCTTTGAGTGGTATCTAGCCAATATCTAATCAAACCAGCGCCTGATTTGGCTGCACCACAAGTAACGCCCGCTCTCCTTTAATCGGCAAATAGCCCTGATCAAAACAAAAGGAATATATATCGCCCTCAGCGGTCTTATAAAAACTCGTATTAAACCTAAAATTAAATCCCAGCCTTTCCATTTCCTTTCGCTGAACGGTAACCGTCTTTCCCGGATTAAGCCTTTTCAAGATCCGGTAATTACTTAAAATAATTTTTGGAATTTCCCGTACAAAATCCGGATCATCCGCAGAAACCAATTGCCGTCTTCTGTTATTAAAACTTGCCCTACAGGCATCATCGCAGAAACGTTTGTCCACCCGGCCTTTAATTGCGGTACCACATTCCTCACAGGCCGGATCATTAGATGGTTGATCTGTAATCATATCATTTTGAAAGCTTAAACTAAGATAAACCCTTTTCAGGAATATTTAAAATACTCAATTCCAGTTATTAAAGTATAAAAGAGAATTATCCGATTATAAACGGATATAATCGGTTCGCCTCCGAATCCGAAATCAAGGTATCTGCAGATTTGCTGAAACGGAAACCCTTAACCATGAAAACGAACACGATCGCAAGAGAAAACTTTAGTTCAGGAAACAGGCACTTTAGTTTCGGCTAAAAACAGGCACGTAACAACACCGACTACATCACCATAACCCGAATGGAAGAAGAGAAAGACGGAAGGGTAATTAGAAAATCACTCGTCTTTTTCGAAGAAGAATTCGACGCCTTCATCGCTACTTTTGCAGCCCTTTTTTCTTCAGCTGCAAATGTGCAGGAAAAAGAAATCACCGTCCTCGATCTTTTCCGTAAGCACCAGGCGGAAAAGGAGCCCAGTGGCATTAAGTCCTGGGATAAAGATAAAAGACCAAGGGAAAAGTTCCTGGAATATGGACCGGGCGTTCTCAGCAATGCCGAACTTCTTGCGATGCTCATCGGTTCAGGATCACCGCAAGATTCAGCAGTCGACCTTTCCCAAAAAGTGCTGGACGCAGCCGCAAACGAAATCAAAAACCTCAAGTTCTTCAAACACCTGGACCTGGTGCGCTTCAAAGGAATAGGCATCGCGAAATCCAGCGCCATCCTTTCTGCTATAGAACTTGGCAAACGTATCTATGCAGCTGAAAACAATAACGTTTTCATCAAAGGAAAAAAGCCGGTGGCTAAGCTGATCAAATAGCCCTGCAAATATGAATTTCCTTACGTATTCCAACGCAAACAAACATAATTCATTTAATAATGATAACTTCGCTGCTTAAATTTTGTCAACTGATACAAAACAAAAATGGAAAAATTTGCAAAGATCAAAGAAACCATCGCTTCGATTGAAGCTGATGTAGAAAAATTCTATAACGCAGGAAATGCTGCGGCAGGAACAAGAGTACGTAAAGCGATGCAGGATTTAAAAAACCTTGCTCAGGAAGTACGCACAGAAGTAACAGAAAAAAAGAACAGCGATAAATAACTAACAAATCACTGTTTTGGGAATAGAAGGGGTAAATTTTACCCCTTTTTTTATGAGCTAAGAATTTCGATGGTTTTACAATAACCAATAGCTAAGGTATAATTGAATTAGTAAAAAAAGATTTTCATAAAAGAACATAAAGTACCATATTAGATCCGAGAGCGTTAATAGGCGGGGGACGGCGAATATTTTGCTTCCCCGCTTTCTTTATTACCCGACCTCAATAAAATAGCTAACAACGTATAGGCGCAAAAACTTCTCTCGTTCATAATCAAAGCAAGGGGCTATTTCTTCAATAATCTCTTTTAAGACCTCATAAGCTTATCCATTGTAATCGTTGTCAAATCTATGATGAAATTGACTACGTGTAATTGGTTCTAATGGGAAATGGCGCATTACTTAATTTTTTGAAAATCGAAGGGTATGATGGAAAACTAACCATCATTTCATAAACCGTTTTCCGAAGAATATTTAGTTTTCATTTTTCATATTTTCAATCGCTAATTTATAGGTTTTGCTAAAATATAATCCTCCCCGAGGAATTATATTTTAGCAGATGTTAATTAAAATAATTTTCTGAAGGTTTTCTTTTTAATTTTTCCATTTGAGTAATACTCAATTTCAATTGGTTGGTTCTTCATTTTGATATAGAATAAACAAAATATTAGTGCAACTAGCACACCACACCATCCATTTAATAAAGTCAAACTAGAAAGAATTGTTAATAATCTAGACATGGTTTACCATTTATACATAATTCAAATAATTAAGCCAGTTTGCCATATTTAAAACAGTTGAAATCATTTGATTTTTGCTCAAAAGTCTTAGATATTTTTTTAGACTGGAAAAGATTAAGTAATCAATTTGAGCTCTTATTTGTCTCAAATCTTAAGAATAAAATGATGCCACTCAATTATAACACCACTAAGAATAATTGAGGATTCTACATTCTCTCAATTTAAGTATATTAAGTATCATGAATCTATGATACCTTTGATAACGGTTTGACTAGCTAGTCGTGAAATTTCATTACAAATGAATGATTTCCGATTCATATTTCAAAACTTTAAAAAAAATAAATCGGTCACAGTTTTCTAAAATACAATCCGTGATCGGTATTCTTTATTTTAAGTTGATCAAACTTTGCATAATAATTCTGATATCCTGGAAAATTGATCAAATAAAAAAGGACCGCATGCGCAATCCTTTAAGCTAACTAACCAAATAAATGACTTCCGGTAACTAGCCGGAATATATGATGTTGGATTAACAAAATCTTTTGATTCTTGTTTTAAAATCTGATTCCTGGTTAATAAATGTTTTTAAGGAATATTCAAACTACACAGTACTTCATTATTCTGGATGAAGTAGTATGAGGATTATTTTATATCATGCTTTTATCTTTGAAGTAATGCCAAATTCCAGAATACAATCCAAACACAAGTGAGACTAGTAAAACTTAAGATTTACTTGAAAGCGATAGGCAACTTGTATCTAAAGGTAATAGATTTAAAACTAATCAAGATTGGAAATGTTCCACTAATCAGCAACCCTAAAGAGCGCTAATGCTATGGAAAGATATGTATTTAAACTATTCGCCGATGAGGGTGAGACTGATGCCTTAGTTGAACATGCAGGCGACTGTTATAGTGTGCAGCTTGGAGGTAAGTTTTTAGGTACGATGTGGCAAGATGAAAATAAGGGTATGCAATGGGAAACCTTGGATAAAGACCTTGAACCCTACATGTGGGAAATCGCTGTACACCTTTCCGAAGCTTTCTCACGGAAAGGATTTCCTTCCCTGCTAATGGGAACCTATTCTCAGATCAATTCAACTGACTGGAAAAGCAGTGAGACCTTGGGGGTCAAACTCAAGGCGGATGCAGATATAGAAGAATTTACCACACTCCTAAAAGATGAGGTACTTAATCTTGTCACTTTCGAAGAGCATCTTGACTTGATGGTTAAAAAGGAAAACGATGAATATTTTGAACTTGTGGGTATAAACTGATTATTGCCCATAGCAGCAATTACCAAAATAATCATCGGTTTTTCCGATGCCGTTTTAAAATACGGCCCTCATTATCATATTCCTCACTTTCCTCCAGCGGAGTGTCTTTTCGTAAATAGTTGTAAATAAGTTTGAGTAGAATACCCACGTTTACCGATCCTCCAAGGGTCAGAAACAATTTAAAGAGCTGATCATAGTCCATAGCTATCGCAAAAATTTATTGCGTCCCCACTTAGGGGCGTTGGACCGCCCTATTATAACAAAAAAAATCCATTTTCCAAAGGACAGACAAATTAGTGCCCCTGGAAGGCCTTTAAGGCATGATTTATATCGTGTATGTTCCTTAATCAACAACGACTGGTATCCGAAACCGCAGTTACTACTTATTATTTTATTCATCTGATTCAGGGTATGATGTTAATACCACTACTTCCAAAAGCAAAGGTATTTACCCTTATCCAAACGATAAACGACAGGTGATTTTTTGGTAAAATGGATCTGAAAAGAAGTACTTTACTTAAAATTCCTGCCGCCATGAAAGGCATTTTTAGCATCATCCCCTGCATCTTCCCGGACTTGCGTTTTCTTGTTCTGCCCCTGCATAGCGGAAGGCATTTCATCACCACGTGCAAGCGTCAATACCGGCAGATCATCCGCCTCCCGTTGCACCAATTTGCCCAGCATCTTGGTAAAATCAAAACACTTGCTTACAATCACATGCACCACCTTTCCCTCTCTCTGCAAACGTCCTTCGACCATGAGTAACCTCGAATGCAGAATCTCCTTGCGATAGGTCTGAAAAAGCTTTTCAAATACCACCAGGTTAGAATACCCCGTTTCATCTTCAATCGTGATAAAACAAACCCCGCCTGCTGTTCCTGGCCGCTGCCGTACGAGTACCAGTCCTGCTACTTTCACCAGTTGCCCATCTGTGGCCACATTGTTAATGTCATGACAAGTCCGGATCCTGAGCATATCAAGCTGCGAACGCACAAAACTCACCGGATGTGCTTTGAGCGAAAGCCCAACAGTCGCATAATCCTGCACCACATGTTCTCCCTTTCCCATTAGCGGAAGCTCCACCTGCGTTTCCAGTACACTCTCCGATGGCTGGCCTTTAAAGATTTCTATCGGCATATCCTGCAAGGCAGATACCTCCCAAAGCGCCTTTCTCCGATCTAGACCCAAAGACCTAAAAGCATCTGCATCAGCAAGCCTTTCGAGTGCCGCAATCGACACCCCTGCGTCCCGAAGCGAGCTAATACTTTTAAACCCCGAACCACGCCCTAAAACCAAAGTCTCCATATCCTCTTCCCGGATACCCTTGATCTGTCTAAAGCCCAGGCGGATTGCATAGTACTTACCAACCTTTTCTTCTAGTAAATTATCCCAGCGCGAATGATTCACATCCACTTCCCGCACCTGAACCTGATGTTTCTGTGCATCGATTACAATCTGCGCCGGCTGATAAAATCCCATGGGCATACTGTTCAATAGGGCAGTAGCGAAAGCATCGGGGTAATAGTGCTTTAACCAACAGGAGATATAGACCAATAATGCAAAGCTTGCCGCATGGCTTTCCGGAAAACCATAACTCCCAAAACCCTCCAGCTGGCGAAAGATCCGTCTGGCAAATTCCTCGGTATACCCTTTACCCATCATCCCATCGATCAACTTCTGCTCATACTGGTTCACCATTCCCTTAAACTTAAAAGTGGCCATGCTTCTCCTCAACCCATCCGCTTCGGCAGGAGTAAAACCTGCAGCCACAATCGCAATCTTCATCGCCTGCTCCTGAAACAGCGGCACACCCAAAGTCCGCCCCAAAATCTCCTCCAGTTCTTTTGAGGGATAAACCACAGGCTCCTCACCATTTCTGCGCCGCAGATAAGGATGCACCATATCCCCCTGGATCGGGCCAGGCCGAACAATGGCTACCTCAATCACCAGATCATAAAATTCCTTAGGACGAAGGCGCGGCAACATCGACATCTGCGCCCGGCTTTCAATCTGAAACACCCCCAGCGTATCCGCCGCACTGATCATCTCATAAACCCCAGGATCATCCTGCGGAATATTCGCCAAGGTTAAATCCAGACCATAATGATCCCGGCATAAATCAAAAGCTTTCCTGATGCAGGTCAACATCCCCAGCGCCAGGACATCCACCTTTAAAAATCCCAGTGCATCAATATCATCCTTATTCCATTCAATGTTGGTGCGGTCTTCCATGCGGGCGTTCAGGATAGGGCAGAGGTCAGTCAATTTCCCTTGCGTTACCACAAAACCGCCGGTATGCTGACCTAATTGCCTTGGAAAACCCATCATTTGTGCGGTGAGCTGCAAAGTCTTTTTCAAATGCGGATCTTCAGGGTTAAGCCCTTGTTCCAGCACTCGTTCCTTATCAAACCATTCATCGGTATATTCCCACAATGACCCAGATAACCGGTTAATCGTATCCACTGAAAGTCCCATGGCTTTACCCACATCACGGATGGCACCTTTCTGATGCTGCTGGGTGACAGTGGCCACAATGGCTGCCCGGTCACGGCCATATTTATCATAGATATACTGTATAATCTCCTCCCGGCGCTCATGCTCAAAATCCACGTCAATATCCGGCGGCTCATTCCGCTCAGAAGAAATAAACCTTTCAAAAAGTAAATCAAATTTCATGGGATTGACTGATGTTATCCCCAGACAAAAACAAACAGCTGAGTTCGCCGCCGATCCTCGTCCCTGGCACAAAATCCCACGTTTTCTTGCTTCCCTCACAATATCCTCCACGAAGAGAAAATAATTCGCATAATCCATTTTCTCCACGAAGCTCATTTCATGGTGGATCATATTCACCACCTTTTCCGGAATCTCATCGCCATAAAAATCGTGCGCACCTTTCCAGGTGAGATAAACCAGTTCCTCCATTGGGCTGCGGCCACTCGCGTTAATCTCTTCGGGATACACATATTTCAGCTCATCCAAAGAAAAAGTGCAGGCATCTGCAATGCGCTTCGCATTTTTCACCGCTGTAGGAAACCGGCGAAACAACCTTTCAATCTCTTCTACAGGCTTCATATACCGCTCCGCATTTTGATGTAACCGAAACCCTGCCTCCTGAATCGTACACTTTTCCCTCACGCAGGTCAATACATCCTGCAACTCCCTGCGCGAAGGATCATGATAATGCACATCACCAGTCGCCACCACCGGAATATCAAGACGATCAGAGAATTGGCTGATCCTAAAAATCAGCTTATCGTCGTTTCCCAGGTAAATCCGGCAAACAGATAAATAAAACATTTTGCCAAATTCTTTTCTGTATTCTTCAACAGCTGAAATAAAATCAGCCTCAAATTCAAACCTGCGGTTGAGTTTGCCCGGCATCACCACAACAAAAATAATCCCCAAAGCATACTCGTAGACATCAGCCCTGGACAAGTGGCATTTCCCTTTTTCAGCCCGCCTATTACCTAAGGTGAGTAGGGCGGATAGCCTACCATAAGCTTCCTTAGTAGTAGGGTAGGCAAGTAGACTGGGGCCATCCATTAAATCCAGCCTACAAGCTGGAATAATTTTAATGTTGTGTTCTCTCGCCGCCGCATGCGCCCTGACAATACCCGCCAAAGTATTTCGGTCAGTAATCGCAATCTTCTCATAACCTAAAGCAGAGCCTTGCGCCACCAGTTCATGCGGGTGCGAAGCTCCCCTTAAGAAACTAAAATTAGAAGTTACCTGAAGCTCACTGTATCCCATCTCTACAATTTATTTTAAGCGAAAAAACCATGCAAAAACCAGCGGTGGCGTTTCTGCAAACCATAATGCCCCGAGCGGTAAATCCAGTAACGGCAGCCCTTTTCATCTTCCACCTGATAATAATCCCGGTGTTCCCCTTCATCCAGCCACCATTCACGCTCAATCCGCTCAGGACCATCTGCTTTCACTACTAAATGCCGCTGTCCCTGATAAATAAAAAACCTGGGCGGATGATCCGGGATCAAAGCCATCACTTCCACCGCGACAGGATGCTGAAGTAGTTCGGTTGGCCGCGGCCGGTCGATATTCCACTGCTCAATCGGCTTTTCCCTGATCGATCTTGCCCGGTTAATCGAGCGCTCCGGCCAGTACCGGGTAGCAGGAACATAACGGCGAATCACCTCCGGTCCAACTTTACCCGATACTCGGTCAATTAGCTGCAATAAACTTTTATCATCCAGCCCTGGCGTAGAAGTCCACATCTCTTCCTGCGGAACCTCCACAGGATCCACCTTTGGCGCTTCGAGTACAAAGAGCTCTATCCCCAAACCAGGACGGATCTGATCGATCTTTAGTTGAAATAATTTAAACAGATGGCTCACGCTGTGATTGGCGCCACTGGTTCCGATAGAAACGCTCAAGACCTGTCCATCCAAACGGTAACAGGTCAGTACGCCTGATCGAAGCCCTTTACCTTCAGCTTGCAGCTGTTTACATAAAGCCATCAACATTTTTTCAATCGCGATCTCAATGGCCTTTCTCGTTCGTACAGGTTCCAAGCAAGGCAGTCTTTCCGAAAACAACACCGGCAACTTAATAGGAGAAAGCACCTCGTTTTCCGTTCCAAGTGCTTGCGCCAATCGCAACAAAAAATCTTCCCCAAACCTGCGGCGAAGTACAGAGCGGGGCATATTCATAAAAGACCGGATCTGATAAAAACCCAGCTTCCGCAGTTTATCTAAAGTAATTTGTTCCGGTCTTAAGGCTTCAGGAGGTAAGGTTTGCAAGGCATTAATGTGCTCACCTTCCTTGATCAGCGGCGTTAGCTTTCCAAACCTCGCCACCGCCCAGGCTGCTCCTGGAGTATCCGCTATCGCTAACCTCACCACATAACCTTTGCTCTTCAGGCGGGAAACAATATCCTTTAAATATTCCCTTTCCCCGCCCCAAAGGTGAGCGCAACCGCTGATATCCAGCAGCAATCCATCCAAGGAAAAGCTATCCAATGCTACAATAGGGGCATAACGAATACACCATTCACCTATCCCTGAGAGCAGTTTTTCGGCTCTACCCGGTTTATCATCCAAAACCTCCAGCCCCGGGCAAATCGCCTTGGCATCTGCTGCACGCATACCAATCTCAATTCCCATCTCAAGGGCTGCCGGGCTAACCGCAGTCACCAGCATTCGCCCGTGGTCAGGCAATACAAATACAAAAGGCAGTCCCGATAACTCAGGGCGCCGCAACACCTGCCAATCGGCAAGCAATTGCCGAAACCATATCGATACATACCTTTTTTGCATATCCCTTACACCACCTTTCTATCTTCATCAGGCCACGCTATAATTTTCTTCTGTTCCAGCACAAATTCTTCAAAACGGTCTCCAGACCACTGCATCATCCAGCTTCCCGGACTTCCACTTCTCACTTTAAGCAATTCCACCTGCCACCTGGGAAATCCCAGTCCAGGCATTCCTTCCTCATTTCCGCTAGGCAGAGGCGTAATCTGCCAGCGGGCAGTCGCCACATTACTGGCCGTTTTATTCGCATCTTTTCGCAGGATAAATCCCGTCACGCCGCTCTGCTCCACCGTTAACTGCAGTCGCCTGGATTCAATTAAACTGAGTGAGCCGAGTTCAGAAACCACAGCAGCAAGTCCCTCGCATTTTAGCGCTTCTTCAGTAATCCAAAGCACATCCTTTTCAGATGCCGCATCCATGAAAATAATGCGGTCTGCTTCTACGTTAAAAGCACCAAGGGAAGCAGGAAACAATCTACGTGAAGTACTGACCCAAACGCAAGCCGCACCATTCTCCATCAAAATCGAAAGCAGTGCGCCGATAAATCCATCGCTGGCTGCGGAATGTTCTGGTGACGTGCTCACAAATTCATGGATCGCTTTCCGCGGAAATATCCCGTTGGGAAAAGCAGCCTCAATTTCTCCAAGGCCAATCCGTTCGCTTTCTGCGGCAGACTGGGGTTTAACCCCTTGCCACATCAGAATATCCTGCTGCAGCTTTTCAAAAATTTCTCGCTTTGAATCCATGACGTGGTAATTAAAATTAAACACTATTTATTTTAGTATTAAAATAGTATAGCAAACATAAAGCTAAAATTGTTAGTAAAAAATGAAATGTGGAAAAGATTCAGATTTTGGTGGATAAATCTATCGGGTTACAAGTTTTGGGAATATCTATTATTGAGAAATTAGAGATAGGTATATTCTACAAGCAAATTTGAAAAACAGATAAGTTGCGATTTGTTATATTCGCGTTTATTAACGCTTGAAATGTACGAAGAAAACGAAAAGAAATTAATACGGGAGCAGGTTGAAGAGCTGAAGCAACGTCTAACGGCTTCCTTTGTTTTCAAAAGATTTGAGAAGGATATTTTAATAAAATTGGAATCAAAGCAAATTGAACCTGTGTATGAAATTCCATTTACGACTTTTAAAAGAAATATTCAATCGCTAGTTTCAGTTGTCAGACTGCCCATTGAAATGTCTTTTGAAAGAGCTATTAAATTATTATACGACAATATTAAGCGCCGGCATACGATACTTGCAATTAAAGATAAAATCAATGAAGAAGATCTAGATCCCTACGCTGAAAATGATAAGGACTCGAGACAGGAGAGGATTGTGTCAATTGCCTCAGCGGAATTTAATGCTTTTCTTAAAACAGAGGAGGGAAGGGACAAATTCTGGTTGCATTCCTTAGCTTTTGTAAATAATTGTGCTCATGAAAGTCATACGACAGAGGATTTTCTGAATGCTTCAAAAGAACTAGTTAACCAAGCGACCCTATTAACTTGGAGTGCACTTGAAATATTTATGCGGGATTTTTTTATTATTTACTTGAATAAAAACCCGGATAAGATTGAATCGCTTTCTAAAGTTTCGATCTTGAAGCAGAAATTTGATCTTAAAAGTATTTCAACTGATCAACTAATGAAATACAACTTTGATCTATCTGCTAACATGGGTGACATCCTGATAGAGAATTTTGATTTTAGTAATATCGAATTGATCAAAACCATTTATAATTCCTTATTTGATCATGCCGATCTCAGTAAAACACTTAAACACACCAATATTTGGAATTTATATCAAAATCGCAATTTGATCGTACACAAAGGAGGGATCGTAGATAAAAAGTTTGTAAGCAATACAGACACTAAATTGCAAATAGGAGAAAAACTATTTATCCAACCAATACACTTTCAGGAATATTTCGCTAGCATCATAAATGTTGTTATTGCAGTTGCTGATGCTATTCATCACGATGCATAAAATAGACTTTATCCATTTTTAATATAAATGCAATGTGCATTTTAAGCGAGCAGCTACCATAAATTCTTCATTACTTTCTCCAGGCATCAAAAGCCAATTCCTCTTGATCTACAAAACTCGTATCAAGTGCCTGTTGATCAGGATATTCTAGTGGTGTAGCCTCACCAGAAAAGCGGTAATCCTTATCAATCGTACAAGCCTCCATCATTTTAGATGGGATCTGCGTTAAGGCAATTTCAGTCAATCGCTCATCGCTAGGTTCTTCCATTAACCACTCCCAGGCCAGATCATCCGTTAGAATCGTAGGCATCCTTTTTTTAGAATTATGGATCTGCTCCATCAGGCCATTCGCTGCAGTGGTACCAAAAGCAACTGTTCTAACCCATTGCCCAGCCTCCTTATCAAACCAGTCATTATATACCCCTACAAACCAGAAATACTCTTTTCCAACAATCGCAATCTGATAGGGGATTTTATCTGTTGCCTTCAGCAACTGACCTTTTTTACCATAAGTAGGAATGTGCATCGATTCGATGATCCCAGTCGATAACACCAAACAACGGCGCTTGCGGGCAGCATCCGCCCACATGGATCTTTGTCCCTTCTCGTTTTTAAAGAGGTTCTCTGCCTTAAAATTCAGTGTGGTATACATAGCCCTGAATTTTTTAGCCTCCTCACGATCCTTGGCGTAACCCGGGATGAATCCCCATTCCGCCTGCTGGATTTCAAAATCCCTGCGGTCGTCGGTCGGAACAATAATCGCGCAAGGCGCATAGTTAAAACCATTATGCATGCCCACATCCAAGAAATCATAATCCCTAACCGCTTTTTCCAATTGCTTAAGCTGGATAAACTCCGCACGGGTTACCCGCTGACCATTATAATAACACATAAGCTATTTCCTTTTAGCACGGATATACTCCGCAATTAACTTTCCAATATCATTGGCTTCTTTTTGCCTGCCCTCAGGCACCGAAGTCCAGAACTTCTTATCATTAGCACCTATGGCGATTGTGATCAGCAGTTGTTTTCTCCCATCAGCATAATTCACATGAAATACCCTTTTCCCTGCAAGCTCATGCTCCGAGATCTTCAAGGTAACCCCATTTACATCCAAATCAAAAGGCGCTTCGATCGCTCTCATTAACCTAAAGATAACAAAAACTAAAATGATTAACCAGCTGGCTTCTTGCCTTTTTCTTCAGGATGTTCCTTGAAATACTCCCTTGCTTTTTTAAGTCCGGTGGCAATTGCAATCCCTTCATCACCAGTCTCATCCAAAACCGCATTGGCAATTTCGGTAGCCTTTTCTTTTAAATACTTCGGCTGGTTCTTATAAGATGGGGGATAGTCCCCGTTATGCCATGGCATAGTTCCTCCTTTTTTAAAGCAACACTGCCAGCATGCAATTGTTTAGCGAATGATTCGAAAGAGATTAATAATCTAACGCACTGTGTTGAACTTAATCTCGAAAAGTCCTTTTACAAGATTTCAATTTGAATAAAATGGCTTATCGGTTGTTTTTACTCTTTTGGAATTAACTTGATATCTCTTGCGATCTCTTGCACGAATTTAGCCATCGGTCTTTTTAGCATATCTGCGGACTTGTCGTAGTTTCCGATAATTAATCTGTTGATCATTGTCTTGTCAGGAAAGAGCTTGGAGAATTCTTCTTTTAAGGTAGTTTTATAAGCGTCATTATATACCTCTAGTTTATGAAGTAGTTCTTCCGCAATATCTTTATGCTGATCATAAATCGGTTGAATATTAAACATCGTTTGATACTCATGCAGCGATTTTTTGCTAATGTTATTTCCCCTGATTTCAATCTGTATCTCGTCGATGTTTTTTGCTTTCCAGTACCGAAGAATACTTTTCTTCTCCAAACCAAAACCAAAAACGTCCAAATCAAAATGATCAACGTATAATTCAAATTCCGTAGGTCTATCACCTTTAGAAAGATTGCAATTCGCGCAGATAGGATAAAGATTATAAAATGAGGTGCTTAAGAATGGATATTTTGATTTCGGATATTTGTGATCTAATTGCAATAAGGCCCGCCATTTCGTCCCGCCCTCTTGCGAAATGACCAAGGTTGACTGAGAGTGACAATACACACAGGCTTTGATGTTCAAGTCGCTTAAAAATGCTATAAATTCCTTTTCTCGAAGATCCGTATACCTCATAGCCGTTGTTATCGATTCATGGAGCGCAGTTGTCATTTCATCTGCACTGATTAACTTTTCGAATTCAGTTATGAGCCTTTCTGCAGTTTTGGAGTCTGCGTTCAAGATAATTAGGTATTCATCTTCAATTTTCTTCACATACTGTTCGATTTTTGATTCTGGTAACCCAAAGAATTCTTCTTTGTCTTTCCTTAGGCGCAATCTTTTCAATAGTAATTTGGGATGGATGAAAGATTTTTTCCGACCTGTAAAAAGGGTAGCATTGAATTTTTCCACTTTTTCCCGAAGCTCCTTTGTAATGTTAATTCTTCTCACGCTTTAAAATTTTAATTTCCTGCTCGAGCGCGCTTATTCTGATATCAGTTTCGTTCACTTTTTGATATGCTGCCCTGTAAATATCTGTCAATCGTTCTCGAATTAAGGGTTCACCAACTAAAGCGATAACTTCTGCGGCAGATCTTTCATTCCATTCTTTTCCCTTTAAATTGCTTAATAGAAAGTCAATTAGGCTATTAATCTTGAGTTTCGCAAATTCTCCCATGAAACCATTATGCATAAAGAAGCTTTCAGCAAGTAAAGTGTGAATATTTGACCCAAAAGTTTTTAAGCCTGGAACAACCCTTTTGCCAAGAAAGAGCACATTATCTGAAGGAATGTCGGACAATATGAATGGGGAGTGCGTGACAAATAATATATTTATATAAAAAGATGTTTCTAACTCCAGCCCATTTAAATAATCCAATAGATACTTGATGAATGAGCGCTGCATTTCGGGATGGAAATAAAGCTCAACCTCGTCAAAAAGGATGTTCACACTGGAATATTTCCTTAATGAATCTGTATCCATATTTGAGTCCAAATTAATTAAGTGATAAGCAAGCCCACTCACGGAAAATATCCGCTGCTTTTCACCTGAACTTAACTCGTTTAAGGAGATGTCACCCGTGAGAATTATATCTACATTCAGAAACGGGGGCGGAATAAAGTGGACAACTTTAAATTTCTGATTGTTAATTTGAGATCTCACTTTATCAATCCTGAATGCAAGATCATCAATATCGAACGAAATAGTATTTTCTAAATTTTGTCCTTGTCTGATCTCACTTAAATGATCTTCTCTCAAAAAATGAATTGTTTGATAAAATTTATGTGTCGCATGACTGGTATCGAGAAAAAGTTCATTCACTAGATCAGGAATGCTATTTAAAGGTATATTGTAGCGTGCTGGCTCAATATAACTCTCATACTGAGGATAGTTTAGGCAGATCGTCACTACTTTTCTAACGAGATAGTTGAATGCAGCAGAGATAGAATTCTCTGGGAACATTTTTCCTTTAGGAGGATAAGCTAAAGAAATGCCAAAAACCCTGCATAATTCTTTTAGAAGGGGGTTCCAATAATGGTCAGTTAATCCAATTTTAAAAATGTCCTGACCTTTACGATGCTTAAATTCTTTCTTAAACTTATTTTCATTTAAGGTTATTGACAACTTTTCTGCGGTTCGATCTGAGCTGAGTGTCCTTAATGTACTCCTTTCATTTTCCAATTCCTCCTTGTCCATAGGTTGGAGGAGTGTTGCCAACAGGCGCGTTCTGGCTAAGTCAGTTTCCTTGTTAACATCGATATTTCCTTTAACCCTATATGGATTGATAACGATTGGCACTTGGTATTGGTCATTTTTATCAAATAAAGCTAATAACCAATCGCCCATATTGTCTGAATTTAATCCATATAGCGAATGATTTATTGCTATAGAATAAAAGAATTGTTCCAATTCAAACCCTAAAATGGAAACGGGATCTGGATCATTAAAATATGAACCATCAAATTTATATCTCACAATCCGAACCAAGCTCCCATCGATGGTAAGTTTATAGAGCGAATCGGTGAAAAAGAAAAAGTCTAAACATAAGCCATCAACATAAGTTAGATTTTTGCCTGAACTTCGGTCATTAGCTGTGAGATTATTTATGGCTAAAAAGATCAAGTCCAATAGCGTACTTTTTCCAGAACCATTTTCTCCAGCAACAGCCGAAATATTTACAGCGTGAGTTTTTAAATCGTAGATCCCCGGGTCACGGAAGCCTTCGTAATGAATTTCCGCATCATTATCCATATCGAACTTCAGTTCATTTTCATCAAAAGAAAATGCCCTATAAAAGGTGTAAATCTTGCCCCGTGTTAACATTTTTACCCAAGCATCAGGCGTGGGATCATATACCCTAAGTCCTACCATTCTACAACCATTTCTGATTGAAGCGGGAAATTTTTGCTCTGATTTTATTTCATTTGACCTCTGGGGCTTAGTCTCTGATTTACGTACAGTTATTCTCTCTAGAGGCTCTCGGTAATATGATACCTGAAAATTTCGTGCTTGGATACTGATTTCGAGATAATCTTGTAATTCTGTTCTTTCGATAAGTTTTACATATTCTTTAAAAGATTTTGGAACAGAAATATTATCCATCCTTGCGAGCAAGCGTTGAACATTATTGTCCAAGGGTAAAAATTTTTTATGGTTGATCCAGAATAGAAAAATTGTAAGAGAACTTAAGTTTATCCCATACCAGTTATGATAATTTGGAAACTGATATTCCTCAATTTGTTTATTCCCGAGCCCGAGGACTTCATTGAAAAAGAACCAAATTTCAAGCTGCGCCGCCTTAGGTCTTGTTGCTAAAATTTTAATTGTAAAAGGCGTGGGGCATCCTTCAAAATCAATAGCTTTGACATAACCAGGGTTTCCCAGAAGCGTGAATAGTGCGTCAATACGCTTAACTCTAGTTTGATTACCCAATTTAGAGTCGTTAAGACTTGTAAATATATGAATTGGATCAAAGCTCTGAGTTTCTGGATCATCGCTGAAACGGCTAACCCATTGATTCAAGAGACGAAAAACTGCATCCTGTTCGCAAAGCTGATACAGCCGTTCGCCACTATTTTCTTTATGTTTTTTATAAAATCTTCTTAGCAGAATTGCTAATCTGCGGTAAACGGTAAACCAAGGCGTCATAGATAAAATTGAGAGTTAAATGTAGCATTTTTTATAATCCTTGAAATGATCCCAGTCCCAAATTTTTTACTTAGTGTCTTAATTAATAAATTGACCAAACATTACTGCCAAATTTTTATGCAAAAATGTTCTTTTAATGGGTAACATCGCTGTCACCATTGTATAGTCTCACCAAATCTAACCCATTTGCCAGGTATGTTCTATTTACCGGCTCGTAAGTAGTCGCATAGGTATAGTGCAAGCAGGAATTTTCCTCTCGCCCAGACCTCTTTGCCATCCTCCAGCTCCTCAAGGCTTTCGGAGGTGAAAGTATGGTAGGATGGCTTGTCATTATCAATGTATCCTGGAAATGGCAGTTGAGGGCTGTGAAAGGTGTCTTAAAGAGTCGATACACTAACTCCGATCAAATTAAATTCGTATTTCATAATGGCATTGTATATTTTTCAAATTTAAAATTTATCATTCCGCAAACTATGTTTTTTCTGAATGTTCTCAGCGTTTCTATGATAATGTATTAATTAAAAAACTCCAGTTAACAATTTTTTTCAAAAAAAGCAAAAACCGCCCACCTTAGCCAAAAGACAACCAAATATCCATTAACCTCGATATGAATAAACAGCGACTTCAAATTCCAAAAGGCCTGCAAAGACCAGCCACTTTGAGCTTTTCTACCAAGAATAAATTTGGTAAAAACCTGCTTATCATCGATTACGCAGATAGCCCCATCATTAAAGTACATGACCTGGCTTATGCGATGGAATTTTACTTTGCAAACCTGGAAGTCACAGTAGAACTGGGCAGCAGCCCAAAGGAAGAATACCTGGTTACCCTTCATTTGAATGGTGACTATAAAGAATACCTGGAGATATACCCAAAAGAAATCAAAGACGAATCCGAGATCCGCTGTTTCCTAAAAAATACAGGAAAATTAAAATTCAGCAATGATAGTGAATTCGTACACCTTGCCCTGAGGAAAATCTGGGCCGATACCGGCATACCATTTACCAGCAAAACAGCGGACAGTCTGTTTATTATCGAAAAAGAATGTACCTTGAAACTTAAAAAATCAAAAGTCAGCGTGTGATGGATTACCAGATTAGCATCATTCATACCGGTAAGATCAAAAAGGTAGATCAAGTGGTCGAGGCCATTAGAAACGACATAGAAAAAGGCATGCTTACAGCTGGCATCCAACTCCCTTCCATTACTACCTTTGCCAAAATACAAAAAATCTCACGGGACACCGTTGAAAAAGCATACAAACGCCTCAGGGAAGACGGCTACATCCACTCCGAGCCCAATAAGGGCTACTTCATCCAAACCCTAAAACCACAGCAAATTAATATCCTGCTGGTGATGAATAAAATCAGTGCCTACAAAAAGGAAATTTACGAGGGATTGATGGAAGGGCTAGGCGATAAGGCCAAGGTACAACTGGAAATCCACCAATACTCGCCAGAAAGGCTTAAAACCATCCTGAAGGATAACCAGGGTAAATTTCACTATTACGCCATCATGCCCCATTTCTTCTTAGGTACTACCCAGAAAGAAATTGATGAAACCCTATCACTCATTCCAGCCTCGTCACTAATCCTACTCGACAAAGACCTGCCCAAGACCAAAGCCGCCATGCGCATCTACCAGGACTTTGAGGGAGATATCTTCGAAGGGCTAAAACAGGCAAGCAACCAACTCAAAAAATACAACAAAATTGAAGTCATCTACCCAGCCGAAAGCCACCATCCCAAAGAAATACTAAAAGGCATCCAAAAATTCTGCAAAGGATCTGGCGATACCTATACCGAGCGCAGCAAGTCCAGCGACATCAAACCCAAAAAACAAACTGTTTACATCACCTTGAGAGATTCAGATCTTGCAATTCTGGTCAAAGCCATCCGAAACACAGATTTAAAACTCGGCACAGATGTAGGCATACTCTCTTTCAATGAGACGGTATTAAAAGACTTACTCGGCATCACTGTTGTAACAACTGATTTTACGGAAATGGGAAGACTCGCTGCAGAAATGATTATAGATAAACAGTTGACAAGCGTTAATAACCCCTTCTTTCTAATACAAAGGACATCGTTGTAGATTTAAGAAAAAATGATTTAAAGGTGGTTTTAATTGCTACGTTTCTTTTTGAGAAGATAATTATTACTAATACATTTCTATATTTGGATAAATAAACTCTCTCATTATGTATTATTTTTATCTGATTATTAGCGTCGCTCTATCTTTCTTCGTACTAAAACTCATCAGAGTTTGGAGTTACAATATTGTTTTTATGGTATTCAAACTACCCAATATTTGGATATTATTAATGACTGGGATTGGCATTTTGGCTAGTTATATATCAACTTTTTTTATCAAAGATAAAATTGGTGCGGATGTTTTGTTGTGGTCGGTAATTTTGGTACATATCGATGGCCTTTATCAATTAAGACAAGCAAGAAGCAATTTAAGTATGGTTGAACGAGCTACATATGACTTTCAGGTTCAAGAAATGTATAAGGATTTAGAATTACCTCACGGCCAAAAACAGTACAAAATTGGCCTGTGGGCATCTTTTATAGGAGCCTTAATAGCTTACGTTTCATTCTATTTGGAAACAACTTCAGTTCAGCCTTAAAAGTCTAATCACCGAAATTTCATGATTCCTATTCCAAACTTACCATCCGATTCACTATATAAATTTACATTCATTGGAGGGCTGCTCGTTGTAATCGTTTGCGTGTTCCTCTATCAGACTGATCGAAATGATGAAATCGAACACGAAATGGTGTTTGCGACAACTACACTAAGAGAAGCAGATAGAAATCGTTATCTGGATACCTTATACATCAGGAGGTATGATAGAATCGATAGTATGTTTAACGCATCAACGGATCCAAAGGAAAAGAAAGAACTAGAAATCAGATTGATGGATCTTTCTGATAAACTTTCCCAACTAGGCGACGCCAAGGGAGATTTTGACATCATTGAACAAATACACAAAAATTACCATAGTCAGAAAACAGAATCAGTATGGGTACTATTTCTAATTGGGGGAATAGCATTTGGTGCAGCTGCTTTCGGATGGTTTATGTGGTCAAAGCAACAAAAAGTGCAGGATGCTTTCGTAAACAAACAGTATGAGTTGCAAGAAACAGAGGTTGAAATGCGAAAACTTGAATTAGAACAAAAAATCAAAGAATTACAGACACCTCAGTAAAACGCAATTACTATCATTCCTCATCAATTCTAGGAGAAAGGAGTATAAAGGCACAGATGTTGCATTCTCTCGTTTAATGAAACTGTTTTAAAAGACTTACTCGGCATTATTGTTATTATCACATACTTTACTAATACTCTTAAAACGCAATCAACCTAGGAGTAAATTAATGGGGGATAAGGAAGAAATAAAAAAAAGAGAATTAATTTTTAGTTTTAAAATATGAAATCTCTGCTCTCTCTACTCAGATTCTTTTTGGCTATTTCTACAACCTGCACTGCGCAAACGGAAATCAGAGATGACGGATTTTATTCCTCAGCAGGAACAGATTCCGGGTATAGCTCCAGGAACATGCTAGTATTCACCAATAATGGCAAGATCCGTGCTTCGCCTGGAGCAACACTTGGAAACGAGCCCTATTCTTGCGATTATTTTAAAACCATTCGTGCCGAGCAGCTTGGAAAATACGAGATTAAAGGGGATAGCATTTTTGCAATGGTTCCATTTAGCCTGAAAAAGGGCGCAATCATCCACGCAAATATCAGATCATGCAAGCCAGATTTGGCGGAAAGATAACCAATGCCAATACGATCACAGATTGGAAAATGATTCCACCGTATCCCAAGAAACTAAAAAGTGGCGATTTCAAATTCAATACCATGTGGCTCAGCCGCCAGACCATGATTTTTGTAAAGTCTGAGGCTGTTAAATGTCTGGTATCTCGTTGAAATAATACTCAAGGATAAAAGCTCTATACCTTTCTATTTTCGATCTAAATTTTTAGCTTTAGCAACTTAAGGCTCTCAAAGTTTTTGAATTTTTTCTTTTTATTCGCCAGCCTAATCTTTAATTTTTAAATATGGGAATAGTAAGATATTGCGCACAGTGTCTCACATGCGGAGCAAAGTATAGATTAAGATATAATGTAGGAAACAAATATCCGCAATCAGCAACATTTCCTTGTTATGAATGCGGAGAAGACTTAACACTTGGTGTCGACGAAAGTGAAGAAAACTATATCACAAAAAATATCAAGAGAATAGATGATGGAAAGGATTTAAAAGTTGTGAACCTACACCCAGAGCTTACGATTGATCCTGAATTTGTTAATGAACAGTATTACTTCCCATCCATTGAGTCCTTAATGAAACAAAAAGAGCATGGATACAATGGGATCTTCGGCTTCCAACAGGCTCAACTGAGTTGTATTCAATATCAAAAGTTTTGGGACGAGATAAAAAAAGACTTTCGGTACCTCAAAGAAAATCGATGGAATCTTTTAAAAACAGAATATGGTGAAGACAAACTTGAAATTGAAAAGGAAATTATAGACAAGGTAATTTTTACTTTCGATTTTTTTCTTGTTGGTGTTTGGAAAAAGATGTTTCCTGATATCGGCAACCAGATTAAGGAGGTAATAAGACAAAAGGCCTTCGCTGCAATGAGATCATATCTTCTTACTATCAAAGATGATGTCTTCTATAATAAGATGTACTCGGTGATGAGCCGTTACCGGGAAATCGAGTCAATTTTATTACCAACACTATTGGATCAAAAATGCGGTTTTGTTCCTAAAGGTATATCCTCAAGCAATGATTGGGAAAAGATTAAGCATTTTTATGGTCAGTTATATGAAATATATGGCGATATGCTACAAGTCCCATCCGCAATGAACAACCAACTTAAAAGGGGTGATTTTAAAATATTTGCTTCCCCGGATTTTACCTGGGGAAAATACTTAGATTCGGATAAGGCTGGAAGGGCTGCAAACTTTATGCAAAATAAAAAATTGGAGTCGTTGGGACAGTACTATGTGGCATCAATAAGAAATGGAACGCATCATGAAGCTACTTTATTTGATAAAGAAACTCAAATGATAACTCTTTTTACAGGCAAAGGTGGTCGAGCAATAAAACAGATGTCACTCATTGATTATGTTGTGCATTGCAATGAGTTATACGCAAGGCTACTGATCTTATTTCGATTATACTCAACACTAATTCATGAGGAAATTTAGTAGAAATAAATTGTATTATTTGCTAACCCTGTATTCATAAGAAATCTGATCTAAAATATATTTGTCGAAAAGACAAATTCTATATCCCAAAGGGTTAAAACCTCCAACTGCTATATCAGAGCTTCATCTCCAGGGAAAAACTTTTTAAAAAAACTCCACCAACAAAATCCCACCCACTATCTTATGAGCCAAGATAGTGAAGAATATGTATAAATGTATCATTGTGGATGATGAGCCGCACGCCATCGAAAACCTGAAAAAGTGCATCGCACCCATACCTGAATTTCAGGTCATCCAAGAATTCCACGACCCTGTTAAAGCGCTCATGGAAATTTCAGCCGGAGAATTTCTGGACCTGGTCATCCTGGATATCGATATGCCTGGTATCAGCGGCATTGAACTGGCAAGAGAAATCCACCAGAAAACAGATAAACTCATCTTTACCACTGCACACAGCAAATACGGATACGAAGCGTTCGAAGTAGATGCCGACGCTTACTTACTCAAACCATACTCCTTAAGCAAGTTCCTTTCCACCATTCAAAAACTTTTTCCCAAACAAAAAGCAGCACTGGAAGAAGCTGCCGGAAAAGACCGGAATTACCTGTTCATTAAAAGCAAGGAAGACAACAACAAACTCATCCGCATCAAATTGGAAGATATCATCGCCGTAGAAAGCAAACTCAATTACGTGAGCATCTATACCAAAGAAAGAACCGTTACCACCTACATCAGTCTAACCGAAATCGCGAAAAAATTACTCGTATTTGAAGGTTTCATCCAGTTCCAGCGAAGTTTTTTGGTGGCCGAAAACTATATCGATTACGTAGAAGGGAACTCCATAGCCATGATCAATGGCATTAAAATCACTGTTGGGGAATATTACAGAAAATACTTCCACCAGTTTGTAGAAGAAAAACTATTAAAGGCCAGGCGCAAATAAACGCCCAGCCTAAAACAAACCAAACTAAGGTGCGGGAAACATAATATCTCCAATACCACTGGTGGCGGTAAGGCTGATCGTGTCGGTCATTGGATCTGTAGAAAATTTAGATTGCTCTCTTTTTGTTGATTTAAAAACAAACGCCCTGCGTTTGCTCAAAGTGTTTTTACTGTGTTTCATAGCTTTTTTTTCGAAAGCTAGCGCAGTAAAAAGACTGATAATAAGTTGTTATACAGTCTGTTGAGCTGACTATATCTAACCTTTAAAACCTATGAATAAAAGTATTTCCCATCTTATCAGAACATACGGTCTGCATATGCTGGTCTGGTCACTGTTTATGGCTTACGAAATTGGCATGATCGGATTTTTTGTCGGCCGGTTTGGCCATCCGCTTGCCTACTTAGGGCATTACCTTATTATTATCCTCACATTTTACCTTTGGTCAGACTACGCTATGAAATGGAGTAGGAAAGGGCACTTCGAATGGTTATGGCGTTTTCCTCTTGTTCTTACGGTATTTGCCTTTCTATTCACAGGCACGAATTTTTGTCTCGACTATGTTCTGATCCATTTTGAGATTGCTCCAGATAACAGTTCCACCGTATTTACCAAAACATTTGTGTTTAAGAACATCTTTCGCATCATTTACATCTTAGGTTTTGCCACAGGCTATCATTTCCTGAGTACATACCAAAAAGAAAAGCAGAAAACCATGGCGCTCGAAACACAGAAATTAAATCATATCATCGAAGAAGAAAGAATGAAACGCGCGCTATCCAAGTCCCACAACGATTTCCTAAAAGCGCAGATCAACCCACATTTCCTGTTCAATACCTTGGATTACATCTACTATAATGTCCAGAACTCGTCCCCTGAAGCAGCAGACGCCATCCTCACGCTTTCCGATATGATGCGTTACGCGGTGGACGCCAACCAGCAGGATGAATTCATCCAACTCGAAGAAGAAATCGAACAGGTCGAAAAACTCATATACCTTTACCAGCTCCGAAAAAACATGGAACTCCACATCATCTTGGATTTCGAGCCAGCAACTCGGCAGCTCCGCATCATTCCACTCATCCTGATGACGCTCGTTGAAAATATCTTCAAGCACGGCAACGTATCCGATCAGAAAACCGGCATCTTCATTTCCACCAGGATCGAAAACCATAACCTGGTCATCGAAACCCGGAACGCCAGGAACCTCAGAAATGAATTTGCAAACTCCACCCATTCTGGTATCCGAAACATCAAGGAACGCTTAAAATTCGCTTACGGCACCGGCGTAAAGGCAAGCTTCGAAGCACGGGATAACATCTTCGACGCCAACATTCAGATTCCGATACAAGCGCTAGAGCTACAGGGAGTACGAAAAAATCTGCTACAAACAAGATCAAATTAAACCGAAATCTAATTATAGCAGAACCAAAGTTTAGTATAGGAAATGTAGCAAACTGTATACACTATTAAGCCTTTAGCCTGCAAAAAATAGAAATTTGAACCCAAACGATCTATCCCAAACCAGCGTAAATATAACATGGAAGCACACGAAAACATGCTAACTAGGCTATGTGAGTTAAACGGTAAAGCTAAAATTTACAAAAACAAATTTGACGAATTCTGGAGGACAGCAGGAGATAAACGGCTAACGGCACACCTCAGCTACTTCATGCGACACGCAGCCCTACTGAATGCATTCAACAATTTTCTGTTCCTATTCTGTTCACCTGAAATATGGACAGCGGGAGGGAAAGGCATCTGGGCCTGCAGCCAGGATAACACAGCAGGACCTTTGGCTTTATACTCTAACGGCGATCAGATCGACAAACTAGAAATACTGATTAAAACTCAAACCCACGCCATGGCCGGCATTTTAGCACTACACCAATCCCACAAAGAGAAAGCACTCTTGGAATTAGAATTTGACCACCTTGAAAACACAATCAATTTGTTCGGGGAACTACTCGATCAGCTGGAATAGCCGAGAAAAACAGACTGAAAACAATCAGCAAAAGGAGGCAACAGATAACTATAGACGAATAAAATTAAAATAAGTTAGGCTAAGCTCAAATATCGCTCAGAACCCCGGAGATAACTATTAATAGTTTCAATAGCCTCAGCCACTTTTAATAGCTCAGGCTGTCTCAATGTTATACCCACCTCAGTTAAAAGCTTTTTCAAAGGCAGCAAATACTGCGTGCTATGCTTATGCATTGCACATAAGACCACCTGGTTAATTTCCCGCATTACCGACAAGTCAGCATGTTCATTTTTTTTACTCAGGTCACTTAAGCAGGCGAAAAGAATTTGCTCTGCAGACAACAGATTATTCATTTGAAGTTAATTTATTTCTACCCTATAAATCCATTTACCGTGCCAAGGCCAGCACCATCCAGATAAAACTACACTATACTAAACCAAATCAGTCAGCAAGAAAAAACTACTCTGCAAAATCCCAAAAAAACATTTTCATAAATAAAAAATCAGACCCAACTTGCCCCTTACCTGCAAGGGTTCGTGAGCTTGGTCTGGTCTATATTGGCCAGGCCATTCTATTTTCAGAAAACCCCAACCCAAAATCACCACCACAGGCAAATTAAATTTTATCCCGAAAGCCAATTTCAGGTTAATTAACTGAAAGCCGTTAACTATAGCCTCAAAACAACACACCTTAACTACTTTCGAATAGTAATTTTTTTGAGTAGATCGGAAAATATATTTGGTTATGTCAGTGGGATAGGATGGATGTTCTATCCCTTGCTCAAAGCAGCGCTTTGCAAACCCCTCAGGTCTATTTCACAGAAAAGAAGCATCACAAGCTTTCCAAATCAGCGCTCATAGTTACACAACTTATAACATGAAAACCAGCATCAAAACCATACTGATAGCCATAAGCATTTTTTTTTCAGTAAGCAGCGCATTTGCGCAAGTTTGGAGCGCAGCTAAAGCCAATGCCTGGTACAAATCCAAAGCTTGGCTGGTAGGCGCGAACTATATTCCAGCTTACGCCATCAACCAACTTGAATTCTGGCAAGAGGATACCTTCAACGAAAAAGAAATCGATAAAGAACTAGCCTTAGCCGAAAGCATCGGTATGAACAGCATGCGCGTTTACCTCCACCATGCCCTATGGTTACAAGACAAACAAGGATTTAAAAACAGAATCAATACTTACCTCAATATTGCTACCAAACACCACATCATCACACTCTTCGTACTATTCGACGATTGCTGGAACGATACCTATAAAACAGGACCCCAGCCACAGCCCAAACCTGGCATCCATAATTCAGGCTGGCTGAAAGATCCTGGAAACAGGATCCAAAACAACCCTAAACTCATGGATACCCTGGAAGCTTACACCAAAGACATCCTAAAGACCTTTTCCAAAGACAAACGCATCCTGTTTTGGGATTTATACAACGAACCCGGACAATTTGACCAGCACAATAAAAGCCTGCCGCTGCTTGAAAACGTGTTTAACTGGGCAAGACAGGTCAAACCCAGTCAACCCGTAACGTCCGGCGTGTATGATGACAATGAAAAGGCCATCACCAATTTCCAGATCAGAAACTCTGATGTGATCACCTATCACAGTTATGATGATGCTAAAACGCACCAAAGGCGCATAGATTCCTTAAGAACTGCCAGCGGAAACCGGCCGCTGCTCTGCACAGAGTACATCGCCAGAAAACGCCAAAGTACTTTTGAAAACATCCTCCCCATGCTAAAAAACCAAAAGATTGCGGCCTACAACTGGGGTCTGGTTGATGGGAAAACACAGACCAAGTATGCCTGGGATGAACCCTTGAAAGACGGATCCGAGCCTAAGCTTTGGTTTCATGACATCTTCAAAAAAGACGGCACACCCTACAAAAAGGAAGAAACCGATCTGATTAAAAACCTCACAAAAGAGAAATAAAACAATAACAATCACATACACACAAAAATCAAAAACAACATGAAAAAAATCCTACTCGCGCTATTGATCTGCGCATCGACAACCACATTTGCCCAAAAAACAAACTTCAGCGGCGCCTACAAACTAGACACCGTGAAAACCAAGTTCGGTGCTGCCCCAAAAGCGGTTTTACCTGCAAGCATTGACATCAATCAGGACAAAGACAAACTTACCCTGACTGAAACCAACTTCTCAGGTCCCGCAAACACAAAAGAAATCAAATTCGACGGAACCGTTTTCACCAAAGAACTTCCAGGCGGAAAGAAAGCCACTTACCAGATGAGATGGTCAGAAGACAAAACCACATTCAGCTTAGAGCGCAAAGCACTAAACGCAGAAGGTCAAACAGAATACGGCATGAAAGAAACCTGGTCAAGCCTTGATGGCGGAAAAACCATTCTCTTAGACCGTGATGTCGAGCAATCCAACGGCATGAAATACAATATCAAAGGCTATTTCAACAAGCAGTAATCAATACCCGATAAACCAAATGGAAAAAGCATTCATCATTGCTTTTCTATGTGGGCTGATCATACAGATCAGCTCCGCACAGGAAGCCACCATCAAACTCCAGCCCAAAGCCGACGCCCCGGAAATCTCCCGTCATATTTACGGGCAATTCGCCGAGCACCTTGGAAGATCTATATATGACGGCTTTTACCGCTATGGTAAAATCAGGGCAGATATCGTTAAAGCCCTAAAGGACGTTAAAATCCCAAACCTCCGCTGGCCGGGCGGCTGCTTTGCAGACCAATACCACTGGAGGGACGGCATCGGACCAAAAGCCACCAGACCCCAAACCGTAAACACCACTTGGGGCATGGTGACAGAAACCAACGCCTTTGGTACCCACGAGTTCCTAGACCTCTGCCAGCAAATCGGCTGCGAACCCTATTTCGCCGGAAACGTTGGAACCGGAACACCACAGGAAATGAGCGACTGGTTAGAATACCTCAACTTTAACGGCAAAAGTACCCTCACCGCCCTGCGCGCTAAAAACGGACATCCTGAACCCTATAAAGTTTCTTTTTGGGGCGTAGGGAACGAAAGCTGGGGATGCGGCGGATCCATGACACCGGAATACTATGCCAACAAATACAAGCAGTACGCCTCATTCTGTCAAAACTATCCAGGCGCACCACTCAAACTCATTGTTTCAGGAGCGAACTCCGATGATTACAACTGGACAGAAGTCTGCATGAAAAACATAGACTATCGTCAGATGTACGGCTTATCCCTGCACTATTATACCATGGTGAAAGGACACTGGCCGCCATCAGGTTCAGCCACCACATTCGAAGAAAACGAATACGCATCTGCCATGCAAAGCGCCTTGAAGATGGAAGAAATTGTTACCAAACACTCCGCAATCATGGACAAATACGATCCAAAAAAGAAAGCAGCCTTACTGGTAGATGAATGGGGGATTTGGACAGCAGAAGAACCAGGTACACCAAAAGACTGGCTATTCCAGCAAAACTCACTCAGAGATGCCATCATCGCAGCCAGCACCCTGAACATCTTCAATAACCACGCTGACCGGGTAAGGGTAGCGAACTTAGCGCAAACCGTAAACGTGATCCACTCATTAATCCTGACCAAAGGAGATGAAATGGTACTCACCCCAACTTACCACGTGTTTGATTTTTACAAAGTGCACCAGGATGCCAAACTGATTCCACTGGAAATCAATTCCCCGGATTATAGCTATAAGGAAAACAAGATGAAAGCGATTAACGCCTCAGCCAGCATCGATAAAGACGGAAACACCAACATTTCCTTGGTCAACGTAGATGCCACGAGAGACATCAGCATTTCCATTAATGTAGCTGGAAGCAGTGTAAACGGAAAAATCCTCACCGCATCAAAATTTAATGCCATCAATGACTTTGGCCAAAAGCCAGCCGTTATTCCTGCAGCATTTAATTCAGCAAAACTGGAAAACAATAAACTAACCTTAACAATTCCGGCAAAAAGTATAATCCAACTTTTAATTAAAAAATAAAGTGAGTTGCGGGGCAAGAATAATGCCCCGCAACTTTATATTTCCAAGGCTACAGAAATGGCGCCAGTCTGAATTTTCTCAAAAGGATCCTGATAGGCCTCGTAGCGGTGCTGATCGGTTCCTGCACCATACACCCTAAATAGAAAATAGTCAGCTCTGGAAGAAAACATCGTATCCCATTCAGGAGCTGATAAATAGACCAGGTTTTTGGTGAGTGATGCTGTCCCTTTTACCTCCACATACCGATCCTTGCCACGGTACCGTACAATGAAGTCATATGGTTTTCCACTTTCTACAAACTCATTCATCCACCGTATGGTGTCAAATTCAGCGCTTTCCAGAAGCAACCTATTTACATAAGCTTCACTCCAATTACCTACCTCTACGCGATATTGTTCATCCTCAGGTTTTACATAATGTATTTTTGCATTTGATGTATCGCTACGCTGAACTGGTGAAGTGAAGACAAAAGGCCGGCCTACAAAACTGATATCGTCAATACCCACATCAGATTGAAAAGGGGAATCAATGGCAGTAAGCACATCATCGATTTCTTCAATTGCCTCATCTCCACCATTATACCCATGATACAATTCATGATCAGTATAAACACTGCTTTCCTGGTCTGTTAACGACTCACTTTCATATTGATCAAGATGTGGTTTTCTGGTAATCATTTGCTTTCGAAAAACCCTCACCCGGGGTATTTCTTTCCGGTCAATTTGTTTTTCTTTTAACCAGGCCTCAATCTCTGAGCGATCTTCTTCCATCAACAGAAACCTAAGTTCCGATTCAAATCCTTTTGCCCCAATCAGAGTTGCCAGTTCTCCGACCAGATCCATTAGAGTTCGCTCTTTTCGCCATTTACCACGAAAATAAAGTGAGTTATTTTCACGATAAACACTTAATGAAGGGCCATCAAACCTTGTCTGCTCATATTCAAAGTATAGCTTTATTTCTTTTGCAGAATAAAAAATGATTTCATTGAGTTTATCATATACTTTATCAAACAGCTGCCCAATCGTTTTGTCTTTACCCTCGGCCACAAGGGTAATGATAACCGGTAAGATCAATTCAATCCTGGTTATAAGAGACAAATCCTGTTCTGGTTCATCATAGCTTGCCAAAAACTCATGAATGGTCTTTACTCCAAATAACTCCATAAGGGTTTTAAAACCATCCATTTCAATTCTGACATTACTCGCAATCCGGATACTTTTAAAATTTGAGGATTCGCCTGAAAAGCCGGGGATATTTACCCAGATCAGATTTTTAGGCGAATAAAAACATTCGTCGTGTGCAAGTAGCCTATTATTAGTAGCCCAATCCGAAAATACATGCCGATCCTCCGGAGCCATTTGTTCAATGAGCTGAGCCAAGCTATTATAAATTCTGCCTACTACCAGAGCGGAAACTTTTTCCTTTTGATCAGTATCCCCGTTATTCTCCCACATCGCGCTGAGGATTGTGAAGTAATCATCTAAGATGAGCTGATCACGCATCTTGAAAAACTGTTTCCAAGCTATCGGAACAAGGCGGTCAAATTCAAAAACGGGTAAATACTTTCCTGCAATCTCTTTAATATCACCGTTATTCAGCAGAACTTCTCCTGGAAGTTTCAGTTCGCCAGTGGTTGTTGGTATGCAGGCAATATGTTCTACAAACCAACTAAAATAATTGTCAACTGAAACCGCATAACTATTTGTTCCGTAGCCTATTCCATATCGAAACCTAGCATTTTCGGTCAGTGCTGTTAAATTTGCACCGGCATCGATAAGGTTTTTCCAGAACAATACCGCATAATCAAAGTTAACTGAAGTGAGCTTTAAAAAAGAGGGCAGTTTAAGATTTCCAATTCGGTTATGCATTCCAAAACCGAAACCACCAGTCCTCTCAGCCTGATTACGTGCTGACTTCACCCAATCCTCGTGAGTCAGGTTATTTAAGGTCGGTAGCTGATTATTGTTATTAATAACTTCGATTTCAATATCCTCTTTAACCTTGATGGCTTTGAAAAAACGGTTCCAGGTTAATTCATCATTATTTACAATGTATTCATCAGACACATAATTAACCGAGGTGATCAGGTGTTGAATCGAGAGCCTAGGTCTATATCGTTGAGAAAGAAAACAATCCTGGGCTTGGGAAAACCCCACAGGAGGACCAATAACCTTTAATGGCAGTTCCCTTAGATCTTCCAGGATCTCATTGTCTAACAAGTTTTCCAGGAATAACTTCTGAAGATAACGGGTTATTTGAAAACAATTGCCATCATTAATATAACCCTCTACGGCAAGATTTGGAATAATTACATTGGTCACGTAAGCAACATCAGACGGCTGCTTGATCCCCAGTTTTTTCAACCAAAGGTAAATTGGTTCAGACTGCTCCACTTTCTGATAAATCTCTAAATTCATGGTGGGAATCTCACCAATTTCTGTGGTGGTCAGCCCTGTTGGAAAACAGATACCATTTGAAGGGTTTCTTAAAATGCAGTTGTCATCGAATATGAAGGGTAAATCGCGGAGAATTTCAAACCATACTCCAGACTTATCCTCATCGGAAAGCACCTTAAAGTAACTGATAAGGTTAAAATTCACCTCAAGAGTATGGCTTTCCAGAAATTCATCAGACCGGAAATACCGGTCAATATTTTCCTGCCCGAATGACTTTACCCCAAAATCGCTGAGTTTGTTTGAACGTTCTAGTTCAGGGTGTATAAAACAATCTGTGGGTAGGCTGGTCTTTAGTTCCTGGTTAATAAAATTGATAATCGAAGCTTCCTTTAAAAAATCTTGGTTGGACAGGCCAGTTTGATCGACAATTACTTCAGCAATTTTTCTCACTGTACCCAATTTGCAGGGAATGAAAGCATAATTTTTTATTGCTTCCAAAAAAGATTTATTGAATTTTCCTCTAAGTCCATTCGTCTGATCGGAGAAAGCGGAGGGAAGTATATTTAACAGTTGAAGTTTGAAATCAGAATATGCCAGAGCAGAAATCCAGCTGATCATTTTTTCACCCATGATCTCAAATAACCACTGATTCCAGGGACTATTCTCAGAAAGCGCTTCCCTAGCTGCACTGGTCATAAACCCAGCATTCACTAACATGGGGAAAGCAAATTCCTTTACCTTTGTTGGGAGGTAGGTATAGAGCACATTGTCTTGCTGGGGCACACTGGTGATTTTTCCATCCATTAACCTTGCAGCAAAGCAAAGTTCGGTAACATTCATTTCTAAAAGTTTTTCCGGGGCATTTTTGTCCTGTTCTAAAGCATCCTTTGTATGTTGGGGCACAATAATATTATCAAAACGCTTGAATAACCATTCGCTTTTTGTTACCTGGTCACACAGCAGGGCAATCTGTTCAAAAGCAGATTCCGTTTTAATTGATCGCTTGGAAATTGTAAAATCCTTTTTGCCATTTATTGAAATGCTTATCTCATTTATACCTCTTAAAAATAGTAAGATCTGGCCATTAGAGATAATTTCTTTTAATTCCTTCGCCAATTCAAAAGACTCATCTAGCTCGATAACCGTGGAGACCGGGTAATCGTACAATAATAAATGATTGCTTATTGCCGGGTTATAATCTGAAAACTCAGACCAGATTGGGATAATCTGCCAGGGAAGTGTTTTTGTGTGAAAACTTTTATCAAAGCGAAACTGGTAACCATCAGAAAATATAGACACCCGATTTGAGCGGCCAAACACAGATTTAAACCCAATCCCTTTATAACCCGTTTTATTTGGGTCTGCTTTTTTAGTGCTCGCCCCGGCATCAGTAATCGAATTAACATCATCAGCTGAAAAGACTTTACCATGGTGAGAGATAATTACAGCCCCCGGGAGAAACTCGAAGTGAACCTTGTTATTTGAACCTTCCCTAGAATCATCAGCATTCTGGATTAATTCAAAAACAAATCGCTGGCTTTCAGAGTATATATCTGATGAAATTGTATTTAGTACAGCGGCATAGCCTTTCGCTTGTTTTTCATTCGAAAAAATTGAACTATCCCTGTGAAGTTGATCAATAAATTGCTTTTTGTCCATATTGAGAGCATTACTAAAGTGAATTACCGCTAAAATATAAATCTTTAAGCGAAGTAACCAAGAATGACTTTATTAATCAGTGCTGATTTTGCATTTCAGAGGGGAATCATGTTACCTCCATAGGGGTTGGGTTCATTGCGGCGATAAAAGCCTGAACTAGAATTCAAAATTTAATTCGGTTATAACCGCTAATTCTCTAAAAACATCAAAAAAACAAATCAATTTCAGTTCATTTTCTTGAAATTGCCCAAGTCTGACATTTCAGCAATTCTAGAGGTTAAATTTAATTAACACTAAATCTGTTAAGGACATGGAAGGAAAGACTTTTGAAAAATACGAGGTACTCCGCCATCTGGCATCCAACCAACTCACCAAATCAGTACTCGCCATGGTACCCGAGATCCATACCTCCGCTTGCGATCAAACCCTATTTGACCTCAACTTTAATTTTTTTGTATTCCGGAAGTTAAAAATTTCAGCACCAAGCAATCAAATCCACCAAAAACTACTTTGTCCTGAAACTTTTGCCAGAGACAAAGTACTGCTATCAAGAACCCGCCCTGAATCCGGAGTAATTTTGCTACCTATTTCCATGCCTTTCTACCATGGCCAGGAACCAAAAGGCTACGCCAATGCCATCCTATATTCCTGGCTCAGCCATAACGAGCACTTTAAGGTTGCAGGCCTCAATCCCAAAACGCTTAAATCTACCATTGTTCCCGGCAGGAGCCTGCTCATACTCCCCATCCAAAAAAATAGGTTCGTAGCCGAAGAAGAAACCAATCACCTATACTGCTGCGATAGTAGTTTCATCCTGCCACGTATTCTGCCATCACCTTACGCGAAAATGCAAGACTACGTAATGTCAATGATATTATTCAACAGTCATAAAAAAATCTACGATCAAATTCTATTTGAGGAAAGAATCAAAAGACAAAAACTATTGTTGAATACCAATATGGTTGAGCTGATCAGCACATGACCAAAAATGAATAATCGCAATCTATATTAAAATACCTCTAAATGCTTAGAACGTCGTCGTTTGGCAATCGCATCCCCTAACATATTAATTTTATTCTATATTTGAACATTGCGAGAGTTTGGGCAGAGCCATTAGCCACTGTCGTACCCCAATAACGCTCTTAACAACAATGCCAGATTACGATTTTTCAACATTAAATAGCGCTGATCTCGAAGATTTGTTTCGGGACCTGATCAATGCAGACCTTTCAAAGAAACATAGTGAAATTAGATATCGTTCTTTCAAAGACGGTAAAGATCAAGGTGTGGACATCGCCTATTCTGCTGATGGAGCTAAATATACCCACGTCGGTCAGGTGAAACATTACTACCGAACCGGCTTCAAATTGCTTTTAAAAAACCTCAAAACTACCGAGGTCGCTAAAGTGAGAAAACTAAACCCTGACCAATACCTATTCGCAACCTCCCTGGATCTCTCAAAAAACGAAATTCAAGATATTAAAGAAAGTTTTTCTCCATACATCAAATCTTTAGGGGATATTTACGGAAGGAAAGACCTAAACAGGATGCTACGGGCTCACCCGGAAGTACTGGAATCCCATTCAAAAATTTGGTTTTCAGGCACCGTTACCTTGAAAAAAATCCTACAGTACGAAACCATTGGTCGGTCCAGGGAATTCTCAGAAATCACACTTAAGAGAAAGATAAGATTATTTGTATCTCCTCCCATTTACAATGAGGCCATTGCAATGCTGGAGAAAAATAATTTTTTGATCATCACCGGAGAACCTGGTAGCGGTAAAACCAGTCTAGCAGAGCAAATACTTTACAAATACATCACTGAAAAATTTGAGCTAACTTATGCAATAGAAATTAAAGACATCAGTAAGGCTATCCGGGATGACAACAGCAAACAAATATTTTATTATGATGACTTCTTAGGCCACAACCAAGTAGAAATACAGCAAGCGCGGGCATCAGAACACTATCTAATTTCGATATTAAACATAATTAAAGGCAAACCAAATAAATTTGTTGTATTTACCACACGGACATTCATCCTCAATGACGCAGTAAGAAGCTCAGAAAACTTTGCCAGACTGAACATCCACAATAAACAAAGCATCATCACACTTAATCAATACAGTACCGAGCTCAAAATCAGAATGCTAGACAACCATATTGAGGAAAGTGAATTGAAAAATGAATTCAAGGAGGTGCTAAAAGAATTCGAAGTTCAGAAATTTATTGTTACCCACAGAAATTTTTATCCCAGATCTGTTGAATTTATTTGCAGCCATGACTATGCCCCTGAAAGTAACGCTAATGAGTTTAGGGATTACATATATCAGAATTTCGACAAACCAGATTTGATTTGGGAGCATGCTTATCTGAATCAGATCAGTGACAACGATCGCTTTTTGCTCAATACACTAGTCAGTTTTGGCAGCCTTGCAACAGTCGATGAACTTCAAAAGGCATTCCTGGCTAGGATCGATTATGAAGTAGCATACAATAATTTAACCAGGCCACAACATCCCTTCGCAACGAGCTTTAAAAAGCTCCTGCAGGGCTTTATAGAATTTGAATACTATGATGAATTTGAACATATCAGATTTATCAATCCATCCCTAATAGATTACCTCATCAAAAACCTGCAGGATGATCAGTCAGAAGTTGCGCGGGTCGCTGAGTCAGCACTGTTTCCAAAGCAACTCGCGGAAAGACTCTTTACTATACCCCACAAAAATATTAAAGCCAAAATACCTGCAAGACTATTGCAAAGACTGATGGCCAGCGACAACGGCTTTGTAATTAATGATGATAGCGACAGGCTGACTATCGCGATGGTAATTTTGTTCTATATGGATAGACCCGAAAGATATCAATTAAGTCACAACTATCTCAATGAGGTAAATAACTGGCTAAGCCTCTATACAGAATTTAGGCTGACAGACACACTTGTTAATATCTTAGGGGGTGTAATAGATTTTCCTAGAGAACGAATTATTCAAATAGGAGTCAAGATTTACGCACCGATCATTGCATTTCTTTACGATTTTGAGAAAATATGCGCAATGAAAGCGGATATGTTCAAACGCTACAATTTTGAAATGACAGACCTGTTCCATCTTTTCGACGATTACGAGTGGGAGTCTTATTTTGACGAAGTGCTTAATGGTGATCTTGGGCAAATCACCGCAGGAGCTGAGATCACCGTATTCAATCAAGAAGACATTATAGCATTAGAAAATCAGTTTACTCAATATACCGAAATCTTAAAGGATTGGGGGTTAAGCTGTAATTTCAGTCGCAAGATTCTCTGGGACCTAGAGCTGGAAATTGCTAATTTTCATAACGGAGATAAAAAAGAGTTTAACTAATTGAGCCTTTGATCGGAGACAAAAGCAATTAGGCTATAACATAACCCTATCCAAATAAACCACCAGGCAAATCAAATTATACTAGGTTTCGCATCAATCATTCATCCAACCCCTTTCCTGTATTTTCCCTACTCTGAAGCGCATATTGTATTTCTTTGCTATCAACATGCGAAGATTCCAGAATCACCTTCGTGCGATGCGTTCTGGCAGTCATTTGAAAAGCAATCCTGGAATGCTGCTCATCAGCTAGATCAATCCCAGGAGAAATTCCGCTGACCTTCATTAAGCTCCTTCCCCTTATAATCGCATAGCAAATTAAGTAAACGCTTAGATAATCCCTCGGAAACTTTATTGATATCAAAACAAAGATATGCGTTTGCTAGTAGATCTCATTTAACAATATACCAATCAGTCTCTTTGTCTGCTGCATTTCTACCAATTCATTGATAAATATAAAATTTAGATGCACCGAAACTAACTGGATATAAACCGCATCACACAAATGAAAAAAAATGTTAAAATATTTTCATTTTTTACAATTCGGTACAACCTTCGCAGTCCGGGAAACACTCCGAGAACCACATCTGAGACCATCTACCTAAACCACAAAAAGATGAATACCGTATTTTATAAATTGCAGAGTATTTGTGAACCAGTTCTAAGGGATGAGAAAATCGATCAGGAACAATTCAATATCGATTTTCAGAAAGAAGCGGCCTTAACCGAACAAAAGATTACCGGACATATCTTGTCTATTGACAACGAAACGCAGATGAAGGCATTCTTCAATTTTGCGATGGATGAACTCAGCAGAATCTGCGATCAGCTTTTCGAACACCTCAAACATGACTCATCCGACGTGAACATCCTGTTTCTGATGGATACCATGGCAAACCTGAGAAGAAAATACAGTTCTAAAGTAAATTCAGATACCAAATTTCCACTCGCATTTCGCAAGATCTACGGACAACGCTACCTGAACGAATGGGAAAACATCAAGTCCAGCTGGGCAGAGTTTGGCCTAAGCGAACGCACACTTAAAGCAGCCGCCTACCCATTCCAAGAATTCGAAGACAGTTTCGAAGAAATGACCTGGTTCCATTTCACCTGGATCAACCGGTACATGCAACACTTAAGGAACATGAATTTCAGCAACAACTACCAGATCCAATATGGTCTGGCTGAATTGCTCATACGCATGGACTTTAACTTGCCAGCATTTAACGTCTACTGTACCAGGCAAATCACTGGTTACCTGGACACCCTGCAAAGCAAAGAAGAACAACTCTTCATGATGGATAGGATCCGAAAAGAAATTTCCCAGCTTTCATCCTTGAGCAAAGATGCCTTTTACAACTTCGCCTCCAGCAGCAAAGATTTCTTACTATCCTGGCTCGATAAGGAAGAAAGCTTCCGTGCCAGGCACGATCTGCAAACCAGCAAAGCATTTGCCTCCAGCGAAAACCCGCATAAATTCAAATTTAAAACCTGGACAGTCAGACAAATCGCCTATTTCTTTAAACAACTCGCAGATGAAAATATCCTCAGCTACGATAAAATCAAAGAACTATCCGAGCAGATTAGTTATAACTGCTGCTCGGCCAACGAAACCCATTTTCAACCGAGAACTGTAGCCTCTAAACTCTATTCCAGCGAACCAGATGAAGTTGAACCCATCATTGCTTTTGTCGATGATCAATATGAGGCAATGAAACCAAGCTTTGAGTTCTTTTCTAAACTGAAAACTTTTCTTGATCCCTACCGTAAAAAGGAAATTAAATAATGGTCAAATTGATGTTTTATTATCTGATTGACCATCAACGCTCTAAATTCCTAGTTCGACTCATAATCTCCAATTCTGCCCCGCTTCTTTTTTAGTTTCACATCGTTTTTATTCAGGAATATACAGCTGGCCTGTAATCATCTTTAAAAAGAAATACACTTGGTATGACATAAAAAACCAATATACACCCGGCATACACCAAGAACAATTTCTCGATAAAATCTGCCTCCACACTATCAAAAACCTATATTTTACCCCTAACCAAAAAATCAACTCCAAAATCTTCCTGTCTGCCTATTTCTAATTCCCAACAACCTACAGTTGTGCTCGCTAAATTTGCTTTCAACAAAAACGCAAACAATTATGAACATCAATTTTGACACTGCAACATTCAAAGAATTTGAAAATATTGAAGGCCTTGACCCTTTCGAAAGAGCAGCTATCTTCGACGATTATGCACGCCACAAAAGACAAAAAGGACAGTACAACTACCGCTTCAAAGGACTCAGCGGCTGCGGACCGGAAATGGAAATCGATATCCTGGGGAATCCTAATCGAAGCTTTGTTTCCCTGGTATCCAACGACTACCTCGGCTTCACCCAGCACCCCAAAGTGAAAGCAGCAGCAATAGCCAGTATGGAAAAATACGGCACAGGCGCAGGGGCTTCACCAGCCATCGGCGGACACTTTTCTTTCCACGAAGACCTGGAACAAAAGATTGCCGGATTTTACAAAAGGGAAGCAGCAATCACCTACACCACAGGTTACACCGCTAACAGTGCTTCACTGCAATGCCTGCTTAAAAAGGAAGACCTCGCTATTTTGGATATGTCCGTGCACGCCAGCGTTTATGAAGGCTGCCAATTAACCAATATGAAAACCTTTCCACACAACAACCTGGAAGCGTTGGAACACGTACTTAAAATATCAAAAGATACTTACCGCACCAGAATGGTGATTATTGATGGCGTGTATTCTCAAGACGGAGACCTTGCACCAATGGACAAGATCTCGGCACTATGTAAAGCCTACGGCGCCTATCTCATGGTAGATGATGCACATGGTATTGGCGTGATCGGAAAAACCGGTAGAGGGGTAATCGAACTTTACGACCTATTTAAAGAAGTCGATATTATTACCGGCACATTTTCCAAAACCCTTGGCCATATAGGAGGATACCTGGTCTCCTCATCCAAACTGGTAGATTATTTGAAGTACCAATCCCGCCAGCACATCTTTTCATCCACCGCATCACCAGCCTCGGCCTGCATCGTCAAATCCATCGAGCTGATCGATGAAGAACCACAATGGATGCACAAACTCTGGGACAATATTGATTACCTAAAAACCGGCCTAGAGTCACTGGGGCTAAAGCTTGGACCAACCGAATCTGCTATCATCCCGGTAAAAATAGGCGATATCGGTTTAAATGGTGACGTCTGCACCGCTTTATTGCAAGCCGGCATCTATACCAACCAGATCAACTATCCCGCAGTTGCCAGAAAAGATGCCCGGATCCGCATGAGCGTCATGGCCAGTCACAACCATCATCAGCTAGACCGGGTACTGAACGCCTGGGAGTGGGTAGCAAAAAAAATGAAAATAACCGTCAACGATAAAACCTTAAATGAACAGACCATCTAAAAGAAACAAATTAAAAACCAAAGAAGACCTGACCAATGCTGTATCGGAAATGATCAGAAAAGGATTTATATCCTTTAATGCAAGCGCCATTACCAATTCAATCGATCGCGATCATAAAGTATTGCCTCATCATTTTAAGTCGCTCAATAACTTGATTAAAACATTCATTTCCGACCGCGATTACTGGTACAAGCTCTTTGAAAAATATGCCTTGCCACCTCATCCCGGTTCCGAGGACTTGAAAAATATGTTTATAAACATCATGGATGAAAACTTCGACATCTTCAGCAGCGATGCGGAGATGCAGAACATTATACGCTGGCAGATCTCAGACCGCAACCCCACTTTGAAAGAAGTATCCGATACCAGGGAAAAGGAAGCTGAAGGAATCTTCAAACTCACCGATCCTTTTTTCAACCGGGAGGATGTAGATATCCGGGCCATCATGGCACTGCTTATCGGTGGCGTTTATTACATCGTACTGCATTCGGTAACCAACCAAAGTACCGTTTGCGGGATAGATATCAATGAAAGTAAAGACCGTGATGCTGTAACCAGGAGCATCCGGCAAGTTATTTCCTGGGCATGGAATGGCCGCCAGCCATAGCATGTTTGTTTGGGGGCCGGGATCCCATAGTGGACCCGGTCTTTTTTACAGCCCTACACCAACCTAAATCATGAAAACCAATTTTATTAAAGAATGCTATCAATCCCTGCTTGATGAGATTGAAAAGATACAAAGTGGGGAAGTCAGTTCCCCACTTAAATGTTTCAGCGACATCATGGCGCTCATCAATAATGCCATCAAAGAAGTTAGAAGTTTCGTCACCCAACATGGATTTGAAAACGAACAGCAGGAAATTGAATTTTTCAAATTCCTGAAACCCAGTTTCGTTGCCCTATACATCTATAAGAATGAAGATTATCACATCAGCCAGGCTAAACCCGTTAATACCCTTAAAGTCGAAATAGCCTATTACCAGTCAGAACTAGAAATCATCCAAAGGCATTTTGACCAGAATCATTTGCTTTATACATACTATAAGTCGGGGGAGGAGTTCCATGACCGGCAGTATTTCCTGCGAAAAAACAACACCCTCTTTGATATTGCCTTTGGTATCGCAGACCGAGAGTTCTCCACCCAAAAAGATTACGCCTTTGCCAAATTCATGGCACTAGAAATGCTCAGAGATAAGCTCATCCGTAAGATCCAGTTAATTGAGCTAGAGGTACAGGCTCCTCTGCTCAAAAACATACCCAGGACACAGCTCATTTGGACAGATCCTAAAGTCAATCTGGTAGAGCTGGCTTATGGCATATTTTTAAAAGGCAGCATCAATCACGGTGATGTGAAGTTATATGATCTTATTTTCTGGTTGGAAAGTACCCTCAATGTTAGCTTGGATGATTTTAACCGCAAATTCGTCGATATCACCAGGCGTAAGGTACAAAACCCGGCAACCTACCTTGGAAGCATGACCGCTGCTGTAGAAGATTTCATTGCCGATCCCTTGCAAAAAAGGCTTATCAGGCCAAAGAAAAAATAACTTTCTTGTAAACAAAAGTAATTTCACAAGGTAATTTTCGTGAATCGTGGCAATCCTTTCGCACCATAAAATCTACGTAACACCCATTTTTTTTCTCATAAAAACAAACATTCCTTCAAAAGCCTACCCAGTGCCAATCAGACCAATCTATAAAAATCGTTCACAAGGTATTTTCCTTGTGATAACACCATCCGCAGCCTGCGGAAATTTGATCCCAGCAAACGCTAAGAGATCTTTGACATGCAGGAATGAAAGATTACCCGTCTACGGATGGAAATTTTGCGAAGCGGTAGCAACACTACTTAGCGAAAACGCATTGGCAGGCCATAGCGCCCGGATCGTAGGATCTGACCTGAGTAATTCCGAAATTAATAAACAGGCTTTATCCGCTTTTAGCATTTGTGCGGGTCTTGGCTGCGAAGAGGGGGCATCATTGCCCCCTTTTGCGTTAACAGGGATTTTAAATCAACAAGCACCATGTCATTTATATCAGCAAAAGAAATAAAGGAAAAACTCACCATCAGGGATTTCCTGAACAAAATCGGCTGCCGTCCGACCAGGACCAGCGGAGCCGAAAGTTATTATCTCAGCATCTTCCGCGAGGAGCAAACCCCATCGCTCACCGTCAATGAACACACCGGCTTTTGGTACGATCACGGAGGAAGCAATGCCTCTAACATTAAAGGAGGAAGCATCATCGAAATGGCCATGGCTTACTGGCACCCGGTAGGATTAAGTGAAGTACTCAGAAAGTTAACTGAACTTTTTGAAAGCGAGCTCAAAACTTATACTCCGGTCGCGCGTTTAGGCGGCAAAGTGATGGTGAAAAATCGTAACTATGAAATAGACCAGTTCTTGCCCCTTGGAAATACATTCGGAATATCATCATACCTCCAATCGCGCTGCATTTGGGGCGTAGCTGATGGCGAAGTGTCGGAATTACATTATCACGTTGAAGCCAATGGCCGGCGCAAAAACTTCTTTGCCGTAGGTTGGCAAAATGAAATCGGGGGCTGGGAGGTCCGCAACAAATACTTTAAAGGATGCTTAGGCAAAAAAGCCATGAGTTTCATTAACAAAGATTCTGATGCCCTGCTGGTTTTTGAAGGTTACTTTGATTACCTGAGCTATAAATATGAACACGAAGAAATCGATAAAAACGTATTGATCTTAAACTCCCTCTCGTTTTTAGACAAAGCCATTGAGCGAGCCGCAGGTTACAGTAGCATATCGCTCTATTTCGACCACGACCTAGCAGGGATGACCGCCACAGAAAAATTCATCCGGTCTCATCCATCTGCAAAAGACAATTCATCGGTTTATAAGGGATTCAAGGATTACAACGATAAAGTTTGCCATGACCTTCGAAAATTTATACGGGAAAACCAGAAACATCAGCAGCCCTTGTTCGGTAACACCTTTAACCACAGCCGCTACTAGAAAGCTAAACAGATCAATATCGGGGCGGTTGACTAATTGCATACAGCAATAGTTGAATATTACTATATTGAGGGAGTTGACTAGTGCTATACCAAACAATTTCAATAGCCAGGTATCCACCTGTTCCGACTGTTAAAAATGTCACTAGTTCTATTCCAGAGCAGAACAATAGCTAAGTAATGGAATATTTCAATATACGACTTCACACCTTACTGACCATACAGCTAATCAATTTGTCAAACATCGCTATGGTCAATAGCCTAAGTATTCGGCAATCGAAATAGTATCATGGTCTAATAGCCAGCGATACAATTAAATAGTCGGACCGATATTCATAAGTACTGACAGGTAACTATCTCGGGCAATAGATATACATGCAGCTCACTAGCCGGATATTTTTTTTCAGTCAGCAAAGGATCTCAAGCATATACCTAATTGCACCTTTGAAAACCTTTCACCAGGCTTCCCACAAAAAACCAGAGTTGCGACGGTTTTTCCCCTTTCTGGGTGGCGATAGTCATGCACAGAAAGGCAAGTTAAGGTTTTTGGGGTACACAAAAACACAACTTGCAGATAGCAAAACGCCCTAAAAATTTCAATTAACAAAACGAAATAAAGCCATGGCAAAAGACCAAATAAAAAATCAAGGAAGACCGCTGCTGGAAGACGGGAAACGCAACATCATCATCAAGGCTAAATTAAATACTGAGGAACTTAAGGTACTTGAGCAAATGGAAGAAACACTAAAACTAAACCGATCTGATCTAATCAGAAATAGGCTTTTTTCACGAAGCAGCCAAAACCAAAGCAGCAGCACAGAAATCCTTTCCAGGCTTGATCAGATTGGTGCAGAACTCGGCAGATGTGGTAACAACATCAATCAACTCGCCCGCCATGCCAACGTGTTAAACAAAAATGGCGCATTAAAATCCTTTGAACTCGATAGCTACATCAAGGTGTTTAGGGCGTACGTTGAACACCAGAAACAGCTGGATACTACTTTAAGGCAACTGCTCAAAGCGATCAAGGGGTAGCATGATCATTAAGATTCTTAAAAAATCTGCCACATTCGAAGGCGTCAATTACAATTCCGGGAAGATCAGTAAAGAAAAAGGTGAGCTGATGAAAGTGGCAAACTTTGGGATACTTCAAGGTCTAAGTACGGTTAAGCCCAGCGATTATATCCATTACCTGGAAGCAGTATCCGCCAAGAATAAACGGATCAAATATCCCCAGCTTCATGTCATGTTATCCTGCAAAGGCAGGGAATACAACAAAGAAAACCTAGTCAGCTACGCCGAAAAATGGCTGGAGGGAATGGGCTATGGTAAGCAGCCTTATTTGCTCATCCACCATAACGATACGGATAATAATCATATTCATATTGTTTCGACCAGGGTAGACCGGGAGGGTAAAAAGATCAATGATTCATTCGAAAAAATCCGTGCTTATAAGGTTCTGGAAAAGATTTCAATCGATCTGGACAAAAAACAGAACACGGCCCAAAAGGAAATAGCGGCTTTGCTAAGCTACCGGTTTTCTACAACCGCGCAGTTATCGATGCTCCTGGAAACCAAAGGCTATCACTTAGGTCTCACAAAAGATTCCGTAGAGATTTCCAAATTTGGCAAGACTGTCTATCAGTTAAGTGCGCAGGAATTAAATAAACTGAGGGAAAACCGGCAAGAGAATAAAAAACGCCAACTACAGCTCAAGGCGATCTTTAGTAAGTACAGCCAGATCCATAGCCCCAAACCGCTACCAATTTATGAGAAACTTCCTGGTGGCGGAAATGGGAAAACGATATCTTACGGTTCTGAGCTCAGCAACTACCTCAAAACCACATTCGGAATCCAGCTGCTTTATCACTTTTCAAAGGATAAACCGCCCTATGGTTACACGATAATAGACCACGCTGACAAAGAAGTTTTCAAGGGATCGGAAGTCATGAAATTAAAGGAAATGATTGATTTGGAACTGGAAAGCAATAAGCACAGCGAGGCCATAACCAAAATAAATGATAGTGTTACCGCTGAAGCGAGCACCAATCTCATTGAATCACCAGAACCGTTTTCAGAATCAGAAACCAGCTTTATCCCCCTTGATATTTCCATTGACATCTCAGATGATATTGATGACGAACAGATCCTTGGCCGCAACCGCAGGCGAAAAGGAATGGCCAGAACGAACACACGATAAATTTTGCAAACATGAATATACTCATCGGAAACCAAAAGGGCGGCGCCGGAAAAAGTACCTTGACGATGCTTCTGGCCAACTATCTGTCTTTTGAAAAAGCAAGGGAGGTACTCGTATTAGATCTGGACTTTCAGGCCTCAATATCCGTTAAAGCAGAGAAATCAAAACTTCTGGAAAATGAAGCGCCGTATGAAGTCCTTGCTAAAAACCTAGGCGACTTCCCCGCATTTTACGGAAAACTCAAACGTTATCCCGATAGCCTGGTACTGATCGATTTGCCCGGAAAGATGGATGATGATGCATTGGTGCCGATTATACTTTCCGGGGATATCATCATTTGCCCATTCAATTACGATGAGTTTTCGGTTGATTCTTCCCTGATTTTCGCCATGGTCTGCTCAAAGATCAATAATAATGCAAAAATGATCTTTATACCCTCACGCATCAAAACCACCGTGCGTTACGAAACCAGAGTAGATGTTGACCAGGCACTATCCAAACTGGGTGAAGTCTATCCACCCATTCCAGACCGGATCGATTTTCAGCGGGTCACCACTATGGGCACACCAGCCGGTATTGCATCGATCATTAAACCCGTGATGGATAAGCTGTACCATGAACACTTGAAAGCTAGAAAAGATGAGTAAGATCAAAAACCTGGCGGATGAAATCCGCGGACAACTCAGCTCCCCGGCTGAAAAAGAAAAACAGCTCCATGCGGCACAATCCCTATCCACTTCCGGCAAATTCTTTAAAAAGATCAAGGCCATCGAAGATTTCGAAATCGAAGGGGAACAAAAAATGGTGATCCGTTTAGATCCAAAATCGCATATGCTGCTCAAACAATTTAAAATGACAAGCGGAATAGACATGGCAAAAGTCATCCTCTTCGCATTCAAGGAATTCACCGATTCCAATCCCTGGATCAGGGAATACATCAAAGAACAATTAAACAACAACCAATTATGAACTGGACAGAATTTCTGCTGGCCATCGCCGGCACCTATTTGATCTACTATGCACTGAACCTGCTTTACGATTTATTTTTTACTGCAGCCCTCACCGAAGAAAACCAGGACGACGATGTTCTACACTTCCAGCAGGAAGGTAAACCGGAGCTCATTATTCCTGAGGAACAGCAGCAACCCTTACCCAGTCCGCCACCTTTCATTCCTGCAGCAAAACCCAAACCCAAGCAAGGATTTTCCTCAGGAAACATCTTTTCCACGGGCGCAGTAAGCATGCAGGAACTCATCGAACAGGCCAGGCTGGGTACCATCGAATTCACCAAAGGCATTGCTTACTAGCATGAAAGCAGGCTTCTTTTTTTGTCTGCTGCTCATCACTATACCCGCTACTGCCCAACCCGGCATTTCTGAATTTTATTCCGCCTCCGGGCAGGTTAAAGGCTGGTATTATAGCATGTCTGACCTGGTTCTGGTGATCGGGGCCATCACCGGGCTAATTGGCGGACTGCGGGTTTTTGCCAACTGGCAAATGGGGCAGCACCACATCGATGCGCAGGTTATGGCCTGGTTTTTTTCCTGTTTATTTCTTTGCCTCATCGGCTTATTCCTCAAAGGCCTGTTCGGCCTTTAATATGGCCTATTCTAAGCCATCTCATTCCAACAACAATCCATTTTTTAACCCTAATTTTTATATCTATGACATTTCGCAAGAAAAGAAGTCTGGCGCTGGCCCTAATCGCAACTTTCATGGCCAGCCAATCTCAGGCCCAGACGGGCGGTGGAACAACCGGGATCAATGCAGCAACATCTTCACTGACCTCGTACGTAGATCCGGTTTCCACCCTGACACTCGCCATCGGGGCGGTCGTAGGTATCATCGGGGGGGTACGTGTGTACATCAAATGGAACTCCGGGGATCAGGACATCAACAAGGAAATCATGGGATGGGGCGGTTCGTGTCTGTTTCTGGTTTTGGTGTCCGTGGTCATCAAAGCATTTTTCGGTGTTTAAATGAAAAGTGTTTTTCCAATTTACAAGGGGCTGCAGAAGCCCCTTGTTTACCGGGGCTTTAAAGGCAGATTTATTGCATGGGGAATTTGCAGCCTAGCAGGAGGACTCATTTTAGGCGGCTTAAGCAGCGCTATGATCAATATGTATTTCGGAGGTTTTGTAACCGTTAGCGCTATTGCAGCAGGACTCGGCTACACCTTTCATCGTCAAAAAGGTGGCCTGCATGATAAAACCAAAAGTAACGGCATTTATATCCACCCAGTCAATCTGAAAAAGCTTTATGAAAAAACAAAAAATAAGAGGCTTTGAGTTGCCCTATATCGGTATCTATCCCCATGAAAGGCTTGATTTACTCTATGGAGAAAAAGGAGAATTTTCAGTCATCCTCAGGATTGAAAACCCCATTGCCCAATACTCGGCCGATGAAGAGGTTTATGAGCACTACCATTACCTCCTGCTCAACCTGATCAAGATCCTAGGGGAGGGTTATGTCATCCAGAAACAGGATGTTTTTTTTCGAAAAGCTTATCACAAGGAGACGAAAGGCAAATTTCTTCAACAAAAGTTTCACCGGCATTTTGCCGGGAGGAAATATATTTCCATATATACTTATCTTATTGTCACGCGGGAAATTACCCGAAAGGCATTTTATGTTTACGATAAAAAGATACTCGCTGATTTTCTTGAGCAAATACACAAAGTGCTAGACCTTTTTAAAAACGCTTCCGTGACAGCAGTTCCGTTGACTGAAAAAGAAATCGGGCGGTACATCCACCAGGTGCTGGCCATGGATTTTACTTCCGCAAATATCACTTTGGATAACATCCGCGCGGGTGATGAGCAAATTGGCATGGGCTCCAGATCTATGAGGTGCCTGTCACTCATCGATACCGATAGCATTGACCTGCCAGAACAGGTCAGCACATTCAGGACGAGAAACGATGGACAGGTATTTCGCGATTTCCCTGAAGACAACTTAGCCTTTTTATACCAGGTACCAGACTTTGAAACCATCATTTATAACCAGCTGATTCAGGTTCCCTCTCAGCGCATCACATTAAATAAACTAGAACTCAAACGGAAACGTCATTCAGGTGTTCCTGATCCAGCGAATAAAATGTGCGTGGAAGATATCGATCAGTTGCTTGTCGATGTAGCCCGGGAGAACCAATTGCTGGTGAATGTGCATTACAATATCCTGGTCTGCGCCACAAATGCCCATCTGAACAAGGCCTGCAACTTTATCGAATCCGAACTGTTCCGGCAAGGGATTATCCCTTCCAGAAATGCCTATAATCAACTGGAACTGTTTTGTAGCTCGCTTCCAGGAAATGGGGTCACACTTAAAAACTACGACTGGTTCCTAACCACTTCTGATGCTGCCCTTTGCTATGTGTTCAAAGAACAGCTCAAAAAAGATGAAAATTCGAATTATTTGATTCGCTTTACCGACCGCCAGGGTACTCCTGTGGGTATCGATACCGCTGACCTGCCATTGAGTACAGGCAGGATCAATAACCGCAATAAATTTGTGCTCGGCCCATCTGGATCTGGAAAGAGTTTTTTCATGAACGCATTGATTGAGCAAATGATGGGTTATAATATGGATGTGGTGATCATCGATACCGGGCATTCCTATTCCGGGCTTTGCGCCTACTTTGGTGGCGTGTATAAAACCTATTCGGAAAGCTCTCCCATTACCATGAATCCCTTTGTGATATCCGAGGCGGAGTACAATATCGAAAAAAAGGATTTCCTGAAAACGCTGATTGCTTTGCTTTTAAAAGGCGTAGATGGACAGGTCAGCCAGGTAGAAGATTCGGTATTTTCCAATGTGATTTCTGCCTATTATGCCTGCTACTTTTTAGAAAATGGGCAAGGGGAAGTCAAGGAACTTGATTTTGATTCATTTTACAACTTCTCGGTCGCTAAGATCCAGGAAATCAAGTCCCAGGATCAGATCCGTTTCGATTTGGATGAATATCGTTACGTGCTGAAAAAGTTCTGCAGGGGAGAGGAATTTGGCAACTTACTGAATGAAAAAAGTGATGATTCGCTGTTCTCCCAGACCTTTATTGTCTATGAAATTGACGCCATAAAGGAAAATAAGATCCTTTTTCCCATCGTCACGCTGATCATCATGGACGTCTTCCTGCAAAAGATGCGTTACCGCACCAGCCAGCGAAAGGCACTTATTTGTGAGGAAGCCTGGAAAGCCATAGCATCCCCAATGATGAGTGGCTATCTGCTTTATCTCTATAAAACCGTGCGTAAGTTCTGGGGTGAGGCGATTGTGGTTACCCAGGAATTGGGAGACATCTTAGGAAATGAGGTAGTAAAGGAGAGTATCTTAAATAACTCAGACACCGTCTGTTTGCTCGATCAATCCAAGTTTAAGGAAAACTATGAGGATATTGCTAAACTCCTCTCTTTAAGTGCGGTCGAACAGAAAAAGATCTTCACCATCAATGGCCTGGATAATAGGGCAAATCGGGGCAGGTTTAAAGAGGTCTATATCAAACGCGGAAGCAGTGGCGAGGTGTATGGCGTAGAAGTATCAATCGAGCAGTATCTCTGTTACACCACTGAAAAACCTGAAAAAATGGCTGTAGAAAAATATGTCGCAAATTACGGCAGCTACCAAAATGGGATTGAAGCATTCGTGGGAGACCTTCAAAAAAGCGGCTTATCGTTAAGCGCCTTTGTCAACCAGGTGAACAACAAAAACCAATAAAACATGAAGAGATTATTTATTTTATTACTCTGCCTGCTGGCAGGGCTGGGGATCAGTCATGCCCAGATTTACGTGGATCCTTCTACCGCCGCTGCCACAGCGGTACATTCAGGAATCATTAATTCGCAGCTTGATAAAAGCAATGACAACCTTACTTTAATCCAACGAGGGCAACTCGCCATCACTGGTCAACTGGTTATCGCCAACGACTTGCAAGCGACCATCTTCAAAGGACTTTCTGAAGTATCCGGCATAATGCGGTCGCTACTTGCGGTGAAAGACATTTACGATATCTCAGAAGATATTGTCATCGATGTCAACAAAGCGGTTACCATTGCAGAGACCAATCCTTTGCTGTTGCTATTTGCAGAGGCTGGCGCCAGGGAATTTAAAACGCGCGCGACCGGCCTCGCGACGGAAGTATCCACATTGGTTCTGCAAGGTGGGAAAAGTAACCTAATGGATTCTGGTGAAAGGGCTAAAATGTTAAACCGGATCGTTACCGAGCTGAGCATCCTGCGTGGTGTCGCTTATGGGATGTACCGGAGCATGTATTGGGCTAAACAACGTGGCATTTTCAATTCGCTAAACCCCTATGCCGGGTTTATCAATCTCGATGTCCGTATTGCAGATGACATCCTGCGCTCCTCTAAACTTTTGAAACCATGAAGAGATACATCAAACTTTTATTATGCTTATCTTTCCTAGTACTGCTGGCTCACCACTGCTTTGCGCAGCTTAACGTGGAGCTCCTGCATCAACTGGTTGCGGAAAGTAAATCTGAACACGAACGTCAGTCAGGTGCCAGGGACAAACAAGCCGAAAACACCGCAACAGAGGAAGTCAACAAAACCGCGATGAGCAGTTTTAAGTCCAAATACCGGGACATTCAGTCGCGCTTTAAAATCATCTTCGGTGCACTCGACGCCGTCATGATTGGCGAACAAGCTATTCCCATCATCAATGACATCCTGGCCAAACAGGAAATTATTTTCTCGCTAGCCATCAATGATCCAGTGCTTGCCATTCTTGCGGTAAATGCAGAGGTAGAAATGGGAGATAATGCCTACCGGTTATTGAATTACATCTTTGCACTGGCACTGAGTTATGATGACATCACCGCGATGAAACCCTCAGACCGCAACCTGCTCTTTAAAGATATCCTGACCCAGCTTCGGGCAATTGCAGGATCAAGCTACGCGCTCGCTGCAAATTTAAACTTCTATAGGAACCATCAATCTTCCCTCTTTAAAAATCCCTTTTCGGACTTTATCAACCAAGATAAGGATCTGATCGACGAGATCCTGAGGAAGAAAAACCTGCTCAATCACTAATGAAGATTTTATTTGTTTTTTCTCTGCTGCTTTGGTTCAGGTCCTCAGCACAGACGGTTGTATTTGACCGGGAGCATCTCAGTATTGTCAATCAAAACGGTTTTGCCAGGATCAGCGGAGAGCTGACCCATAACCTTTGGGCAGAAAGCATACAGCGTAAACTCAGCGACATCAACATCAATTTATCTTCGGTAGTACTCGTCCAGGATATTATCCTAAAAAGTCTGACACAGGTTGACCAGGGATTAAAATCAGCACTGGCGGTAAAACAGATTGGCGAGCTCTGTAGTGAAATTTATTCCAGCAGCGGAGACATGATCGAAGTGGCGAGGTCAAACCCCGCATTACTGCTATTTGCTGAAAGCGTGGCCAATCAGGCCAAAAACCGGGGATTGAAACTACTCAGCGAAGTATCTGAGCTCGTTCTGAAGGAAGGGGATAATGTGCTCATGGACTACGAGAAACGCGATGCATTGCTTAAAAAAATCGCCCTCGAACTCCGAGTCATCCGGGCACTCGTTTTCAGCATGGAAAAATCCATGTACTGGGCAAAGGTGAAAGGGATACTAAAATCCGTGAATCCCTTTCAGGGTTTTATCAACCGCGATCAGCAGCTGGTCAATTCTATTTTAAATCAATATCAAATTATCCAACCATGAAAAATTTACTATTTATCATGCTGTGCCTATTTAGCCTTTTTACTTCGGCACAGCTTAAAATCTATGATGAGGCGATCGTCAACCAACAGGAACGCATGGTCTTCAAACAATGGGACGAGGACAAATTTACCCCCAAGCCGGGATTTTTATACCTAAATCCCTTATACTGGATGACCTGGGGCCTGCACCCCAATTATCCAGATACCGATCTCAGGCCACTAGGTCCGGTTGGTCCGCAGACCCAGCGATTGCTGTTAATGGGCGCAATGGACCAAACAGACGGATCCTACCTGTTGCATTCGGATACTTTAAGAAATACCGCGCTTGGAGAGGGGATGAACTATTCTTCGATTTTTGCTTCCATAGATCCGCTGTGGTTCATGTATTATTCCAGAGAATTTCAGCCGCTTCTGCAGGAGCCCAAAACGGATCCACTTGCTGGATGCACGCCAGAGGAAATCAGGTATCTGAATAGCAGTGCCACATTACAATGGTACCAGGAGGAAAGGGAAGCGCTAAACGAAAGGTTAAAAATCGCCAGATCCACCACTGTTGAAAGAGGCAGCCGCATTATGGCCTACCACCGTTTGCTAAAAGAGTATGAAAAACTTGAAGCGCTCTGGGAGGATAAAAAGAAAAAGATGCGGCTATACCTTGCGCTCAAACGACAATCAACTGATGTTAAATCCAGGTCTTCAGCCATCAGCGGCACCAAAAAGAAAAGTGATGTTGCCATTGCAGATGAGATCTTAAAAAAATCCAAATTATGATCAGTTTACAACTGAACCTGTTATTACAGGCCAGTCCTGTCTCCGTCCCGGATTCTTTTAAGGACACTTTTAATTTTTTGCAGGGTAATGGCGTGTATGAGGAAGGCATGATGCATTTCCTTAAAGCGATGAAAAATACCATCTGGACGCACTATGATGCATTCATTGCAGACGCCCAGGCCTTAGCAGCCATTTTCATGATCATTTTTTTTGCCATTAAATCCTATGAGATGATGTCCGGCGATAAGGGCCTCGAAGTAATGCCTCTGCTTCGTCCCTTTGCGCTGACCATGGTGATCTTGTGGTGGGGAATTTTTACAAGAGTTTTAGCTTACCCCACTGACGTTATTGAGGCAAAAACCGAAGCCATGTTCGACGGTAGTCAAACCGAGATCAACGATCTTCGGCTGCAAAGGGCAAAACTTATGGTAGACGTCTCCGATCAATTGCTCACTGTACAGGCAGAAACTGAAACCGCGAAAGCTGAAGCGGACACCTGGTATGAACATGCCTGGGAATCGGTGAAGTCCGAAGTCAAAGAACAGTTCGCAGAGGTCTGGAACCCAATTGTCGAAATGCGCAACCGACTGCAGGTTTCGCTGCAGCTATTGGCGACTTCCTTGCTAGAAACCCTCGCAATCTGGATCCTACGGATCTGCGTGTACATCATCTTTATTGTGCAGATTATTTTCTCGACCATCCTGATTATCCTTGGACCGTTTTCAGTCGCGGTGAGTATTTTACCTGCATTCCGGGATTCCTTCACCACCTGGATCGCGAGGTTTGTATCGGTGAACCTGTATTCCGGGATTGCCTACCTGGTGATGTATGTCGCTTCCTTATTTCAACACTATGCCCTCGAAGCAGAAATTACCCGCTATCAGGAATTGGTCGGTGAAGCGGGAGCGAGCATGGAAAAACTTAGCTGGTTTGCAGCAAACGGAATCCTGTCTTTCGGGATGGTCATCGTCACCTTTATCATTGGCGCGCTCACCATGCTGACCGTTCCGAGCATCTCTACCTGGATCGTATCGACTTCAGGCATCAGTTCTGCAGCCTCAACCATGGGTAGGCACGCTTCCTCTACAACTAGTCTGGCACTACATGCAATGGGAGGATAGGCCATGATAATAAAATCCATAGAATCAAAAATAAGGCTGGCGACTTTTCTCGCGCTTGGCAGTTTCATCCTGTCTTTTGCCATTGTTGCCACAGGAAGTTTTTTTGCTTACCGGCAGGTGAGGGATGCACGTAAAAGCATTTACATCTTAAGTCCAGGAAGTTTACCGCTACTTGCCAACCAGACCGATGTACAGATGAACAGAGCAGCAGAATACCGGGCAGATATTGCCAGGTTTCATTCGTTATTCTTTTCGCTCACCCCGGATGATAAATATATCGAATACCAGATGAAGCAGGCGATGTACCTGGTGGATGAGAGCGGCGCTGCCCAGTACAATAACCTGAAAGAAAAAGGTTTTTTCAACAGCATCCTATCGAGTTCAGCGGTACTCAGTATCCAAATGGACTCCATTAAAATCGATGAACCGAGAAAATACTTTCGCTACTACGGGAGACAAAAGATCGATCGCAGGAGTTCCACCATCACCCGATCACTGATCACAGAAGGCTATCTGAAAGATCTTGAAATCCGTTCCGATAATAATCCCCACGCTGTACTCATCACCAGATGGAAAACCCTTGAAAATAAAGATTTAGAAAATGTTCAAAAAAACGCCTTTTAACCCTGCAAAGCCCAATCTTTTTACTGAAATCGGGAAGGGATTTAGCGGACTCAAAGTCGGTATTGGGACTAAGGCTGGACATTTATGCCGCACCCGGCCCAGGGCGATTTTTACCGCGATGATTGTGCTCATGCTCGTATCACTGGCACTTTGCTTTTTAACTCAGCGTAAGAATAAGACACCCAGTTTTGCTTCAGCTACAGTCCTGAAACCGTTAAGCGAGCCAGTCGTTACAATGGGAGGCTCCATCAGCAAAATCCAGTTGATGCTTGCGCTCCAGGCCTCGCTAGACACCTTGGCAAAAAAAGACCATTTGACTGCGGCAGACAGTATTGCATTTGGGAAAATCGTCGCCAGAATGTCCAGTCTAAAACACCAACACTAATCCCATGAAAATAGATTTTAATAAACCCCGGTACATGATACCGCTCATAGTCATGCCCTTTCTTTTCATCTTTTTTTATGTCTATAAATCAAGCTTTGGAAAAGAAAAGTCCCCTGCAGCCGGAAATGATTCCCTGCAGGTGGCCATCGCCCCGGTATCCGATCAGGTGAAAAATAAAGAACTCTCCGGAAAACTCGATGCTTTCCGGTCTGAGTATAAAAAGAGCGATGGTTATACCGCAGTTGGAAATATCGCGGAAGAGGAACAGAAAAGCGGCATGACTTCCAGCCTCTATAACGAAAGAGAAAAGCGCATGCTCGATTCCATCGACCAGGTAATGAAGGCCAAATACGGAAAATCAGTAGCAGCCCCCGGAAAATCTTTCCCTGACCTTTCCAGCTCAAGGCCAACACGGCGAAATCTTGATCAGGACAGGGCACTTGCTGAAGCGATTTCCAAAATCAACAGGCCTCAAGGGAATATGCGTTCGGTGTCAACGAACAAACCAGCAGCTGACCCCATGCAGCTATTCAGACAGCAAATGGCCCTGGTGGATAGTATGGGCAAAGCCAATGACCCGGAGTACCAAAGGAAAAAACGCCTGGAAAATCAGAGCAAGTCTTCAAGTGCACCTGCTGAAATAGAAAAGAAACTCACCGTTTCCAAAGTAAACCACGCAGAAGAATTCAACAGTATCCGCGCAGATGAAGACCAGCATTTCCTTTCAGCGATTATCGACCAGGACATTACCGGATTTTCCGGCTCCAGGCTTCGGATTCGTCTGCTTGATGATATGATGGCCGGCAGGTTCCTGGTTAAAAAGGGAACTTACCTGTACGCACTCATCAGCGGCTTTTCTGGACAACGGGTCTTGCTTAGCGTGACTTCAATTCTACAGGGAGATGAACTCTTACCTGTAAAACTAGACCTCTATGACCAAGATGGCATGAAGGGACTGTATGTTCCAGCCTCAGCCTTCAGGGATTTTACCAAGGATTTAGGTGTGAATTCCAGCAGTGGTATTACCCTTCAAAACCAGGCTGAAAATAATAACCAGCTGGTGATGGGCATGCTGTCTAAAATGTTCCAATCCACTACCGCGGCAGTAGGAAAACTGATCCGCTCCAACAAAGCAAAAATTAAATATAACACTAACGTGCTGCTGATCGATCCAGATCAGCTTAGCGCAAAACAAAAACAATATTAATCATGAAAAAATTCCTTTTAATTTTCTCGCTGTTTTTCAGCCTTTATGCAAATGCCCAAATCTCTGGCGCTACCCAACTCTCAGATCTGCCAGTAATAGGGATATCTAAGAATGCTTCCCTCCATTTCATCTCGCCAGAGCCCATTCTGTATGCCGATTTTTCTTCAGCTGCAGTGAAAGGCGATTTGCCGCTCAAAAATGTGCTGCATGTGAAACTACTTAAAGATTCGTTACACTTAGCCTATATGGATATTGACCTGGGCGTCATTACCATTATTACCGAAAGGTTTATTGTGAAATATAGGATGGCCTACCTCAGCCCCGAGAAAACCAATTTTATTTCCTCTGAGATCGAGATCCAACCTGAACTGATGAAGCCGCTGGATATTTCCGGCGTGTCTTTATCCAATAACGAGCGCAGGAAAAATGCACTCGATCTACTTTCCAAAAGAGCATTATCGCCGGTAAGGAAAGTAAGCAATTATGGTATCGGCATTGCGCTCAACCAGATTTACACCGTTGGTGACGAAGTTTTTTTGGATTTAGCTTTTAGTAATGAAACCAACCTGGCTTACGACGTGGATGAACTGCGCTTTAAAATTGAAGACCAAAAGATCAACAAAGCCACCAATGTACAGTCTGTGGAGCTAAAGCCGCTCTTCCAGCTCTACGGCTTTGAGCGCTTCAAAAAGCACTATCGAAATATTTATGTGCTGAAGAAAGCCACCTTTCCTGAAAACAAGGTATTGAATATCTCCCTGACTGAAAAGCAAGTTTCAGGAAGGAACCTTTGCCTTACGGTCAAATACAAAGATGTATTGGCTGCAGATACCATCTAGTCTCGTACCGATGCTGAAATAAAACATATTAAACCACCCATCGCGGTGGTTTAATATGCCCTAAAATTTAGGCCATGGAAGAAACCAAAGAACAGCAAAGCCTGCACCGCTTCCTCCAGTTTTTCATTTACCTCACACTCGCTTTCGATATCCTGGTATTCATTTACGCAGCTAAAATCAAAGCGCAGCCCTTTGCCCATCATTATGGTTTGGATACTTTCCTGAATAAGATGGCTAAAATCCCCATCTATCAGATGCCGGTATATAGCCGCTGCTTTACGCTGGTCATCATCCTGCTAACCTCCATTGGTACCCTTGCACAAAAGAAACGGGATTTGGATGTCAGAAAAGCGATCATCTATCCATTTATCGCCAGCGTTATTTTTCTTTCAGTCAGCATTTGGGTCTATGGAGGAAAGGGAAAGGAAATCGAATTCCAACTCAACTGGAGCGAACTGATTTACATCATTTCAATCATCATTGGCACCATCCTGCTCCACGTATCACTGGATAACATTTCTAAACTGATATCTACCAAATGGGGCAAAGACCTTTGGAACGTAGAGGGGGAGTCTTTCATGCAAGCGACCAAGTCCATCAATGGACCTTACACCGTATCGATCCCCTCTCTATTTTATTATAAGGGCAAGGTTCATAAAGGCTACATCAACCTGGAAAACATCTTCCGGGGCACCATGCTCATTGGCACGCCAGGCTCCGGAAAGTCATTTGGTATCGTGATGCCCTTCATCCGGCAACTCATTGCCAAGGAGTTCTGCCTCTGTCTGTATGATTTTAAAAATCCGGATTTAGCTAAAGTGGCTTATTACCACTATCTACTGGCGAGGCAAAAAGGGAAATGTGAGAAGCATGATTTCCACGTCATCAATTTAACCGAAGTGGAAAAATCCCGTCGCATCAATGTACTACGCCCGGAATACATCCAAAGCCTGGCCGATGCTTCAGAGACCGCAGAAGCTTTGGTAGAAGCGCTCAAGAAAGGAGATAAATCCGGCGGTAGCGACGCTTTTTTTACCCAGAGTGCCGTTAACTTTTTAGCTTCCTGCATTTACTTTTTCGCCCGGTATGAAAAAGGCAAATATTCCACCTTTGCGCACATCCTGTCCTTTCTAAATTTTTCCTATGAAGAAATCTTCGGCATGCTGACCACCAACGAAGAGCTTGCTTCGCTACTGTCTCCTTTTATGACAGCCTATAAAGCGCAGGCCTATAACCAGCTCGAGGGACAGATCGGTACGCTCAAGATCTTTGTTTCCAGGCTCGCCACCAAGGAAACATTTTGGATTTTTTCGAGCGATGATTTTAACCTCAGGATTTCCTCTCCCCACAGCCCTGCGATACTGATACTGGCCAATGATCCCAATACCCAGAATATCAATTCCGCTTGCTATTCCCTTGTGCTTAACCGGCTAACCAGGATATTAAATGCTAAAGGAAACCTGCCGTCGGCATTGATTATCGATGAGCTGCCCACCTTGTTTGTCCACCGGATCGAAAACCTGATCGCCACGGCCAGGAGCAACAAAGTAGCGGTGCTGATGGGACTTCAGGAACTGCCCCAATTCCAGCAGCAATATGGAAAGGATACCGCGGCCACCATTACTTCCGTTGTCGGAAATGTGCTTTCTGGATCCGTACGCAACAAGGAAACCCTGGAATGGCTGGAGCGCCTATTTGGTAAGGTCAAGCAGGAAGCTGAAAGCCTTTCCATCGACAGGACAAAAACCTCTACCTCTTTGAGTGAAAAGCTAGAACCCCTGATCCCCGCCGGTAAAATAGCTACGCTCAAAGCAGGGGAAATGGTAGGCATGCTGGCCACCGATGCCACCACTGGCTATACCGGAAAATATGAACCTTCCGCGATCAATTGCAAGGTGAACCTGGATATGAAAGCCATTAAAAGGGAAGAGGAGAATTACGCCGCCATGCCCATTTATTACGATTTCAGAGGAGAAAAGGAAAGGGTTCTGCGGGATAATTTCAGACGCATCAACCGTGAAGTGAAATCGCTTGTACAAAGTTTTGCCAAAAAGATTGACCAGGAACCCCAGCCAAAAGCCTCCATGAAAACACAGAAAATTAACCGATAAGAAAATAGTTTATGAAAAACTTAGTAGGAAACCTGGTGCTCGTGCACCCTGATCTGATGGTCGATCCAGCAGGAAAACAAGGGGAGGTGGGTATGATCGCAGGCGCTGATCTGGAAAGTGATACCATCGTAGTGAGCTTTCCAAACAACAAAATAGGGAGTTACGCCACCGATGCTTTACTGGTTTTAAAAGAACCGGCAGAAATCCATAAACTTTCGATGAATAATGTTCTGAACATGGATAAATCCACTTTCAAAGCACTGCTGGAAGTCAACATGCACCAGGATAGCGGACGCTTTTCAAGACTGGCTGAAGCCTATGAAATAGCGAGCAAAAACGAGGCGGTAAGGGAATGGAGCATGGTCTCTTTGGAAGAAAAACTTACCCTTTCCATTGACAATGAACAAAAGCAACAAACGCAAATGGGGATGGAGCGATGAAAAATAGAATCAAAAAAAGCTTATCACTCTGGTTCGCTCTGGTTTTTCTTTTCAGTCAGCCATACCTGTACGCCCAAAACGAGCTATCATTGCCCTTAAATGAGCTCAAGCTGACTTGCGCTTTCGGAACCCGCATTCATCCCATTACCAAAAAACCAGATGAGCATAAGGGTGTAGACCTGCAGGCCAGGAACGAACCGGTTTACGCCATTTTAACCGGCAAAGTCTTGTCCTGCGGCTACCAGCCCATTTTGGGAAACTTCATTCAGATCGCCCACGGATCGTTAGTTAGTATCTACGGACATCTCTCCATAATCCTGGTCAAAAAAGATGAGGCAATAGGATCTGGAGCCATGATTGCCGTTACCGGTAATACTGGCCGCTCCACAGGAGAACACCTGCATTTTAGCCTGAAGGCGAACGGCATTTACATCGATCCATTGAAATTCTTCCTCGCCTATTTCAATTCCCGCTCACCATAAAAGCCACGAACGTGAAAAAGGAACCTAAAACACCATTGCATGCACAGGTGGCAGAGAAACTCATTGAACAGCTGAAAGCCGGAACAGCCCCCTGGGAAATGCCCTGGGACAGTGACGGAGCGATGGCTTCTCAGCTACCCTATAACGAGATGACAGGAAAACGCTACCGGGGAATCAATGTATTTAGCCTCATGTTTGCAGGCCGCAAAGATCCCCGTTGGCTCACTTTCAAGCAGGCAGAATCCAGGGGATATCAAATCCTGCAGGGCGAGAAAGGAACAAGGGTACAATTTATCAAGACCCACGACAAAAGACCAAAACGCGATGAAAACGGAAAGCCCGTACTGGACGAAAATGGTAAACCCGTTAAAGTCACCGTAGTGCTCGACCGCCCAATCATCTCTACCGCCTGGGTGTTCAATGGCGAACAGATCGAAGGGATGCCCCCGCTAAAAACATCCAAAGACTTTTCATTAAACTGGAATCCGCAGGATGCCATCGAGCAGCTTGTCGTGGATGCCAAGGTCAATTTAGAACACCATTTTGGCAATGAGGCCTACTATGCCTTAAGTCAAGACAAAATCCGTCTACCCTTAAAAGAACAGTTTTCTTCTGCTGACCGCTACTATGCGACCTTGCTTCACGAAATGGGACATTGGACCGGACATAAAGACCGGCTTGACCGCACCTTGATGAACAGTTTTGGAACGCCAGAATATGCCCGTGAGGAGCTCAGAGCAGAAATTGCTTCCATGCTGATGGGCACCGAACTCCACATTGGACATGATCCCGGCCAGCATGTCGCGTACGTAAAAGACTGGATATCTATTCTGGAAAATAACCCCTATGAAATTCACCTGGCCTGCGCGGATGCAGAAAAAATATGCACCTACCTTACCGGAGTATCACCCATGCTGAAAAAAGAATTAGGCGAAGAAGCTGCCCCGCAAATACAAAGCGTACAATCTAAAACGCCCCGCTATTTATCCACCGGAGACGAAATGGAACATAATGGAAATCATTATAAAGTCCTTGGACACTTAAAGCAGGGTCGTCTTCGGATGGAAGAAACAGGGAGTGGAAACCATTTCAGTCTCTCCCGGACAGACGGGCTTTATGCCTCGCTTCTTGCCATTAAACAAAGCCAGCTTGGACAAAGCCTACAGGAACCGGTTTCGGAACAGCAAATACCCCACTATCAATTCAACCGTTAAACGATGAAAAGCAATCTAGAAAATTTTTTAGTCACCTCGCCTGAACTCGAGCAGCTCGGGTTTATCAAGGAAGGAAAAAATGTGTTATCACCCAGTGATATCACCTCGATACTCAATGGCAGGAGAACAAGCCTATTGACCCTGCAGCATATTGATGGCGGATCCTTCAGGATTGAGCGGATGCAGGCCAAGATTTCGCTCTTCCAAGACGCTGACAATCATATCTCGCTGCGAATCCATCCTGTATATTATAACCCGCGCTACCCTGATTTATTACAGGACGAACTTGCCCATTTGCTGCTCGATAGAGATGAAGTAAGTTTGCTTATCCACGACCATGAGCACGGCTATGCCGACCGGATCTTTGAGTTTGATTTTGAAACCCGGGAATTCCTTTCCTATTTCCCGGGGCAAGTAGAGGTACCCAAGGCCATCAATGCAGAGCTACTGACAGCGCAGCAACAAAAAGATTTCAAAAGCGGCAAAATGATTACCCTCAGCGACGGTACCCACATTCAGCACCGTGCCAGTGAAACGGTAGGGGTAATAGCTGACCGCTCAAAACTCATCTTTAGCTACGTTCGCGAAGATAAAGCGGTTCACCTTTTACTAGAAGGAATCGGGACATTTCCGTGGAAGCACCTGCACCAACAGCCCCATGAGACCACTGGATTTAACCGCGCGATGAACCAGCTCCTTCAAGATAAACCCATCGAAGTTGTAAACCCTTCAGAGGCGAGGGGAAGGTAGCGCCCATGATCCCAGATCATTTTAAAGAAAACATTTCGCTGGAAATTAACCCTTTTGGAAAGCCTGTCCAGGTAAATTACTGCTTTTACTGGCCTGAAAAGAAATGGGAGTCGCCAAAAGACCCCTTATTTAGTTTTATGGAATTCCGTTCGGAGCCCGGACCCATCAGTGAGACGGGCTACCATTCTTACTTTTTCCATACCCAAATCCTAAAACAAGGGGATTACCCTTCCATCGAAGCTTTCGTCCTTGCCGTAGCCGAACACCTGGCTAAAGAAAACGGCTATGAGCGCCCGGTAGAGGGTAGCCAACTCCAATTATTTTAACCATTACCAATATGAACGAACAAAATTTAGAGTACCTTAAAAAGAGCCTGGATTACCTGGGCTTCGGCAACCGCCTAAACGATCTATTAGAATCCGCCATCCGAAGAGAAACCACAAAATTCTCCCTGGGCATATCCCAGCGATACACCCCAGTTGAACTGAAGAAAGATCCGTCTGTTGGGGTAGATTACGTGAACTACAAACTCAATTTCAGTAAATCCAAGGAAAGCGATATGTATTTTCTCAATGAGTACGAAGTAACTCTTAGAAAATATAATGATCCCTCGCTCAGGCAACATACTTTTGATTTGGAAAGAGACCACCGCATGACCGCAAACCAGGCCTATAAACTGCTTGCAGGTTACGCCCTCCAAAAGGAAATCTACAGCAAAAACGGCGAGGCTGGTGATGAGCGCTCCCCGGAGAAGATCAAAGTCTGGTTTAAACTGCAACAAGATCTGACCGATGCCTTCGGCCGACATCCATTGAAACAATTTTATCCCCAGTATAACTTCGATCTGAAGGAGACGCTGGAAAAATATCCCCTTAAAAAATTAAGCCCCCTGGAAAAAGATGGCGCCCTGAAACAAATGAGCTATGGCAACCCGGTTCAGCTGAGCATGAACGTCGATAAACGCACCGTTCCGGTATGGGTTGCCGCCAACCCCAAACTGAAAACCCTCGACGTATTCGATGAGAAAATGCAACAGATCTCAGAAGAGCTGATTTTTCCGGAAAAAGCACAGGAAAGAAAAGCCCAGCGGGAATCTGGACGCAACGCTACTCCTGATCAAAGCCCGGATCAGCAGGAACGGATGCCATGGGAGCAAGACCCCGAGATGAAAAATAACACCGAAATCAGCAGGTAATGCACAGGTTATATCAGAAAGTAGACCATATCCGCGCCAGCGGATATGCTACGCTCGACCTGCCATCAGGCCATCCTTTCACTCACCTCAACGGCCAAAAGTTCAAGGTCATCCGGATCGATCCACCGGACATCAAATCCAAAATCTGGCTCAGCATCGAGGGAAAAGAGGTCGAATTCAAACTCAGCGAGGTTTACTAATTACCCTCTAAAACTTCCCAAATGGATCAACATCAAACCGCATTAAAACTCTACCATGGAACAACTGGAATCATTGGGGATCAGATAAGTCTGCGTTCCAATACCGGGGTAGGATGGAACCGGTTTACCCTGGGCAATGGCTTTTACACCAACATCAGCATGGAAGCCGCAAAACTATTTGCCCATTTATGCATGATCAATAAACGACTGCGCGACACCACTAGGGAACCAGTAGAATTTGAATCCAGGTTATATTTGGTAGCTTTAAAGCCCAACATCAAATTATTAGATGCCACCACTGCTCTTGATCCAGAAGTAACCCGGCAAATTTTACTCGAAGCAGGCGTCTCTCCACATTACTTGACACATTGCCACAACGACCGACTTACCCATTTTACCACCGTCGCAGATTTGCTAAATACCGGAATCAATTGGATAGGAAACCGAAACGAATACCTCACCAAAGCGCTCGGCTACGATGCATTAAAAATCATGGAACGCGCCTGGGATGGTTGGGAATATTACCCAGATGACATTGGAGTAGACTGGAAATCCTGCTTTAAACAGTGGAACATCCAGCAACCAAAAACAGTCATCATTTACGACATCAAAAAAATCCAGTCTTTCCAGCAAATCGACTGGGAAAATCTAAACAAAAAGGAAGCTATAGAACAATTGCAGGTTGATATAACCAAGAGCAACCAACTCGCACGTTAATTTTTTTTTCAGCCAGCCAGCTAAAGCAACTTCATTAACTCACAGACCGTTTCCTGATCCTGCCAACAGTTCGTCACAGGCCTATTCACCCGGTAGCTTTGCTGCTCATCAAAAAAACGACTGACAGATCAAAATTATTCTCTTTCATCCTCAATGACTTATCCGGTAGCAGTTGCAAATCTCAACTTTCAATTTATTTTTGCGCGATGATAATCACAGTGCTCGCTATCTTAGAAACCGATTTCAAGCCAGAAAAGGCACTTGCCAAAGTGATGAATGCCAGGCTTCAGCAAGCCGCAAAAGAACTCGAGCAGGAACACTTGAAGTTTTTGCAGGACAAAGGTGAATTCTCAGATGACCTGGTAATCTACATCAGTTACAATCCCAAATACAAGATCAGGTTTAGGATCGTGAATGATGTTCCAGCAGACGTTGAATATGCAGTGGCGGAAACCTGCGGCAAACTCGGCTTTATCCTATGGAAAGCGAATGCCATAGGGCTGCTAAAGTAACATCTTTCGGGTCTACCGCAAAGCTATTTTCCATAATCCAGTACCTCGTAGTTTTCCCCCTCATCGAAAAAACGGACGATTACCGGCGTCTTTGGTATTTTAACCAGCACCATGTCAATCAGTTCCAAAAGCATATCCCGCCTAGGGTGTTTATTTTCTTTAAGGATTTTTGAAATCTCATCGATATAGGCTTGCCCGTGGTAATAATGGGCAATCTTAATGATACTCATCACCAGAGATTTATCCAGGTCATGGTTAAAGCCAATCATCGTCGCATGCACCAAAGGCGCAATTTGTTCCTTTCTTAAAAGACCCAGCATGATGAATGCTACAAAGGCTGTCACATATCCACCTTTCTCATAGGATTCCAGCGCCGTTTGGTACCAGGCCATCGGATTGAGCATATCCGCATCCAGCGCCTCCTCAAACTTCTTCTCCCTTACCAAATCATTCGCCAGACCGGCATCTCTCTGCTGCGCTTTGGGATAGCCAAATTCCATCAGGGATTTTAGGCAACTGAATTTCAGGTACCACTCATCCAGAGATTCCTTCCCTTGCGCTTTTTCCATCAAAAACTCATCAAATAGCAGGCAGGCCTGCTCATATTTCCCCTGGTAAAGCAGGCAGTCTCCAATATAACCTTTTAGCAGATCCGTGCTTTCGGGAAGCAGCAGCGCCTTTCTGAACAGCCTTTCCGCAAAATAGAACTTACCCAGCTGAAAGAGGATCCCCGCAATCTCCTCCAAAAAATAAGCATGCGATGCGTAACCCTTCCTGTACCTTCTAGCTTTAAAGAGGTAATCCAGGGCTGAGGGAAAATTATTGACGCTCCGATAAAAATTCCCCAGATTGTAACAACTTGCTGCCCTCGCATATTCATCACCCGGCGTAGCATTTGATTTTAAAGCCAGCAAGAGAAACTGCTCCACCTGATGAAGCTCCGCTTGATCAAAGTGCTTCCTTTGGGGTAAAATAATCAGGTTTACCTTTCTTTCCAAAAAGTTATCCCGCTGCGCATGGTTAGCTAAATGAGCACACAACAGATCCATCGTCCTTGAAAAATCCGGACCAGACAATAGTGGCGAGAGGAAATTGATGAGGTAAACAGGATCTAAAGCAGCGAAAGTAAACAGACCCTGGTCGAAAAAAACAGCAGCGCCCAGATCAATACGTCCCAGGTTCATCAAAGCCAGAGAAAACGACAGTAGAACTGACTTATGGGTAATGAGTTCATCCCCCTCCTCAATAAACACCTTTTCAAAACCAATGCCTGAAAAAGCTAAATCCGTCAAGGAAAAGATCAACTGTTCCTCCTCGATCAATAATTGCAAGCTCGATTCATCCTCCACATTGGTGATTGAAAAATATTTCGGATAACTTGATACAATACGCTTTAAAAAAGTGATCCGGGAATAGGGGATCTGCGCGCTTATTTTTGTTGGAACTCTTTTGATAAACGTGCTGATCGGGAAGCTCAGGATTCCCTTAGCCATCCGGTTTTGTTTTTTCAGGTAGGAAAGAATATGCATTGCAGATTGCGCAGTCCAAACATTTTCATCAGAAAAGTATAGCGTGGTTGAGGATCCGCCAAGGTGAGGCCTGACCACACTAGACGCCCATCTAAAATAACATAACTTTTTTGCAGACGAGTAGCGGACAATCAAAACCGGCAATTCATAACTCCTATATTGGTCTATCTTATCGTTTTTAAGCGAAACATTTCTGATTGTCTTCTCAGCTGCAGAGGACGTTGCCTTTAACTGCACCCAAAATACCAGGCCACTAGCATTTCCTTTTTCATCAAATAGTTCCACTTCACAGTCTATTCCGTAATCCCCATGTTTATCCCTGTAGACCCAATCCCTAGGTAAAAGACCCTTGAAAAAATGCCTGGATTCATCTTCTAAAATGTGATTATGTGTTCTTGCACCCATCTGTAAATCTTGCGAAAATTGACTGATCAATAAATATAATGGATTAAAATAAAATCTGATCTCAAAAAGCTATCCCAGCACCAAAATTGATCAAAGCTTTGGCAGATAGACCCGCAAATGCTCCTCATTCCCCTCCGCAAGACTCCTCAAATAATGCATCGTCACCATCATATCCGAATGTCCCATTAAACGCTGGACAATGCTCACATCTTTGGTTTCCCGGTAAACATTTACCGCGGCAGTATGGCGAAAAGAATACATGGTCTGCCCGGGCAATATCACCCGATCTGCTCTCATCAAATTTTTAAGACGCTGCCAGTGGGTATGAAAATAACTTCTGTTAAAAGGCATTTTTCGTTGGGAAAAAATATTGACATCTTCGGCAAGGCCTAGGATTCGCTGCCTCAGTACCACCGACAAATATTCAGGCAGGTACACGATCCGGATTCGTCCGGTTTTATTTTCAGCTCCGGATAAATGGATTTCCGTACAGTCATTTTTGATCTGCGAAACCTTAAGACAGCGGATTTCCCGATGTGGCCTCAAAAAACAACCATAACAAATCAAACAACACAAATAAAGGTTCTCATTATTTCGTTTCAGAAAATCCAGCATCTGCTTGAGTTCCATCCCCTCATAAATCTGATGCAACTTCGCCTTGCGCTTCATGGGCTCGGTTAGCTGAATAATCTTAAGCTCATGGCCAATCTGCCTGGAAATCAAAGCTAGAATCGCACCCAGTTCAGTTCTTCTGTTCATGTAATTGGTGCCGGAGGTATTGTACCGGTCTAAAAACTCCTGAACCCGCCTGGCTGATAATGACCGGATATCGCCCGATAATTCCTGATCGCTCAAAAACGCCTTGAAATGACTGATCACCGATCTCAGGTTTTTTAGGTAGTGAAAACTCAAACCTGATTTATTCTTCTGGGCTAAGGCAGCATCCAGACAGGAAGCTATGGAGAAACCATCAATACCTTTGTTGTCATTTTCCACCGAAGAAAAAACAGATGAGGAGACCATTACCGGATATTTGTTATTCTTAATAGCCTCTACCAATGCGCCTCGCAGCTCCACCAACATTTTCTCTTTGTCCACTGCGGAAGAAGCGCGATTTGGAAATAATCTTATCCCAAGACATTTACCGTTGTATATCCTGATCCGTTTACCATCTAAATAAAAAGAAATATAGCTTCTTTTTGCAAGGTCATTGGGATGGGCGATGCGCATGTGATAACTTTCCATTGCTAAAACTCTATTGATGAGCTACGAATTTGGCTGGAATAATTATTCAATGAAACAAAAAACAATAAATGCATTGTAAGCAAGACCATAGTTTATTAGCCAAAATATCGAAATGTTGTCACAAAACTTACCCCTTCAAATTGTTTTTTCCTCTTTACCCATAAATATCTTCTCAAAAGCTCTACTTGGTCAGAAATAGAAATTTTTATAATTATTGTCAAGTAAACCGTGCGGAATACTTGACATATAAGTTGGTGCAATTAGTGTTAAAATAATACAGGATGAAAACGAAAATGTGGCCATACTAATTCATGAAATTGAAAGAGGAAATTATCAAGAAACTCAGTCCTTAACTATTTATCATCTGAATATCTAGGCAATTTTAAAGCAGTGATTTTCAGTAAATCATCTACAAAAGTGTTCGTGAGCGGTCTCTCCAGGAGCACCACGATGGATACAGCAAAAAACTGTATCCATTTTTTATTAAATCCCTGTCAGAACATACCTGGAAACCATTTTTGAACTGTTTCAGCTTCCAGTCTATGAAAAGTAGGAATTAATTCGTTAGTGGATTAATTATTTGTTTTTCAGTTGTTTATCTTATTTTTTTGGAGAATAAAATAGTCAGTCTTCAATTTTTTCTGCATGAGTTAAAAGGATTCGAACACCCTTTATTAACATTCAGATAGGGTTTTTATACTGATTTAAGGACTAGTTTCGCGTGAATAAAATTAGTGTGTATCGCCTTAACTAGTGAAAATGGTCTTGTTTGGACTTTAAAGGCCATTTTGGTGTAAATTTTGCTTTCTATTTTAAGTTGATATTCGAGTGCATTATTGTAAGTGGATTCGAACACCTTAAAAAACGATGAAATCCTCAGTATTCGACTTATATTTCACAACATTTATAAGAAGATCAATTCGTTAATTGCTTTTCGATAATTATTTGAAGTATTAATTCAATTAAGTGAGTCAATAAATAATTTTCACTGCTTTCAGGTGGTAATCGATCCAATTTGTTGTTAGCCAAACAATCACTTTTAATAACTTGATTAGATAAAATTTCCTGATCATCCATACCTTGAAAATTATCTAATTTGAAAGTATTAACGGTGTTATAGTTAAAAAGGTTGATGAAATGATGGCCATCAAAAATAATCCGCTTTTCACAGATAAGATCTATGAGTCTTTGTTTAACAGATGAATCTTCCACCATTAAAACCTGAGCGAGGTTATCAAATAGCTTTGTAGCAGTTATAAGGCTTTGATTGGCTCTTGACATGGTTCCTGCTACATTTTTCAAGTCATTTCCTAGTGCATGTATTTTAGTTTCGCAATCATCTTTGATTAATTGATAATCCTCAATACCAATTTTTCTACTGGCCATCAAGAGTTTGGCCTTTGCAAGTCGCTCAGTGATTTCTTCAATCAATGTGAAAATACTCTTTTCGTCAATTCTTGTTCTTCCAATTTTTGTTTCGTATGCCTTTGTAAATAGTACTTTGAATTGAGTAACGATTCGATTTGAACTATGTAATTTTTCAAGTTCAATTCGAAATAATTCATTTACATGGTCGGCTCTTATTCTATATTTACATCCTTGGCAACAATGGTAATAGTGATAATATTTTAACTTACCTTTTGAACGGCTTCCGGTAAGCATTTTTCCACATAAATTGCATTCTAGTATGCCTCTGAGTGGCAGCATTGGATTGTATTTCAATTTAAGGTATGCAGGTTTCTGCTTTCTGGATAAAGTTTTCTGAACTTTAGAAAAGAGTTCCTCTGATAATATGCCATTATGAATACCGTGTACCAGTTGGCTTTCGATATTCTCAAATTTAGGTACGTTTATGAAGCCACAGTAGAATGGATTTCGAATTAGCAGCCAAAAGTTACTTATGCTACATTTCATGCCATTTGCTATAAAAGTGCGATGAATTGATCGTATACTCTTATCAGACGTACAAATATATTCAAAAACATCTTTAACGTAAGTCGCTTGCGGTTCAATGGGAACCACTGTTTTCGTTCCATTTGGCATTGTGATATTCATATATCCATATGGTGGGCGGCTCGTACATCTACCAGCTTGTTTGGCTTTGCGGATACCCGATTTAACATTAATGCTTCTTCGATCATTTTCCGCCTCTGATGTCGATAAATAGATTGCAAGCATAATTTTATTTTCAGGTATTGACAAATCCAAAGGTTGTTCTGTTGCATATGGCTGTACATTCATTTTTTTAAGTTTTTCAATCATAAAATATGCATCAGCTGCATTCCGGCTGAACCTATCCCATCTTGTAAAAAGGATTTGATCAGGTTTAGCCAAATTTTTATGCTCCAAATGTTTAAGTAGGTTTGACCATTCAGGTCTATTGAATGTTTTAGCAGAATAATCTTCATGAATTTCTGCTAAAATTATTATCTGATTTTGCGCGCAAAACTTTTGCAGACGCTCAGATTGAACCTGTAGTGAATAACCTTTATTTGCTTGCTCATCCGTGCTGACACGAATGTATAATATTGCAGTTGGCATTCTTCATTCGATTAATATATTACATACGAAATTTTCGGTGGGTCCAAATTGATTTTTTTCAGAAAGTGGTAGAGATGTTATGTTCTTTAGTGCCAATGATTTAAGGGTTACCTTGAAATGACAAGCTATGGCAGGACAATACAACCAAGAAAATATGAAAACGATTTAAAATTAATTGTTTTTTAAAATCCGCCGGTGGTAAAAAAGTCCTCATATTGCTGCGATACATTGCTATGCTAATTCTTTGGCCACATGTTAAAATTACGTGGGTTTATCCTGGTTTCAATGTACTTGTCTATGTTTGAGATGAGTAATCATATTTAATTAATGATATATTTGCCTATAGCGCAATCAAAAAAAATGACTAAAGAACAATTACGCTCAGAATCAGTTCGCTTGATCTTCGCCCATGAACTACAAGATTCAAAAGATGTACTCGATATTTACATAGCGCTATTATTTAGGCTAATAAACAAACATAAGGATCGTCCATGGTATTGTTGAACATGTTGATGTTATTATGGATCCCATGAGCGCAAAAGCCAAGGGATATGCCTTCATGGAGATGGCCGATAGAAAAGGAGCGGAACGTGCAATAGCGGCTTTAAATGGCATCATGTTCAATGGAAGAAAATTAGAGGTTAAGATAAAAGAAGAAAAACCGAGGCAGCAGCAAAAACAAGAGCATAGGTTCCAAAGGAAGAAACCGGTTTAATCATTAAGCCTAGCTTTTCCAGCGCTTCAGCACCAAGCTATTTAGCCTCTTGCTTGACCTATTACAAACAGTAGGTAAAAAACGGTATTTTCTTTATTTAGTTTTTTTAACCAAATTGGTTCGATTGATATCAGAGCGGCTAGAAGCCATTTATAAATGAATGGTTGCCTAATTTACCTTAGGCCCGGCGTTGATTTTTTTACTCAGCGCTATGTAGGTTTGGCTATATTTGGTACTTATAAAATCTTTATATGAAGAAAATCCAATTAGCGCTACTCAAATTTATTTCCGGTAAGCTGACCAGCAAAATTAGTCGCCTTGAAACACCAAGACCTGCTTTGATTCAGGCTACTCCCCAGTATGCTTACCATTCACTCTCCCCGATAGGAGATGCAGATCCGGATGGAGCCTATGCAAATGCGTTAAAATGGGCATTGGAAAACAGAGGTGTCGAAGATATCAAAAATATTGCGATTACCGGAACCTATGGCTCAGGTAAAAGTACGGTGCTGAAGACCTTTCAAAACCACAATGCGAATCCAGATTTGTCTTTTCTGAATATTTCTCTGGCTACTTTTAAGGAGGAATCGGACAAGGCAAAAGAAAATGGGGAGGCCTTGAGCCACGCGGATATGTTGCGATTGATTGAGCTTAGTATCCTGCAACAGATATTCTATCGGGAAGCCGATGAGACCATCCCGGATTCTAGGTTTAAAAAGATAAAAAGCTTTGATGATACCAATATTTCCTGGTTAACTACAGGGATATTTTTCCTCATTTTAGCAACCATTCAACTCTTTAATAAAACTTTTCTTGAAGATATTATTGGCTACCACTTTTATGAGCTTACCAATATCGTTATTCTCATTATTTCCCTGCTAATTGTAATCCCAGGTTATTTTCTGCTCATCCGCAAATCCTTAAGGCTGATTAGTAGCCTTACGATCAGTAAGCTTAATTTCAATAATGCAGAGATCGAGATTAGTCAAAATATTAGTAAATCTATTCTGAATGACAATTTAGATGAAATACTCTATTTTTTCGAAGTCACGGACTATACTGTTGTAGTAATAGAGGATCTAGACCGATTTGAGCAAACAGAGATTTTTACGAAACTTAGGGAGCTTAATCTGCTCATTAACAATTCGAAGAAGATCACCAGAGACATTGTATTTGTTTACGCTGTGCGGGATAATATGTTCAAAGATAAGGACAGAACGAAGTTCTTTGATTTCATCATACCCATTATTCCGGTTATCAATTCTTCTAATTCAAATGAAAAGCTAAAAGATATTGTAGCTAAAAATGGTTATTTGATTGGCCTTGATCTGATAGAAGATGTCTCTTTTTTTATTGATGACATGCGCCTGCTATATAATATTACCAATGAATACCATATCTACCATAACCGCTTGGAGAAGTTGGATCCTGGAAAATTGCTAGCAATTATTGTCTATAAGAACATCTATCCAAATGACTTTATTTCATTAGGGATGAATGAAGGCGTGTTGTATAATGCTTTTGCCGAGAAAAGTGATTTCATCACGAAAGCTATTCAGACATTGGATCTGGAGATTGCAAAGCTAGATCAAAAAATTAAATCAATCGAAGATTTGGGAGTGCCGAATGTTAGTGAACTTAACATGTTGTATGTATCTAAATACACTGAGCGGTTGAACAACTTCATTAGCTTTTCTATCAACAGGGTAAATGTCCCTGCTTCAAGAATGGCAGAAGACGCCCATTTCAAAACCCTTATTGATAAAACTGCATCCTATAGCTACTATTCACTTGATTATGGCAGTTATTACAGAGTAAATAATATTTCAACTGTAGAAATTGAATTCTCCGAGATCGAAAAGCTCGTTGATCCTGTTTATAGCTACGAAGATCGTGTGGAACTACTGGCTATGGGCGGTAAGAATAAGGTAAAAGAGCTAAAAGTAGAAATTGCCGAGTTAGAACGCCAGAAAGTCGACGCAAAGCATACGAAGATCAAACAAGTAATGGCTAAGAGCGAGCTGCAATTGGAAATTGTAGATGTCAAACAGTTACAGCTAATTAGCATCCTGATGAGAAAAGGATATATCGCTGAAGATTACCAGGATTATATATCTATTTTCTATGAAGGAACCATCACTAAAACGGATCGAGATTTCCTGCTGAATGTCAAGGCGCAATTGCTATCTGCCTTTGATTATAGCTTGGATAAAATAGATAAGCTCGTTAAAAAGATTGATCTAATCGAGTTTTCAGAGGCTGCTATCCTTAACTTTCAGCTTTTGGATTTTTTGTTAAGTGATGTTGAATATGAGGCTCAGTATGTTAGGGTCTTAAAGCGGATTGCCGATGGCTCCCCATATTCCCTGGACTTTGTGAATAAATATATCCAGATTTGTGCAGACGAGCGCGCGTTTTTTAAACAATTAGCAAAAGTTTGGCCGAAAATGTGGCAGGTACTTAGCCATAAAGCACACATTAAAATAGAAACGGTGGAATTGATGGACAAAGTGGTTAGCTACTGCGATGTCGAGGATATCAGGCGCCTTGCTCATAAATCAAAATTATCAGCCGAAATTGCACAACGGGCTGATTTCTTACAAATAGACGTCGAGGAGAGCAAACATATCGAGATTATCGAGGCACTCAATATCAAATTTAGTAATCAAAATTTATACGACTCACCGCCTAATTTATGCGGCTACATTTATGATCAGGCGGCCTACATGCTAAATGAGGCCATGATCCGAGAAATTATGGCAGCTTTCGGCCATTATGATGAGAAAAAATTTAATGAGTCAAATTATTCCGCCATTTTGCAAAGCGGCTGCAACAAGCTAATAGAATATGTCGATGCCAATATGGATGTATATTTAGAGCAGCTTTATTTTAAGTTAGATGGAAATAACTTGGAAGAGCAGGAGGGCTTTGAAAAATTAATCAACCATGAAAATGTACCTTTAGAGAAGAAAGAGGAAATCATACAACAGGTAAAAACTAAAATAAAAGATTTAGCTAAAATCACAGATCTGGATATGGCAGGATTTTTACTCGCTGAAGAAAAAGTCGAGGCTAATTGGCCGAGCCTGATCAATTATTTCTCTCGCATTGAAAATGTGTTAGATCCCCATCTGGTTAGTTTTATCAATAAACATAGTCAGGAATTATCACGCGTGAGGATTGATAATACAAACCCTATACCAGATCAAAAGACCATTCAAGCCTTTTGTTTTGCCCTTATTCGAAGCAACGAAATTTTAGATGCCGGTTATGATCTGATCATGAAATCAATTCCTTATTACTATAGCGATCTTGACATCCAGGGATTAAATAACGCGAAGGTAAAAACCCTGGTTGCCAGAAAAAAACTAGAGTTAACAGTCAAAAATTTTGAGCGTTTAAGAGAGGATCTTTCGAACCTAAAGGTTTCTTTAGTTGAAAAATGGAATAAGGAATTTATTACTGGAATTGATAAATACAATCTTGATAATCCCCTGGTTACTGGAATTATAAATTCACAGGTATTTACAGTGGAAGAGAAAAATGCCGTATTGGCTAGAGCAGTTACCTTGCAGCTGGATCCAAGTGTAGAGCTGTTAGAAGCGATAGCGCTACAGAAAATAAAACAGGACCAGCTCATCGTGGATAAAGAAAGCCTAATAGCTATATTCGATAGGAAAATAATTTCCCAAGAGAATAGTATCAGGCTTTTAATAAAAGTATTGAATACCTTTTCTTACCAGGAGACGATGAGAATATTATCAATAATGCCAGCGCCCTATCAGGGAATTACAATAAAAGGCCAGACTATTGAATGGACAGCAGATCCTTTGTTCGTGCAACTGATGATGCAAATGAGAGAACTTGAATATATTGCCGATTACAAACCAAAGAAAGATAAAATCCAGGTCATTACGCTTCCTGCAGAATAAAAGCAAATAATCTAAGGCGAATGCGCTTAAAAGCCTAAATACAGTAAGCTTTATAAGTTGCATTTTAATATTCAGAGAACTTTAAGGCCTGAGCTAAAGGTAAATAGAGCATCGAAAATAATCACATCAAGGAAAGTCGTTTGAGAAATATAAGCATGGCTTCGCTTAAATAGAAATAGAGAAAGTGGAGACGCTTTTATTTTTTTACGTAAATGCAAAATAAAAGAAAAAACTGCAGTCGCAGTTAAGCCGCAAATGAGCCAGGGAATAAATCAAGGTCGATACTTCGTTATAAATAGCCTAGGAGACTTACTTCAATTCGTCGTTATGCTTTTAGGCATTTTGTCCTTGCAAATCAAAACTTAAGTATTGCATCTAACAAAACTTTAAAACAACAGAAGCTAGAAAACATAAATAAACTGATATATGGCCGAAGATTCCTTTTTGCAATACCTTAGCAGACTCTCATTACCAATGATCGAAGATCAATCATTGGTTCGAGAAGCAAGGGATGGCTTCGATCCTAAAAGGCCATTAAAATTAAGCGAAGAGTATCTCCGCGATACCTCGCTCGCATTATCTGAGGTAGAAATGCTAATGAAGCAGCTAAAGCAAGCAACGCTATATCTATCATCATACCGATCCATTCCGGCATTCAAAAAAAATGAAATCACCCGATATGATCATATCATTTATCACCTGGAGATGCATTTATTTAAAACAACAAGTGTGTTGGACAGGCTAATGATACTGACTAATATAATATTGGAGCTTGGGGACACGCAAAAGAATTGTAAAGCCTCAGTTTTTCTGTTTCCAAAAAATGGTAAGAAAGAATATCGGGATAAAATAGACAGTTACACAGGATTATATCGAGCCCTGGTCAAAGTAGCAGTATGTATAGAGCCTTACAGGGAAGATAGGAATATGATTGCCCATCATAAAAATATCGATTACAAAGAGCTCAGGCCTGTAGAAATGTATAGTTTGCTGTTACGCTTAGATAGGGGTGAGGATAAAGATTTTATCTCAAATTTTAAGGTATTGGCTAAAACAGAAACAGACCGGACTGTAGCACAACTAAAAAAGTCATTGGAAATTTTCAATGATGATCTAAAAGTACTGCTTGATGAGGTCTATAGTATCTTAAGAACAATTTTTACGCAAAGATTCCATGAGGTCGTGGATGCTGAAAAGGCTGAGTAAACGTTTGCAGGAGTTTTCACTAAGTTCAAAATTTCCGTATTATGTAAATCTAGGACTTACATGATATAGCGCTAGGAAGCAAATACAGTCTATTAAGATGATCTCGCTCCTCTGAGGCCCAGAGAGTATAAAGCAAAGAACTTTTTACATCAAAAGATAATTGTATATTAACAAATAAAAATTTAAAAATGGTATCTCAAATTAGCCCATCTCAATTTACTTCACCCATGTCCAGTAACCGCGTAAGTATACCTTCGCGAGTCGCTATTCATTGTTCTCACTGTGTTATATTTCTGAGTTTAGAGATCAGGTGGCAAAAAGAGCTGAACACCATAGGCAACTTTGGCACGGCGCTTTGCCCACATTGTTCGGGAAGCATGAAATTTTTCTATATAGCTGATGAAAATACACCGTCCGATATGAGCAAAGGATTACTGTATGTTTATCCCAGTACGCGTGCCCGCCAGCCACTTCCAGGATTAGACTCGGTTAAATCACTGACGCCACAGATTAAAAAATCTTACCAATCTACATTGACATCATTCAATACCAATCAATGGGGAGCTGCCGCAGTAATGAGTCGAAGGCTCCTGGAGGGAGTGATTCAGATGCTACAACCAGATAAGCAAAATGGATCATTCAATCTTAGCAAAGCACTGAATCGATTAACTGATATTGTGGATGTGAATAAACCTATTGTTACCATTGCCGACGGTATACGCAAGATGGGAAATATGGGAGCCCATTTCAGCGAGGAAATGGAACCTGATGAAGAGACCTCGATCCTCTTGATGGATCTGTTGGATTACTTAATTGAATTTTTATTCATCCTGCCAGATCGTATAGAGGTGCTACACGACAAAATTGAAAATCTGCGAAACGGAAGAACTGCTAAAACTGAATAATTGCTGATTTTATAAAGACTAGAAGGAAAATCAAGCGCAGCGCATACATGATCGGCGCTTGATTTATCCTGCTTTATTAATGCATGCCAATTTGTTCTTTAACAATTGCTGATAGAACAGGAACGCCAATTTTAACAGCGGTATCGAAAACCCACTTTCCACCTTCTTTTACGTAGTGAAGAAGAGAGTTTCCATCTTTTTGTTCAGCGGCAAGCTGAGCTTGGGTGATGCTAGTAACAGCTGCCTGCTGTTCTTCGGTTTTTGCCTCAGCACTCAGAAAATCTGTTAACTTTTTTAACTCAGTGGCCAGAACTGCGTAATCAGTATTTTCTGGCAAAGAGTTGGTTTGCTGATTGAAAGTAGCATTATTGGAGCTGGCTTGATCACCAGCAGCCCCAATCTGAGAATTGTTAAATGTGTAGTTAGACATAATTATTTTTGTTTTATCGAGAATGGCCGGCCTGAAATCAGAGGCTAATATTTTTTGCCTCAATAATTCCAGTTCCCCTGGTTGAAAATTATCGAAAATTTTTGAAAACTCATCAGACAATCCGGTTAGTTCGTTGGATGGATGGAGTCTTTTTTCCTCCTTCAAAAAAGTAGAAATAGCAGTATTAAAGTAACTTTGCAGCCTGTCGGACTCCTTTGTTCCGCGTATGGTTGCGATTTTGCCGCTGTTCATGGATGCAAAAACATGTTTTAAGCAACAATGCTCAGAAAAGATTCGCTGGACACTTATCCGTAACTGCCGATGAACTTCCGGGGCAGATTCCGCTGCACGCTCATGAAGCCATAACCTAAAGTCCTGCCCAGCTTGCTCATACCAAGAGGTAAAAAGGCGATAATTTTTATCAGGACCAGAGATACTTTCTAATGATATCGTCTGTTCATCCACCTCCTCACCTTCATCTAACAGGAGATAAATCTGAGGTACACAAAATTTGATATCGCTTAGGCTTTGAACTGCCGATTGTTTGGCTTTAAAGGTGCTGCTCGCCCGGTAAAATTTCCTGAGGTTACTTGAGATAGCAAATAAGGATTGGGAATGTTGAAGCCCAGCTAAGCGAATGTTCAGAGTAGTTTTGGCTAAAATGCCAAGAATTTGATTAATGTGATAATCTGAAACTTTCGCTTCGATTTTGCTTGTACGAAAAACAAATTCGTAACGGTTTAGGACCTGTTCATCTCCAGAATAGAAATTCCGGTAAACATTTTTCAATTGAATCTCAGCTCCGGGATAGATGGTTGGTGCCGATAAGCCTTTTTTAACATCACAGAGATAACCTTCATGTACCCAGCTCCTCAATCCCTTTTTTCTACGTGGCCTTATTTTTCCAGTGCCTCTAACAAATTGCGTAGGATCTGGGAGTGGCCAGGTAGGTTTATGAAGCAGTTCATCAACATTTTGATTGAGACCTCGAATATTGGTGAGCGTAAATTGTAGAAAGATGAGCATATTGTAATTTAAAAAAATCCCAGAGTGGCAAACACAATGGGATTCGAAATAAAGACTTATACCCTGTATCGATTAATAAGCATTCTTATCATTATCAATAAGGTCGTAACACAAAATCAGAGTGTAACCAAATTACCTGGCTGTTTCGTGAGAGGTCATTTTTTTCTCCTAAAATCTTAAGGTCCGTTGCCTTAATGAGCAAATATAACGAATTGTTAAATTAAAGCTGAGTTTGGATAGCTTATATTTGACTTTTATCTAATTAAATTAGCAAATGCTCTTTCAAGATCTCATACTTCAGACTGAATCAGAGCTCGAAGAGGCCTTCAATCGCCTATTTGAGTTAGCAAATAAAAATAAAATTCACCCCGGAGACCTACTCCTGGCTATGGAGGGGGCATTTTTATCAGAAGAGGAAGACTTCGAAAATCCCGGGACCAAAGAACTTATGCAGTACTATAATATAGGTGATGACATGGCAGGGTATTGTGAGACGACTAACTACAAATTTATTGCCCATTATGGGAATTCTGCAGATGTGGCGAGTTTTGAGGATTATAAAAAAGCAGTTAATTTGGGAATAGAGGCAGACACAGAGCTAAAGGATGTGACAGTGGCTGAGGAGCTTACCATTCAGATTGAAATGCTCATTTACATTAAAATTTGGGAAGGTGAAACTTTTTTGAAAAAGTTTTATCAGTTGGTAAGATTAGTAGAGGGAAAAGGTTATGATTGGCATTGCAGCATAAATGGATTTGGAAAGGCGAAGCCTGGAAGTTTTTCACGTCGCGAGCTCTTAGAGCAGATTAAAACCGGGCTGAAGGAATATCTGCCAGCGCTCAGTAAGGGGTTTGAAGAATGCCATTTTCCTCAAATCAGAAACGCCATATCACATTCTCAATATGCCATTCTAGGAAGATCTATCAGCTTTAATAATTTTGAGCCGGATAAAGATGGATCAAGGCATGGAGTTTCCTTTGAAGAATGGACATTGATATTTCACAAGACGATGGCTATATTTCATTTGTACACAAAATTACTTAGAAGGATCAGGCAATACTGCTATGATTCTTCTGCTGAGTTCCGCTATAAAAAAGAAATTCAAGTTGTGCGCCATTTTCCCAAGGCAAGAACATTTTATGTTGTGCTTTATACAAGGCCTCATTATATGGATTGGAGCCCTTATCAGGGCGGCTAATCAAACTAACAAAAAATAAAAGCTATTTTTCTATGAATTGGAAAGAGACTGTAAAAGAAATTCCCGAGGAAATGAAACCTGTATTCTTGAGCCAATCAGACCAGGCTGATGAGGTTGAATGCGATTTAGGCTGCTTGGTTCTGAATAAGAAAGGAGAGAAGTGTTGGCATATAGGGAATGATAAGTTTATCAAATTAAATGCAAGAAAATTCTGGCAAAGCTTATCGCTACAAAACAATGTCATCCCTGCTGACACTAGAGATGATGAGCTGAAAGGATGGGTTGTTTTCTATTTGCAGCGCCTGGAAACTTTCGATAAAAGATTCCTGAGTCTGGGTAAAGAGGTGATGTATTCAGGGAATGGCCTTTACGATCTAGATTTTTATGTGGCAGGTGTCCTTAATCGCGCCATGTCGCTCAGTTTTGGCTTCATTACGCTTATGGGAAGTTCAAATTACATTTCTGCGGCCCACTTGGTAAGACCCTTTTTGGATACATATCTGCGCCTTACAGCAAGCTGGTTAGTAAGTAATCCGCATGAATTTGCCAGAAAAGTCCTTTTAGGAGAACGGATTGATCTGATGAAGGATCGGGATAATAAGCCGATGACAGATCGTTATTTGGTTCAAAAAGAAACATCACGATATCCCTGGATGAAAAAAGTATATGAGGAAAGCTCAGGTTTTGTACATTTCAGTAGTAAGCATATCCATGGCGCAACGGCGTTTAGTAAAATGAAAGATGGGAAGGTGCGCACCTTTATTGGAAGAACGGATAGTGATGTTTCTGAGGAAAATAAGCTTGAGGCAGTTATCGGAATGATCGAAATAGCCAATTGCATAGTTGAACAAGTTTTTGGATGGGTATTGACTAAGCGATTAATGGGATAACTGCAGTCGTGCACTATATATCAATTAATGCATAGATCCTTTTGCATCATAATAAGCTAAAAGGGAAGCAAATAATTAAGTTAAATATAATTTATGGAACAATTATTTATTCAGGAATTTACGGAGAAAACTAAGCTAAATTACCAGTCGGTCGCAAAATATCTCGAACCAAAGGCTGATCATTTTCTTTCTCTTTCCTCAATTCGATTGGAAATTTTGAAATCCCTGATGCTAGAGCTATTTCAGGTGAGTATTTTTGCGACCAATCATTTTTTGGAAAGACTGATCAAATTGGCGCTAATTCAAAAGTATACACTTGGAGTAAACTACTCGAAGCCAGATTTATATAACAAGCTTACTGCTGAGGCTGTAACGAAGTATGATGGGGTCGTTTTATCAACCTCCTTAAAACTTGCTTTAGAGGAGGGTTTATTAATTCAGAAGGAATTTGATGAGTTGGAGGCAGCTAGAAAGAACATTCGAAATCCCTATTCCCATGCGGAGACAAAAGAAATTATTAAAGAGGCACCGACAAAATTTACTGGTTTTATGTTCAGTTTTGAAGAGGTTAAAAATAACTTAAAAACAGGGCAACCGATCAAGCCTGGCGTGAAAACAGAGATCACGACGTTATCTTCAACATTTTCCCAGCTTTATCAACAGGAATTCTCCCGTGATATTGCGCTTTCTTATTTCGATCTGGTTTTCAAGTGTATGCTTTCTATAAATCGAAAGCTCGATTTATTTTCTGCTGCGACGAGGTAATCCAGTGTCCCAACATAGCATTAGAGCGAAGCTATACCTTCAGGGATAACCTCGTTATGCCCAAATCATGGCTGCCGTTTTAATTTAACCTGTCTTTCATATTCGGAATGTAGCGTGCTTAAGAACTTTTGTAAGAGCTTCCCATTCTCGGCAATGGCCTGGTCAAGTAATTCAAGTCTCTTTTTCCGATATTCTGTTATTTTGAATTCTACGTACCTTAGAGGTAAGAGTGCTTTTAATTCATCAGACATCGGAAAGCCCTGCGCCTCGAATTTGTAAAAGGCTAGACCATCGTAAGTGTTGATCTCATCCCTTTCTTTATCTGTCCACTGTCCGCCATGAGCATGAACATGACGCAGGTCAATAAGTTTTTCAAATGTCCGCGTATGCAAATCATAAATCTGCAGGGGGGCGCAATCACGACCTATTTTATGGATGAGATTACTATAGGAACAATTTCTTTCTGGCAAGCGAAGCTGATAGATGTGATTGATCAAAAGCCTCATGATTTCCCGGATAGCATGTATTTTATTAAAAAGTGCTTCAGAGTGATATTGAATATACTCGAGTTGCGAGATGCCATGCTGCAAGTAATACTTTTTAAATGGATACCTGCCCATAAATATCCTGATATGAGATAAGGTGTCTGCAGTCTTTGACAGGCTGCTCTGAATACGAAAGGCTTCAGATTGATACTGTTCTACTTTGTTTAATAGGTGATAATTGTTTCCACTTGCGGTGTAGCCAGCACGCTTACCTGCATTTTTCAAGCTTTGAGAAAAGGAAGAAAGGAGGTCGATTGAAAATGGGTTATCCAAATAGCTATGAGCCATTGTTATTGGGCTAGATGAGTTTCTTTTTTTTATTGATTTGATTACTCATTTTATCGAACTGCCTTTTGCGGTCGTTAAAAATAAGTTCCAGGGCATATTCCAAAAGAGAGAAGGCATCAAGAATCTGTTCTTCTGACAAAGTATTGAGATGGCTGCCTGCATTTCCGATCCATTTGATCGCCAGAAGATGATTGGCTACTTCGGCATTTTGCTTTTTGTATTCCAATATGCGGTTATGGAGAGACAGCTTTTCACGCTTCTTTTTAACGATATGAGTCTTCTTGATACGCAAAGAATCCATGAGTACTTCGATTGCAATCCGGATTTTATTTGCGCAGGCACTCTCATCCATCCAAAAAAGGCCGAAGGATTGGATGATTAAATGTTTAACAGTTGAATCACATGATCCTGGAATGGAGATAATCGGTGGGGCTGGGATAAAAGCAGAATATTTAGCATACCTCACATCTTCCTCAGTCTCTGAATAATTATTTCTAGAGACAAACCCTACGGCAGCGGCCGCTTCCCCACATTGATCACATTCAAAATGTTGGCTAAATACATAATCAGAAACCGGACACCCAGGATAATCCTTTTCATTTCTTTTAGATACCCTGCTCTCTGATTCCATTAACCCTTTATCTGTGGGAATCAGGTAACCATGTTTGCAGGTGGGACATGGTTTGTTTAATCGCCAGTCGAGCCAGATTTGTTTGTTCATTTAGTGATGCTTCTGTTAAAGTATGGCTAATTTAAAAAAATAATGGCCCGAGAAATATAATTTTTGCTGGAGCATAACCTTACAACTCCCAGACCCGAAAAGAGATTAAGCATGTCAAGATCGGACGAGGTTGCGCACATATCCTGATAGATCAGGATGGCCGCCGTGCCTATGTTTCCTGTACACTTGATAATTATATAGCTGTGATTGACTTGAAAACTTTGAGCGTGACTAATAAAATTGATATTGGTGGTCGCCCAGATGGCTTAAGTTGGAATTAATTTAGCTTTCTATAATACATTTGCCAACAACCGTTTTCGAAATCCTAAGGTTTTTATGGAACAAAAACTTTATTTTCCAATTTGTTTTCAAGGGTAGATTTAAAAATACTAATGCGTTTTGCTGCTGATACCACACTATATGCGAAGAAAATCGTCGTTCAGGCGAAAGCCGCAAATGCGCTTAGGGATATCTAAGTTAACTTTGGGAAAGGATAAAAAAGGATTAATTTACTGCATCAAAACTGCATGTAGATTAGTTTTATTTTAAAGTAGAATTCCTTGTAAGTAAACTTACACCGCATATTAGCACTGAAAATCTATCTAAATTGCAAACATATATCATTAATACCAGGGCATAATTAATTGCATAATTACGCTATCTCGGCTATTCATATCGAGTTTTTTGAACTCGCGAAAACTCCCTTCAAGTGCTTCTATTAGGGGCTTATTTATAGGCAATGCACCTGCTGTAGCTTGACTTTGGAGATAAGCAATTTTCCTGTCTGTCCCGGTGTGAGTAATGTAGCTAATTCCCTGTTCAGTAGAAAGCTTATAATATTTGCTTTTTAATAAATAGCTGATCCAGGTGTCGGATCTTTCGACTATTGACATTTTGGTGAGATGGCTAGTGTCAACACTATGGATTGAGACATCGAATACTTTTTCAAGGATCCTGAAAAATTGAGATGCTAGGGTTTTAAGACCATGATGCTTGGCATGTTTGGCAAAAGCTATTGTGTTATTTACAATGGCTTGCTCTTTCTCCGTGCTTAGTTGTTTTTGATGTTTAGTGAATTTAGATATAATTAAATTTTCATTGAAGTTTTTATCGACCCAATTGATTGCGAATCCCTTAATTGTTTTTGATACTTTAATCGGAATATCGTATTCCATTAACAGCGGCCATGACATGTAATGGGTAAGCAGGAATGGGAAATTTTTACCGTTCGGAGAGATTTTAAAACATTCTGGGTCAATAGCAGCTCCAGACCATTCCTGAGATGCCTCAATTTTATAAGCATTAGTCAGTCCTTTGCCAACGATCGTTGTGCCCATTCTTTCAATAATACTTATTTCTCCGAGGGATATTGCACCTCTAAGAGGAATCCCTTCCCTCATGGAAATTGATAGCAGTACCTTGCTTTGTAAAATGAGAAAAAATAGCCCCTTATGACTAAAATCTTTTTGAATGAAGATAATGCTGTCTGAGATAATAAGCTGTTTTATCATTTTTAAGCTTTCCTTTGCTTCTTCATCCTTATGCAAATCGATACCAATTTTTGCAATTTGATTGAGATTAAAGTATAAAGCTTCTTCATAGATCTTCAGAAGTTTTTTATGAGAATTTCTTTCTACGAGTTCTTTAAACCCGAGAATATCAAAAAAGCCGATTAAAGATTTAGACATAAAATACTACGAAGTTTTAATTTTAAACAAGGTAGAATTTTATTGCCCAAAAGCGAAGTGTAAGGCTGTATCATTCTGATTTATAGTTTTTTTTAGGGATCTTAAGTTCGGCGATTCTTACCAGGTCATCTATAAAAGTGTTCGAAAGCGGTCTTTCCAGGAGCACAAAAAAAGGATTTCATTTTATGAGATCCTTTTTTGCTTTACAAGCTTTTCAGGTATTTTTTATGCTGATTAAAGCAAAGTATTTCCAATTCATATTTTATAGTCAGTAACCTCTTTATTCTCAGCTTCGGATAAATCTTAAAGGTATTATTTGGCGGGCAGACTCACAATTTCAAGAATATTCTGTAAAATATTAAAATTGCACAAGATTCTTTGCAGAATAAGATAAATGTCATCAAAATGGCCCTTTTTTAAATAAATTATCAATTATAAATGGCATCTAAATTAATAATTATATATTTGCAGCCTTGAAAGTAAGCAATGTCTAATCCTATTAATCAGTGATTTGAACCTTACTTTTAACAGAGCCATAGGAATAAGGCTTTTTTAATTTTGAAGACAACCTAAACAACTTGAATGCTTAATTTAGTTCTCTTTGGCCCTCCAGGGGCGGGTAAAGGCACCCAATCTGAAAAGCTGATTGCAAAATATCAGTTGGTACACGTTTCAACAGGCGATCTTTTTAGAGCACACGTTAAAGGAGAAACCGAATTAGGAAAAAAAGTTAGTCAATTGTTAGCTGACGGAGAATTGGTACCTGATGCGATTACAATTGCCATGCTGGAAGAAGAGGTAGATAAAAATCCTGATGCGAAAGGATTTGTGTTTGATGGTTTTCCGCGTACCGTTCCACAAGCGATAGAGCTTGATTTATTTTTAGAGCGCAAAGGCAGTAAAATTGCAGGCGTAATCGCATTAGATGTAGATCAGGACGAATTAACAAAGCGTATTGCTGAGCGCCATAAAGTGAGTGGCCGACCAGATGATGACGCTGAAAAACTAAAAAAACGTATTTCAGAATACTTTGATAAAACCATCCATGTGCTGCCTTACTACGAGGAGCAGGGGAAATTAAACAAGGTAAACGGAATTGGCGAAATAGAAACGGTATATAACGATCTTTGCGCAGTAATTGATCAGTATAAAGTTTAAGTAGCAGTATTAGATATCGAGTATTAAAACGCAGATATCAAATATCAATTATTAATCAAATGGTATCGGGTTAATCTGTTAACCGGATCATATTTCAAAAACATACAAAGAGTTATAATGTTAAAACGTTATAACTCTTTAATTTTAAAGGAATTGTCATCTTAAAATTCCCAACATTAAAACATTTCAACAATAATATATGTCACAGGGTTCGAATTTCGTAGATTATGTAAAAATTTGTTGCCGTTCGGGTAAGGGCGGGGCAGGATCGGCACATTTACATCGTGATATTTTAACATCCATGGGCGGACCTGATGGTGGTGATGGCGGTCGCGGTGGCCACATTATCGTTAAAGGCAGCATCCACATCTGGACATTATTACACCTGAAATACCGTAAACACATCATTGCCGAAGATGGTGGCGCTGGTGGTAGCTCGCATAAATTTGGCAAACAGGGTAAAGATGAAATCCTGGAAGTTCCGCTCGGCACCATCGCTAAAGATGCTGAAACCGGAGAAGTGCTTTTCGAAATTACCAAAGATGGCGAAACCAAAATTTTAACGGCCGGTGGTCGTGGCGGTTTAGGTAATGCGCATTTTAAAAATTCAGTGCAGCAAACGCCACGTTTTGCACAACCTGGTGAGCAGGGGCAAGAGGTTTGGAACATTTTAGAATTAAAAGTTTTGGCCGATGTAGGCTTGGTGGGTTTCCCGAATGCCGGTAAATCTACTTTGCTTTCTGTAGTTTCTGCCGCTAAGCCGGAAATTGCCGATTATCCCTTCACTACCATTGTTCCTAATTTAGGTATTGTAAGTTATAGGGGAGGAAAATCTTTTGTAATGGCCGATATCCCGGGGATTATCGAAGGTGCGTCAAAAGGTAAAGGCTTGGGCTACCGTTTCTTACGCCACATAGAGCGTAACTCAGTGCTGTTATTTATGGTTCCGGCCGATACCAGCCGTTCAATTAAAGAAGAATACGAAATCCTTAAAAGCGAACTGGAATCATACAATCCCGAACTGATGCAAAAACCACACGTTTTAGCCATTACCAAATCAGATATGCTGGATGACGAACTGATGGATGAAATGAAACAGGACCTGCCGGGTATTCCATCCATATTTATTTCTTCAGTAGCCGAAAAAAATATTCTGGAGCTAAAAGATATGCTTTGGAAAGCGATAGAGGGATAACTTTTTTAGGTTAACTGTATAAATTGGTTAACCGGTTAATTGTAGAACTATAGCATACAGTTAACCGATTAACCCAAAAACGGTTAACGTCTATAGCGGTCTACAGCCAAACCAATCCATTCTTTAAATAACATTTCCCATGTACCTAATGCAGATGTATTGGGGATGATGAAATCGCCTAATTCAAATTCAGTACCTCTTGAAAAATTGGTGGGATAATATTCAATTTTATGCTTCGCTTGCTTGTCGAAAATGATTTTGGCTCTTGGAATGTGCCAGGCACTGGTAATCACCAGAATTTTGGCCTTTGGATTCTTTTTTGCAATCAGTGCTAAACTATACCGTGCATTTTCGATGGTATTTCTGCTCTGGTTTTCAATCAGTATGGCCGAATCGGGGATACCGATCAGCTTTAAATATTTTAAGGCCAGATTAGCTTCTTTAACCTCTTTATCAATCAGGTTTGCGCTTCCGCTACTTAGCAAAATCTGTTTAATCTGTCCTTTTTTATATAAAGCAATTGCCTGGAATAACCGATCGCTGGTCCAGTTAAAAGCAATTTCATTATTTCGTTTATTTAGGCCCGAAAAGCCTCCAAGTACAATCCCTACATCATATTGCTGATTTTTAGGATAACCAGCTTCATAACTGTTTATTATTTTGCCGGCAATAAAACCGTTCGAAAAGAAGAAAAAAACAATTAGACTTAATATTAAAAATTGTTTCTTCCTTTTTGGGGATTTGACTGCCAGGGCTAAAATTAAAAGCACACCAACCCATAAAATGGGCTTGATCAGGAACAATAATATTTTGGAGAGGATAAAAAACATGTGAAGCTATTTTCCGGTAAAGCTAAGAAATTACCCTGGCAAGCCCGTCATTTCGAGTTGACCCGATAGCGCTCTCCACTCCGCAATGCTTCGGTCGGGGTGACGGCCGTTTTGTGATTTGTAGTTACCTTATCAGGCTATATACTAAACTAAGGTGACCTCGTATGGCTGAGGTACTCATAAAAAAGAATATGCTATTCAATTTACCACCTAAGCCAGATGAATAGATGTGATAAGCACAAGGCTTTCACCATATAAGAAATATAAGAACACATAAACTTATATGATCCTTAAATATCTCATATGGTGAAAAAATAGTATTGATTATAAAGTAAATCTAAAGATATACTTATTATTTCGGAGGGCATTATCCCTGTCCTTCCTGTACCTGGCCATTGTCATGCGCATTTTCCAGGATCTCTTTCACATCCGATTTGCGTTTTTTGGTAACCGTATGTTTAAAATGAGGTATTTCTTGTTCAACGATATCTTCTTCAATGGCTTCAACCCCAAAAACCTTTTCTTTCAAAAGATTGTACTTGTCCTGAAATCCGTAACGCAGATTTCTGGCACCACCGGCAATTTTTCCCCGGGTACCTGCACCGCTATCAGGTGCAAATAAAATACTGATCACTGCACCTGCGGCTAAACCAGCCACCAGGGCAAGTGCTATTTTTGCACTGTTATCTGTTTCGTGCTTTAAATATTTTCCGATTAACTTTCTGTATTTCATAACGTAGCATTTTTAAAAGGAACAAATGCTATCTTATAATGTTTCGTAAAATCTCAACAAAGCATAAAATTTGGTATGTTTAATATTTTAAAATATCCGATGAATGGTAAAAGCAACAATAAATAAAGAGCACTATGCGTGTTCGGTAAGTAATGGCTCTCACGATATCATTGTAGATGAACCGGTAGAATTAGGCGGAACACACAAGGGTTTTGCTCCGAAAGGATTGTTAATGGCTTCTCTGGCATCCTGCGTGGCCATCACCTTAAGAATGTATGTGGATAGAAAAGAATGGCCGGTTGATAAAATAGAAGTAGTGGTAAACACCGATACAGAGAATGGCGAAATGGTGTTTTTTGAAGAGATTACCTGCACAGGACAGTTAACTGAAGAACAAAAAAGCAGGCTGGAAGATATTGCAGGTAAATGCCCGGTAAGTAAAATTTTAACCGTGGGGCACGAAGTGAGATCGAAAGTACTTTAGTTAAATGGTGCAAAACTTGCCTGTCTAATCCTGAAAAAGCTTTAATATATTTGTAAACTGCAGCACTTACTGTAGCAAATAATAATTTATGCCTACCGAAATAAAATGCCCCAACTGTGCCCATGTTTTTCCGATGGAAGAAGCCATGGCCGAAGATTATAAAAAGGAACTGCGTGAAAAAATGCTGTCTTTTACGAAGCAGCGCGACAAGGAATATCAGGATAAGGTTGCGGCTTTAGATGCTGAAAAACTGCAGCAACAAAAAGCTTTCGAGCTTCAACTGGCAGAAGAGAAAACCAAACTTAAAGATAACCTGGAAGAAAACCTGCGCAAAAGCATAGCGGCTGATTTTGAAACGAAACTGCAGATGCTGGAAGGTACTGCGAAAGACAATGCCGAAAAATTAAGGCTGGCCAGGGAGAAAGAACTGGAGTTTCTGCGCCGCGAAGAAAGCCTGAAAGTGAAAGAGGAAGAAATGGAGCTGGCTTTTCAGCGTAAAATGCAGGAGCAGCGTAACGAACTCGCTGAGCAGATCCGTAAGCAGGAGGCCGAAAAAAACAGCATCAGGGATACCGAACACCAGCTGCGTGTAAAGGAACTGGAAAAACAGCTCGACGACCAGAAAAAGCTTGCCGAAGAAATGAAACGCAAGGCCGAGCAAGGCAGTATGCAATTACAGGGCGAGGTGCAGGAGCTTATCCTGGAAGAACTGCTGCGGAGCAATTTCCCATTCGATTTAATTGAAGAGGTTGGCAAAGGGGTGCGCGGGGCCGATTGTGTGCAGGTGGTACGCAACCAGTTTGGACAGGAATGCGGCAAAATTATTTATGAAAGTAAACGCACCAAAGATTTTGGTGGCGACTGGATTGAAAAACTGAAAAAAGACATGCGGAGCATGGGTGTTGATGTAGCCGTAATTGTGAGCCAGTGTTACCCTAAAGGTATGGATTGTTTCGGTCAGCGGGATGGCGTTTGGATCTGTTCTTTCGAGGAAGTAAATGCGGTGGCCTATGTGCTGCGTGATGGGATTTTACGTTTATCGAGTGCCATGAAATCGCAGGAAAACCGTGGTGATAAAATGCATATGCTTTACGATTACCTGATGGGAGCGGAGTTTTCGGAACAATGGAAAGCCATTAGGGAAGGTTTTATGAGCATGAAATTATCCATCCAACGGGAGCGAGATGCCATGGAACGGTTATGGAAAGCCCGCGAAAAGCAACTGGAAAAAGTATTGTTAAATGCTACACACATCCGCGGCTCCATAGAAGGAATTGCCGGTAGTGATAGCGTACAGTTGAGCTTAACGGATGATGATGACGCGTTGCTTTTGGAGTAATGTTAATTTAGACCTCGCCGGTTTTAAAAACCTGCGAGGTTTGGAACTTGCATGGGAATCGTTATCCTGAACTTGTTTCATGATCTATTTTGCATGAGTGAACATCTGATCATAATCGGTTTGTAAGTAATTAAATACGTTTTGAGTGATGTTTGATTCTGATTATATTTCCCGCCGCGGTATGTGTCGCCACGAACCGGAACATAGAAACCAAAATCATCAATTTCAAATTGATTAAATAGTAACAATAAATAAATGATAACATGAATAAAAAAACTAACCAATCCCTTAACCGCTTTAAAACCCTTACATTAATGTGCACTTAGCTATTTTTTTGGTAAGTTTCGGGAACGTTCCCGGAAATAATTTGAAGTCGCCGGATGGCAAGTGTCGCCCGGGAGACTATTAGTCTCAAATTTGAGTGTTTTAGTATCACGCGAGAGACTATTAGTCTCAAATTCGAGTGTTTTAGTGTCACGCGAGAGACTATTAGTCTCAAATTCGAGTGTTTTAGTGTCGCGCGAGAGACTATTAGTCTCAAATTCGAGTGTTTTAGTGTCACGCGAGAGACTATTAGTCTCAAATTTGAGTGTTTTAGTGTCGCCCGAGAGACTATTAGTCTCAAATTTGAGTGTTTTAGTGTCGCCCGAGAGACTATTAGTCTCAAATTTGAGTGTTTTAGTGTCAATTAGCACTTGTTAAGTGAGCGAATATGGTCGTAAAGATGCCATTAACGCTAATTATTAAAAAAATTAAATTTATATACAGTGAATAGAAATCAAAATAGTAAATTTTTTAACCTCTCCGGATATTTAATTATCTGCCTGTGCCTTTTAGGTTCAGTTGCCTTTGCACAGGAATTAAAATCGCCTGATGCAAACTTAGTGGCCAATTTTTCGCTGGCAACCGGAGGAGTGCCTACCTATAGCCTAAAATATAAAGGCAAGGAGGTGATTAAAACGAGTAAGTTAGGTTTAGAACTTAAAGACGGGAAATCTTTAATGAACGGTTTCTCTGTCACCGATACCAAAACCAGCACTTTTAACGAAACCTGGAAACCGGTTTGGGGTGAGGTTAAAGAAATCGTAAACCATTACAACGAACTGGCGGTAACCTTAACGCAAAAAGAAACTAACCGTTACATTATCGTGCGTTTGCGTTTATTTAACGATGGTTTAGGTTTCAGGTATGAATTCCCGGAACAGAAAAATTTAGATTATTTCGTCATAAAAGAAGAGAAAACCCAGTTTGCGTTGGCCGGAGATCATAAAGCATTTTGGCTTCCGGGCGATTATGATACGCAGGAATACAGCACGGTGACCTCGAATTTGTCGGAGGTTAGGGGCAAAATGAAAGCTGCGGTAACACCAAATGCATCACAAACTACTTTCTCGCCAACCGGCTTACAAACGCCCTTGATGATGAAGAGCAAAGATGGTTTGTACATCAACATCCATGAGGCTGCTTTGATCAATTATTCTTTAATGTCGTTAAATCTCGATGATAAAAACATGGTTTTAGAATCCTGGTTAACGCCTGATGCCGTTGGCGATAAAGGTTATATGCAGGCACCCTGTTTATCGCCATGGCGTACCATAATTGTGAGCGATAAAGCCGCTGATATTTTAACTTCAAAGCTTACCTATAACTTAAACGAACCCACTAAATTCAAAGATGTATCGTGGATAAAACCAACCAAATATGTGGGTGTGTGGTGGGAAATGATTACCGGAAAAAGTACCTGGGCCTACAACGATTTAACAAGCGTGCAATTGGGCGTAACCGATTATGCCAAAACAAAACCTAACGGAAAACACGCCGCAAATACCGCTCATGTAAAAGAATACATCGATTTTGCTGCAAAAAACGGACTCGATGCCGTTTTGGTGGAAGGCTGGAATGAAGGCTGGGAAGATTGGTTTGGTAAAACGAAAGATTATGTTTTTGATTTTGTTACGCCTTATCCGGATTTTGATGTAAAAGAACTGCACCGTTATGCAGCAGGTAAAGGCATTAAAATGATTATGCACCACGAAACTTCTTCGTCGGTACGCAACTATGAGCGCCATTTAGATACGGCCTATAAATTTATGAAAGCCAATGGTTACGATGCCGTTAAGAGCGGTTATGTAGGCAATATGATTCCAAGGGGAGAACACCATTATGGCCAGTGGTTAAACAACCATTATTTGTATGCGATCCAAAAAGCTGCTGAATATAAAATCATGGTGAATGCACATGAGGCGGTTCGCCCCACAGGTTTGGCACGTACTTATCCAAATCTAATCGGAAACGAATCGGCCAGGGGAACAGAATACGAAGCTTTTGGCGGTAATAATGCCGATCATACTACTATTTTGCCCTTTACACGTTTAATTGGCGGACCGATGGATTACACACCAGGTATTTTCGAAACTAAGGTAAGTGCTTATAATCCTGAAAATACTTCCTTTGTACACAGTACACTGGCCCGTCAGCTGGCACTTTATGTAACCATGTACAGTCCGCTGCAAATGGCTGCCGATTTACCCGAAACCTATAACAAGTACATGGATGCTTTCCAGTTTATTAAAGATGTGGCGGTAGATTGGGACGATACCAAAGTTTTGGAAGCAGAACCTGGCGATTACATCACTTTCGCACGTAAAGCTAAAGGAAAAAACAACTGGTTTGTGGGCCGTACCAACGATGAAGAAGCCCGTACTTCAAAAATTGATTTCAGCTTCCTTGATCCTGGTAAAAAATATACCGCAACCATTTACGCGGATGCGAAGGATGCCCATTATGAAACCAATCCGAAAGCTTATACCATTCGCAAAATGGAAGTAACCAATAAAACGAAATTAACGCAATATTGTGCACCAGGTGGGGGATATGCGATAAGCATTATGGCAAAATAAATTTCGTGGCGTCAGTTGTTTCCAACTTCTCTAGTCGTAGCGTCTCGCTACGACTTTTTCATTGTTTTTTTTGCCACAGATGGACACACCTGCCCAGCCGTTCAGGCGGGGATAAACACGGATAATATATCTCTATCTGTGTTTATCCTTTTTATCTGTGGTTAAATGATTTTGTGGCTCATCTATTTTATAATATCTTAGCAAAACCTTTAAATCAAACAAGCTACCCCATGCCCAGGACGAAAAATCATATCGAACTTCAATTTTTAAGCGAACCTTCTGATGTTAATTACGGTGGTAAGGTGCATGGTGGAATGATGATGAAATGGATTGATCAGGCCGCCTTTGCCTGTGCACTACAGTGGAGCCAAAGTTATTGCGTAACGGTATATGTTGGGGGAATCCGATTTTTCCATCCCGTGCACATCGGTCATTTGGTAAAAATGGAAGCCCGGATTATTTACACCGGTAAAACCAGTATGCACATCGCGGTTGATGCCTTTTCAAAACCCGTTGGACAAACCGACTTTGTGAAAAACACCCATTGCATTATTGTTTTTGTAGCCGTTGATGATGACGGGCAGCCAAAAGTAATCCCTTCTTTCAAACCAAAAACAGAAAAAGAGATTGCGATGCATGGTTATGCTATAAAATTGATGGAACTGCGTAAAAGCATTGATAAGGAAATGGAGCCTTATATTGTATAAAACAAAAGAGCCCTTGATAACTGATCAAGGGCTCTTTAATTATATTCTGGGTTTATTTCTGCTATAATTTTGAATCTGCTTTTTTGATAAGCTTAGGTAATCCTTTTTGCAGATCAGCCATGAGTTCAGTTAAAGCACTTTCGCACATTGGAAGTATTTTTTCGGGTGTAAGTACCGGAACCCCACCAACCAACGGACTTACATTTTTCGATTTTGCACTTTCACGTGCAGAAAATACTTTATCACCTTTCTTGTTGTAAAGTACAATATTAGCAAATGCTTCTACTTTTACCACGCCCATACCACCAAGTCCGATTTTAACTAAGTTAAAATCAATGTAAACTTTCATTATACCATCTGCCTGGTTAAAAATTTTAATCAGACTTTCTTCATTCTTGTTGCCTGATAAGGGAAGGATTACTTTATATCCTTCAATTGGAAGATTTACATCATCTTTAAACAAGCCTTTGCCTCCATCACCGGCGGGAACAAAATTTTTATAAGCCTCATTAGTAATGATTTCTTTTTCTGGTAAAAGTTGAAAAGGAAATGATTTTGAGTAATCTTCAAAAAACTGTTTGTGGAAATTTTGCAACAGCGGTGCCATGTTAAAGTTGGGATCGTTTCCAAGTTTGGTTACGGCTGCAATTGCAGCGGCTGAGCCAAAATCGGTAAGGCCGATTTGTTTAACCGTGTAGAAACTAACAACAGCTACTTTTTTTTCCTGACCGTGACTGTTAGCAACGAATAAACCCGCCGTGAGGCAGATTAAGAGAATTAATTTTTTCATTTTAGTATAAATTTAGATTGGCTAAAAGTATGTAATTTTTTTGAGATGAAAAATTACTCTTTTAAGAAATGAAGCTGAATATCAGTTAAGTATTGAGTATTTGGGGTGCCGTTACATCATTACTTACCTATATTCTCTTATAAATCTCAGTACACTCGATGGTAAATTGTTTCCTGCAGATTACACTGATGCACGCAGAATTATCCATTTTCCATCTTACCTCTTCCATTTTCCATCTTCCATTTCCCTAAGCCATAACAGGCAAACTAAAACAGAATTTACTGCCTTCTCCAATGGCACTTACTACCCATATTTTGCCCTGTTCGGCTTCTATAAAATCTTTCGAAATGGCCAATCCCAAACCAGATCCCGATTTATTCTGACCATCAGTTGGTACCTGAAAATACCTGTCGAACAAACGTTTCTGGTATTTTTCGTCGATTCCCTTTCCAAAATCCTGCACCGAGAATTCGATAAATTTATCTTTTTGAAAAACATCGATTACTACTTTAGATTTCTCAGAGCTATAACGTAATGCATTCGATAAAAAGTTCACCAGTACCCAGGCCGTTTTTTGGATATCGGCATTTACATTGGGGAGGTTTTGATCACAATTTAATTCGAGATTGATAGATTTTTGTTCGGCCTGGAATTTAACCGCATCTATGGCATATTGTACAATATCTTCGGGCTTGGTAAGCGCGAAGGTGAGTTTTAAGTTACCGGTTTCTACCTGCGAAAGATCGAGCAGTTCGCTCGTAATTTTTAAAAGCCTGTCGCTATCTTCTTTAATATGATTCAACAGCTCGTGCTGTTCCTCGTTCATTGCACCCACGCGCTCATCATTAAGCAGTTTTAAACTCATTTTAATGGATGATAAGGGCGTTTTTAACTCATGCGAAACCGTAGCGATAAAATTGGTTTTGGCTTCATCCAGTTCTTTAAACTGGGTAATGTTTTTCAGGATATAAACACTTCCTGCCGATTTTGAAGCAGCAATTAAAGCTTTTTCTTCCTGTTCCTCATAGTTCGGGATAATAATTTCGCGGTTCTCCAAAAGGAAATAAGATTCCTTATCATCTGCATATATTTTTAGCGTATTATCATCTGTTTCGGGTTTGATGATGCGTTTTAACAGCTCATTTTTCTGCATTAATTCCGCAACATTTTGTCCGATTACCTTATCCTCGTCGAGGTTCATCAGTTTTGCGGCCAGGCGGTTTAAAAACAGGATTTCGCCCTTTTCGTTCAGCCCGATAATGGCATCCTGCATCTGCGCAATAATGGCTTCGATACGCGATTTCTCGGATTTTATTTTCGATAAATTACTGTTTTCCCATTCGTTTAATTTAACCACCATACCGTTAAATGAGTCGGCCAGTTCGGTAAATTCATCTCCGTTTTCAAAATGCAGGCGTTGTTTATAATTTTTTCTGCTGATCTGTTTTATGGCTGCGCTGAATTCGGCAAGCGGATTGGCCACAAAGCCGGGAAAATTAACAATAAAAGTAAACAGGATGATAAAGCTTAGGGTAGCAGCAATCATGATGTAGAGGTTTGCCCTCGAGGAAGTTTCATTGGCCAGTTCATTTTTATCATAAATGGCTTTCATGTTTACCTGTTCTATGTTTTGAAGCGCCAGGCGTAAATCTTTAATGCTATTTGTTTTAACATTTTCTGGCTGCTGTATGCCCAGTGCTTTAAAAGCTTTTTCTAACTGTAGAAAAGCTGCTTTTTCGCCTGGTTCGGTAATATTTGTGCCTTCATTTTTTAAGTTTTCGGTAAACAGGGCCTGTTGTGTACCACTTAAGGGAAAAGAATACTGATCGGTGATGTTGCGCATGGCGGCAACATATTTTAGCGATTTGTAGTTGTCTTTAAGAATCACTTTCGATTTATCGGAAAGCTCGTTTAAATAAAAGAGCGCAATTAACCCGAAGGATAAAACGATTATAAAGAGAAACCCGAATCCGAGGCGGAGCTTGGTTTTTATTTTCATGGTGTTTAGTTTAACCGTAAAGGGCAGAAGGTTTTTCACTAAGGGGCGCAAAGCGAATTTTTCTCTCCTTTTTTGTGGTAAAAATAGGTTATAATTAAATCTGTTTACTGATGAACTAATTTACATAACAAAGGTTAAATAAATAGCGTCTCGCCGGGCTGTTGCCAATTGTTATGCCAATGGCTTTGATTTGTTTGTAAGTTATTGTTTTTTAATGAGATATGGTTTTGGTTTCATTTTGATCTATAAAAACGCTTCAAAAAACCTTTTCATTTTGGAAGGGTTTTTATCATTTTGAACTGTCGGTCTTTTTCGTTTGAAATACTGTTTTTTGTTCCTTAAACCTGGTTGAAGCGGATACCGGCCCGGCGGCTAAGGCCTGCAGGCGTATGAGCGGAAAACAGGACTAACGTTACCATGAAACACAGGTTTTGCTTTTCTGAAATTTGATAGAATCACATGCGTTATGTACCGTAGCGTCCGGCTTCACGCCTGACGCATTAAATGTTTTTTTTGGGGAAAGCAGGTTCGGTAGGGTTTAGGCTAATGCAATCCCGCTGTACGCTTTATCCCGATGAAAAATCGGGACCGCTTCCATCGGGTTTAGGTGGCACGGCCTGTAATAAGATTTGGGGTTACAGGATGCAGAAAGAAGTTTATCTTTTGAGAGAAGCTTATGAAGGTTTTACGTGCAGTTTTTTGTTCCTTAAACCTGGTTGAAGCGGATACCGGCCCGGCGGCTAAGGCCTGCAGGCGTATGAGCGGAAAACAGGTCTAACGTTACCATGAAACACAGGTTTTGCTTTTCTGAAATTTGATAGAATCACATGCGTTATGTACCGTAGCGTCTGGCTTCACGCCTGACGCATTAAATGTTTTTTTTGGAAAGCAGGTTCGGTAGGGTTTAGGCTAATGCAATCCCGCTGTACGCTTTATCCCGATGAAAAATCGGGACCGCTTCCATCGGTTTAGGTGGCACGGCCTGTAGAGATATTAATGGTAAAACACCAAACGTTCCTACGGAACGATAACGCCAATTTGCAATTGGCTACCCATGAATCGTTCCTACGGAACGGTCTGCGATTTTCAGAAAATGATCGGAAGTTGTTTTTTAAAAGTTAATGAATTTTTCAATCTGCTCGCTGGTAAATTTTATCGTATCGGGATGATTGAAATTGCCTTCGGCATCTAGTTCGGCCTTAATATTTGGAATGTGCAGGCGAAGCGGTAAAATATTGAGATGGATGTAATGGCAAACGCCTGTAAAATGATCTACCCCGCGGATATTGCCATATTTACCAGAAGAAATGCCGACTAAAGCCGCTTTTTTATCATAAAAGCTATCGGGGAAATTGCAGGCATCGATTAACACTTTTAACACACCAGGGTAACTGCCATTGTATTCGGGCATGATGAATAAAAACTTTTCGGTCTGGTAAATCATATCCTGGATTTCCTGAAAAGCTTCCGATCTTTTGCCATACATATCTGTATTAAGCACATCGATAGGTAAGTGCTCCAAACTGAACAAATGGGCATCAATACCCTTTTCTTTTAGTTGCCTCTGGTAATATTTGGCAACTTTTAGCGTATTGCTATTGGGTCTGTTTGTGGCGGCTATTATTGTGATCATGTACAAATTGTTAATAAGATGTGTAAAACCCAAATGCGCTTCTTGCTAAAATTGCCATATAGTTTGTATCTTAGCTGATTGTGAAAAAGGCCGTAAACATGGCAAAAATAGAACTTTTTGGCAATTTAAACGCATAAATAACACAGCCCAAATAAACGTTAAGTAAATTTCGGATACATACGATGAGCAAAATTATTGCATTAGCAAATCAAAAAGGTGGTGTTGGTAAAACAACTTCATCTATAAACCTGGCTGCGAGTTTGGCCGTTCTAGAATACAAAACTTTACTGGTAGATGCTGATCCTCAGGCAAATTCAACTTCAGGTATCGGTTTCGATCCCCGGAATATCAAAGACAGTATTTACGAGTGTATTATTAATGATATCGATCCTTTACAGGCCATACAGAAAACAGATACACCCAATTTAGATTTATTACCTGCCCACATTGATCTGGTTGGTGCGGAAATCGAGATGATTAACCTGAACAACCGTGAGTATAAAATGAAGGCGGTTTTGGAGAAAATTAAAGATCAGTATGATTTTATCATTATCGATTGTTCTCCGTCACTGGGTTTAATTACCATTAATGCTTTAACCGCTGCAGATTCGGTTATTATTCCCGTACAATGCGAGTATTTCGCTTTAGAAGGTTTGGGTAAATTATTAAATACCATTAAAATTGTACAGAACCGCTTAAATCCCGATCTGGAAATTGAAGGTATTTTATTAACCATGTACGATGTACGCTTACGTTTATCGAACCAGGTGGTAGAAGAAGTGAAAACGCACTTTAACGAACTGGTTTTTGATACCATTATCCAGCGTAATACCCGTTTAAGTGAAGCACCGAGTTATGGCGTTTCGGTAATTATGCACGATGCCAACTGTAAAGGGGCAATTAACTACCTTAACCTTGCCCGCGAAATTGTAAAGAAAAACGGCCTGTTAAAGGAAGAAGAAAACATTGGAACAGCAACTTTATAAATTATAGATGACATCTTTTCAGCGAAAAACAGGTTTAGGAAGAGGGTTAAGTGCGCTTTTAGATGATAGCGAATCTTCTCATCCGCCGAAACAGCAGGTAAATGCTGTAAGCGAAACCGAGCAGATTGGCAATATCAGTCACGTAAGTTTAACTGAAGTTGAAACCAATCCATACCAGCCACGTACAGAATTTGATCAGGTAGCTTTAAATGAGCTGGCCGATTCGATAAAAATACAGGGCCTGATCCAGCCGATTACGGTAAGGAAATTAGGCGCCAATAAATACCAGTTAATTTCGGGCGAACGCAGGTTCAGGGCTTCGAAACTGGCCGGTTTAACACAGATTCCGGCTTATATCCGCAGTGCCAACGACCAGCAAATGCTGGAAATGGCTCTGATCGAAAATATTCAGCGCGAAAATTTAAATGCCATTGAGGTGGCTTTGAGTTTCCAGCGGATGATTGATGAGGTAGGTTTAAAACAGGAACAGTTGGGGGAGCGTGTTGGTAAAAACCGTACAACGGTGACCAATTATTTACGTTTGTTAAAGCTTCCGCCAGCGATACAGGCTTCTATCCGCGATCAGAAAATCAGCATGGGCCATGCAAGGGCTTTAATTAATGTTGATGGGGTGGATAAGCAGTTATACATCCACCAGGAAATTCTTGATAAAAACCTTTCGGTACGTAAAGTAGAAGAAATTGTGCGCAATTTGCAGCATATTCCTTTACCTGCAGGCGAGAAGCAAAAAGAAAAGGCCGTTTCTTTTCAATATAAAAAATTGCAGGACGATCTGGCTTCTAAATTTGCTACCCGTGTAAAATTAAAAGTAAGTCAGAACGGTAAAGGGGCAATCGAAATCCCTTTTATGAGCGACGACGACTTAAACAGGATTTTAGAGTTATTAGACTGGTAATGCGGAGGACTAAACTTTTAATACTGGTTTCTCTATTTACATTTTTTATGGTAAACCTTGCCACGGCGCAGGTTAAGGATACGGTATTAAAACCAGCTGATACTTCGAAAGTAAAACTGACCAAATCTTTAGATACAGCCAGGAAACCTTTAACCAGAAAGGATTCGTTAAAAGCGAAATATGTAAACCCGGGTAAAGTTGCCGGCAGGAAAGCTGTTTTCAGATCGATGCTGATACCGGGCTGGGGGCAGTTATACAATATCCAGTTACTAAGCGATGGTTATGGTACCAGGGCAGGCAAAAGCCAGGTATTTCAAAAAATATATACCGGCGGTAAAATTGTAGCCATTTACGGTGGTGCTACGGCACTTACCTTATCTCTTATGGACAGCAGGAAAAATTACAGCCGCTTTTTAGCAGAAGCACAATACCGTGAGCAAAATCCAGGTAAAAAGTCAGATTTAACACAGTACACCGATCAGGGAATTCTGGATGGGAAAAGTTTATACAAGCGGAATTCGCAGATTGTATATTTTTCATATGGCTTACTGTATGCAGCTAACATTATCGATGCTTATGTAGCTGCACGTTTGCATTTTTTCAATATTGATAATAACCTTTCATTTAAAGTAATGCCATCGGTAATCGGTTCTGATACCATGTATGGTTTCAACGCAAGCCCTGCCTTAAAGCTTTCCCTTACTTTTTAATGTAATAAAATAAATGATTGCCCCTGATCAATATGAAATCTTAATGCTTTTATTACCTTTAAACCGTTAAAGGTGTCTCACAGGCAATTAAATCTATCACAAAAAAGAAAATAATATAAAGAAATGAAAATTGCGCTTTTAGGTTACGGCAAAATGGGTCAGATTATCGAAAAATTTGCACTTGAACGCGGTCACGAAATCGTTTTAAAAGTTACAGTAGATAATCAGGAAGATTTAACCAGGCAAAATTTAAAATCGGCTGACGTAGCGATTGATTTTAGTACGCCGGATTCGGTTTTGAAAAATATTGATGCCTGTTTTGATGCCAATGTTCCCGTTGTAGTGGGTACCACCGGCTGGTACGGCAAATTGCAGGAAGTTAAAGATGATTGCAGCAACAGTAACAATACACTGCTTTATGGGTCTAACTTTAGTATCGGCGTTAATTTATTCTTTAAGTTGAACCAAACTTTGGCTAAACTAATGAACAATTATCCGGCTTACGAAGTGCAGGTAGAAGAAATCCACCATACTCAAAAGCTCGATTCGCCAAGTGGTACAGCCATTACCCTGGCCGAAGGTATTGTTGATAACCTGGATAGAAAACAGGAATGGTTAAATGAAGTGGTGGGAACAGATGTTGAATTGTTTCCAAAAGCCGAACAGTTGCTGATCGAATCGCACAGGATCGAAAATATCCCGGGTACACATACTGTGATTTACAGCAGTGAAGTAGATGAAATTGAAATTAAACATACTGCACACAACCGGGCAGGTTTTGCTTTGGGTGCAGTTGTAGCAGCAGAATGGGTGAAAGATAAAAAGGGATTTTTTAACATTACCGATATTTTTGAATAAGAGTTAGTTTTAAGTTAACCGTTTTCAATTGGCAATTGACAGTTTCAGTTAACCAATTTGTACAGTTAACCAATTAACCCCCTGAGCGTGGTCGAAGGGTAAACAATTAACCAATTAAGATACCAGGGGGGAGCCGATTAAGTTGATCGCGGACCAAAATTAAGATATATGAATTACAAATTCTGGCAGAAAAAAAAGGATGCCACAAAGAAGAAAAAATCTAAAACCCGCGAATGGGTAGATGCCATTGTTTTTGCTGTTGTAGCTGCAACCATTATCCGCGTTTTCTTTATAGAAGCTTATACCATTCCATCTGGTTCGATGGAAAGATCATTATTGATCGGCGATTTTCTTTTTGTAAGTAAAGTTAATTATGGTGCGCGTATCCCGATGACGCCAGTTGCCTTTCCTTTTGCGCACCACACCATGCCGTTAACTACTTCTACCAAAGCTTACTGGGATGGCGTACAATGGAAATATCACCGTTTGCCAGGCTTGTCAAAAATCAAGAGAAATGATGTTGTGGTTTTCAACTTCCCTGAAGGAGATACTGTTGCGGTAGAAAACCAGGCAGAAAGTTATTATGCTTTAGAACGTAGTTTGGGCCGTCAGCAGGTGAGGAGTACTTTTACCATTATCGACCGGCCGGTTGATAAGCGTGAGAATTTTATTAAACGCTGCATTGGTATTCCGGGCGATGTAATTTCGATGAGCAATGGTATTGCCAATGTAAACGGTAAAAATGAACCTTTGAAAAATACCGGGATGATGCCTTACCGCATTGAGTTCAAAACAATGGATTTTAACTATGCCGCACTTGACGAATTTAACCTGAACCTTGGTAATTCGCCAGCGGTTGCTACAAATACCTATATAGTAGATGCTTCGCCCGAAATTGCAGAGAAACTCAAAACTTTCGATTTTGTAAAATCAGTGAATTTAAGTCCCGATGCACCAGGGCCTGTACAGGGCGGTGTTTTCCCGAACGATCCGAACCGGGCGTGGAACAGGGATAACTTTGGACCAATTAAAATCCCTTCAAAAGGATGGACCGTTAATATTGACAGTAATACAATGCCACTTTATTACAGGGCCATCAGAACTTACGAAGGAAATAAAGTAGAACAAAAAGCCGGGGTTTGGTACATTAATGATAAACCAGCTACCACTTATACTTTTAAAATGGATTATTACTGGATGATGGGTGATAACCGCCATAATTCTGCCGATTCGCGCTATTGGGGATTCGTTCCGGAAGATCATATTGTGGGTAAAGCTTTATTTGTTTGGATGAGCTGGGATAGTACCGCTTCTTTCTTACATAAAATAAGGTGGAGCAGGTTATTTATGGGAATTCATTAATCAAATTATTCATAAAATATTTAAAAAAGGCTTGCTTATGCAGGCCTTTTTTATGCTAAAATCACCTTTTTAAAAAAATTAAAAAGAATAGTGTGGTTTTGTGTTTTTTTATTAAGTTTGTTATAACTAATCAAACCCCTATAATTTATGAAGCCAACCATTCTATGCCTCCGTCTGGATTTATAGCAAGCTATCACCAGATACTTCCTTTAAACAAACTGTTTGCATTTTAAATCGATTTAGTAATAGAATTGAAAATATTTATGCTGCCCGATTTTATTTTATAAACCAGAATCCACCCACCCTAAAACAAAACAATATGAAAAAATAAAGAATGAATAATAAACCGCTTTAAAGTAACTATCAATAAACTAATCATTACCCACAAACAGATTATGAAAAAAATCTACTTAACTAGCTTAAGTATGTTGTTGCTATGTCTAGTAACAATATCTGCTTTTGCTCAAAAAACCGTCTCAGGAACGGTAACCGATAATGCAGGCATGCCCATAGCAGGTGTAAGCATTCTCCAGAAAGGTTCTGCCAATGGTACTTCTAGCTCATCAGAAGGAAAGTATAGTCTGTCAGTGCCACCAAATTCAACAATTATTTTCAAGTATTTGGGCTATATTACCAGAGAAATTGCTTTAGGAAATAATAGTGTTTTAAATGTAACCTTACAAGATGATGCTAAAGTCCTTGGTGATGTAGTAATCACAGGTTTAGGAGAACAGAGAAAAACAAGAAATTTAGGTTATTCACTTACCAGTATTAATGGCGATCAGATAAGAGCTACCAATACAACCAACCCAATTTCAGCATTACAAGGATTAGTTCCGGGTATGATGGTTCAACCAGGGCAGGGCGGACCTCAATCTAGTCCAAAATTCCAGATCCGTGGTGCCTCAAGTTTGTACGGATCAGAAAACACTCCGTTAATCGTTGTTGATGGAATTATGTTATCTGATGATGTTGTGGTTCCTTCGAGAGGTGGCGATCAGGATTTCGGTAACGTTCTAAAAAATATCAACTCTGATGATATAGAGAGTATATCTGTTTTAAAAGGTGGTTCAGTAACAGCACTATACGGAAGTAGGGCTACAAATGGTGTAATTTTGATCACCACTAAAAAAGGTTACTCTCAAAAAGGATTAGGTATTTCATTTAGTCACGATGAAACCTTTGATAAAGCCTATGCCTTGCCTGATATGCAGAAAGAATATGGTTCAGGCTTTACGATGACCGATTTTGTAAAAGCACCTAATGGCATGAATCAGATTAATCCTGCATCTTACGGATTCAGTTTTGGACCCAAATTAGACGGATCAACTATTCTTGATGCTGATGGACAAAGGCAAATCACCAATTCAGTTTTAAATAATCCCTTAACTCTTTATCAATTAGGTCGTTATATAAATAGTAATATTGCTATGCAGGGTGGTAATGAGAAAACAACTTTTAGGTTTTCTTATTCCAATAACTATAGTAATGGTGTAAGTCCTTTGAATAAATTAAATAGAAACACGTTTAATTTCAGGGGAACCCAGAGATTGGCAAATGCAGTTACATTGGATGCTACGGTTTCTTATGCCAATACAAAAGGTTTTAATCCACAATTGTTATCTGGAGATAATAGTTTAATATATGGGTTAACCTGGGGGTATCCTACCAATTACGACCTTGGTTATTGGAGCCAGAATTATCTTGACCCGGTTAAAGGAGGTAGAAGTGCCAATGACCCTTTCGGAACAAATTCATTGTTTTTCAGAATGAACCAAAATAGTCAGGTACAAAACGAAAATAACTTAAGAGGATCGCTAAATGCAAAGGTCGATTTTACAAAATGGTTACAGTTTGAGGCCAATGTTGGTTTAAACTGGTACAATACTGCTAGAGATACTAAAGAATTAGGTCAGGATGTTAACTTTGCTGGAGGATACTTTGGTGCAGATGTTCGAAACGTTATCGATAGCAGGTATAGAGGCAGCTTTAACCTAAAACATAAAATCAGCGATTTCGACCTGTTTTTACAATTAGGATCTGAACTGGTTCGTTCTCAGACTAAAGGAAGTATATACAATACTAATGGAGGTTTGAGGGTACCAAAACAATATCGCATCTCAAATTCAATTAATACCCCAACAATTAGAGAGTATGCAGGTAATGTATATCAAAACTTTGCTACTTATGCCCAAGGCAGTATCGGTTATAAAGATTGGTTAACATTAAATATTTATGGTCGTAACGAATGGAACTCTACTCTTGTTTACTCTAATGGGACTGGAAATTACAGTTATTTCTATCCCGGAGCAGATTTAGCTTGGGTAATTACAGATGCAGTTAAACTTCCTGAAGTTTTTTCTTATGCAAAGTTACGCGCATCTTATTCAATTACAGGTGGTGGAACCTCGGTATATAGGGCGAATACAGGTTATTACGTTAAAAATGGAAACTATGTGCCGATTTCTGGGTCAGAGATAGAACAATATGGTTTTGATAGCAGTACATTAGGCAATACCGACTTAAAGCCTGTTAGGACATATAGTCAGGAGGTTGGTTTAGAACTGAAAATGCTAAAAAACAGATTAGGCCTTGATTTTACTGCATACAAGAAAAATTCTAAAAATCAAATTGTCGGCTTAGCTGTTCCATCTGAGTCTGGTGTAAGCTCTGCATTAATCAACAGTGGTGACGTGCAGGATATGGGGATTGAGTTTATATTATCAGGAACACCAATTAAAACAAAAACATTTTCTTGGGATACCTATTTTAACTATACCAGAAACAGAACCAAAATTATTTCATTGGCTCCTGGCGTAACAACTGTACAATTAGAAGGCGGCGACGGAATTAGGACGATTGCCCGTGTAGGCGGAGAATATTCAACAATGGTTGCTGCTTACGGATATGCCAAATACCAGGCAAGAGATGCTCAGGGCAATCCAATCGATAATCCAAACAACGGTAAAAAAGTATTGTCGGTTTCTGGCAGTGGTGGTGCATTTTACACAAGGGCTGCTAACTATGCAAATGGATTAGAACCGGAAAGCACAATTGGTTCTACCTTACCTAAATTTTATGGTAGCGTAAGAAATGTATTTAATTATAAATCAGTATCATTGAGTGCTTTAGTAGATGCTAAATTTGGTGGTTACGTGTTTTCTGATACCTATTACTATGGTAGCCAAACAGGAAATTTAGCAAATACACTTTATGGACGTGATGTTGCAAGTGGGGGAGTGCCATATACAGAAAATGGCGTACAGCAGATTGGTGTTGTTTTAGACGGTGTATTTCCTGATGGAACCATAATAAATGGAGTTAACGTTGGAGGGATGACCCATCAGCAAACCATTGATAAAGGATTAAGAATACCAACACAAACTTACCGCTACTATAACAATTCCAATGGTTGGGCTAATGGTATCCGCGAAAGAGGAGCTTTTAAATCGTCTTGGGTTGCCGTAAGGGATATTACACTTTCTTATGATTTACCGAAATCACTTGTTTCCAGAATCAAGATGAATGGTGTTAGGTTAAATTTAAGTGCTAGAAATGTAGGCTTCTTGTATAATAATGCACCAGATAATGTTAATGTAAACGATTTTACAAGTACAGGTGCTGGTGGTGCATTTTTAGGTGGAGGTACACCTTATGTTAGAACGTTTGCATTTGGAATTAATGGTAGTTTTTAATCATTGTTTTACAAAATTTATTCAGTTATTATGGAATATTTAAAATATAAGATTAGTGCAGCATTGGTTTTAGGTACTGCACTTTTCGTAAGTTCGTGCAGCAAAGAAAAGTTTGCTGAATTTAATACAAATCCAGATGCAGTAACGGCAATATCGCCACAACCTATATTTACAAAAGCAATAACAGGTTGGCACGATGATAGTTTTGAGGCATTTTACGAAAATTATAGAGGCGTATCGAGGTGGACAAGGCAGATGGTAGGTTTAACAGGTAATACAAATACCATAACAGATGGTATAGGTAATATTAACCAACGTTATAGCCGCTTTTACTTAAACTCTGGAAATTTATTGGTTGATGTTCAAAAAACCATAGATAAATTACCAGATGATCAAAAACCCAGGTATGCTCAAATGAGGGTTATAGCCGAGATACTAAAAGTATACGAAGCTTGGTTTGTAACCGATGGAAATGGAAGTATGCCATATAGCCAGGCTCTTCAGGCGAGGTACAGCGGAACATTAACCCCGGTTTATGATTCGCAGCAGCAATTGTATGATAACTTTGAAAAAACATTAAAGGAATCTGTTGTAGCTTTAAAAGCGCAGCCAGCTGTAGAACAAGTAAGTTTGGGTTCTAATGATTTATATTATCAGGGATCGGTGCCAAAATGGATCAAAGCGGCTACCAGTTTACGTTTATTAATTGCCATGCGTTTATCTAAAAAAGATCCAGCTAAGCTTAAAACTATTGTTACCGATATATTAACAAACAATGCTGCCGATTTAATGTCATCTACTGATGATGACTGGTCTTTCAAAGCTTCGTCGAGCCTAACAGGCACAAGCGGTAACTGGGATGTAAGTGCTTCGGGTGCTTATGGAGCAAACGGAACCATTGATTTTATGTGGAGGAATTCAGACCCAAGGTTGCCGCTGTTTTACCAGAAAAACTCATGGACAACTGATAACTTTGCAGCAGCAAAGACACAGGGAAAGATACCAGCAGCCGCAGTTTATGATAATAGACGTTATTATGGACAATTTACTAGCCCTGACGCAAGTACAACACCTTCTAAACAGCCTTTTTTCTCACCTGTTGTGATTAAAAATGGTACCGCAAATGTGAATTTGGATACCGTTTCTGCTATTCAGACACGTATGTTTTATCCGAACTCAAATTCTGGAACTGGTTCATCAACGTTTCTGGTTTTAACCTACGCTGATGTTTGTTTCTTGAGAGCTGAACTGGCTGCAAGGAATATCTCAACCGAAAGTGCTGCAGACTGGTATAACAGAGGTATAGAAGCCTCGATTATTACTTACGATAATATTGCGAAAAGTGCATTGTTACCTGATTATGTAGCTTTGGGTGCTGGTGCAATAGCGGCCTATAAAGCAATGCCTGAAATTGTGTATAATCCGGCAAAAGGGTTAGAACAGATTGTTATCCAACAATATTTAAATTTTTATAAAAACTATAACGAATGTTGGGCACTGTTAAAAAGGACAGGTATGCCAAATGCTCAAACGGCACTAAATCTTGAAAACTTTGTATTCGGTGGTCAGGTGCAAAGTATTCCACGACGCTTTGTGGTCAACTTTCCATTATCGGGTGATGCCAATTATGCAAATAAACAGGCGGCAATAACAGAAATGGCAAAAGATCCAAACTTTGGACAACCAACAGATGTTAAAGGTCGCGTTTGGTGGGACATTCCATAAGTTATTACTACCTTTATTATTAAAAAATGGCCGGTATAACCGGCCATTTTAATTGAATGTAAAAAATGAAAAATTGCGCAAAATTTTTACTTTGGCTATTGGTTTATTTCACTTTTTTGAATAAAATCTACGCTCAGGACCTTAAATCTCAACAAGTTGGGTTGTTTGCTAACATAAAATCTTTCAAACTCGAATCAATCTCTCCCAGCCATCCAGTAAAATTAAATAAAAGCTGTGCATTTATATTTTTGTCACCAGAATGCCCCTTAAGTAGAAATTACATCCCCGAACTCAAACAAATACAGGAAAAATATAAAAACTGCGAAATAATCGGTGTTTTTGCAGGTAAATCTTACACTGTTCAAGAGATTAGAACTTTTTTAAAAGATTATAAAATAACCTTTCCGGCCATTTATGATGGACAGAAAAAACTAGCAAAGTTATTGAATGCAAAGGTTACTCCTGAGGTTATTTTATTGGATAAAAATGGAAAAAGAATATACTCAGGGCTAATTGATGATAAAATAATAGAACTTGGTCAGCAAAAACAAGTGGCATCTAAACATTTCCTTACTGATGCCATAGAAGCAATAGAAACTGAGAGGAAGGTTTTAATAGGTTCTACCATGCCCATAGGCTGTTATATTAATGATCTATAATTAAATGAAAAAGATAAATTTTATTCTTCTCTTCTTTTTTAACCTTTCTTATATTAATGCTCAAAAAAGCACCTTTTATAAAGATGTTGCTCCAATTATTTATAATAAATGTGCATCCTGCCACCGTGTAGGAGAGGCTGGACCTTTTCCCTTAACTTCTTATGAAGATGTAGTTAAACGAACTTCTTTTATAAAGAAAGTAGTCAATTCTGGTTACATGCCACCTTGGAAAGCCGATGGACACTATACAGCAGTTCCTTTTCAGGGAAACAGAAGCTTAACCGCTTTGGAAAAAAAAACAATTATTGATTGGATTGATGACAAAATGCCAATTGGAAGTCCGAATAAACAAACTACCTTAATTTTAACAAAATATCAGCAGGGTACCAATTATAAGCGTAAGCCTGATGCTGTTTTAAGCATGGCGAAAACTTTTCAGATACAAGGCGATAATAAGGAAAGATTTATCGTATTTAAAATACCATATCAGTTTGATCAGTCTCAAAATGTGGAAGCAATCGAATTTGTTTCCAAAAATAGAAAAGTAATCCATCATGCCAATTTTGCTATTTACGATGTTTCAAATAATATTTCGATTGATAAATCTCCTGATTATATCAATACTACTGTAGGAGAGACTGATGCTAACTTTTCGGCCTATGAAGCATATAAAAGCAATATGATTTATTATGGAGGGTGGATTCCAGGAACAAATTACGAATCGTATCCTAAAAACATTGGATGGGTGATGCCTAAAAGAGGTGTAATCTTATTAACCATACATTATGCACCAACCGGAAAAGATGAAGAAGATTTTTCATCCATTAATTTCTTTTTTACCAAGTCGCCAATCGAAAGGGTGATTGATGTAATTAATCTAGGATCAGGTGGAATTGCAGAAGAGGAAATTACACCATATTTCATGATTCCTGCCGATAGCGTCCGCACTTTTAAGCTAAAAATAACCAATCCCGAAAAACAGTCTATTTTAGGTGTATGGCCACACATGCATTTACTGGGAAAAAATTTTAAAGCTTATGCAATTACACCCCAAAAAGATACCTTAAAATTAATCTCAATTCCTAAATGGGATTTTAACTGGCAGGAGCTTTATAAATATCAAAAACCGCTTATAATCCCCAAAGGTTCTTATCTGATTATTGAAGGTACGTACGACAACTCAAAAGATAATCCAAAAAACTTATTTAATCCACCAAGAAATATCTATGGCGGTGGTGAGATGAAAAGTATAGACGAGATGCTCACTTTGGTAATATTATATTTGCCTTATGAAGAGGGCGATGAGGATTTGCCAGTTATAGAAAAGTAATTGTGTACTTGTTCCCCAAGAGATTTGATCTACTTTGTTCTATTGAAGCTTACTAAAACTTTAGTTTAATTCATAAATTTCTAGTTGAACAAGCTGTTTTAATCAATATATAATCTTTATTTACATAATATCTTAATTATATTTTTATTAAGATATTATTTCTTTTTAAAAAAATTATAAAGTTGATTTATTTTTATTAATTTAGTTTATGCTTATGTCTTGCCGGTCATATTATTATGATTTGTCGAGCTATAAGTGGACTAATCTTCTAACCAAAAATTTATCAACTATGAAAAAAAGAATGTTAATCTTTTCTGCGGCAATATTATTATTTGCCTCATGTAAAAGGAATGAGAGTGAGCAGCTTTCTGGCGAGCAACCTGCACTGTCCAAAAATGGCACATTAAGCCTGGCCAATACCCCCGCTGCAGCACCCAATACCTTTAAAGTATTCGACCAAATTTTATTTTACGATGGTTATGCCGCAACCGTAACGGCACCTGTACCTGCTGATGTAACACGTTTATCGAACTCCAAATACATTAAAAAGTTAAGCACCACAGATCTTTCCAAACTTTCTAATAGTTTAGATATCAAGGTAAGTATTACACCATATTGCGATAATTACGACAGGATCGGATCTGTAGGCCTGAGTTTTATTCCAAAAAATTCGGCCTTTAACGAAAATATTGGCAAACACATTGAAGTAGGCCGTTTTATTACACCATTTATGGATAAAAACAAAACGCCAAATGTTGCACCCTATCTCTTTAGCACAGATAATGTCGCCAATTTATTAAGGGATGCAGGCGTACGGGCCTCTTATGATATTTATGTGGTATTTAATTTGTTTGGGGTGCCTTATGCAGCCCAGAATGAAATTAGTGGGTGTGGAGGCCATAATGAAACTTTTTATGGTACAATAGAATTTGTTAATAAATCTGGTGGAACCGATCCTGCTACAGCAGTACAGATGATCCCGATAGCGAATGAGAAAGATCTGGATAACTACACTGCAAACAATACAGACCAGGTAGGAAGTAGTAAAAAAACATATACCATTAACCTGCCTTTGGCGGTTACCGATGCCAGGCTTTACCTCATTACTTCTGCCCATGGAGCCAATAGCGGAGGGGAAGAATACGTGCGTAGAGACCATAATATTTATTTTGATAATGTTTTAAAATTAACATATAAACCAGGTGGAAAATCATGCGAACCCTATCGCCAGTATAATACTCAAAATAATGGAATATACGGTTCTGTTCCCAGAACTGCTTCAGATTGGTCGTCATGGAGCAACTGGTGTCCCGGGGATGCGATTCCGATACGTGAGATTAGTCTTGGCAATTTAACAGCCGGTAATCATACTTTTAAAATTGATGTTCCTACGGCCGTTTTTAAAGATAAACAAGGTTCTATAAGGTATTCAGTTTATCTGCAAGGTCGTTAAGGTTTAATTAATCATATAGGTTTTGTCGGTTTGACAAAGCCTGTATGATTATTTTTAATTCCGGAATCAGGAAGCCAAATCACTTATTTAAATTATTATAAAGTATGCGGATGCTTACAAAATAAATTATTAAGTTTGTTTAAAATCATCCAAACATGTCAGTAATAATTGAGAAGGGTCAAAGGCTGCGCGCCGATATTATCAAACATTTATATTATAAGAAAGCACTATCACTTACTGATTTAAGTAAACTAACAAAAAAAAGTTTACCGCTGGTTACTTCCAATGTAAATAATCTGATAAACGAAGGATATGTTTTAGAACAAGGCCTGGCTCCATCTACAGGAGGAAGAAGGGCTGCAATGTTTTTAATAAATCCAGACCTTAAAAAATATATTGTGGCCATAGCAATGGATCAGCTGACATCGAGATTAACCATTTACGACCTTACCCGCAAGATGGTTATTCCAGTACAAACCCTGGAATTCGAAATGTCGTCGAAAAACAGCAGCATCACCGATCTGGTTAATTTTATCAATAAAAGTATAAATCAGTCTAAAATCAAAAGAGAGGATATTTTGGGCGTTGGCATCGGGATGCCGGGTTTTGTTAATGCAGATGAGGGAATTAACCATTCTTTTTTAAAGGTAGAAGATGATACAACTTTACAGCAATATCTTTCGCAACATATTAATTTGCAGGTACATATAGATAACGACTCCAGTTTAATTGCGCTCGCAGAACTGAATTTTGGTGTAGCCATTGATTTGAAAGATGTAATGGTTGTTAATATTGGCTGGGGAACCGGATTGGGAATGATTATTAATGGAAAATTATACCGCGGTAGTAGTGGTAGTGCCGGCGAATTTAGCCATATCCCGCTATCTGACAGCGATAATCTTTGTTCTTGCGGTAGAAGAGGATGTTTGGAAGTTGACACCTCATTACTGGTAATGGCCAGGAAAGCTCAGGAAGCAATTGCAGGTGGTGCTGAATCGAGCATGACTAGATTGTTTATGGATAAAAGCAAACATCCTGCCGACCACTTTTTAAGTGCAGTTGCCAAACAGGATCCGGTTGCCATATCGATATTGGCAAAAGCCATTTTTCAGTTGGGAAAAGGGATATCAACGTTAATCCATCTGTTAAATCCCGAATCCATTGTGCTGAGTGGGAGGGGTGCTAAAGCAGGTAAAATGCTGTTGCCGCCAATCCAGCAGGCCATTAACGAGTTTTGTATCCCGCGAATTGCAGAGCAAACTGAAATTAAACTTTCTAAACTAACCGATGAGGCAGAATTACTTGCTGCTGCCAGTTTAACGGTAGAGAGTAGTTTGTTTGAATAGCTAACCTTAAAACGAATAAGACCAATATTTTATAACTAAACTGATACTATATGACAAAATAAAGAAAACCCACTCCACCAAGTTATGAACCACTTTTAACTAATCCTAAACTAAACCCATTTATGAAAAGAATGTACTTAAGGTGCTTAAGTATTTTATTGTTGAATTTTTTAGCAATAACTGTTTTTGCACAAAAAACCATTACCGGTACGGTGGTGGAAGCATCAGGACCCTTACCAGGTGTAAGTGTCGCTATTAAAGGAACAACCAAAGCCACTCAAACCGATGGGAATGGTAAATTCTCTATTTCAGCAGCAGAAGGAAATATTCTCGTTTTTAAGTCTGTTGGTTATACCTCTAAAGAAATCACGGTAGGAGCATCTACCACTGTAAATGTTAAACTGGAATCGTCTGCTAACAGTTTGGAAGAGGTTCAGGTTACTACAGCATTTGGAATTAAAAAGGAAAAAAGAGCGCTGGGCTACTCTACGCAGGAGGTATCCGGAAAAGACTTAACAATAGGCCAGGCACCTACTATAGCGCAGGGTTTAATGGGTAAAGTTGCCGGTTTACAGATCTCACAATCAGGTGGTGGGGTAGAAGGTGGCTCATCGAGGATTGTAGTCCGTGGAAATACCTCATTAACCGGCGATAACCGGGCTTTGATCATCGTTGATGGAGTAGCCATTAACAACGATCCGGCCAACGTGAACGGAAACAATACTTCATCAGTTGCCGGTAATACCGGAGCTGATGTTTCGTCGAATAACGATTGGGGTACGGGTATGAACTTCATCAATCAGGACGATATTGAAAGCATTACCGTATTAAAAGGTCCTGCTGCGGCTGCACTATACGGCGCAAGGGGTGGTAATGGTGTTATTTTAATTACACGTAAAAAAGGGAGCAACAGACCTGGACTTGGAATAGATTACACTTACTCTTACAGACATACAAATCCTTACGAACTTCAAAATTTTCAAAATGAATACGGACAAGGTGGAGTAGCCTCTATGTTAACGGCAGATAACAGTAAAATGTTCCCTGTAAATGGTGCAGGCCAGCGTTATCAAATTGGAAATAACTATACCTCAGCGGGAGAATATTTGAGTAATTCTTTCGGTACGGTTCCTTATCCAAACGGTAAAGCAACTGATGCCTATTTCAGTTATCCGGGTAGTCAATCCTGGGGCCCGAGATTCGATAATCTTCCAATATTAAATTATGATGGGGTTTTGCGGCCATATTCTGCGCAGCCAGATAACTGGAAGGCATTTTTTCCTGATGGTTCAGTAGTAAGTCATAATGTAGCCATTTCTGGCGGTAATGATAATGCTACAGGACGTATTTCTTATACGCGAAATGACACCAAAGCCAATATTTTAAATAGTAACATTCAATCGAACGTTTTTAACTTAGGTTCTACGCTTAAGGTTTCTAAAAAAGTAAGTGCAGAAGTTACGGCAAGTTATGTAAACTTTACCCGTTTAAATGCCCCTACCGTTGGTTCGGGTTACTTAGGTGGGGTAATTTATTCCATGCCAAGAGATTATAACCCTTACGTAGATTTCGACAATACTTATGGTCCTAACAATTCGCGGAAGGATGTACTTACCCCAAGTAATTTCCCTGCAGGTTCGCCTGCTTATCCTTACAGCGGAAGTTATTTAGCTAACCAGTATTGGAATATCAATAACAATAACACGCTTTTTAATCGTAATGGACTTACCGGGGGAATGAAGGTAATGGCCGATTTAACTGATTTCTTAAATGTGACCGCACAAGGTGGGGTAGACAATTCGAATGATGTAACCACTGTGAAAAATTATCCTACCGATGTATTAGGACAGGCAAACGGTGCTTATAAGCTGGCACAAGCCAAAAATTTGTCAACCAACCTACAAGCTTTTGCCCGTTTACATAAAGACAATCTTTTTGGTAAAGAAATTAATGCAAGTTTAACTGCAGGGGTAGAAAGCTATTATCGCAATGACTATGTTTCGAGTAACCGGACAGATGGCAGTTTAGTAAAACCGTTTGTTTTTGCTTTAAATAATGGTTCAAATCCTGTCCCACAACCTGAAGAAACAAAATATGTTAAAAAGATAAATTCTGCATATAGTTTTTTAAACCTTTCTTACAAAAATTATCTCTTTTTAGAAGCTACAGCACGTAACGACTGGTCGAGTACATTGGCAAACGGTTCTAACTCTTACTTTTATCCAGCAACAAATTTAAGTTATGTATTTACTGATGGGATTAAGGGGTTACAGAACAGCTTACCCTGGTTAAGTTTCGGAAAGTTGAAGCTTTCTTATGCGGAAACAGGATCAGATACCGACCCATACTCTATTTTTAATCTTTTGGATGTAACCACAAATAACGGTCAGCAAGCACAAAGTCTGCCAGGTACACTAAAATTTGAAGGGGTAAAGCCGCAAAAAAGCAGATCGTTCGAGGCCGGTATTAATTTAGGTTTATTTAAAAACAGGTTAAATATCGATTTAACAGGTTATACCATGAAAAGCTTTAACCAAATTTTGGATAATCCATTGGCCTTATCATCGGGCTTTAACAATGTTAAAATTAATACAGGATCATTAGGAAATACTGGTTTTGAATTTATTATCAGTGGTTCTCCAATTAAAACGAGAGATTTTAGCTGGGATGTATCTATAAGCGGGGCACATGCCAGAACTAAGGTTTTGGCTTTACAGGACGGGATTGAAACCCTAACCCTGGGTACTTTTTTTGGAGGGAACGGTATTTCACAACGTGTTAAAGTTGGCGAAAACTATGGCACCCTATACGGAAGGGATTTTACCTATTACAATGGCCAAAAAATAGTTATGCGTGCTGAAGGAACAGATGGGCAGCCATTACAGTATACCGTTAATGGCAAAACTTATTATGCAGGTACGCAGTGGGTAAAAACAGCCGATGAGGTGCCAATCGGTAATTCTCAACCCATGTTAACCGGTGGTATTACCAATACATTTAAGTACAAAGCATTCTCATTGTACGTATTGGCTGATGCAAAAATTGGTGGTGATACCTTTTTTGGTTCTTATGCAGCAGGTATGGGCAGTGGAAACTTAGTAGAAACCTTAAAAGAACGTGATGGTGGAGGTTTACCTCTGGTTTATCCTGATGGGACGACCTCAAACAGCGGGGTTAATTTTGGAGGTGTTTTTGTTACCCGCGATGCTCAGGGTAATATTACAAGCGCTACTCCAAACAACGATGTGGTAAATTACCAATGGTACTATCAGGGTACTTTTTCTGCCTGGAACCACCTAGGTGCGCCACGCTCTGCATCAGTATTTAAAAACTCCTGGATGAAACTTAGGGAGGTAGCTTTAACTTATCAGGTTCCGGCTACATTGCTTCAAAAAACAAAGTTTATTCAAAACCTGTCGCTTTCACTGGTTGGAAGAGACCTTTTTTACATCTTTACTACTATACCTAAAGGCTTAAATCCGGAAGGTGTAAACGGTATCGGTAATATGCAAGGTATAGAATATGGATCTCTGCCCAAAACAAGATCATTTGGTTTCACTATCCGGTCTTCATTTTAATCACTTAAAGCATTAATCACATGAAAATTCAACATAAAGTAATCCATACTATACTTGGCCTCTCACTGATCGTTGGTGTGGCATCGTGTAAAAAAGGTTTCGAAGAATTAAATAAGCCATACAAAGATGCAACGGTTTCTACAGCAACACCTGCAGGCTTTTTTAATAACCTGGCCAAGCGTGCAACAGAAGAAGATTATACGATCTATGCGGGTTTGTTTATGCCAGTTACCAATCAGCAGGGTGTTCAGAATAAAAACTTACCCTATATTAATTATATTACTACTTTTTGGCGCAACTATTACCAGGATCTGGCCGATTATAAGCAATTATTAAAGCTGGTTAGTGCCGCCCCAAATCCAGGCATCTATAATGATGTAAAGTATATGGCAACTATTTTGATGAGCCAAAAAACTTTATCGATGTTAGATCGTTATGGCGATATACCTTACAGCCAGGCCGCTATTGCTACCGAAGGCTCAGCAAACTACCAGCCAAAGTATGATAAAGAAGAAAGCGTTTATAATAGTGTATTAGATGATCTGAAAGCTGCTGTTGAAGGTGTTGGTGGCCCAAACCAAAGCTCAATAGGTACTTATGAATCTTTTTTAGCCAACGATTTTGTTGCCTGGAAGAAGTTTGGAAACGCCTTAAGACTGCGTTATGCTGTTCGTTTAAGTAAAACCAATTTGCAAACTAAGGCGAAGGCCATCATTGCGGAAATTCTGGGAAATCCTTCCATCTACCCGTTACCTAATGATCAGGATCTTACGGACTTATACAAAAGTAACTTTGGAAGTTTTCCTTTAGTATCTATACCAAATTCTCCGGATTATGGCGATCGCTATTGGTATGCATTCCGGGAACTCTCTGTTTCGAACATCAGGATGAGTTCGAATGTGTTTGCTAAAATGTCGTCTACCAACGCTGATGATGGATCCGGATTTTTTGATCCGCGTTACAAAGTCTGGTTTATGCCAAATAATGCAGGTAAATGGGTACCTCAACCACAAAATGGGTCTGTACAAGATGGTGGTACACCTTATCCGAATGAATCTACCAATAGTCCAAAAGCACCTGGTAGCGATCCCGGTAATAAATTCGCTGTATTTAATTACTATCTCGTACGTGATTTTCAGAGTTTCCCTTATGTAATTATTTCAGAAGCGGATGTACATTTTTTAAAGGCTGAAATTTATAATCAAGGCATAGGTGTTGGTGCCGATCAGGCTTTGGCTGAAACGGAATATAATGCAGGGATGAAAGCCTCTGTTAACTTTTGGTACACTACTGTTAATAGCAATACAACTGCTATATGGCCAACTGCAGCTAAACCTGGCCCAATTACCCAGGCACAGATTGATGTTTTTACCAGTAATCCGGCTGTTAAATTTACTGCTGGTGATGTAGCCGGAAATTATAAAAAAATAATCACTCAATCTTGGCTGGCAAGTATCTTTAACGCCGTAGAAACCTGGTGCACCGTTCGCCGTACTGGAGTTACACCTAAAGATGCCACTTACACACCCGCCACTTACAACAGATTGCCTTATCCTGATGATGAGAAAACAAACAACCTTTCTAATTTAAATGCAATTGGTGGTAATGTAGATGCTAATGTTCAGATTGCCAAAAAGGTGTACTGGATGCCTTAATTTTAAAACACATTAACTGATAGAGGTGCTGTATCATAAAGGCGATTGAAGTTCAAATGCTGTCATGTTGAGCTTGTCGAAACAGTTTAAAGAGTATTTAAACAAGTCCTTCGACAAGCTCAGGATGACAAATTTATATTTATGATACAACCTCTTTTTATACCCTGATAATGAAGATAAAAATTTACTTTCTTTTTTGTTTAACGCTGTTTACACTCCATTCTTCCGCCCAGCAAAACGACATCATGCCCCAGTCTGAGATTTACGAGTGGCCTAAAGATGCCGCAGTTAAACAAAAGCTCGAAACCTGGCAGGATAAAAAATTTGGGATGATTATCCACTGGGGGCTTTATGCCGTTCCCGGTATCATCGAATCCTGGTCCATCTGTTCAGAAGACTGGATAGAAAGAGACAGCACTATTAAATACGAAGATTATAAAAAATGGTATTGGGGGCAGAGCGAAAAATTTAACCCTACAAAATTCAATCCCGAACAATGGGCAAAAGCAGGTAAAGATGCTGGCATGAAATACCTGGTATTTACCACCAAACACCACGATGGTTTTGCCATGTTCGATACCAAACAATCTGATTTTAGCATCGCTAAAGGTCCTTTTTCTACCAATGCAAAGAAAGATGTGGTTAAATATGTGTTCGATGCATTCCGCAAAGAAAATTTTATGATCGGCGCTTATTTTTCCAAACCCGACTGGCATTCTCAATATTATTGGTGGGATAAATATGCCACAGCCAACAGAAACAACAATTACGATATCCGTAAAAATCCCTGGCGATGGAATATGTTCAAAAGCTATACCCAAAACCAGATCAGCGAATTAATGAACAATTATGGCAGCATCGATATTTTGTGGCTGGATGGTGGCTGGGTTCGTCCGAGGGCAAGTGTTAACCAGGAGGTACTTTCGTGGGGAGCGCCAATTCCGGAATGGAGCCAGGATATTGACATGCCTAAAATTGCAGCAATAGCCAGAAAAGCACAGCCAGGTTTAATCATGGTGGATAGAACCGTACACGGCCAGTTCGAAAACTACCAGACTCCTGAACAGAAAATCCCCGAAAAACAATTGGATTACCCCTGGGAAAGCTGCATGACTTTAGGTGGTGCATGGGGATTTGTACCTAACGATCATTATAAATCAGCAACTGAAGTGGTACATAAATTAGTCGAAATTGTGGCCAAAGGCGGAAGTTTGTTATTAGGTGTTGGACCGAAACCTGATGGAACGTTGCCTGATAATGTGGTTAAAAAGTTAGAAGAAATTGGGCAGTGGACTTCAAAAAATGGTGCTGCCATTTACGGAACACGGATCACCAAAAACTATCACGACGGGCAGAACTGGTTTACCCAGAGCAAGGATGGAAAAACAATTTACGGCATCAGCTTTCTCGACGATGCTGCGGTTAATGAAATTTCATGGCAGGGGAATATTCCTAAAAAAGGAACTCCGGTTACCATTTTAGCTACCAACCAAAAAATAAAATGGACATTAAAAAATGATAAGGTTTACTTCGATCTTCCTAAAACCGACGAGAAAATAGCCCTGACATTTTCTTTTACGCCCGAAACCAAATAGTAATGCCGAAACCGATAAAATATTTGTATTTATTGCCTACGCTTTTTTTCTCTTGCAGTCTTTTTGCACAGGTTAAAAAAGCGCAGATATTACCTTATAAAAATTCAAAGTTAAGCATCGATTTAAGGGTAAAAGACCTCATTTCGAGAATGACACCAGAAGAAAAATTCTGGCAGTTGTTTATGATCCCGGGCGATGTTACCGAACAGAATAAAGTACAGTTCAAACACGGAATTTTTGGCCTGCAGGTAAGTGCGGCCGCACAGGGAAGTGGTAACGCCCAGCAGATGTTAACCTACAATACCTCAGAAGATGGGCTTTCGCTTGCCAAAAAGATCAATAAAATCCAGAAATTCTTTATAGAAGAAACCCGTTTGGGCATCCCAATTATTCCATTTGATGAAGCCTTACATGGTTTGGTAAGGCAAGGTGCAACAGCCTTTCCACAGTCCATTGGTTTAGCAGCAACTTTCGATACCACAATGGTGGCTAAGATAGGTACAGCCATTGCCTATGAGGCCCGCGCTCGTGGTCTAAGAGATCTTTTGGCACCAGTAATTAATATGGCAACGGATGTAAGGTGGGGCAGGACAGAAGAAACCTATGGCGAAGACCCTTATTTAACCACGGTATTGGGACATGCTTTTATGAATGCCGTTGAAAAACAAAATATTATTGTTACCCCAAAACATTTTATTGCCAATGTAGGCGATGGTGGCCGCGACAGTTATCCTATAGAAATGGATAAACACTTTTTAGAAGAAATCCATTTTCCGGCATTTAAAGATGGCGTTAAAAATGTGGGTATCCGTTCATTAATGACTTCTTACAACAGTGTTTTTGGTTCGCCGGCTACTTCAAATAAATGGCTGCTCACTAACAAGTTAAAGTCGGAATGGGGATTCAAAGGTTTTGTTATTTCTGATGCCGGAGCGGTAGGTGGCGCTAATGTTTTGCATTTTACTGCTAAAGATTATAAAGATGCTACAGCACAATCGATCAATGCCGGTTTAGATGTGATTTTTCAGGTGGATTATAATCATTACAAGCTTTTTCTACCTGCGTTTTTGGACGGAAGCATTCCAAAATCCAGAATTGACGATGCACTTGCGAGGGTATTAAGCGCAAAATTTGAATTAGGCCTTTTCGAGCAGCCTTACGTGGATGAAAGCATTGCTGAAAAAATGTTAAGCGATCAAAGCAATCATATCTTGGCAAAAGAAGCCGCTTTAAAATCTTTTGTATTGCTCAAAAACGATAACCATATTCTTCCACTAAAAAATACAAAAAGCATTTTATTACTGGGCGAGGATGCTGTTGAAGGCCGGTTGGGCGGTTATAGTGGCACTGGAAATAAAAAAATAAATATTCTGGAAGGACTAAAAAGTACTGCTTCCGGTGATATTGAAATTAATTATTTAAAAGGAAGCAGCCGCGAAGTTCAGTCTTTTGTTCCTGTAGATAGCCAGTTTCTTTCTGTAGATCAAAAGCCGGGATTGAGCGGAAAATATTATAGCGGTCTAGATTTTAGTGGAGTGCCAGTTAAAACAGTGCAGGATAAGGCCATCAATTTCAGCTGGACTTTATATCCGCCTGATGAAAAACTTGATTTGGATAATTATTCAATCAGCTGGGAGGGCAGTATAAAAGTTCCGCAAAATGCAGATCTTAATATCGGATTGGAGGGAAATGATGGTTACCGATTATACCTGAACGATAAACTGGTGATTGATAACTGGGATAAAAAATCATTCAATTTAAAAACAGCTCCGTTCCATTTTGAGAAAAATAAAGCCTACTCCATTAAAGTAGAGTTTTTCGAGTCTAAAGGCAATGGGAAAATAAAATTGGTATGGGATTATAACGTTCAGCACTCAGAAGAAATAACAAATGCGGTAAAAGCAGCGAAAAATAATGATGTGGTAGTTTTTGTCGCAGGAATAAAAGAAGGCGAATTTTTAGATCGTGCGATGTTAAACCTGCCGGGTAACCAGGAAATTTTACTTCAGGAACTTGCAAAAACGGGTAAGCCGATTGTAGTGGTATTAACCGGAGGTAGCGCCATTAATATGCAGCCCTGGTTAAATAAGGTGAGTGCAGTTTTAAATGTATGGTATCCGGGCGAAGCTGGTGGCAGTGCCGTTGCAGATGTGCTGTTGGGTAAAGCAAATCCCTCAGGAAAACTCCCGATTACCTACCCTGTTGATGAATCGCAGCTACCATTAGTGTATAACCACAAACCTACCGGTAGGGGAGATGATTATAACAATTTGAGCGGTGAGCCGCTTTTCCCTTTCGGCTACGGATTGAGTTATACCCATTTCTCCTACTCCGGTTTAAAATTCAATAAGAAAAGCATTACTCAAAATGAAACGGCGACCGTAAGTTTCGAGCTTAAAAATACCGGCAATTATGATGGTGAAGAAGTGGTTCAATTGTACATGAGGCCATTACTAAGCAAACTGGCTCAGCCTGTTCTGGTACTCAGAGCTTTTCAAAGGATAAGTTTAAAGGCAGGTGAAACGAAAACCGTCTCTTTTCAATTAGGAAAGGCAGAACTTCAAACACTTGATATCAATAACGTTTGGAATGTTGCCCCAGGAGAATATCGCATCATGATCGGATCATCAAGCAAGGCACTTTATTTAAAAGATAATTTAATGGTTAAACCTTAAAAATACACCCCCTATGGTTGGGTATAAACCATAATCGAGTAATAGTTGCTGCAGATTCTGGTTAAATCTGCGGCTTTTTTGTTTCGTCATTTCAAGGAATAATTTATTGTATAAAAATCAATATAAAGTTGAAGGATCTATGCCGGAAGAATACTTTGAAATTATTTTTGCCACAAAAACACGAAACGCATGGAATTAATAGAATTTGATTTTTATTAGATTCGTCATCCTGAGCGTAGTCGAAGGATCTATGCCGGAAGAATACTTTGAAATTATTTTTGCCACAGAAACACGGAACGTACGGAGTTAATAGAATTTGATTTTTATTAGATTCATCATCCTGAGCGTAGTCGAAGGATCTATGCAGGAAGAATACTTTGACATTATTCTGCCACAGAAACACGGAACGCATGGAATTAATAAAATTTATTTTCTGCATCCAACTCTGTACGCCTTCTCTTAGTGACCTCTGTTATAATGATGCAAGATGTAATACGGATGATGGAATTACACTTTGTCTCATGCCCTCGATTAATCAGTTAACCAATTTAAACACTTAACCTTCTACACCCGAAATAAAAAAATAAACCCCAAAGTCTATCTCCGATCTCCGTTTAAAGCCCATACATCATCCATTTTCCATCCCCCATTTTACATTATCTGTTACTTCTTTATTTTCAAACATTTAGCATGAAAAACTATTTACCTGGTAATCTGTGAAATACGGAATATTAACCGTACCTTTGCGGCTCAATTAAAAATAAAAAGACGAATGACAAACCCATTTCAATTATTGGGGATAAGTGATGACGTCGTTAATGCCGTAAAGGATCTTGGATTTGAAACTCCAACACCTATTCAGGAGCAAAGTATTCCTGTACTGTTAGAAGGCACTAATGATTTTGTTGGTTTGGCCCAAACAGGAACAGGAAAAACAGCCGCATTTGGTTTGCCGCTGTTAGAACTAATCGATTTTAAAGTTAACAAACCACAGGCATTGATTTTATGCCCTACCCGTGAGTTATGCTTGCAAATCGCTAACGACCTTAAAAACTTTTCTAAAAACATTGCTAATGCCCACGTGGTTGCCGTTTATGGTGGCGCGAACATTATGCAGCAACTACGCGAAATCCGTCAGGGAATTCAGATCGTAGTGGCCACGCCCGGCCGTATGTTGGATATCATTGGCCGTAAGGCAATTGATTTTTCAAACGTTAAATATGTTGTGCTTGATGAAGCTGACGAGATGTTGAACATGGGTTTCCAGGACGATATCAACGACATCTTATCAACTACTCCTGATGACAAAAAAACCTGGTTATTCTCGGCTACTATGCCTGCAGAAGTTCGCCGTATAGCTAAAAACTATATGGATAACCCTGTAGAATTAACCATGGGCACAAAAAATACAGGTAACGTAAACATCGAACACGAATATTACATCGTTCGTGCACGTGATAAATATGCTGCCTTAAAACGTATTGTAGATTTCAACCCTGAAATTTTTGCCGTAGTATTCTGTAAAACCAAATTGGATACACAGGATGTTGCCGAGCATTTAATTAAAGATGGCTATAATGCAGATGCTTTACACGGCGATTTATCGCAACAACAACGTGATAAAGTAATGCAACGTTTCCGTGAGCGTAACATGCAGTTGTTAATTGCTACTGATGTTGCTGCACGTGGTATCGATGTAAACAATGTAACTCACGTAATTAACTATTCTTTACCTGACGAAATTGAAAGTTATACTCACCGTTCTGGTCGTACAGGTCGTGCTGGTAAAACCGGTATTTCTATCTGTATCATCAACTCTAAAGAATTAGGTAAAATCCGTCAGCTGGAACGTATTATTGGTAAGCAATTTACTAAAGCTGAATTACCTACAGGTTTTGATGTTTGCGAAAAACAATTATTCTCTCTGGTACATAAAGTACATAACGTAGAAGTTAACAACGAACAAATCGATCAGTATATTCCTCGTATCATGGATGAGTTTGCTGATTTATCTAAAGAAGATGTAATTAAACGTTTTGCTTCATTAGAGTTTAACCGCTTCCTGGATTATTATTCTAAAGCACCTGATTTAAATGCTGCAGTTGGCGACGACCGCGGTGCTGACAGGGGCGAAAGAGGAGCCGGACGCGGACGTGGTAGCGAAGGTTATACCCGTTTATTCATCAACTTAGGTTCTGTAGATGAATTTACCCGTGGCGATATGTTATCTTTTATCTGTAACAACGGTAAAATTGGTGGCAAAAGCGTTGGTAAAATCGATTTAAAAGGTGTTTTCTCTTTCTTTGAAGTAGAAGATGATGTTGCCGACAAAGTTTTTGAAGGCTTTAAATCAGTTGAATTCAACGGTCGTCAGGTACGTATCGAGAAAAGTGGAGACGGTGGTCGTGGTGAAGGCGCAGGTGAAAGACGCGGTGGCGGTGAAAGACGTAGCGGTGGCGGTTTCGGCGGAGAACGCAGAAGCGGCGGTGGCGGTGGTTTCCGTGGTGGCGACAGAAGAAGTTCTGGCGGCGGCGGAAGACGTGAAGGTGGAAACAGCGGTGGCGGTTTCAGAGATTTTTCTGGACGTAGCCGTGATGACAAAGGTGGTAACACCGGAGGTCCACGCAGAGAAGGCGGAAACCGTGAAGGTGGAAGTGGCGAGCGCCGTAAAAAATGGTAAATCACTAAACCAAATATTTTTACAAGCCGTCCCGATTTTTCTGGGCGGCTTTTTTGTTTCCTATTCGTCATTGCGAGAAGGCTTTTTCAGCCGACGAAGCAATCTTATAACTACTACTATCTCGCGTGCACATTAGGATTACTTTGTGCCTTGCAATAACGAGCAATTTTATCAAAAAATATTATATTTAACGTTTAGATATACTAAACAACATCATGCGTTATTTTAAGCTTTTCTTTATTTTATTCCTATTGTTTATTGGTAAACTCTCTGCCCAGCAATCAGCGGCTTCAAGTCAGAAAATGCAATGGTTTGCCGATGCCAAACTGGGCATTTTCATCCATTGGGGAATTTATTCGGTTAATGGTATTTCCGAATCATGGTCGTTTTTTAACAACTACATCAATCATGATGCTTACATGAAACAGCTTAATGGTTTTACCGCTGCAAAATATAAACCTGAAGAATGGGTCAATTTAATTAAAGAAAGTGGTGCTAAATATGCGGTGATTACCACAAAACACCACGATGGTGTTGCATTATGGAACAGTAAAATGCCAAATGCAACTACAACCTTAAAAAATAGTGCTGCAAAAAAAGATTTAATCACGCCGTTTGTAACCGAACTTAAAAAATCGGGATTAAAAACAGGGTTATATTTTTCATTACCTGATTGGAGTTATCCGGATTATGATGGTTTTACCCGCGACAGAAAACGTTACGATTATAAACAAGACCCTACGCGTTTCAAAAAGTTTCAGAACTACTTTCAGGGACAATTAAACGAGCTTTCAACAAAATACAATCCTGATCTGGTGTGGTTTGATGGCGATTGGGAACACATCGGAGAAGAATGGCAGGCCAAAAATATATTAGAAAATTTACGAAAGGTAAACCAGAACATTATTGTTAACTCCCGCTTAAACGGCCATGGCGATTATGATACTCCGGAGCAAGGTGTTCCGGTAGTAAAACCAAACTCGCCAGAATGGGAGCTTTGTTATACCATGAACGATTCGTGGGGTTATCAACCTTATGATAATCACTATAAATCGTCTAATATGATCATCCGTACCCTGGTTGATTGTATCAGTATGGGTGGCAATTTATTGCTTGATATCGGGCCAAAAGCCGATGGTACCATCGCACCAGAACAGGTTCAGATTTTAAAAGATTTAGGTCGCTGGACCAAAAAACATGGCGAAGCTATTTACGGAACACAAGCCGGCATCACTAAAAAACATTTCAACGGGAAAACGGCGCTTTCTAAAGATAGAAAAACGCTCTTCCTCTACCTCGATTATAAAACAGATGAAGGCATTATGCTCACGGGTATAAAATCAAAAGTAAAAAATATGCAGGTAGTTCGCGGTGGTCAGGTAAAATTCGCCAATATTAACGCATCGGATTATATAATCAATATCCCTTTAACTGATTTTGATCAGGATGTGACCGTAGTAAAAGTAAGTTTTGATGAACCTGTTGCTCTTATCGAAACCGAAAATGAAGCCATTTCATTAAAAGATTTATTTACAGCAAATAATAAACAGATTTCTGTTCCCTACAAACTGAAAAAATTAGCTACAACTTTAGACAGGGGTATCAATATTTTTAACGACACCAATTTAGCAGCTGACGGAATGGATTTCAACGCTAATATTAAACCTTTGGATCAAACCGTGAACAACTGGGTAATCAAAAATGCGGAGGCCTTGTACAAAACATCAGGAGGAATTCCCGCAGGACATTATCAGGGAAATACTGCACTTTCTGCAGATAAACAGACCCTCTACCTGTTTGTTGAAGGCAAACCAACTGGTCCGATTGTCATTAAAGGCTTAAAAAATAGCATCAGCAGGATCAGGATTGTAGGGGAGGGTACCATGCTTCCGCACGAAATTTATAACAAACTATACTGGAGCAAAATTCCCGGCATTGTGTATATTCCTGTGCCTGAAGATAAATTAGATCCGGTGTTAACCGTAATCGCTGTGCTTTTAGATGGCCCTATCGATTTATACCGCGAAAAAGTTGGCGCAATTGAGAGTAACCTCTAATTATTTAACAATTGTAAAATAGTAACGCAACTTTATAATTATCCTTAAATTGCATTACTTTCGCACATCATGCAGGCAAAATATATCTCATATCAGGAAACCGGTTCATTTTCAAAACTGGTTTTGGATTATATTAATAACGAAGAACAGCTTCAGGCTTTTTATAGTTACCGCCCTGATATGGAGGGTTTAGCCAAAGCAATAGATAATAGAAATTTCCAGGGCGATCGTTCTACGCTGGTAAAGGTTTTGCAAAACCAATATCAGCATCTTCAGGCCAATAAATCGGTTAGCAAAAATATCGAATTGCTAGGCCTCGAAAATACCTTTACCGTTACCACTGGTCACCAGTTAAACCTGTTTACCGGTCCACTATATTTCATCTATAAAATTGTAACCGCCATTAACCTGGCCATTGAGTTAAAAATGGCACATCCCGACAAAAATTTTGTTCCGGTGTATTGGATGGCTACAGAAGATCACGATTTTGAAGAAATTAACCATGTAAGTGTTGATGAAAAAAACATCAGCTGGATACAACAAACCAATGGTGCAACCGGAAGGTTGAGCACCAAAACCGTCGCCGCTGCGGTAACCGCTTACAAAGGTTATCTTGGCATTTCAAAAAACGGAAAACGGATTGCCAGATTGGTAGAACAGGCTTACTTACAACACGATAATTTAGCCGATGCCACCAGGTTTTTAGTGAATAATTTATTCGAAAAATATGGATTGGTGATTGTAAATGCAGACGATCCTCAATTAAAAAAACAGTTCGCTAATATCATTACCGAAGATATTATTCAGCACAACAGTGCGAAAAATATCGAAAACAGTTCGAAAAATCTCGAAGATTTGGGATACAAAACTCAGGTTAATGGCCGTGACATTAATTTCTTTTACCTTATTGATAACCTGCGCGAACGTTTAATTTTTGAAAAAGGTAAATATACCGTCAATCATACCGACATCAGCTTTACTGAAAGTGAACTAAAAGCTGAAATCGAATCACATCCCGAACGCTTTAGTCCGAATGTAGTAATGAGGCCTATGTACCAGGAAGTGATTCTCCCTAACATTGCCTATATCGGTGGCGGAGCCGAAGTATCTTACTGGATGCAGTTGAAAACCAATTTCGATTTTTATAAAGTTGATTTTCCGGTGTTATTATTGCGTAATTCGGCCTTGCTGATTGATAAACGCAGTGCGCAAAACTTATATAACCTCGGATTTTCTTTAGAAGATATTTTCTTACCTGTTGAAGAGTTAAAAAACATCTGGGTTAAGCGGAACACAACTGCACAGTTGAGTTTAGCTGATGAAACAAGGGCGATTAACAGTATTTTCGACCAGATTAAGTTAAACGCCTATAAAATTGATAAAACGCTTTCCGTATCAACCGATACAGCGAAGCAAAAAACCAATCATCTACTGGCCAACCTCGAAAAGAAGCTTTTCCGTGCAGAAAAACGAAAACATGAAACCGCGCTATTACAGATTGATAATGTAAAGAAAAGGCTTTTCCCGAACGGAGCCCTACAGGAAAGAACCATGAATATTGCCCCGATGTATGTAAATTACGGAGAAGATTTTCTTTCTTCGTGTATAGAAAATTTCGAACCATTAGGCGGCGATTTTACGGTTTTATTGCCTTAATTTTTAAATAATTCCGTCATTGCGAGGCACGAAGCAACCCTACAACTTTCGCTAAATTGAGCGCATTAAGATTGCTTCATGCCTCGCAATGACGACTAATAGTATAAAATGAACTTCATCACCTTTACCGAAACCAACTTACGCGCCTTCACCTACAACGTTTTTAAAAAAATGGGCTGCTCTGATGAACATGCTGAGCTGGCAACCGATGTGTTAATCCGTTCAGATTTACGTGGCATCGATTCGCATGGTGTGGCCCGGTTAAGTGGTTATGTTCGTCTTTGGGAAAAGAAAAGGATAAATGCTACACCTAACATTAAAATTGTGCACGAAACCCCAACTACGGCAACAGTTGATGGCGATGCGGGTTTAGGTTTGGTGGTCGCGCCATTTGCAATGAAAGTTGCGATAGAGAAAGCCGAAAAATATGGAAGCGGCTGGGTATCGGTTAAAAATTCCAACCACTTTGGTATTGCGGGCTATCATGCTTTAATGGCGGTAGAAAAAGATATGATCGGAATCAGCATGACGAATGCCAGTCCGCTGGTTGCCCCAACTTATGCCAACGAACGTTTATTGGGTACAAACCCGATGTGTTATGCGTTCCCTGCGGGGAAATATCCTCCTGTAATTGTAGATATGGCCACAGCTGCAGCAGCAAATGGAAAACTGGAAATTGCCCAAAGAGCCAATAAAAGTATTCCGGATGGCTGGGTTCAGGATAAAAACGGCGAAAATTCTACTGATCCGAATGAGCTGAAAAGCGGCGGTTCCTTATTGCCACTGGGTAGCGATAAAGATCATGGCAGCCATAAAGGTTATGGACTGAGCGCCACAGTTGATATTTTATCTGCTGTACTTTCTGGTGCTAATTATGGTCCCTGGGTGCCTCCATTTGTTGCTTTCTTAGAGCCTTCTGCAAACCCGGTTGGCGAAGGCCTGGGGCATTTTTTAGGTGCCATGCGGGTTGATGGTTTCAGGCCGGCTGCCGAATTTAAAGATCACTTAGATAATTGGGTAGAACGCTTTAAAAGTGCAAAAACAATAGATCCCGATAAAAAAGTAATCATCCCCGGCGAACCGGAACATGAATTTGAACAGGAAAGAAAAATAAGCGGTATCCCGTTAATTGATGTTGTGGTAAAAGACCTGAATGAGCTTGCAGTGAAATTGGGGATAGAAGAGCTAAAATAAACTTGGGTTAACTGGTTAATTGTTGAAATTGGTTAATTGCAAAAGAAAACTTTAATAAAAGATCGTCATCTCGACTGGAATGCAGTGGAATGCCCGCCTGCTACGGGCAGGGAGAGATCTACCAAAATAGAATTCTCGACTGCGTTGCACTCCGCTCGAAATGATGATACGATCCAACGCCAACCGCTTTCCGCTGTTATCTCAACCGCTCTGCCGAACGGATCAGCCTTTCATCTTTGTTAATTCCAAAAATCGCCAATACAATAAATAAAATGGCCAAAGCTGGTAAATATGCACCAATACCGAAACTGGCACCTTCAATGCCCCCTGGTAATTTTTTTGCATAAATACTGCACCAGAAGGCGAAACCACCAATTAATATGATCGAAATAACAGCAAAGCGTTTTTGAAAAGTTCTCTTTCTAAAATTAAAAATATTGATAAAACAAAGGATAGCAATAGCGATATTGGTAATCAATAAGGGTAAAAATGATTGTATTTTAAATGGAGAGCCTGCCTTGCCTGCAATAATCTGAAATAAGCCACTAGAGTACACGGCCATTTCTGTTCCTGTGGTTTGTTTACTGGTAATAGGCAAAAACAGCATTAAAATTAAAGTTAAAGCAGCTAAAAAAAACCAGATCGATTGTATTCTTTGTATCATGAATGTAAAATATATAACAACAAATCTAGCTTTTTTTGAGAAAAGAAAGAATAAAGTTCTTGAGTAGTTAAGCGCTTATTATAGTCAAATACGATTTAATAATAGATAGAAAGGATAAAATCTGTGTTTAGCTGTGTGCATCCGTGGTTAAAGAATCTTCGTTAAAGAACCATTTGCACCGAACGCCAAACTCCCGGCGCTAAACACTTCACTCATCACTTTGCCCTTTCCCCCTTAAACTGTATTTTTGCATCGCTTTGAATAAAAAAAGGTATTTCATCCAATTGGCTTATGATGGCAGCTTGTATCATGGCTGGCAAATTCAACCCAATGCCATCACCGTTCAGGAATTGCTGGATAAAGCTATGTCTGTTTTTTTTCGTCAGCCGATCGAAACTTTAGGTTGTGGCCGGACAGATGCCGGTGTACATGCGACAGATTTTTATGCTCATTTCGATGTTGAAGACTTAGAAGAAACAAAGGTTTTAAGTGCAATTGCTGGTATTAACGCCATGCTGCCTTATCAGATTGCAGCAAAACGAATCATTCCGGTGCATAATGAGGCCCATGCCCGTTTTGATGCCACCGCACGTGCCTACAAATATTACCTTCACTTCGGAAAAAATCCTTTTAAGCTTAATCGTTCATGGCTGATTAAAGATAAACTGGATGTAGAAGCAATGAACCAGGCTGCGTCACTTTTATTAAATTATACCGATTTCTCCTGCTTCAGCAAATCGAATACCCAAACCTTTACCAACAATTGCAAGGTAATAAAAGCTGTTTTCGAAAAGCAGGAAGATGGGTTGGTATTTACCATTCAGGCCGACCGTTTTTTAAGGAATATGGTGCGGGCGATTATGGGAACTTTGGTGCAGATTGGAAAAAAAGAAATAAATTTAGACGATTTTAAAGCAATAATAGAAAGCAAAAACCGCAGTAAAGCTGGCCAATCGGTACCCGCCTGTGGTTTGTATTTAGTAAAGATTGAGTATCCTTATATAAATGAAAGAATTAGAGGTTGATTTAATGAGTGAATGTGAAATGGCCATCGCCCATAATACTCACTCATTCACTCATTCAGAACTCACTCATTAAATAAAAAAATGGCAGTTACAGGCGACGTATATAACACCGGATTACTGAAACGTATTTTTCAATATGTAAAGCCCTACCGTGCCGTTTTTGTTTGGTCGGTTATTTTAACTATTCTATTGGCCGCCATTTCTCCTGTGCGCCCGTTTTTGATAAAATACACACTTGATCATTACATTTTAACCGGAAAATATGATGGTTTGGTAAACATGACGATGCTGATGATCTTCATGCTGCTGTTGCAAACGCTGATTCAGTATAACCATACACTTTTAACCAATACTTTAGGGCAATCGGTTATCCGCGACTTAAGGATCAATGTTTTTAACCACATTACCAGGCTTCGCCTTAAATATTTCGATAAAACACCCATCGGACAATTAATTACACGTACCGTTTCCGATCTCGAAACCATTGCCGATATTTTTTCGGAAGGTTTAATTTCCATGATAGGCGATAGTTTGCAGGTTGTGGTAATTGTGGGTGTGATGCTCTATACTGATTTGGAATTGAGTTTGGTAGTACTTTTGCCCATTCCGCTATTAATTATGGCCACCCGGAAATTCCAGAAAGCCATTAAAGTAGCCTTTCAGGAAATCAGGAATGAAGTATCCAACCTGAATACCTTTTTGCAGGAGCACATTACTGGCGTTTCTATTGTGCAGTATTTTGCAAGGGAAAAACAGGAATACCGGAAGTTTTATGCCATTAACAAACGTTACCGTGATGCCAATATCCGCTCTAACTGGTATTATTCTATATTTTTCCCGGTGGTAGAGTTAATTTCGGCCATGTCGTTGGGTTTACTGGTGTGGTATGGTGCAAAATGTATCCTTTCCAAGCCTTTAGATGTTACTCCTGGAACCATCACTCAATTTATTATGTATCTGGGTATGGTGTTTACGCCGATCCGCCAGTTGGCCGATAAATTTAATACATTACAGATGGGAATGGTTGGTGCTGAACGTGTGTTTAAAGTTTTAGATACTGATGAAACTACACCCAACGAGGGTACGCAAAAACCAGCCATATTAGAAGGAAATATTAAGTTTGAAAATGTTTGGTTTGCCTATAACGACGAAAATTATGTATTGAAAGACCTCACCTTTGAGGTGAAAGCCGGCCAAACGGTGGCCTTAGTTGGGGCAACTGGCGCAGGTAAATCTTCTACCATCAACATCCTGAACCGCTTTTACGAAGTAAAAAAAGGAAATATTACGGTTGATGACATTCGTATCGAAGATTTTGACCTGGATTACCTCAGAAGCAACATCGCTACAGTGCTACAGGATGTTTTCCTGTTCTCAGATACTATTTTAAACAACATTACACTCAATAACCCTGAAATTACTATCGATGAAGTGGTAAATGCGGCCAAAAAAGTCGGCGCACACGATTTTATAGAACGTTTGCCCGGTGGCTATCAATATAATGTGATGGAAAGGGGCGCAACACTTTCAGCAGGGCAGGCGCAGCTGATTTCATTTATCCGTGCATTGGTGCACAATCCGGCTATTTTGGTTTTAGATGAAGCTACTTCATCCGTAGATACTGAAACCGAATTGTTGATCCAGAAAGCCATTGATAATTTAATGGAAGGCCGAACTTCGATTGTAATCGCCCACCGTTTATCCACCATCCAGAAGGCCGATCAGATTATTGTACTCGATAAAGGCGAAATCAAGGAAAAAGGCACACACCAGGAGTTGTTAAAGCTAAACGGCTATTATAAAAAACTTTACGATCTTCAGTTCTCTTCTAAAGGAATTGCTAAAGTTTAAAACTCATTTATTTTCAAGGATTTTCTTAATTTAACAGCTTCTTAAATCCAACAGGAAGATGAAATTATTAAAATTGATTGCCTTATTTTTACTTTCGGTGATAACTTTACAGGTTACTGCCCAGCAGAAAAAGTATGTAATGGTTATTCATGGCGGCGCAGGTACCATTCTTAAAAAGAATATGACTCCCGAAAAAGAAGCAGCCTATATAGCGGTCCTAACTCAGGCTTTACAGGCGGGATATGGCCAAATTAAAGCAGGTAAATCCAGCCTCGATGCTGTTGAAGCTACTATTCATGTTTTAGAAAACGATCCGCATTTTAATGCCGGCAAAGGTGCAGTTTTTACTCACGATGGAAGAAATGAACTCGACGCAGCTATAATGGACGGAAAAACGTTAATGGCAGGCTCGGTTGCTGGAGTAACGACCATTAAAAACCCAATTTCTGCAGCAAGGGCTGTGATGGAAAAATCGGAACATGTGATGATGGTAGGCGCAGGAGCAGAGCAGTTTGCCAGAGAAGTTGGTTTGGAAATCGTAGATCCGAAATACTTCTGGACAAAAGAGCGCTGGGATGGCCTGCAAAAAGCAATTAAAGAAGACTCAACAAAAGCTGTTCTCGATCATGGAAATAAAAAATCGGAACTTTTGGGGATAAAAAATCACGATTATAAATTCGGTACCGTGGGCTGTGTTGCACTCGATAAAGCAGGCAATTTAGCTGCGGGAACCTCAACTGGGGGCATGACTAACAAAAAATATGGCCGTGTGGGTGATGCACCAATTATTGGCGCAGGTACATATTGCAATAACGAAACTGCAGGTATTTCTTGTACCGGCTGGGGCGAATTTTACATCCGCAATGTAGTAGCTAAAGCCATTTCCGATTTAATGGAATATAAAGGCATTTCAGTTGCCGAAGCCTCGAAAATTGTATTGGATAAAGTGGGAAAAATGGGCGGTGATGGTGGCTTGATCGCCTTAGATAAACACGGTAACGTAGCAATGCCTTTTAACACCGAAGGCATGTATAGGGGAACAATTACCGCAGATGGTAAAATTGAAGTTAATATTTATAAATAACTAAGTAGCTGTATTAATTAAAGCTTGAAGCTGTTTGCACTAAATATAAAAATACACATATATATTCTTACTCACACCAAGCAAATGACATTTAAAGAATTTGTAAAGAAAATATTTGCCAATTTAACCTTTCAGGTTTTACTTGCCATCATTATAGGCATCTATGTTGGTGCTTATTTTCCTGGTTTTGCGCCCACGGCTAAATTAATCAGTCAGGGTTTTATTAACCTGATCAGCATGTTAATTGCCCCGATCATATTTTTTACCATTGTTTTGGGCATCGCACACATGGGCGATATGAAAAAGGTTGGCCGGGTAGGCGGTAAAGCACTATTGTATTTCGAAATTGTGAGCACGGTAGCCATTGCAATTGGTTTACTGGTGGCCAATATCTTAAAACCTGGTGCAGGAATGATCGCCAAAGCTGGCGATGCAACAAAAATTGCAGGTTATGCCGAACAAGCCAAAGAAATGAACTGGGCTGAATTTTTCCTGCACATCATTCCGCATAATGTAATTGCTGCTTTTGCAGAAGGAAACATCCTGCAGATTTTGCTTTTTGCCATTCTTTTTGGTTACGGACTGAATAAACTGGGCGACGAAGGAACCAGTGTTTTAAATGCTTTTGATAAAATATCGAAAGTGCTTTTTAAAATCATGAAGGTAATTATGCGTTTAGCACCCATCGGTGCTTTTGGTGGGATGGCTTTTAGCATCGGTACGCACGGCTTACAAAGTATAGTGGGGATGGCCAAACTGATGGGTTCAGTGTATTTAACCTGTATCCTCTTCATTTTTATTGTGTTAAACGGAATATGCAGATACTATAAATTCAGTTTGTGGCAGTACTTAAAATATATCCGTCAGGAAATTTTAATTGTTTTAGGTACTTCATCTTCCGAATCAGCTTTACCAAGTATGATGCAGAAAATGGAATCCATCGGCTGCGATAAATCGGTTGTTGGTTTAGTAATTCCTACCGGTTATTCCTTTAATCTCGATGGTACGGCCATTTATCTGGCCATGTCGGTTATATTTCTCTGTCAGGTTTTTCATGTCGATTTATCCCTAGGACAGCAAATTACCGTTTTGGGCGTACTCATGGTAACCTCTAAAGGTGCAGCAGGCGTAACTGGAAGTGGTTTTATTGTGTTGGTATCAACCTTAACCGCTTTAAAAATCATGCCCATCGAACACATTTCCATATTGATCGGGGTAGACCGTTTCATGAGCGAAGCAAGGGCCATCACCAACGTAATCGGCAACGGTATAGCAACCATCGTAATTTCCAAAAGCGAAAACCAGTTTGATGAAGAAAAGTATTTAAAGGCCATTCAGCCTGTGATGATAGAAAAAGAGGAAGAAGTTTAGTTCAGCGGTGAGCGTTTGGAGGAATGAATTTTGAGGATGCTTTGTAACTCCCAACTAAAACTCCGAACTCCCAACTAATTACCTATCTTTGCAGCAGAAACATGCACACAGCTTGTTTAATTAATTCATAGCACATTGGCTCAGGAAGAACAAAATAACCGCAAAGAAAAGAGCGAGTTACACCCACGCAACAAGCACCGTTCGCGTTACAATTTCAAACAACTTATTGCAACTTCAAAAGATTTAAGACGTTTCGTTTTTAAAAACGAGCATAACGACGATTCTATCGATTTTGCAGATCAAAATGCCGTAAAAGCATTGAACAGGGCATTGTTAAAATATTTTTACGATATCCAGCAGTGGGATATTCCTGCTGATTTTCTTTGTCCGCCTATTCCGGGTAGGGCAGATTATATCCATTATGTAGCCGATCTGCTAGGATCGAGCAATAAAGGTAAAAGTCCGAAAGGCGCTAACATTAATGTGCTCGATATTGGTGTAGGTGCTAACTGCATTTACCCGATTATTGGTCACCAGGAATATGGCTGGAACTTTGTAGGTTCAGAAATAGACCCGCTTTCGGTCGAATCTGCAAGACGCATTATCGAAGCCAATAAACCATTGCAGGGTGCCATAGAAATTCGTCAGCAATCTTCAAAAATGGGTATTTTCAGAGGGATTGTGGGCAGAACAGAGCGCTTTGATGCGGTAGTTTGTAATCCACCTTTCCATTCTTCGTTAAAAGAAGCCGAGCAGGGCACCCGCCAGAAATGGCGCAACCTTGGGGGAAATGAAAAAGAGGTAAAACACGTATTAAACTTTGGTGGAAACAAAGCCGAACTCTGGTGCCCGGGCGGCGAACGTGCCTTTGTTGAGCAAATCATTATCCAGAGTGCACAAATCAAAAACCAGGTTTTATGGTTCAGCTCACTCGTTTCTAAAAGTGCTAACCTGAAAAGTATTTATAATGCTTTGGTTAAGGCCGATGCTTTCGAAGTTCGTACGGTGCAAATGAGCCAGGGACAAAAAATAAGTCGTTTCGTAGCCTGGACTTTCCATGATGAAGCCGCACAGGCAGAGTGGGTAAAAGGATGGAAATAGTCCTGAGTCTGTAGTCAAATAGCGATCGTTTCAAAAAAGGTAATATAGTAAAGCCGGATTAATTTTAGTTCGGCTTTTTTATTTTGAAAAGAGTCGTCATTGCGAGGAGAAACGACGAAGCAATTTTTCCGGCTTGAGATCCTTGTCAGAAAGATTGCTTCGTTGACCGAAAAAGCCGTCTCGCAATGACTACCGTTTTATTTGAGTCTGTCATTGGTAATTTATTTCAGTACTTAAAAAAATTGATCATTACCCATTATTTCTTCTCATAAACAATCATAATCACCAGATCATTATCAGCATTTGGTGCAATACCGTGTGAGCTCCCGGGCCGCGTTAAAATCGCATCGCCGGGTTTAACAGCAAAAGTTTTTCCGTTCATTTGCATGGTACCATTTCCACTAATTACATAATAAATTTCATCTTCTTTTTGCAAATGGTAACCGATGGATGAGCCCGGTTTCAGGGTTCTTTTCCTAAAAGCTGTTTTCAGGTTTTTGGCTTCGGCGAAAAAGTTAAAGCCAGTGGTTTTACCTCCGCCGTTGTGGGTTCCGGCTTCCTCTTTCGCTACTTCAACATCATTTTGAAGGATGTATTTTGTGGTGTCGCCATTTTGTGCCGATGCTTTAAACGAAATGAAGGTTGCAGTAATAACGATTAAAACTAATATGGATTTTCTCATTTTGATATGATTTAACTTTCTGCTCAGATCTTTATTCGCTCCGCACGAAAAGTAAATTTAAGCGTTTTACCCTGTTGTTGCCAAAAGCATCTGTACTTTGTTACTAAACCCGATCGAAGTGGTTCCGGTTCTTCATCGGAAAGAACGGAGAGCGGGACTGAAGCCCTCCAAGAGAACTAAGCTGTTCATTTCCTAATCCTGAGAGGTCGTGTTTTGATGTGAAAAGGAGCGGCTTGTAATCCTTGGCATGGGTTCCGTCCTGCCCTCCACTGTAGCTCCGATAGAAGAAATCGGAGGCTGCCGTTCCGGTTAGGTTTATACCGAAAGGTTCTGCCCCGATACAATCCCTAAAGCAATTTGTTCTTTATCACTGTAATTACGCCTCATGGTTTTTACTTTTACCTTTAGTCACTCTGGTCTTTAGTCGTTCGCTTTGGTCTTTCCTCACTAAAGCAACGAATCATTACATTTTCCTGAAAAAACGGACTAAATAATATGGTTTTAGATTTGAATTCCAGTTCAATAATATTAGCTTTGCACAAAAAAAATATTGATACATGAGCGTTTTAGTAAATAAAGATTCTAAGGTTATCGTTCAGGGTTTTACCGGAAACGAAGGAACTTACCACGCTGAGCAGATGCTGGCCTATGGTACAAACGTAGTAGGTGGTGTAACGCCTGGCAAAGGTGGGCAATTGCATTTAGAAAAGCCTGTTTTTAACACTGTTAAAGATGCTGTTGATCAAACGGGTGCAAATGTATCTATCATCTTCGTGCCACCGGCTTTTGCTGCTGATGCAATTATGGAAGCTGCTGAAGGTGGTATTAAAGTTATTGTTTGTATTACCGAAGGTATCCCTACAAAGGATATGATTCAGGTTAAAGAATATATTGCAGATCGTGATGTTACCCTTATCGGCCCTAACTGCCCGGGTGTAATTACTGCTGATGAAGCTAAAATTGGTATCATGCCAGGTTTTATCTTCAAAAAAGGTCACGTAGGTGTAGTTTCTAAATCAGGAACTTTAACTTATGAGGCTGTAGATCAGGTGGTTAAAGCTGGTTTAGGTATTACTACTGCGATCGGTATCGGTGGCGACCCGATTATCGGAACCCCAACTGTAGAAGCGGTAAAATTATTAATGAACGATCCTGAAACGCACGGTATCATCATGATTGGTGAAATTGGTGGTGGTATGGAGGCTGAAGCCGCACGCTGGATCAAAGAACACGGTACTAAACCAGTTGTTGGTTTCATCGCTGGTCAAACTGCGCCTCCGGGACGTAGAATGGGCCACGCTGGTGCTATTGTTGGTGGTGCTGATGATACTGCAGCTGCTAAAATGAAAATTATGCGTGAGTGTGGTATCCGTGTAGTAGAAAGTCCTGCTGAAATCGGTGCTGCAATGGCAGAAGAATTAGCAAAATAAGATTTTAAAAATCTCTTTATAAAAAAGCGTTTCGATTAAGTTCGAAGCGCTTTTTGTTTTTACATGTTGCCGCCGAAACATAGTAGGAAAAAAGAAACAGTAAATTAGTTGCCACGGAAACACAGAAGCACTGAAATAAAAAATTGAAAAAAATCAGGAAATTAATTAGCTTGCTTAAAATTTTCATTTATGGATTATCAAATAAGACAAGGTAATCTTCCCTATAAAAATGAAACTGATTTAATTATTAATGCTGCAATTGAAGTTCATAAGGATTTGGGTTGTGGTTTTCTTGAGATTGTTTATAAGGATGCGCTTTGTATAGAATTTGAAAGCCGCGGATACTTTTATGAGAGAGAAAAGCATTATCCTGTTTACTATAAGGATATTTTACTCCCGCATAGTTTTTATGCTGATTTTATAGTTTTTGATACTGTAGTTTTAGAAATAAAATCAAAAAGTGGAGTAGCGAATGAAGATTTGGCTCAAACTATAAACTACTTGAAATGCTCGGAATGTAGCGTTGGCTTAGTATTAAACTTCGGTAAGCCCACTTTAGAAATAAGACGCGTTGTTTTCTAAATCATTTTCCGTGTCTTCCGAGCTTCCGTGGCAAAAAAAACTTTTGGTGCATACGAAATTTAAAAAACTTTCTGAGTCTTCTATGGCAAAGCAGCGATCTGTTTAATGATGGCACTTCCAGCATTTAGAAATTCAATACGCTCAACAGGAAACCTTATATTGATTATCATCCCTTTGTAAACACTCATACAAAGCACTAAACCAGTAAACCAAAACCACATCTACAACGTATATTAACATATGAAAACGATGTTAAATAAACTATTTTTGATTTCTGCTGTTGTTTTAATTACAGGTCTTTCTGCCTGTGCTCAGAAACAGGATAAAGAAGCTGCAAAACAACCGAAGGAAACAGAACAAATCATACCAAAGAAAAAAATGAACTGGAATCCATTAACACCCGAAGAAGAAAGAGTAATTGTAAATAAAGGTACAGAATATCCTGGTACAGGTAAATACGAACATACAACAGATAAAGGAACTTATACCTGCAAACGTTGTAATGCTGCACTATACCGTTCTGAAAGTAAGTTTGATGCGCACTGCGGATGGCCGGCTTTCGACGATGAAATTAAAGGTGCTGTAAAACGTATTCCTGATGCCGATGGATCGCGTACAGAAATCGTTTGCGCCAATTGCGGCGCGCATCTTGGTCACGTATTTTTAGGCGAAGGATTTACCAATAAAGACACCCGTCATTGTGTAAATTCTATCTCTATGAATTTCGTGCCGGATCAAAAATAAGGTGGGTATAGTTGGGTTAGGTAGAGGCGTACGGCGATAAGCTGTACGCCTTTTTTAATGCACAAAATCAGGCTGTTTTTCCACAAATTATTGATTATAAACTAAATGCTTATATTTGCAGGCTCGATAAAGAAAATTTAGCCTATGAAGTATCTTCTGTTATTAAGTTTTTGTTTTCTGTTTCTGCAGGTCAAAGCACAAAATCCCGACACATCAAATGAGCCGGATAGTATCAAAAAAACAGTTCTCGCTACTTATTATCACAGAAAATTCGAAGGCCGCCGTACCACCAGCGGCGCCAAATACCGGGCAAAAAAACTTACAGCAGCCCACCGCTCTTTGCCAATGGGTACCCTGGTAACCGTAACCAATCCCGATAACGGAAAATCAGTAATAGTAAAGGTAAACGACCGCGGCCCATACTCCAAAAAACTCGCTATTGATCTTTCAGAACGTGCTGCGAAACAGATCGGCATCTACCGTAAAGGAATTGCTAAAGTTAGCCTCAGTTATACGGTTGAATAATACTCTTTCAGGCTCTATCTCAGGCCTGTTATATTCCTAAAATTTAAGTTATTAACACTCTTTTTTGTTTGTTAAACCCTTTAAAAGAAACGATTAGCTTTTTTTTCGCTTGAAAATGATATTTAGCTGATCGTTTTTCCCCAGCAATCACACAGGGTGTTAACAACTTTGGTTCACAAAAAAGACCCGCCGTACATATATTTGTTTAACAAAGTTCTTTAACTTCTTGCGCTTGAAAACAAATATAAAAGCTTAGTTTTTAGTAATTTATACGTACATCATCCCGATTGTAATTTTAAATTCCCTAACTAAAAACTCAGTTGTTTGTCAGGCAATAGGGTTAGCACTTTCACAACAGCGTTTTGATAAAAGACATTACAATCATCATATAAAATTGATGGATGCGTGTCTTCGTCGGCTCTGTTAAAAAAATTGAATTAAAAACATCAGCGTATGGAACAGGAATTATTACTACAAGAAAACAAAGACCGATTTGTGCTTTTGCCGATTAAATACCCGGCAATTTGGGAAATGTATAAAAAGACCGAAGCTAGTTTTTGGACTGCAGAAGAGATTGATCTTTCTGATGACCAGAAACACTGGGATAATTTGAATGACGGCGAAAGACATTTCATTTCTCACATTCTTGCTTTCTTTTCTGCTAGTGATGGTATTGTAAACGAAAACCTTGCAGTAAACTTCATGAGTGAGGTGCAATTGCCGGAAGCACGTTGTTTTTATGGTTTCCAGATTATGATGGAGAACATCCATGCCGAAACCTACGCCCTGTTAATCGATACTTATATTAAAGATCCTGAAGAAAAAGACCGTTTATTCCATGCCATTGATACTGTACCTGCAGTAAAAAGAAAAGCGGAATGGGCCTTACGCTGGATCGAAAACGGAACTTTTGCAGAACGTTTAGTCGCTTTTGCTGCGGTAGAAGGTATTTTCTTCAGCGGAAGTTTTTGCTCTATCTTCTGGTTAAAGAAACGTGGCTTAATGCCGGGATTAACTTTCAGTAACGAGCTGATTTCAAGAGATGAAGGTTCGCACTGCGAATTTGCCTGCCTGTTATACAGCATGTTGAGTAATAAACTAAGCGAAGAAGCTGTTCACGGAATTATCAGCGATGCAGTAGAAATCGAAAAAGAATTTATTACCGATGCCTTACCAGTGGCGCTGATTGGTATGAATGCAAAGTTAATGAGTCAGTATATCGAGTTTGTGGCCGACAGGTGGTTACAGGAGCTGGGTTACAAAAAAATCTACAATGCAACCAATCCGTTCGATTTTATGGAAATGATTTCATTGCAGGGTAAAACCAATTTCTTCGAGAAACGTGTAGGTGATTATCAAAAAAGCGGTGTATTAACCTCTGCTGATAATAATAAACAGGCGTTTTCTTTAGACGAAGACTTCTAGGTAGAATTTTGAATTAGTGAATGATAGAATGGGTTAGTTCTCTTTTATCAGTCGAAAAAATAAATATAAAGAATGGGGGTTGGGCAATGGTTGGATAACATTTAATCATTCAATACTCACTCATTCAATCATTAACAAAATTAATCTCATAAAATATGTTCGTACTAAAAAGAGATGGCCGCAAAGAAGCGGTGCAATTTGACAAAATCACGGCCCGTATTCAAAAGCTGTGCTACAGTTTAAATTCAGACCTTGTAGACCCGATTGATGTGGCCAAGAAGGTAATCGAAGGTTTATATGATGGGGTAACTACATCAGAGCTGGATAACCTTGCGGCTGAAACAGCAGCATCGTTAACAACCAAGCACCCTGATTATGCTTTGCTTGCATCGCGTATCGCGGTTTCCAACCTGCATAAAAACACCACTAAATCATTCTCGGGTACGATGAAAATGTTGTACGAATATTTCGACCCGAAAGCGCAGAAAGCAGCTCCGCTTATCGCTGATGATGTTTATGAGATCATAGAAAAAAATAAGGATATTTTAGATAGCTCTATCATTTACGACCGCGATTTCGGTTTCGATTATTTCGGTTTTAAAACTTTAGAAAAATCATACCTGTTAAAAGTTAACGGTCAGATTGTGGAGCGCCCGCAACATTTGTTTATGCGTGTTTCTGTCGGTATCCACAAAGAAGATATCGAGAGTGCAATCAAAACCTATAACTTAATGAGCGAGCGTTGGTTTACACATGCTACACCAACTTTATTCAATGCCGCTACACCAAAACCTCAAATGTCGTCGTGTTTCCTGTTAACCATGCAGGATGACAGCATCGAGGGGATTTACGATACATTAAAGCAAACCGCTAAAATTTCGCAAAGTGCTGGTGGTATCGGTTTGAGCATCCACAATATCCGTGCAACAGGTTCGTATATTGGTGGTACAAACGGTACAAGTAACGGTATTATCCCAATGTTACGTGTATTTAACGATACTGCCCGTTATGTAGATCAGGGTGGAGGTAAACGTAAAGGTGCCTTTGCTATTTATCTAGAGCCCTGGCATGCAGATGTTTTCGAATTCTTAGATCTTCGTAAAAACCACGGTAAAGAAGAAATGCGTGCGCGCGATTTGTTCTACGCCCTTTGGATTAACGATTTGTTTATGCAACGCGTTAAAGATAATGGCGACTGGACCTTATTCTGCCCGCACGAAGCACCAGGTTTGGCCGATTGTTTCGGTAAAGAATTTGAAGAACTTTATACCAAATATGAAGCCGAAGGCCGTGGCCGTAGAACTGTTAAAGCCCAGGAACTTTGGTTTGCCATCTTAGATTCGCAAATTGAAACCGGTACACCTTATATGCTGTTTAAAGATGCAGCAAACAGCAAATCTAACCAGCAGAACTTAGGTACCATTAAAAGTTCTAACCTGTGTACAGAGATTATTGAGTACACTTCCAAAGATGAGGTTGCAGTTTGTAACTTAGCTTCTTTAGCATTACCTCGTTTCGTAATCAACGGTGCTTTCGATCACCAGAAATTATATGATGTAACTTATCAGGCTACTTTAAACCTGAACAAGATCATCGATCATAACTATTATCCGGTACAGGAAGCCGAAAATTCAAACATGCGTCACCGTCCGGTTGGTTTAGGTGTACAAGGTTTGGCTGATGCCTTTATCTTAATGCGTTTACCTTTCGAAAGTGATGAAGCTAAACGTTTAAATAAAGATATTTTCGAAACCATTTATTTCGCTTCAATGACTGCTTCGCACGATTTGGCTGTGAAAAATGGTCCTTACCAAACTTTTAAAGGTTCTCCTTTATCAAAAGGTAAATTCCAGTTCGACTTATGGAATGTTACACCAGATAGTGGCCGTTGGGATTGGGATGCATTACGCAAAAAAGTAGTTAAAGATGGTGTTTACAACTCATTATTAGTTGCACCAATGCCAACTGCATCTACTTCGCAGATTTTAGGTAACAACGAATGTTTTGAGCCCTATACTTCAAACATTTACACCCGCCGTGTATTAAGCGGAGAGTTTGTGGTGGTAAATAAACACTTATTGAAAGATTTAGTAGCATTAGGTTTATGGAACAACGATATGAAAAACCAGATCATATTGGCTAACGGTTCAATCCAGGCTATTGATGCGATTCCTGATTATATCAAAGAATTGTACAAAACTGTTTGGGAGATCAAGATGCGTAACATCATCGATATGGCTGCCGATCGTGGTGCCTATATTTGCCAGTCGCAATCATTAAACCTGTTTGTAAATGCACCGAACACTTCAAAATTAACTTCAATGCACTTTTATGCATGGGAAAAAGGTTTAAAAACCGGTATGTATTACCTACGTACCCAGGCAGCTTCTCAGGCCGTTAAATTTACGGTAGAGAATCAGGGCGGTAAAGCCATCGAAGCAGTTATCCCTGCTGAAATGACACAAGATCAGGTTGCAGAAGAAATCGTTGACGGACCAGTTTGTTCAATGGAAGAAGGTTGCATTAGCTGTTCTGGTTAAGCTTAAAGACTAAAGGAGAAAGACCAAAGCGAAAAGCCTGCATCATCTCGTCATTGCGAGGCACGAAGCAATCTTAATGCGATAGTTGTTCTTCTCATCATAAAGCAATAAAATAGATAAGGTTTTGGGCAAACGCTCAAAACCTTATTTTTTGTTTATATTTTTGTATTAGTTCAGTAGTTCATTCGTCATTGGTAGATTAGTTTCTAAAGCGCCAAACAACAATGAACTAATGACGAATGAACCGATGAACACTCTAAAACATAGCAAACACGAAATCATTCCCTGCGAAAGATGCGGAACAGCTATTGAGTGCAAGGCAAATTCTTACACCAAATGCCAATGCAGCGTGGTGCAGCTCAGCATTAACGAAGTACAATACATTTCAGAACTCTATGATGGATGCCTTTGCGCCAAATGCCTTTTCGAATTACAGCAGGAGTATAGAGAAGAAATCGGGGTTTAATCTTTGTGTTTTCTTGGTAAAATCATTTGAAAAGCAGGTTTCTGTGCTTTTCGGTGGGCTTCGGTCCCGCTTTCCCTTCTGCCCCGATAAAAAAATCGGGGGCATCCGTCCAATCGGGTTTATTATATTCAGGTGCCGTGCTTTTTTTTAAAGGTTTTAGTTGTGCCAAAATCTAAATATTGTCTCCCAATCAGGTCAATTTCGTAGGTCTAAAAAAGGACAGATTTTATCCGTTAATTGTTAATTGTACAATTAAAATTTCTGCAGATATAGATCAAAACTAAAAAGGTCGTTTTTCAGTATTTATAAGCATTCAGGTAAGTGAAACCCAAAAATGTCATCTGCAGTTTGCATCCCTTAAATCGTTTATCTCAATGCTTCTTTCAGGCCTTAAAATCAATAAAAAATAGTTTAAAAATAAGTGTTAAAAATGGTAACAATGCATACAATTTGATGTCAATGTAGTGCTTGATAAATGGTTTATCAGGTTAAAAAAACAGAAAAATACAAAACGTTATGGAAGCGCTCATTTCTAATTACTGGTGGGTTTTAGTGGCACTGTTGTGCGCAGTTTTATACAAATATATTTTACGTTTCTTATTCGGGATGGTCATCGTACCCGAAGACAGGATCGGTTTGATTACCAAAAAATTCGTGCTCTTTGGTTCAGCAAAAGAATTGCCTGATGGAAGGATTATCGCTGTGAGGGGCGAAGCTGGGTTCCAGGGAAAAACACTGGCGCCGGGATTGTATTTCGGGATGTGGTTCTGGCAGTACAGTGTAACCATGGAACAGTTTACCATTATCCCGGAAGGTAAAATCGGATTGATTATGGCCAAAGATGGATCAGAAATTCCTACGGGAAATATTCTTGGACAAAAAGTAGAATCTGATAACTTTCAGGATGCCGTGAAATTCCTCGAAAATGGCGGTCAAAGGGGAAGGCAAACTTCTTATATCACCTCGGGTTCCTATCGTATCAACACCATGCTCTTTCAGGTTTCGGTTACCGATATGATCCGCATCCAGGAAAGCATGGTGGGCATTGTAACCACATTGGACGGTTTACCGATTGAGGCGAACCAGATTGCCGGTAAAATGGTTGAGGGGCACAACAATTTCCAGGATTTTGATGCCTTTATCAAACTGGGTGGTAACCGTGGTTTGCAGCCGCAGGTAATTCTGGCAGGTTCTTATAACCTCAACCCCTGGGCCGTTCAATTGGAAGAAATTCCGATGATGGAAATAGCCATTGGTTATGTAGGCGTAGTGATCTCATTTATCGGGCAGGAGGGGAATGATTTAACCGGAGCCGACTTTAAACATGGTAACATTGTGGGCAAAGGTTCTAAAGGCGTTTGGCTGGAACCACTTGGCCCCGGAAAATACCCGATTAACAAATACATTATGAAGGTAGAACTGGTGCCTACAACCAATCTGGTGCTCAACTGGGCATCGGCAAGGAGTGAGGCGCACAACCTGGATAAAAACTTATCAACCATTACCGTACGTTCCAGAGATGGTTTCCCGTTTAATCTGGATGTGGCGCAAATTATCCACGTACCTACAACAGAAGCACCAAAAGTAATTGCCCGTTTTGGTAATATGGTCAATCTCGTTTCGCAGGTTTTAGAGCCAACAATTGGTAACTATTTCCGTAACTCGGCGCAGGGAAGCGATGTAATTGCTTTCTTAAGTACCCGTAAAGAGCGTCAGGAATCGGCTAAAGAACACATCCGTAAAGTGCTCGATGAATATAACGTAAATGCCGTTGATACACTAATTGGTGATATTGTTCCGCCAGAATCGTTAATGAAAACCTTAACAGACCGTAAAATTGCGGAAGAACAAAAAGTTACTTACGAAACCCAGAAACAGGCACAGGAAACGCGTCAGGGGATGGAAAAAGAAACTGCCATTGCCGATATGCAAAAGGATATTGTGAAAGCACAACAAAGTGTAGAGATTGCCGAACGTACCGCAAGTGCAACGGTGAAAAAATCGGAAGGTGATGCCGCAGGTGTAAAATTAGCGGTTGGTGCAGAAGCCGAAGCCACAAAAATGAGGGCCCATGCCGAAGCAGAGGCAACCAAAGCAAGGGCACAGGCGGATTCGGAAGCGATTAAACTGCGCGCATCGGCAGAGGCTGAACAGATTTCGTTAACCGGTAGTGCCGAAGCAGGTAAAATTCTGGCTGTAGGTAAATCAACTGCCGAGGCTTACGAACTTGCGGTTAAAGCCCTGGGTGGCGAAAACTTTACCCGTTATAAAATCACCGAGGAACTATCAAAAGGCAATGTAAAATTAATTCCTGATGTATTAATCGGCGGCAATGGAGGCAATCATGGCGGTTCAGCAATGGATGGTTTACTGGGACTTAAGTTAATGGAACTAATGGATCCTCAGGCACGTAAAGAGGTAGTTGCCGTTGCAGAAATTGTAGAAACAAAACCAAAACCTAAAAAGGATAATATTAATCCATAATAAATTTTAAATTAATTGGAAGGCCTCAGCGTAAGTTGGGGCTTTTTGTTTTGCTATTGTTTATTCTTAACCCGCATTATCGTCATTTCGAGCGGAGTGCAATGAAGCCGAGAAATCTGTCTCGAGATAGATCTCTCCGCTCCACTGCGTTTCGGTCGAGATGACGACCCTTTTTGTCTTTATACCTTAATCCTTTTTAGTAACTTTGCAGCCAGATTGAGAATGGTAGAATTTTGAATGATTGATTTTTGAATGACTGGGTTTTGAATGACTGAATTTTGAATGAGTGAATGGCTATAATTTAAGCAGTTCAATCATTTCATCATTTTCTCATTTAATCATTTGGTCATTCCATCACTCGCTCATCCAATAATTTCAAAAATATGAAGAAAGTTAATGTTGGCCTGGTGCAGATGAGCTGTACTAAAGATAAGCAGGAAAATTTAGATAAAGCGATTGCGAAAGTAAGGGAAGCAGCAGCAAAAGGTGCACAGATTGTATGTTTGCAGGAGCTTTTTACTTCGCTGTATTTCTGCGATGTTGAAGATTATGATAATTTTGATCTGGCAGAAGCTATTCCCGGTCCATCAACTGATGCGTTGCAGGTTGTAGCCAAAGAATTGGGTGTGGTAATTATAGCTTCACTTTTCGAAAAACGTGCTGAAGGTTTGTACCACAATACTACTGCAGTTTTAGATGCCGATGGTTCATATTTGGGTAAATACCGCAAAATGCATATTCCTGATGACCCCGCTTTTTACGAAAAATTCTACTTTACACCAGGCGATTTGGGTTATAAAGTTTTCCAGACTAAGTTCGCAAAAATCGGCATTTTAATCTGTTGGGATCAATGGTATCCTGAAGCTTCACGTATCACGGCCTTAATGGGTGCTGATATTATGTTTTATCCAACTGCAATTGGATGGGCAACAGATCAGGATGAAGAAACCAATCAGGATCAATATAATGCGTGGCAAACCATTCAGCGCTCGCATGCAGTGGCAAACGGTGTTCCTGTAGTAAGCGTAAACCGTGTAGGTTTTGAGCAGGATGGTGCCATGAAATTCTGGGGCGGAAGTTTCGCCACAAACGGACAAGGAAAATTACTTTATCTGGCTTCACATGATCAGGAAGAAACCGAAGTGGTTGAACTGGATTTATCGGAATCTGATTTCTTCCGTAAACACTGGCCTTTTTTAAGAGATAGAAGGATTGATTCTTATCAACCGATTACAAAAAGATATATTGACGGTGATTAAGCTAAAAAGTTAAAGAGCAAAGCTTAAAGCGCTAAAATCGTCATTTCGAGCGAAGTGCAACGCAGTCGAGAAATCTATCAGAGATTCCTCCGTTCAGCCATGCTTCAGTCAAGACGATAATCCAATGTGACACTTTTAAATTATAAGACTAGCGAATGTCAAACTTCCCTCCTAAAAAAGATTTAAATATCAATCAATTCGATTATTCACCTAAGAAACAAGGTTATGCTTTTCCTGCCGAATGGGCTAAACATGAGGCAACCTGGCTTAGCTGGCCGCATAAAGAAGCATCATGGCCGGGTAAAATCGAGACTATTTATAAACCTTATTGTCAGTTTATTAAGGCTGTTGCTGAGGGTGAAAAAGTGCGCATTAATGTGAAAGATGAAGAAATGAAAGCTTTTGCCATTGCCGAATTAACAAAAGTTGAGGCCGATTTGAGTCAGGTTGAATTTTATTTCAACGAAACCAATGATGCCTGGTGCCGCGACCATGGTCCGGCATTTGTGCTTAAAGGAAATGAAAAAGCTGTAATAGATTGGGGTTACAATGCCTGGGGCGGTAAATATCCTCCATTCGACCTTGACGATGTAGTGCCAACAAAAATTGCCAAACATTTCGATCTGCCTTTATTCGCACCTGATATTGTAATGGAAGGTGGTTCGGTAGAATTTAATGGTGCCGGAACGGTTTTAACTAGCACAGCCTGTTTGTTGAACGAAAACCGTAATCCACATTTAATAAAAGAACAAATTGAGCAATATCTGTTGGAGTATTACGGACAGGATCAGGTTTTATGGTTGGGTGACGGTATTGTTGGCGATGATACCGATGGCCATATTGATGATATTACCCGTTTCGTTAACGAAGATACCGTTTTAACCGTTGTAGAAAGTAATCCACTGGATGAAAACTATTTGCTACTGCAAGAGAATTTAGAGGCTTTAAAAACAATGAAACTTAAAGATGGCAGACCATTGAATATTGTTGAACTGCCAATGCCATCACCGGTAATTTATGACGACACCCGTTTACCGGCATCTTATGCTAACTTTTATATTGCCAATGCAGCGGTAATTGTTCCGGTTTTTGACGATGTGAACGACCAAAAAGCTTTGGATATTATTCAGGGTTGTTTTCCAGATCGCAAAGTGATCGGAATCAATTCAGTAGATATTATCTGGGGATTGGGTAGTTTCCATTGTTTAAGCCAGCAGGAACCAGCTGTTTAGTCCTTAGTCGTTAGTCAAAAGTCATTAGTCAATTTGGTTTTTAGTATTAACTTTACAACATTAAAACATTTCAACTTTACAACATTTCACAATGAAATTACTAGAAGGAAAAACAGCATTAATTACAGGTGCATCAAAAGGGATCGGCCGTAAAATAGCTGAAAAATTTGCCGAGCAGGGCGCTAATGTAGCTTTTACATATTTATCATCAGTAGAAAAAGGGGAGGCTTTAGAGCATGAATTACAAAGCTTCGGGACAAAGGTTAAAGGTTACCGTTCTGATGCTTCTAAATTTGCTGAAGCAGAGCAATTGATCAGCGATATCGTTGCCGAATTCGGTACCATTGATATTGTAGTAAACAATGCCGGTATTACCAAAGATGGTTTATTGATGCGCATGAGCGAAGAAAACTGGGACGATGTGATCAACATTAACCTGAAATCGATCTTCAATGTAACCAAAGCTGCTTCCAAAGTAATGATGAAAGCCCGTAAAGGTGTATTTATCAACATGAGTTCGGTTGTGGGCGTTACCGGTAATGCTGGTCAGGCCAATTATGCGGCTTCGAAAGCTGGTATTATTGGTTTTACAAAATCGGTGGCTAAAGAGTTGGGTTCGAGAAATATCCGTGCCAATGTAGTGGCTCCGGGTTTTATCCGTACCGAAATGACCGAAGTTTTAGATCCAAAAGTTGTTGAAGGCTGGGAAAAAGATATTCCTTTAAAACGTGCCGGAGAAACTGAAGATATCGCCAATGTTTGCGTGTTTTTAGCTTCTGATATGAGCGCTTACGTAACCGGACAAACTTTGTCTGTTTGCGGTGGGATGCTGTAAGAGGGTTAAGGGATTGAAAGGTTGGAAGGTTGAAAGGTTTTGGGCTCAGAACATTGCAACTTTCCAATCTTTTAACTTTCCAACTATTTTACAACATATTTCCCTTTTACCTCACTAACACTCGGTTGCGTTTTATTCTTCTCAAAAGCCAAATATCCGGCCTGTAACGATTTCCAAAAGTTTGCCTGTGCAGGAAATTGAGCAATGTACTTTTTCATATTTCCATCCGTCATTTTGAAAGGATAAATGTTAACCGGAATCTTTTCCTGACCGGCATTTCTGGCTTCAACGCCTAAAACATATACTTCCTTAATTTTTTCATCTGTTAAGGGAATACAGCCTACGGTTACACAATTGCCATGAATATAAATATCGCTTCCGGGCTTTCTGTCTTTTCCCGTCCGGGCGTAATCTACCGTGTTAGGGTAATTCACACCTAATGACAAATGAAAATTACTCATCGGGTTGAAAACGTTCACGTAATAAAATCCTTCTGGTGTTTGTCCGTCTCCTTCAAATACCTTCGGACCAATGGTGCCAGAATGCGCACAGAAATCGTACGTTCTGAATAAAGAATAGGTTTTTGCCGAATTGTTCTTTAACCAGATTTCGAGCTTGCTTTCTGTTTTATAAGCATTGATTACCATCGAAAACTGATCGCCGTAACCACCTGCCTCAACAAATTTCCTCAATGTTTCCCATTTTTCACTGTACGCCTTTTCTACCCTTTCAAATTTAATCTGGGTGGCTTTAAAATTGTTTTGGGCATTCACCATAAGGCTCAGGGATAGCAAAAATGTTAAACAGGTTAACTTCATAGAGATTGATTTGGTTAAAACTAACAAATTTATACTAATATTTAATCTTCGACACGTAACATGGCAAAGTGCTAAGCGTTTTGCGCATGGCATTGATTGGCAGAATACCTATGGGCCATCAAACCATCAACCTGGGCAATTTGAACGAACCAATGACCAATGACGAATGAACCAATTAACAAAAGGCCTTGAAAATTTCCCTAAAATTACCATCTTTATGAATTATGACTGGTTTTTTTTCGGGTGCTTCTATTTTGTCTTTTCTGGGTTGCCTGGCTTTGGGCGTACTGTATGCCTGGTTGCTTTATCGTGGTAACAAAAATCTTGATAAAAAACTTCAGTATGGTTTAACAGCATTACGGATTATCGTGGTGGCCACTATTGCCTGGTTAATATTTGCGCCGCTGATTAAAACCTTAAATTATACTCTAGATAAACCTGTAATTATCATCGGACAGGATAATTCCCTATCTGTTGCACAGGTTAAGGCCGCAGGTTTCGACCAAAAGTTATATGAACGAAACCTTAAAACATTACAGGATAAACTGGCTGATAAATACGAAGTGAAAACACTTCATTTTGGCGATCGGGTTGCTGATGGTTTCGACTTTAAGAATCAGGGAAAATTAACGGATGCAGCTGCCTTTTTTCAAAAAGTGAGGGATGAATATACCAACCGGAATGTTGGTGCCATTATTTTGGCTACGGATGGTATTTTTAACCATGGTGGAAATCCGCTTTACAGCATCAACCAGATCAATGCACCGGTTTATTCCATTGCTTTGGGCGATAGTATCCCGAAGCGTGATGTGTTGATTTCGAATGTCAATTACAATAATATTGTGTACCTGGATGATGATTTTACGATCGAAGTTCAGGTGCAGGCCTTCCAGAGTGACGGAGAAACCACTTCTCTAACAGTAAGTCAGAATGGTGCAAAAATCGAACAACAAAATATAGCTGTTAATAGAAATTCGTTTATTAAAACGGTTCCGGTAAAAATCCATGCGGGCAAAATTGGTATTCAAAAATATACCGTTCAGCTGGGTGCTTTACCAAATGAAATTACGACAAGAAATAACGTTCAGACTTTCTATGTTGAGGTTATTGACGGACGGCAGAAAGTATTGTTAGCTGCAGCTGCACCACATCCTGATTTAAGCGTATTAAAAGAGGCTATTTCACTCAATAAACATTACGAAGCCAAACTTGCACTCGCGGATGATTTAAACGTAACAGATCCATCTAAATTCGATTTAATCGTATTGTATCAATTGCCCGATGTTCAGAACCTGTCAACTGCCTTTCTCAAGAAGTTGACAGGCTTAAAAAAACCGATCTGGTATATTTTGGGTGGACAGAGCAATGTAAATGCTTTTAACCAGATCCAGAATCAGGTGAATCTAAGCTCCACAAATGGTTCTGTACAGGAAGTATATCCTGATTTTGCCAATGGATTTACAAGTTTTAACCTTAGCGACGAAGATAAAAAGCAGTTTTCGGCCTTCGATCCATTATTAAGTCCATTTGGCAGATTAACCGTAATCGCGGGTACCACGCCGGTTTTTAACCAACGTATAGGCAAAGTAAGCACACAACAGCCATTGTTATTTTTTGCAAACGAAAATGGTACGAAAACAGGTTATCTGATGGGAGAGGGGCTGTGGCGCTGGAAACTTTCGGAAGCAGAAAATGAAAGTAACCAATCAGTTTTAAACGACCTGATTTCAAAAACAGTTCAATATTTATCTGTTAAAGATGATAAGCGAAGGTTTAAGGTTTTTACTTCTAAATCGGCTTATGATGAAAATGAAGCCATCCAGTTTAACGGCACGCTCTATAATGATAGTTATCAGCCTGTAAATGAAGCCGAGGTTAAACTTCAGGTAAAAAATGAAGCGGGAAAAGTATTTAATTACATCTTCTCCAAAACCGAAAACGGCTATCAGCTGGATGCCGGAACGATGCCTGCCGGTAATTATTCTTACATTGCCAATACAGAGCTTGGGGGAAAGAAATTTACCGCATCAGGAAATTTTTATGTAAATACGCTGATTGCAGAGTATCAGCAAACAACTGCCAATCACCAGCTTTTAAATAACATTTCCAAACAGAGCAACGGCAAACTCTTTATGCCCGAAAACCTGCTTAAAATAGCAGATGAAATTGTCAAAAATGAGAACATAAAAACCATCAGCTACGAAGACCGAAAATACAACGAATTGATTAATATGAAATGGTTGTTTGGTTTAGTGCTGATTTTACTGGGTACAGAGTGGTTTTTGAGAAAACGTAATGGCGAATTGTAATGTAAAATGTAAGGAGGTAAGATGGATGATGTATTAATCCAATTTCAGTTCACAATATACCTTTAAAAGATCACTTAGAAACATTATTTATTCCAAATCGTCGTCCTGAATTTATTTCAGGGTCTTAGTAATAGCTTATATTCAATTAACTTCGAAAGTGCTAGATGATAACATCCGGCACCAAGAATAGATAAAAACGCAATGCAGCACTACAACATTTCTACTTCAGAAGTTATTGAGGTTTTAGGAACCATTGCTTTTGCTATATCTGGTACTTTTACCGCAATGCAGCGTAAGCTTGATCCATTCGGCGTACTTATAATCGCTTTCGTTACCTCAATTGGTGGCGGTACAGTTCGAGATTTGTTAATTGGTGATACCCCGGTTGCCTGGATGCGAGACATGCAAACCTGCCTAATCATTTTATTCACGGCATTGGCAACTATGTTTTTTAAAACGCACGTGCAGAAAATGAAAATCACGTTGTTTTTGTTTGACAGCTTAGGGCTTGGTTTATTTACTATGGTTGGATTATTAAAAGGGATCACTTTTGGCTTAAATCCGGGGATATGTATTGCGTTGGGTACCATTACGGGTTGCTTTGGAGGCATTATTAGAGATACACTGCTCAACACCATACCTCTGGTATTCAGGAGGGAAATTTATGCCACAGCATGTATATTTGGTGGTTTGTTGTACTATTTATTGGTATGGTTAAATGTGGAGAGCGTGGTGGCAAAACTTTCGGTAGTGGCTTTTATTTTCGTTTTGCGTATCATCGTGGTGAGATTTAAACTTTCTCTGCCAAAATTTGAGTATTAGGAATGGGTTAACTGTATAAATTGTTTACCCTTCGACTACGCTTAGGGGGTTAAATTCGGATGCAAAATGCCCATTAAATTGCTAATTGTTATATGGCTAAATTGTTAACTGCAAATTGCCAACTGTGAACTGAACTCCGAACTCAAAACTTTGAACTCCCAACTAATCTTTCTTCTCCTCCTGGATAATCACGAAAACATCTTCATTGTCTTTTTTCATGAAGTATTTTTCACGGGCAAATTTTTCGGCTGTATTCAGGTTGGTATTCAGTTCGTTAAGATCTTTTTTAACCTGGGCGGTTTCTTTCTCGAAATATTCTTTTTCTTCCTGCAATTTATTGGCCTGACTGCGGTACTCGTACTGCGACATCATATCGTTTTTGTCGAAAAATAGCATCCACAGCGCAAAAGCGACAGTAGCAAGGAAATATTTATTGCGGAAAAGATCTATTAAACGTTTCATATATTTCTCAAAAAATCGTCATTGCGAGGTACGAAGCAATCTCAAAGCAATAAGTTTTTATTAGTCAAGCTCAAGTAGTAAGATTGCTTCGTGCCTCGCAATGACGTAAATGTAAATAAAAACATCCGAAGATTTAAAATCTCCGGATGTTCTCCAAATAAGTTTTTCAACTTGTTAACAATAGCATTGGGTTTAAACCCAATGCTATGAATTATTTTTTAGCGTATTTGAATTTTGAACCGATGAAACGTGCGTTTTCACCTAATTCTTCCTCAATACGTAATAATTGATTGTATTTTGCAATCCTGTCTGAACGTGATGCAGAACCGGTTTTAATCTGTCCGCAGTTTAATGCAACAGCTAAATCAGCAATCGTAACATCTTCAGTTTCGCCAGAACGGTGACTCATTACCGAAGTATAACCGCTGTTTTGAGCTAAAGTTACCGCATTGATGGTTTCAGTTAAAGAACCGATCTGGTTTACTTTTACCAAAATTGAATTAGCAGTAGCCTCATCAATACCACGTTGTAAACGCGTAACGTTGGTTACAAATAAATCATCACCAACCAGTTGTACATGGTCTCCGATTTTATTGGTTAAGCTTTTCCAGCCAGTCCAGTCGTTTTCATCCATACCATCTTCAATAGAGATAATCGGATATTTTGCAGAAAGATCAGCTAAATATTGTGCCTGCTCTTCGCTAGAACGAATTACTCCGGTAGCACCTTCAAATTTAGTATAGTCGTATTTACCATCTTTGTAGAACTCAGATGATGCACAGTCTAAAGCTAAACAAATTTGTGAACCTGGTTTGTAACCAGCAGTTTCAATTGCTTTTAATACCGTTTCAATGGCATCCTCAGTACCATCAAAAGTTGGTGCAAAACCACCTTCATCACCTACTGCAGTAGATAAACCCCTGTCGTGAAGAATTTTTTTCAAGCTATGGAAAACTTCAGTACCCCAACGTAAAGCCTCAGAGAAAGAAGGAGCGCCAACCGGCATAATCATAAATTCCTGAAAAGCAATAGGCGCATCAGAGTGAGAACCACCGTTAATGATGTTCATCATCGGAATTGGTAAAGTGTTAGCATTAACACCACCAATGTAACGGTATAAAGGCTGGCCAATTTCATCAGCAGCAGCTTTAGCAGCAGCTAAAGAAACACCTAAAATCGCGTTAGCACCTAAGTTACCTTTGTTTTCGGTACCATCAAGGTCTAACATGATTTTATCAATTGTATTTTGCTCAAAAACATCAATACCTCTTAATGCATCAGCAATTTTAGTATTTACATTTTCTACAGCTTTTAAAACACCTTTACCTAAATATGTAGATTTATCACCATCACGTAATTCAACAGCCTCATATTGCCCGGTAGATGCACCGCTTGGTACAGCTGCACGGCCAAAAGCGCCTGCCTCTGTTACTACTTCTACTTCTACTGTTGGATTGCCTCTCGAATCGAGAATCTGTCTGGCATGGACATTAACGATTATGCTCATTTTTATTTAATTTTTTGTTGATTTTTTAACCTGCTTAGTGTACAAAGTACAATTACTAAGTGCAACATCAAAGTTAGTATATTTTTTAAATAAATAAAGCGTTTTAAGGGTTAATGTTACGATAGTTGTTTGAGTTAACCGATGGTTAATTTTAAGTTAATATGGGTTGTTAAACGCTTGTTGTATCTTCTGATCCTTATAAGCATAAACCATTAATTTTTTTTTGAAAAGCAATTGCAGTATTACATCGGTTGGGGTTGGCCCCGCTTTTCATTTCAAGTCCTCACTCGTTCCTCGTTCCGGGCTTTCCATTTCAATCGGGTTTAAATTACTTAGGTTCTGCAATTTATAGGAAACTATGCCTGAAAGTGCCGTCATCTCGACTGGAACGTCCCGAATATTCGGGAGAGAGATCTATCTAGACAGATTTCTCGACTTCGTTGCACTCCGCTCGAAATGACGACACCGCGAGGGTAGTTATCTCCTTATTTTTTAGCTTGTGCCAAAAGTTCTGTGTTCAAACGCACATATTCATCAATATTTTGTGCTTTTGCTGCATCAATGCCTTGTTGAGCTGTAGTTGCTGCAGCCATTTTATCGCCCATTTTCAATTGGATACGGCCTTTCCACAATTTAAACCAGGGTGCTTTCTGATCTGATTTTTCTGCTTCCGTCATCCATGCTAAAGCTTGTTTTAAATCTTTTCCGTTTTGGAAATAATAAAGGGCAGCATTAAAATATGGCTTTTTCTCACCTTTCATTGCTTCGGCAATGTTGGCCATCACTTTTTCGTCGATAGAAGTGGTGATATTGATGGTATAAGCACTATTTTCCCACATCATGTTCAAAGCTGCCGAAGTTTCGGTAACTGCCGCAAACTGCATGGTTAGGGTTTCTACTTTATCTTTTAAAGCGATCGTTTTTACTTTTACGCGAAGTACATCATCACTTTCCTTATAAGTATAAGCGCCCCATTGGTCAGGCGTTTTGCTAAAAATGACCGTCCACTCGTTTTTACCCGGGATACTAAACAAGCCATATTCCCCAGCAGCTAAATCTTTACCTTCAATTTTAACGGCATCCGTAAATTTAATGCGAGTGGCAGCATTTGCCCCGTTGCGCCAAACTGTGCCCAATGGTTCCATACCACCAAAAATTTTACGGCCTTTAACATTTGGGCGCGAGTAGATTAAAGTAATTTTACCCAACCCGAAATCCTGGATGATGGTTTGTCCGCTACTCGGTTGTGGAAATTTTGCCTCCTGGGCATTTGCGCAATCTGCGGCACCTAAAAGTGCAACAAACAGCAATACTGATTTGATCGATAATTTCATTGTTTTGTTGTTTTGGTTTTTACGAATTTACGCAATAAGCTCCGGGTTTAACAAAAGTTTTAATGCAGTAGTTAAATCAGTTGATTTTTCCTGAAACCAAAAATCAGCTCGTCAAAATATTCGCCATTTTTAAAAATAGTGGCTTTTAATTTTGCCTCGAAAACAAAACCTGCTTTTTTCAAAACCTGTTGCGAGGCCAGGTTGGTATGCGATGTCCGTGCGAAAATCCTTTCGATATCGAACGTTTCAAAACCATATTTCAGCATTTCTTTCACTGCTAACGGAACAATGCCTTTGCCCCAATGTTCTTCGGCAATCCAATAGCCCATTTCGGCACTTTTACTGTAAATATCGGCCAGCTGGTGCACACCTATTGATCCGATTACCTCGCCGTTATACTCAATGGCTTTAATTTGTAAAGGGTTGTGGCTTAAAGCGAGTTGAATAAAAGCTTCCCCATCTTTTTTCTCGTATGGAAAAGGGAATTTATTGGTTAAATATTTCGAAATGTTGGAGTTATTGGCGTGTTTAACCAAACTTTCAACATCACCGGGCTGGTAAGGACGTAAAGTTAGCTGCATTGAGTTACGATTTATCTAGATGAGGTACTATTGTAACTTTTCAATAAAAATAAAGTCAGAAATAAAATGGTTTTATGCTACACTTCAATCAATTTGAAAAATCTTATTTCGATCATCTTGTTTTAAAGATAGATAATATTAAGCTCCCGGAAGGCATTTTCTGGATAAAAGGGAGCAATGGTGCCGGAAAAAGTACGTTATTGAAAGCGATTGCCGGAATATTATCTTTTAAAGGAGAAATCGCGATTGGCACCGTTTATTTAAAAAATCACGGTGTTTCTTATCGGAAAATGGTCAATTTTGCCGCTGCCGAGCCGTTATTTCCTGAATTTTTAAGCGGAGCAGAGATGATCGCCCTTTTTGCAAAAGCCAAGGGCGCTATTTCTGGTCAGGCTGAGCACTTAATTACCGGTATTGGAATGCAGGATTATATCAACAATCCCTTAAGTTCCTATTCCAGCGGTATGCTGAAAAAACTTTCGCTGGTGCTGGCTTTCCTGGGGAAACCAAAATTGATTTTGCTGGATGAACCTTTAAATACCATCGATGCAGAATCTCTTGAGGTATTGTACCGCTGGATTAATGAAAAGCATGAGAAAGAAAGGATTAGTTTCATCTTATCGTCGCATCAGCCTTTAGATGCATTAAAACTGCCCGGACTTAAACAGATTAATATTGAGGATAAAAAATTAACCCTAAACTTTTAATGTTTCCACTTTCGAATGTTGCTTTAAGGAAAATATTTGTAGATGGGTTTTACCGTACCCATGCAGGTATGCTGGTGTTTGTTTTTGTGATGCTGATCAGTTACTGTTTGTTCATTAATACCTTAGGCACCGTCATGCCTGATCAGATCGATTTCTGGCAGTTTTTCTTTACCATTAGTTTGGTTAGCAATCCGTTAATTATGGCTTTTTATCTTGTGGCGAGCGTATTGTATGCCTATAAAAGCTTAAAATATGTATTTAACCAACTTGCCTTGCCCCAACAGGAGTTTTTATACTACAGTTTTACGTCATCTTCAAAAAAGCAACAGTTTCTCAGGTGGTGCGCGGTATTGGCTTACATATTTATTCCGGTTTGGTGCTATACTTTGTATGCCATAATGATTGGGTTAGTATTTGGTTTTTATCTTATTTCTATTGGGATTTTGTTCTTTCAGCTGATGCTGATTATTGCAGGTGCTTATATCATTCTAAAAGAAAGTAATCGTTTAATTGAAAGCAGTAAACCCAACTGGCTAATCAGAGTAAGCCGGAAATGGAATAAACCTGTGTTTTTATTGTATAGCTTTCAGGTTTTTAACCAATCCAAACTGGCCTATTTATTAACCAAAATGCTTTCGTGGGTATTGATTTCGAGTGTTTTTATGCTTTTTTCAGATCTGGAAGATAATTTCAGGTTACTCATGCTTATAACTTCCTGCATTGTTGTGGCCCATGTTGTGCTGATTTATCAGGAAAAAATTTTTAATGACCGTTATTTGTCCTTTTTGCCAAATTTTCCATTCTCAAGGGTAAAAGTATTTTTTGGCTTCTGCTTAAACTATCTTATTTTATTATTGCCCGAAATATGCTGGATGACTACGCGTTTTGGCTCATTAATTTCACTCGAATTAGTCGCATTTGCTTTTTCCGCTATCCTTTTATTTAGAAATTTGCTTCTGCTGAATGAGATTCAGGTTAAAGGATTTTTAACAGGTGTTTTTTGCCTGTTTTTCCTTTTTTATGTATTTATTATGTTTGGTTTAGGCTTAATGTTAATTCCACTAAATATTGTTGTGGCTTGGTTAGTATTTAAGCGAAATTATTTGAATGATAATGGTTTAGGTATTTATTGCGATGAGTTTGCAAAATGTCGTCATTTCGAGCGGAGTGCAACGCAGTCGAGAAATCTATCTTGAGATAGATCTCTCCACTCCACTGCGTTTCGGTCGAGATGACGCCGCTTTTCTATTAAATTTTGTCTACTGTTGTGTCTATCAGAGCCTTTGTTTGTCTAAAAAAGAATTCCGATATATGTTTTCCTTCCTTAAATATTAGCAAATACAAAGTTTAACCTGGCAAGTTCCGTTTTGATTTGGTTCATGCCGATTAAACCACCCGACATACCGCTTGATTGCTGAAAAATATTGACGGTTAGTCCGCCATCATCACCTGGTGCCATGGTTACGCTAAATTTATAATAAGTTACAAAAGCCCCAAGTAAAAGACGTTTAATGCGACTGCCTTTTTCTAAGATTAGATTTCCGAACTGATCATGAGTAACGTTATAACCTTGCTGTTCCATCAGCTCAGTTATTTTTTTTGTCATTTCCTCTACGGAAACATTTTGGTATAAATTCGAAATCAGTCCATCAACAGTTTGAAGGTTTTTTACAAAAAGCGCCATATTATTTATCGTTTGGGATTATTTTAATTCGTCTAATACCTTAAACAACTTTTTGTTAATACTGTTTCCGCTATAATTATTAATATTGATTACCACTACATATTTGTTACCAGCGGCATCGGTATGGTAACCTGCAAATGCCGAAACATCATTTATGGTTCCGCTTTTAATTTTCATACCATTATATTCTGGCAATGCCTTTAGGTAATCCGGGAACCAATTTTCTTTCTGGATCTGAAAAAGCACGCTGGCCATTGCCGAGGTAGTAATTCTGTCACCCGGAGACAGTCCGCTGCCATCAATAATGTTCAATGCAGTTCTGTCAATGCCCTTATCTGCCCAAAAATTGATCTCCGTTTCAGCACCTTTGCTTGTGGTACCCACTTTGCCCGATTTTAATGCAATGGTTTTTAAAAGTGATTCGCCATATAAATTGATGCTTTTCTTTAAAAACCAGTAGGTAATCTCGCTCAAACCTGGTGAGCTGATGGTGCTTATTTTTTGTGTAACAGATGGAATTACCTGATTGTTTAAAGTCATTAACCTTGCCGTTGTAGCCTGCTGACCTGTCGAAATCCCCAGTCTTTTCAAGGTGTCCTGCAAACGATAAGCGCAATCAAAAGCAGGGTCGGGGAGGGCTATAGAAATACCCGTTTTGGCAATGCCTATTCCCCAGCTTCCGCGGAGGTAAGCGGTATTGCTATAAGGAGGTAAAAAAGCATAAGCGCGGTCACCAGAACCCGAACTGCCGGTTCTGAGTTCATTTACAATCTGCAAATAAGGTGTTGCCGGAACTGTTTTCACAACTTTTACTTCATCTGTTGTACTGTTTCCCGGTTTTAAATGGATGTCGAATTGATTTTCGCGCCACGCCAAACCCGAAGTTCCTGCGCCATAATAATTGCCAATATCCTGCCAAACCCAGCCTTCGGGTGTGGTTTGGGTACCGAAAATGCGGTCGTCGCCAATTATTGTACCTTCAATTTTTTTAATGCCTGCAGTTTTTATGGCTGCAACCCAGGTACTTAAAACTACATTTTCTTTATTTTGATAACGCCACGAACCCAAAGTTGGGTCGCCGCTACCGATAATGATCAGGTTGCCTTTTAATGTTCCATCTGTGCTAATTGTTCCGGTATAGGCCAAAGTAGTTTGAAACTGGAAATCTTTTCCTAAAATACTGAAAGCTGTGGCTGCAGTAATGGTTTTAAGGGTTGAAGCCGTGGCCAGACCAATCTGCTCATTTTTGGCAAATAGTGTTTTGCCGGTATTGGCATCTAAAACACAAAGTGAAACAATGGCGTGTTTTGCCTGCTCATCATTTAACAGGTTATTAAAAGCTTTTTCTATGTTTTGGATTCTATTTTGAGCGTTTGCTGAAATTGTTAGACACAGCGATAGAGACAATATTTTAAAAAATTTCATTATTTGCAGGTGATTATTTTATATCAGGAAACTGGTATAGTTGGCTTTATTTATAACGTACGTTTCATTTGTAGAATATGCATCTAAAAAAGTTGAAGGAAACTTTACTTTTTTATTTGCGTTCCACTTAATCTCTATGGCATTTATTTTTCCATCAACTTCTTCTATTAAATCAATTTCCTGTTGTTGGAAACTGCGCCAGAAATAATATTTCGCATGTTTTCTTTTGTTATTACTGGCTTTTATATATTCAGATACAATATAATTTTCGAACAACTGACCTGCATCCTGTCGTAGGTTGAGCGTGCTGAAATTTTCGATTACTGCATTTCGGATTCCTGTATCATAGAAGTATATCTTTTTGCTTTTTTTAATTTCGTTCCGCAGGTTACTGCTGTAAGCACCTAGCCTAAATACCACGAAACACTGCTCTAAAAGATCGATGTAACGCTCAACGGTGAGTTTATCGGCTTCGATCATTTGTCCAAGTTCGGTGTAAGAAACTTCGTTCCCAATCTGTAAAGCCAATGCCTGCACCAGCTTTTCAAGTTGTAAAGGTTTACGGATGCCTGTAAGCGACAGGATATCCTTGAAAAGATAGCTGTTGGCGAGGTTTAATAAGAGTTCCTTTTCTTCTCCGGGATAATTGATCGCGTCGGGATAAGCACCATAAACTAATCTTTTTTCTAAAGCCTGTTCTTCAGTAAGCACATTAGTGTCTTCAATAAGTTCTGCAACTGAAAAAGGGTAGAGGTGATATTCGAATTTTCTTCCCGTTAACGATTCTTTGATACCCACAGCCAGATCTAATGATGAAGAACCGGTAACCAACAACTGAATATCAGTAAAGCTATCTACAATCAGTTTTAAAGTTAAGCCAATGTTGGTAACACGTTGAGCTTCGTCGATAAAAATGATTTTGTTCGGACCAATGATTGATTTAAGCCTTTCGATACTGATATCGGTTAAGGTGGCCCGTACGTTTGCCTCGTCACAATTCAAAAATACAAAGGGCAATTCTGTTTTTTTTACAACTTGCTTTAACATAGTAGTTTTACCCACTTGCCTTGCCCCGGTGATAATAATGGCTTTTTGCTTAAAAAACTTGGACTTAATGTGATCCTGCAGATCCCTGATAATCATCTCATAATATTTGCTATACTCAAATTTAGTAAAATTATCTTCTAATCACTAAATTATATATAATTTAGTGATTACGATCTCTTTTTTATATGTAATTTAGTGATTATGATCCCTGAATTAAATGTTTTGATATTTATAAATCAGCCATTAAACAACTTATTACGTTTAATTTCTTTTCCCTGCCTTAATTTAATTGCGTGGTAAAAGCTGGGTACATCATTTGTCCATTTTTTGAGGGTGATAACAATGGCGAGTATTTCTATTCTGGTTACTACGCCGATCCAAAAGCAAAGCTCGAATAACACTACAGATTCACAATGAACCATAATTTCGACTAAAGTAGCGAATATGGTCAACGTCCAGATTTTAGCGCCAATAGAATGCGTAGCAATTTCCTTTTTGAATTTAAAATAGCTTAATACATAAGTTGAAGCTTCAAAAGCACCAAGGACAATTAGTTTAACAAGGTTGGTTTTAAAGAAATCGGGGCACTGGATATAAGTGGCAACCGCTACTGAAATAAAAAATACCTGATCGATCCCTGAATCCAGGCGCCTTAACTTTTCGGAAGAGATATTGAGCTTACGGGCGATGATGCCATCGAAAACATCGGTTAATAACCCAATGGATAATAAGGTAATGGCCAAAAAGGAATAATGGGCAACATGGAAAACACTTAATAAAATAATTCCAAAACCAATAAGTAACCTGGAATAAATTAAAGCGATTGGAATATGTTTCATTGTTAGAGCGCATAAAAAAGAGAATGTATCATAATAGTTTCTCTAAATTTGTCACGTTGAGTCACTCGAAACGCCTTAGACGAAGTTCTGGCAGGGTCCTTCGACAAGCTCAGGATGACATTCTGTATTATAATACATTTTATAAAAAAGCCCCCCGATTTTACATCGGGGGGCTTGTATTTTATTGATTAAACCAATTCTTTCTGAATCAGGTATTCGGCAATCTGAACGGCATTGGTTGCAGCGCCCTTGCGTAAGTTATCGGCAACAATCCAAAGGTTTAATGCTTTAGGTGCTGATTCATCTCTACGGATACGGCCTACAAAAACTTCATCTTTTTCATGGGCATCTTTCGGCATTGGGTATTTCAAGTTGGCTACATCATCGACAACAATTACACCTGGTGCTTTTTCTAAGATGCTGCGCACTTCAGCTAAATCGAAATCATTTTCGAACTCAATGTTAACCGACTCAGAGTGACCGCCCATTACCGGGATACGAACCGTTGTAGCGGTAACTTTAATGTTATCGTCGCTCATAATTTTGTTCGTTTCCTTAACCATTTTCATTTCTTCTTTGGTATATCCGTTTTCGGTGAAAACATCGATATGCGGAAGAACGTTTAAGTCGATTTCGTATGGATAAGCTTTTGGGCCGTCAATGCCTTTACGCTCGTTCATTAATTGCTCAACCGCTTTAACACCTGTACCGGTAACCGATTGGTAGGTAGAAACCACTACACGTTTAATTTTGTATTTATCGTGCAAAGGTTTTAAAACCACCACCATCTGGATAGTAGAGCAGTTTGGATTGGCAATAATTTTGTTATCGATAGAAAGTTCGTGTGCATTAACCTCTGGTACAATTAATTTAATTGCAGGATCCATTCTCCATGCAGAAGAGTTGTCGATAACCGTTGTTCCGGCCTCTTTAAAACGTGGCGCATGCTCTAATGAAGTATTTCCACCTGCTGAGAACAAGGCGATATCAGGTTTCATGCTAATTGCAGTATCCATGCTAACAATTGGGAACTTCTTACCCTTAAAAGTAATTTCCTTACCAACACTCTTTTCTGATGCTACAGGAATTAACTCTGTTAAAGGGAAATTTCTTTCCTCCAATACTTTTAACATGACAGTGCCAACCAATCCGGTTGCACCTACTACTGCTACTTTCATTTTAATTTTTTTTATATTATTAATTATTTGATATGAGCCCAAATATGCTAAAAATTAAGCTTATATCCCTATTGTTACCAATTAAATTTGCTTTTAATATTTGGAATTTTAAGTTTTCGATAGAAAATATGGTGAGCAAAGACTTCCGAGGTTTTGTTGGGGCGGGTACCACCAACTTCGGAAGTCTGGGACGAAATCTATAAAGTTGGTATTTAGTGATGTTTTTGTTTTGGAAAGCAGGTTCAGTGCCTATCGGTTACGAAAGTCCTGCCATCCGCTTTATCCCGATGAAAAATCGGGATGCCCGCTGCTGTCAGGTTTAGATAACCTAGGTCTGTAACCCTAGCGCAAAATATGACTAACGAATTAAAGGTTTGATGTTTTGAAGATAGATCTCTCCATTTCGCTATGCTTCAGTCGAGATGACGATAAGCGCGGAAAAACCTCGCCGGTTTGAGAACCATGCGAGGTTTGGAGATAAAATTTAAATCAAACTTGCTTTGATATAATCGCAGCTTGTTTTGATCGAGCCAATCGGATCCGGCTGATAATTATTTTCGTGCTCTACAAAGAAATGCTGCATGCCGGCTAATTTGGCCTGTGCAAAAATGGTTTTGAAATCAATTGATCCTTTGCCCACTTCGGTGTTTAACTCTGGTTTCGCTTTGTCCATGTCTTTTACGTGCCACATCGGGAAACGGCCCGGATATTTCTTGAAAAGTGCCAGCGGATCGTTACCTGAACGAACTACCCAATATAAATCCATTTCGAAGTTAACGAGGTTTTTATCGGTTTCACTCAAATAGACATCGTAACCGGTAGTATCGCCGAGATTTTTAAATTCAAAATCGTGGTTGTGGTAGGCAAATTTTAAACCAGAAGCTTTTACAATTTCAGCCACCTTGTTAAAATCGCTTGCCGTTTTTTTGAAACCGTCTGCACCCTTGCTCATATCAACATGTGCACCGGCAATGGTAAAATACTTACCACCAATTGCAGCTGATGATTCGATATCAGCCTTTAATCTATCGGCATTCCCGGTTTTTACGAAATCATCCATGTGGTAATGACCACTTGGTGCTTTTAAACCATTGGCGTCAAGTAAAGCTTTAAATTCCTTTGGTGTTAAACCCCAGAATTTTCCGTTAGCAAATCCATAGGTTTCCACTTCCTTGTATCCGGCTTTTGCTACTTTTTCGATAATACCTTTAACATCTTTTGGCAATTCATCGCGTAGGGTGTACAATTGCAAACCAACATTTTTGCTTACTTTATCAAAAGCAAATGATGGGATTAGTAAAGCCGCACCGGCTGCTAATCCTGCCTGTTTTAAAAATGTTCTTCTTGAATTCATCGCTTAAGATTTAAATAATTTCTTTTTTAATAAATGCACAGCTTGCGGTAACAGAACCAAGCGGATTTGGCTTGTAATTGGTTTCGTGCTCAACGAAGAAATGTTTCATGCCCGAAAGTTTTGCCTGGGCAAAAATAGGTTTGAAGTTGATAGAACCTGTTCCGACTTCTGCATTTAATGCCGGATTGGCTTTGTCCATATCTTTAACATGCCACATGGTAAAACGGCCCGGATTTTCTTTAAATAATTTAATCGGATCGTTGCCCGAGCGTATTACCCAATACAAATCAAGCTCGAAATCAACAAATTTTTTGTCGGTTCCTTTTAGCAGGATTTCGTAGCCCGTGGTATCACCATGTTTTTCGAATTCGAAATTGTGGTTATGGTAAGCCAATCTAATCCCTGCAGCTTTTGCCATTTTACCGGCTTCATTAATTCTAAGGGCAATTTTTTTATAGTCATCAGCATTTTTTCTGATGCTATCGTCTAACCAGGGAATGGTTACATATTCGCTCCCAAGTACTTTTGCTGCTGCAATTGCCGCTTTTAATTCTGTGGTATTTCCGTCGGCCAGGTAGGTGCCTAAACCGTAGTGTCCGCTTGGTGCTTTTAAACCATTGGCATCCAACAATGCTTTAAATTCTTTAGGTGTTAATCCCCAAAACTGATCTTTTATAGAAAAACCATAAGTTTCAACTTCTTTAAAGCCTGCTTTTGCCACTTTGGCAATGGTTCCTCTAACATCTTTAGGAAGCTCGTCCCTTAAAGAATATAACTGTAAGCCTACTACTTTTTTATCAGGAGCAAAGGCCAAAGATGGAACCAAAAGTGCTGCCGCTGCAGCCATACTAGAGTTTAGTATAAAACTTCTTCTTGATATCATAGGTATAGTTTTAAATGTCGCAAATGGCAACGGCCTTTTTTAACGAGGCTATTTTATCAGCGTTTTTAGGTATAAATTCTTGTGCAACAAAACCCTTAAATCCGGTTTCAGCAATGGCTTTCATAATGGCCGGATAATAAAGTTCTTGTGTATCATCAATTTCATTTCTACCCGGAACGCCAGCGGTGTGGTAATGTGCAATGTACTGATGGTAATCTCTGATATTCCTGATTACATCACCTTCATCAATCTGCATGTGGTAAATGTCGTATAGTAACTTAAAGTTTTCAGATCCTAGACGTTTGCAAAGCTCAGCTCCCCACGAGGTCCTGTCGCACTGGTAATCTTTATGGTTGAGTTTACTGTTTAATAACTCCATTACCAGAACAACATTGTGTTTTTCGGCCAGTGGCATCAATTGTTTCAGTCCTTTAACACAATTGTTCCAACCCGTTTCATCATCTTTGCCACGGCGGTTTCCGCTAAAACAGATGAGGTATTTATATCCGGCTTCGGCAACCAGCGGAATCATTGCCGTATAATTCTGGATTAACTTTTCGTGGAATTTTTCGTCGTTAAAACCATCGACCAGATTAATCTCCGCACCATTGCACATGGTCGATTCAAGTCCGTGTTTTTTTAAGGTAGGCCAGTCTTTTGGGCCAACTAAATCGATGCCTTTAATGCCGATTTTTTTTGCTTCGATGCAAAGTGTTTCTACGTCTAAACTGCTAAAACACCACCGGCAAACCGCATGGTTAATATTTCCTTTTAGGCTTAACGGCTGATCTGATTCTGGTTTATCCATTGCTAATGCTGAAAATCCTGAAGAAACACCAATCGCAGCAGTTCCTGCGATGATGTTCTTTAAAGCATTTCTTCTATTTAGTTTCGAGGCCATTTTAAACTGCTTTAGCTTCTATTTCAGATTTGGTTTTATCGTTGAACAGCAGGGCGAATAATAAGAACACTGCCGCAGCAATTCCAGCCGGGATAATCCAAACCATTTTCCAATCGGTTACATCACCGGTTTTGTACATGTCGGTAATTAATCCGGCTACTTTAAAGCCGATTAACATGCCCACGCCATAAGTTGCAAGCGTGATGATACCCTGCGCCGCACTTTTGAATTTTTCTCCCGCTTTTGAATTGGTATAAATCTGACCAGAAACAAAGAAGAAATCGTAACAAACGCCGTGAAGGGCAATTCCAATAATTAACATGAAACTCAGGTTGCCTGCATTGCCATAAGCAAACAGCACATAACGTACGGCCCAGGCCAGCATACCTACGATAATGGTTTTCTTAAAGCCATATTTTGAAAAGAATACCGGAATAGCCAATAAAAATAATGCTTCGGAAACCTGGCCTATGGCCATTTTGCCAGTTGGATTGGAAACTTTGATGTCTGCAAGGAAAAGACCTGCATTCTGGTAATAAAATGCTAATGGAATACAGATCAGGATAGAAGAGATGAAGAAAACAGCGAAATTTTTGTCTTTCAGCAATTTTAATGCGTCTAATCCTAAAATGTCGCCAATTTTTATTTTTTCATCTTTAGCAACTTTTGGAGGAGTTGCAGGTAAAGTAAAACTAAACAGGCCTAATACCAAAGATGCGATACCAGCCATTAAAAAGGTACTTTTCAATAATCCTGCCTGAATGCCTTCGGGAGAATCCCAGTGAAATGCAAAACTGATTAATAAACCGGCAATGATCCAGCCGATGGTACCAAATACCCTGATGTTTGCAAATTCTTTTTCTGCATCTTTCATTTGGTTAAAAGAAACCGAATTAACCAATGCAAGGGTTGGCATGAATAAAATCATGTACGCTAAAACGTAAGGATAAAAAACACTTACATCCGGTGCATTATACATTTGATACATTAAAACAGCACCAATAATGTGTAATACCCCTAAAATTCTTTCAGCGTTAAAATACCTGTCGGCGATAAGGCCTATGATAAAGGGGGCAATTATGGCGCCCCATGATTGGGTTGAAAATACAGACCCAATTTCAGAATTGGTTGCCTTTAAGTTGGTGTTTAGGAAGGCTCCTAAAGTTACAAACCATGCGCCCCAGATAAAAAATTCCAGAAACATCATGGCAGAGAGTTTAAAGCGAGTAGTGCTATTCATTTGGCTAGTAATTATGTAAAATGATTAAGGTAAGAGGGATGATGGAAACGTATCCCCAAACTCATCTTACAATGTTATAATATTTTATGTGGATTTGGTAAGAGGGATTTTGTAATTCACATTATACAGCTTCCCTCTTACATTTTCCATTTTAAAATTCTTTTAAAGATGTTTTATTCCAAACACCATTAGATTTAATAAGAGGGGTTTGCAATTCACATGATCCATCTTCCCTCTTACATTTTCCGTTTTTATAGTTCTTTTATCGAAATGTTTTTATACCAAACTTCATCTCCGTGATCTTGTAACGCAATTTTACCGGTTTTAAAGGTTCCCCAGTTTTCCCATGTTGCAAATTTGCTGCCTGCAACAATTTTTTTCCAGTTATCATCCCAAAGGGTAGTTTTTACAACCTCAACGCCATTTAAAATTAAAGTTAAATTACCTTTTTTACTAATAATTTCTGCTTTATTCCATTGGCCAACAGGTTTAACGGGCTCAGATGAACTTTTTACAAGGTCGTAAAGATCACCAGCACGGTGTTTGGTGATTTTTCCGTCAGGGTGACCATCGTTATCGATAACCTGCATTTCTAAACCTGTAGAATAGGTAGCATGGTATTTAGGCTCTTCGTGTACATAAAAAATTAAACCGCTGTTGGCTTTTGGAGCTACTTTCCATTCATATTTTAAATGGAAATCGCCATATTCTTTATCGGTAACTAAATCGCCACCGCCATCAGTGCCTTTTTTTGCTAAATCTAAATGTAGTGCACCATCCTGAACCTGCCAGCCGCTACCAACCGTAGTTTTGTTATAGGTATGCCAGCCTGTTGTAGTTTTACCATCAAACAGTGGTTTAAAGCCTTTTTGAGCTTTAGATATTTGCGTAACTGCTAATACAATCATAGCAGAAAGGAAGATTTTTTTCATATTTTTTGAATTAAACCTCGTAGGGTTTTGGAACCTGCGAAGTTTGTGAATGTGTTTTATTAAAGAGTTAAATTGTTCCAGCCTTTGCGGTATTCGCGTTTTACAAACTGGTTTGCTTCATCGAAATTGGTTACTTTCATGTTGTCATTATCCCAAAGCATTTTAGTGTACCTGCCCGGATAAGTAACTTTGCCATTTACGGTTTTCTGGATATCGAAACTTCTGATCGCTAAATTAGCCATCAATAAGGCTTCGGTTAAAGGACCTGCAATTTCGAATGGCGAACTTACTTCCTGTTTTCCATAACCTGCTATTGCTGCTTCTACCCATTGCTTATAGTGTCCGTTTGCACCATCTGGTACGCGGGCATATTTTGGGGCAACTTTGATATCCTTGTTTTTGCTTAGCGGCAATAATTTCGGATTAGCGCTATAGGTTTCAGACATCATTTTGCCTTTTGTCCCGATAAACAGGGTACCGTTACCGCCATCGCCAAAAGTTTCGTTTGCTTCTAATTCTTCCGGACGTTCGGGCTGGATACCACCGTCCATCCAGTGTAAAGTAACATCACCTTTGGTTTTATTCGTTTTAGGGAATTTTAAGGTAACATGGCTTGACGGAGGGCAGCTTTCAGGGAAGTAACCGCGTTTAAATTCGTCAACATAAACAGAACCCACACTGGCTTCTACTTCTTTGGCATACTTTAAATTTAACACGCTGAAAGGCGCTTCGATTAAGTGACAGCCCATATCGCCCAATGCACCGGTTCCGTAATCCCACCAGCCGCGCCAGTTAAAAGGAACCAGTTTATCAACGAAATCTTTTTCGGGAGCAGTTCCCAGCCATAAATTCCAGTCTAATTCTTTAGGGATCTGGGCTTTTTGGGTAGGCCATGGAATACCCTGCGGCCAAACCGGACGGTTGGTCCAGGCGTAAACGGTATGAACATCACCAATTAGGCCTGCTTCGTACCATTCTTTCATCTGGCGCGGACCATCGTTTGATGCACCCTGATTTCCCATTTGGGTAACCACTTTATATTTTTTGGCGGCAGCAGTTAAGATACGTGCCTCATAAATATCGTGTGTTAAAGGTTTTTGTACGTAAACGTGTTTGCCCAACTGCATGGCAGCCAAAGCCTGGATGGCATGGTTATGATCGGGGGTTGAAACAGAGACAGCATCGAAGTTTTTATGTTCTTTATCGAGCATTTCGCGCCAGTCTTTATAGTATTTAGCCTTAGGAAAAGCTTTTACACTATTGGCAGCACGGCGATCGTCAACATCGCATAAAAAAGCAATATCTGCTTTTCCGCTTTTGTTGAACATATCTAAATCGCTCTGGCCTTTGCCGCCAACACCAATGCCGGCAACCAGTAAGCGATCGCTAGGTGCCAAAAAACCTTGTCCGCCCAATACATGGCGGGGCACGATCATAAATGCTGCGGCAGCGATTGCCGAAGTTTTAATAAAATCACGGCGGTTACTCGTGTTTTTATTTTCTTGCTCTGTTTTCATAGTAGTAAATCGATTTGCTAAGTTGGTTAAAATTATTTTTTAAGGGATAAAATGTACTTTACCATTAATTTTGCATCGTCTTTTTTAAGGGTCGCGTGGGCAGTCATTGGCATATTGCCCCAAACGCCGGTACCTCCTTTAATAATTTTATCGGCCAACATATTAATGTTTTTCTCAGTAGCCGGATATTTTTTTGCAATATCTATGTAAGCAGGACCGATAATTTTGTTGGTTTTGTTGTGGCAGCCCAAACAGTCATTTTTATTGATCAGTTTTTCGCCCGGATTTGATTGAAAAGCAGTGTGATTTGTCATTGTTGCTGTGGCAACTACGGTTTTCTCTCTTGCTAAATCTGCTTTTGAAAATGAAGCCATAAAAATGACTACAGCGCCTAAAATTAAAAATGTTTTTTTCATGTCTTGTGTGTTGTTTTGTGTTTTGTTAATCTTTTAATCCTAATATTCTTTTATTGAAAGCGCTATCACTGCCTGATGCTGCAAAATCATCAAATGCCTTATCTGTTACGTTGATAATATGCTTTTTGATAAATTCTGCACCTTCGCGGGCACCATCTTCCTGGTTTTTAATACAGCATTCCCATTCCATAACGGCCCAGCCTTTAAAATCATATTGTGCCAATTTACTAAAAATGGTTTTAAAATCAACTTGTCCATCTCCGGGTGAGCGGTAACGGCCGGCGCGGTTAGCCCAGCTTTGGTAACCACCAAAAGTGCCTTGTTTGCCTGTAGGGTTAAATTCTGCGTCTTTTACATGGAAAGCTTTGATGCGTTCGTGGTAGAAATCGATGTACTGAATGTAATCCAATTGTTGCAGCACAAAGTGTGACGGATCATACAATAAGCATGCCCGCGGGTGATTATTTACTGCGGCAAGGAACATTTCGTAGGTTTCGCCATCAAATAAATCCTCTCCGGGGTGTATTTCATAGCAAACATCAACACCACACTGGTCGAACTCATTTAAGATCGGTGTCCAGCGTTTAGCCAGTTCAGCAAAACCTTCTTCAACCAATCCGGCAGGGCGTTGTGGCCACGGGTGGAAATATTGCCATAAAAGTGAACCGCTAAATGTTGCATGTGCGTTTAAGCCCAAATTTTGAGAAGCTTTTGCGGCATATTTCATTTGTTGTACAGCCCATTCTGTTCTTGCTTTCGGGTTTTTATGCACTTCTTTTGGTGCAAATGCATCAAAAAGGTCATCGTATGCCGGGTGTACGGCCACCAGCTGACCTTGTAAGTGGGTAGAAAGCTCAGTGATTTCTAAACCATAGGAAGCAATTTTTCCTTTCAGTTCGTCAGCATAAGTTTTGCTTTCAGCCGCTTTTTGAAGATCAATAAATCTTGTATCGAGCGTTGGCATCTGGATGCCTTTAAAACCTAACCCCGCTGCCCATTCGCAAATGTTTTCTAAAGAATTAAATGGTGCTTCGTCGCTTATAAATTGTGCTAAAAATACTGCTGGTCCTTTTATCGTTGTCATACCGGAAGGTTATAGTTTATAATCGTGCCATTTTTGATCTGATTGACTGGAAGCCACTACATTTTCGATAAATGCCATTCCTCTTACGCCATCTTCTACACCTGGAAAATCCAGCATTTCTGCAGTAGGCTGCTCATTATTTAGCTTTGCATTTACGGTTAACGCGAAGTTTTTGTAAATATTGGCAAATGCCTCTAAATAGCCCTCAGGGTGACCGCCAGGTGTACGGGTATTGTGCTGTGCGAAACTGCCCATATAACCGTTACCGGTTCTGTAGATCTGTGCAGGAGCGTTCAACCATCTTACAATCATGGTGTTTGGTTCCATCTGGTGCCATTCCAGGCCACCTTTTTCGCCGTAAACCCTGATTTTTAGAGCATTTTCTTCTCCCGCAGCAATCTGCGATGCCACAAGAACACCATTACTTCCATTATCGAATTTTAACAGTACGTTACCATCATCATCAATGGCTCTGCCCGGTACCACAATATTTAAATCGGCACATATTTTTGTGATTTTTAGTCCTGAAATGTACTCTGCAAGGTGTGCGGCATGTGTGCCAATATCGCCCATGCTACCGCTTTTTCCGGTTTTAGACGGATCGGTGCGCCAGGCGGCCTGTGCATTGCCTTCGCGTTCTGATAGGGTACTTAACCAGCCTTGAGGATATTCAACTACAATTTTACGGATGGCACCTAAAGCACCTTCACTAACCATTTGTTTGGCTTGTTTAACCATCGGGTAACCCGAATAGGTGTGGGTTAAACATAATGTTAAGCCTGTTTCTTCAACTTTTGCTTTCAGCTGTTTTGCTTCTTCTAAAGTTAAAGTCATTGGTTTTTCGATTACCACATTAAAACCTTTATCCAAAGCCATCATAGCAGGGGCAAAGTGGGCAAAATTTGGGGTTACTATGGTTACGAAATCGATTCTTTCATCTGCCGGCAATTCACTTTCCTTAGTCAGCATTTCTTCGTAATTGGTGTAGATCCTGTTATCAGGAAGGAAAAGCAATTTTCCAGATTCGTACCCGATTTCAGGGTTTACACTTAAAGCTCCGGCAGATAATTCGATTAGGCCATCCATATTGGCAGCCAAACGATGTACGGCACCGATAAAGGCGTCTTTTCCACCGCCTATCATGCCCATTCTTAATTTTCTTTTCATTGTTGAGGTATGGGGCATAGGGCTAAAGGCTTAGGGCATAGGGTAATTAAACTCTACACCTTAAACCTTTTACCTTAAACCTTTCTAGATATTCTTTTTCTTTAATTCTTTAACAGCATAATCGCAGGCACGTGCAGTTAGCGCCATAAATGTTAACGATGGGTTTTGACAGGCGATTGATGGCATACAAGATCCGTCGGTTACGAAAACGTTGTTCACTTCGTGCATCTGGTTCCATTTGTTCAATACAGACGTTTTTGGATCGTTACCCATCCTTGCAGTACCCATTTCGTGGATCGCCATACCCGGATAACAGCCATTATCATAAGTTTTGATGTTTTTCATGCCTGCTTTTTCTAACATTTCGGCAGCATCATTCATCATATCCACACGCATTTTTTTCTCGTTCTCTTTGTATTCGCAATCAATGGCCAATACCGGCTGTCCCCATTTATCTTTTTTGCTATGATCGATGTAAACCTTGTTTTCGTAGTAAGGAAGCATTTCTCCGAAACCGCCCAAACCCATGGTCCATTTGCCTGGTTTGGTCATTTTCTCTTTCAAATCTGCACCGAACGACAATTCAGCCACATCGCTTTGCCAGTTGGCCCTGCTTGCACCGCCCTGATATCCGAAACCACGTAAATAATCGCGTTTATCGTTTCCGATGTTCTGGTACCTCGGCACGTAAATTCCGTTTGCACGGCGGCCATAGGTGTATTTATCGTCGAAACCTTCTGCTTCGCCGGATGCGCCGCAACGGAAATGGTGATCCATTAAATTGTGACCTAACTGACCACTTGCATTACCTAAGCCATTTGGATGGGCTTCTGATGTTGAATTTAATAGAAGGAATGTAGAACCTAATGTAGAACCATTTACAAAAACAATTTTAGCATAAAATTCCATTGTTTTGTTGGTTTGTGCATCAATTACCATTACACCTTTAGCTTTCTTCGTATCCTTATCATAAATAATATGGTTTACGATAGAATACGGGCGTAAGGTTAAACGTTTCGTAGCCATAGCCGCAGGCAGGGTAGAAGATTGTGTACTGAAATAAGCGCCAAACGGACAACCGCGGCTACATAAATTTCTGTACTGGCAATTACCACGGCCTTTATGGGGTACCGTTAAATTGGCTGTACGGCCAATCATAATGATCCGCTCTCTTTTATAGTGTTCTTCTACACGTGCTTTTACCGATTTTTCTACAATGTTTAAATCCATTGGAGGTAAAAACTCCCCGTCAGGGCAGGTAGGCCAGTTTTCTTTTGAACCGCTGATTCCGGCAAAACGTTCTGCATAATCGTACCATGGCGAAAGTTCGGCATAACGAAGCGGCCAATCTACACCATGACCATCTTTTTTATTATCCTCAAAGTTATGATCGCTTAAGCGGTAACTCTGGCGGCCCCACATTAATGATTTTCCTCCAACATGGAAACCACGGTACCAATCGAAACGTTTATCTTCGGTGTATGGGCATTCTAAATCGTTTACCCACCATTTTTCGTTTGCTTCCTGATAAGGATAATCTCTTTTTTGTACTGGGTGGGTACGTTTTTGCTCTTCGGTTAACCTGCCTGCATGTTTAAAATCCCATGGATTTTTCATGGCAGTTTCGTAACCGGTAATGTGCTCAATGTTCATTCCTCTTTCGAGCATCAGTACACGTAAGCCTTTCTCTGTAAGTTCTTTTGCAGCCCAGCCGCCACTTATCCCCGATCCTACTACAATAGCATCGTAAGTATTTTCTGCTTTTAAATCTGTATTTAAATTCATGATGTTTTGTTGTTGAGGTTAGAAATTAGGTTGCCCAAGATCTTTGGCCTGGCTTTAAAGGTGCGTTACCATCGTATCGGCCCGGGATAAGCACATATTCGCGTGCTTTAGTGCAACCAATCTCTGAAGAATAATAACCGAGCAGCGTTAAATCCCTTGCAGTGATGAAAAAGTAAGTCAGGTCTTTGTTTTCTTCTGATTTACTTTCTTTTTGTGCAAGTGCGATTGTTCTTAAATCGATCATCAATTTTTTGCGGTCGGCTGGTGTTAACGTGATGTAGCTTTTACCGAAATCTTTCATTGATTTTGCCTGAAGATCTTTAAAACCCTTCGCAAATGAGGTTTGCATCTCAGCAGGGTAACAATCTTTCATCATCATCGGAATAAACTTACCTAAACCTGCGGCTTTGGCACCGGCAGATGTTTTGGTAGTCGGGACAATAATATCGGCAAATTCGGCAAAAATCTTTTCATCTTCCAGCGAATAATTCACAAAGTTTTTTTCGTTTTCAGGGAGCGTAAAACTTTCAAATAAAACGCCCATTGTACTTGCGGAAATTGCTCCTCCCAGCAAGAATGCAACGTTTTTAAGTGCTTCTCTTCTGTGCATCGTCTTTATGGTTTTATATATTGGTTATATATGTGTTGAATTAGTAATATTAGAAAAAATATAGCGTAAACAATAAATTTTTGCCGTTAAATTATTTTACTGCAATGCGATTGTTACCGAATAGAATTGTTCTAAATAAATAGTTTTTTCTTACTTTATTGTCGTTTAAAGCAAGATTTTATTAGCAATTTACTTGGTGTAAAAAGTACATTTAGTATAGGTGAGCAGCTTATTTACTAATAAATCCGTAAAGCGGGCTTTATGAAGGGGAAATTCTGCCTAAAGCAGGGTCTTTTTTGATATAATTCTAAATTCGGCGTTTGGCAATTTAAGATCAACTACCAATGATCCAATTAAAATTTTCAAAATCTGGCGACCGGTTTAACAATTCAACAATCACACCATTCACAATTAACCAGTTTAAACAATTTATACAGTTAACCTTTTTAACAATTCAGCAATCTAACAATCGCACCATTCACCAGTTTAAACAATTTATACAGTTAACCTTTTTAACAATCACCAATCTAACAATCGCACAATTAACCAATTCAAACAATTTATACAATTAACCTTTTAACATTTCAGCCATTCAACAATTAATTAACAATTAGCGATTAACAATTAACCAATTTAAACATTTAACCGGTTAACCATTCTTCATTTTATCTCATTTTTTTACCTTTGCTCAATCTCAAAAAAATTATGCAAGAAAAAATTGTTGTCTTAGGCTCTAACGGGCAAATTGGTACCGAGTTGGTAACCATGTTACGTAAAATATATGGTGATGATCATGTAGTTGCATGCGATATACGCAGGCCTGATTACGACATCAAAAACTCTGCACCGTTTGAATTTGTGAATGTGCTGGATAAAGAAATGATCAATGGTATTTTCCATAAATACAGACCAACACAGGTGTACCTTTTAGCAGCTTTACTATCGGCAACAGGTGAGCAAAACCCTAAACTGGCATGGGATTTAAATATGAATGGTTTGCTGAATGTTTTGGATTTGGCTTTAGAATATAAAACGGCGAAAGTATATTGGCCAAGCTCTATCGCTGTATTTGGCCCGAATTCGCCTAAAGATAATACCTCGCAATATTGTGTAATGGATCCCAATACCGTTTACGGAATCAGTAAACTGGCCGGAGAGCGTTGGTGCGAATATTATAATCAAAAATACGGGTTGGATGTACGCAGTATCCGTTATCCGGGCTTAATCAGCTGGAAAGCAGCTCCAGGTGGCGGTACAACAGATTATGCGATCCACATTTTCCACGATGCGCTGAAAAAAGGAAGTTACCAGAGTTTTTTAAGTGCTGAAACGGAATTACCGATGATGTATATGGATGATGCGATCCGCGGAACCATCGAACTGATGGATGCGCCGGCAGATCAGATTTCGGTACGCAGCAGTTATAATTTCGCCGGGGTAAGTTTTACACCAGAGGTTTTGGCAGCTGAAATCAGAAAACATATTCCGGAATTTACCTTAACTTACGCGGCTAATGACCCCCGCCAGCAGATTGCAAACAGCTGGCCACGTTCTATCGACGATAATTATGCTGCAAAGGACTGGGGATGGAAACCAGAATTCGATTTATCGAAACTGACAATTGACATGTTAAATAATTTAAAAAAATAATATTTTGGTTAACTGTTTAAATCGGTTAATTGTTTAAATCGTTGCATGATGCAGTTAACCGATTTGGGCAATTAAACAGTTAACCAATCAGAACTAAAACAATGGGAAGAGCATTCGAATTTAGAAAAGAGAGAAAATTTAAGCGTTGGGCCAAAATGGCGGTTCAGTTTACGCGTATTGGTAAAGATATCGTAATGGCAGTAAAGGAATCGGGGCCTCATCCGGAAACCAACTCGCGTTTACGTACGGCAATGCAGAATGCAAAAGCAGTAAACATGCCTAAAGATAGGGTAGAAGCGGCTATTAAACGTGCTTCTGATAAATCGATGGCCAATTATGAGGAGATTGTATATGAAGGTTATGCGCCTCACGGTGTTGCAGTTTTAATTGAAACAGCTACTGATAATACCAACCGTACAGTGGCCAACGTTCGCAGTTATTTTAACAAAACTGATGGCTCTTTGGGTAAAACCGGATCATTGGATTTTGTTTTTAACCGTAAATCTATTTTCCGTTTTGTACCGGCTGAAGGTTTGGATCTGGAAGAGCTGGAGTTCGAACTGATTGATGCGGGTTTAGAGGAACTTTATGTAGAGGCTGATGAAGAAGGAAACGATATTGCAGTTGCACAAGGTGCCTTCGAAAACTTTGGTTCTTTGCAAAAAGCTCTGGAAGAAAAAGGTATTGAATTAAAAAGTTCAAAACTGGAGCGTATTGCTTTATCTCACCACGAGGTTACCGAAGAGCAGGCAGCCGATGTACTTAAACTGATTGACAAGTTAGAGGAAGATGATGATGTGCAGGCGGTTTATCACAATATGGCTGAGTAATAGCAATTATCGTAATTATATAAAGGTCCTGGTGGTAACATCGGGACTTTTTTTTGTAATAGTGTCGTCATCTCGACTGAAACGCAGTGGAATGGAGAGATCTATCCCGAGATAGATTTCTCGACTTCGCTGCACTCCGCTCGAAATGACGACGTGATATTACCTCTTATGCGAAAACAACCAGCTTAATAACTCCGGTTCTGCAAATGTGCTATCCCAGCTGTTGTGGTTGGCATTTGGGTAAAGGGTAAATTTCACTTCATCACCTACAGTTTTTAAGCGCTCGGCAATGGCAATAGAGAATGCCGGATCAACAATGTCGTCTTTTGCACCATGGAAAATCCATAACGGTACTTTCTGATATTTTTTAATGTTATTGGTATTGTCACCGCCACAAATGGCAATGGCAGCTGCAAATTTACGGCGCTCTCTTCTTAGCAGCTCATAAGTACCCATAGCCCCCATTGATAAACCACCAACATAAACCTGATCTTTGTTTACATAAGGCTTTTTAAGGAAGTTTTTAACCATTCCCTGTAAAGCATGCATCACTTTAGTCGGTTTGCCACCTTCTACAAAACTGATTTTTCTTTTTCCGCTGGCATCTTTTTCAAAATTGGCATTGGCCCAAAAATCGTTCTGCGGACACTGCGGAAAAACTACAATGGCAGGGAAATTTTTGCGTACATCAGGTTTTAAGAACAGTTTTCCACCATGCACCAGCTGACTGGCATTATCATTTCCTCTCTCTCCACTTCCGTGCAAAAAGAACACGATCGGGTATTTTTGGTCGGGATTAAAGTTTTCCGGGAAGAGTATTCTGTAGTAAATAGAATCCTTTCCTTTGATATAACTTCCCTTATCATATTTTTTAAAATCCTGAGCACTTAAAAAGAGTACTGAAAAAAGAATGCAGATGGTTAAAAAAATCTTTTTCATCCGTTTTATATTATTTTTTAATGGTGATGAGGCCATCATGATTTGTTATTTCAAGATGTGTATTGGTAAATCATAATGGTTTCATGCAACAAAAATAGGAAACCCTGGCTACTTTACAATAGCGCAGGGTTCGTAACCTAACCAAAAGATTTTTTATTTTAGTGTGAATGATGCTTCTTTTACATCACGTGAGTTTGTACCGATAAATACTTTAAAATCACCGGGTTCTGCTACAAATTTCAGGTCTGAATTGTAAAATTTAAGGTCGTTCTCCGAAATGTTAAAAGTGATCGTTTTACTTTCGCCGGCTTTTAAACTTACCTTTTGGAAACCTTTTAATTCTTTAACGGGGCGGGTAATGCTGCCCACAAGATCCTGAATATACAATTGAACCACTTCTTTACCTTCATATTTACCTGTATTGCTCAAAGTAACCGATGCCGTGATTGATTTTCCTTTGGTTAAGGTATTCGAGCTCAATTTAACATCACTATAGTTAAAGGTGGTGTAACTTAGGCCAAAACCGAATGGATATAATGGATCGTTGCTCACATCTAAATAATTGGAACGGAATTTCTCGAACCATTTACCTTCTGCCAATGGGCGACCGGTATTTTTATGCGCATAATATAATGGCACCTGACCTACATTTTGAGGAAAAGTGGTACTCAGTTTACCTGATGGGTTAACATCACCAAAAAGTACATCGGCAATGGCGCTTCCAGCCTCGCTTCCAGGGAACCAAACATTTAAGATGGCCGGAATATTTTCCTGTTCCCAGTTTAATGCCAGCGGACGGCCAGTAAACAAGACTAAAACAACCGGTTTACCGGTTTTAGCCAATGCTTTTAACAGGTTCTTCTGTGTTTCAGGAATTTGAATGTCGGTTACACTGCTGCTTTCACCTGTAAATTCAGAACCTTCGCCAATTGTAGCCACAATTACATCCGATTTTTTTGCCACTTCTAAAGCTTCTTTGATCATTTCGGCTTCTGTACGTGGATCGCGTTTGTAAGTAGGGTTGTGGATGTTTACATAACGATGTTCCATGGTAGAATCGGCCAGGAAATTGGCACCGCGGGCAGTTAAAACTTTCGCATTATTACCCAAAGCATTTTTTAAACCTTGTAACACGGTAACCGATTGATCGAAAAGGGCAGCAACACTCCATGTACCATACATGTTAGCCGTATTATCGGCCAGTGGACCGATTAAACCAATCGTGCCTGATTTTTTAAGTGGAAGTAAATTGTTGTTGTTTTTTAACAGCACAAAGCTTTCGCCGGCAACTTCGCGGGCAACCTGGCGGTTAGCGGGACTAAAAACCTCTTTTTCTGCTCTTTCGGGGTTACAAAATTTATAAGGATCGGTAAACAGGCCTAATTTATATTTTGCCTGAAGCACCAACCTGCAGGCCCTGTCGATCTGCGCGATACCAACTTTTTTCTCGGCCAGTGATTTTTTTAAGGTACCCAAAAATCCTTCACCAACCATATCCATATCAATACCTGCATTTAAAGCCAATGCCGAAACGGTTTGTAAGTCGCCCATGCCATGTGCAATCATTTCAGGGATGCCTGTATAATCGGTTACTACGAAACCTTTAAAGCCCCACTGGTTGCGTAAAACATCGGTCATTAACCATTTACTTCCGGTTGCAGGGATGCCATCAACTTCGTTAAATGAAGCCATAACACTGGCAGCTCCGGCATCAACTGCGGCTTTGTATGGTGGAAAATATTCGTTGTACATGCGTACTTTGCTCATGTCGGTGGTATTGTAATCTCTACCAGCCTCGGCAGCACCATAAAGGGCATAATGTTTTACACAGGCTAAAATCTCGTTATTGGCCTGTAATTTACCTTGATAACCTTTTACCATAGCAGCTGCAATCTGCGAACCTAAATAAGGGTCTTCTCCACTTCCTTCTGAAATACGTCCCCAGCGCGGATCTCTTGAAATGTCAACCATAGGAGAGAAGGTCCAGTTGATGCCGCTTGCGCTGGCTTCTATTGCTGCCACACGTGCTGATTTTTGCACACTTGCCATATCCCAGATACAACTTACGCCTAATGGAATAGGAAATATCGTGTTGTAACCATGGATCACGTCCATGCCAAAAAGCAACGGAATTTTCATACGGCTGTTTTCTACCGCGATTTTTTGCACAGCTTTGATCTTATCTACTCCCTTGATGTTAAATAAACCACCAACTTGTCCTTCCTTGATTTTTTTAGAAATGTCGCTGCTGTTGGCCTGTCCGGTGGTGATATCTCCAGAACTTGGCAAGTTCAGCTGACCAATCTTTTCCTCAACGGTCATCTTCGCCATCAGGTTACTGATGAAGGTATTCATCTTCGCTTCTTCCGCCGAAACAGGTTTTTTGGTTTGTGCTGATCCGTTCAGTACAAGCAGGGTTAAAAAAACAACCAGGATATTCGCTCTCTTCATTATATGTGTGTTTTATTTTTTATTCTTCAATTTTGCTGGCAAACTAAAATTGCCTTACGGTTTTATCGTATTTAATGTTGATCGTTACAACGATCGGTTATTTTCACGCTCGTTAGAAACGAGCGTGAGCTGTTTTTTTTACTTGCTGGCGCCCGTTTCTAACGAGTGCTTAATTAGCTTTACGATTCTGTCGTATTTACTGGTAATCGTTAAAAACGATTGGTTATTTTCACACTCGTTATAAACGAGCGTGAGCGCTTGTTTAATCGACCTTCCTCACGAACTGCTGGCGCTCGTTTCCAACGAGCGCTTAAATAGCCATACGATTCTATCGTATTTATATTACATTACAAACGATCAGTTATTTCTACGCCCGTTATAAACGAGCGTTAGCACTTGTTTAATCAACTTTTTTTACTTCTGTTTTTACTGATACGCCATTTTCATTTATGGCCTCTATGGCAAAATAATATGCTTTCTGGCTGTCCATTGCTTTAAACCAGTATTCGTTAAAATCGTGGATCATGATGCAGTTATACAGTTTATCCGGTGCTGTGCCATAGTAAAGGTTATAGGCAAAAGCATTGTCAACAGGCTCCCATTTGATGTAGGCGCTACGTTTGTCTTTTTCTGTTCTTAATACAATCAGGTTTTTCACTTTTGTGGGTTTTTCGCCATTTCCATTTCCGAAAACACGTAAACCACTAATGGCAAATTTTCCGGTAGGCATGTGGATGTTTACCATTTTGATAAACCTTGTTTTTACTGGTTTTTGGAGTTCGATGTAATCATGCGGAACATCCGTTTTATTCTGGCTTTTATCTATCAGGGTAGTCCATTTTTTACCATCTGTTGAGGAAAGGATTTTGTATTGGTGGTAAGTGCCTGTTTGTTTACCTAAAAATTCAGCATCCTGATCAGCATAATTGATTTGTATGGCATTAACCGTTGCCAGACTACCCAAATCAGTCTGGATCCATTCGCCGTTATTTGCTGTTTTGGCACTCCAGTAAGTTTTAATGCTTTCATCAACCGCATTATTGGCGTTGAAACTCCCTAATGTTGAAGAAACGGTTACCGGCTTTTTATAGTTGATGAGCATCCAGCCCGGACCCGCAGGCCCGCCCTCTTTTCTTTCTGAAGGTAAGTAAAGCGGATAATCGCCAAAGGCCGTATTGGTCCACATCACGTCGTCTTTATCAAAACCGGTAGGCCAGATGCCAATTCTACGCTCCCATGTATTTTTTACACAGATAATGCTGGTTGAAACATGCCAATAATTTTTGCTGTTATCCTGATAGGTAGCACCGTGACCTGCACCGCGCGAAAATCCACCACCTTTATAACTCAAAGGATCGGATTGTGGAACTGTAGGCGTATCGTAAAACAAAGGTTTATTACCTACAACCACACCATCAGAATAGCCACTAAATTCGGTTCCCGGGGCTCCGTACTGGAAATAATATTTGCCATTGTGTTTGGTCATCCATGCACCTTCGGCAAAAGGATCGAGGAAAGTATCATCCATATATTCGCCAAAACGCTGCCAGCCATAGCGCCAGCTTTGGAGCAGGTACATGGGCATACGCGTTCCTTTGGGCTTAAAAGTTTTGCGGTCTAATTCTACACCATACATAGGATAATTATTACTGCTTCCATTGTACATGTAAAACTTGCCATCATCATCGGTGAAAAATGCAGGATCCCAGCCGCCAATTTCCAAAGAATCGACTAACGGAAACCATTTATTGCCTTTAGGATCGGTGCTTCCCCATAGGGTAAAGTTTTTAGTATAGGTACTGCCAAAAACCACCATGGTATCGCCCACGATACCCACGCCAGGCGCACAAAGTTCATCCTGGGTTTTATTCCATGGACGAAGGAATTTCTTTTCGTGGAATTTCCAGTTCAGCATATCGGCACTGTGCCAGTAGCCCCATTGGTTGGTGCTGAAAAGGTAAAAATCGCCCTTATAATTAACGATAACCGGATCGGCTGTTGCCCGGTGTTTGCCCCATTGGGTAAATGATTCTATAGGGGTATAACCATAATCTATGTTGATGGGGTTGCAATAGGTTTTTTGCTGTGCATAAACCTTATAGGTAATGCAAAACAGAGGTATTATTAAAAATATTTTGAATAAATGTTTAGCCATTGGTAAAGTGTTAATTAAAAGATTTTAATCTGGGCACAGCTTTGGCAGCCAAGTGCCATTCCGCTTGCGCTCAATCCGGTAACATTGGATTGGTGTTCCCAGTAAATCCACATGTTGTGGGCGCCGCCTGTTGAGGTTAAGCCAACAGTATAAACATCAGAACCTTCAGGAATTTGCCCTAAAACAACTCCGTTTGGTGTATTTGGTGGGATAAAAAAATAATAAGCACCTCCACTTGTTGTGTTTTGAAGTGTTACATGTACGCCATCGCTGGTAGAATTTGTAGCCGTTACATTTACAGTATTAAATTTTGCTTTTTTATTGCTTTTTGTTGTTGCCGGTTTAGATTTTGGGATTGTTGTGAAACTTGAATGCACAAATGTGATCCCAATCATTGCTATTAGTATTAAAATTATTCTTTTCATGGTTCTGTAGATTTAATTTAAAATATATAGTGGCTAAACATTTATATACAGCTTAATATTATGGCTGAAACTGGAAATCCAATTTCTTTAAACCATTTTGAACATCTTTATTTCCCATAAATAACTTCCAAAGCAGGCCTGAACGGTAATTTTCAATCATCACTACCATTGGGCCCTGATCGATGCCCAGGTATCTTTTAGGGTACCAGTTATCCGTCTCAGAAAAGGCATCATAAAAACCATATTTGCCCCAAACTTTATCGCCAAGATCTTCGTAGAGATGTCTGATTACCTTCATCGATTCTTTTGGAGTGTATGGGATAGAAGAAATGGCTGCGGTGGGAGAGATCACGCCATAATCTTCCTGTAAGCTGTGGGCAGCATAACCTTTTACCGAATAACTGGCGGTTAAGCCCCAGCTATTTTCGCCATAGCCTTTAAATTTCTTAGGGTTGGCCACGCAGTAATCGTGTATGGCCAGGGTTTGGTTAACATTGTTTTGCCAATAATCGGCGTAGCGGTCTTTCAATCCCTTAGGATTTAAACCTAAATATGAATAATGTGCCCAGAATAATGGACCCACAGAATTTTTTGCGCCTTGATAATCTAATGGAATATGATGCCCATATAGATCGAAATCTGCTTTAATTGCGCCTCCTCTTGCCCAGCCTTCGTGGTAAACTTCGGCTGGTATGGTATGAGTAGGGGAGGAAGCTGCCATCACATACATGATTAAACATTCGTTATAGCCTTTTACCGGAAAGTTCATTTCCCAGTTGTATTCTGGCGACCAATGCCAGTATAATACATTTTGGCCGTTCCGGAACCAGTTAAAATCGATACCCTTCCAAAGGTCATCGGCTTTTTTTGCCAAAGCTTTTTCGGCTTCAGAACCATTTTTATAATACTCGTTGATGCAGATTAAAGCCTGTGCAACGAATGAGGTTTCCACTAAATCACCTCCGTTGTCTTTTTGTCCAAATGGACGTACTTTTCCTGTTTCGCCGTTTATCCAGTGCGACCATGCGCCATGGAACCGATCGGCTTTGGAAAGGAAATCCAATATTTTGTTTAAACGATCTAATCCTTCTTTTTTGCTTACATAATTCCTGTCAATGCCACTCAAAATAGCCATTAAACCAAAACCTGTTGCACCTGTAGCTACTGTGTTTTTATCATTTTCCGGATAAACATTATCTACATGGAAACGCTCCCTGCCTGCGCCAGAGGTTGGTTCGGCACCATCCCAAAAATATTGGAAGGTCTGTTTTTGAACCAGATCCAATAATTCGATATCGGAAAGGTTTTTTTTGATCGTTAAATCAGGAACGTAAGTGGTGTTTTTGCTTTTAGTACAAGCTGCAAAAAGCAGAAAAGGACACAAAATTGTTATCAGCAGGTAAGCAATTTTGCTTTGGACAATGTTTAACATAGTATCAGGGTAAGGAAAGAAAGGTTGCCAGGATTAACTGACAACCTTTATCAAAAGATGTATTAGTAACCGGGATTTTGTTTTAATAAACCACCGCTTAGATCAATTTCAGTTTGAGGAATTGGCCAAACTTCATTTTTATTAGCTTTCCAGCCTTTAGGACCAAATATGGCAAGTGCCCTACCTTGTCTGATTACATCGAAGTAACGATCGTTTTCCATAGCAAGTTCAACTTGTCTTTCTTTCCAGATCGCAATTCTTAGTGTTGATTGATCTGTAGTTGTAATATCAGGAAGAACTGTAGTACTTGCGCCTCTTGCTCTTTTTCTAACTCTATTTACAGATGTTAAGGCTTGTGCACTATTACCTAATTCATTTGCTGCCTCAGCATTCATTAATAAGATATCAGAAAATCTTAATACCCTGATGTTTTGTTGCGCGCCTTCATTAAATCCGGAAACCCTTGTATTAAAAGGAACGTACGATTTTTGGTTGTAACGTTCGTTAGGAACAGTGGTTGGAACAAGATCACCTTGTGGTGTAGTTTCTCCTCTGAATAAAATTGTTGCATCTTTTCTTGGATCACCAATCTCAAAAGCAGCCTCCAATTCTGCAGAAGGAGTGTTAAAGCCCCATCCCATTACTCCGGCAACACCCTGAACCTGGCTATACTGAGAATTTGATGCCGCAGCGTTGCTAGGTAATAATTCAGCCTGAACCTCAAAAAGTGATTCTACACTGTTTTCATTTGCTACTCTAAATCCTTTTTCAAAATCAGGGAATAAATCGTACCCTAAAGTCATTACCTGATTAGTGAGTGCCAATACATCTGCCCACTTTTTCTGGTACATAGCAACTTTAGCTTTCATACCCAAGGCAGCACCTTTAGTCGCTCTTCCTAAGTCAGTTGAAGGATAAGACTGAGGTAATACTGCAGCAGCTTCTGTTAGGTCCTTTTCGATTTGAGCATATACTACGGCTTTATCGCTTTGAGGAATGTTATACTCTGAGTTATCTTTAGGCACTGTAAGTCTTAACGGAACATTTCCGTAAGCCCTAACCAATCTGAAATAAGAGTATGCACGAATAAATTTAGCCTCAGCTAGAATTCTTGTTTTTAGTGATGCATCCATGCTGATGTTGGGCACATTATCTAACACCTGATTACAAAGACTTATATTTTGGTACTGACCTGTCCAAAATCCTTGTAAGCTACCTTGTGTAGCAGTTACAGTAAACTGATCGAATAAGTTGAAGAATGTAGCATCAGTTGGTGTGCTACCTTTATCAGCCTCATCAGATCCTGTACTTTCGATTGCAATTGCGTTAAATGCAACATTATCCCAACTTCTAAGTTGAGCATATATAGCATTCACACCTTTTATTGCATCATCTTGTGTTTTCCAGAAGGTAACAGATGGCTGCTGGCCTTGTGGAGGAACGTTTAAAAAGTCTTTTTTACATGACGATGTAAATAACATTGTGCTAAAAACTGTAACAACAATGCAAGACGGTAAATTTATATTTTTTTTCATTTTGATGTCGATTAGAAAGTTACGTTAACTCCGAAGTTATAAGTAGCGAATAAAGGATAAACGTTTGTATCAATTCCTGCATTCGTAGGAGCTCCGCCAACCTCAGGGCTGAAACCTTTATATCCAAAAATATTAACAGCATTTTGGGCATTTACGAATACTCTCAAACGTTGCATTTTCATTTTGTTACTAATTGCTTGTGGAAGTGAATATCCTAATTGAATATTTCTCAGTCTGATATAATCACCTTTTTCTACGTAAAATGAATTAGGTGCGTTATTCAGACCACTAGCTAAACTTGCAGATGCATAAGTGTTTGATGTTCCGGCACCATTCCAGCGGTTATTAATGAAATCTTTAGTATAGTTTTCATTACCGAAACGATTACTTAAGTTGGCGTTAAATACGTCAACATCGGCAACGCCTTGTATATCAAGTGTTAAGTCAAAGTTTTTATAAGCAAAGTTGGTATTTAATCCGTAAGTGAATTTAGGATTTGGATTTCCGAGAACAACTCTATCTCTCAAATCAATAATTCCATCTCCGTTAATATCAGCATATTTGAAATCGCCTTTTTTAAAGCCCGGCCAGGCGGCAGCTTCCGCATCTGTTTGGAAAACACCTTCTACCTGATACCCGAAGAACTCACCAATAGGACGATTGTTCACTGTTCTGGTAGAAAGGTATCCACTTGTAATACCAGCACCACCTCTGTAAATAGGGTTTGAACCTGAAGTTACATTTAGCACTTTGTTGTTATTGATACCAACATTACCGCTAATTGAGTAAGAAAATCCACTTTCAGTTTTATCAGCCCAGGTAGCTGAAAATTCAAATCCACGATTTTGAATATCTGCCTGGTTGGCAATTAAGGAACTGCTTGCTGTACCTAAGTTCCCCAATACTGGAATATCAAAAATGGCTTGTTCCGTTTTTCTGTTATAATAATCGGCTTCAACAGTTAACCTGTTGTTTAAAAATCCCATCTCTAAACCAACATCTGTACCCGAACTTCTTTCCCATAACAAGAAAGGGGGAACGATTGAACGTATGCTTGCTCCCGTATAAGGAAGGCCTCCAAAAATTGCAACTAATCCTGCAGATTGATCAACTGTTTGAGTTGACGGATTGAAAGGAACACCTGCGTTTCCAACTTTACCCCAGCTGCCTCTAAGTTTTAAATTGCTAAAGATCTTTTGATCTTTCATAAATTCTTCGTTAGAGATTACCCACCCAGCTCCGATTGAAGGAAAATTACCCCACAAATTGTCAGATCCGAAAAATTGTGATGCTCCATCTCTTCTGATTGAAGCATTTAATAAGTATTTGTTTTTATAGCTATAATTTACACGGGCAAAATAAGATGCAAATGTAGATAACTCGCCACTATCTGTAATATTTCTGCTTGCTGCATTACCCAGCGCCAAATATAAGTCGCCTTCTGACGTGTAAGGAACATTTAACGCATCTGCATTAATCGTGTACATTTTGTTCCGTTGAGCTGTTTGTCCAACCAGAACTGTCAGGCTATGGTCAGCCCATTTTTTATCATAAGTTAAAGTGTTTTCTATGATCCAGTTTCTGTTTTCAATACGATCAATATCTAACTTACTGTTGGTATTCTGCTGTGTATTACTGGCTTTGTAAACTGGAATATAACCCCGTACTTCTTCCTGACCGAAATCACCACCAAAACTGGTTTTAAAAGTGAAATCTTTTAGAAATTTTAATTCAGCGTATATATTACCTGTAACTTTATATTTGGTAGTTTGCTGATTGAAGAAATCCAAAGTTGCCTGTGGGTTCATATTACTTCCGTTACCTAAATTGAAAGCATTCGGATCTCCGTAACTTCCATCAGCATTAAATACCGGTACAACCGGAGATGCAGCGTATAGGGCTCTGAAAATGGTAGATGGAGCATCTTTAGATTTACTAGAAGTGGCTGTAACATTATATCCAATTTTTAATGGCTGGAAAATCTGATAATCGTTGGATAATCTTGCCGTATATCTTTTGTAATTATTGTTTTTAACAATTCCGTCCTGATCTAAATATCCTAATGATAAGTTATACGTAGATTTCTCACCTCCACCACTAATGGAAAGCTGGTGGTTAGTAACCATTGCTTCCCTTAAAACTACATCATACCAGTTGGTACCTTCTCCTAAATTGGTATTTGCAAATAAAGGTTGGGCACCTTGAAGAGCATAAGCTTCATTCACTGCAGTTGCGTATTCTGTAGCATTTGCCATCTCTACCTGATTGGTAACCTTTTGAAATCCAACTGTACCATTATAATTGATTACAGCATCGCCTTTCTTTCCTTTATTGGTAGTAACTAAAACCACACCATTTGCCGCTCTGATACCATAGATAGATTGAGCAGATGCATCTTTTAAAATGCTGATGTTAGCAATATCAGCGGGGTTTAAAAAGTTTATATCATCATACCAAACACCATCAACCACATATAAGGGCACACTTTTGCCATAAATTGTCCCGGTACCTCTAATTGTTATCGTTGGAGAACCACCTGGTGTACCTGTATTGGTAATAGATACACCCGCAACTTTACCTTGTAGTGCACCAACCGGGTTTACAGAAGCCTGTTTTGAAATATCCTCACCTTTTACCGATGCCACTGAACCTGTAACATCAATTTTTCTTTGTGTACCATAACCTACAACCACAACCTGCTCTAATTGCTGTGTTGATGATGCTAGTGATACATTAATAGTAGTCTGATTATTTACAGCCTGCTCTAGTGCTGTGTAGCCTACAAAGTTGAATACTAATGTGGCGTTGGCCGGCGCGCTAATGGAATAGTTGCCGTTTACATCTGTTTGTGTGCCACCCTGTGTGCCTTTAATTAAAATAGATACGCCTGGTAACGGAGTTTTGTCACCTCCATCAATTACCTTACCTTTTACGGTAATGTTTTGCGCTAATGCTACGTTAATTGTTAGCAAACAAAATGCAGCGAGAACAGAAATTCTTGTAAAGATTCTTTTCATGCTTTATTATAAATTTTAGTTTAATTGTTAGTTAAATGTGAGGTTGTTTTTGCTGATGTGCAAGTGTTTGTACCTCTACATTAATACATCATCTGGCTTTGTGGGGTATCTCATCTCATTAAACCAAATGCGATTTCAGCCCAAAAATGCAGTTTTTAGGATTTTAACATAATTTTAACACCTACACAAGTGTACAAATAACACTAAGTGTTTTGTGGGGCTCTGAAAACCATTATGAGAGGTAATGATGTAGTGCTAATTTTTTAATATTGGGCAAAAAAGCGGCAGATCGTTACTTTTTGTATCTTTAATTAGCGTAACTTTTGTTTGGTGCTTTAGCAAAAATAAAGGAAATGAAGTTGTGATTTTGGTTAGAGTTCCATCAAAAATTCTGTTAAATTTTTATCGTGTGGTACTTCGAGTTTTTTGCGTAAGCGGTACCTGCGGATCTCGACTCCGCGTAAACTGATGTTCAACAACGATGACATTTCTTTACTGCTCATGTTCATCCTGAGGTAGGCGCAAAGTTTTAAATCATTCGGAACGAGATCAGGGTGTTGTGCCTTTAATTTCTTAAAGAAACTTTCGTGCGCTTCATTAAAGCTGTTTTCGAACAGGTGCCAATCCCGCTCATCATTCATACCATCATTAATTACTTTCTGGATTTTGCGTGTTTGATCATCAGAAAGCTTTTTGCCATTCTCATCCTTTAATTTGGTGATTTCGTCACTCAGTTTTTGAAGCAGTTCATTCTTGTAAACCAGGGTCATAGCAGAATTGGCCAGTTCCCTGTTTTTTGAAGCCAGCTCGGCCTGTAGTTTTTCTGTTTGAAGCTTAATAATCTGCTTCTCGTTAGTTTCTGCTTCTTGTTTTAATATTTCTTCCTGCTCTGCCTGCAAACGGTCGCTTATTTTCTGACTGTCTCTCTGAAGTTTTCTTTCGTAAATTTTCTTACCCATAATCAGTACAATCACAAACAGAACTGCATAAAATAATAAAGCCCAGTTATTCAGGTACCAGGGACGCAAAATGGTAAACTTATAAACGGTTTCTTCGCTTACCGTACTGTCATCTATCTTTGCCCTGACCTTAAAAACATAGTTTCCTGCACTTAAATTGGTGAAATCTTTTTGTGAGGCATAACTCCAGTCAGACCAGGTGCGGGAGTAACCTTCCAGATAAATCTGGTATTTAACCTTCGCCTGCCGGTAATAGGGCATTGCGTAAGAAATGCGGATGTTGTTGCGGCTGTTCTGGATCTCTGTGGCTTCCTCACTGTTTCCGGCCTCGCTAATCAGGGTAAATTTATCGGTAATATCTTCTACACGCCTGATTAAAACGGAAGGAAGTTTTTGTTTCTGCTGGTTAAGTTGCGCAGTTGGATTATAAATGACGAAACCATCATCTACACTGATGAGATAGATGGAATTGCTGATGCGACTGATGTTCTCGTAGTATTGCACCATCCTGCCATCTAAGATGCTGAATTGATTTGAATCGATTTCAACCTTACCGGGCTCACTAAAATTTACCAGAGCCGTTTTACCATGGTTAATAAACCAGTATTTTTTGCCACCTGCATTAATAATTTTATTAGACGATTGGAACGAGCCAAGCTCCTTGTTTAATGCGGCATACTTGGTAAATTTATCACTTAGCTCGTCATAAGTATAAAAGCCCGCATCAGAAGAAAAAACGATTTTGTTCTCTAAATTAAATATATTGATGTTGTAATTGCCCGGTAAACCGTTCTTCTCATCGAAATATTTAACACTGGTTGCACTGTTGTAATTTGCGCTTAAACTCAATTTATATAAGCCTTTATAGGCATGCGCCACCCATATATCGCCTTTATTATCTTGCTCTACATATCTCGATGGCGCATCAAATCCCTCAATCTTGGTTACAAATTTTAGTCCCGAGCCGGGAGATTCCGTAAAGAGCGAAAGCCCTGTATAGGTGCCCTGAACAAGGTAATTTGGATTTGAATTTAGCTTTTTAATTGTCCATCCTCCGGCAGATCTTGACAGCCAGTTAATTTGATCGCCATTTACTTTAAATGTGCCGCTATTGTGACCGCAGATGAGTTCATTATCAATGATGGTCAGTTCCCACACCTGCCCCTGCGAATTAGGGATTAACCTGAAATTAAATGGTAAAAGATTATCTGGCGACCACTCGCTATAAAACAGGCCTTGATTGGTGCCCAGGTAAATTTTATTATTGAAAATAATGCTCGAATAAACCGTTCCAAATTGTCCTGTTTTGTCAAAATAGAAATACAGGGGAGAGTTAAGCTCTATTCTGTCGATTCCGTTATCTAACCCAGTCCATAAGTTTTGTTCGTTATCGGCATATAAACTTAAAACGGTATTGTTCTGTAATCCGCTCGATTTATTAATGCGCTGAACCACCCTTCCATTTTCATCAATAATAATCAAGCCGTTTAAAATAGTTCCATAAGCAAAGTATTTGCCCAATAAACTTACCCCATTGTTAAGCTGATAGGTTTTTAGATAACCATTTGCAGGTGTATTTAATGGTGTAAAATCTTTTCCATCATAAGTAAATAATCCGTTTTTGCTGGTGCCGATAATCAAACCATCTGTTTTATAGGGCAGGATAGAAAGAATACCTTCTTTGCCCAGTTTCTCACTATTCGGAATGTGGATTAGTTTGTTGCCAACCAGTTCGAATAGGCCTTTTTCCAATACTTCGATAAGATACCTGTTACGCACTTTATGCAAAAACAAAAAGGAAGATGGCGACTTAACCACTTCTATTTTATTGTTTTTGTAGATGAAGATTTTGGAGAACGACTGAAAAATTACCCGGTCCTGATCTACATAAATTTTCCAAACCTCATCATTAATTTTGATCCCTTTTGGTAACAGATTAATGAGTGAATTATAACTTAATTTGTTGCTTTTAATTGCCCAGAATCCAAATTCGCCAAAACCGCCGGTGTAAATTTTTCCTTTATTGTCGGTAGCAACAGATCTGACAATCTGCCGGTTAGGTAGCTGATATTTCTGCCAGTAACGCCCATCGAAAGTTAGAAGTCCTTCGGCATTGCCAAAATACATTACTCCATTTTTATCTTTTGTAATGCTCCAGTTTTGATTGCCGGACGAGTAAACAGATTTGGGATAATTTTCTATATAGGGTACACCAATGCTTTTAATTTCTGATGCATAGGAGCTTATAGTAAAACAAGATAGCAGTAATAGGAAACGAAAATAGTTTAGCATAAAATGGTTACTGGATAAAGCCATTATTACACAAAGTAAATGAAAAAATGTTTAAAACGGGCGAGAGTTTAATGTTGCTTTAGGGTTGATGGTTTTTTAGTTGATGGTTGATAGACAAATTGCTCAGACCAGTGATTAATGATTAGGTTAGCTTGTGGTTTGATGATTTCCTAGGGTTGATGGTTTTTTGTTCACGGTCAATAGCCAAATTGCTTAAGCAAATCGTTCATGACTTAGCGGTAAGTACTTGATTAGGCTGATTATACAATGCGGCTATCAGACCATCAACCATCAAACCAAATAGTAAAGGTTCAAAACCTAGTTTTATCCTACTTGCTTAAAAGACTGTTAACCATGAACCATTAAAAAAAATGACCTTTTTTAAAGCGAAGTCTTCAATTTTGATATCATTTTACAAAGCTGTTCGTATTCCATGTATAACCTTTTAAATTCAGGTTCGGTAATATAATTTCTTGATGCAGGCATAAAGAGACAGCTCACTACTTCTAACCCAGATCGGACAGAATAAGTTAGAAATCTTTTGAACTCAGCTTTTGACTGACCCATGCAACCTTCAGCAATATTAAGGTTTACTGAGTCTGCTGCTTTTTTAATTTGATTGGAGAGACTGAATAGCTCTATCCGCGGGAAGTTTTTAGCAATAATGTCTATTTCGTTACTGAGATTGAGTGAAATCTGCCAAACTTTTAATTCTTCAAATTTGAAAGCCATAATATTGAATTTTAAATGAATATAATCATCTCCTTCAATATTATGGCTTAGAATTACTCGAATTTTTGCTAAGTTAAATTACTATTTGTTATTACTATCAAACCATTAACCATGAACCAATAGTATGATGGCTATAAGCTATCAACAATCAAACCATTGACCATCAACCAACAGGCAATAAGCGGAGCTACCCTTTCACCGCCACCGGCTGCGGAACCTTTACATAATAACCCGTGCCATCATAAGGACGTTTGCGCGGATTAGTAGTGCAAGCCGTTGAGCAACATCCCTGAAGTTCGTTGCCACAATCATCGCATTGGGTAATGTGCTCATTGCACTCAGGATTGGCACAGTTGATCATTTTTGGAGTGGTTTTGCCACAGTTATAACAAACGGAAACAATGGTAGGATTTACCTCATTTACATCAACCGCAATACGGTTGTCGAAAACATAACATTTGCCTTCAAAATCCTTTCCACCAGCTTCCTTTCCGTATTTAATAATGCCACCATGCAATTGGTACACATCGTTAAAGCCATGATGCAACAATAGGGCAGATGCCTTTTCGCATTTAATCCCACCGGTGCAATAGGTTAATATTTTTTTGTCTTTATACTGGGCAAGCTGGTTAATCTGCTCGGGGAAATCACGGAAATTCTCAATATCAAGTGTTACTGCATTCTTAAATTTACCCAGATTATGTTCATAATTAGAACGCACATCGAGGATTATGACATCCTCATCATCTTTCATTTTCATGAAATCAACCGGCTCTAAATGTTTCCCTGTTTTTTCGTTCGGATTAATAATTGAAGTATCCCTTAAGCCTGAATGTACAATTTCAGATTTATAACGGCAGTGCATTTTCAGGAAAGAAGGTTCCTCAACATCATCAATCTTGAATTCTGTTTTGGCAAATCTTTCATCGGCATGTACGGCTTCCATATAAGCTTTGCAGGCTTCAGCAGTACCAGAAACAGTTCCGTTTAAGCCTTCATCAGCAACGATAATACGGCCAACTAAACCTAATGATTTACAAAATTTAAGGTGATCGGCAGCAAATTGTTCTGCCTCTGCTATGTAACTATAGCAATAGTAAAGTAGTGTCTGATATTTTTTCATAACGCTGTTGATACCGTTGCAAACGGCGTTTAAAGCGGGGCAAAGATACGGGAATTATGTAAGATGTGAAAATGTAATATGTAAAATGGAAGATGTAATATGGATGATGTACTTCCGGCATCGATATGATATCAGACGTTATCCTTCCTAGAAATGTAAAATTGGAAAATGTAAAATGGATAATGGATAAGGTAATGCTAGCCATTATCCATCTTACATCAAACATCATCCATCTTAAAAGCCGTAAGATATCCTGAATCCCTGCGTTAACTTGGTGCCGCCATCATAAGCGAAGCCATAGCTTGCCCTTAATACCAGGCGTTGGATACCAAAATAAAATTCTTTGTAGTTTCTTTTTTCGGGAGAAGATAAATAACCTCCGCCGATAAATTCTTCCAGCTTCGCTTTACGCAATAATGGAACTTTATTCATAAAGAAACCGGCAAAATTATGCTCCAGGTGCGCTTCGAAGTATTGCTGGTTGGTGCTAAACTGATAAAAGTCTAAATATTGAAACTTCCTTAAATTTGGAGGGAAAATGGTAGAAATGTTACCTGCAAAATGTTTAAAGTCAGGATAATACATGTTTTTATTGTTCAGGAACTTGCCAACACCAGCTAAAAACGAAGTATAACCCCACAGGCCTAATCCGATTCTGTCCTGAGAAACCTCAAGTTTTACAAAATCATAATCAACATCGCTGTTTAGTACACCATTAAACCCTTTTTTATACAATACCGTAATTTTAGGAAATTTCGATTCGGTGTAAAATTTGCCATCAGGACGGGTAATGTATTGCTGTCCGAAGGTATAGGTTAAGCTTGCCGTTGCACTTAAAGAATTATAAGTAGGGAAAAGCGGTGTTTCTACCGTAGGTGTAAACGGGTTGTTCGAAGTAAACTCCCTGTCTTTTGCATCGATAAATTTAAAATCGGTATTATTTGTAAGGGTTTTGTTTCTGCTATAATCTACACTTATACTGCCTTGCAGACCTGATGCCAGCTCGCGGGTAGTGTTGATATTCACAAAGCTTTTTTCATAAAACTTCGCGAAGTTTTTTTCATAAAACAACGAGTTGATCGAATTTCCCAAGGTTGTCATTGAGCCCAGGTTGTTCAAATCGAAAATTCCGTTTCCGAATGATGCTCCTACACTGGCACGTTTAAGCGGATTGTAATAATAGCTTCCGGTTAAACTTCCGGTGAGTTTTTGGTTGGCGAAACCGTACCTCAGTTCCGGGCGGATAGAATAAGATCTTCTGTTCTCAAACTCTTTTCTATAGGTAACACCATATTTAACAGCGAAACCTTCTACTGTATTATAAAATATAGCCCTGAGAACCGGGTCGAACGACCAGTATTCCTTATCATATCTGTCGTTAATGCTATAGCCATGTAACAGCAATTTGCCTATACCGAATTTATTGTTGTCTTTTTCCAACGAATCGAGGTACTTTTTCGACTCCTTCAACTTCGCAACACTATCCTTTTTAACGTAATTGATTTTTTCATCCTCAGTTAAAGGGATAGGCCTGTTATTTTTCCAGTAAACAGAATCTTTCTTGTTTACCATTTCGGTTATTTTTAATATTTCCCCATTAAAAAAGTTATTCGGGAACTTAGGGTCGAGGTTATAATTGCTGTAAATACCTACAAAATAACCGGCAATTTTAAAGCCCAGTACATTACCTGCAAATTGAAAATTGATAGAAGTAGGCATGTACACTTCATTAACTTTAGTAAATTGCTGACTAATGTTCAGCGTATCGATAAAGTTAATTCCTGAATTTTTAGTGAGGTACACATCTGTATTGTAAATTCTCCAGCTGTCATTAACAATGTAAATAATTCCCCTGAATACCGGGTCGTTTTCGCGGCGCGGAATTACTTCTATTTTGTGGATGGTTTCTCCATTTTCCTTGCTTTCGCCAAGTAACTTGTATTTGTAATAAAAAAGGGCATTATCTGCAATTGGAGAAATAAAACCTCTGGCGCTCAGTTTATTTTCGAGTAAATAATTATCGTAAAAATTAATAATCAGATCTGATGCCTTGTTAAAACTGAAGGCATTATTTCTGCCCGCAACTTTTGATGAAATCATTTCTTCATGCACATCATTAGGTCGTCTGAAATTAAATTTACTCTGCGATTCTGATAAATAAATAATGCCTTTCCGGTTGGTATCAAGTTCTAAAACTTTCTGGATATCCCGCCCGAAAAACTTTTTAGGAGCCCCTTTTAATCGCTGTACACCTTTAATGTACACATCGCAACTGAAAGCATTAACCTCATTTAAATGCGTTTTCCTTTGCTTAATGGCATTACGGATAATGGCATAAGCCGGATCTTCGGCATTTGCCCTGATATTTACATTTTCTAAAGTATAGCTTTCTGCTGTTAACGTTACATTGAGTGAAAGATCTGCCGATATGTTAACAATATGCTCTTGTTGTTTGTAACCAACTGCCCTAAAGCTTAAGGTGTGTTCTCCTTTCTTAAGTTTTATTGAATATTTCCCATCAACATTTGCAGAAGTACCGGTAGTGGTGCCTTTTAAATAAACTGAAGTGAAGGGTACAGGTTGCCCGTTCGTATCCTTAACTATGCCTGTGGCTGTGAAATGTTGAGCAAAAGCAAAATTAGTGAGGCCGCAAAACAACAGGAGTGCGCAAATTCTTATCATACGTAGATTAGTAAGCTATAAATATCGAATAACTTTTAACACTATACATATAGCGAGGTGTTAAAGTTTGTTAACGATGAAAAAAAATAATAAATGCACCGGATTTTAACAAAAATAAAAGCCGTGCTAACGATTGCCGGATCAATCAAACGTTTGTTTGGTAAATATGTTGTTAAAATTGCCTTTTTAGGTCAGAAAAGACTTTTTTTTATAACTTTGGACGTAAAATCAACCATATAAAAAGGCCATGTACAAAACATTACAACCAGTTCTTCAAAAAGAACTTGAAGAAATCGAAAACGCTGGATTATTTAAACGCGAAAGGATCATTATTACACCTCAGGGTGCCGACATTAAAGTTAGTGGTGGTACTGAAGTAACCAACTTTTGCGCAAATAACTATTTAGGACTATCTTCTCACCCAAAAGTGATTGAGGCAGCTAAAAAAGCAATCGACGATCATGGCTATGGAATGTCTTCAGTGCGCTTTATCTGTGGAACTCAGGATGTACATAAAGAACTGGAAGCGAAAATCTCTAAATTTTTAGGTACGGAAGATACCATTTTATATGCAGCTGCATTTGATGCCAACGGAGGTGTTTTCGAACCCCTGTTCAATGCTGAAGATGCGATTATTTCAGATGAATTAAACCATGCATCTATTATAGACGGTGTGCGTTTATGTAAAGCACAACGTTTCCGTTATAAAAATGCAGATATGGAAGACCTGGAAAAACAGTTGATTGCTGCAAAAGATTGCCGTCACCGCATTATCGTTACCGACGGTGCTTTCTCTATGGATGGCTCTGTTGCTCCACTGGATAAAATTGCCGATCTGGCCGATAAATATGAAGCTTTGATCATGATTGATGAATCACACTGTACCGGTTTTATCGGTAAAAACGGTCGTGGAACACACGAACATTTTAACGTGATAGATCGTATCGATATTATTACCGGTACTTTAGGTAAAGCTTTAGGCGGTGCATCTGGTGGTTTTACTTCCGGAAAGAAAGAAATTATAGATATGTTGCGTCAGCGTTCACGTCCATATTTGTTCTCTAATACCCTCGCTCCGGCTATTGCAGGTGCATCAATCGCAGTATTGGATATGTTGAGCGAAACCACATCATTAAGGGATAAGTTAGAAAGCAATACCAAATATTTCCGCGAAAAAATGACGGCAGCCGGTTTTGATATCAAGCCAGGTTTTCACCCGATTGTGCCGGTAATGTTATATGATGCTAAAATTGCACAACAATTTGCCGCTAAAATGTTAGAAGAAGGTATTTATGTAATTGGTTTCTTTTATCCGGTAGTGCCTCAGGGTAAAGCAAGGATCCGCGTACAGTTATCTGCCGGGCACGAGCAACATCACTTAGATAAAGCAATCGCCGCATTTACCAAAGTAGGTAAAGAATTAGGTGTAATTAAATAATATTCAAAATAAAAAGGCCCGTAAATTTATTTACGGGCCTTTTTTGTATAATAATTTTTAATCTATAGCATTACGCTATCGCACCAGGTTAAAAATATTCCCATCCAAATAAGTGCTCACTTTACCGTTTTCGGCAGGTGCTTCCTTATCATCAATGGTTAATTTTTCTACCTTGCTTTTTGTGCTGTTCATTTGCAGCTTCAGTTCATAAGGCACATTATCTCCCAGTTTAAGGAAAAGAGTATTATCTTTATTATTGGATACAGCTACAATTTCTTCTGAATATACCTGTGAAAATTTAAACTGATCGGAACCGTATGAAAATGGCGGACGTATAAAAAAGTTAATCTGTTTAGTGTTCCCGTTTGCTTCTTTATAATACAATTGTATCTTGTCTTTAGTAAATGCGCCAGTATTTTTAGTATCCAGTAAATCCTGATCTGCGGCATTTTTTATAACTAAACTCAAATAGGGGTAATTAATCGGAGAGCAGGCACATAGCCCACCCGAGTCGGTTATTTTTTTACAGCCAAAATTCACGATAAAGATCGCCACAAATGCAATTAGAAATTTTCTCATAGGTTTTATATGGTTTTTTCACATAAACGCGAAAAAGCCTTACTCCGCTACAAATCTGTTAAAATAACCTGAAAAATCTTAACAGGTGTGTTTATCAACGATCGGATTACTTTAACAGTTCTTCAGTTTTTGTTAATGCCAGTTCATTTTCTTGTAATAAATGCATTTCAGGAATGCTTTTGAACCCGGCACACCTAAAACTTTAATAAAATTTCCTGTATATTTGAAGCCATGTTACAGGACAAAATAACACAATATACCGAAAAAATTAATGCTTTCGTAACTGAAAAAGCAGACGAGTTAGAGCAATTCCGCATTAAATATTTAGGAAGCAAAGGCATTATTAAAGAGATTTTCGACGAATTTAAATCAGTTTCTGTTGAAGAAAAAAGATCGTTAGGTAAGGTTTTAAACGAATTTAAGCAACTTGCCGAATCAAAATATCAGATTTTAAAAGAATCTACCGAAAGCACAGATACCAAAAGTGAAAATTCAGAACTGGATTTAACTTTACCTGGCGAAGGTTTCGAGATTGGTTCACGCCATCCTCTGGCTTTAGTGCGCAGGGAAATTGTAGAGATTTTTGCCAAACTTGGTTTTACGGTGGCAGAAGGTCCTGAAATTGAAGACGACTGGCACAATTTCTCGGCGTTGAACTTCCCTGAGGAACATCCGGCAAGAGATATGCAGGATACTTTCTTCATTAAAAAAGGAGGCGAAAAAGGTGATATTGCGCTACGTACACATACTTCATCGGTACAGGTGAGGATGATGGAGCAGGGGCAACCGCCATTCAGGGCAATTATGCCGGGCCGTGTTTACCGCAATGAAGCCATTTCGGCAAGGGCGCACTGCTTTTTCCACCAGGTAGAAGGTTTGTATGTTGATGAAAATGTTTCATTTGCTGATTTAAAGCAAACATTATTTTATTTTGTTCAGGAGTTGTACGGAGAAGGTACCAAAGTACGTTTCCGTCCGTCATATTTCCCTTTTACAGAGCCATCTGCAGAAATGGATATTTCTTGTACCATTTGTAAAGGTGCGGGCTGCCAGCTTTGTAAATACAGTGGCTGGGTTGAAATTTTGGGCTGTGGTATGGTAGATCCCAATGTCTTGGAAAACTGTGGCATCGACTCTAAAAAATACAGCGGTTTTGCATTTGGAATGGGGATTGAGCGTATTGCCAACCTGAAATATGTGATTAAAGATCTGCGTTTATTCTCTGAAAATGATGCGCGTTTCTTAAAGCAGTTTAAATCGGCATTAATTTAATGATGAAATATTTATACAGTATATTATTTGTTCTGGTACTGGGCACAGGTTGCGGTAAAGAAGGTGGTTACATTCCGGATGTACCGGTAAATTATAATGTTACTTTAACCGAATTTAGTATTAAAGCGGTAAATAATGTGCTGGTAGTGCCTAACAATGGTGTTGGTGGGTTGCTGATCGTAAAAACGCCACTTGGCACTTATGTAGCTTTTGATCGTTGCAGCACAGTAAATCCTGAGAAAATTTGTAAAGTAGCACCTGATGATAGCGGGGTAACCGCAACAGATCCTTGTTCTGGCGCAAAATTTTCTTTGTTGGATGGAAGTCCTCAAAAAGCACCTGCCGAAAAAAACTTAAAAGCGTACAACATTTCGTTGCAGGGCAACACACTATTACACGTAAGCAATTAAAATGGAAGCTGAAAAAATAAAAGAAACAGTAAAAAAGGCTGCCAAAGAATTATTTAGAAAATACGGTTATCATAAAACCAGCGTAAACGAAATTGCAAAAAAGGCACGTATTGCCAAAGCAACGATTTATAAATATTTTGAAAGCAAAGAGCAGGTATTAGACAGTATCCTGATGGATTACCTGGATCAGAACCTGCATGAGATTTTAAATAATAAGGTAAGTTACGCATCAGAAGAAGAGCATTTAAAAGCCCTGGTGATGAAAACCAGCCGTTTATCATTTACGGCCTGTAACGAATTTATCGGTTGGGATTTTGTACGCGAAAACGCCAACTCACAAGAATTTTTAAAACATTTATCAGATCAGTTAGAAGCATTGTTATTGGCTGCTTACCTGCAATTGGATAACTTTAAGAATAACCCTGCCAGAAGAGAAGGACTGGCTTTTCTACTAAAAGCAAGTAAAAGCATTGTATTCTCGTTTGCATTTACCTCGGTAAGTGATTCGGATGTACGTAAAAACTTTGTAAGCTTTCAGAAAGAGATATTACCATTTTTGGTAAAAGCGGCACTTTAAATAAAAATTCGTCATCCCGACTGAAGCGTCCCGAATATTCGGGAGAGAGATCTATCTCGAGATAGATTTTGCTTTGCAGAACACTTTATGGTTCTCGGCTGCGTTGCACTCCGCTCGAAATGACGGTAATCAGTCTTGTGCATCTGAGCTAAAATAACCTGGGCTATTGATTATAATAATCTTTCATCTTAAATTTTTGCACGGTTCTTTTCATTTTGCCATCAACGAGTTTTTGGGTAATTACCGTAACATAATCGGCAATGCTCGAATCTTCAATTACCGACGAATCTTCGTATAATGCATTTTTACTACTGTATTTGTAATTGATCGTTTTATCAAAGCAACATCCGTCTTTTTGATGGGTAGAAACCTGCTTAAGTTTTTTATCTACATCAATCATGCCGAGGTTTTCGCTGGCCAGTTTGGTCAGTTCAGTGTTTAATAAAAACTTGTTTTCGGCTGCGGCTAAGTACACATCATAAGATGGACTCATGTAGGCACCTTTATTGCCATTTCTGATGGCAATATCTTCAATTCCGTCGAAATTAAAATCGCCGAAAATTAAAGGCGTTTGGTATTTTCCGAGTTCAAGCCAGCCGAGTTTTGCATTCTGGGTTTCTGTTAAGCCGAATTCCAGATCATCTGAATGAAAAGTATCGATTTCCCGATCGTTTATTTTATCGTAGAGTATAACAGTAGCTTTTCCATCACAAGTTCCGTTTTCGCACTTATCTACAATAATTTTAGCCTTATATTGATTAGAACTGTTATTGGCGAGGAATTTAAACTGCGCTTTTGAAGTATTGGCAATCAATAAGATACTGCAAAAGATGATCAAATTTTTCATTAAATATTTTTCGGTAAAATTACGTCATTATCAAACCGCAAAAAGTTAAAAAAGGTTAACGTTTCCTTTTACGCGTTTGGATATAGCTTTTTACTGCAGATTTTGTGGTTAACCAATCCCTGCCTTCTTTGTAGGCATCTATTTTGCCCTGCCTCGCCAGTAAACTTACATACTCTTGCCCATAAGGCACATCTGGCTCCGAAACAATATGCGATATGGGTTCGTAATCGCCATAAGTGCTATTGGGTAGCGCATTTAAATAGATATTTAACGAGCGTTCTACGGCCTGAAGCATAAGCAGGCAGAGCTTATGGTATTTACCTTTGTTAGCTTGATTAAGTGCCTCATAATACTTTTTTCTGTCGTTTTTGAGAATGATAGCAGGAGGGAAGCCCCTGCGCATGAGTAAAAGATTCATGGCAAGCCTTACCGTACGGCCGTTTCCATCGAAAAAAGGATGGATCCATACCAGTTTATGGTGAAAAATGGTTACAATACAATATCATTTAACCCTAACGGATTATCATTCACAAATGTGATCAGTTGATCCAGCAGATCGGAAACCTTACTGGCATTTGGCGGTGTGAAATTTGCACCAACAATGCGCACGCCGCCATTTCTTAAACGGCCGGCGTAATCGTCTTCTATGCTCCGCAAAACCAAGCCATGTAATGATAAAATGTCGATGCTCCTTAGTGTATATTTATGATTTACCAGCGTATAAAGGTAATCGATTGCTTTTTCGTGGTTAAAGGCTTCGAAGTGTTCTCTTAACGATTTGCCTTTAACGGTAATGCCTTCCTGTAAAACCATCTGGGTTTCTTTTAGGCTTAGGGTGTTTCCTTCTATGCTGTTGGAATTGTACGTCCATTCGAGGGTAAGGTCTTCTTTGATGCGGTGTAGGGCGCTATTAGGCAAGGGCCTAGAGTTTTCTAACTTGGTCTTTTTATCGTACAACCTACCTATTTGTTGTTGTAACTCTTCTAAATCGCTTAAATCAAAATCCCACATACCCAAATGTACAAATTATCGGATGGATATAAAAATTTACTTATCCGATGTTAAATTTTTCTCCAAAAAAAAAGATAACCAAACGGTTATCTTTTTAAAATTTCTTTATGATGTTGGTTATTCCCACTTAAATACCTTCACGGCTACGGCATAAATACCGATTCCCCATAATAAAAGGATCATAATCTGGAATTTAACATCCCATAAACCCACACCTTCGAAAGCGACCTTACGCATGGCGTCGTTTAAATAGGTGAGGGGTAAAGCCCTGCTGATGGGTTGCAGCCAGCTTGGAAAGGCTTCTATGGAGAAAAATGTACCCGATAATAAGAACTGTGGTAAAGTAACAATGTTGGATATTGGCGGTACCATACTCTCGTTTTTGGCAATGCCCGAAATAATAAACCCGAAGCCCATAAAAACAATAATACCCATTGTAGCCAGTATGAGCATATTGACGACGGTGGCTGCCCCGTGCACGAGTGTAAAGCCAAAAAATAAGTGACCAATTAAAATGATGAATAATGCGCCGATTAAAGCAAAGCCGATACGGGCAATGCCTTCGCCAATTACGATGCTCGAACGCCTTACTGGCGTAGCGAAAAAGCGTTTAATTACCAATGTCTGGCGAAGACTTAGGAAAACAAAAGCGGTTCCGAAAACGCCTGTGCTCAAAAGGGAGAAACCCAGTTGTCCGGGTAGAATAAAATCAATGGTTTTATATTCGCGACCGGTAATGGTACTTTCTTTTATCTCAGCTACCGTTGGTTTTAAGGTTTTATCGTAAAATATATTGTTTAAAACCGATTTTAAAATGCCGCCTTTATCCCTTGATGCTGATGTATAGACCACATTAACCGAATAAGCGGCAGAATTTACCTTTCTGTGTACATCGATCATGGCATCAACATTGCCTTTTTCCAACAATTTATCGAAATCGGCTTTCGATTTATCCTTAACCAAACGGATCATGCCGGTTTTTTCAAGCATGCCCATAACCGGGTTATTTACATCAGAACCTGGTGTTACCCCAACATCGATATGCGTTCCGCCGCCACCCAAAAAGCCAAACACCAAGATAAAGATTAGCGGGAAAGCAAGTGTAAATACCACCGCCGAAGGGCTCCGCATAATCGACCGGAAACTCGCTTTGGCAAGGGCAAGGGTAGCTTTAATGTTGCTATAGCCCCCTACCCCTAAATGGGAGCTTGGATTTTGATCTTGTATATCTTTTTGCATATTAATTCTGCTAGATTATGTTTTGAACTGTATGTTGAAATTTGATATAAATTTTCCCCTTTAGGGAGCTAGGGGGTTACTCACGCCATTCTTGCCCTGTCAGGTTGATGAAGACATCTTCCAGATTGGCTTTTTTAACCTCTTTTTTACGCTCAAAACCACTGTTTATCAATTTATCAATCAGGTTATCCGGCGTGTCCAGGGCGATGATCTGTCCGCGCTCTACAAAAGCAACGCGATCGCAAAGTTGTTCGGCTTCATCCATATAGTGGGTGGTAATTACCACTGTTGTGCCTGCATCGCGGATTTCGGTAATCAGGTCCCAAAGATTTCTGCGGGCCTGCGGATCCAAACCTGTAGTAGGCTCATCAAGGAAAATAATCTTGGGTTGGTTAATCAGGGTAGTGGCGATAGAAAAACGTTGTTTTTGTCCGCCAGAAAGTGCCTTGTATTTAGCTTTGGCTTTGTCCTGAAGGTTTACTTTCTCCAGCATTTCCATCGGTTTAATGTTGGCGCCATATAAACCTGCAAAAAGTTCAATCAGTTCAATCAGGTTCAGGTTGGGGTAATAGCCAGCGGCCTGTAACTGCACACCGATAATCTGTTTAATATTGTGCGCCTGTTTATCTACCGAAAAGCCATCAACAATAATTTCACCTGAGGTTTTGTCGCGTAAAGTTTCGATAATTTCAAGCGTTGTGGTTTTTCCGGCGCCATTTGGACCAAGCAAACCAAAAATCTCATTTTCATAAACTTCAAAACTAAGGCCCTGAACGGCCACAAAATCATCGTACTTTTTTACCAGGTTATTTACGCTGATAATGGCTTTCTTTGTTTCCATACTGCGAATGTAAGGAGCTTTAAATGAATTGAAAATGAATTATTACCCGGATTGCTGAAAATGTCGGTAAAATGATGTTTTAAGCAGGCGAAAATAGCTTATAAAAGAAATCTGCGGATTGTTGGCCGGTTTTGCCGCAAATCCGCAGATCTATTTTGTTGATTAGTTTATTGGGTTAACTGGTTAATCGTTTAAATTGGTTAACTGTTCTGCCCCGCAAAACTCCTAACTTCGTCACTGGTCATTAGTTTTTAACCTTTAGTCTTTAATCCTAAACCTTCCGCCTTCCAGCCATCTGCCTACCTTTGGTCTTTAGTCTTTAAGCTTTGGTCTTTTAAGGCCTACCAAACTAAATCGCCTTTCATTACCTCAACAAAATCGTCGAATAAGTAACGCGAATCGTGTGGGCCCGGAGAAGATTCAGGGTGATATTGAACCGAAAATGCTTTTTTACCTTTAACACGGATACCTTCGATCGATTTATCGTTCAGGTTAACGTGTGTAATTTCCACTTTATCAGAGTTTCTTACCTCATCAGGAATTACCCCGAAACCATGATTCTGTGAAGTAACTTCGCAATGGTTTTTAATGATATTTTTAACGGGGTGGTTTAATCCGCGGTGACCGTTAAACATTTTCATGGTTCCGATACCGTTAGCTTCGGCCAATAACTGGTGACCTAAGCAGATACCGAACAATGGTTTGTCTTCTGCAAGGATATCTTTTATGGTTTCTACCGCATAAGGCATTACCGATGGATCACCAGGACCGTTAGAAATGAAATAACCATCCGGACTGAATTTTTCCATTTCGGCGAAAGTAGTTTTAGCCGGGAAAACCTGCACGTAGATATCGCGGTTTTCGAAACTGCGCAAAATGTTTTTCTTGATCCCCAAATCTAAAGCAGCAACTTTTAAGCTTGCTTCAGGGTTGCCATAAAAATAAGGTTCTGTTGTACTTACTTTTGATGAAAGTTCTAAGCCTTCCATCGAAGGTACATCAGCCAGTTTTTGTTTTAATTCCTCTAAATCCGTGATCTCAGAAGAAATAATGGCGTTCATTGCGCCTTTATCCCTGATGTGGCGAACCAGTGCACGGGTATCGATATCGGAAATGGCAACTAAATTGTCGTTCTGGAAATAATCCTGGATAGATTCTGTTGCTTCTTTACGGCTATAAATAATGTTGTAATTTTTGCAGACTAAACCAGCAATTTTGATCGAACCTGATTCGATTTCATCTTTATGGATACCATAATTACCAATATGCGCATTGGTGGTAACCATTATCTGTCCAAAATAACTTGGATCGGTAAAAATTTCCTGGTAACCTGTCATCCCGGTATTAAAACAAATTTCGCCGGTAGTAGTGCCAATTTTTCCGGCCGCTTTGCCGTAAAAAACTGTGCCATCGGCCAGTAATAAAATCGCAGGTAACTTGGTGTAGTTAGTCATGGTAATTACAATATGGATTTTGATTTAAAAAAGAGTTGAAAAAAGAATGGCTTTCGGCATTAAAGCCGTATTTGCAGGATGCAAAAAAAGATGAATATATCCCTTCCATTTCGGGGTACAAAGATATGGTTTAAGATTGGAAATGTAAAGAGAAAAATGAAATAAGGTTTGGCAGAAAGACTAAAGCCAAAAGCAGAAAGACCAAAGCCGAAAGAAACGAAACCCCGATTACATTAAAAATGATTTTAGTCTGAGATTGCTTTGGTCTTTTACCTTTGGTCTTTCGGCTTAATTAAAGAAAAAACAATACTTTTGGCAACACAAAACAAATCCCATGTCGGTACATAAAGAAATTAAGCGCATCACCACACACATTTTGCAGGAAATGAAACAGCGTGGTGAAAAAATATCCATGCTAACGGCCTACGATTATTCAATGGCAACCATTTTGGATGATGCAGGTTTAGACGTTTTACTGGTTGGCGATTCTGCTTCAAATGTAATGGCTGGTCACGAAACGACTTTGCCAATTACCCTCGATCAGATGATTTACCATGCTGCTTCTGTAATCAGGGCAGTTAAACGTGCTTTTGTGGTAGTTGATTTACCTTTTGGTTCTTACCAGGGAAATTCAAAAGAAGCTTTGAACTCTGCCATCAGGATCATGAAAGAATCGGGTGCGCATGGTGTTAAATTAGAAGGTGGCGAAGAGATTATTGAATCGGTTCAGCGCATTATAACTGCTGGTATCCCTGTGATGGGGCATTTGGGCCTAACACCTCAATCTATTTATAAATTCGGAACCTATACTGTTCGTGCGAAGGAAGAAGAGGAAGCAAATAAATTAAAAACTGATGTACTTGCCTTGCAGGCAGCAGGTTGCTTTGCAATAGTTCTGGAGAAAATCCCGGCAGCTTTGGGTAAAGAAGTTACAGAAAGTTTGCATATTCCCACCATCGGTATTGGCGCAGGCCAGGCATGCGACGGACAGGTTTTGGTGGTAAATGATATGATCGGGCTAACCAAAGGATTTAAACCGCGCTTTTTACGTCAATACATTAACTTGTACGACGAAATTTTAGGTGCGGCACAATCTTACATCCGCGATGTGAAGGGAAATGATTTTCCGAATGAAAAAGAACAGTATTAACCCCAAACCCCTAAAGGGGCCTTTATTAGATGAGGTTAATATTTAAAAGAATAAATCAATATATCATTAAAATTAAGTCCCCCTTTAGGGGCGGAGGGGTTAAATGCCAATTACCGATAACGACATCCTTTTTGAAGATAATCATTTAATCGCCATTAATAAAAGGGCGGGTGATATTGTGCAGGTTGATGAAACAGGGGATGAACCTTTGGATGAGCAGGTAAAAAAATATATCGCTAAAAAATATAATAAGCCTAATGGTGCCTTTTTAGGGGTGGTACACCGTTTAGACAGGCCTGTTAGTGGCGTGATCTTATTCGCCAAAACCAGTAAGGCTTTAGAACGGATGAATGCTGTTTTTAAAAACCGCGAGGTAAAGAAAACTTATTGGGCTGTGGTAAAGAACAAACCTGAAAAAGAATCGGCTACTTTAATCCACTGGCTGGTTAAAAACCCACAGAAAAACGTGGTTTCTTATTATAATACCGAAGTTACCGGAAGTCAGCGGGCAGAGTTATCTTATAAAGTAAAGGCTAAAGTGGGCGATTATTACCTTTTGGAAGTAGATCCTTTAACAGGCCGTTCGCATCAGATCAGGGTTCAGCTTTCATCAATGGGCTGTCCGATTATGGGAGATAATAAATACGGTTATCCACGGGGAAGCAGAAAAGGTAGCATCTGTTTGCATGCCCGCCGGTTGCAGTTTATACATCCTGTTAAAAAGGAACCTGTAAATATTTTTGCCAAATTGCCTGTTGATGGTTTTTGGGAACGATTTGAGGATTTATAAAAAACTGCACATTAGATTCCGGTTACAATATTTGAGTTATTGACCGGATTTTTTATGATTTGGCAAAATATTTAGTCATCTTCGGACTAAACTCATTACCTCTGAATAAAATATAAAACTATGAAAAACACCATCTTATCGATTGCAGCAGTTGGCTTATTGGCCACTACATTAGTTTCTTGCGACAGTACTACAAAAACAGAAACAACCAAAGATTCGAGCAATATTGCTGTAAATGGCGATACGGTTACTAAGGTAACCACCACTACTACCGAAACTGTTAAAACCGAAGTTCCAACTTTCTCAAGCGAAGAAGTAAATAAAGGCCTGGCTGAGTACAGCAAACTAAAAGATGAATATGTTGCTGCTGTAAAAAGCAAAAATGCAACAGAAATTAAAGCCATCAGCGATAAATATACCGCCTGGGCAAATCAGGCAACAGGCTGGGCTGCTAAGTTAGAGCCTGATGAAATACAAAAGTATTCTGATTATGTGCTGAAGCTAAGCGAAGAGTGGACACAGGCAGCGAAGGATGCGGTAGGGAAATAAAAAAATCGTCATCTCGACTGAAGCATAGCGAAGTCGAGAAATTTATCTGTGTTTTCCGTGAATCCCTGGCAAAAACTAAAGTGCTATCGATTTGCTAACAAAATTAGACCGTGGATTACAAATCCACAATTCGAAGGTCGGGATTGCAAATCCCGACCAACTTATAAAATTATTTACAATCAATTTTACCAAAAGCCAGCGATCCATCAAACTTCAGTTTGCTTAAATCTTTGTATTTGGTTTCGCCTTTAATTTCCTGCACATCACCGAAACCTTCCACTAACTGATCACCTTTTTTTAAGAATGCAACTTCCCTCACTGAGGTTTGCCCTTCTGATTGGAAGGTATAATTTGCGATAATGGTGTCGCCTTTAACTACTCCGGCAATTGTACCTGCATTTTTATCTTTCTCGTATAAATTATAGCCTAAGGTACCTGTTACCTTATTATCGCTGTTTTTAAGCGATAGCGTAGCGGTATCCCGGTTTTTAATGTATTGATAACATTGAACCGAATCTGGTGCAGTTTCTGCATTGGTTACAATGGTAGAATCTATTTTGGCCTGGGTCTTTTTTGCGGTACCGCCCTGGCAGGCAGCTATAAATAAAGCAGCTACGCTTAATACTGGGATGATGTTTTTCATTTTCTTATGGGGTTGTTAGCTTTTGTTAAGCAAAGGGCCTGCCAAAAAGAATTTGTTGTAACCTCACAGTACCGTTATTTCTAGCGAAGCCGATAAATTCTTCCGTGTTTTCCGTGAATCCGTGGCAAAAACTAATGTGCTATCGGTATGCTAATAAAATTAGACTGTGGATTACAAATCCACAATTCGAAGGTCGGGATTGCAAATACCGACCAACTTAGGGCATCTTTTCGCATGATAGACTCTGAAATAAATTCAGGGTGACGATCACATTAAGGAAATGAACTCATACTAACCGAATAGCCCATTAACCAGAAAGCCCCGTACGTACGGGGCTAACTTAACAATTAAACAAAAAAGATTTTTACCAAACGTAAGTACCTACCGCGCCTTTATCCAGGCTACTGGCTACGGTTTTACCGTTGTATTTAATATTGAATGCTGTTTCTGTACTGTTGTTATTGCACACAATCAATACATTTTTGCCATCAGGGGTTTTAAAAGCCACATTCTGGAGGTTATTTGTAATGTTTGAAGCAATGCGTACCGAACCTGGTTTTACAAATTTAGATGCATGTGCAATGACATAATAAGCCACATTTCTGCTTACTGCCGGGGCAATGGTGATGGCACCTAAACAAGTGGTACAGCCACCTTTATCGGTATGTGGATTATAGTTCGGATCGGCAGCTAAATTCCACTCTAAAACATTACGGCTCCAGTTACGGGTTGCGCCAACAATTAAAGTAGATACATGCCATTTTAAATCTTCGGCAAAATTGCCCGGTCCACCAACCCATTGTTCGGTGAAATACACATTACGGTCGGGGTGGGCGTTGTGTACCTGCGTAAGTGCAGTAATGGGGCCGGCATATAAGTGAAATGCAGAACCATCAACATATTTCTTCGCATCAGCATCGTTTAAAATGGTGATCGGATATTCGGGTTTATCAGCATTATGATCGTAAACAATAATTTTTGTTTTAATGCCGCTGCTCTGAAATATCGGGCCTAAAGCAGTTTTGATAAAATCAGCCTGATCTAAAGCTGTCATATACATACTTGGGTTGTTGCCCGGATGCAAGGGCTCGTTTTGTGGTGTGATGGCATCAATTACAATACCTTCGGCTTTCATGGCCTGAATGTATTTAACCAAGTATTTGGCATAAGTTTGGTAATACTCTGGTTTTAAACTTCCACCGATGAAACTTTTATTGGTTTTCATCCAGGTAGGGGCTGTCCATGGTGAGCCTAAAATTTTAATTGAAGGATTAATGGCTACGATCTTTTTTAATACGGGGATTAAATCTGCCTGTTCTTTAGCAATAGAGAATTTGGCTAAATTATCATCTGTTTCTCCATCAGCCAGGTCGTTATAGGTAAAAGGATATGCACTTAAATCAGATCCGCCAATACTGATCCTGAGGTAACTTACGGCAATGGCATCATCAGTGCCTGCAAATAACTCGTTTAATAGTTTATCCTGTGCCGCAGCAGGTAAAGCATTAATCAAACTTGCACTACCGCCTGTTAAAGTATAACCAAAACCATCAATGCTCTGGAAAGTGGTGGCCGGATCTACCTCAATAGTAGGATTGTTGTTGGTTGTGCTTGAAAAATTTAAGGCAACGTTCTGCTTCTTTAACAATTGCGACTGATCGCCTTTGGTTAGCCAGAAAGTTACATCGGTTTTAACGGGTTCGTTAGACGTTGGTGGTGATGTATCGCCTCCGCTTGCCTTCGGACTTTTGCTGCAGGCACAGGCAACAATCAAGATGGCCAGTGCAGTGCCCAGGTTGTAAACAGGTTTCATAATTATGGTTTTGGTTAGAGATTTCAGGGTATTTCGCATAGTATAAAATTGGTGAGATATTTAAAAGCATTGCCTATACTTTTTGGGTATAAGCAATGCACCTGTAAAAACAGGATTGGTTTAATTTGTGTAATTAAAGTTTATTTTCTGGTCGCCGATCTGGATTCTGAATTCTCCAGCTTCGGTTACTTTTTTGCCCTCTACGTTTACAACGGCAATATCTTCGGGTTTTAAAGTGAAGGTAACTGTTTTACTTTCACCTGCTTTTAGGTCGATTTTTTCAAAACCCCTTAAACGCTTTACATCCGGAGTAATTACACTTGCAACAAGATCGGAAGTGAAAAGCAGTACACTTTCTTTGCCGGCCCGGTTTCCGGTATTGCTCACTTCAACAGAAATGCTTAAGCTTTCACCAGCTTTTAGGGTATTGCTGCTTAATTTAAGGTTACTGTATTTGAAAGTGGTATAACTTAAACCCTGACCGAAAACATATTGCGGGTTATAATCCGAATCGTAATTATAAACACCTTCTACGGTTTCACGTGCCTCTGATGGTTTGTGGTAATAGGTAAATAAGGCATTTGGGAATTGTGGATAAGTATAAGGCAATTTACCTGATGGATTTACATCGCCGAATAAAATATCAACCAGCGCATCAGCACCGTAATTTCCCGGAAGGTAGGTTTGAACCACAGCACTCATGTTTTTTTCGAACTTGCTGATAATCCTCGGACGGCCTTCGTTCAATACCAAAATAACAGGTTTTCCGGTTGCGGCAATCTTTTTGGCCAGTTCGGTTTGCAGGTCAGAAAGATAAAGATCGCTCAAATTACCCGGCGATTCTGTATAAGTATTTTCGCCCAGGCACAATACCACTGCATCTGCATCTTTGGCGGCAGCAATGGTTTCGTCTATTTTATCGGCAAAATCTTCGAAATATTTGCCGTCCATTTTATAGCTCACGCCAGGAAGGTATTTAATGTTATTGGCACCGTTTTTATGTTGCAAAGCTTCTAAAATGGTATTATAATCTTTTGCAAATTCTTCTACTTTTTCACCCTGCCAGCTATACGTCCATGCGCCGTTTAACGTACGCATCGAGTTTGCATTTGGTCCGGTAACCAATAATTTTATGCCTTTTTTTAAGGGAAGGATGTTATTGGTGTTTTTTAATAAAGTGATCGATTCGGCTGCAGTATTGTAAGCAGCAGTCTGAAATTCTTTACTGGCAAATTTTGGGTAATCTTTAGGGTTGGTGGTTGGTTTTTCGAATAAACCGGTTGCAAATTTTACCAGTAAAATCCGGCGTACCGCATCGTCGATCCTTTCCTGTTTCACTTTTCCTTCTTTAACCAGTGCAACCAGGTTATCGCAAAATACTTCGTAGTTACAAGCAATCATGCTCATGTCTATTCCCGCATTAATGGCCAGCATAATCGCTTCTTTATCGTCTTTAGCAATATGGTCTCTTTTAAAAAGATTTTCGATGTCGCCCCAGTCGGTAACCACCAAGCCTTTAAAGCCCAGTTCTTCTTTTAATAATTTGGTAACGATATTGTAGTTGGAGTGAACCGGAATGCCATTGATAATACCCGAATTGATCATCACCGTGTGTGCGCCAGCCTCTACAGCAGCTTTAAACTGTGGCAAATGGTATTCTCTTAAAGCCTGGTCGGAAATAAAAGAAGGCGTTCTGTCTTTTCCGGTGGTTGGGGTTTGGTAGCCTAAAAAGTGTTTTAATGAGGTTGCTACTTTATAAGGATTGGCTACGTTATTATCTTCTCCTTCGTAACCTTTAACTGCTGCTTTCCCCAATTCGGTAACCACGTAAGGATCTTCTCCAAAACTTTCCCACTGGCGTGGAAAACGCGGATCGGCGCCTAGATCCAGAATAGGAGCAAAGTTCCATGGAATAGAACTGGCACGGGTTTCGTAAGCCGTGATTGAAGCGCCGTTTTTAACCAGACTTCGGTTAAAGGTTGCTGCCTGACCAATCTGTTGCGGGAACATGGTTGCACCGGCGGTATAAGTTGCACCGTGTACTTCATCAACACCATAAATTACAGGGATTTTATTTTTACCTTTTTTAATGGCCACATCCTGGATTTCACTGATAATTTTATACCAAACCTGTGGCGTGCGTGCCCTGTTGTTGGAAGTATTTAATACCGAACCCACATGGTATTGAATTAAAGCTTTATCCATTGCGGCTTTATCGAGCGTAAAAGGCTCATCACTTTCGAAACGGCTTTTCCCGGTTCCGATTACATCAAGGGTAATCTGTGCCATCTGGCCCACTTTTTCCTCGAGGGTCATTTTGCTTAATAAAGCCTCAATTTTGGCCTGGTTTGTATTTTTGATCTGGGCCTGGGCGCTGAAAAGACTTCCCATTGCCAGGAGTGAGAGCAAGGTTTTTTTTAACATCATAGAAATTAAGTTATAAAGCAAAGGCGACCGTAGCCGCCTCTGTTTTTTATAGAAATTAACGTACGTTAGGATTTTTGTCTAATTCATCCTGCGGAATCGGGAAATATAATTTTGAAGCATTCAGGTTATAGTTCAGGTTTGCTCCTGTACCATCAACCTGTGCATTCATAACCGGAATTACCCTGTTTGTTCTTAATAAATCAAACCAGCGGTGACCTTCGAACGCCAGTTCCAGGCGACGTTCGTTTTCAATTGCTAAACGCATGGATGCCTGGTCTGTAGCAGGTGTGGCGCCCAAATTAACGCGGCTACGGATCTGATTAACCAATGGGGCAGCAGTTGACCACCCCGAAGCACTTAACTCGTTTACAGCCTCTGCTTTTAATAAAATGATATCAGCCAATCTCAAAATATAGTTATCAGATTTATCATCTGCACGGTATTTATTGATGTATGGGTAATTGGCCTTTGACCAGTAAGAATCGCTCCAGCCTTCTGATACCACATTATTAAACTTGATGCTCGAAGCCTTGCGGATCGCATCGCCTGCATCATCAAATGCTTTAGCTAAACTATTGGTAGGCGTGTTAAACCTTTTCCAGCCTGTACCAACCAATACGCTGGGCATCCAGTTGCCGTGTAAACCTCCGTAACCATCGTACTGCATTTCCCAAATGGCTTCTGAATTGTTTTTGTGGTTAGAATCCCAAAGGAAATCGTAATTTGAAATCAAAGAATAACCACCGCTAATTACCGCATCGCAATAAGTGTTAACCTTAGTCCAATCCGGAGTCGATTTACTTGCATATACTTTAGCCAAAAGTGCATTTGCCACGCCTTTAGTCATAATGCCTTTAGTAGGGCCTGCAACACGTGCATTGGCTGCACCATACTCCAGATCGGAAATGATCTGTGCATAAATGGCATCTACACTTGCTTTTGCAGGGTAGAATTCGGCATCGGTTGTAGGTACTTTAACCACTAACGGAACCGAACCCCATGTTCTTACAAGGTTGAAGTACATGTAAGCCCTTAAAATGCTGGCTTCTGCAAGGATTTGTTTACGTCTATCACCTACATCAAGTTTTGGATCTTGTATATTTGAAATATTGGTAATGATAAGATTGCAATTTTTAATATCGCTATATAAAGCATTCCAATCTCTTCCTACGTTACCGTTTGTAGAGTTTACTGTAAATAGATCCAACTGGATATTGGCCGGGTTATCTCCACCGGCATAAGCATTATCCGATCGTACATCACCATTTGTCATGTAATCCCAGATATGGAAATCGTTGTACATCCCATCGTATGCACCCTGGATTAGTTTCTCTGCTGCTGCTGCATCTGCAAAAGCTACATCAGGACCTACCTGTGTAATGGGAGTTTGATCTAAGAAATCTTTTTTACAGCTGCTCAATGCCAAAGTAATGGTACCCGCTGCAATTAATGAATATATTTTAAGTTTCATTGTTGTCTGAATTAAAAGCCTACGTTAACACCAAATAAGAAAGTTCTCGATTGAGGATAAGTACCATAATCGATACCCATTGCTGGTCCGTTGGCCGAGTTTACGTTAACCTCCGGATCAAAACCTGTGTATTTTGTAAAGGTTAATAAGTTATAAGCAGAGGCATAAAGCATTACTTTGCTCATTTTAAGTTTACCTAGCGTAGCTGCACCAAAATTGTACGATAATGTGGTGGTTTTTAAACGCAGGTAAGAACCATCTTCAACAAAACGGCTGGAAGTTAAAGTGTTGTTCGTGTTATCTTTTATTGCTCTCGGAATATCGGTAATCTGTCCTGGCGTTGTCCATCTGTTTAACACCACGGCCGATTGATTTTTAGAATCATTCATGCCTTCCAGTTCCATTCTCGATGCATTGAACATCTGGTTACCCTGAACACCCTGGAAGAGGAAGTTTAAACCAAAGTTGCCAAATGTAAACGTGTTGTTAACACCATAGGTGAATTTAGGTTGTGCCGAACCGATAAAAGTTCTGTCATCCGCATTAATGGCACCATCTCCATTTAAATCCTGATAAATGATATTTCCTGTTTGAGGATCTACACCGTTTGAAACATAACCGTAAAAGCTACCCAACGGACGACCGGTTACCACTCTGATTGCAGCATCACGCTCATAAATACCACCAAAAGTAATCGAATTTACTTTATCACCTAAGCTGGTTACTTTATTGCGGTTTAAAGAGAAGTTGATGTCGGTTGTCCAGGTAAATTTATCTTTTATAAAGTTTTTGGTCGTTAAAACAAACTCTAAACCTTTGTTCTCCATATTACCAACGTTTGCGGGAATACTACCGAAACCGATTGAGTTAGGCAAAGGCTGGTTAATTAAAAGGTCCTTAGTTTTCTTTAAATAGGCATCAGCAGTAAAAACCACGCGACTGTTGAACATAGATAAATCTAAGCCAATGTTGGTCTGTGTGGTTTCTTCCCATTTCAATCTTGGGTTTCCGATTTGTGCAAGTACGTAGGAACCTTGAGTAGTTGGATTATATAACTGTAAATAAGAATAATCTCCAATGCCCTCATCATTACCCACCTTACCCCAGCTCGCCCTTAATTTTAAATCGTTGATCGATTTTACATCTTTTAAGAAATTCTCGCCGGAAATTCTCCATCCTACTGATGCTGAAGGAAAATAACCGTATCTATTCTCTTTACCAAAGCGTGATGAACCGTCGGCCCTGAAATTAGTGCTGAATAAATATTTGCCATCATAAGCATAAGTTAAACGCGCTAAGTACGAACGTTTAGACCACTCAGATGCATTTGGCAGTTGTGGTGGAATTGAAGTACCATGATCTAAAAGCTGACCATTTGCACCGATAAAATTCTGCTCGTTATAAGCAAGGTAATAATATTTAGATTGTTGCAAAGTCATACCCCCAGTGGCTGTAAAAGCATTTTTACCCCAGTTTTTGGTATAGTTTAAAATGTTTTCGTTTAACCAGACATGGTCGGTACTGAAATTAGAATTGATAATTCCTTTTTGTGTTCTGCCATAATCTGTTGAATACGGATCTAAGAAATAAGAATATCTGTTATCGTTATTGTTTGTACTGATACTCGATTTGAAAGAGAAATCCTGTGTGAATTTAATTTCAGCAGCAAAAGCACCTAAGAAACGGAAGTTTCTGTTTCTGTTTCTTGCAGCGTTAGCATTGGCCACAGGGTTTTCTGATCCGCCTTTGTAAGGGTTAAATGCATAAGTGCCATTAGCTGCATAAACGCCAATGGTAGGAGGGGTGGTTAATGCCGATAAAATGGTTCCGCCTCTTGCTACGTTAGCGTTATCGCTTACATCTATCGAGTTATTTTGAGTAATGGCCGCATTACCGGTTAATTTTAACCATTTGGTAATGTTTTGTGAACCATTAAAGTGGATGGTGTATTTATCCAGTTTTGCTGGCGATACCACACCTTTATCTTGTTGATATCCTGTTGATAAGGAGTATTGTCCGCCTTTTACACCGCCAGAAATAGATGCCTGATAGCTGTTCTGGGTTCCTGTGCCAAAAGTAAGGTCTTGCCAGTCGGTATTCTCATTACCTAAACCGTTGGTATCATAACCCAGTTCTTTCATCAGGGCGATGTATTGGTCCCTGTTTAACACATCCTGTTTTTGCCAAAGGTTAGAAAAACCTGTAAATGCATTAAAGGTTGCGCGGATTTTATCAGACGATCCTTTTTTGGTGGTAATCAATATTACACCATTTGCACCACTCGATCCGTAAATCGCGGCAGCTGAGGCATCTTTCAAAATGGTTAAACTTTCAATATCGGTTGGGTTTAAGAAACTCGCATCGCGTGAAGTTACCCCATCAATAACATACAGCGGACTGTTAGATGCATTGATTGAGGTGTTACCGCGGATGGTAACCGATACGCCCGATCCTGGCTTTCCTGATTGTGAAGTAATCTGCACACCGGCAGCCTTACCCTGAATAGCCTGAAGCGGATTGGTTACTGGCTGGTTCTCGATATCCTTTGATGATAACGATACTACAGCTGTTGTTAAATCTTTCTTAGTTGTGGTACCATATCCGATTACGACCACCTCATTTAACTGTTGGTTATCGTCAGATAAAGTAACGTTTACGGTTGTACGTCCACCCACCGCTTCTTCTATCGTTTTATAACCAATAAATGTAAATTCTAATGTTGAGTTTTGTGGAGCGCTGATTGTATATCCACCATTATCTCCGGTAGAAGCCCCCTGGTTAGTTCCTTTCACTTTTACAGATACGCCAGGCAATGGTAATCCCTGCTTATCTTTTACCAAACCTTTTACAGTAATATTCTGTGCCATACTCAGTGAGATACCGCATAGAATACACACCATAAGCAATGTAAACTTTTTTCTCATAATTTTGCTCATTGATAATATTATATGCGGTAAAGTTAACACCCAATTAATGTTAAATACAAGCATTTTGAATGTTAAATTTTTTGTAACTATCTGATATTTAGGTTTTTGTGATGATTTCGATACGCTTTAATACCGTTGTTGAAAAGGCCTTTTTAATGCTGATAATCAGCGTTTAAGTAGCTTAGACAAGTCGTATCCCGGTTACAATCTGATACGCTTAAATACCCTTTCTTTTTTCTTGAAAAAAGCATTAAAACAAACAAAATTGTGACGGATTATGAGGGCTAATTACTCAATTACAAGCTGGCTCCAGCCATTTTTGGCGGTTTTTTTAAGCGTTTTCTTCCGGTCTTCCATCACTTTTTTAATGCGCGAGCCAAACGTCCAGCAGGTACTTTGCCTGATGGAGAGTAGTTCTGAGAGTTTATGTGAGGAGATTTTTCCTTTAGAAGAGTAAATCAGGAAAATCATATAAAACGCTTTATTAATCGGGATGCGGGTATTATGGAAAATGGTATAGGTAGTTACCGATTCTTCATAACCACATTTGCTGCAACGGCGACTGTGTAAAATATGTCCGGCAAAATAATGATCGTTGCTACATTTGCGGCAGTGGTAACCATTACTCCATTTTAATTCGGCAAGAAATTCGTAGCAGGTTTCTTTATCAGGATAAATTTTACTGAATTCCTCAAAATCAACCTCGGTAGACATTACCCTGTCTCGAGTTACCTTTTCTACACTGGTTTGCAGTTCTTCATTATCATGCTCCAGCAAAACGTTCATCCGCGAAATTTCTTCTGCCTGTTGTTGTAAAAGGGCGTTAGCTTCTTCTAAAGCCTGATTTTTACTTTCAATAATCAGCGATTTGTGATAAACCTCACGTGTACGTTCTTCTACCTTGCTTTCCAGTTCCTGGTTAATACTATCTTTCAGTTTGGCATTTACAGCCATCTGCCTGATGATTTTTTGCTGTGCTTTATCTTTTTTCACTTTAAGGATCCGCACTTTATCGCCTATGGCAAATGATAGAAAGATCATTTCGAGCACAAAACAGAAACTTAAACTGTAATAACTGATGGCCCCAAAATTTAACCAGCCAATGCCCAGCATAATCAGGAATTTCAAGGTAAAGCCTGCAAACAAGAAACTATAACCCAAAACAAAGAAACGTGCTGGTTGGTAGCCATTTCTGTAGATATAAATGCCTGTAAAAAAAGCAACCGACAGTGGAATAGCTTCTATAAATTTATAGCTGAACAGCGTTTGATCGAACAGGTAACAATAGGCGAAGAAAACTATCCTGAGAATAATAACTCCTATAATAAACCTGTTTAACTTAGGCGCTTTGGCCTTAACATATAAAAGTTCTCGCGTAAATAACAGTGCAAAAATACTGGTGGCACAGAGTGCAAAAGCATAGGCAACCTGGTTCCATGCAGGTGCATTGGGCCATAAATACTGATAGGCAATCCCGTCGGTACTCATTTCGAAAAAGCCGACGCTTAAATTATAGAGTACATAATAGAGGTATTGCTTTTGCCTGATGGCAATAAACATAATGAGGTTGTAGAAACTGAAAACCAGGATCATTCCATAAAAAATCCCGAAATAGAAATACTCGTCCAGGGCATATGAAATAAACCATTCGGTGGTTCTTAATACAATAATGATATCGGCAATTTGAGAGGAATTGATTTTGAAATAGTAGGTCTGTGTTTCGTTCCCTTCGTTTTGAAGCGGAATTTCGAAGTTTTTATGGTGAATGAGCCGGTGACCAAAATGATTGGCATCACCCAATTGTTCAACAGCATATTTTTGATTGGCCTGGGGAATGTAGGCGGTAATATGGTCAATGGTTTGGTCGAAAAATTCGAGCAAAAAGGGTTTATCTGCCTTGTCGTTCTGTTTAATTTTAATTCTGAACCAGTATGTTTTGTTGAGCTGTTTGGTTTGCGGCGTACTCGTTAGGCTGGCTTTAAATTTTTGATCAAACGCCCTACTGTTAATTTGGTCGAAAGTGTAGCGGTTGCCGGCATCTTCCAAAACCTCAATTTCTTTAAAAGTGAAGATATGCTGCGGCACAGAATCCTGCATTTCGACTATTTTCTGCGCTTTTAAGCTTGAAACAGAAAACAATAGCAGGATAACAGCGAAAAAAGGGAAACGCCTAAAATGAATTGGTGCCAGCATGATCTGCAAAGGTACAAATTTGTAACGATGACGTATCGGTCAGGTTATCAGCCGAATTTCATTTTAAAAAATTAACGAAATGCTGGTGCCTTTATGCTCTTCAGATTTAATATCCACTTTAATTTTATGAAATTTGGCAATACTTTGAACTATGGCCAGACCTAAACCGAAGCCATTTTCTTCACTGTTACCACGTTTAAAGCGGTCAAAAGCGTTTTCTACCAGTTCAGCGCTCATGCCCGATCCGGTATCGCTAATGGTGAGTATATATTTTTCAGCTTCTGTTTTATCGCTAATGGTAATCGAGCCTCCATCTACATTATATTTGATCGCATTATTAATAATATTGATCAAAAGGGTATGAATTAAGGCCTTATTGCCTGTGAAATGGAAGTCTTTGGTAAGCTTAGACTGATAATTGATCTTTTTATCAATAATTCTGTCCTCCAGGTCTTCGTGAATATCGGTTATCTCCTGTTTTAAGCTAATTTCTTCTGTTTTTAGGTATTGATTGTTCTCTACCTTAGAAATCAGTAATAAACTATTGATAATCAGCTTTAAACGGTTTAATGTTTTTAAAGAAGCGTAGATTTTATTTTCGTGCTCTACCGGAATATCTGGTGTATTGAGCATGTTTTCGAAGCGTGTGCTTAAAATGGAAATAGGAGTAAGCAACTCATGCGAAACATTGGCAATAAACTGTTTTTCTAAAGCAAAAAGGGTGTTTATTTTTCGCATTAACGAATTGATGCTATTATCTAGAATTTTAAAATCGTTGGTGCTGGTTGGGATGTTCTGATAATTATAATGGGAGGGATCATCAACCAGGTTAATCTTCTTATCAATAATGAGGTAAAATGGTTTCAGCAGGAAGTTAGAAAAGGTAAAATCTGCAACCAGGGTAATCAATAAGGCGGCAACCAGCACAATCAACATGTAAAAACGGATTGAATTTTTAATCGATTGAAGCGCGGTCATTGTTTCGCCGATCTCCAGGTTGTACCAGTTTTTCTGGTAGGAAAACTTATAGTTCAGGATGCGGTAAACTTCTATATCGCCCTCTATCTCCCTTTTTTCGGTAAAAACCTTTGCGGTAGAATCCGACTGGTTATCTGCAATATCGGTTAAAACGATAAACTCTTCCTTTAAAATATTGTAATCGGTGAAAGATTGTTCTTTATTTAACAGACTGTCGATTTCATTATTACTTAAATGTTCGAGAATCTTATTTTTTTTTTTAATTAAACGGTTATCGAGCTGGTTATAGGCAAGTCGGTCTAACGAAAATAAAATGATCGAACCCAATACCAGTATGATGGCGATTTTGGTGATTGCATTGTATAGAGAAAACTTAACCTGTAACTTCATTTAGATGGATGATGTTTGATGTAAAATGGATAAAGGTTTATTTATCGTTGGGTTAACTGGTTAATTGTTTAAATCGGTTAATTGAACGCTAGCCGCCAAACGCACAACCCAAAACGCACTAGCAATTAATCCTGTAACCAATACTTCTCACCGTTTCAAACCAATCAGTAGGACTTAGGGCTGCTAGTTTTTTTCGTAAATTTTTAACGTGTACATCTACAAAATTAGAATCGGAATTTACTTCTAAAATATCACCCCAAACATGTTCTGTTAAGCTCATGCGCGATACTACTCGGTTTTTGTTCAGTACCAGGTAGTTAAAAATCTCGAATTCTTTTTTGGTCAGGTTTAATCTTTCTTCGCCAAAAGCCACCGTTCTGTTTTGGATATTGAGCAGAAAATCATGAACGTTGATTTCGTTTTTCTCCAGTTTATGTTTTCTTCGCGTAATGGCGTGCATCCGTGCCAAAAGTTCGTTTAACGAAAATGGTTTTGGCAGGTAATCATCTGCACCTTCATCAAGTCCTTTAATCCGGTCGTCTACAGCACTGCGGGCAGTTAAAATGATTACGGCATCATCGCGGTCTTTGGTGCTTTTTAGTTGCTTTAAAATATCGAAACCATCGCCGTCAGGCAAGCCTAAATCAAGCAAGATAAAATCGTAACTGTTTACAAATATCTTTTCTTCCGCAGAAGATTTTTTCCATGCATGTTCTACAATAAAGCCTTCTTTACTTAAGAATTCATCCATTTCGAGTGCCAGGCTCTTTTCATCTTCAACTATGAGTACATTCATTCTGCTAACTGTGTTTTAATGTTTAACCGCCATGCGCTTTGCGCTCAGCGCTATGTGTTTACCCTACAACTAAGTTAATATTTTTTAATATGATCGCACAGGCTTCTTCAATTTCTTCTTTGGTGATAATTAAAGGAGGGGCAATGCGCATGGAGTTGCTGCAATGTAAAAACCAGTCGGAAAGTACGCCATCGAGGATACAGGCATCAATTATTTTTTTGTTGATCTTAAAATTTTCGAATTCAACCGCCAGCATTAAACCTTTTCCTCTTATTTCTTTAATGGCAGGGTGTTTTAATAGTTGTTTAAACAACTGGCCTTTTTCTTCCACTTCATCCACAATGTGATGATCAACAAGTGTGCGTAAAGTGGCTAAACCTGCTGCGCAACAAACCGGATGGCCGCCAAAGGTAGTCATGTGGCCCAAAATAGGGGTATGCGATAAAACCGACATGATTTCGAGGGAACTGATAAAAGCGCCGATTGGCATACCGCCACCAATACCTTTGGCTAAAAGTAATACATCAGGCACTACATTGTAATGCTCGAAAGCAAACATTTTACCACTTCGGCCAAAACCCGATTGTATTTCGTCGAAGATTAATAAAGTTCCGGTTTCATTGCATTTAGCCTTTAAAGCCTGCATGTAACTTAAATCGGCCACACGAATTCCGGCTTCACCCTGAATGGGTTCTATAAAAACTGCTGCAATTTCTGTGGTGATTTTTTCGAGGTCAGCATGGTTGTTATGTTCGATAAAACTTACATGAGGCAAGAACGGACCATAGCCAGATGAATAAAAATCGCTTTCCATTAAACTCTCAGCACCCTGGGTACTGCCATGGTAAGCATTTTTACAGGCAATAAAACCTTTACGGCCAGTATAACGTTTGGCCAGTTTCATGGCGCCTTCAACAGCCTCGGTTCCTGAGTTTAAAAAGTAGGTACAACTTAAACTTTCGGGTAAAATATCAGCAAGGGCTTTGGCAAAATTTACCTGTGGTGTTTGCACATATTCGCCATAAACCATCAGGTGCATATAGGTTGCGGCTTGTTCTTGAATTGCTTTAACTACTGTAGGGTGGCAGTGGCCGACGTTGCTGACACCGATGCCGGCAATCAGATCTAGATGTTTTTTATTGGTAGTATCATATATATAAACGCCCTTTGCCCTGACAAATTCGAGCATGAGCGGTTCGGGAGAGGTTTGTGCATTGTGTTGTAAAAACAACTGACGTTGGGTAAGCATAGCACAAAAGTACGGAAATGATAGAGTGCTTTAAAACAAAAAAGACCTACATCGCTGTAAGTCCGTTTTATTATTGTCTTTGTCCGCCTTTAAACCTGTTCAGCAATTCCCGTTTAAAGCCCTCCTGGGCCCTGTAAAACTTGCCTACTACCTTAATCGGTAATGAAGATTTAAGTTTGTTGTAATATTTTTTATCCAGGTTGAGGTCTTTTTGCTTAAAATCGAATTCGCTCGTAATTAAACTTTGCACCTGCGCATCCGTTAAATTATCAATTTCGGTTGTTTTACGGAAAGAGATCATTTTCTGCATGCGCTCTTTACGCAGGGCATTTTGTTCTTCCTGCATATCGTTATAAATTGGCCAGAAAATTTTAGCTTCTTCAGGTGACAGATCCAGTTTTTGGGTAAAAAAAGCTATTTTAAGTGATTCTATTTCTTCTCCCTTTGGTCTTTGTGCCAAAAGGGTAGTCGGTAATAAAAACATTAAAGCAACAAATAGTAAATTCTTCATTTCTTTATTAATTATTTAGTTCCTGAGATAAATCGTTTGATGAAAAATTGCTCAGGATGTAGTTTTCCATTTCTGTATCTGACGCAGAAGTAGTTTTGGTATTTGATGAAGTGGTGTTTTGGGCTTCTAAATGATCAATGATCGTACTTTCATCAATATCATATAACATTTGTTCATTTACCGCTTCAGCAGATTGTACCTGTTGAACTGTTGTAGTTGTTGAACCATTCTGGTAAAAATAAACTCCAAATGAAGCCATTAAAACAAAACATGCCGCACTTGCATATTTAACAATATTACGGCGCCATAAAGGAATAATCTTTGCCTCTTTTTTAGATTCTGATGCTGCAATTCTATCCGTAATCCTGCTTTGTAAAGTATCAAAGTAATTTTCGGGTACTGCAAAAGTACTTTCTGCCTTAGGCATTTCTGCAAGGGCAATGTGGGTTTGTATCCGTTCCGTTAATTCTTCAAAATAATTCTGCGGAACTTTAAAATTATTGTCACTGGTTTTCTGTTTTAATCCATCTAAAAAGACAGCAGAAGAAATGGCCTCATCACAATTTTCGAAATATCCATCAGGAACGGAGAATGGATTGCGTTTCCCCATTGCCGCAAGGCCAGGGGCTTCGTTTATCCAATCGTTATTTTCTATATTTTCGTTCATCACAGATATATGATACAATTAATGTGAAAAGGTTTAATAGTCTATTTCATCATTTGTAATAAAAGCTTCAATTTTTTTTGCAGCGATGTGAAATGATGCTTTTAAAGCGCCTACAGAGGTGCCTAAAACTTCCGAAATTTCTTCATATTTCATATCATCAAAATATTTCATGTTGAAGATGATCCGCTGTTTTTCGGGAAGGGTAAGGATGGCTTTTTGCAGTTTGAGCTCGAGCTTGTCGCCGTTAAAGTAAGATGATGCAACCAGATTATCAGCAAGTTCGGATGATACTTCATCCAGGGGCGTGTTACTGCGCTGTTTTTGCTTATTTAAGAAAGTGATCGATTCATTTGTGGCAATGCGGTAAATCCAGGTATAAAGCTGAGAATCACTTCTAAACTTATCGAGGTTTTTCCACACTTTAACAAACACCTCCTGTAAAAGATCATCGCAATCATCATGGTTTAACACCAGCCTGCGGATGTGCCAGTATATTTTTTGCTGGTATTTTTTCAATAACAGGTTAAAGGCTTCATTTCGCGTTCGCTCAACGGCAAACATGGCAAGGATTTCTGAATCTTCAACTTGTTTCATTTATTTTTTTAGATGTGAGATACGAGATATGAGATGTGAGATTCGCTTAGACACAACGTCTCAAATCTCACATCTAATTTTTCATATCTAATGTTCCAAATCTATTTTTTTCTGCCAATTACTTTCTGTACCGCTTCAACAATGTTCACCGCATCTAAGCCGTATTTAGCCATTAACTGATCTGGTGTTCCGCTTTCGCCAAAAGTATCATTCGTCGCAACAAACTCTTGTGGGGTTGGCAATTCGGTAGTTAATAAACGGGCAACACTTTCGCCTAAACCACCAAATTTGTTATGTTCTTCACAGGTAACTACACAACCGGTTTTTTTAACTGATTTTAAGATCGCCTCATCATCCAATGGTTTAATGGTGTGGATGTTGATGATTTCTGCATCGATGCCTAGTTCAGCCAGTTTTTCACCAGCTTCAATTGCTTTCCAAACCATGTGACCGGTAGCAATAATGGTTACATCTTTTCCTTCGTTAACCATCCAGGCTTTACCGATCTCGAATTTCTGATCAGGATCTGTAAATACAGGAATAACCGGACGGCCAAAACGTAAATAAACCGGACCTTCGTATTCTGCAATGGCTAAAGTTGCTGCTTTGGTTTGGTTGTAATCGCAAGGATTGATCACCACCATGCCCGGCAACATTTTCATCAAACCGATATCTTCTAAAATCTGGTGGGTTGCACCATCTTCGCCCAGGGTTAAACCTGCATGAGAAGCACAGATTTTAACGTTTTTATTTGAATAAGCTACCGATTGACGGATCTGATCATAAACACGGCCGGTTGAGAAGTTGGCAAAAGTACCTGTGAATGGAATTTTACCACCAATCGTCATACCTGCCGCAATACCGATCATATTTGCTTCGGCAATACCAACCTGTGTAAAGCGCTCAGGGAAATCTTTGATAAAAGCATCCATCTTAAGCGATCCGACTAAATCGGCACATAAGGCAACCACATTTTCGTTTTTCTTTCCAGCTTCATGTAAGCCGGCACCAAAACCCGAACGTGTATCTTTTTTTTCTGTATATGTATATTTTTTCACGAGCTTATATTTTTATTTAAAGGTGTTCAAGCTTGCTTCGCAGGTTTTCATACCCCAAACCCCTAAAGGGGCTTTATTTGTAGTTAAAATTAAAAGTTATTTACTCCCCCTTCAGGGGGTAAGGGGGCTAGTAATCCCCTAAAGTTTCTGGTAATTGCGCTAAGGCTGCAGCTAATTGCTCGTCATTAGGCGCTGTACCATGCCATTTATGAGAACCCATCATATAATCTACACCAGCACCCATTTGCGTGCTCATTAAGTTTAAGATTGGTTTACCTTTTCCTGTTAAAGTTTTTGCATAATGTAAACCTTCAACAATAGCTTGCATATCGTTACCATCAGTATTGATTACGTGCCATCCGAAAGCTTCAAATTTAGCCTGAAGACTATCTAAAGAAAGTACTTTTTTAGTAGGACCATCAATTTGCTGGCCATTATAATCTACACTGCAGATTAAAGTATCTAACTCATGGAATGGTGCAAACATAGCAGCTTCCCAGTTTTGACCTTCCTGTAATTCTCCATCACCATGTAGGGTGAAAACGTAAGATTTATCGCCGTTTAACCTTTTGGTTAAGGCAGCACCGATAGCTACAGACATACCCTGACCTAATGAGCCTGAAGCTACACGGATACCTGGCAGGTGTTCGTGTGTGGTTGGGTGACCTTGTAACCTGGAATCCAGTTTACGGAAAGTTGCCAATTCACTTTTATCAAAATAACCTGCGTGGGCAAGGGTACTGTACCAAACCGGAGAAATGTGGCCATTAGACAGGAAGAATAAATCTTCACCAATGCCGTCCATACTGAATTCTTTCTTATGGTTTAAGACTTCGAAATATAGTGCGGTAAAAAAATCGGCGCAACCCAATGAACCACCTGGGTGGCCTGATTGACATCCATGAACCATTCTTACGATATCTCTTCTGATCTGAGAGGCAATATCTTCTAGCTCTTTAATTGTATGTTTCATTAAAATAAGAGGTTGTTGTTACATAGCAAAGGTAATATTTTACCCGCTATATCATAATTAGTTATTGATTAAATCGAGTACTTGTTGTGTTGAGTTTTTGGTGTCAACTTTTTTGATGATGTGTGCAATTTTTCCATCACCATTTATAATAAATGTAGTGCGTACAGTACCCATATATTTTTTGCCATACATATTTTTTTCTGCCCAAACGCCATAGTCGTTTACAATTTTCTGGTCGGTATCGGCCAGCAGGGTAAATGGCAGGCTGTGTTTGGTTACAAATTTCTGGTGCGATTTTTCATCATCAACACTCACGCCTAAAACTACAATGCCTTTAGCCTGTAAGCCCTGATAATTATCTCTAAAATCGCATGCCTCAGCGGTGCAACCCGGGGTATCATCTTTTGGATAAAAATAAAGCACCACCGTTTTTCCTTTATAATCACTTAAGGAAACTTCGCTGCCATTTTGGTCTTTTGATGTAATTGCCGGTGCCTGATCACCTTCTTTTAACTCTGCCATATATAATGATTGAATTTTGAATGTTTTAATGATAGAATGTTATTATCACGTGCAATTTAAACAGATTAATGTATTATACTGTTCGGGATATGTTAAAAGATGACATTTCTGCGTTCAAAGCATAAGTTTTTACGGCATCCTGATCATGAAATTCCTAATCCAAAAGATCCTGTTACTATCTGAAGAAATTGACGGTATATTTTCTTGTATTTTCTTTCATATCCGTTACAACCAGTTCTAAAGTATGCTTACCCGAAGTTGTTCTCTCATCAAAGCTATGCCAAAGTGTTGCCGTTTTGGTGTCGAACTCCATTAAAACCCATTTGCCATCAATGTAACCATTGAAGCTTTTGATACCTGATAAATTATCGCTGATTTTGAAAAAGATTTTAGATAAACCGACCATGCTTTTCCCTTCTGAAATATTGACCGGGAAAATCCGTGGGCCGATGGTATCAGTTGCAATATAAAAGCTGCCGAAGTTTTTAGGAGTAGCTTTAACGTAACCGTTGTCGAAACTTCCGCCTTGCGATGAGCCATTTGAATTTACAATCAGTGCTTTGCTTCTCAGGTTTTCTGGCAAATTATCAGCCTTAATCCAAAGATCGAAACCAATATGTAATGGGGTAAACCTGTTATGGATCTGGTGCACTGCCGACCATGCATTTCCTGCTGGCCGAGGTAATTTTTTATAGGTAAAATTTAAATCGCTATATAAAGTACTTTGCGGAAAAACCACTTTGACATCTTCAGCATTAAATTCGTTTACCTTATTATAAGGATAAATGATTCCGGCCGGCACTACCGGCGTTACAACCGGCGCCGAACCTGCATTTACGGTAAATGGCAGAACAGATGCATTTCCTTTCGAATCGGTAATGATGTAGCGGAGATGATGCTGGGCGCCATCGTTAAAGTTGATACGGCCGTTATTAACTAATCCACTATAAATTTTTAAAGGATTTCCCGGATCTACAAAACTTTTCTGGATGCTTCTTTTGGTATTTAAATAGGTAGGATAATCGATATGCGAGTTGATGGCCTTACTATCTTCGAAAGCAAAGCGCTCCAATGCGGAGGTGTACACCATTTTACCATCAACTTCTAACTGAATGGAATATACCCCGTTTGTACCCGATAAACCATTATGGCGATCGGTTACTACGATACCAAAACCTACTTCGCCGGTTAAACTGACTGGAGCAGCGGCTTTATAAGTGCCGTTTGCACCGGTAATGGCGATGGCCTGTTTGGGAGTAGATTCGTTAAAAGTTTTGCCATTTAAACGGTAAACATATAATCCATGGATTACCGGCGGAATATTATCGGGAATTACAATTCCAAAAAACTGTGGATTGATGGTTTCTTCTGTTTTGGTATCCCTGATTTCGAAATGCAAATGCGGACCGCCCGAACTGCCGCGGTTACCCGACCAGGCAATAATCTCACCTTTATGAACCGGAATCAATGTAGCATCAGGAAATTCGTCAATCTCGAAAGATTTCTTTTCATACTCGAGGTTTTTAACAATGGTTGCAATTTTTGGTGCAAAACGTTGCAAATGACCATAAACTGTGGTAAAGCCATTTGGATGATTAATGTACAAAGCCTGTCCGAAACCACTGTTCTGTACCCTTAACCTCGAAATATAACCATCAGCAACGGCGTAAACAGGATAACCTTCGCGCTGATTGGTTCTGAAATCGATTCCAGAGTGAAAGTGATTACCTCGGATTTCACCGAAAGAGCCTGCAAGGGCAGGGGGAGTAATATCTAAAGGCTGTCTGAAATCGGTAATCGGGTATTTATTGTTACTAAAAATCTGTTGTGCCTGAACAAAAGTTGAAGCAATTAAAAGGCAAATTGAAACGGAAAATTTTAACTTGTACTGGATCGGGTTTTTAATCATTCGTTACTTTACATCAAAATTTAAAAGTTGCTTTCCTTCCAACCAGGCTTCCAATTTGTCGCCACGGTTTGTTTTGCCAACACCCTGCGGCGTTCCTGTGAAAATTAAATCGCCTTTTTTTAAGGTGATGTACTGGGAAACAAAGCTGATTATCTTCTCGAACGAGAATAATAAATCTTTAGTATGGCCAACCTGACGGCTTTCCCCGTTTACTTTTAACTCGAAATTTACGTTATAAAGGTCTTCGAAATCGCTTTTTGGAAGAAAAATACTGATGGGTGCCGAATTATCAAATGCTTTGGCCAGCTCCCAGGGCAATCCTTTTTCTTTATGTTTCGCCTGAATATCGCGGGCTGTAAAATCGATACCCAAACCCACTTCATCATAATAATTGGCCGCAAACTTTTCGGCAATGTGTTTTCCTTCCTTACAAATTTTTAAAACCACCTCAAGTTCGTAATGCACATCATCCGAAAAATCGGGCAGGTAAAATGGTTTATTGTCTTTTAAAACTGCGGTATCAGGTTTCAGAAAAATTACCGGGGTAGTTGGAACAGGATTGTTCAGTTCTTTTGCGTGTTCGGCATAGTTTCTGCCAATGGCGATGATTTTCATTTTTTAATTAATTTTTTGGTTATGACCAAATTTTGAATTTCTCCAACTATCCAAAAGTATTCTTTCTTTAGCTGTGTCGATTGTTATAATATTAACAGTAAAGGCTTTTTTATCAAAAAGCCTGCTATATATACACCAATGCATAGTGGTTTTGTTTTGATAATCGACCCCTATCTTAAATGTATAAAACTTGAGCCCATCAATTACTTCCAGGGTACTTGATGAATCTAATTTGGAAACCGCAGGGTTTTTGAGCGTTTCATATATCATTTTATTTACATCTTTAAACGACCTGGAATAATCCCTATCGCTGCTGGAAAATGGCTCATATAGGGCTTCAAGATAGTTAGCTTGCTCATTCTTAAATAAGAAAATGTTGTTTCCCTTAAACTCAACATTATCTCCGTAATTATCTTTGAGTTTGTTTGCGCCCATTTCCTGTTTTTTCTCTCTCTCGGCTGCGCTTACTTCTTCAAAATTTTCAGGAATTGCGATTTCCCATTTAAAATCTTTGTTGTAGAATACTCTTTTTTTAATAGATAAGGATTGTTCAGGCGATTTCTGCTGCTGGCAGCTTTGTAATATTAGCATAAATACAAGTAGAACAAAAATTTTCATAATCTGTATCGTTTAAGAATATTCTTCAATATTCCTTCAATAAAAGAATATCTCTTAGTCAAAAATAGAAAAGAAAATGATGTTATAAAACAGAGATGCGTTTTACCTGACTTTCTGACCCTGCAATTACCCTTAAAAAGTAAATGCCCGGGTTTATTCTGTTTGGAATGTTAAAGGTTTTGGTTTGCTCGCCTGCATTCAGGCGTTCGTTGGCAAGCGTTGCTACCTCATTACCTAATAAATCGATGATTTTAATAGTGGTCTGAGTGCCATCTTTTCCAATAGAAAGTATAATATTAAGTTGTTCTTCTACCGGATTGGGATATATTTTTACAATCGTTAACAATTTATCCTTTGCTACAACCGTTGTATTTTTGGTTGTCGTTGAATAAGTATTGAACATTCCTGAACCTCCAATAGACATGTAGAGCGGTTTGTAAGGCGTAATGTTGGCTTTAATTTCAGGAATTCTGCCTACTTTTTTGGTTCTGTTTTTTAAGCTAATGTGAATACTATCAGCTTGTTGCGCCATAGAATTTACGTTGCACAGCAATGCGATGCACAATGTGCATGCTATTTTTGTGAGTAACGTTATCTTAGCGTAGAGTTTCATCAAATTGGTATAGCAAATGTATTAATTTAAAACAAAGAAATTAAACATTTTGTTTAAAAGCCATAATTTAACACAATTTAACAATAAAAAATTATTTTCATAGTGTTAAAAATACACAATAATTTGGTTGTTAAATTGTTATAGTTAGTTTACTTTTGCCGCACTAAAAATATCAACGAAGTGTCAAATCATAAAAATGTCAACGCGTTAACCGCCGGCGGTGTTCTAATTAGTTTAGGAATTGTGTTCGGTGACATTGGAACATCACCTTTATACACACTCAACGCAATTTTTACCAGCATATTAGGTGTAAAAGAAGGCATTGCGCACCATCCGGGGTCTATTACCACTGATGTAGTACTCGGAGTGCTTTCCTGCATCATCTGGACATTAACCTTACAAACCACCATTAAATACGTAATCATAACCTTAAGGGCCGATAACAAAGGTGAGGGAGGAATTTTTTCACTGTTTTCTCTGGTGAGAAAAAAGGCAAAATGGTTAATTGTGCCTGCTGTTGTTGGAGGTTGTGCGCTGCTTGCCGATGGTGTAATTACGCCGAGTATCACGGTAACATCAGCAATAGAAGGCTTAACCAGTAAATTCGATATACCTGTAGTTCCGGTAGTAATTGCCATTTTAACGGTGCTTTTTATTATCCAGCAATTTGGAACCAACCTTGTAGGAAAGCTTTTCGGGCCGGTAATGTTTGTCTGGTTTACTGTTTTGGGTATCGCCGGACTTTTATTTATCGTTAAAGACCTAAGCATATTAAAAGCACTTAATCCTTATTACGCCATACATTTGCTGGCTACAAACAGTAAGGCATTTATTATTTTAGGTGGTGTTTTTCTTTGTACCACCGGGGCCGAGGCCTTATATTCAGATTTAGGTCACTGCGGACGGAATAACATCAGAATTAGTTGGATTTTCGTAAAAATAACCCTGATTTTGAATTATTTAGGTCAGGGGGTTTGGATTTTACAGAATGAGGGTACTTTTATTCCAAGTTCAAAAATGAATCCTTTCTTTCAGATTATATCTAGCCATTTCCAGGTTCCGATGGTAATTCTGGCTACTATGGCTGCAGTTATTGCCAGTCAGGCCTTAATTAGTGGTTCATTTACGCTGATATCAGAAGCGGTACGTTTAAACCTTTGGCCAAAAATCAAAATCGTTTATCCATCTGTTCAAAAGGGACAGCTTTATGTACCTTCCATCAACTGGATGCTTTGGCTGGGCTGTTGTAGTATCGTTTTCTTCTGGAAAGAATCTTCTAAAATGGATGCTGCCTATGGTCTTTCCATTACCATAGCAATGTTGATGACGACCATTTTGGTAAGTGTTTATTTAAGGAGCAAACGTTTCCCCAAATACCTCATCGCCATTTTTATTTCGGTGTATGTTGTTATAGAAGGTACTTTCCTTTTCAGTAACCTGCACAAGTTTTCGGATGGTGGCTGGTTAACCGTATTAATTGGTTCGGCACTGTTTACCGTGATGTGGAGCTGGTTTATTGCCCGCAAGATTAAAAACCGGTTTGTTAAATATGTAGAAATTGAAGATTATTATCAGATTTTAAGCGAATTAAGTAACGACGAATCTGTTCCGAAATATTCTTCTCAGCTGGTTTATTTAACGAGTGCAAACTTTAAAACAGAAATAGAATCTAAAATTATTTATTCGATTATCCAGAAGGAACCAAAACGTGCTGATGTGTACTGGTTAGTGCACGTTGATGTAATGGATGAACCTTATACATTAGATTATAAGGTGGAGTTCTTAATTCCCGGAAAGCTGATCAGGATCGATTTCAGGTTAGGTTTCAGGGTAGAGCAGCGTGTAAACCTGCTTTATCGTAAAGTGGTTGAAGAGTTGGTTAAAAACGGCGAAATTGATATCACCAGTCAATATACCTCGTTAAACAAGCATAAAATTGCCGGCGATTTCAGGTTCGTGCTTTTAGAAAAACACTTGTCTAAATTTACCAAACTGAGTTTCTATGAACGTACCATTATGGATTATTACTTTATCCTTAAAAAATTAAGTTTATCAGAAGAGCGCAGTTTTGGCTTGGACAGCAGTTATGTGGATGTGGAGAAGGTGCCGTTGATTTTCGTTACCCCGGATGACATTGAATTGCACAGACTCCCCGTTTAATTAATGAGAACTGCGCTTTTGATTTTGGGTATTGTGCTATTTATAGCAGGTCCCGCAGCTAAGATATACCATCTTGATCATGCGAATAATTACATGATCGCATCAGGATTAGGTCTTATAATGATTACAGCAATGGCTTTTATTAAGAAGAAATAAATAAGATCCTCTTTCTGTGAAGGGGGACTATTGGTTGGTGTCTCACCGACCGAAATAAAGGATTTTGAATTGAACGACGTATTTTTATTGGGGGCTCACTGGCGGAAGTAATTAATCTCTAAAATGTATAAGGATTTTGAATTGATCAATTCCTGTTTCATAAAAGTTTGCGCTGCTCCATTCATATCTTTAGGGTGAGTACATAAATTCCATTTCTCTTTAATTGGATTATCATCGATATAATCTAGTTTTTGTATTAAAATACTTTCACGACTTAATGGAATAGCCAGTGGATCTCTTTTCCAGAATTGAAAAGTCCTGTCATTCTTTTGAGAACGATATTGGTTTATAAGTATAGGATTATTAACTAAAAAATACTTTCTGAACTCGTGTGCTGTGAATTTAGTAAAGCTGGCAGCTGGAGATTCTTTTCCGTTTAATTTAAGCATATTCCATATCAAATGGATGTGATTAGGCATGATAACATAGCCGTATATCTCAATAAGCTTTTGATCAACTAAAAACTTCAATGAATTTATGATGATCATTTTCAAGTTATCATCATGTAATAAATGTGCGAAATTACAGATGGTATCTGTATAAAAATATGGATAATTATAATCCATTTGTCCCTGTCTTTTATGGAAGATGTTCATAGTTTTATCAGTATTTAAGTTGCAGGGACAACCTATATACAAGATACAAATATTAGAATTATTTTGTTTCGGTTGGTGAGACACCAACCGATAGAGCCAAAGGCCCCTGCTTTTGAATAATCATAACCCTTTAACCTGACCGATCTCCGATGGTGTATTAAAGGATTGTACTTCATTTACTAAAACTAAACCTCAGGATGTGCCAGTTTACTATGCCTGTAACCGTAAGCAAAATAAACCACAAGCCCTACTACCAGCCAGATCCCAAAACCAATCCAGTTGGAGATGCCCAGTTCACACATCATATATAAACAGCTGATCAATCCTAAAACCGGAATTAATGAAAGGTTTTTGGTGATGCAATAATAGGTAATTATAATGCAGATAATCAAAAAGATCCACATTGGGATTTTGTGTTTAAACAAGCCCCAGCCGCTTTCATATTTCTTTTCTACCGGTACTTTTGAAGCTGATATAAACTGTTCGTAACGATCAGCAGGTAAGGCGCTTAGATAAGATTCAGCATCAACTTTCTCTGTTAATATAATCTGTGGGGCAGCATTTCTAACTATTTCTTCCTTTACAATTTTTAGCTCATCGCCACTTAAAGAAGTAACAAAAGTTACCGTTTGAATGGTTTTAGGTGAATTGAAGAAGAATGCTTTGGTTTCCTTACTATATTGTGTAAAGGCGAAAATGATTGTTGCGATAAATATTACAGGAACAATAAATTTACTGTTTACGTAAGGGATTTTGAACTTTCCGCGTTGTACATCCGGTCTGTTTTGCAATACTAAAACGCCTGCACAAACCAGTACAAAAGCGAATAATGTTCCGATAGAACAAAGATCGGTAACAATGGTCAGGTTCATAAACAGTGATGGAACAGCAACCACAAACCCCACCACAATAGTGGCAAATGAAGGTGTTTTATATTTCGGATGGATTTTAGAAAATGATTTAGGTAATAATCCGTCCCTGCTCATGCTCATCCAGATACGCGGTTGTCCCATTTGGAAAACCAATAGCACACTGGCCATGGCAAATACCGCACTTACTGCAATAATACCACTCATTAATTTTAAATTAATCTGGTCAAAAACAAACGCTAAAGGATCGCCGACAGCTAAAGTATCTGATTTAACAATACCCGTTAAAACCAGGGCAATGGCAACGTAAAGTATGGTACAGATGATGATTGCCCACATCATACCGCGGGGTAAATCACGCTGTGGATTCTTACATTCTTCAGCTGTGGTAGAAATAGCATCGAAACCGATATAAGCAAAAAATACTGCAGAAACGCCTTTTAAAACCCCTGAAACACCGTTTGGAGCAAAGGGATTCCAGTTTTTCGTATCAACATAAAATATGCCAACCGATAAAACCAAAAGAATTACAGCCAATTTAACTACCACCATGGCATTGCTTGCGTTGCGGCTTTCTTTCATACCGCGGTAAATTAACCAGGTAATCAATATGATAATGCCTAAAGCCGGAATATCTGCCACAAGGTGAAAACCACCTATTTGTGGTGCGGTAAGCCAGGCATTGTTGGCCAGAGCCGTAGCCGGATCCAGGCCTGCCAGGTTTTTACCAGCCGCCAAAAGTGCCTCCGCATGTTTATGTCCGTTATAAGCGCTTAGGTAATCCATTGTCATCCAGTCGGGTACATGAATGCCATCTATGCCGAGAAAAGGTATTTTTATCGTGGAGAGTAGTCCGGTAAAGTAATCAGACCAGGATATGGCTACGGTGATGTTCCCTATGGAATATTCCATAATGAGCGACCAGCCGATAATCCAGGCAACAAGTTCGCCAAAAGCCACATAAGAATAAGTATATGCACTGCCCGAAACCGGAACCATTGAGGCAAATTCTGCATAGGCAAAGGCTGCAAAACTACAGGCAACTGCAGTAAAAATAAACAAAAAGATTACTGCCGGACCTCCATCGGCACTTGCTTTACCTATCGTACTAAAAATACCAGCACCAATAATTGCTGCAATCCCAAAAGCGGTTAAATCGCGAACACCTAGTGTTTTACGTAATGTGTTTTCATGGTCGCCATAGCCTTTTGCTGCATCTTGTAATATCTTGGAAATGGATTTCTTTCTGAATAGCTTTTCGAACATCTTTTGTTTGATTGTTTCTTCAAACTTATAAAAAGTTTGGTTAAAAACGTTTAAAGCCGCATATAATTTTCATTACAGATGGTTTTAAGGATAAAACGGGTTTAAAAATTGTATGATTATTGATTTTAAGTCAAAAAAGGCAATTATTTGGCTAGAATAATCCTTTATTTGATTCGCATAATTTTAGGCTTTTTAAAAGTTATATTTTTGCCGCTGTTTGATCGAAAAAGGTTATACAATGCCATAAAACCTTGTTTGATTAGAATATTAATGACAACAGGGTAGTATCATGACCGCAAATACAACATCAATTAGATATATCAAAGCACATAACCAGGGCATTGCCACATTACTGGCCTTTGCCTTACTTCCTATTTCGGGCTTTGCCACAGACATTTATATCCCTTCATTGCCTGATATGGCAGGGGCAATACAGGTAAGCAATGTTCAGGTTCAGCTTACCTTAAGTATTTTCTTAATCAGCTATGGTATTTCGCAGCTTTTTATTGGCAGCGTACTCGATAGTTTTGGCCGGTATAAAATTTCACTCTATGCATTATTGATTTTTGCCGTAGCCAGTATTGTTATTGCCACAACGCATAACATTTACCTTATTTATTTCATGCGTGTTATCCATGGGGTAACGGTAGGTGCAATTGTGGTGGCAAAAAGGGCATATTTTGTCGATCTTTTTGAAGGCGATCAGCTAAAACATTATTTGAGTTTATTTTCCATCATCTGGAGCACCGGACCAATCGTTGCGCCATTTATAGGCGGTTATCTGCAAACCGCTTTTGGCTGGGAATCTAATTTTTACTTTTTAGCCGGATTTGCAGTCGTTTTTGCAGTGTTGGAAATCATATTCAGCGGTGAAACCTTAAGGCATTTTACCGATTTCCAGCTGAAGAAAATAACAGGCATTTATGCCGAAATGATTAAAACCACCAGTTTTACGCTAGGTATTGTAATGCTGGGTTTGGCCTATTGCATGGTGATGGTTTACAATATGACAGGACCATTTATCATTGAGCACCATTTAAATTTTTCTCCGGTGGTAGCAGGTTATAGCTCACTGTTTCTGGGTTTCGCCTGGATGGTTGGTGGCTTTATCGGTAAAGCAACCATTAATAAACCCTTTTTTAGAAGATTAATGATCAATTCGCTGTTGCAGGTTGCTTTTGTAGTACTAATGATTGTGAGCTTAAATTTCGTGTCTAACTTATGGTCGTTAATTTTCTTTGCTTTTATTATCCATGTCGGTGCAGGCTATACGTTTAATAACTACTTCACTTTCTGTTTAAGCAAGTTCCCTAAAAATGCAGGAATTGCAGGTGGCCTGACAGGTGGTTTCACCTATGTAATTGTTTCGCTATTGAGTTATGGTGTGGTAAACCTGATCCCTGCCAAAGATGAACGAAACCTAAGTTACAGTTACCTGGTTATGATCCTGTTATCGGTTTTAGTCATGTTTATCATCTCAAGGATTCGGAAAAAGGAAGTTGTTTTATAGTTTATTGGCCATTTGTTTATTAAGTTACCGTCATCTCGAGCGGAGTGCAACGTAGTCGAGAGATCTACCTCGAGATAGATCTCTCCCTGCCCGAAGCAGGCGGGCGCTCCACTGCGTTCCGGTCGAGATGACGAATTTTTTTTAAATGCAAACAAAAAAAGTCGTGGCAAAATGCCACGACTTTCGTTTATTTAACGGTGAGGAGGGAAACCTTTCAGCCCTCCGCCTTCAAACCTTCTACCACTCTTATCCCAGTTTCTCAAGCTCCGATTTTACAAAACCGGCCAGTTCTTTTACATATTCTGCGCTGAAATCAAATTTAATACCTGCGGTTTCATATATTTCATTCATTGGTTTGGTGTAGCCCAAAGAAAGTGCAGCCAGGTATTGCTCCAAAGCTTTTTCAGGATTTTCTTTGTAGTTTTTCCAAACGGCAATGGCACCTAATTGCGCAATAGCATACTCTATATAGTAAAATGGAACTTCGAACAAATGAAGTTGTTTCTGCCATCCGTTACCAAATTGCTGTTCTAAATCTGTCCAATCGGCAAAACCAGCGCCAAAGCGGTTATAAATCTGTTTAAAAGTTTCTTCGCGGTCGGCAGCGGTATGGTTAGGGTTGGTGTAAATCCAGTGTTGAAACTGATCGATTACCGCAACCCATGGCAATGTTTTTAACACATCGGCCAGCTGCTCTTTTTTAGCGCGGTTTAAATCTTCTTCATTGTCGAAATAAACATCCCAGTTATCCATTGAGATTAACTCCATGCTCATAGAGGCCAGTTCAGCTACCTCAGACGGACAGTGTTTAAAGTCGTTCAGCTCCAGGTTAGCTGTTAAAAAAGTATGGATGGCATGTCCTCCTTCATGAACCATTGTGGTTAAATCGCGCAGCGAGTTTGCAGAGTTCATAAATATAAATGGCGCTCCGGTTTCGGCCAGAGGATAATTGTAACCACCCGGTGCCTTGCCTTTTCTGCTCTCTACATCAAAAAGATTATTGGCCTTCATGGTAGCCAGTTTTGCACCCAATTTTTCGTCAATGGCGTTAAAACAGGCAATACTTTTATCAATCAGTTCTTCACCATTATTAAAGGGTTTTAAAGCTGGTTTACCACTTACGCTTACTTCCAGGTCCCAGGGTTTTAGTACCTCTAAACCTAATGCTTCGCGACGTTTTTCTGCCTGTTCTTTTAAAATCGGAACAATTTCTTTCTCAATCGCATTGGCAAAATCATAACAATCCTGAGGCGTATAATCAAAACGGCCCAAAGCCTGGAACATATAATCGCGGTAATTTTCGAAACCTGCATTTAACGCTACCTGGTTACGTAGCTTAATTAACTCGTCAAACAGGATATTTAAGTCATCTTTATCAATTAAGCGGCGCTGCTGGATCGTTTTCCATGCATTTTCACGAACCTCGCGGTTTAAATCTTTAATGAAGATCGAAGCCTGCTCCAAAGTGTATTCCTGTCCGTTAATTTGCACGCTCATTGCACCTGTGGTGCTTTGGTATTTCTGTTGTTTTACCTGTAATTCAGTAAACAGTTCAATGTTTTCGTCGCGGTAAAGTTCTAAAGCTTTTTTAATTGCACGGCTGTAAACGAAATACTTTTCCTTATCCAGTTCTTCCATAAACGGACTTTCTACAAACTTTTTATTCAGTTTGTTGCCTAACGGAGAGATTTTCGGTTCTATTTCTGTTGCAAAATATTGAAAGTTCTTTACCAGCTCTCCATTGGCGGTATCGCAACTCATTTTAATGTATCTCCACGCAAAATCTTCTTCCAAAGCGGCTTCCAGTTCCGAGCGGTCTTTTAGCCATTGCTCCAGTTCAGCTGCGTTGTTTATTTCGCGGTGTTGTAATTCAGTAAAAATCGGTTCTAAATTTTCCCAGGTAATGGTTAGTTCCTGCGGAATATATGTTCTGGGTTTTTTCGTTATCATCATAATATTTAATTATTGAATGTGAGAAGGATTGAATTAGAGAATGGTCATCACTCACTCATTTAAAATTTTTAATTATTGAATGAGAGAAGGATTGAATCAGAGAATGGTCATCACTCACTCATTTAAAACTCATTCATTCTCTCATTTTATTTATGTCTCAAATACGCATCTATTAAAAAGCATACGGCAAATACCACCGATGCATAACCATTTAAGGTTTGAAAAGCCCTGTTTACTTTGCTAATATCGTTTGGCTTAACGAGTAAGTGCTGATATATCAACATCGAACAGAAAAACACAATACCTACGTAATAAACCCAGCTGAAAGATGTAAAAAACACTGGTAAAATTACACAGGTAGCCGATAACACGTGTAGCAGCACCGAAACATTTAAAGCATTTTTAATGCCAAGCGCAGATGGTATGGAGTGTAAATTTTCTTCACGGTCAAATTCCTCGTCCTGCAAAGCATAGATAATATCAAATCCGCTTACCCAGAAAAGTACCGTTAACGAATAAAGTACAGGAACGAGGGCAAAATGTCCGGTAACGGCAATATAGGCACCAATAGGCGCCAGGGCAAGTCCTAAGCCTAATACCAAATGGCATAGTGCAGTAAATCTTTTAGTATAACTGTAAAATAAAACCACAAACAGCGCTACCGGCGATAAATAGAAACAAAGCGGGTTGATAAAGTATGTGGTAATGGCAAAAAGGACACAGTTGATTATGACGAAAATCAGCGCCTCATTTGCCGAAACCTTACCAGCCGGAATGTCCCTCATTTTGGTACGCGGATTTTTAGCATCGATATTCCGGTCCAGATAACGGTTAAAGGCCATTGCCGAATTACGGGCGAAAACCATGCAAAGCAAAACCAGAATCAGTTTATACCACGAAAATGGACTTTCGGTAGTGGTAACGCCCAGAAAGAAGCCAATCATGGCAAATGGAAGCGCAAAAACTGAGTGAGCGAATAATACGAGTGAAAAGTATTTTTTCATTTAATAGAAAGGGTTAACTGTATAAATTGGTTAACGGTTAATTGTGTTAGTTGGTTCAATGGTTTGATCGTTATAGTTGAAAATTTAATAGTTTAAAGAAAAATCAGTCGTTAAATAGATTTCTGAAACTTGCTATCGACAACCCAACCATGGACCATGAGCTACAAAACTATGAACCATTAACCAATGACTAATGAACTACTAAACCATCTAAAACTTTTTATAATCTGTCGGAACCACGAAATCTTTATTCACCTCATAAATGAAGTTTAAAACGTCGTCTTTTCCGTTTCCTTTTTCAGCAGATGTAATAAAGGTTGCCGGGATTTCTTCAAAAAATTCCCCTAATTTTTTCTTAAAGGCAGCTACATTTTTCTGAGTGGTGGTCATTCCCTGTTTATCGGCTTTAGTGAAAATCAAAGAAAAAGGAATCTGTTTTTCGCCTAACCAGTAGCAAAATTCAATGTCGATTCCCTGAGGCTCCAAACGGCTATCAATTAAAACAAAAACGCACTGTAAGCTTTCTCTTTTGGTAATGTAAGCGCGGATAAATTTTTCCCATTTCTCTCTGCTTGTTTTCGAAACCTTGGCATAACCATAACCCGGTAAATCGACAATATACCATTTCTCGTTAATCAGGAAGTGATTAATTAATTGGGTTTTTCCTGGTCGCTGGGAAGTTTTGGCCAATCCATGCTGATTTACCAACATATTGATCAGGGAAGATTTACCCACGTTAGAGCGGCCAATAAATGCATATTCGGGCATTGTTGGTACTGGCAGGGCCGAAATTTGGGTGTTGCTGCAAACAAATGTTGCCGTTTTGATAATCATAGGCGCAAAGGTAGGGTTTTGAGTCGGAAGTCCGAAGACCGAAGTCCGGAGTCCAATTTGATAATCTTTTTTAATCTCATTTTTGACAATACACTGAATACTTTGCGTCAAAGACTTCGGACTCCGGACTAAAGACTCCCGACTTTTATCTATCTTTGCCTCATATCATGAATCAGAATATCACCCCATACCAAGTAGAAGATGCAACTAAAAAAGAGCAGGTTGCAACCATGTTCAATAACATTTCGGGCACTTACGATTTTTTAAACCATTTTCTGTCGTTAGGCATTGATGTGTTGTGGCGTAAGAAAGCCATTAAAGAACTGGTTTCCATCCAGCCACGGATTATGCTTGATGTAGCTACAGGAACGGGCGATTTTGCCTTTGAAGCCATTAAAAAGCTTCATCCCGAAAAGGTAATTGGTGTAGATATTTCTGAAGGCATGCTTGATGTAGCCAGGAAAAAAATCAACGAACGTAATTTGAACGAAACTTTTACCGTTCAGGTGGGCGATTCGGAGGGTTTACACTTCGAAGATGATACTTTCGATGCCATTACATGTGCTTATGGCGTGCGGAATTTCGAAAACCTCGAAAAAGGATTAACCGATATGTACCGGGTGCTAAAACCCAATGGAAAAATGGTGATTTTAGAGTTTTCCAAACCAAAGGTATTTCCGGTAAAACAATTATATAACTTCTATTTTAAGCACATCACGCCATTTTTTGGTAAACTGTTTTCTAAAGATCACAGGGCTTATACTTATCTGCCCGAATCGGTAGCGGCTTTTCCTGATGGAGAAGATTTTACAGGGCTGATGCAAAAAATAGGTTTCAAAAGTACCAAACAAAGAATTTTAACGTTTGGAATAAGTTCGATATACATAGGGACCAAATGATCAGAAAATTAAGCCTCATTCTTTCACTCTTCGCTGTTTCTGCAACTGCTTTTGCCCAAAACTGGGGTGGTGGTATAGATGATGAAGATTGGAGTTTTGGTTTTAATTTTCAATACATCTCTGCAGAATACAAAATCCTTAAAAAAGCAAACTGGCGTGAGCCTTTCTACGAAGTACCAAATTCATTAGGGGTTTCTTACGATCCCAATTCGGGCATTCCTGTTACTTCACGTTTAAATGCGATTTACAGTACCCCCTCGCAAGGGTTTGGACTGGGCTTTGTAATGAACCGGATGATTTCCGATAATTTTGATATCCGTGCAACCCCTTCACTTATATTCAGCGATAGGGTAGTCAGTTACGAATATGAACCAAAGGAACCGATTAACCTGGGTAACGGACAGACCAAAAATTTTCAATCACTGGTTGAGCGGAAAGTGCAGGCTACCATGTTCGAATTTCCACTGGGGATAAAAGTAAAATCCAACCGCCTGAACAATTTCAGGGCTTACTGGCTCGGTGGTGCAAAATACTCGATAGATATTGCCTCGAAGAAGAAAACCTTCGATGAAGGTGAAAGTCCGGTAAACAAATTGTTAAAAAATCAGCGTAATTATCTTTCTTACGAAACGGGGATTGGCTTTGATATTTATTTCGAATATTTCAAAATGTCGCCCGAAATTAAACTGTCGTATTCTAAAGGCGATCTGCTCCAGCATGACGATACCGTTTATGCCAATCCGATAGATAAGTTGAAATTACGTCAATTAACATTCAGTTTGATTTTTCAATAGTCCTGCAATTCAAAAAAACTTACCTTTGCTGATGTAGGTAAACCTTGAAGTGTTAGCTTGGGGCTTACCGTGACTTAAAATTCATAAACATGTCTAAAATTGCATTAATTACAGGCGCAACTTCTGGTATTGGCGAAGCCTGTGCACATACATTTGCCCAACAAGGTTACAATTTGGTGCTATTGGCGCGCAGGGAAGACCGACTGGCTAAAATTGCCCATCACCTTGAAGATAAATATGCCATCACCATTAAACAGGTTCTTGCTGATGTACGCGATAAAGATAGCCTTACCGCGGCTTTAGCAATTTTGCCTGACGAATGGAAAAAAGTAGATGTGTTAGTTAACAATGCAGGTTTAAGTCAGGGTTTAGATCCGATTGATAAAGGCGATACAAATGATTGGGATACCATGATTGATACCAATGTGAAAGGTTTGCTTTATGTAACCAAAATTGTTTCCAACTGGATGATCCCTAACCAGTCAGGCCATATCATCAACATCGGTTCTATTGCAGGTAAGGAAGTTTATCCAAATGGAAACGTATATTGTGCCAGTAAACATGCTGTTGATGCTTTAACCAAAGGCATGCGTATCGATTTGCTTGCCCACGGGATAAAAGTGACTGCAATTAATCCGGGTATGGTAGAAACCGAATTTTCGGTGGTGCGTTTTAAAGGCGACGAAGAGCGGGCAAAAAAGGTATATGAAAATTTTGAGCCTTTAATTGCCGATGACATTGCCGATGCCATCTGGTACGTAGTGAGCAGACCAAAGCATGTAAATATTAATGATATGCTGATAATGCCAACCGCACAGGCAACAGCAACGATAGTGAATAAAACCCCCTAACCCCCTGAAAGGGGGGATTACGTGGGAAATTTAATAAGAAATAATTCAAATTAATAAAAAGAAAGCCCCTTTAGGGGTTTGGGGTAATAAAAATGATATCAGATACTATAAATCAGGAAATGAAAACAGCCATGTTGGCTAAAGACCAGGCAACATTAAGAGGTTTAAGGGCAATTAAAGCTGCTTTACTTTTGGCTAAAACAGAAAAAGGTTCAGCCGAAGAAATTACAGAAGAAGCTGAGCTTAAAATCCTTCAGAAACTGATTAAACAACGTCGTGAATCTGCTGATATTTATAAACAGCAAAATCGCGAAGATTTATACCAGGTTGAAGAAGAAGAAATTGAAGTAATTAACCGCTTCCTGCCTAAGCAGCTGGACAGGGCAGAAGTTGCCGCAATTATCGAAGAGGTAATCAAACAATCTGGTGCTACATCGGTTAAAGATATGGGGAAGGTAATGGGCCTGGCAAATAAAGCACTTGTTGGTAAAGCCGATGGAAAATTAATTGCCGAAATTGTTAAAGAAAAACTGGCTTAATTAAGGTAAAAGGTAGAGGCTTGAAAGGTTTAAGGCTAATTTATCGCCAGCCGCTAGCCGCTTTACGCATTACAAATGGAGTTTTTATACCGTTTTCGATTTTATTTCAGAAAAATGGCATAGAAATGCATAAATTTAATTTTACTCTACTAACTTAGTAGCACAATACCATCTAAATATATATGACTTACCCGATAATAGAAGAAGACGGATTTAAATACATCGAAGCTGGAAAAGGCGAGACACTGGTATTGCTGCACGGCTTAATGGGCGAACTAAGTAACTGGGAGCTTGTTATAGAGCACTTTAAAGACCGTTACCGTGTAATTATCCCGATTTTACCCATTTATGATCTGCCGATTTTAACCCTCGGTGTAAAGGCTTTATCCAGGTACATTCACCGTTTTTTAAAATATAAAAATTTAAACCAGGTAGTGCTTGTGGGCAATTCGCTTGGTGGCCACGTTGGACTGGTATTTACGGTTGCACATCAGGAATTTGTGAAAGCCCTGGTACTCACCGGAAGTTCGGGCTTATACGAAAATGCTTTTGGTGGTTCTTTTCCGCGCAGGGAGAGTTACGATTACATTAAAGAAAAAGTAGAATTTACTTTTTACGATCCGGCAACGGCAACCAAAGAACTGGTTGATGACGTATTTAAAACCGTTAACGACCGCTCGAGGGTAATCAGGATTTTAACCATGGCTAAATCGGCAATCCGCCACAACATGGCCAAAGAACTTTCAAAAATTACCATCCCTGTATCATTGATCTGGGGAAAAAACGATAAAGTTACCCCACCGGAAGTGGCAGAAGAATTTCACCAGTTATTGCCAAATTCTGAATTAAACTGGGTAGATAAATGCGGGCATGCGCCTATGATGGAACATCCCGAAATATTTAATACCTTTTTGGATAAATTTTTAGATAGGATATTATTGAAATAATGTTTGCTGCAGAAATCATATCGGATGCAATTCCATCATTAAGAACCGCTGACACGGTGCAAAAAGCTTTAGATCGCATGAACGATTTTAAACTAAAGCATTTGCCGGTAGTTAACGAGGCTACTTTGCTGGGTTTGGTTTCTGAAGATGATTTATTAAATATCCCTGATCACGATACCCTTTTAAGTGATGCTGCCGTAAATACACTTAATGTTTTTGTGCTCAACAATGCACATACATATGATGTAATCAGGCTGTTGAGCCAGCTAAAACTTACTGCTGTTCCGGTACTGGATCAACAGAAAAATTATGTAGGCTTAATTTCCATCAATAATATGGTTAATGCTGTAGCAGAACAATACGCCGTAAATGAACCCGGTGGAATTATTGTACTCGAAATCAGCAACCGTGATAATTCACTTGCGCACATCGCTCAGATTGTTGAAGCCGATAATGCACAGGTACTCTCTTCTTACGTCAACGCTTTCGAAGATTCTACACGTTTAGAAGTAACGCTCAAAGTAAATAAAACAGAAATTACTTCATTGGTAGCTTCTTTCGAAAGGTACGATTACCTCGTTAAAGAAGTATATAATAACACACAGATTGATGATGGGTCGCAGGAGCGTTACGATTCTTTCATGAATTATTTAAATGTATAAACCTGCTTTATGAGGATTGCAATTTACGGGAGAGATTTTAATGATACGGTTTTGCCCTATGTTCAGGAGGTTTTTGATCATTTTGCCGAACATCATATCCAACCCGTTTTATATTCTAAATTTAAAACATCCCTTCACGGCAAAATCAAACTGCCCTCAAATACCCTTATCTTTCATAACCACGCCGAGCTTAAAGACCATGCTGATGTATTGCTGAGCCTGGGTGGTGATGGGACCTTGTTAGATACATTATCGCTAATCCGCAATTCGGGGATCCCCGTAATCGGGATTAATTTTGGCCGTTTAGGTTTTCTGGCGAGTATCAATAAAAATGAAATCGGACAGGCATTAAAGGCCTTGAGCAATGGCGAATATACTTTAGATTCCCGCTCGTTGTTAACCTTAGAATCGGATAATGGCTTATTTGGCGAAGAAAACTTTGCTTTGAACGATATTACGATCCACCGACGCGATAATTCGGCCATGATGATTATCCATGCCTCCATGAACGGTGAGTTTATTAATTCTTACTGGGCAGATGGATTAATTATTGCCACCCCAACAGGATCTACCGCTTATTCACTAAGCTGCGGCGGACCGATTATTTACCCTGATTCCAAAAACTTTGTAATTACGCCCATTGCACCACATAATTTAAATGTTAGGCCGGTAGTGGTTCCTGATGGCAACACCCTCTCTTTTGAAGTAGAAGCCAGGGAATCGAAATTCCTCGTTTCCTGCGATAGCCGCACGGTAACAGTAGAGCGTTCGGTTAAAATCAGCATCAAAAAAGCCGATTTTTGCATAAATCTGATCCGCCTTAACAATGAAACGTACTTAAACACGTTAAGGAATAAATTATTATGGGGCATTGATACCCGTAACTACTAAGTATGACGCCAGGCAAACAGCTATTCATTATCCTCTTTTTCTTCTTTAGCGGGCAGCTTGTCCATGCACAGCGTGCACCTATAGGCGAACCCTCCTGGGAAGTTGGGCTGATGGCTGGTGGGGCAGGTTATATTGGTGATCTCAATCAAAACAATCCTTTATATATCAGTGGTTTATCTGGCGGGGCTTATGTGAAGCGGAATTTTAACCAATACCTGGGTGTTCGTTTAAATTATACCTATGGAGAGGTAAAAGCTGATGATTCCTATTCGAGCAGTGAGCAGTTCCGTGAGCGGAACCTGCGTTTTAGAACTTCACTGAACGAATTTAGCGGACTGGTGGATTTTAATTTTTTTAATTTCAACCTTGGTGGCGGAACGAGGCAATTTACACCATACCTCTTCACCGGGGTGGGTTTACTGGTATTTAAACCAACTGTAAAAGTAAATGGCGAGCGGTACCGGTTAGACCGCCTGGCTACCGAAGGACAGGAAAATGGATATAAGAATGCCGTTTTAACCATTCCTTATGGCCTGGGCTTAAGGTATAATTATAAAGATACCTGGAGTGTTTTTACCGAGTTGGGTTACAGAACGCCTTCTACCGATTATATTGATGATGTAAGCGGCCGCTATCCGGTTAATCCCGTTTTTGTTGGAAATGGCCAGAATCAGGTGAATTTATCCGATCCTTCACGTTATCAAATTGGACAGCCAGGCACACAAAGAGGCGATTTTCGAAAAAGGGACACTTATCTATTTGTTAGTGTTGGCATATCTTTTACCTTTGTATCCTCAAAATGCTATTCCTTTTAAGCTGATTTTGATATAATTAATGGGATTTAAAGAACAAATAGACTATAGCCGCCTGCCAAAGCACATTGCCGTAATCATGGACGGTAATGGAAGATGGGCAAAAGGCCAGGGTAAAGTGAGGGTTTTTGGCCATGAACAAGGTGTACTTTCTGTGAAAGACATTGTAGAAGGCTGCGTGGAAGTAGGTATCGAGTACTTAACTCTATATGCATTTTCTACCGAAAACTGGAACCGGCCTAAAGAAGAAGTGGATGCTTTGATGCAGATTCTTATCTCTACCATCAATAAAGAAACCGAAACACTTAATAAAAACAACATTAAGCTTAACGCGATTGGCAACATTGCATCTTTACCGCAGGAGTGTATTGATGATTTGAAAGAAGCCATGGAAAAAACGGCTCATAACGAGAAATGTACACTAACACTGGCATTAAGTTATAGTGCAAAATGGGAAATTATAGAGGCGGCCAAAAAAATAGCATCAGCTGTAAAAGATAATGCGATATCGTTAGATGATATTGATGAAAACCTGTTTTCGTCTAAACTCACCACCGTAAATATACCCGATCCGGAGTTGATGATCAGGACCAGCGGAGAGCATCGCATCAGCAATTATTTGCTTTGGCAAATGGCTTATACAGAGTTTTATTTTACCGATGTTTTATGGCCGGATTTCAGGCGCGAAGATCTTTTCGAGGCTATTGTAGACTATCAAAAACGCGAACGCCGTTTTGGCAAAATTAGTGAACAATTAAACTAATTTTTCTTTTAACACTTTTTAACAAGCGTTTAAACTAACTTAGCACCACTTTTATACGATAAATGAAACCATAATAAGGGAAACACAATAAAGAAAATTTTGCTTTATAAAACATTGTTACCTTCGTGGCCATTACTGAACAAATTATTTTAATGAAAAGAATATTTCAAGTTTTAATTCTACTAGTTTTAGCCGCTCCGGCCTTCGCTCAAGTACGTCCACAAGGTCAGGCACCGGCAACCCCTTCTTTAAAGGTTGGTGGCTTAGATCTCGATTATTTTAGTCCAAAAGAATATATCATCGGTGGTACCACGGTAACAGGAACCCAATATTTAGATAAAGAAGTGTTAATTACACTATCTAAATTAACCAAGGGCGATAAAATCGTTCTTCCTGGCGAAGCAACTTCCGATGCAATTAAAACGCTTTGGGCGCAGGGATTGTTTGATGATGTTAAACTTAATATCCAAAAATTTGTTCAGGATTCTGTTTACTTCGAAATCGAAGTAGTAGAACGTCCGCGTTTAAGCTCCATCGATTTAAAAGGTGTTCGTAAATCTGAAAAAACCGCCATTCAGGAAAAACTGAATGATAAAACCGGTAAAATCGTAAACGATAACTTATACAACACAACTTCAGCCATTGTTAAAAAGTACCTGTTGGATAAAGGCTTTTTCTTTACCAAAATTGATTATAAAACCCGTAAAGATCCAAATGCCGAAAACAGTGTGGTGTTAGAAGCCTATATTGATAAAGGTCATCGTGTTAAAGTTCAGCATATCGATTTTACCGGAAACAAAGATTTTAAAGCAACAAAACTTAGAAAATACCTTAAAAACCCTAAACAGTTTGCCTGGTGGCGTTTTTATGGTTCCGGAAAATTCTCAAAAGAGAAATATGAAGAGAATAAGGTAAAAATGATTGCTAAAATGCATGAAAAAGGTTACCGCGATGCTGAATTATTAAAAGATACTATCTACCAGTACAATAAAAAGAAGGTTAACATCAGGATGGACCTTTATGAAGGTAAAAAATATTATTTCGGTAACATCACCTGGGCTGGTAATGCCATTTACCCGGATAGTATTTTACAGAAAGTATTAACCATCGAAAAAGGTGATGTTTTTAGTGAAGAAAGATTAAACAAAAAATTAAACGGTGGTGGCGAAAACGGTGGCGACATTAACAGTATGTACACCGATAACGGATACTTAACTTTTAACATCGATCCGGTACAGACCAAAATTTACGGTGACACCGTTGATGTGGAGTTACGCATGTATGAAGGTCCGCAGTACACCAACAACCGCATTACTTTAAAAGGTAACACCATTACCAATGATAAAGTGGTTTTGCGTGAGATCCGTACTAAACCGGGACAAAAATTTAACAAAAGTGATTTGATCCGTACCATCCGTGAGATTGGTCAGTTGGGTAACTTTGATGAATCTAAAACTGTTCCTACGCCTCGCCCTAATCCGGCAGATGGTACTGTAGATATCGAATATGCAGTAGAAGAAAAACCTTCAGATCAGATTGAGTTATCAGGTGGTTTTGGTGGTGGCCGTATCATTGGTACATTGGGCTTAACCTTTAACAACTTCTCATTACGTAACCTGTTTAACTTAAAAGCTTACAAACCTTTGCCAAAAGGCGACGGACAGAAATTAAGTTTACGTGGACAAACCAACGGTAAATATTACCAATCGTACAGTTTCTCCTTCTCACAACCCTGGTTTGGTGGCGAGAAACCGGTTAGCTTTGGTGTAAGTGCATTTACCTCATTACAATCAAACGGTTTAAGTAATGGTGATGCAGCTTTTCAAAAAATCCGTTTAAATGGTGTAACCGTTAGTTTAGGCAGAAGGTTAAACTGGCCGGATAACTATTTCCAGTTAACCCACGCGGTGAGTTTGCAACAATATATCTTAAATAACTATACTGGTTATTTATTTAATACCGGTACTTCTTATAACTTAAGTTTATCACAAGAAATCAGCCGCGATTCAAGGGATTCGCCAATCTTCCCTAAATCAGGATCGTTCTTACGTTTTACTATTCAGGCTACGCCACCATATTCATTGTTTAACAAAGTGAATTACGCTACGGCATCCGACAGGGAAAAATACCGCTTTACCGAATACCACAAATGGAAATTCGATTCGCAGTGGTACCAACGTGTTGCTGGTAACTTAGTGGTAAAAGCACAGGCGCAATTTGGTTTCTTAGGTCAATACAACAAAGCAGTGGGCCAGTCAGCATTCGAGCGTTTCAAACTGGGTGGTGATGGTATGCAGGGATTCGATTTCTTACAGGGTTCTGAGCTGATCGCTATGCGTGGTTATGCAAACAACACCGTTATTCCAAATGGTTCTGATCCAAGTATCGCGCAGCAGTCTGGTAGCCCGATTTACACCAAATATGTATTAGAGGCGCGTTATCCGGTAATTGCAAGTCAGCAGGCTACCGCATTTGTTTTAGCCTTTGCTGAGGCGGGTAACACCTGGAACAGATTTGGTGATTTTAATCCTTTTAACGTTAGGAGATCAGTTGGTGTAGGTGCCCGTATTTTCTTACCAATATTTGGTTTATTGGGTATCGATTACGGACATGCATTTGACAGGATCCCTGGAGTTGCAGATGGAGGAAAGCAAAACTTTACTTTTAGTATCGCACAACAATTAGGTGGATTTTAATTGATAAAGAACAAAAAAATAACTAATTATGCAATAAATCGTTGCAAGATGAGTTTAAAGAAAGCTTAGGTTATTAATTATCATTAACACACACAAAAATGAAGAAATATCTTTTTATCGCATTGCTGCTTTGCACTTCTATCGGTGCCTTTGCACAGAAGTTTGCTTATGTAGACACCGAGTATATTTTAAAACATTTGCCAGAATATAAATCGGCATTAAGTCAGTTAGATGTTGCCTCTAAACAATGGCAGCAACAGGTTGATCAGAATTTTTCTGAAATCGACAGGATGTACAAAGCCTACCAGGCAGATCAGGTTTTATTAACAGATGATATGCGTAAACGCCGTGAGAACGAGATCATCGAAAAGGAAAAACAGGCTAAAGAATTTCAACGTTCTAAATTTGGCCCTGATGGTGATCTTTTTCAAAGCAGAGCCAAATTAATTAAGCCCATTCAGGACAAAGTGGCTGAAGCCATTAAACAAATTGCAAAATCCAAATACTTAGATTTCATTTTCGACAAGAGTAGTGAAGCTACCATGATGATTTATGCAAGCAGCAGTTACGACGTTAGTAATGATGTAATTGTAAAATTAGGTTACAAGCCAGGGACTGTAAATAATTAGTATATTCGCCCCTGATTTTTAGAAAAAACAATTAGAAAAAAATAAAAAAGTAAAATAGAACGATGAGAAAGTTAATTAACGTATTCTTTGTAGCAGCAGGTTTAATGTTTACAGCGAATATGGCAAGTGCACAACAAAAATTGGGTCACATTAATTCTGAAGAGGTATTCGCAAATTTACCAGAGGCTAAAGCAGCTCAAACAACTTTAGAAACCTTAGGTAAACAAAAACAAGCTGATATTGATGCAATGATCAAAGAATATCAGACTAAATTGTCAGCTGCTCAGGCTAAAGAAAAAACTTTGAGCGAAGCTAACAAAGAAACTGTAGGAAAAGAGTTACAGGTTGCCGGACAGGAATTACAGGATTTAGAAAAACGCATCACTGATGCACGTACCAAAGCTTCACAGGATATAGGTACAAAACAAGGTGAGTTGTTCCAGCCAATCCAGGCTAAAGTTGCAACTGCAATTTCTGCTGTAGCTAAAGAAAAAGGTTTAGCTTACGTTTTCGATATCGCAAACGGACAAGGTGGCAACAATTTGGTTTTCTGGGAAGGTGGTGATGATATCACTGGTTCAGTTAAAACTAAATTAGGAATCACTGCTACTGCTGCAAAACCAGCTGCACCTAAAAAGTAGTCGTGAGTAGTGAGTTTGGAGTCATCAGTCTCCTTACCAATTCAAGATATAAAGCGGAATTAAGTTTATCTTAGTTCCGCTTTTTTATTATAGAGGGGTTAAAGGTTGAGAGGTTTCATTCAGGGTGTTTAAGGTTGAAAAGTTTAAAGGTTGGAAGGTTTTGTCCGAAAGATGTTTTAAGGTTGAAAGGTTTAAAAGTTTTGTTCATAATGCCATTAAAACATTTCAACTATACCAACGTTTAAACTTTCCAGCAACACCAACATTTCAACTTTCCAACAACACCAACATTTCAACTTTTCAACCTAACTTTACAACATTCCAACTTTTTAACATCAACCCATGCAAAACACTTCTCCTATAGGTATTTTCGATTCCGGTTATGGTGGTTTAACGGTATTCCGTTCGATAGCCGATAAATTGCCCGGTTATAATTATATCTACTTAGGTGATAATGCGCGTTCGCCCTATGGCGATCATTCTTTCGATACCATTTATAAATATACTTTAGAATGCGTGGAATGGCTCTTTGCAAAAGGATGTCGGTTGGTCATCCTTGCCTGCAATACAGCTTCTGCAAAGGCTTTAAGGACGATCCAGCAGAAAGATCTTCCATGCAAATATCCAGATAGGAGGGTGCTGGGCGTAATCAGGCCTACAGCCGAAGTAATCGATAGCTATACCCATAGTAAACAGGTTGGTGTAATGGGCACCCGGGGAACGGTTAATTCGCAATCTTATCTGTTAGAGATCAATAAATTTTTTCCTGAAATTAAGGTGTATCAACAAAGCTGCCCGATGTGGGTACCGCTGATCGAGAATAATGAACATTTACAATCAGGAGCAGATTTTTTTATCAATGAGTATTGCGATCAGTTATTGAGTCAATCCAAAGATATCGATTGTGTTCTGCTGGCCTGTACCCATTATCCGCTGTTAATGCCCAAACTGAAAAAGGTATTTCCAGATCATATCAACGTGCTAACGCAAGGGGAAATTGTTGCTGATAGCTTGATCGATTATTTGGCAAGACATCCGGAGATAGAAGAAAAACTGGCCACAAACGGCGAAAGGCATTTCTATACCAGCGGTGATCCAATTGCTTTCGACGAGCACGCCTCGATATTTTTCGGTGAAGCGCTGAAATCGGGTAAAATGTAGATGTGGTTAATTGCTGAGCACAGTTAATCGGTTAACTGTTCATTGAAACGAATGATTAAAATTGCTGAATTGTTACTGCCAGCTTATGATTTTACAGCCGCCTATGGTGAGAAGGTTTCTAAGTCATTGTGCCTTAAAATCGGCTAAAGCTACTCCAAACGCTCAACGCCAAACTCCAGACTATTTACTCCGGCAATTTCTCTACACGAACAAGAACGGTGGGCGAAGACAAGGCCTCTAAAAATGCAACAACAGCATCTTTTTCTGCAATACTCAATTTAAGGCCTTTTAGTAATTTATCGTTCTTTGGCAATAAAGGATCATTAACCTGCTCCGGTTTTACGCGTTGTACCGGCATGCCCACATTGTACATATTCATCACACCATCCATATCAGGGAATAAACCATTGTGAAACCATGGAGCGGTTTTCATTACATTTCTTAGTCCAGGCGTTTTAAACTTGCCCACATCTTCAGGTTTCTTGGTAACATTATACAAACCTAAATCCTCATATTTACGGCCAAAATAGGTTAAGCCATCGTTATGAAATTCGTTATCCGTAAAAAATGGTCCGTTGTGGCAATTAATACAGCGTGCCTTGGTGCGGAATAAATGCAGCCCCATGAGCTGTTGATCGGTCAAGGCTTTTTTATCTTTCGCCAGGAAACGATCAAAAGGTGTTATTCTGCTTACAATACTGCGTTGAAAAGTGGCCAGGCTTTCGAAGATTCTTTTATTGGTAATTTCTTTTGAACCAAAGGCAGACTTGAAATAAGGCTGATAACCTTTAATCTTGCTGAGCTTTTTTGACAGGACTTTCATGTCCTGGTGCATCTCATTGTGCGCAGCTACAGGACTTCCGGCCTGCTCTTCCAGATTGGTTGCACGGCCATCCCAGAACAGGCGTTTGTAAAACCAAACATTCTCTAATGACGGCGCATTGCGGATATTGGCCAAATGATCGTGCCCGATGGAAACTTGTCGGCCATCCGTCCAGTGTAAATCCGGTGCATGGCAACTGGAGCACGAAATCTGATTGGAACCCGATAAACGCGGATCAAAAAACAAAATTTTACCCAGCTCTACTACATTCTTTACCGAATCATTTTTAAGATCAACAGGAGAGGGTGGAAGTTCGCCCAGTTCCTGAAAAACGGCATCTTTATCTACCATTGGTTTTGGCCACTGATCGGTAGGTTTAGAATAAACTTTGCGCAGGCTATCTATGCTCAGTTCATCGTCGTTATTAAAATCTGCCGATTGAAAAGAAAACAGGATTAATCCGGTAAGGGCAAGAGCAAGAAGGGCAAAAATTTTATTCATGGGTTAAAAATACAGGTTTAAGCTGATATTGGAAGAAAAACGATCGTTGCCGGGGGAGCTTACTACATTGCGATCGAGTGTTTTTTGATCAAGTTTATCATTATAACGAGCTTCTACTTTGAAACCGGCCTGCATGGTTTTAAGGAATGGAAATCCATACTCTGCAGTGATCTTCCCACCGATAGAGGATGCAGTATTATAAAGATAATCGTGATAAATTACATATCGGGTAAAATATCCTTCATTTGCCTGCGTTACCTGAAATTGATCATTTAATGCAATTTTATACTCCGCGGATAAATTTACACTTAAAAAGCGCTGCTTATCCTGAAAACGGGTAAAGCCTGAACCAATGTTGAGGTATAAGTTGCTAAAATAAATATCATTTGCTTTTGTGCCATCCACACGTTCTTCATTGTACATGCTTGCCCGTACAAAATGATTATAGGTATTTTTGGTGCCTTTTTTTGATAAAAAGATTTTTATAGATGAAGTTTCATCATTATACCTGTAATTGTTGGCCTGATATTGAAGATTAAAGTCTTTCCCGGCATTGTTACTATAGTTTATAGCTGTTCCGAAACTTAATATGCCTGATGTCATATACCATAAAAAATTTACATCAGTGTTGGCCAGATTATATTGCGCAAAATCATCAAAACCACTGCTGGTGCTGTAAAAGTAGCGTTGTGTTTCTTTGGTATAGGTTGTTTTTAAGTGAAAACGGCCTAAATTTTCGCTGTTCAAATCCATATACAGATCGGCACCGTTCCGTTTTTGATTATCGGTATATCTTCGGTTCGCTGCACTCAACGCCGGTCGCCCTTCTCCATAACCATTAATCAAATGGTTGTAATACATCGGGTAAAATGAACTCTCATAGTAACGTGGGTTTTTATAGCCTATTGTAACACGCTCCTGTCCGTAACCTGTACGGTATGCAGCACCAAAACCGAATGCTTTATTCACCTTATATCCGAGCGAAAATAATAGGTTAAACTGGTATTCACCAACTGAACCTCTCGGATCATTTGTTGAATAATGATCGCCGACTTTGTAATCTGTTCCAAGCCCAAGATTTAGTTTGTCTCCTAAAAAATTTTTGCCTGCCATTGCATTAAATGTATATACACTTCTTTCGTAATGAACATAAGCAGGCGAACCAAAATAATATGGGGTAGAAACGTTACTTCGTGTCTGGTGGGCAAACCTTGTACTATCTTCAAATGTTTTTTGATATGAAAAAGCCCCGAAAAGTTTAACTGTACCTAGTTTTGCAGTACCTTCGGTAGATGCATTGCCTGCATTGATACTTGTTGAGCCTTGCGAAGGAATAAAATTTCCCTGCTCAAATGTATATCGGAGCGATGCTTTACTTACATGATCTGGCATTAAATTTATAAGGTAATAACTGCTCCCTTTAGCAAAATTATAAATCTCCTGATTGACAGAATCTGTGTAGAATGAAGTTGATAAAAGTGTTTGTTTCGTATTTTTTGCAATAATTTTCTCTTGCCCCATTAATGAAAACGGGAACAAGAGAAAAAGTATAGCTATTTTTAAATTGATTTTCATCTATTATTTGCCTTACCTGGCTGAAAGTTATTTAAATCCCCTAGGGGTAGCAATTGTGAAATAGTCGAAATCTTCGGTGCTATTGTTGGTGTCTTTCAGTATGATTCTACCATTAACCGATTTATCAGTTTTTCTGATAACCGATTGAGAAGTGTAAGATCCTAGTGGTACAAAAGCGAAGCCCGCATCTAAATTTGCATTGTATTTTTTTGGAATACGATCAGATATCTCGTTAGGTTGAATCTCAACTGCATCAATTACCCATTTGTTAGGAATTTGATAGTATTTTGTAGCTGTTGATGTAGGTGCAGCTTTGGTTGGATAGTAATACTGAGGCCATTCTTTAGGTTTTTGTGTACCATCAACTTTAATTAAAGCATACGAATATCTGCCTGGATTATCGAAAACCATATCTCTTCCAAAATAAGAAATCACCTCAAGGTTTGGTACTGATGGATTATCGATATCAGAAGCAAAAGGGTTAGAAAGGAAAGAAGCATAATAGGCTTCAAAGTCAGCTGTGCTTAAATCTACAGTTAAAGAAGGATCTAAAACTGATACCACTTTACCATCTGTACCCGTAAAAGGACTTTTATGGTTAACCGCTGTTTGTGCCACCACAATACTTTTTCCTGGTTGTACAGGATATTGTTTTCCGGTACCCGGAATCATTAAAAATGCCCTGGCATAGATATAATCATTGTTTGCATCAATATTTGCAGGCATATTTACCGATTTACTCCAATCTAACTGCCCGTTTGTTTGTAAATTATAACTCGTTGCGCTAGATTTTGTTATTAAGCCAGTTGTTTCAACAAAATAAAGACTATCGGCATACAATACCTTATCGCTGTTGTTATAGAATTCGATAAACTGATCGCGTTGGATAGCACCGTTTTTAGTGTCAGAACCAGCATAATAAATTTGTTTAATTACCCAATCGTTTACAGTACCGGATACAAGGCTTAAATTAATTACATCAGAAAAACCCACTGTAATCTGTTTGCCTTTAACCGAGGCATTATACGTTACATCTTTAGTGGTTGCAATACCTGTAATGGTAGTGTAATCGGCAGCAAGGATGGTGGCCGATGCATCAATATCATAAGCGCCCGGCGATAATTTTGGCACAATTACAGTACCCTTATCAGATACCGTAAATTCCTGCATATTTTTGGTGTCGAGGTTTGTGATTTTAACTTTAACACTAGTTAGTGGCAGTTTATAAGTACTGGTTTGCAGGTTGTATGCAACGCTGATGTTCAGGTTAACCGGCTCAATATCAGTTGTATTGTTTTTTTTACATGCAGCAAACAGCATTGCAGTAATAACTAAGTAAAGGTACTTTTTCATTCTAAATTAATTATAGTTTTAAAGATATTTCGGCACCAAACGATGGTGCTGCATTGGGATATGTGTATGTTCCGGTACTGGTGATATAATATGGTTGATAGTTAAATACATTGTACACATTAAAAGAAAACCTGAGGCGTTTTTTGATTTCTTTCGCTAAACTCAAATGGAAGTTTGGTATAATATGCGGTACGTTATTTTCATTGATTTCTGCATTAGTTTGGATGGTATGCGCATAGTTGATATTTGTTTTATCAATATTGCTTAGGGTAATATACCTTCCATCACGTGTGTAATAGGCAAGCGGACTGCCTGCATCTGCACGTTGCACTGTTTTTTGGAGGAGAGAAAAATCGGCTACAAAACTTACTATTAAACTAATTTTAGGGATATGGGTAGATGAAGTTACCCTGGCATTGCTTAAATACGATATCCTTTTTGTTGAGGGATAATAGGCCACAACAGCGTAATCTGGCAAGGTTGGTCCTAAGTCATCAAAAGATTGTACTCTGTTGCTGTTTGTTTGGTAATTGGTTCTGAATAAACCACCGCTTAAGTTAAATGATGTTTCGATGGATTTGATCTTTGGCGTGTTTAAGATTAGTTCAATGCCCTGGTTATCTGATTTCAGATCGTTTTCGAAATTGCTGAATGAAAAAGCAACCGTTCGGATTCCTGTTTGAGTAAGTATTGGCTGTTGACCTGGTCTTGACGTTGCAGCATAAACAGGTAACGTTACATAGTTTTGTTGAGAAACCGTGTTAATACCATTTCTCGAATTTTTGTTGAAAAGAGAAAGTGAAAGGTTGAATTCCTTTATTTTAATTTGAGAGGTAAATTCAAAGGTTTCGCTCTTGGGGGATTTTAAATTACTTGAATCGTAATCATACCGGTTAACATAAACCAGATAGATACTCTCGGCGGCATTACCATTATAAGCATTGATTACCGGGATTTCATAATAGGTTGGTCCGGGATACCGTTGGCCAAGAGAAGGCGATTTATACGATAAACCATAAGCAAATCCAAATTTTATGTTTTTGTTCAGCTCATAATTTACATTAATCCTGGGCGAAAAAGACGGCAATGAATTCTGAAGATCGTATCTTATACCTGCCCTAACATTAAGGGGTTTACCAAACACATCGAGTTTAAACATATCTTCCGCATATAATCCAATATTCTGTTGGGCAACCGCCAGGTTAAAATCGTAATATCTTTCAGATCGTTTTGATGCATTTCCCGAAGAGGCTACTGCAGTGTTCGATCTCGGTCTGCCTGGATCCAAAACCTGTCCTAAACCTTTATTTGCACCATAATCATAACTGATTCCAAATCCTAAAAAATGTGTTGTCGACCCTGTTTTAAAGTCAGAATTAAAATCAAGCTTTGCTGAAGCATTAATGGGGCGGCCATCAATTAAAGATTGGGCAGTATATATACCCGCATAATAATATCCTTCATGTATGCCTGTGGTGGTTGCATCAGACATAATTACGTAAGGCACGTTTCTGAATTCTTCAGTGTAACTAACCTGATGCCCTTCTGAGTATCTTAGATTTAAAGCTATGTTTTTTAAAAAGCTGGAATTAACACGGTAAGAACTTCTGTTGGCGACACTAAAATTCCAGCTGTCAAACCTCACTACACGATCGGTAATGTCATCAGGATCAGTTTTTATTCCATCTAAATTTTTTCCATAATCAAGGCTAAGTGTATTTTTCAAACGTTTCTCTTTTCCAAATACATTGGTATGCATTAATGAACCATTAATTCTTTTATATGCTTTCAACTTGTCGCGGTTATCGGCAAACGAATTAACATAGTTCAATCCGATATTAAGTGCTCCTGCCTTCCCTGGTAATTTAAAGCCTTGAGAATATCCGTATGAAGTGGCGTTATCGCGCAATTGCATTCTTAAAAAAGCAGGGGCTACACCGGCTTGCCTCTCTACAATTACGGCTCCTTCGCTCAAATCGCCATATTTTGCAGGTGCAACACCTGATATCACCTCAATATTCTCAATATTGTCAACCGGAATTTGTCTTAAATCTGTGCCGCTAAAAGCAAAATCACCTGAATATGAAGTTGTTGGGCTACCATTTAATCCATACGAATTGCCAGAAGTAATTAACGAATTTCCAACTCCCAGTATGCCAGGATTAAAACTCTGCATATTCATGTTATTACTTATGGTATTTCCATCTAAAATGATAGCAACTCCGAAAGAATTATTCATCTCGTAAGCACCACGACCATTGGTTGTACTTGCAAAGGTTGATCTTAGAGTAATGTTCTGTACAGTTTGTAAAGAAGGGGCAACAACCTTTCTGTTAGGAAGCTGGTTCAGTAAATCGTTCAAACTGAGGGCAGAAGTTTGTTCTATAATGTCGCGGCTGATGATTAATGATGAATTGGAAGATCCCTCATAATTGCGTTTTGCATTAATATCAATCGTTTCGAGGGCCAGGTTTAAATCTTTTAAGATGATATTCCCCAGTTCAATTGTTTCTCCCTTGGTTTCAACAACTTTTACGAGTTTTTGGTACCCGATAAAAGTGAATTCAAGCGTTAAATTAACATTGCCTATCTTATACAGTGGGATATAAAAGTCTCCATCTTTATCGGTAACTGCGTATTGGTTTGTTTCAACAATTTTAATATTTGCAGGTGAAATTGGATGTAACGCCAGATCCACAACCTTCCCCCTTAAAACAACATTTTGCGCCAATGCAACCGATGCACATCCGCAGATAATAAAAACAATAAAAAATTTCAAAAACTTTCCCAAACCCTGTATTCTTAATTAGACTTATTCTAATGATTCTGCAAAGATGGAATTTTAACGGTTTTTAACAAAATTATTTAGACTAATTCTAGATAATTTAACATTTGTAGCCTAATTCTTACAATTGTGGGTTGTATTAGTTGAATTTGTGTAAAAAACATCCAGCGATTTGTAAAGATTGTTGAATCTTTATCATCATAAATAACAATGCACCTATTATATTTTTAAGAATTCAAAATAGCGATCATTAAATTTCCTTTTAACGAATATCTAATTGATTATTTTTACTCTTAAAACTGGACATTAAAAAAGAGGCTAACGCTTAGGTTAGCCTCTGAATATTAATTTGTGGTTTTATAGAATTATTTTAAACGATTGATCCGGTGAAACGTCGGCTGCTGCTGCAAGAAACCATTGTGAATTTATTGCATCGAAAGAATCATCCCAATAAAATGTAACGTTGCCTTTGAAACTATAATAACCGGTTGATGGATACTGATGAACTGATTCATCTGCCGTGTAGCTAGCACTTTGAATACCAGGTAAATTTAATTTTATAGCTAAATCACCTGCATGGGAAGCAGTTCCATAATCATCTACATAATCGTTCGATGCTTGAGCCATCTGAGCTGACATTATACATCGGCTTGGATCAATGGAATATTTAGTGTAACTATGAAATGATGTGGATATAATAGCATTTTCCGTACCTCTTTTTAACAATGTTACACTATCTCCTTTTCTATATTCGCTGAATAATTTCCTTTACTTTGAAGTTTAAAACCTCGTCGAGATAAGGATTCAATTTGAGTTTCTTCATTGGGAGAATTTTTCTTGCAGCCAATCGTAAATGTTATTAGGCAAATCAATAATAATAAAATAGTAGAGTTTCTTTTCATAGTTTTTTTTTTTTATAAATTAATATATCAATGACAATATTAACTATTTTAGTAGTTAATCACAAGTTATTTTGAATAATTCTAAATAAATGCTTAAACTGTATGATTTCCAAATTAACGTCGATGTGACAAAAGAAAACACTTTTGTTTAGGTTCTAATGGTTTAAAAGGATAACTTTGCGGCTTCAAATCCACACAATGAGTGATCAGATAAAACACGAATGCGGAATCGCTTTTATTCGCCTGTTAAAACCACTTTCTTACTACCAGCAAAAGTACGGTACAGCACTTTACGGCCTTAACAAATTATACCTTTTAATGGAAAAACAGCATAACCGGGGCCAGGATGGCGCAGGTATTGCCACCATTAAGCTGGATATGAAACCGGGCAGTAGGTACATCAGCCGATACCGGAGCATGGCATCAAATGCGGTAGCGGATATCTTCGAATATGTACAGAACAAATTTGTTGATATCCAGGAAAATACACCTGAATTAATGCAGGATACAGAATGGCTCAAAAACAACGTAAGCTTTATCGGCGAGGTGTTAATGGGCCATTTGCGTTATGGTACACATGGTAAAAACAGCATCGAAAATTGCCACCCTTTTTTAAGGCAGAACAACTGGATGACCCGTAACCTGGTGATTGCTGGTAACTTTAACATGACGAATGTTGACGAGTTATTGGAGCAATTATACGAGCTGGGCCAGCATCCAAAAGAAAAAGCAGATACCGTTACGGTACTGGAAAAAATCGGCCACTTTTTGGACGATGAGAACCAGGAGCTTTTCGATCAGTATAAAAAAGAAGGACACGATAACGTTGCGATTACGCACAAAATATCTGATAACCTGGATATCGCGAACATTCTGCGCCGCTCGGCCAAAACCTGGGATGGAGGTTACTCGATCTGTGGTATGGTAGGTAACGGCGATTCGTTTATTATGCGCGATCCGGCTGGTATTCGTCCGGCTTATTATTATTACGATGATGAGATTGTGGTAGCTGCTTCCGAAAGACCAGCTTTACAAACTGCATTTAATATCCAGTTTAAAGATGTTAAAGAGATCGATCCGGGTCATGCTTTAATCATCAAGAAAAACGGAGAGGTAAGCATGGAGCAGTTCCGCGAGCCTACCGAAAGATTATCTTGCTCATTCGAACGCATCTATTTCTCAAAAGGAAGTGATGTAGAGATTTACCGTGAACGTAAACAGCTCGGCCGTTTATTGAGCGATAAAATTTTGAAAGCGGTTAATTACGATCTTAAAAATACTGTATTCTCGTTTATCCCAAATACTGCTGAAGTTGCATTTTTCGGGATGGTTGATGGCGTACAGCGTTACGTACGTAACCACCAGAAAGAAACACTTTTACATAAAAAGGAACAGTTAAATGATGAGCAGTTAGATGAACTGTTATCGCTTGCGCCAAGGGTAGAGAAACTTGCGGTAAAAGACGTAAAACTAAGAACATTTATCACCCAGGATGCCGATAGGAGTGAGATGGTGGCACATGTTTATGATACCACTTATGGTATTATCAACAACCACCAGGATACTTTGGTTGCATTGGATGACTCAATTGTTCGTGGTACAACTTTAAAGCAGAGTATCATTAAAATTGTAGATCGATTGCACCCTAAAAAAATCATTATTGTTTCTTCTGCACCTCAGATCCGTTACCCTGATTGTTATGGTATTGATATGAGCAGAATGGGACAATTTGTGGCTTTCGATGCGGCTATTCAGTTGTTAACGGAACGTGGCATGTGGCAGGTAATTGAAGATGTTTACACCAAATGTAAAGCTTCGTTACTTTTACCGAAAGAGGAAATTGTAAACCACGTTAAAGAAATTTATAAACCATTTACCCCGGAAGAAATTTCGGCCAAAATTGCACAGATTATTACCCCAAAAGGTACTGTTGCTGAGGTTGAAGTGATTTATCAGAGTTTAGAGAACTTGCACGAGGCTTGTCCGAAAAATAAAGGTGACTGGTATTTTTCGGGAAATTATCCAACCCCGGGTGGTAACAAAGTGGTAAACAAAGCTTTTGTTAACTGGAAAGAAGGAAATAATCAAAGGGCTTATTAGACCCTAAAATATTTTGAATAATAAATAGCTCATAGTAATATGGGCTATTTTTTTGCACTCATTTTACTACCGGTGCAGTGAGTTTATACAAAAAAAGAATGCCCTTCAACTACGCTCAGGGTGACAAACGAGTAGTTATATTTTTAATTTTTAACTACAAAAGACAAAGCAGGTTTTCATCTTTATTTAATTTGCTTGCTTCTCCTGTTTAAACCTGACATTCGCGGAAAGCCCGGAGGCAAATTCTTCATTTGCCGAGGACTTGCAGCATTGGCAGGACTAACAATAATAGTTGTACTGCACCTGCTTTTCAAAAAAAAAATATTGACTGAGACATCAAGGATAAGAACGCAATGTATTATGCGTAAAATTTCAGATAAGTTTTAACGATGAGCCAAATGGCGAAGAATATGATGACAACTCCTGCAATTTTATTGAGTTTTTTCAGCGCATCTTCTTTTATTTTATAACGGAGTTTGCTGGAGTAAAAACTCTTTGCGCCATCGATAGCCAATTGGGTGGCCATGGCAATAAAAAAGCAGACCAACTTTTCGTTTAACATGTTGTTGAGCTTTACAGAGATAATTCCGCTAACAATAATCCAGAACATGAGGGTAGAAGGAGTGAGGATGCACATCAGAAATCCCTTTATTACATAACCCCGTTTACTCACTTTTTGTAATGTTGAACTATCGTAATGTACGGTTATTTTAGAAACCAGGTAATAGATACCTACTGCTAATAAAAACAGGCCCCCGATGGAGCCTACATATTTATCAAATTCTGCTTTATAATCGAAAAACTGGCTGCCAAAAAGGACCAGGCCAATTAAGATTACATCACTGATAATCACTCCTATGGCTAAAGAAAAACCAGCTTTGAAGCCTCTCTCTATGCTGGTTTTGATCATTGCAAAAAATACCGGCCCTGTTAAAAACGACGAAATAATCCCTGCTCCTATTCCTAGTAATATGGCTTCAAACATGCATTGTATTGTTTATAATATGCGAATATGCAATTTTATACCTAAACATATAACTTTTATTTTTGTTGCACAGGTTGCATAAAATTTACGGGTTTTCATTTTTTTTATTTATGTTTAGAGCCACTAAAACAATTTACCAAATAACAAACGATGACAAAAGACACAACTAAAAATTATGGTACAGCTCTATATACAATTATAACTGTATTCTTTTTTTGGGGATTCGTTGCCGCTTCAAATGGCATCTTTATTCCTTTTTGTAAAACTCATTTTAAATTAACTCAATTCGAATCTCAATTAATAGATTTTACCTTTTATGGCGGGTATTTTATAGGATCATTAATCTTATATTTTGCTTCACAGGCCTCAAAAGTTGATATTTTAAACAAAATAGGATATAAAAAAGGAATTATTGCCGGCTTAATTATTTCTGCAGGTGGTGCCCTTCTTATGATTCCTGCAGTGCATTCTGGTTCGTTTTTGTTTATCCTATTTGCATTTTTTGTTATTGCTTTAGGCTTTTCGTTACAACAAACAGCTGCAAACCCATTTGTAGTGGCTTTAGGAGAGCCGGAAAGTGGTGCGCATCGCTTAAACCTGGCTGGCGGTATTAATAATTTTGGAGGTTTGATGGGCCCGGTTATTGTAAGTGTTGTTTTGTTTGGAACTGCAAACGATGCTGTTGCCAAGGTGGTGGAAATTTCTTCTATCAATAATTTGTACTATATTTTAGCTGGACTATTTTTAGGCGTTGCAATATTCTTTGGTGTATCCAAGCTCCCTGATGTGACAAGTACAGAAAAAATTGAAGCAAGTAGCAAACCTACCGGACCATTGGTTGTAATGATTTTAGGTTTCTTAATGGTTGCAGCTGCGAGTCCTCTAGCAAACTTGACAGGAATTAGCGCATCTATCTTTGTTTACTCTTCGTTTGTAATCATTCTAGGTGCATTATTATTCGGTTACTTCGTAAAAAAAGAAAATGCTGCTAGTTGGGGCGCAATGCAATACCCTCAATTGGTTTTGGGTATGTTAGCTATTTTTATGTATGTAGGTACAGAAGTAACTATTCAAAGTAATTTGGGCGCTTTACTTAAATTGCCAGATTTTGGAGGTTTAGCAGATGCGGATATCAAACCTTACATTTCTTTATACTGGGGTAGTATGATGATTGGCAGATGGGCAGGTGCGGTCAGTGCTTTCAATCTAACTAAAATGACCAAAAATGTTTTAACTATTATTGTGCCTTTTGTGGCTTTCGGTATTATTTTAGGTGTTAACCATGCAACCGGTACAGATGTGGGTAATTTATATGTTTATGCACTGTGTATTGCTGTAATGATTTTAGCAGTTTTTATTGGTCAGGAAAAGCCCGCCAAAACATTGGCTATTTTTGGAACCTTAGGTGCGATAGCCATTATTATTGGTTTACTAACAACTGGTCATGTTGCCATCTTTGCTTTCGTTAGTGGTGGTTTATGTTGTTCTATCATGTGGCCATCAATATTCTCATTAGCCATTACCGGATTAGGGAAATATACTTCTCAGGGGTCTTCATTCTTAATTATGATGATCTTAGGAGGGTCGATCATTCCTCCAATTCAGGGAGAATTAGCTGATAGTGCTGGTATTCACAATTCTTATATCATTCCTGTTTTAGGGTTTGCTTATTTAATTTTCTTTGCATGGAAAGTGAGTGGCGAACTTAAGAAACAAGGTATCGACGTTGAAAATATTACTGCCGAAGGCGGACATTAATTTTAATAAAGTATTTTTGTAGCCACAGGGATGAATGCTCTGTGGCTTTTTTGATTTTATACATGACTGATAAACCAAGTTTCGATTCTATATTTATGAACCTTGCCACCGATCTGGCTGCCCGTTCGCATTGCGTGCGTGCCCACGTTGGTGCAGTATTAACCAAAGATACCCGGATTATTTCCATCGGTTATAATGGTCCCCCGGCCGGAACGCATAACTGTGATGAGGAATGGCCCGAACATGGCTGCGCTCGTGATAGTAAAGGAAGTTGTTCATTAGCTTTACATGCAGAAGAAAATGCCATCCTCTATGCTTCTAAAAACGGATCGAAGATAGAAGGCTGTACCTTATACACCACTTTATCGCCCTGTATTGCCTGCGCAAGGTTAATTTTATCATCAGGAATTAAACTGGTATATTATTCAAAATCGTATGCCGCTTATAAAGGTTTGCCAAGTGATGAAGGCGTAGATTTTTTAAGGAAGTTTGGGGTAGAAGTGAATTTGATGGAATCGTAAGGTTTAATGGTCAATAGTCATTGGTTAATTGGTCATTAGTCATTTTAGCTTAAAAACGTAATGTTCTTAATTTCTTGATGGTCAACAAATAGATTAACCGACTTTGTCTTTCGAGTCCCTGACTCCGACTAAGTCACGATAAAATTCTATCTTGACAACTTGACAAGTTTTGTTTGTCTTTGATTATAAAACTATTAACTATGAAAACAATGTCAGTTGGGGAATTTAAAGCTCATTTTTCTGAAGTACTTGAAGATGTTAAAGCGGGTATTGGTATTGCAGTAACTTATGGGAGGAAAAAAGAAGTTATTGGTTACTTTGTTCCTGATTTAGAAGAAAGCAATAATCAACGTAAAATAGGTCTGTTGGATGGGAAAGCTGAAATTATATTTAAAGATAATTTCAAAATTACAGAAGAAGAATTTTTAAGCCTATGATTTACCTGTTAGATACCCCTGTGCTAATTTGGTCGTTAATGTATTCGTCTAAGCTTTTAGAAGTCTTTTTAGAAATCTTAAAGAATAAGAAAAACACAATTCTTTTAAGTACTATAAGTTTTTGGGAAATTTCTTTAAAGCATTCGATGAATAAACTTGACATTTTAAGAATCGTACCGGATGCTTTACCTGGACTTGCAATCGAGGCTGGCTACGAACTTTTGCCTCTTTTACCAGATGATGTAGCTAATTATCATCAATTAAATGCCACCTGGCACAGAGATCCTTTTGATAGAATGCTTATTTGGCAAGCCATTCAAAAAAATATAACTTTAATCAGCAAAGAGGAAGACATTAATAAATATCAATCGGCAGGTTTAAAGGTTGTTTGGTAATTATTGTTCACTGGTTCATTAGTACCTGCAAGTCTGCTATTGGTTAATCGGTTAATCAACTCCAAACGCCTAGCGCTAAACGCTTATCGCCATGCCCTCTCTCAAAACTCTCCGCACACTACTAAAAATCTCAAATCTCCGCTCTCAAATCTCATATCTAATTGGTACCTTTGCGGATGCTAGAAAAAATCATTATCGTCGATTTTGGTTCGCAATTTACACAACTCATTGCCCGTAGGGTTCGCGAACTAAATATTTACTGTGAAATATATCCATATAACAATCTTCCTGAGATTACCGAAGATGTAAAAGGTGTTATCTTTTCAGGTAGTCCTTATTCTGTCCGCCAGGAAGATGCTCCTCAGATTGATTTATCAAAATACCATTTAAAATACCCATTATTGGCTGTTTGCTATGGTGCACAATATATTGCCCAACATTCTGGTGGTTCGGTTCAGCCTTCTTCAACACGCGAATATGGCCGTGCCAATTTAAACTTTGTTAACCAGGATAATCAATTATTTAAAGGCATTAATTTGAATTCACAAGTTTGGATGAGCCATGGTGATACCATTACTGATATTCCTGAAAATTTCGAGCTGATTGCCAGTACCGATAGCGTAAAAGTTGCCGCTTACCACATTAAAGATTCTGATACTTACGCCATCCAGTTCCACCCGGAAGTTACGCATAGTATTGATGGAAAAATTCTTTTAGAAAATTTCTTGGTTGATATCTGTGGCTGTAAACAGGACTGGACTTCTTCTGCATTTGTAGAAACCACCATTGCCGATATTCAGGCTACTGTTGGTAATGATAAAGTTGTTTTAGCCCTTTCAGGCGGTGTTGACAGTAGCGTTGCTGCGGTGCTTTTGCATAAAGCCATCGGTACCAACCTGCACTGTATATTTGTTGATAATGGTTTATTGCGTAAAAACGAATATGAAAGTGTTTTAGAACAGTACAAAGATTTCGGATTGAACATTAAAGGCGTTGATGCGAAAGATAAATTCTTAAGTCAATTGGCCGGGGTAGAAGATCCGGAGCAGAAACGAAAAATTATAGGCCGTGTTTTTATCGAAGTTTTCGATGAAGAATCGCATCTGATCCAGGATGTGAAATGGCTGGCACAAGGTACTATCTATCCCGATATTATCGAGTCGGTTTCAGTTAAAGGCCCATCGGCAACCATTAAATCGCACCATAACGTTGGCGGTTTGCCGGATTTTATGAAACTTAAAGTAGTAGAGCCACTTAAAACTTTGTTTAAGGATGAGGTAAGGAGAGTAGGTACTGCGTTAGGATTAGAATCATTTATCTTAGGCCGCCACCCTTTTCCAGGACCAGGTTTAGGTATCCGTATTATTGGCGAGGTTACTGCAGAAAAAGTAGCGATTTTACAGGATGCAGATAAAATTTACATCGATAACCTGAAAGAAGCCGGATTGTACGATCAGGTGTGGCAGGCAGGAGCAATCTTTTTGCCGGTAAGATCTGTTGGGGTAATGGGCGATGAACGTACTTACGAAAATGTAATCGCCTTAAGAGCAGTTGAATCATTAGATGGTATGACGGCTGATTGGTGCCACTTGCCTTATCCGGTACTGGCTAAAATCTCTAACGAAATCATCAATAAAGTTAAAGGCATTAATAGGGTAGTGTACGATATCAGCTCTAAACCGCCTGCAACCATAGAGTGGGAATAGTTTAGTTGCAAGTTTTCAGTTTGGAGTTTTCAGTTCAAACGGCATAAAATATATAGTATGCTAGCAAGGTGGAATAAACTTTGCTAGCATATTTTGTTAAAAACGATAGGTATGATTTATAAAAAGGTTTACTGCTTGCCAGTTTTATTGATGTTGGTTTTGGGTGCTTGTTCGCCAAAAGTGAGAACGCCTAAGCCAGAAACGAGTAAACCGGCCGAGAAAGAAAAACCGGCAGATAAAAAGCCCGTCAAAAAGTTTACCCAGGCCAGTGTTTCATTACTTGTTCCTTTTAAACTGGATGAGCTGAACTTAAAAACCGCTACAAAGGCCGATATTGAAAAATATGCCATGCCCATCGATTTTTATCAGGGTTTTAAATTAGGTCTGGATTCTGCTGCTGCCCAGGGTTTAAACTTTAAACTCAATGTTTTTGATACTCAGGATGATAATGCACACATCTCTACCCTCTACAAAAACGAACGCTTTAAACAGAGCAATTTAATTATCGGTCCTGTTTTTCCCGAAGGTTTGAAATTTATAGCGAATTATGCCAAAGAAAACAACGCTACTGTTGTTTCGCCGCTGGCTGCTACTGATCCGGGGGAGTTTAACAATCCTAATCTTGTTTCTGTGGTCAATAATATTGGTTTGCATGGAAAAAAGATCGGTACTTATATCGCCAAAAACTTTAATCCAGCCAATACCATTGTGGTGCTGATCAATCCAAAGAAAACGGAAGATGAGGCTTTTGCAGCCCCAATCAGGAACTATTTCCAGACTAACGGAAAATTTATTGTACAGGAATATGCTTCTGCTTACACTTTCGAAACCAAAATGATTAAAGGAAAGCAATATGCAGTAGTGGTAACCTCATCCGATCGTGCTTTTGTATTGCCAACCGTAGAAAAGCTTTATAAATTAAAGAATTTGCCAACCGGAGGATACGCCATTAACCTTTTTGGTCACCCCAACTGGGTAAAACAGAATTATCCTGCCGAGAAATTACAAGACCTGAATACCATCATCAGTTCATCTTATAAAATAGATTATAAAAGCAGTGCTGTAATTACTTTTATCAAAAAATACCGCTATAAATATGGTTTTGAGCCTGGAGAATATGCTTTTAAAGGCTTCGATATAGGTTATTATTTCGGTAAACTATTGGTAAATTATGGCGAAGATTACAGAGATTATCTTGTAAAGGATAAATATAGAGGACTTCATAATAGCTTTTCATTTATTCATGATGAAAAATTAGGTTATATTAACACTAGTTTAATGCTATTGAAATATAAAAACTTCGCCTTAAATATTGTTGAATAACCAATCATTCCTTCCATTTTAATTATTGCATGAGAGCAGACCACCAGTTAAGAGCCTTTGAACAGATTTTAAGCAGTTACGATGGAAGTTTGCCTTTGCATCGATTTTTGCCTGCTTATTTTAAACAGCACAAGCAAATGGGTTCATCCGACAGAAGATGGGCCACACGACATATTTATAGCTTTTTCAGGCTGGGTAAGGCTTTAGCTGCTCTGCCAAATGAAGAACGGTTGAGCATTGCCGATTTCTTATGTCAGGATACTTTAAGCCAGATTGTGGAGAAAAACCTTCCTGAGTTGAAGGATAGTATTAATTTACCCTTAGCAGCTAAATTAAACCTGATTAAGGCTAAATACCCTGATTTTAATGCGGAAGACGTATATCCTTTTCATACTGCGCTTTCCGGCGATATCGATAAAGAAGCCTTTTTTGCTTCCTTTTTCAAACAGCCTGACCTGTTTATCAGGGTAGTGGCTGACGATTCTACTGCAATTATTGCGAAACTAGAGGAGGAGAATATAGCCGTTAAAGCGATTTCTGATACTGCATTGGCTTTACCAAACGGTACCAAACTCGAAACCATTTTAAAAGAGGGTAGTTATCAGGTGCAGGATTTATCTTCGCAGCATACCGGTGAATATTTTAAGCCGAATAAATGGGATAAATGGTGGGATTGCTGTGCCGCATCAGGCGGAAAAAGTTTGCTTTTGCACAGTTTAGAGCCCGTTATCGAGCTTCTGGTTTCTGATTTACGCGAAAGTGTACTGTTAAACCTTGATGAACGTTTCCGACTGGCCGGTATCAAAAAATACCATAAAAAAGAAATCGATCTTTTACAGAATAACGATCAGATTCTGCATCACTATGCCTTTGACGGAATTATTCTGGATGCGCCCTGTACTGGTTCAGGAACATGGGGAAGAACGCCCGAAATGCTTACTTTTTTCGAGGAACGTAAGATCAATCAGTTTGTTACTATTCAGAAAGGCATTGTACAGAATATAGTGAAATATTTAAAGCCTGGTAAACCGCTGGTTTATATTACCTGCTCTGCTTTCGCTAAAGAAAATGAAGAAGTTGTGCAGCATATGTTAAACACACTTCCTTTAGAATTGGAAAAGATGGAATTAATAAAGGGCTACGAAAATAACGCCGATACGATGTTTGTAGCAAGGTTAATTAAGAAAAGCCAGGATTAATCAGGATTAAGGGATTGTAGGATTTTTAAGATCGGGGCGTTTATTAATTTAAGTCATTTCGAGTGCAGTGCAACGTAATCGGGAACCACGTAAGTGCTCAGCGAAGCTAAATCTATCTCGGGGTAGATCTCTCCGTTCCGCTTTGCTACAGTCGAGATGACAGTCGCTTTGAGACGTTATGTATGTTCAAACCAGGACCTAAAATTCTTCTTTAGGTACTTCACAGCTTCAATTAAAACGGCGATGGCTCCAATAATTAAGGTATATTCTTCAAAGCTTTTCATGTGGTGAGCTTTTATGTTTAGATGAATATACGGATTTATTGTTACAGTTTGGTGAGTGGATTGTCATTTATAGTAAAATGGTCATTGCTACCGCGAGAGAAAAATACAACGACGTTATTAATTAGATTTCTCCATTCCGCTGCGCTACAGTCGAAATGACGAACTGGCTAATTTTACATTATACATCATCCATTTTCCATCTCACATTTTCCATCTTCTAAAGTCCTGTATTATTTCTGAACAGCTTAATGGCAATGGCGAGTAAAATTACCCCAAAAGCTTTACGCAAGATATTTAAACCCGATTTTCCGAAAAGTTTTTCCAGTCTGTTGGTGTTTTTCAATACGAAATAAACAAAAAGCATATTGAGGATAATCCCCACTAAAATATTTTGTGTATGGTATTCTGTTTTTAACGAAAGCAGGGTGGTCATGGTTCCCGCTCCGGCAATTAAGGGAAAAGCTAACGGAACGATAGAAACGGTTTCTGGTGCTTCTTCTTTAAAAATAGTGAGTCCTAAAACCATTTCCATGGCAATAAAAAAGATCACAAAAGAACCTGCAATAGCAAAAGATTCTACGTCCAAACCAATTACTTTAAGTAAAGATTCTCCAAGAAATAAAAAGAGGATCATTAAACCTGTGGCCACCAGAGATGCCTTTTCTGATTCGATATGGCCAGCTTTTCTACGCAGCTCGATTACCACCGGAATGGCCCCCAAAATATCGATAATTGCAAAGAGCACCATCGTTGTCGACAGGATCTGGCTTAAGTTGAACTTCATAAAATCGAATTTCATAGCAGGACAATTTTAAGCAAAGGTAGCGGAATTTGTATCAAATCCTCAATTGTAAAATTATTTATTAGAAATAGAATTGTGTTCTTAAAGTGAGCACATTATCTTTCCGGTCAGCCGTATAATCCTGAATCTGGGTAGCCTCATTTCTGATAATATCGTAATACAATACAGCTTTAAAATGTGTATTAAAGTGATGTAAAAAACCAAAGCCAAAAGTATCAAAACGGACATCTGCCGGTGAAAGTCCTTTAGCGCTGCTAATATCCATTCCCTTCACTTTCGAATTTGGATCGTACCAATCATATTTTAAAATAATCTGGTTATCGGTACTGTTCAGGGTTTGTACAAAGGTGAGGTAGGCACCGTTAAATGTTCGGGTATAATAAGGAAGGGCGATCGATTTATTATCAACAGGGTAGGAGCCCGGGGTGGTAGAATTGGTAGAAGTTCCGGTTTGCAGTCCTGAAACAACCTCTGCCCGAAGTTCAGATTTCCAGCTTTTGGTTTTGGTAGCCAGCTGAATATCGGCACCATAATACCTGCGTGGAGCAACTTTATTAATGGTGGCGGCCGACGAATCTTTAACCATGTTCCATTGATCGTTAATTTTGTCCATTTTATAACTTACAGGCAAACGATGATTTAAACCACCCTGTAAGGTGCTGATGCCGCCCGCAATGGTAAAATTATTAAAAGCATAGGTTTTATGGCTTAGTCTGAAGATGAAATCCTTGCTGTTATCAAATTCTGCAGGACCAGCCAGACCCTGACCGTTGTAAATACCAAAATCCAGCACAATGTTTTTAAGTGTGGCATCTTTCCAGCGGGGATTTAAGGTAAAGGTAACCCCTAGGTCGCGCTCAGTTTTCATTAAAATCTGCGACATCCGGCCACGTTCAGGTGCCTCTCTTACCGAAGATGATAACTGAAGTTCATTCCCGAAGGGACGGCCGGAAAGCCCTAGAGTAACCGCTAAAATCTTCCATTTGTTTTCATAATAACGGCCCCAGAAATCTCTTACGGCAACGCCTTGTTCTGTACCGTCGAACTGCAGTACAAAATAGGTTGATGGAGCACCATCGTCTGTTAACAACATATAATCGGCCCTTAATCGGCCTCTTCTCAACCTGAACCGGTTATTGGTAAATTCGCCGAAATTTCCGCCCTGGTATTCTGCCTGCGTACCATTTGATTGCGCCATTTGAAACTGTGGCTGTAAATATCCGCTAAACGATAATGAACCATATTTTTTGGAAATAATGAGTAAATGATTAACCGTTGTAGAGTCCATTACATCATTAATAGTTCTTTGCGCATAACTTATTGAAGAAAACAGCAGGAAAAAGGCAATGATCAGAAAATTTACCTTTTTATATCCGGTAGAATGGCGGTTCATGTTATCGATTTTTTGCAAAGGTAGTTTTATTAACAATTATTTAACACAAAAAAAGCCCCAACTTGCGTTGAGGCTTCAAAAATATTTAAATTGTTTACAATTCTGGTTTAGGAGGATCTACTGGTTTTACCACTCTGCCACTGTTTCCAAGAACCGAGTTCTTTTTGCCATAGAAGAAGTAAATAGCCACACCCAAGGCCATCCAGATGGCTAACCTGATCCAGGCTTCAATTGGAAGTGAAGACATTAAGTACACACAAACAATGATACCCATAATTGGCACAAATGGTACAAATGGTGTTTTGAAAGGACGAGGCCTGTCAGGATCTGTTTTGCGTAATAACATTACACCAATACATACCAGTGAAAATGCGAATAATGTACCGATAGAAACCATGTGGCCTAAGTCGGTTACAGGAACAAAGCCAGCAAAAATGCTTACAAAAAGCATAAAGAAGATGTTGGTTTTGAAAGGTGTTCTGTATTTAGAATGGATGTTGCTGAAGAATTTTGGTAACAATCCGTCTTTAGACATGGTATAGAATACCCTCGATTGTCCCATTAGCATCACCAGTATTACTGAAGTGTAACCCGCTAAAATGGCAATAATTAAACCCATTTGCAACCAGCCGTATCCGGTAACTTTAAAAGCGGTAGCGGCAGGAGAAGCATCACCTTTAAAAACAGTGTAAGGTACTAAACCTGTCATTACGTGAGCAAAAAGCACATATAATATCGTACAAACTACCAGCGAGCCCAATATACCGATTGGCATACCTTTTTGTGGATTTTTTGCTTCCTGAGCTGCAGTAGAAACGGCGTCGAAACCGATAAATGCAAAGAAAACCAATGCTGCGCCCGCTGCAATACCCGAAATACCAAATTCTCCTTTAACACCTGTATTTGCAGGGATATAAGGCGTGTGGTTAGCCGGATTAATAAATTTCCATCCCAGTGCAATGAAAATAATTACTACAGCCACTTTTACAATTACTAAAATGTTGTTAAGGCTTGCAGATTCTTTTGTACCGCGGATTAACATCAATGAAAGTAGAGAAACAATCACCACAGCCGGTAAATTGATTCCGCCACCATCTACTTCTGCAAATGATTTGGTTAAGTAGAGCGGCATTTCGAGGCCAAACTCATGCAATAATTTATTAAAATATCCAGACCATGAAACGCCAACGGTTGCGGCCCCTAAAGCGTATTCCAAAACCAGATCCCAACCAATTACCCATGCCATGAACTCACCCATGGTTGCATAAGAATAGGTATAGGCACTTCCTGCAACAGGAATCATTGATGCAAATTCTGCATAACACAATCCTGCAAAAGCACAGCCTACAGCCGCCAGTACAAATGATAAAGTTACAGCAGGTCCTGCGTGATCAGCTGCAGCAATACCGGTTAAAGAGAATAAGCCTGCACCAATAATAGCTCCAATGCCCAATGCAACAAGGCTTGTACTACTCAGTGTCCGTTTCAGCGTGCCTTCACCGCTTTCAGCAGATTCTGCTATAAGCACATCAATAGGCTTTTTTAGATTCATAAGTTGTTTAGTCTTTTATGTTTGTTGATTTTATGATAATAAGCGGTAAACCTAAATAAAAATTACCAAAAAGAAAAAGGGATTCTGTTAAAATCCCCCTTTCAGTTGTATTATATCTGCGATTTTACAACTAACGACTTAAAGTATCGGTTGTATTGATTAAAGTATCGGTTTTTATGCTGCCCGAAGCATCGGTTTTTTGTTCAATTCTGATTTCTTTCCTAACTTCTTGTTTGTGTTCGCCCGCAATTGCCTTAACTGCGATGTATGGAGCAATAACCAGTGAAACAATAGACATTAATTTAATCAAAATGTTCATTGAAGGGCCGGAAGTATCTTTAAAAGGATCGCCAACCGTATCGCCGGTTACAGAAGCCTTGTGTGGTTCTGATTTTTTATAGTGCATTTCGCCATTAATCATTACACCTTGCTCAAAAGATTTTTTGGCATTATCCCAGGCACCGCCCGCATTGCTTTGAAAAATCCCCATCAACACGCCGGTTACGGTTACTCCGGCCAATAAACCACCTAAAACCTCAGGGCCAAAGATAAAGCCTACAATAATCGGCGTAATTAAGGCAATGGCTCCCGGCATCATCATTTCGCGGATAGATGCTTTGGTAGAAATGGCCACACATTTTTCGTATTCCGGTTTGGCCTTATATTCCATTATCCCCGGAATTTCCCTAAACTGGCGGCGAACTTCCTGTACCATGTCCATAGCAGCTTTACCAACCGCCTGGATACATAAAGCAGAGAAAATAAATGGAATCATTCCACCCACAAATAAGCCTGCAAGCACAGGGGCCTTGTAGATATCAATAGCTGTAATGCCTGCAATTCCTACGAAGGCAGCAAATAAAGCCAGCGAAGTTAATGCAGCAGATGCAATGGCAAAACCTTTACCTGTAGCAGCAGTTGTATTCCCAACCGCATCTAAATTATCGGTACGTTCGCGAACTTCTGGCGGTAACTGGCTCATTTCTGCAATACCGCCTGCGTTATCGGCAATTGGTCCAAAGGCATCAATTGCCAACTGCATCGCCGTGGTGGCCATCATACCAGCTGCGGCAATAGCCACACCATATAAACCTGCAAAGTGGTAAGAGGCCATAATCCCTCCGGCCAGAACCAAAATCGGGATCACTGTCGATTTCATACCCACTGCCAAACCTGCAATAATATTGGTGGCGTGCCCGGTTGAGGATTGCTGGATGATAGAATTTACCGGTCCTTTACCCATTGCAGTAAAATATTCGGTAACAATACTCATCATGGTCCCCACCACTAAACCCACAATAATGGCATAAAATACATTTATACTAGAGAACTCATAACCGCGAAGATTAAGTGTTTCCGGTAACATCCATTTCACAATAAAAAATGAAGCTACCGCTGTGATCACAATTGACGACCAGTTACCCAGGTTCAATGCATTCTGCACGCTCGATTTTTCATCCTTAATGGTAACGAACCAGGTTCCGATAATCGAAAATATAATCCCCAATCCACAAATTACCATTGGAAGAAGTATAGGCGACATGCCTCCGAATTTATCTGTTACCGTAATTTCTTGTCCTAAAACCATCGTAGCCAATATGGTTGCCACATACGAACCGAATAAATCGGCGCCCATACCGGCCACATCACCTACGTTATCGCCAACATTATCGGCAATAGTTGCAGGGTTACGTACATCATCTTCGGGGATACCGGCTTCTACTTTACCCACTAAATCGGCACCAACATCGGCAGCTTTGGTATAAATACCACCGCCAACACGTGCAAAAAGTGCGATTGATTCGGCTCCCAGAGAAAATCCGGTTAAAACCTCAATAGCAGTTCTCATTTCTACACTATTGGCATTGGTTACATGGAAAAGCTGTAAAAACACAATAAATAATCCACCTAAACCTAAAACAGCCAATCCGGCCACGCCTAAGCCCATTACCGTACCTCCGGTAAATGAAACTTTTAAGGCTTGTTTTAAGCTGGTTCTGGCTGCCTGTGTAGTTCTTACATTGGCTTTAGTGGCCGATTTCATACCGATATAACCTGCAGTTGCAGAAAATACTGCTCCGATAATAAAAGATAGGGAAATAATCCAGCTTGAATGCATCGGAATACCTTTAATTTCTGTAATTGTTCCCGAATAAGCCAATAACGCTGCTGTAAAGACAGCAAAAATGCTCAATACCCTCCATTCAGCTTTTAAAAAGGCCATAGCACCATCGGCAATATAGCCGGCAAGCTCCTGCATGTTTTTATCGCCTGCATCCTGCTTATTTACCCAGGCGCTTTTAATTAGCATAACTATAATCCCGACAAGGCCCAAAGTCGGGATACAGTAAATTAAATTGTTTTGTAAAAAATCCATAGTTAATAATTGGTTTTATATTTGGTTAGTTGTTTATTGGTTCAATAGTCATTGGTCATTGATTCATTGGTCATTTGGTTAACTGGTTAATTGTTTAAATCGGTTAATCGGCGCTGGTCGCCAAATGCCCGGCGCTAAGCTCATCGCTCCAAACTCTTCGCTAGCAACGCTCTAGCAAGATAACAAAATATTCTTGTGGTTAAAATTTTACAAGGTGTATGAATAAAATTTTGTCATCGTAAAATAATATCCTACAATTTCTTTTTTTTAAATAAATTAGCCCCAAACTAAACAGAACTAAAATGAAAATTCAAAAAGAAGGAGAACCTTCTAAAAGAAAATTAAGCCTTTTCGATGCTACAATGCTGGTGATGGGCTCAATGATTGGTAGCGGTATTTTTATCGTAAGTGCCGATATCATGAGAAATTTAGGTTCTGGTTACTGGTTGATTGTGGTTTGGGTAATCACTGGCGTAATGACAGTTGCTGCCGCAATTTCTTACGGAGAACTTTCTTCTATGTTTCCTAAAGCGGGTGGGCAATATACTTACCTGAAAGAAATTTTCGGCAAAATGATGGGATTCCTGTATGGTTGGGGGCTGTTTACAGTGATTCAAACAGGTACTATTGCTGCCGTTGCCGTTGCTTTTGGTAAATTTACTGCCTATTTAATACCTGCCTTAAACGATGCCGCGCCGATTTTTCAAAGTGGCGGGTATAAAATTACCTGGATCCAGATTTTAGCCATTGGCGTTATTCTGCTGCTTACCTATATCAATACAAAAGGTGTTGAAAGTGGTAAAATACTGCAGAATATTTTTACAGGATCTAAAATTGTTGCTCTAATTGGCTTAATCATTTTAGGCTTTTTGCTTGTGAAAAACAATTTTTGGAACGATAATATGGGGCTGGGGTGGAAAGCTTTCAATAACCTCAAAACAGATTTTAGCGGGAATTTCCTGAAATCAGGCTGGGAATCTATTTCCGGAGTAACTATTATGGGTGGCATTGCAGCTGCAATGGTAGGTTCGGTATTTTCGAGTGTAGCCTGGGAAAACGTAACTTTTGTTTCAGGAGAAATCGAAAATCCCAGGAAAAATGTAGTGCGTTCCATGGTTTTGGGCACCACCGCAGTAATGATTCTGTATTTATTGGTCAATTTTGTATATCTCAACACCTTAAACCGTGATAGTATTGCTTTTGCATTAAATGATCGGGTAGCTGTTGTTGCTTCAGAGCAGATTTTTGGAAGCGGGATCGGTACCATTGTAATTGCTGTACTGGTGATGATTTCTACCTTTGGTTGTGTTAACGGAATCGTGTTAGCTGGTGCCAGGGTTTTTCAGAGCATGGCAGAAGACGGCATGTTTTTTAAAGCAGCGCTTAAAAACAATAAAAACGGAGTGCCGGAAAAATCACTTTGGATGCAGGGCATCTGGGCTTCTGCTTTATGTTTAAGCGGACAGTATGGTAACCTATTAGATATGATCTCTTTTGTTATTGTACTCTTTTATATGATTACGGTTTTTGGCGTTATTTATTTAAGGATAAAACAGCCTGGTTTGGAAAGACCTTATAAAACATGGTTATATCCGATAACACCGGTTATTTACTTATTAATTGGTGCAGCGTTTTGCATTCTGTTATTAATATACAAGCAACAATATACCTGGCCGGGGCTGGTTATTGTTTTATTGGGGCTTCCTGTTTATTTTTTCATCAATAAAAAAGAGCAGCAGCCTTAGGTTACTTTAGTTTAATATTAAACCTCGCAAGTTTCTAAATCTGCGAGGTTTTTTTATGCCAGAATAATTTAAAATTTTTTTGAAAAGCAAGGTCTGGTTTCAATCGGTTCCGAAAGCCCCGTTATCCGCTTTACTCACCCGATAGAAAAAATCGGGATCGTGCCCGCTGCTACCGGGTTTAGCGTACACCGGCGGGTGCTGAAATTGAGTGAATAAAACGTATTAAACGTATCATTTTTTAGTCATAACCTTTCAAAGTTGTAGCTGTTTAATTTTGCAGCCTAAAAAATTATTAACAATATATTAAACCTATAAAGTTAGTTTTAATGTATCCTGAGCCAATTAATCAGCCAATTTTTTTCTTTTTCCACCAACGTTACTACTTGTTAATGAATAGTATATCGCATAATTGGCTTAATATTTGGTTTGATAATGGCGGTAGCTAGCCTGCCTTAACCAAATTTATAACCTTTAAATTTTAAAACTATGGCTTTCAAAGCTAGATTAAACTTTTCAGGCAAGGAGTACGATGTACTTCATTGTGCCTATGCATTAAACCGTGATGTAGATGCTAAAGGAAGACCCTCTTCCGGAGTTTACGGCGGTACCATCGACATTGAGATCGAATCAACCGAAGATACCTCAATTATCGAGGCGATGGTAAACAACCAGTACAAACCCATTACAGGAACCCTGCTGATTAAAAAATCGGAGGAAGATGCCAAAATGAAAGAAGTTAACTTCGAAGACGGCTACATTGTTAAATATTCCGAAGGGATTAACATTGTTGGCAATCACCCGATGACGCTCAAATTCCAGATTTCAGCACGCAAGCTTAAATTAGGCAACGCCGAGCACATTAACGATTGGCCAAAAGCCTAAAGAGGGGTTTAAGGCATAAGGTTTAGGGCAATAAAACGCCACATTCTATGCGCTTATCGCCAACCACTCACCGCAATTCATCTTCCACATTAAAACTTTACTACAATGGCATTCAAAACCCGCTTAAACTTAGGATCAAAAGAATTTGATGTACTACAGTGCAGCTTTTCATTAAATAGAGATGTTGACGCAAAAGGCCGTCCATCGTCAGGTGTTTATGGTGGTACCATCCACATCGAAATCGAATCAACTGAAGATACTTCAGTAATCGAATCAATGGTTAATAACCAGTACAAGCCGCTTTCCGGAACAATTGTTTTCAAAAAAGGCGAAGAAGATTCAAAAATGAAAGAACTGTCTTTCGAAGATGGTTACATCATCCAGTATAACGAGGGTATTGCGGTAAACGATAATACACCAATGACTTTAAGTTTCGTAGTATCTGCCCGTAAACTAAAGCTGGGCAATGCAGAACACGAAAACGACTGGCCAAAAGCTTAATTATTATTTAACAGACGAAAGTTAGATGAGTTCTAAACATTCGTCTGTTAAGTCTCAAATCTCCCGTAAAGTATAAATTAATGTTCCTTTTTACTCAAAAAGGCAATTGATTTGAGTCATGATAAAACTTACCATCATGTTGCCAGTAAGTTGGCGTATTAAATGGTAACAGAGATGTTTTTAGGTTAATTTTTATTGTACATGGAAAAGATGCGTTTACCTTCTTGTTTTAAGCTGTTGCCTGCTATTACTGGTGCGTTAATATTGATTTGTTGTTTAAGCTGTAATGAAGATCGTACAAAAAATAAAAATGTCCTCCTGGCAAATAAAAAGAGTGAAAGTACTACCCGGTTATTCCTTAATTATACAGATTCGGTAACTAAACTCCCTTTGGCAAAGCTGAATGAGGCTGGCATAATATCATTAAACAGGAAATTTACAGGTAAACTGCCGCTGGCCATTTATAATGGTGAACAACAGCATAATAATCAGAATGTTATTGTACAGCCTTATCAGAATAACGGTACAGAAAATATGGTAAAAGCAGGAGTAATATTACTGGTGCCAAAATTCCTCACAGATTCTTTGCTTATTGATGATTTTACCCACCATTTTGGAAATATAGAGGAAGAAAAGCAAACGATAGGCACAACAGAGCAGCCACTACCTGTAAAGATAAACGTTGATGCCAATACTGCTATGAAATTAACTTTTAACCCTGGTGAAAAACTAGAACTCGCCCACGTGATTATGGTTGAGGTTTTAAAGTACAAATAATAATCAATGAATACGCTTGTAAAAATTAAAGAATATGATGCACATGGCGGACCTTCGAATGAAAAAATGGGGGGCGATGGTCATGCGCAAACTTCTACAACTACCGGCAGGTTTGTAATTAAAAGTATCGAAAAGCATGTAAGTTATGGTCGTTATGCCATATGGTCGGGTATAGCATGGGGAACTGAAGTAAAAATAAGCGGAAATATTGTGATGATTAAACAGCTGGGAAGCTGGAAAAAATTAACAGATGTAAATGCGCAGTGGGGAGCTTATAAAAACGATCAGAAAAAAGTTACCCAAGCTGTACTTAACTATCAGCGTAACCTTTATCCTAATTCTCCTATACCAACCAAATGGCTGTTTAACGATTTTGGACATGTTTCGGTTAAATACTTCAAAGACCTGAACAATGATCGGAAAATGAATGGAAAGGAACAGGTAATGGGCGATTTTATCCATACCACACCTCCTGATGAAGCTGCAACTGCAAGTGGAAGGATTTTCCAGCTGGCAGAATCGCATGGTTGCATCCATGTACGGCCCGGCGATATCGATACCATGATCGGCAACGGCTACCTGAAAAAAGGCAATACCATAGAAGTGCATCCCTACACTAAAAAAGCCATAGATGCTTCGCACAAAAGAAATGCAGCTGGTATGCCATTTGAAGTGCATTTTTATCCGGGACTTTATAAAATTGCCATTTATAAAACTATGTAGCTTAAAACGCTACGGCTACAATTAACGAATACATTATGGAAAATAAACTTCTCGTAGAAATCAGTATAGAAGATACAGCAATTGCACACTTTGCATCTTTTAATCTGCTACAGGCTTTTAACCAGCACCATTATTTCGAACTACATCTTAACCACGATCAGTTGGGTGCTCCCGGTTTGATCAATTTGGATGACAGTCGCGATTTTGTAGGCAAAACCCTAACCGCTTCTTTTGGTCATTCGCCAGAAAACCTGCAGCATTTTGCCGGACTGGTTACAAAAGTAGAACTCTCACAAAGTCATGGCTATCACGGCGTACTCATTGTAAGTGGATATAGTCCTACTATTTTAATAGACCGCGGACCAGATTTAGGGTCATATTTAGATAAAGATCTGGATACCATTGTTAGATTGGCTACAAAAGATACCCCAGCTAACGATTTGGCCATTGTAACCAATGCTTCCAGAAAAGCGGCAATCGATTATCTGATCCAATACCGTGAGAGTGATTTCGCATTTCTTAACCGCTTATCGGGCGAATATCACGAATGGTTCTACTATGATGGTAAACAGCTTAATTTCGGAAAGCCCGATAAACAAAAGGAAATAGCCCTTTTTTACGGTCGTGATGTACATAACCTGCAGTACGCCATGGAAGTTTCGCCTATAAAATATAAGCGTTTTGCCTACAATCCTAAACAGGATGAAATGCTGCATAGCGAAAGTACCGGCAAAGCAGATGGAAATCCAGATCTGGCGCATGCCATTAAGGCATCTAATACAATGTACAGCAAAACCTTTAACCAGCCATCCTTAATCAGGGTTGATAATGGCAGCGACATAAAAAGTCATGTAGAAAACGAAGAAAAAGCACATATCAGCGAATTGTTAAAGATAAATGCAGGTGGCGATAATGCCTCTCTCAGCATTGGCAGCATTGCCGAAATTACCATGAGTGTAAGAAAGGAGCTTGCTTTTGCAACCGAAAGCCTCGGTAAATTTCTGATTACCAATATCAATCATCAGATAGATGGAACAGGTAAATACAGCAATACTTTCGAAGGTTTGGTGGCTACCACTGAGCGTATCATGGTTAGGAATTACGAAAAGCCACACTCGGATATGCAGCTGGCGGATGTGATAGATAATGATGATCCTCAGGGGCAGGGCCGGATTAAAGTTAAATTTAAGTGGGAATGCCAAACCAACGACCCGACAGAATGGCTGCGGGTTGTAAGTCCCAATGCAGGTAGCGGCGATACCGGGAAAAATCGGGGGTTCCACGTTATTCCCGAAAAAGGCGATCAGGTGGTGATTGCTTTTGAAGAAGGCAATGTGGCCAGGCCCGTTGTAATGGGTAGTGTTTACCATGGCAAAAGCGGCGATAGCAGTGGCTTTAAAAATAGTAATACCAAAGGCTTAACATCGAGAAAGGGAAGCTGTTTGAGTTTTGATGATCTTAATCATGCACTGAATCTGGGTACCAATGCAGCTAATTTTGTAAAAATAGAAAATGGCCCGGGGCTGATTACAGCAGAATCTGCTGAAACGATCGTAATTAAAACGGGTTTAAGTAGTATTACGATGAAAAAAGATGGAACGATTGATATTATCGGCGAAATCATTAATATTCAAGGGAAGAACTCTGTGAACATCAATTGGGGCGATAAATCTGGGATTAGTGTATTTGTAGGTAAATCAGGTTATACCAATTACAGTTTTGATGGAAAAACCAAGAAAGAATCTGTAACTGAGGGGATTTCAGTAACCAGTGGAACAACAATTCTTTCAAAATCGGATGGGGTACAAACGATAAATGGTAGTCAAGTAGATATTAATTAAGTTAGCTATGAGTAGATTTAAATTTTTTAGTGATGAAGAACCAGTTCATGTCGAAAATAAAACAGATACACAGTATGATAAGGTAGTTGATATTGAAAAGACTGATCCTGTACTCTTAAAATATCGTTGTGAACAAACGGTTGCTACCAAATTAAATAATGTAATTACCAATCACGCTACCACAAAGCGAGAGTTTCATGTTAAAAACAGAATTGATAATGGGAATCTTATTGTAGAAGTTTTGCTTTTCGATAATATTATTCAGATAAATCCTTCTAATCTCTCAGAAGCAATGGACTTGTTTTCATCCCTGGATCTGATTAAATGTAATATAACCGTACAGGTTGACAGAGAGACAGGGAAAATAAACAAGATATTGAACTACGGTGAGGTGCTAAAAAATTGGGAAAGTTTTAAAGGCAATATAAAAGAGCGGTATTCTTTTTTGAGATCAAGTAATGCCGAAATTGAACTCCAAAAATTTATTTATTTGGCAGAAGCGCAGATTAAGGATGAAAAACTCCTCATTGAGGATATACATACTAAGTTGTTCTTTGATCTTTTTTTTGATAGGTATCTTGTTAAGCTTTCAGACCTATATAAACCTTATACTTTGAATTACCATTCCCAGCTTTTTGAAGGAATTGCAGTGCCCTTGCATGTTTCATCAGAAATTATTTTTGAAAAACCATCAACTGTTGAGCTTAAAAAACAGGGTAAGATGGACATAAAAGTGATTGATATTAATGCAATCAAAAAACAGTATGATCAAAAATTTCAGCCTATTGTAGGCTATAAATTTTCAAATTACGATTTTCAATATCAGGTTAGGCAAGTTGTTAATACGGATTTGTCATTAATTGAAGAAACTGATCTTTTTCTTGCTGAAGAAGTTAAAAATAATGTTGAAGTAGTTGTAGACTATAAATTAAGGAGGATAGAATGAGTTATTCTTATGTACATGAGGGTGCTAATGTTATTTGTACCAATATGACTAATGGAAAACCGCTTCAAATTGGTATCAGTAGGGTTTCCACGGTAATCTTAGCAAGTAAAAAAGCCCCTTTGCTAAATATTGATGATAGAAAAATCAGTGATACTTTTTCGTGTAAGGTTGCAAGTAAATTTTGGGGAGGATTACAGATTTTAACTGCAGTAATTGCGGTAGCTGCATTGGCTGTTGCAACTGTAGCAACCGGCGGGTTAGCATTGGTGGCAGCAGGGGTAATGCTTGCGGCTGCGGGAACCAGTATTGTAGCAGGTGTAACCGGTTTATACAAGATAGGGCACGATTGTGATGCAACGCTAAATGGTACGTGGATGTTGCCGCATGGAGGGGTCAAAATTGATAAAAAACAAGCTTTACTTAGTCAATCATTGATGAACTGCCCAAAAGGTGGGGTTGTTTCTATTATCATCGATCCGGTTATTGCAATGGCTGCCGCAAAAGAAATCACTAGTAATAATAATGCTGAAATTGCAGCCCATTTAACTTCTCAGGCAATAATTGGTGTAATTACTGCTGCTACAGCTTTTACACCTATAGGTTTATTGGTGGCAGCTCCTATTGCGGTTTATGGTTATATTGATGGCGAAAATAGTAAGGAAGAAGCAGCAAAAAAAAATCTTCCCATATGGAGATGGAGTGATGTTGGGGAAAGTGCAAAAACAGAAGGGCTAGTCAATCAGCCTGCGGGCGCTGTTGGGGCTGTTGTTGAAAATGGAATAAACCTTACTCGTACCAATCAACAAATTACACGTGAAATGATGGAATTTAATACACAAGCGGCCATGAGAGAGGCTGCCGGTGATGCGGCTGGTGCTGCTAATTCCAGATTGGCTGCTGATATTGCATCAAGGTCTTATCCTTCAACACGTTCGGCGCTAGTGGGGAAAGATTTTTTTAAAGGCTTAGCGAAAGGGATTGCTGGTGCTATTGCAAACTATTTGATTGATAGAGGATCGGATAGTTATGAATTGGCGAAAGCAAAATCTTCATTATTAGCTTCTGATAATGCTAATAATCAAGACATAGATAATAATATTAGTGTAATAGCAAATAATCCCAAATAAATGAATAAGCAAATATCACAAGCAATTGGCTGGGCTTTAGGAATATTAGTTGTATTCCCTTTAATAATTTATGGCGTTAACATTTTGTTCAAATCCAAAGCGAATGAGGCAAAAGAACATATTGATGAATATTTGGAGGAATTTGTACCTATTAGTACCAGTTTCCCTAAATATAAAGATCTAAAATTGTCATATTCTCAATATTCTACTTCATTAACAAGTCCTGCGGGTAGTATATATAAAATATCTTTTTTTGATAGTATACTGAATAAGCATTGCCAGATTATGTTCTTTAATTATCCTGACTTTGAAGCGTCTAAGTTTACCACAGTATTGCATAACAAAAAAATAATTATTTCTATCAATAAAGATGATTTAAAAAATCCTCACTATGGAACAAAAGAAAATCCAATACCTGTTTTTAAGGTAAGGGAAAATCTGCCAGATTCGGTTAGTAAAAACAGAGGCTATGAAGATGGTTGGAATGTCGATATTACTGATAAACAATTTAGATATAATGTAGAGCAGTATTTAACCTACATTATGCCAAAAGACGAATTTAAAAAGCGTTTTGAAAAAACAAATGAGTAAGCAATTTCTAGGATGGATAATTGGCGTTTTTATATTATTTCCTTTATTCGTGTTTTTTATATAATAAGATTACAGTAAGGAAAAATGATGGTAAAAAATATTACAATATTTTTTTTAATGGCATAGCTCCCATGAAGTTGTCGATACCTAAAGAGGATCCATACTATCTGTCAGAAGATAATGTTGGGTTTGATAGTTATCGGGCAGGAGCGAGCGCAATCGGGTTTAAAAGTCTAAATGGAAATATTATTTCGGTTAGATTTCGTGAGCCGACTATTAAAAAATACTTTATAGTAAGTGTTTATGATGTCAATGATCAATTGTATTTTCCTCTATCTGAATCGATGTATGGTAAAGAAATAACTGCATGGGTAAATCAGGATGATTTAAAAGATCCTAGCTACGGTACTAAAGAAAAGCCTATTCCTGTTTTTAATTTTAAAGGGATAGGTGAGCCAATTAGAACGTGGGGAGGAGACAAAACTGGTTCTAAAGTAGTCTATCAAAATCTTGAGCCCACCAATGAACAATACAAACACAATGTTCTAACCTATTTAACCTACATTATGCCAAAAGACGAATTTAAAAAGCGTTTTGAAAAAACAAATGAGTAAGCAAACTTTAGGATGGATAATCGGTGTATTTGTATTGTTTCCCTTATTTGTGGTTTTGTATAATAAAATTACGGTAAGAAAGAATAATGGCGCAAAATTCTTTTCAGCATATTACAAAAAAATAATTCCCGTTCAATTAAGTGTCCCAAAATTGAGAGGCGGATATTCTGATACTTTAAATGTTGAATTTGATCATTACAGGGTTGGGGCAAGTCCAATAGGATATAAAGGTTTAAGTGGCAATATAATTGGTGTCCCGTTTTTGGATTTGAATCAACATAAATTTTATAAAATAAGAATGTATGATATTGACAACCAAAAATATCATATTCTGTCAGATGTATTGGAAGGTCAGGGAATAACTGCATGGGTAAATCAGGACGATTTAAAAGATCCTAGCTACGGTACTAAAGAAAAGCCTATTCCTGTTTTTAATTTTAAAGGAATAGGTGAGCCAATCCGAATTACTTCTGAAAGCGAGGGATCAGTTAATGGATATGAAAGTTTAGAGCCCACCAATGAGCAATATAAACACAATGTTCTAACCTATTTAACCTACATTATGCCAAAAGACGAATTTAAAAAGCGTTTTGAAAAAACAAATGAGTAAGCAATTTCTAGGATGGATAATTGGCGTTTTTATATTATTTCCTTTATTCGTGTTTTTATATAATAAGATTACCGTAAGGAAAAATGATGGTAAAAAATATTACAATATTTTTTTTAATGGTATAGCTCCCATGAAGTTGTCGATACCTAAAGAGGATCCATACTATCTGTCAGAAGATAATGTTGGGTTTGATAGTTATCGGGCAGGAGCCAGCGCAATCGGGTTTAAAAGTCTAAATGGAAATATTATTTCGGTTAGATTTCGTGAGCCGACTATTAAAAAATACTTTATAGTAAGTGTTTATGATGTCAATGATCAATTGTATTTTCCTCTATCGGAATCGATGTATGGTAAAGAAATAACTGCATGGGTAAATCAGGACGATTTAAAAGATCCTAGCTATGGTACTAAAGAAAAGCCGATTCCTGTTTTTAATTTTAAAGGAATGGGTGAGCCAATCCGAATTACTTCTGAAAGTGAGGGGTCAGTTAATGGATATGAAAGTTTAGAGCCCACCAATGAACAATATAAACACAATGTTCTAACCTATTTAACCTACATCATGCCAAAAGACGAATTTAAAAAGCGTTTTGGAAAACAATAGCCATTTCCAGCTACCGCTAATTGTTTGCCCAATCTCACATCTCATGCCTAATATCTTACAACCCATCTTACCTCTCAAACAAAAAGCGTATTTTTGCAGCAAATGGGAACACTAGTAGATTCAGGTATAAAAGGTTATAAAAATTATGGGACGCACCTGCGCGAAAAATATAAAGGGCAGCGCGTGTTTAAAGTAATTGTAGATGGAGGTTTTACCTGCCCCAACCGCGATGGAAGCAAAGGTTATGGCGGCTGCACTTATTGCAATGTAGATTCTTTTACGCCTGAGCCATCACGTAAAAACCCGAATATTAAAGATCAGCTCGAAGAGGGCATGCTTCGTGCCAAAACTTCTTACAAAGCCGATAAGTATATTGTGTATTTCCAGCCCAATACCAATACTTATGCCCCTGCGCATTATTTAAAAATGATGTATGATGAGGCTTTATCTGTAAATACCGAAGATATTGTGGGTTTTGCTGTGGGTACCCGTCCAGATTGTATTGATGCCGAAAAAGTGGCTTTGCTGGAAAGTTATACCGATCGTTTTGACGTAGACCTGGAGATGGGGATGGAATCTATTTATGATGAAACCCTCGATCAGATTAACCGGGGCTGTAGTCATGGAGAGTTCGTGGCTGCCGTAGAACTTTTAAAAGACAGCAAACTCGATCTTTGCGTACATACCATTTTTGGCTTCCCCTGGGAAACCCGAGAGCAGATGCGCGGCTATATTCACGAAATTAACCGCTTCCCGCAGATCAAATTTGTGAAATTTCACCATTTACATGTGGTAGAAGGATCGATTATGGGGGCGAAATATAAAAAAGAACCATTTAAACTGTTTTCGTTAGAAGAATATACAGATCTGCTCTGCGAACTGATTCCGCTTTTGCGTCCGGATATTGTGATACAGCGTCTTTTTGGAATTTCCGACTGGGATTTACTAATTGCACCAAATTGGGGGCTTAATAAATCGGCAATTCAGACCTATATGGATAAAGAAATAGAAAAAAGAGGGGTGGTGCAGGGCTCTGAGTATTTTTAATGAAATATCAAATTTTAATATGATTTTTTGAAAAACCAGTGAAATTTCACTGGTTTTTCTATTTTAAGATAGTTTTTTAAGCTAATTTATTATAAATTTTAGGTAAAATGATATAAAATACAATTAATGGTGTGTTTTGTTTTTATTAAAAACTTGCATTAAAATCGGCTGTTTTTTTTGTTATTTTTATTTTTGAGGTTAATTTTTGCTTTGTTTTATAAAAATCACTGTTTTTTGTTAAAATATTTCAATTTAATAGTGTAAAAAATACATTATGTCGTATTTTTATAAAAATAAATAACCAAAAATCACATTATTTAAATAATATTAACAAATTAAACTAAAAACTATGAGTAAATTTTCCTTTAAACAGTTTGCGCCCTTCGCGATTTTAATGATCGTCGCGATTTTCGCTCTATTTATTCCACTTCTTCCAAATTTCGACGAGGGTAAATACAGTGCGCCTGATATTGCATTTATTTTAATCGCTGCAGCGCTTGTATTTTTAATGACTCCAGGTCTTGCTTTCTTTTATGGCGGTATGGTTCACCGTAAAAACGTACTGTCTACCATGATTAAAAGTGTGGTAGCAGCAGGAGTAATTACCGTTTTATGGACAGTTGTCGGTTTTAGTTTAGCTTTTGGTGATACCATAGGCGGTTTTATCGGAAACCCATCAACATTTCTATTTTTTAAAGGTGTAAATTCTGGTGCACCACATCTTCAGGGCGGTGCTGATTTAACCATTCCACTTTCTTTATTTGCTGTATTTCAGTTAATGTTTGCCATTATTACCCCAGGTTTAGTGGTAGGTGCTGTTGCAGAACGTATCCGTTTTACTTCTTATATCTTATTTATCGTTTTATTCGCCATTTTCGTTTACTCTCCATTAGCACACTGGACCTGGCATCCACAAGGTTTCCTGTTTAAAATGGGTGTTTTGGATTTTGCCGGTGGTACTGTAGTGCATATCTCTGCAGGTATGGCCGCTTTGGCTGGTGCACTGGTTTTAAAACGCAGAAAATCTCACTTAGAGCATAAAGAAGTTCCGCCTGCAAATATTCCTTACGTATTAATCGGTACAGGTTTATTATGGTTCGGTTGGTTCGGTTTTAACGCAGGTTCTGCATTAAGTGCCGGTAGTTTAGCTGTTTCTGCATTTTTAACTACTAATACTGCTGCGGGTGCTGCTGGTTTATCGTGGATGTTCTTCGATGTTGCAAGAGGTAAAAAACCTTCTGTTTTAGGTTTTTGTATCGGTGCAGTGGTAGGTTTGGTTGCCATTACGCCAGGTGCTGGTTTTGTAAGTATTTCATCAAGTATATTTATCGGTGCCATTGCCGCTGTTATTTCTAACCTTGTGGTTTCATGGAAACAAAAAACCAGCTTAGATGATACTTTAGATGTTTTTCCTTGCCATGGTGTGGGCGGTATTGTTGGGATGTTATTAACAGGTGTTTTTGCTACAAAAACGGTTAATGCTGCTGGTGCTGACGGATTATTTTATGGTAACCCTGCTTTCTTTATTACGCAGTTAAAAGGTGCGGTAATCGTAATTGCTTTCAGCTTTGTGGTATCGTTCATTATCTTTAAACTGGTCAACCTTATTAATCCGATCAGGGTTTCTGAAGAAGAAGAAGAATTAGGATTAGATGCTTCTCAACACGACGAGAAATACTCACAAGGTACCTTATTAGTTGAAGAAAGAGCGATCTATATCGAAAGAAACAGTCCCTTAACAGAACCAATTTCTTAAGGATTTTATAATATCTAAACTCAAATCAAGCTCAAACATGAAGAAATTTTTAACTGCTATTTGCGCAATGGCCAGCGCAAGCTGTGCCCTGGCGCAAGAAACCACCACATCACCACTTGAAATTTCAGGGTCGGTTGATACGTACTTTAAATATGATTTTGCGAAAAATCCATTGAACGGAAAAACGTCTTTTGTAACTGACCATAATTCGGTTTCGTTGGGTATGATTGATATTGCCTTGAAGAAAAAAACAGGCAAAGCCTCATTTGTAGGAGAGTTGTCTTTTGGTCCACGGGGACAATCGCAATCTATTCCTGATGCTGCGGCTGGCGGCTCATCGTTCAATATCCAGAATTTATATGTTAATTACGATTTTACTGATCAGTTTAGCATGACCGCTGGTTACATGGGTACTTTTGTCGGATATGAAGTTATTTCTCCGGTTGGAAATTTCAATTATTCAACTTCGTATTTATTTACAAATGGTCCGTTCCAAAATGCAGGTATTAAAGCTACTTATAAATTCAGCGATAAAGTAAGCTTAATGGCTGGTTTATTTAACGATTGGAATGTTTACAGTGCAACGCGTGGTGTATCGGCAATCGGCGGTCAGTTAATGGTTGCGCCTGTAGAAGGCTGGACGGCTTATATCAATGCCTTATCAGGTGCCGGTTATGGCGGTTACGGAACCATTATTGATTTAACTACTTCTTATCAGATTACAGAGAAATTTAAACTAGGTTTAAATGCCGCTAATTATGATATTAAAGATAGTTCGGTGCAGGGAAGTTATGCAGGGGCCGCGTTATATCCTCAGTATGCGGTGGCTGATGCGGTTACCATTGGTTTAAGGGGAGAGTATTTTAAAGCCAAAGCTTATGGCACTACCGCCGCCACTTCAACTACAGCGGTTACGCTTACTGCAAATGTGAAATCGGGTGGCTTAACTTTTATCCCTGAGGTAAGGTTAGATCATAACAGTGATAAACCTTTCTTTAACAAAAGCGGTGCGATAGCACCAAACGCCGGTCAGTTTTCTTTAGCCGCTGTTTACGCTTTTTAAGGAAGAAATTTTCAAATATTAAGCCGTTCCGGTGTAAAATCGGAACGGCTTTTTAGTATCTTTAAATATTTGGCAAGTACATTAATCCATTCTGATGAAATACATTATTCTTTTTCTTTTAGTTGCATTTTCCATTGATCTTTCGGCACAACAAAAACAGTTTTCTAAAGATGATAACGGTAAATTTATTTATTATAAAGTTGTCGATTCTCAATTGTTAAGTAAAGATACTTTATTGCAAAGGGCTAAATCTTTTGTTAATGTGGTTTATAAAAAATCGATGAAGGCAGAAAGTATTACCGATACTTCTATTTTGGCTAAAGGAACCATGGTGATTGATAAAACCATTTTGGTTGCCGGGCACCCAAGCGGAGAAATCAGCTACAATTTTGTGTTCGAAGCCCGTAATGGAAAATACAGGTTTTGGCTAACCGACTTTTTATACATTCCATACCAGCGCGACCGTTATGGCAATTTTGTTGCCACAACCAGGATTGGTACTCCTTTAGAACGAAATCCGGGTAAACTTAATGCTGGTGCCTGGAAAGATGTTGTCAACAGTGCCTATAATAAGATCGACAAATTTGGGGAAGACTTTAAAAAGTATTTAGCAACCAATAGGGTAGAGAAAGCTAAAAAAAAGACAGAAACCATTTCTACTAAAAAATGGTAACCAACTCATTTAAACTTGCCAAATAATTCTTCAACTTTCTGATACCGGAATTTAAAAATTTCATTGATCTTATTTTTAACGATCAGGGCGTTTGCAATTGGGCCAATTGGTCCCCAGCCAATGCTGTAATGTAAGGTATCGTGCATTAAAACACCTCCGTCTATTTTCTCGAAATGGTGCTGATGGTGCCAAAAAGCAAAAGGGCCAAAGCGCTGTTCGTCTATAAAATACTCTTGATCCTTAACATGGGTTATTTCGGTTACCCAACCTAACTTAATGCCAAAAAGGGGAGAAACTTTATAAGTAATAATTAAACCGGGATACATTTTGGTATTGGCCATATTTGGCGAAGTCACATCAAAAGTCATATCTTTTGGGGTAATTTCTGCCAGGTTTAAGGGCGAAGAAAAAAAATCCCATGCGGTATCTAAATCAATCGGGAGTTTTTGGGTAAACTCTAATCTGTATGTTTTCAAGCTCTTGTTTTAAAAAGATAACAGCAAAGATGAAGTTTTTGTTGAGAAAAATTGGAATTCTTGTTTTTCACCACAAAGTTCACAAAGATAAAGAGTAAATTTTATTCGTCATTGCTGAAGGCTTTTTCAGCCTACGAAGCAATCTTACAACTATGACTATGCCAACAAACATTAAAATATAACGAAAGCATTAGGATTGCTTCGTGCCTCGCAATGACGGATTCTATTGTGTAGAACAAAACTGACCTAAAACGATCTATCAAGCACATCGATTATCAACCTAATTCACAGATTTCTCGACTGCGTTTCACTACGCTTGGCAATTACGGCACTAAGCTTCGGACCTCCGACCCCCTTATTTCCGGACTAATCCCGTCATCCCTTTTCCATCCCACATCTTCCATCCTAATGCACCATCTTATCCGCACAGGTTGAGCTTGCAAATGCTTCCGGTTTTGCCTTAAAAATAAAACCCATGCTTAAAATATATCCCATGGCGTCGTTCAGTGCTTTGTTCGATTTAAATGACGGGTTGGTGTTGATATCGGCATGTACCTCGAGCGCAACATCATAAATATCAAGCAAATCGCAGATAGAATAAGCAGTTTCAATCGATTTTTGTACTTCCATCAACATTCTTTCCTTAATGCTTACCTGTTGCGTGCTTTTTTCCTGGTGGATGTACATAAAACCACCATGATGCTCTCTTAATAATACGATTACTGTTGCAAAATCGGTTATCGCTCCTTTAACCTGCGAGTCGGTACCGATACAAACTTTAAGTTTAAATCCCTTTTCACTTTCTCTGATAATTGCTTTTTCTACTTCTTCGAGGATGGAAGACTGAATAATTTCACCACTAAATTTTTTCCACGTCATACATTATGTGTTTTTGAGGTTAATAAATGGTAATCAGGTTTTTATAAAAATAAGCGCTATAAATTAAATATGTGTTAAGTGCAGGTTGTTTATTTGCTAACAAAAAGTTAGTTATCAACAAGTTAGTGATAATAGTTCGGATCAGTTTATAAATTATTGAAACAAATCATTTATCGGGTCGTTAAATATTAGTACATTCATTAAAAATTCTTAATTATGAGAGCAGAATTAATTCAAGAACTTCAATTATTACAAAATAGCAGAGCCAATAAATTTGCGGATGAACTGGCTGACAGGATTTTATCATCAGTTGATGCCGTTAATGAAAAAGTGCAATCTTCTATGTCTAAACGCGGCAATATGCTGATGCTGTTAGATAAGACATTAAATTTTTCTACAATACGCAAACTTAGAAACAGGTTTTTCAGACCTTAACGCAGAGCCTGGTTTTTGCCATAGAGAGAAATGATTACCTTTATGGCGGAATGATAGAAAATGCCTTAAAAAAATTAAATATTTCTGCACTTAACGAAATGCAGGAAGCTTCTTTACAAGCAGCTAAAACCGGTAAAGATTTAATATTGATTGCGCCAACGGGTTCGGGGAAAACGTTGGCCTTTTTATTGCCTTTACTTTCCAATTTAAAAAATGGGGTTAAGGGTGTTCAGGCTTTGGTTTTGGTGCCTTCCAGAGAGCTTGCCCTGCAAATTGAGCAGGTTTTTAAACAAATGGGTACTTCTTTTAAGGTAAATTGCTGTTATGGCGGTCATGCCGTAAGGATAGAAAAAAATAACCTTGCTCATCCGCCTGCTGTGCTGATTGGTACACCGGGTAGAATCGCCTATCATTTGGAACATCAGAATTTTGATGAATCTTTTATTGAAACATTGGTTTTAGATGAATTTGATAAGTCGTTAGAGTTTGGTTTTGAAAGTGATATGTCTTATATCATCGGTTCATTGCTTTCGCTAAAACAACGCATTCTTACTTCGGCAACCAAAATGGAAGAGATTCCTGCATTTGTGAAAATCAATAATCCGGTTGAAGTCGATTTTTCAAAAAATATTAAGGCTAAGCCAGATTTAAAACTAAAAAAAATAACGGCTCCTGCAGATGAAAAGCTTGATTATCTTTTCAGGCTGCTAAGTAAAATCGGCGATAAAAATACATTGGTTTTCTGTAACCACAGGGAAACCGTCGACCGCATTAGCGATCTTCTTTTTGAAAATGGTTTAGGGCATGATGTTTTTCATGGCGGCATGGAACAGTTCGACCGCGAAAAGGCTTTGTTAAAATTTAGGAACGGTAGTCACAGGATTTTAATTACAACCGATCTTGCCGCCCGTGGTTTGGATATTCCTGAGGTAGAGCATATTGTGCATTATCAGTTACCTTATACCGAAGATGCCTATATTCACCGTAATGGCCGTACCGCACGGATGCACGCCAAAGGAACGGCTTATGCCATTTTAACTACAGAAGAGAATTATAAATATTTGCCGGAAGATATTGAAGAAGAAGTTTTATCAGACAAATATAAACTGCCTGAGGCTAGCGATTGGGTAACTTTATACCTGGCCCATGGCAAAAAAGATAAAATTAACAAGATTGATATTGTGGGTTTATTTTTGCAAAAAGGTAACCTGGCAAAAGAAGATCTCGGATTGATTGAAGTTAAAGATACCACCAGTTATGTGGCCATTAAAAGAGGCAAAGTAGAAAAATTGTTAAAAGATTTAAGCGGCGAAAAAATTAAAGGGAAAAAACTTAAATTAGAAATAGCAAGTTAAAGAAGAGTTTGGAGTTGAGCGTTTGGAGTTGGGAGTTGAATCTGCGCTTTGCAACCTTAAAACCTTTAACAATTAAACTTTACAACATTCACTCATTCACTCATTCACTCTGTCATTCACTCACTCAATCATTCTGTCATTCAATCACTTAAATAAGCATGAGCAACAACGATATATTAAAAAAACTAAGAGTAGCCTTATCATTAAAAACAGAAGATATTATTACCATTTGTGATTTGGTGGGCTTTAAGGTAACCAAGGCAGAACTGGGCGACATTTTCAGGAATGAAGATCATGAGAATTTTAAACCTTGCGGCGATCAGATCCTCCGTAATTTCTTAAATGGTCTGGTAATTTATAAAAGAGGTCCGAGGGATGAGAAAAAGCAATAATTTATGCTTTTTATTATTTTTTATACTGATCACTTTCTCCTTTAACGCTCTCGCTCAGTCTCAGTTTAAAATAAGCGGCAAAGTAATCGATTCTTTAAAAAAGCCCGTTGAGGGCGTAAGTATCCGATTGATTACCGATAAAGATACCCTTCGTTCAAATGCTGATTCGAAAGGCAATTTTACATTCCTGAAAGTAAACCACAACAAATTCTACCTTAGCATTACAGCATTGGGTTATCAACCTTATGCCTCTGTTTACGAAATCGAACCTTCGAAAAAAGGCGTTGAGCTGGATCCGATTATGCTCAAATCTGAAAGCATCAAATTGGAAGATGTAGAGGTGAAAGTAAAAGTAGATCCAATTAAAATCAAAAAAGATACCATCGAGTACAATGCCGGGGCCTATACCATTAGGGAAAATGATAAGGTAGAAGACCTGTTAAAGCAATTGCAGGGCATCGAGGTTGATGAAAAAGGTGCTGTAACAGCAATGGGCAAAAAAATGACAAAGCTGCGGGTTAATGGTGAAGATTTTTTTACCAGTAACGTAGAAGATTACATCAGGCAGTTGCCGGCAGATATTATTGCCAAACTTCAGGTAATAGACGATTATGGCGATGAAGCTAATTTTACAGGGATAAAAACGGGTACACCACAAAAAATGCTGAATCTGGTTACTAAACCGGGCATGGATAAAGGCGTTTTTGGTGGAATGAACCTAAATTCGGCTACCAATAATGCGCATAATTTGGGTGTTAGTGGAAATATCTGGAAAAAAACAAAGCAGATCGGTTTTGGAGGTCGTTATGGTATTACCAATAATGAGTTTAACCAAATGAATAACGGAGGTTTAAGCGGTAACATCAGGGATAAAATTTCGAAAGAATTTAGCGTAAACGGGAGTTATAATTTTAGTAATGGTACCAACAAATCCATTCAGAGCAATTACCTCGAAACCTTTAATCCACAGGGTACCATTTATGATTTAAGGGAGAGTGCCAGTAATTCAAAATCTCTGAATAATAACATTAACCTTGGTTTAAACGGGGCTACCAAAAAGAATTATTTCAATGCTTCGTTGGCCGGCTCTTTGGCCGATACCCGGAATGATGCTTTTTCTACCTCCAATAAAACCGGATATATTAAACAGGATTTGAGCTCTAATTCAGGTTCGCGTAACAGCAATCCAAACCTTAATGGCAGTATCAACTGGTCGCGGAGGCTGGCCAATAACAAGCGCTCACTTTCCATGGGTTTTAATTTTGGAACCAGCGGCGGAAATACCAATAGTACCATTAATGATATTATCCGCTATTACAACGAAACCACCAATATACTGGTTAAAGATTCGCTCTTAAATCGTTTGGTAGAAAATAATACTTCAAGCGCTAATTTTGGCGGGAACATCCAGTTTTCAAATTCTTTGAAAAAAGCAAACGACAGTACCGGCTACAGTTTTATCAATTTATCTTACCGTTTTTCGGTAAGCAGGAGCCAGAACCTGCAAACCACCACCGTTACCAACCCGTTTGGGAACCGTTTTGTAGTCGATTCGCTTGGGCAGGATTATGTTTCCAATTTTATTAACCAGAACATCAGTATTGGTTATAACACCAACAGTAACCGGATCAGTTATAATTTTGGGCTTAATTTTTCACCCAGCATCATCACCGGTAAATATCAGAATACCGGACAGGAACTTAAAAATTATCAATTAAACTTTTCGCCATCGGCTAATTTAAGCTATCAGATTAAAGACAATGGAAATTTAAGCTTTGGATACAATGGTTACACCAACTCACCCGATTTTAACAAGCTGCAGCCAGTTAGGAACAATAATGATGTGCAAAACCTGATTATTGGTAACCCCGATCTGAAAGCAACATCGAGCCACACCGCCGATCTGAGTTATAACAGATTTGGGTTAAAATCCGGATTAAGTATTATGGCTGGTTTATCGGGTACTTTTGCCATTAACAGTGTGGTAAGCAATACGGTTTTTCTCAGAGATACGTTGAACAGTTTAAAACAGCAAACCACTTACGAAAATGTAAATGGTATTTATAACGTAGGTGGAAATTATTCGTTTAATAAAAGGATGCTTGATAATAAACTGTCGTTATCTGTAAATGGTAATATCGCTTACAGCCACAATGTTTTTTATACCGATAATGTATTGAACAGGAGTAGCGGTATTAACGTTTCAAATGCCTTCAGGTTTAACCTGAATGAGAAAAAATATTCTTTTAATACCAGTGCATCATACAGTTTCAGCTCCAATACCTATTCTGTAATGAACCAGAACATTAAAAATGTGCAGGTTTTGGCTTTAACCGGAAGTGCCAGCTGGATTCCAGGCAAACGTTTTCGGGTAAATGCCTCGGCCTCTAAAAGTTTAAATTTTGGTTATAGTTTATATGCCGGAAATCCCTTGCTGGTGAATATGGGATTAAATACCTCTTTTCTTAAGGGGAACAAACTGCTTTTCTCTGTTCAGGCCAACGATTTATTTAATCAGGGCGCACTTTTTAGCACGAGTATCAGCAATAACTCAATTTCTGAAAACAGAACGAGGTTTATCAGCCGCTTTGTGCAAGCTACCCTGAGCTATAATTTAAGCCAGTTTGGAAATAGAAAAAGTAAAACGAATGGTAACTTTAATGGCGACGAATAAAATAATTAAGCCCAAATTATTTAGTTTAGCGTTTCGCTCATTTACCTGTTAAATATCCCATGAAAAGTAAATTTCTATTTTTTCTTTTGCTGATTTCTGCCAATAATTTATTTGCACAGGATCAGAAAACAGATTCACTAAATAATAAGCCAAAGAAAGAAAACTTTGCCGATGACTGGGCAGCCCTTACCAAATACCAGAAAGAGAATGAACTTTTGCCGCCAACAAACCGAAAAGAAAAACGCGTAATATTTTTGGGAAGCTCGATTTTCGAATTCTGGAAGCAAAAAGATCCTGAATATTTTAACAATAATTCTTATGTGGACAGGGGCATAAGCGGACAGATTTCGCCACAGTTGCTGATCCGTTTCAGGCAGGATGTAATTAACCTTAAACCAAAAGTGGTCATTATTTTAGCGGGTAGCAATGATATTTCGGGCAATACCGGGCATGTAACCAACGAAAAAATTCTGAACAACATCAAATCGATGGCAGAACTGGCTCGCTTACACCACATTAAAGTAATACTTTGTAAGTATTTACCTGTTTACCAATATCCATGGAACAAAAGCATTGAACCTGCTGAAATTATTGTTTCCCTGAACGAAATGATTGCTGCTTACGCAAAAGAAAAAAACTATACCCTTCTGGATTATTGGACCCCATTGGTTGATGAACGCAAGGGGCAACGACCTGAATTAACGGTTGATGGTGTACACCCCAACCTTGCCGGCTATAAGATTATGGAAGGTGTAACGGATGCGGCGATCAAAAAAGCGCTGAAAAACAGGCACTAAGTTAAGTTTATTGGTTGATTAGTCATTAGTTCACTAGTCAGTAGTTTATTGGTTAGCTTGATGCAGGAATTTAACCACTGTAAACAGAAACTAAATTTTCCTTTGCTGTCATTCTGAACGCAGTGAAGAATCTTTTGATAAATTAAATTCCGTGTTTTCCGTGAATCTGTGGCTGGAAATTCATTGGTTCATTAGTCATAAATTCGATTGGTCAGCACGATGCAGAAACTTAATTCCTGTAAATTAAACTGATTGTCATTCTGAACGCAGTGAAGAATCTTTAAATTAAAAACCAGTTTAACGGCCTTTCGACTCTGCTATCATTAACAAAATACAACAAAGCATCGTCATCTCGACTGGAATGCAGTGGAATGGAGAGATCTATACTAGATTTCCCGGCTTCGTTGTACTAAGCTCGAAATGACGGGATTGTGAGAGAACAGAGTGAAGAATCTTTTAATAAAATAGAAGCCAATGGTAAATAAGATCATTCATTACATTCAGGATGACAAGTCGCAAGAGTTACTTCTAATTTAATAAGTCGTCATCTCGACTGGAACGCAGTGGAATGGAGAGATCTACACTAGATTTCCAGGCTTCGTTGCACTACGCTCGAAATGACGGGATTGTGATAGAACAGAGTAAAGAATCTTTTAATAAAATAGAAGTCAATGGTAAATAAGATCCTTCATTACATTCAGGATGACAAGTCGCAAGAGTTACTTCTAATTTAATAAGTCGTCATCTCGACTGGAACGCAGTGGAATGGAGAGATCTACACTAGATTTCCCCGTTTCGTTGCACTACGCTCGAATGACGGGATTGTGAGAGAACAGAGTGAAGAATCTTTTAATAAAATAGAAGCCAATGGTAAATAAGATCCTTCATTACATTCAGGATGACAAGTCGCAAGAGTTACTTCTAATTTAATAGGTCGTCATCTCGACTGGAACGCAGTGGAATGGAGAGATCTACACTGGATTTCCCCGCTTCGTTGCACTACGCTCGAAATAACGGTAGTAAAAATGAGCTTGGCGACCAACTACTTCCTGTAATTTATTTATTTTTATGAATTTTCAATAATATTTGAAAGTTTAATAAATTTAATTTACTTTTACATCGTGAGGGAGAAATGAAACATACAAAAGATTAAAAACGCCGTAAAAATGGCATATTTTTTTAATCTTTATTTTCAATTTTTACTGAAAGTTAAATAATTTAAGTGGTAGGTTATGGATTATAATATACTCGGATATGGCATCTTTATAACGGTTATCGTGTTCATTATCGTAGTGGTAGGGAAGATCTGCTACCGCAACGGAAATATCTTTGTAGCCGAACTCATTCCCGATCATTTGGACCTTTGTCAGCAGATTAACAAATCACTGTTAGTCTCTTACTACCTGGTAAACATTGGCTATTGTGCCATGACATTGGTAGGCTGGGAGACGATCCGTTCTTCGCAACAGTTGGTAGAAGTAATGGCGGTAAAAGTGGCCACCATTGTATGTATCCTGTCTGTTCTTCATTATTTAAATATCTATTTGCTTACCAATACCATACATAAATTAATAAAATAACACCTTAAACTTTTCATCATGGAAACGACAAAAATTTTAATCGGCTATGCAGTTTATTTACCAATTGCACTTTTTCTGACTTTTTATGTTTCAAAAACGCTGTTCAAAAACAGTAAAATCTATATGCTTGATATTTTTAAAGGGAGGGAAGAAATCGCGAATGCGACTAACAAACTTTTCGAAACAGGCTTTTACCTGCTCAATATCGGTTTCGCACTGTTGATTATGAAGATTACGATTGGCGCAAACGATTACCGCAGTTTAGTTGAAGCGCTAAGTTCTAAAATAGGTGGTTTTGCCATTTACTTAGGGATTATGCTATTTATCAACCTGTATTTCTTTTTCAGGGGGAAACGCAAAGCGAAAGAAAATCAAAGACCTGTGCCTTTTCAGCCTGCATAGATTATGAGAAAAATTTGTCATCCTGAGCCTGTCGAAGGGCCTACTTAGATTTATCGTAAGCGTTTCTACAAGCTCAACGTGACATTTTTGAAAGAAAATTAAATTAAGATAGCCTCTTACTTTTGAAGTTATCTTTTTCCAATCCCGAATTGTTTTAAAACATTTCAATTGCGCTCTCAAACAAAAAAGTCCCGATTTTTATCGGGACTTAGTATTAATCTAGTTTTTTGTACCTGATGCGTTTCGGCGTAACATCACCCAAACGTTTCTTACGGTTTTCTTCGTAATCTGAGTAGTTACCCTCGAAGAAATAAACTTCAGAGTTGCCTTCGAAAGCGAGGATATGCGTACAAATTCTATCTAAAAACCACCTATCGTGACTGATTACCACGGCGCAACCGCCAAAGTTTTCTAAAGCTTCTTCCAGTGCTCGTAACGTATTTACGTCTATATCGTTGGTAGGCTCATCCAGTAGCAATACGTTTGCTCCTTTTTTCAAAGTGATGGCCAGGTGTACACGATTACGTTCACCACCAGATAAAATGCCTACTTTTTTCTGCTGATCGCCGCCATTGAAGTTGAATTTCGATACATAAGCACGTCCGTTAACCGCTTTAGTACCCAGTTGGATATTATCTAAACCATCGGTAATATTTTCGTACACCGTTTTATCGGCATCCAGATCATTGTGCATCTGATCTACATAACCCAGTTCTACCGTTTCTCCTACGCGGAAAGTACCGGCATCAGCTTCTTCCTGTCCGGTAATTAAACGGAACAAAGTAGTTTTTCCCGCACCGTTTGGACCGATGATACCCACAATACCTGCGGGAGGCAATGAGAAGTTTAAATTATCGAATAATACTTTATCACCATAAGCCTTGGTTACGTTTGTGGCTTCGATGACTACATTACCCAAACGCGGACCTGCAGGAATAAAAAGTTCTAATTTATCTTCTCTTTCTCTGCCATCCTCTGAGGCCAGTTTATCATAGTTAGCCAAACGTGCCTTAGATTTTGCGTGACGTGCTTTTGGTGCCATGCGTACCCATTCCAACTCACGCTCTAAAGTTTTCTGGCGTTTGTTTTCTGTTTTCTCTTCCTGAGATAAGCGTTTTGCTTTCTGATCTAACCAGCTGCTGTAATTTCCTTTCCATGGAATACCTTCGCCGCGGTCTAACTCTAAAATCCATCCGGCAACATTATCTAAGAAATACCTGTCGTGGGTAACGGCAATTACGGTACCTTCATAGTTCTGTAAGAATTGTTCTAACCAATCGATACTTTCTGCATCAAGGTGGTTGGTAGGCTCATCCAATAATAATACATCAGGGTGTTGCAGCAATAAGCGGCACATGGCCACACGGCGGCGCTCACCACCAGATAATACTCCGATTTTGGTTTCAGGATCAGGACAACGCAAGGCATCCATTGCTCTTTCTAATTTCGAATCGATTTCCCAGGCTCCTAATGCATCAATTTTATCCTGAAGTTCGCCTTGTCTGGCCATCAGTTTATCCATGGCATCCGGATCAGAGTAGTTTTCTTCTAGACCAAAAGCCTCATTCACTTCTTCGTATTCTTTTAAAATAGCAGTTACTTCGGCTACACCTTCTTCAACTACTTCACGGACGGTTTTTTCAGGATCCAGAATCGGTTCCTGTGCCAGATAACCAACAGAGTAACCCGGTGAGAAAACCACCTCGCCCTGATAAGACTTGTCTAAACCGGCAATAATTTTTAAAAGGGACGATTTACCAGAACCGTTTAAACCGATTACCCCGATTTTGGCCCCGTAAAAGAAAGAAAGGTAAATATTTTTTAAAACCTGTTTTTGTGGCGGGTAAATTTTATTTACACCTGCCATTGAAAAGATTATTTTTTCGTCAGACATTATAAGATATGTGATTTAATTAGTTTAATGTTTTTTCTTTAAGATAATAAAGGTAGGATTAACTTTTAGATTGCCTTAACCTCACTACAATAACAGCTGTACTGAAATTGTTTGCAAAGATAACAACAAGCCCATAACAAAACGGTTTGTTTGGCTTATTTATCTACTGGTATTAACATTTTCTCCATTTATGTGGAGAGTAGAGTTAGATCCATCTATCTGACTGATGATTTTAACTTTCAACAACGGACTATTGCAAATTGCTGTTTTTAAAGCGGCGGGACTAAAAAAATATTTTTTTGAAAAAAGACTTAAAAAAATATATCTTAGTAGTGTGAAATAAAATAATACATCCCATGAAAACAATTAAAAAATTAATTTTTGCAGGCACTGTGGCCTTATCGTTAGCCACATTTTCATCAAATTCAGTCAGCGCTCAAAGTAAAACCCTGAATTCTGTTTCGGAGAAACCAGTAGCAAATACGTTCGGTTCAGAAATAGAACCTGGTCAGGTTATTGGTAACACAATCGGAGTTCAGGACAGGAGGGGCCCCGGTTACTGGGTTCAATTATTTAACGTGTACCTTGATGTGTACCTTAAGTATGGCTACTCGGCAAGTGAAGCGATAGATCGTGCCCAGGCATCGGTTTACCGGGAGATTGAAATTTACTACGGTGTAGAATTGTAGTGAATATAGCAAGGGCTTTCTTTGGTGAAAGCCCTTTTTTGTTAATTTTACATATGCCAATCAGTCCTCAAAAATTTCGGCAGCATGCCTGTTAAAGTTTAAGGGATTAAGTGTGCAGCACTTAGTTTTTTAAACAGATCAAAAAACGATTCCTCTGTATCTTGAAAAATAGTAAAACCTAGTTTTCTGCTTTTCGACATATCAGTCATTACTTCAATTGGTCTCCCCAGGTCAAGATCGGTGTGCCAGGCCGATGCCAGACGGCTTAATTCCTTTTCTCTTAATTGATATTTTTCTGCAATCTGTTTCCAGGTGTCAGAATCGTTATTCATTTCTAGTTCCAGTGGCCGGATTTTATCTTCAAAACCTATTGGTTCAACCCCAAAATAAGCTGCTATACGTTTCCATAACCGGCTCCAGCGGAACACATCTCCGTTAACCACATTAAAAGCTTCGTTACGGGCTGCATCAGTAGTAGAAGCCCAGATCAGGTGCTCTGCCAATATCCTGGCGTCGGTAACATCCGAAATGCCGTTCCATTGTGCGGATGAACCCGGCCATTTAAACGGTCGACCTGTTTCTTTACAGATGGTGGCATATGCAGCCAGTGTAGTTCCTAAATTCATAGCATTACCAACTGCTTTACCAATAACGGTATGTGGCCTGTGGATGCTCCAGGTAAAACCATCGCGTGTTGCTGCGGCATATACTTCATCTTCCTGTGCATAATAAAAATTTTCAAGGTCTAACCTCGGATGTTCTTCCCTCAGGGGTGTTTCAGGTAAAAAACCTTCTTTTGCATAGGCTTCAAACGGCCCGAGGTAATGTTTTAATCCGGTTACCAATGCAACATGCTCAACCGATCCTTTTTCTGATAGTACGTCTAAAAGATTACGCACCATCAAACTGTTAACCCTGATGTTTTCGGCTTCAGTATCGTTGCGCATCCAGGTAGTGATATAAACGTGGGTGGGTGCTATATCTGCCAGGGCCTGTTTAAGGCTTATAATATCTAAAAGATCTGCCGCAACGGGATTAAGTTTCTCAATTTCTGTATTTGGTGTCCGCGACAGGCCATAGGTTTTCCAGCTTTTTGAAATCAGGCTTTCTGCCAGATTACTTCCGGTTATGCCGCTTGCCCCAACTACTAATGCAATTTTACTCATGATGTTATAATTTTAAGCAAAATTAGCCTGGCGAAGATAATTCATACTTGACCTGGATCAGATAATACACTTGATCTGGATCAAGCAATCAGTAATTGAAGTTCTTTCAATGAAAAATTTATCTTTGCCTAAAGATTATCTCGCCCATGATTAATGTACTCTTCAGCCATATTGAGGAAAAAGTTGCGCTTACAGATAAGGATCGGGCGGAAATAAAAACCTTTTTTTCGCCTAAAAAATTAAGGAAACGTCAGTATTTGCTGCAGGCAGGCGATGTTTGCGGGCACCTGGCATTTGTAGCAAAAGGGCTCCTACGCACTTATAATGTTGATGATAAAGGCGATGAACACATGAGTGTTTTTGGCTGGGAGGGCTGGTGGATCTCAGATTTAAACAGCTTTTTGTCAGGTGAGCCTGCTTTATTTAATATCGATGCCATAGAAGATTCGGAACTCTTTATGATTTCGCGTGCAGATTATGATGCTTTAACAGTGGCTGTTCCCATTATGGACCGGTATTTTCGTTTACTTTATGAAAATAGTTTAGTTACCAAAGAACGGAGATTGATGAGTTCCATTACACATAGCGCTGAAGAAAAATACCTCTTACTGGCTGAATCGAATCCGCAGATTATTGAACGTTTACCGCAGAATCTTATAGCCTCTTATCTTGGAATTGCGCCTGAAACCTTAAGCCGTATTAAGCGGAATTTAGCGCTGAGAAAATGAAAAATGCGGAGTTAAACACTCCGCACCAATATAGATTTAAGGATCCGGTTATTAACGATTAACTTTTAGTAAAAAACTCCCAGCCGGAAGCAGTAGCACGGGTACAGGTCATGGCTTGTGTACCATTTTCGCTCGAAAGATATTTTCCGTTATTGCCCCTGAAAGCAATTTTGCCGTCTGCTGCAACTACCCAGTCGAATTTTTCCCAATCGCTGATCGTGGCACGATTACAGGTAACAGCCTGTGTGCCATTTTCTGATGATACATATTTACCCATACTTCTTAAGGCTACTTTGCCACCGCCGGCATCTACAATAGTAAACTGTTCCCAGGCCTGCGCCGTTGTGCTTGTACAGGTCATCGCCTGCGTGCCGTTCTGGCTGTTAACATATTTATTGTTAAATCCTTTAAGGGTGATTACCGTTCCATAAGGGATGCCTGATCCGCCATTGTTTACACGGGCAATTATGGCATCATTAATGGCGCTAAGTAACGAATTACCCCCTGTAGCATCCGCGTTCAGGTCCCAGATCATGATTCCGCCGGTTCGGTCGTATGCCAGGTTTGTTTTATTTTTGATGGTAGGAATGCCGTTGTAACCAATGTTGCCAAAGGTATCTGAATTCGGACTTCCGCCCTGAGCAAGAATATCTTTATAATCGAGGTATGAAGAAGAGGAGCGGCCATAAAAAGGTACGCCTAAAGTAGTTTTAGCTGCCGAAAGCCCTCTGTCTTGCCAGTAATTAATGGAGTTTACCGCATAATTATAGGTAGAGTGATTAGCGCCGCCACCATCATAAGCCATAAGGTTAAGGAAATCTACAGCATTAAAAACAGCATTCTGGATACTTCCGCCATTCTCAGAAACTACTGCTGCAGTGAGCAGTTTTCCATTGTTATGCAATGCTGTGCTTAATTGTTGCATCAGGAGTGTGTAGTTATTGGCCGAGTTTCCATTATCCGGATATTCCCAGTCAATATCTACCCCATCGAGGTTATACTGATTTACGAAATTGATCATATTATTGGTAAAATTGGTTCGGTAGCCCGAATTTGCGGCCAGGCTTTCGAAAGCACTGTCATTCCCATTATTCCACCCGCCAACTGCTATCAGCACTTTTACACCAGCGGCGTGGCCAGCGCTAACCAGGCTTTGCAGTTTGGAAGGATTTTCCACAGGCTGCAATCCACCGGTCGAATTTGGCAGTACGAAAGCATAGTTTACATGGGTAAGTTTACTAAATTGAATCTGGTTAACGGCTCCTGCCCACGATGGCATATAACCCACCACTCTGAAAGAGGTGCCTGCAATAAGCGAACTAACTGCCATTTCCTTTTTTTTACCTTCAAACAGATCTGTTTCCTGTTCAGGATTCATCTCCGATTTTTTACAGGAATAAAGAACAGTAAGGGCCAGCAATGTGCCAAGCCATGTTTTTGTTGCATTTCTCATAAGTTTTTAATTAATTGGTTAGTGATTTATTTAGGTTATTTATCTGATTATTCTTATGATAAGCCTTATTCAGGTATGGCTGAAGCGCATAGCTTCATAGCTCACTGTACAAATCGTGATGCCTAATAAACTAATTTCGATAACCTTATCTATGCTAATGTAAAATAATTATACAGATTATGTGGGTTTAATATTACATAATAGTAGCTTATGCTTCTTTTGACGCAGTTCTAACGATTGAAATAGTTGAGAGGAGCTCGGAGTCGGTAAATATCAGGTAGTTAACCGTTTGTATTAAAGGGGTATAACAGCATTTCAATAGGTTTTTTTTGAAATAATATTAACCCGGAATTCAGATATTTTAATGATAATTGCTGTATGGAACCAGAAAATAAAAATATGCCCCCCGTTTTCTATTTAATTTACAGCAGTGTAGAAAGTAAGGTGTTTGATGCCGACATGATTAAAACCTTAATTAACCAAAGCAGAGATTTTAACAAACAAAATGATATTACCGGTATTTTACTATATGTTAAAGGTCAGCAGATTACCAAAAGTAAAGGCAGATTTATGCAATTGCTGGAAGGTGATGAAAGAATTGTGCGTAAGCTTTATAAAAAAATAATGAAAGATACCCGACATGAATCGGTTGTTTTACTACAGATTGGCAAGTATGATCAATGTATTTTCAGCGATTGGGGTATGGGTTTTGAAGATTCAGACGATGAAACTTTTCAATCGATATCCGGGCATTTTAATTTAAATGATATTATCGAATACTGTAACAAATCAGCACCATCTGATGCTCCGCTACAGTTTTTACGGAGTTTTTATAATGAGGTATAGCAATATTTGGGCTTAATCAAATTATAGCTTCATAATTTATTTCAACCTTATGGAGTTGCAATAACTAAAGTTTCACTATAAAAAAAATCAGTTCCATCATCCATTTTCCATCTTCCGTTTTCCATCCTCCATCTTTTCTCTTAATAGTAAAAGTATCGTTAGGCATATTTTGATCAATATTAAGAAGTTAAGAAAATTAAGGTTTCACTATAAAAAAATCAGTTCCATCATCCATTTTCCCTCTTCCGTTTTACATCCTCCATCTTTTCTCTTAATAGTAAAAGTATCTTCAGGCATATTTTGATCAACATTAAGAAGTTAAGAAAATTAAGGTTTCACTATAAAAATCAATTCCATTATCCATCTTACCTCTTCCATCTCCATAAAGCTCTGTAACATCGTTTTTTCCAAAACAAAAACAACCTCTCAACAGTTATTTTCGTATTAATATTGTTGTATTCATTAATAGGGTTTCAATGTTATTGATAATTGTCTGGTTAAATTGTTAAATGATGTCACGTTCTTTTTGTTTTTCTGTCAAAACTTGTAAATTGCTTTAGTAAAAAGCAACAAATTGTCAGTTATTCGAATCGAAAAAATCCTTACAATAAACCGACAAATGATATTTAAGGGGGAAGATACTTAATTAATTCCCTTTTAAAACCTATAAAACAGTTATTACGTAGATAGATATATATTTATCAGGACGATATTCATACCGTATTTTTTAGGTTGGGGGATATGTTTACTGCCTTTTATCCACCCGTATGGCGCAATTGTTGATAAAATAAACAAAATGGTACAGTCGCTTTTTATAATTTATTTTATAGTTTAGGGACGTAGCTGTTAAGAAAGGTATTATGGAAGCAAAATTTTCACCACAGGTTAAAGATGTAATCTCTTTTAGTAGGGAGGAAGCGCTCCGCTTAGGGCATGATTACATTGGAACCGAACATTTATTATTGGGCCTCATCCGCGAAGGCGATGGTATGGCTATAAAAATTTTACGATCGTTAGGGGTTGATACCGGTAAATTGCGCCGCTCAATTGAAGATGCCGTTCGCGGTACTTCGAGTGTTACAGTAAACTTAGGCAATATTCCATTAACAAAACAGGCAGAAAAAGTTTTAAAAATCACTTATTTAGAAGCTAAAATATTTAAAAGCGATTTAATTGGCACCGAACATTTATTGTTATCGGTTTTGAGAGATGATGATAACATCGCCTCACAGATCTTATTACAATATGGCGTTACTTATGATGTTTTTAAACAGGAGGTTGAAGTGAATAAAAATGGTTTCAGAGATGATATCTCAAACAGCGCTTCTACAGGAGGCGATGACGATTACCGCGAAGAAGAAAGCTTTAGTACACCTAAAAAGGTTTCGGATATAAAATCTAAAACCCCGGTTCTGGATAACTTCGGTCGTGATTTAACCAAGGCAGCTGAGGAAGGTCGTTTAGACCCGATTGTTGGCCGCGAAAAAGAAATTGAGCGTGTATCGCAGATTTTATCCCGCAGGAAAAAGAACAACCCGATTTTAATCGGTGAGCCAGGTGTGGGTAAATCGGCAATTGCAGAAGGTTTAGCCTTGCGCATTGTACAGCGTAAAGTTTCGCGTGTGCTTTTTGGCAAACGTGTAGTTACTTTAGATTTGGCTTCGTTGGTAGCCGGTACAAAATACCGTGGCCAGTTCGAAGAGCGTATGAAAGCCGTGATGAACGAACTTGAAAAATCTACAGACGTAATTTTGTTCATTGATGAGATCCATACCATTGTTGGTGCTGGTGGCGCATCGGGTTCATTAGATGCATCTAACATGTTCAAACCTGCTTTGGCAAGGGGCGAAATTCAATGTATTGGTGCTACAACTTTAGATGAATACCGTCAGTACATTGAAAAAGACGGCGCTTTAGACCGTCGTTTCCAGAAAGTGATGGTTGAGCCTGCTACTCCGGATGAAACCGTTGAGATTTTAACCCGAATTAAAGATAAGTATGAAGAACACCATGGTGTAACTTATACAGACGAAGCCATTTTGGCCTGCGTAACTTTAACCTCGCGTTATATTTCTGACCGTTTCTTGCCAGATAAAGCAATCGATGCTTTAGATGAGGCCGGTTCTCGTGTTCACTTAACCAATATTCATGTTCCGCAGAATATTATTGACATCGAGGCGAAAATCGAAGACATTAAGTTAGAAAAAAATAAAGTTGTTCGCAGCCAGAAATACGAAGAAGCTGCAAAACTCCGCGATACAGAGAAAAATTTAATTGAAGAATTAGATAAAGCTAAAGCAGAGTGGGAAGCTGAAACCAAAACCAAACGTTACGAAGTATCGGAAGATAACGTAGCTGAAGTGGTTTCGATGATGACTGGTATCCCGGTACAACGTGTTGGACAAACAGACAGTGCTAAACTGTTAAACATGTACGACAAGGTTGCCGAGAAAATTATTGGTCAGGACGATGCGATCAAGAAATTAACCAAAGCGATTCAACGTACAAGAGCTGGATTAAAAGATCCTAAAAAACCAATTGGTTCATTTATTTTCTTAGGTCCAACCGGGGTAGGTAAAACCGAATTGGCAAAAGAACTGGCCCGTTTCATGTTCGATAGCGACGATTCTTTGATCCAGATCGATATGAGTGAATACATGGAGAAATTCGCGGTATCACGTTTAGTGGGAGCGCCTCCGGGATACGTTGGTTACGAAGAAGGCGGACAGTTAACTGAAAAAGTTAGAAGAAAACCTTATGCCGTAATCTTATTGGATGAGATTGAAAAAGCTCACCCTGATGTATTTAATATCTTATTACAGGTTTTGGATGAAGGACAGTTAACTGATAGTTTAGGACGTAAAGTTGATTTTAGAAATACAATCATCATCATGACTTCTAACATTGGTGCCCGTCAGCTAAAAGATTTTGGTCAGGGTGTTGGTTTCTCTACAGCTGCGAAAACAAATCAGGCCGATTCTCACAGCCGTGGCGTAATCGAAAGTGCTTTAAAACGTGCTTTTGCGCCTGAATTCTTAAACCGTGTTGATGATGTAGTGGTATTTAACAGCTTAGGTAAAGAAGAAATCTTTAGGATTATCGATATCGAGTTAAAAGCATTATTTGGTCGCGTTCATACCCTCGGTTATGAAATTGCACTAACTGATAACGCTAAAGAATACATTGCCGATAAAGGTTTCGATAGTAATTTTGGAGCCCGCCCGTTAAAAAGAGCGATCCAGAAATATTTAGAAGACCCAATTGCTGAAGAGATCCTTAAAGGTGAATTAACCGAAGGAGATGTTTTAGAAATTGATTACGATAAAACTACCGAGCTTATTTCAATCAACCACATAAAGGGCGAGAAGAAAAAAGAAGAGCCGAAACAAGAAGAAGATTCTTCGAGTAAATAAATAAAAAACTCCCGATGAAAATCGGGAGTTTTTTTGTTTTAGAGATTAATTAAAGCGCATTAAAATTTATAGTTGTTTTTAGAGTACGAAAAGGTAGACAGAAATTATTTTTTTTAAAGAAAATCATTGTACCTTTCCTCAAACTATTCACTATTAATGAAATTTAATGTCTTCCCGTTAGCATGCATAGCGCTATGTTGTGCTTTATCCTGTAAAAAAGGAGCTGACGCTACTACAACAACCACTGATCCTGTGGTACTTAATGTCAGCACCAACATCAATAACGACGCTTTACTTAAATTGGTAAACGATACCCGCCTGGCAGGCTGCAATTGTGGTATAACCATTATGCCTCCGGTTGGAGCGCTAACCTGGAATGTTAATTTAGGTGCTGCAGCCATTAACCAAAGCGGTTACATCGCTTCTATTGCAAAACTTACCCACAATTCTGCTAATGGTGAAACTGTTGGTGCCCGTGTTAAAGCTACCGGCTACAATTGGACATCGGTAGGGGAGAATATTGCTTTCGGACAAACTACCGAAGCACAGGTTTTTAACGATTGGATTAAGAGCGAGGAGCATTGTAAAAATATCATGACTGCCTCTTTTAAAGAAATGGGCGCAGCCAAAACGGATAAGTATTGGGTGCAGGTTTTTGCTGCTAAATAACCTAAAACCAATGGCCGTCGTCTCACTTTCTTCGTCCTTTCGACTGTAGCGTACCGATTTTTCATTGGTAGCGAAATGGAGAAATCTATCCCGGAATTGCTCCAAAGATAGATTTCTCGACTCCGCTTCGCTTCGCTTGAAATGACGACTTGAGGGGAGCATATGCTTTAAGATTGCTTCGTCGTTTCTCCTCGCAATGACGATTCTTTTTACATCAACTCCTTTAAAGCCTGATAATACCGATCATAAATTTGAGGTTCGGTATTTAAGAATAAAAATGGCTCAATCAGTTCAAGCTCCATTAATAAAAACTCTCCTTTTACAAAAGTGCCATCAACCCTTGCGTAAAGACAATTTTTTGCAAATAAACTAACATATTCTGCTGCTGTTGCAATTAGTTCTTCATCAGGTTGTTGTGGATGAACTGTGCCACCATGCGCTGGCTGAACCCTGAAATCGCCGGGCTTGGCCTGTTTAATCAACGAATGACTATATACGCCGTTAAAAAAAATGAAAGACCATTCTCCACTTTCCAATATTTCGGGTAAAAAAGGCTGTATAATAAAATCTTCATCCTGGATAAGCTGATTCAATTTTTGGTTTATTTCTTCAACATTTTCATTGGTTACTTTAAAAGTATTTTTTGCACCCCCGCTAATACAGGGTTTTACAATTAATTTATCAGTATTAAATTTTTCGAAGAAAGTTTCAAGCGTTATATTTTCTTGCTTTTTGATAAAGGCACTGGGTATAATTTTTAAGCCCGCCGCTTCAATTTCCTGGAGATAAAGTTTGTTCGAATTCCACCTCACCACATCTATTGGATTAAGCAGTTTCACTTTTTTAGCTTCCAAAAGATTAAGCCATTCATAAAAATCTTCAATCAGGTCGAAATAATCCCAGGGCGATTTTAAAATGGCATGCGAATAGTTTTTCCAGTTAATCTGCTCGTCGTTCCAGATTAATTTTTCAATATTTAATCCTTTATCTTTTAAGAAATGTAAGAGTTTATCATCTTCACTTTCAACAGTAGTAGTATCGTAAGCGCCTTTATCAAGGTAAGTTATTAATGCAATGTTCATGGTGCTAAAACTAAGTTTTATAGGGGTAGATTGCAAATTTTTAAACCATGGAAGGACACAGATAAACATAGATTTTAGATGTGCTGCATCTGTGTTCATCATTTCATTTGTGGTTAATTTATATTTAATAGGACCAAACATTGAGATGGCCGTGATTATAAACCACGGCCCTGAGAGCGGAGGATTTTTCTCCCCGAATATTAAAACAGGCTTACCTGGTTACTTGGAACTTTGAATAAGGTATGATCTAAAATGATATCTTTTACATTTAAGCCATTCAAACGGCAGTGCAGCCTGAAATTATCTCTGATCATTTGTGAAATATTGCCATCACCGCGCATCCGGTCGCCAAAACGGCTGTCGTTTACATTACCGCCGTGGCAACTCTGAATCGAATGCCAGACTTTATCGAAACGATCAGGAAAGTTTTTTCGCAGCCAATCTTCAAATATCTGGCCGATGGCTCCGTTTAACCGCACTACGGTATAACCCGCTTTAATGGCTCCAGCATTAGCCACAGCTTTTAAAATTTTAGGAATTTCATGGTCGCTTAGCCCGGGTACAAGTGGTGCAACCATTACGCCCATGGGTATTCCGGCTTTACCCAACTCCTCTACCACTTTTAAACGTTGTTTGGCCGTTGTAGTACGCGGTTCCATTACCTGCCGCAAATCTTCATTCAAACTATTGATGGAAACATAAACCATGCAGAGATTAAGCTTGGCCATTTCCTGCAAAATATCCTGATCACGAAGTATCAAGGAATTTTTGGTAATCATACCAATGGGCTGTTTATAAGCCAGGGCAATTTCGAGTAACTGGCGGGTGAGTTTAAATTTTCTTTCTGCCGGTTGGTAGCAATCGGTATTGCCCGAGAGTGAAATGGTAGTGGCATCCCAGCCTTTTTTCTCTAAAAACTTTTTAAACAGTTCCGGAGCATCCTTTTTTACAATGATTTTCCTCTCAAATTCTATTCCGGCACTGTAGCCCCAGTACTGGTGCGAGTTGCGTGCATAACAATAAGTGCAGCCATGTTCGCAGCCCTGATAGGGGTTAAGAGAGTAGGCCATCCCCACATCCGGGCTGTCAACCTTATTTACGATGGTTTTCGAATTTTCAAAAATGAAAGCAGTTTTGCGGTCGCTTTCCTCCCAATCATCAATCCCTTCATGATGTTCTTTAACGTAAACATCCTTCAAAAATTTATTGTGTGGATTAACCTGAGCGCCCCGTCCCTTAAAATACTGTTTTTCTTCTTCGCCAATCATAAATTAAAATTACTAATATTTTTAGTAATTTTAAGGATTGAAAAAGGGTTACTTTTCAACAATTTTAGTCAGATCCCATCATCTATTTGCCGTCTTCCATCGTACATCTTCCATCATTTACTTTTTGCAAGCGGGATATAATCCATTGGTACCATATCTGCCACTTTTTCGTAAGCCCAATAGCCTTCAAAAAGGAGTGAGCGCGAATCGTAAATGCCGCCGTTCTCGTAAAAACGGACGCCTTCGCCCGTTAAATTTGCAACCGAAATTTCATTTTCAGGCACATCTAAAGGTCTGAAGATCCAGAAACCAGTTTTAGAGTAGGCCATTGATTCTTTTTCTTTAGTGTATTGAATTAATAGCGCGTCGGTATAACTGATGTACTTTAAGTTCTGGTTGAAATAATGCACCAGCGTATCTGTTAGCACCTCCGCCCTCGAAAATTTATCGATGGTTTTTGGCATTTCCTGCTGTTTCGTCCAAAAGGCCAGTAGGGCGGTATCTATTTTACCCTTGCTTTGCCTGATTCCGGTTTTTTCAGGTACGGCTTTAATTTTTTCTAAATTGGTATTGATTACATATTGCGGATAACGGTTAGGATTGGGGATTTTGATCATTTTATTGATGATAAAACCTTCCTCCTGTGTTTTATTGGCATAAAGCGAACGGAAAAAATGTTGCGAAGAGCCATAATAGGCGATTTCGCGGGCGGCGATGTATTTTTTCTTTTTAGCTGCAGAAGCTTTAAGCTCTTCAAAAAACGGGTGACCAGAGTAATAAATAATGTGTGTGCGCGAATTGTATTCGAAATGATCGAGCATATATTTAAGGCGATAACCTAAAGCTTTATTCTCGACCACTAAAAACTCGGTTGTAGAAACCGTTATGGTACTTTTGGTTACATCATAATCTACATTCAGAACCTGTGGATTTAAAATTTTGCATTGCAATGCATTGGGCGTTTTGCCAATAAAAAACTCTTTAAACTGGTTAATGTATTTCTGCCGGTTAGGATCGGCCCTGATCACTACTTCATCAAGCTGGGCAACATTTTCTTTCAAAACCAATTCTACCTGTACCGATTTATCCGAAATAATTACACTTTTAGAATAGGGGAGGTAGCCCACCAGCTGAACAAGGATATCGTAACTGCCGGGTTTCAGGTTGGTAAGTTTAAAGCGGCCATCATTATCGGCTACCGTTGCAATTTTATAACCACTTAAATAAATGCTTGCACCGGGTAGTCCGTCTTTTTGATCGCGAACCAAACCACTTATTGAGAAGGTATTTTGAGCATCGACATTAGTACCCACGATGATTAGCATAAGGGCTACTAAAAGGCTTTTAATCATAGAGACGAATGTAATTAAAAGGCGTAATATTTATTAAAAAACGCAAAAGATTTTTAACAAATTTAACATTTACAGTTAATAAGAGTTGTCATCCTGAGCGAAGCGAAGGATCTTTTGAATAGAATTAATCCAAAAGTAAAGCCGTTTTTATTTGAAAACGAGCGTTCTGTTTTCCATGGACAAAGTTGCCCCGCCATCGCTTGTAGTCCTCGTTACGCTGCGCTTCACTGTGGGCTACCCGCTCTGTCGGGTTTATTTAACAAAGGTGGGTGCAGCGATGCTACAAAACCCCAGATAGAATTACCGGTTTTGCCAGCAAAACCGGGGAGCACTATGGCTGCTTTTCATAAAAAATAAAAATAATGCATTGAGGTTCTCTGTAACTCATATTTTTACTTTTTCCCCTCCGCATTAACCGGCAATAAATAATCCATCGGAACACTGTCGGCAATTTTTTCCCAGGCCCAGTAACCCGAATAAATCATAGAACGTGGGTTGTAAATGGAGCCGTTTTCGTAAAAATAAACCGGAACAACCTGCAGGCTAATGGTAGAAATCTGATAATCGGGCATATCAAGCGGCCTGGCAATTGATAAACCGATCCGGTTGGCATAGGCAGGATCTTCTCTTTCTCTGGTGTAAACTACATAAAGCTTATCGGTAAAATTAATGCTTTTTATATTCTGGTTCTCCACATGCACCAGGGTATCCTGTAAAATAGGGGCGCGGCTTAAAATGGATATACCACCAGGCAGGTTTTTCTTTTTTATCCAATAGCTTAAAGAATCTCCTATGGTAATGGTTGAAGGCCTGGTTAAACCGGTTTGAACTTTTGTTAAACGTTTAATATTGGCATTAATTACGCTGTCGGATGGTTTATCCGGATTTTCTTTGGTAATCAGTTTATTAATGATAAAGCCATCTTCTGTGGCGTGGTGGTTAAAAATCGACTTAAAAAAGTGTTGTGAAGAACCTAAATAAGCAGTAATCCGCTTTTGTTCCCAAATTTTCTTCCGGCGTACCGATCCTTTTAAATCCTCATAATATGGAAATCCTTCATAATAAATAATTCTCGTTTTACTATCATACTCAAAATTGTTTAATAAGTATTTAATGCGGTAACCGAGTGCCCTGTTTTCGATAATCAGGAATTCATTGGTTTTTACGGTGAGTTTATGTTCTTCTTTATCGTAATCAATAATCAACACGTTTGGGTTGATTAATTTACATTGTTCTGCGTTAGGCGTGGTACCGATAAAGTAACCTTTAAACATTTCGATATAATTTGCCCGGTTCGGATCGGGTTTAATGGTTACCTCAGCTAATTGGGTAATACTTTCTTCTAATGTGAGATCAAGTTTTACCGCATTATCCGAAATCACAGCATTTTTATTTAAGGCCTTGTAGCCTATTAACTGCACCAAAATGTCGTAGCTGCCTGGTTTTAATGGCAGGGTGTATTTGCCATCATTATCTGTAACCGTGGCCATTTTATAACCGCTTACATAAACACCTGTACCGGGTAATGCTTCGCCACGTTTATCTTTAACCGTACCTGAAAGCGTATAACTTTGTTGAGCGAAACAAAATTTGCCTATGGTTAATAATGAAAGTAGAAATATAAAAGATTTCATTAATTAAATGTAAACTAATTATTTAGTTTTATCAAGCTGTAGCTGTAAAATATTGGTGCATTTCTTTCTGGTGTCAGATATTACGATCTGATACTGAATCAAATCAATATACTATTTATCTTTTATAAATTCTACAGATACAAGCTTCGTCAGGTGGGAACACCCGACAGCACAACAACATTTCCCTACCATTAACAGATCCATAAGAAAAGTCGTCATCTCGACTGAAACGCAGTGGAACGGAGAGATCTGCTTAGATAGATCTCTCGACTACGTTGCACTCCGCTCGAGATGACGTAATGTAAGAATTAAGCCGTTGCCGTGGTCTGTGTCCTCACAGACCACTCATAATTTATCGATTTTTAGGAATAGTCTGTGGGGACACAGACCATGGCGGTAGATGATTAAGCAAGCAATTCTTTTGCATTTTCAATTGCTGATGCTCCCGGATTTTTACCGCTTAACATTTCTGCAATTACGCCAATACGTTCTTCCTGTTTAAGTTTGCGTATTCCGGTGGTGGTTTTACCTTTATCTTCATTTTTGTGTACAAAATAATGAGATGTACCTTTGGCTGCAATCTGTGGTAAATGGGTTATCGAAATCACCTGCATGTTTTTGCCCAGTTCGGAAATTACTTCGCCAACCTTTAAGGCGGTTTCGCCAGAAATTCCGGTATCAATTTCGTCGAAAATAATCGTTGGTAAGGAAGTGTGTTTAGCCAATAAAGCTTTTATGGCAAGCATTAAGCGTGATAATTCGCCACCTGAAGCCACTTTGTTTACCGGGGCAGGGGCCTGACCAGCATTTGCAGTAAAAAGCAGGTTAATTTCATCAAGCCCGTCTTTATTCAGTTCAGGTAATACTTTTTGATCCAGTACCAGTTTAGCATTAAGCATCCCCACTTTTTTAAGTGTGGCACTGGTTTGCTCTTCAACAATTTTAATTGCTTTTTTACGGTTAGCACTTAATTGACCGGCCTGTTGATGCAGTTCTTTTTTAAGCTGATCGATTTCCTGCTGTAATTTTTCGATATGCTCATCAGAAGACAACAGCATATTCAGGTTTTCTTCCAATTGCTTTTGAAGCGCTAACAGTTCAGTATTATTGCTAAGCCTGTGTTTTTGTTGCAGGGTATAAAACAAATCCAGTCTTTGGTTTACAATTTCTAAGCGCCCGGCACTGTGCAACGTATTTTCTTCTATTGTAGAAACCTCGTCGGTAATGTCTTTTATCTCAATAATTGATGAGCGCAGGCGTTCATAGAGCACGTTAATTGCCGGGTCGAATTTTTCAATACCCTGTAATTGTAAAGAAGCTTCTTTTAAAATCTGCAGGGCAGAAGGTTCGCTCTCGTTAATTAATCCTGAGGCAGTAAGTAAAGCCCTTTTAATGGTTTCGGCATGGGTTAGGCGTTCCAATTCCTGCTCCAGCTCTTCCTGCTCGCCTTCCTGTAATTTTGCCTGTTCGAGTTCGTTAAACAGAAATTGTTCGTAATCCTGTTTGTTACGGGCTTCGTTGGCTTCAGCAATTAATTTCTTTAACAGTGAAGTATCTTGTTTAAGTTTTTTAAATCCGCTGCGGTAATTAAGCAGGAGAGGCTGATGGTTGGCCAATGAATCAACAATCAATAATTGAAAATCGGCGTCATTAATTTCCTGTGTAGCATGTTGCGAATGGATATCGATTAGGTTTTCTCCGATTTGTTTCAGGATAGACAGATTAACAGGGGTATCGTTAATAAACGACCTGGTTTTGCCATCTATAGAAATTTCTCTTCGTAAAAGGCCTTCTTTTGAAAAGTCGAGATCGTTCTCTTCAAAAAGTTCTTTCAGGTTTTCATCTGCCAGTGCAAAACTACCTTCAATAACACATTTTTTATCCTGGTTAAAAAAGTATTTGCTTTCTGCCCGCTGACCTAAAATCAGCGATAATGCACCCAGTATAATGGATTTACCGGCACCGGTTTCACCTGTGATGATATTTAAGCCTTTGTCGAATTCGATATCAAGACTATCAATTAATGCGTAATTACGTATAGAAAGTTTTTGTAGCATGCTAAGCAAAAATATTAAAATTTATGTCAACAGGTGAATACAAAACAAAAACAGCGAAGAATAATCTCCGCTGTTTCATAATCTGTTTGGTTGTGTGTAGTTTATTTTACTGAAATGCTGATGGCATTGTTATTTGAAATGGTTAAGTTTCCATTTTGTACGAAGCTTTTTACCGCAAGTTGATCTGCATTTTTAAAATCGGCTTTTTTGTATGTTACCACTGCATTCTCAATTTTCAATGTTTTAACAGGGTCTGAAAAACCTTTATTGTTGTAAAGCATAACAGCAGGACTGATTTGAGAGCTTTTGTTACCGCCTTCAACTTTTTCTTTTTTCTCTTTCTGCTCCATTTTCTCTTTTAGTTCCTTCACCTCACTGTCGAATTTTTCTTTTAACTTTTTATATTCCTCAGTCTGTTTTACCTTGTTGTTATTGTCGTAATAAAAAACAGCACCATCCGGACCGGTAAGCATGTGCCTGTTGCCTTTAAAAATCGAATCAGATTGTAATTTTGTAAGCCCCGATAAATTAACCATATCACCTGATTTTAAAGCCTGTATCCTGATGTTATCAATTTGCGCCCTAAATTCTGGAGTATTGATTTTCGCAGCCATTTCTTCGCCCATCTTTTTCCATTTTGCCTGCGCCTCGGGAGAACCAAATTCCTTAGCCATATCTTCACCCATTTTTTTCCACTTTGCCTGTGCTTCAGGAGAATTGTATTGTTTGGCAATATCTTCACCGAATTTTTTCCATTTGGCCTGCGCTTCCGGTGAGTTGTATTGTTTGGCTATATCTTCGCCAAATTTTTTCCATTTAGCCTGGGCTTCAGGTGAATTATACTCTTTAAAAATTTTATTGCGAACCAGCGAATCGTTAAACCTGAATTTAAATGAACTATCAGCGTGGATGCGGTACACATTATGCCCAGCAAAAAGCTCATCCCTGTAAAAATCTTTTCTTAAGCTATCAGGCATATCTTTTACCGAGTTATATTCGGTTTTATTGCCATTAGCATCAATGGTTACAATTTTTATCTTACGTTTTTTAGTGGTATCGGTGCAAACAATAGTTTTAAGATCATGATGATTGAAAACCTCAATCTTATTACTTTTTTTATGCTCTTTTTTCTTTTCTGTTGGATTGATCCAGGCAATAGAAAACAAGCAGGCTACACCCAAAGTCAGGGCTGCCATTTGTTGTTTGGCGTTTAAATAATTTGTTTTCATGTTGGTTATTCTTTTAATGCGTTGATATAAATTTTGGGTCTTACCTGTTGCAGCTAGTGCATATGCCGGACTGTTTTTATCTTTCAGAAGTTCAAGTTTAAGCAATGCATGGGCATAGTTTAACGGTTTTCCGGTAATTTTTAACACCAGGTCATCACAGGCGTGCTCGCGCTCGATGTGTATAAACCTACCAGCCATCCACACAAATGGATTGTAGAACAGTAAGGTTTCGATTGCTGTTTTAATCAGATTTAATAAGAAATCGTTTCTTCTGATGTGCGATAGTTCGTGGATTAAGATGGCCTCTACCTGATCGTTATCTAACTGATTAACCAGTTCCAAAGGAAATAATACCACAGGTTTTAAATAACCGATAACCAAGGGCACATTCACAATAGATGACAGGTGAAACTTAATGGCCTTTTTAATTTTAAGATGGGCCGTTACCTGTTCGAAAATGGCTTTCCATCCATCAGGAATGGCACTTAAGCTTTCCTTTTTCAGTTTAGAAAGCTGACCATAACCTTTAACAATCACAAATAGCTGAAGCACAATGCCAATTACATAAAAAGCTACCACAACAGGGAAATATTGTTCCGCTTTGCTGCTAAAGCTTGGAGGCAGGTTATTAAAATACTGGTAAACCTGAATATTTTGTGGATTAATGGCAACCGCCTGACTGCTGATACTCTGCATTAATTGATTAATGAAGTTGTAAACAAAGCCGGCAAACATCAAAATGATGGCACCAAAGGCAAGGTTGTGCTTATACTTTGCTGCCAGCTTTGGTATGCTTAGCATAATGATAAACAGGACGCCATAAATAATAGCACTTTGCCAAAGTGAATTTAAAATGCTCCATCCAAATGCTTTGATAAACTGTTGTAATAAAGTTTCCATAACGGTGGTTTTAATTTTTAGCCGGGATAAACCGAAATTTAATTGTTTATTAGGGATCTAAACCCTACACCTTTCAACCCCCACATCAACCTTATTTAAGGCTATCTAAATATTTTTTTATTTCATCAATTTCATCAGCACTTGCACTGTGGTTACCCAGGGCCTGCATCACCAATCTTGCAGCCGATCCGTTAAATACATTGTCGATCATTTTAGTTACCAGTTGCTTTTCAGTTTTATCCTGGCTCACCAATGCTTTATAGATATGCGTTTTTTGGTTCGTATCTCTTTCTACCATTCCTTTCTCATGCAATATCTGCATCAGCTTTAAAGTGGTGGTATAACCAGCGTCTTTTTTATTCAATGCCTCATGCACTTCTCTTACGGTAGCATTGCCTTTTTGCCAAAGTACCTGGAGGATTTCCATTTCGCCTTCTGTTGGTTTGATGTTCTGATTGCTCATATGTTACAGTTGTACGAATTGTTTCGTAATCAAATGTACGAAGATATTCGTAATAACAAAATATTTTAACAAATTTTTAACTTTTGTGTTTTAGGTTAACTGTATAAACTGGTTAATTGGTTAACTGTGCATTAAGTGCTAATGCCTGTTTTGAGATAAGACGCAGGAGTGGGGGAAATGTTGCATCGGGAGAAGGTTAATTGTAGAAACTGGGTAATTGGTTAATTGAGGAGTTGTCTACAGTTAACCGATTTAAACAATTGATCAGTTAACCCCTAGATTACCACCCATGAACTAATAAACCAATGACTAATGACCAATTAACCAATCAACTAATGAACCTAATTCTTCCTCAACCCTTCATACTTGCCAATATTAGCCGGATCAATTTCTGCCAGCATGTTGTAGGCTTTCATGCGTTCCTGTCCGTTTAATTTAGAAAGTACATTAGTTATTTCTTCTGCCTTAGAGGCGAAATAAACATTCGGGAAAATGGAACCTAGTTTTTGTTTATCCATCTGTGCCAATGCGGGTAAAGCAGCAACAATCTGGGTTAAACCTTTATCATTATCAGTAAGCTGGTCCAATCCGTTTAAGTGGTAGCTATAAATGAAATTGCGTAATTCGCTAAATATCGGGTTCAGCACATTTTCATTAAACCAGAAACGGTTGCGCAAGCCATCGGCAGCTTTCCAGCCTGTATTGCCAGATGCCTGTGCTAAATTGATGATGTTCTGCGCTTTTTTATAAAAAGGAGTGCCACCCATTTTACTAAAACTGTCTTTATCCATCCCTATGATGGTGTAAGCATAGTAGGTGAGTAGAGCACTAATGTTGGAAATGTAATTCTGATCAGAAAAATCAATGGTAGAACCATCAAGATAACTAAAATCGAAATTTTTATCGCTCATGTTCAACAACGTGCTATTATAAGAACTGTTAAAAACCGGGCGACTGCTTTGAATCTGCGCTTCGGCGGTATAACCAGAACCACCATCCCACGAATTGATGGTAATGACAAAACTACACTCAATACGTTCCTGAGGTTTATAACTTTCGTTACTGAATTTATTGTTGTTTAAAAAATCACGGATGGTTTTTTGAAGTGCATCTAAAGTTGGTTTACTGATGTTCGAAACCTGTGGCGCCAGCAGAGTAACCCTTGCATTCAACTCCTGCGCATGTACTTTCCCGAAACTAACCAATAACAATATCCAAAAAATCTTTTTTATCATTTCGCAATTTTTAAAATGGCAGCACAAATGTCTTTAGCCACCTCGGTTTTCGATTTCATCTCGAATACAGTCCGTTCTAAAGCTTTGTTAAAAATAGTAATTTTATTGGTATCTGATTTAAAACCTGCACCCTTATCGTTTAAAGAATTTAAAATCACCAGGTCAAGATTTTTCTTTTCCAGTTTGCCTTTGGCATAGCTTTCTTCATCATTGGTTTCTAAGGCGAAGCCTACCAGAATCTGATTTGCTTTTTTTTCTCTCCCTAATGAGGCAAGAATATCCGTAGTTTTTTCCAGTTCCAAAACCAGGTCGCTATCCTGTTTTTTGATTTTTTGTGTGGCCACTTGTTTTGGACGATAATCAGCTACTGCCGCACACATCACCGTGATATCGCTTTCGGGGAAAACAGAAGTGCAGGCATTAAACATTTCCTGCGCACTTACCACATCAATTCTTCTCAAGCTTTGAACAGCTTTTTGAGCTGTAGGTCCGGCGATTAGCGTAACATCGGCACCCAGTTTGGCCAGTTCATCTGCAATGGCGAAACCCATCTTGCCAGAAGAGTGGTTCCCGATAAAACGGACAGGATCAATAGCTTCGTAAGTAGGTCCCGCAGTAACCATTACTTTTTTGCCAAACAATGGTGATGATTTCTTAAGGGCATTTTCCAGAAAAGAAACAATTTCTTCAGGCTCAGCCATCCGGCCTTCACCCCAAAGCCCGCTCGCAAGTTCTCCGTTGGCCGGTGCAATAACCGTATTGCCGTAACTAACAATCTGTTCAATATTACCCTGGGTAGTTTCATGTTTCCACATATCCAGGTCCATTGCAGGCGCAACATACACCGGGCATTTAGCTGAAAGATAAACCGCAGTCAGTAAATTATCGCAGATTCCCGTTGCCAGTTTAGCCAAAGTATTGGCACTTATCGGAGCGATGATGATGAGATCGGCCCAGAGACCTAATTCAACATGATTGCTCCACACACCTGTTTCTTCTTCGAAATATTGTGTATAAACAGGGTTTTTAGAAAGCGTAGCAAGGGTAAGTGGTGTAATGAAATTAGCACCATCAGGGGTAAGAATAACCTTTACGTTTGCACCAGCTTTAACAAGCAGCCTAACCAAAAAAGCCGACTTATATGCCGCAATGCTACCGCAAACGCCAAGGATTATATTTTTATTTTTTAGCATAGCATGTAGGGCATGGGGCATAGAGCATAGAGCGTAGTGCTAAACGCTTTGCCCTAAACGCTATGCGCTATGCTATTTACTTTTGTTCTTTAGCAGGATTTCTGTGATAAATTTTCTCGTTCAAAAATTCATCAATAGCAACCAAAACAGGCTTCGGCATGCGCTCGTAGTGCTTGCTGATTTCAATCTGCTCGCGATTTTCGAAAATTTCTTCCAAATTATCGTTGCTGGAAGCAAATTCTGCCAATTTACCGTGTAACTCCTCTTTAACGTTGTTCGAAATCTGATTTGCCCTTTTAGCAATTACCACTAATGATTCGTATAGGTTATCAGTAGTTTTATCTAAATCGTGTACGTTTCTGGTTACTGTAGTATTTGGTACAGCAGGTTTGTTAGTATTCATGTATTACTTGTTTTTAATATTCGTATTATCTGCATTAGTCGGCTTAGCAGAAACAGTATCTTTTAATTTACCTGTTCTGATCAGCATTTGCTTGTATTTTTCCTGATCGGCAGCATATAAAGCCAGTTCTTGTTTCGTGGTTACAATACCCGCTTCAACATCCTCCTTAAGTCCTTTAGCCTCTTTCATAAATTTGCTGTCAGGGTGGTTTTCAGTAAACTCAGTATATAAGGCAAGTGCTTCATTATAACGGTCTTCCTGACGGATGATATAACTGTTTTTTGCATATAAATATTGCGCCCTGATCATCAGGAAGTCCATTTCTTCTGCATATTTAATATCCGGGAAATCTCTTTGCGCATTTTTCAAAGCAATAACAGCAGCCCTGTAATTATCTACATTACTTGGACCGGTAGTTAAGTACATCTTAGCGTTTTCAAAAGCTTTATCTTCTAATTTACCCCTTAAAGTAGCAATATATTTACCTGCAGCAGCAGCACGGTCGCTGGTAGGGTATAAGTTGATAAACAATTGCAAAGCATCAATCGCCTTATAAGTATTTTCCTGGTCTAAAGAGAAAGCTGGCGATTCTAAATAGAAACAGTAAGCGCCCATATACCTCGCTTCTTCCGCATTTTTACTGGCAGGATAGGTATCTGCAAAGCTTTTAAACTGATATCTCGCAGTAGTGTAATCACTTAATCTATATAGCGTATATGCATAATAATAATTCAGATCCTCAGCTTCTGCACGGCCACGGTATTTTTGAGATAGGTCCTCAAAAAGCACCAAAGCTTTACTATAATCGCGTTTATTATACAAACGAAGCGCCTCCTGGTATTTTTTTGCAACGTCATTACTCGCTCTCAATTTCTCGAAACGACTTTTACAACCCGCAATACCCAGAGCGGCAACAAAAACTAAAATAATTAAGTGTTTAACTTTAAACATTCTGCAAAGATAATTAATAATACGATAACATCAATAAAAACAATTCGCCGCTAAGCTATGCAAAGCAATTCAGTACAATATAACAGTTAACAAATTTTAACATATATATAAGGCTAGTGTGTACACTATATAGTATGCACTTGTTTTTTTTAGCAAATCAGGTGTTGTGCTGCTATATAAGTTTGGTCCCGCTATTCGCTTCAAAGCCTCGGTTCGTTCCTCCCCTTCGTGTTTTCCGCTGCTATCGGGTTTAGTTGGGCAGGCATTCCGGAAGTTTTAAAGTGCTGGGTGCAGCAGAAACAGCCTTGCAGGTTTCTAAACCTGCCGGGTTTAGCATGAAATTTTAGTTGCGGGTGGGCTGCAAACACCTGGTCTTCCAAAAAGTTTTGTTTCATGCAAAACTTTTTGTTGCTGTAAACCATCCAGTTACAATAAAACTCCCAATTAATAGCAAATATGCTTTGCTTATAAATTAAAAAATCCTACTTTTGCATCCCGCTTCGGAGGAAGGGTTTTAGTTGAAAGGATGGCTTAGAGATACGGAAAGCGATATTTATTTTAAAATAAATGTTGCAGGAGAGAAAAAGATTGCTACCTTTGCAGCCCG